>Ga0102944_1000021_pt1 | contig 132295 bp, 115 predicted proteins | sample SalPonD_shore_MG_FD_78172 | JGI IMG/M metagenome (GOLD analysis project Ga0102944, IMG submission 78172) | Salt pond soil microbial communities from South San Francisco under conditions of wetland restoration - Salt Pond MetaG... | ecosystem: Environmental > Aquatic > Marine > Intertidal zone... | reverse complement strand
GGCTAAACTGCCTGCCGCAGAGCTTGCAGCGGTAGCGGGTAACGCTGCCGAACAGGCGGGTGTGATAGGAGCCGCGCTGCTCCCACCACTGGTCCTGTGGCCGATGGTAGTGAGCGTCGCAGTGGCGGTGGGGGCAGTAGGGTGGTTGAAACATGGCAGAGACCTCCCGGAGTACCGTATCGGTACTATCGTGATCTACACCCTGAAATCTCCTGCTGCTTCAAAATACCCAATCTTCGGGCCACTATACGATGATTGCATGGTGGGACCAAAAACGAACTGCAAGGGATAGTTCTTCCATACTAATCTCAGGATCATGAATTTCCCTCGGGGCGGGTTTCCCGGGATAGTAGGTCGTGAGGCGGAACGTTTCCGGATCCACCCATTCTCCCCAGAAACAGAGAAAGCGTGTTGGCTTTCGGCGGGCAACAATGAGGTGAGAAGGAATAGCGCGCCCCCGACGGGGTGCCCAGTACGAACGCCGACTCCATGGGAATATTCGTTTCAAGCCACCGGTTCCTACTACGCGCGAGCACTTTACTGCAAGCCGGAGTTCACCCTCTCGCGGGTGGCGTTCAAGTTCCGTGGTGATGAGGGAGAGCACCTCCTCCTGGGAGATACCCATCTCATGCAGGTGCGCTTCAAAGTGACTCACATCTGCGGGAACTATGCGGAACGCCGGCATGGTTACTCGTGTGAATTCCGGCGGTTCCAGAGCAGAGCGAGGGCTTGCTCAAGTCTGCGGCCGAGTTCCGGATTATTCCCGGTGGTTACATCATCCCCGTTGGGGAATACGGCGTACGGCACCTTTACATTCTTGATGTGCAGATAGTCCGGGTCCCCGGCGGAGAGTTCTTTCCAGTCCACTTTTCCATATAGGCGCTTCAATTTGTCATCGGGCAGCGCGTGTTCGAGAATACTGTGAGGTTTGTCCGGGTTGAATCGTTTCCTGTTCTTCCGCAACGATTCTTCAAACGGCACATCAATGTAGAGTACCGTGCCGCGTTTCAGCAGGTCAGGAGTAAAGTGGTCAAACGCTGTTCGGAAACCGCCGTGTTCGGTGCCGCGGGCAAACTCAACAATAGCTGTCTGGCTCTTGCCAAAGTCAGCATCTTCCTTGGCCTGTTTCCAGTACTCCAGTTCCAGGCGCTCTATGAGAACGTGCCAGAGGTATTGCTCGGTGAAATAGCCATCTGAATCGGTGTGTAGTCTGGGCCAGCTGTTCTGCTCGAGGATGTGGTCTTCTTCAAACCACGCCCATATCATGGGAAAGTCATCGATCTCCTGAAACGGTCCTACGTGAAACCGGTCTCGTCTGGAAGTCGGATCAGTATTCTTCAGGTAGTCGATGATTTCACTCTTTCCGGCAGCAGGCCGCCCAATGAGGAAGAGAATGTCAAATACGTCGTTGCTTTGCATGATGACTCCTTAGAGTGTGCGCTATTTCAACCCGGAATGCAGAAAGCCCTGTATGAACCGGCGTTGAAAAACCAGGAATGCTATGAGAAGCGGCAATATCACTATCACGGTAGCTGCAGAGAGGAGGGACCATCTGGCCCCGATTTCGCCAAGCTGGGTGAACCTCACCAACCCGGCGGTTAAGGGACGGGCCTCGCTTGACTTGGTAATGATGAGCGGCCAGAGAAATTCGCTCCAATGCCAGTTGACCGAAGATATGCCAAAGGCTACCAGCGTAGGCACGGTGGGCGGAAGATAGACGTGAATAAGAAGCTGCCACCATGAGCAGCCGTCTATGATGCCGGCCTGGACAAGTGATCGAGGAATTCCCAGAAACGCCTGCCGCATGAGAAAGGTTCCGAACGCGGAACCAAAGTAGGGGATTCCAATCGCGAGGATCGTGTCGTAAATTCCGAGGAAGCGTATGGTAGAAAAGTTGGGCACGAGTAGCGCTGTGGTGGGAATCATGAGCTGGAGCAGAATGAACATAAACAGGAAATTTTTGGCAGGAAACTCAAAGTGAGCAAACGCAAACGCGGCTAAGGTTACTGTCACGGCCTGCACAACAAAAACCATCACAACAAGCACGACAGTGTTAAAGAAATAGCGTCCAAATGGTGCCAGAGAGAACGCCTTTGCGTAGCTTGCAAGGGAGAAGTGTGTGCCAAACCAGACGTCCCCCCGGGACACCGGTTCCGTGGGCGGACGCGTGGAGGCCACAAAGGCCCATATGGTGGGTGCCACCCACACGACTACCAGAATGATAATAATTGCTGCGAGGAGGCCCCGGCGAATAAGAGGAAGTGCCTTAGTCATCGCCAGCCTCCTTCTGTTCTGATAGCACGAAGTTGGATACGGTAAACGCCAGAAGAATGGCAATCAGAATTACCGTGAGTGCGGAAGATCGGCCCACGTCAAGGTTCACAAAGCGCTGTTCCCAGAGATAGTAGAGAAGGATGGAACTCTTGCCGCTTGGTCCTCCGGAAGTGAGGACAAAGACGTGATCCACTGCCTGAAATGCAGTAATGAATGCGATGGTGGAAACAAAAAGGGTGGTACGGCGCAGCAGTGGTAGCGTTATGGAGAACGCAATCCGAATTGGGCCTGCCCCCTCCATTCGTGCGGCCTCATAAACGCCGGCTGGAAGATTCTGGAGCCCTGCAAGGTAGAAGATCATGTAGAAGCCGGCGTTCTTCCAGTACGCAACCAGCATGACCGCGACGAGCGCAAGCCGGGGATTGGCGGTCCAGTTTTCAGGCCCGTGGTATCCGAACAATTTCAGAGCTGTATTAAACAGGCCGTAGTCCGGTGTGAAAAGGAACATCCAGATTGTCGCCGCGCTCACCAGTGGAAGGATACTGGGATGAAAGAGCGCAAGCCTGACTACCCCGATGCCCTTCAGCTTCCGGTTAACGATCTGTGCAAAAAGAAACGCCGTTACGACTGAAATCGGGACAACTCCGATCACGTAAATCAAGGTATTTGTAAGAACCGTAATGAACTGCGGATCCTTGAAGAGGTCTACGTAGTTAGCTAATCCAATAAAGGTGGGCTCCCGGAACTTGGCTATGTTGAGCCGTTGCCGGAAGAGGCTTTGCACCGTAGCGCGCAGTGTAGGATAAACCGTGAAGATTGCTACAAAGAGAAAGGTTGGAAATATCAGAAAATAGGGGAGTAGTCGTTCTCCCTTTGCGGTTTTCATGTGATTCCTCTATCCGGTGTTTGAGGGAAGGGCGCCACCCGTCACACAGACGGGCGGCGTGTTCCCGGTGAATACTTATCGGAACGGTTCAAGAGCCTTGTCGGCTTCTTTCTGGGCTTGAGCCATGGCCTCACCGGCACTCATTTCTCGGTTGAACGCTGCCTGCAGGTATTTGTGGAAAATGGTACGGACTTCACCCAGATTTTGGACGGCAAGTTCCTTGCCGGCATACTGCAGCGCGTCGCGCGCGGATGCAGCCTGGGGTACTTTCTGAATGTAGCTTTTCATGACGTCCGTGTCATACGAGCTTTTACGCGCGGCGATGTATCCGGTCTGAATGCTGAAGTCAGCGGCGCGGGCGGGCTCAGTGAGGAACTGGATGAACTTGAACGCAGCCTGTTGTTGAATCTCAGGTACACCTTTGAGCATGTAAAGATTCCCGCCGCCCGGGACGCTTGCATAGGTTCCGGTCTTCTTGCCGGGGATTGCCATTACGCCAACGTTGAACTTTGCCTGTGACAGGATGCCGGTCAAACTTCCCGTCGAGTGGACAATCATGGCGGTGTTTCCGCTTGAGAAGTTGTTGGGCACTGCGCCCCATGTAGCCTGGACACCCGGAGGTGTGGCTTTGTAGGTTCCGGACAGTGAGTTGTAGTACTTGATTGCATCAATCACGGACGGATCGTCAAAGTACACCTTTGTGGGATCATCGCCGACAATGTTGTGACCCGCCCCGATGGCAAGGGGCTGAAAGAGCCAGTACGGCCAGTCAGACGGCCACTCGATTCCCCAGCGGGTCACTTTGTTTCCGGAGCGCTCGGTCAGAGCGGCAGCAGCTTTTCCGAGGCTGTTCCAGCTGTCCGGAACGGCTATGTTGTTTTGTGCCAGGAGGTCCCTGTTGTAGTAGAGCACAACCGCACTTCGCTGGAAGGGGATACTCCAAAGCTTTCCGTTATATCTGGAGTTTTCCAGGAACGCAGGAAAGAAGTCTTTCAGGTAGGTGTCTTTGTTCGGAAGTTTGTCAAGGAATGAATCCATTGGCAGAATGTAGTCAGCGTTTACCAGATCGTAGAGATCCGTGGCCAGCATGACTGCAAGGGCCGGAGGTGTTCCGCCACCCTGAATGGTGGTTTGCACCGCCGTTTTTACATCGGCATACCCGCCGGAATACACGGGTTTTACCGCGATGTTTGGATTTGCCTGTTCGAATTCCTGAATGTATCCGTCCAGGATTTTTGCAATAGGTGCGTCTACGGCAACCGGATAGTAGACCTCAATTGTTGTCTGTCCGCCGGATGCAGACTCACTCTGTCCGCTTGCAAAGAGCACTGCCGGTGTGGCAAGCAGCGCACATGCAAGGAGAATTGTCCACAATCGTTTCATCTTTCCCTCCTTGGGGTAAGGTTAGTATCAGGAAAAACGGGTTAGCTGGTATTTTTCCCGCTTCTCTTCCAATTTCTTTAGCCGCTCCTGCAACACATCACCGCCAAGAAACTCAACGGTTAGCAGGAGCAAATTAGCAAAGTTCACCGGCACGGCCATAGAGTTTTTAAACCCCATTTCCCCGCGTTCTACGTAAATAACCCGTTCAGCCAGATCTACCAGTTCCAGCAGGACGGTCCCGGTAACAACTATGCAGCGCCCGCCCTGCTCCTTTACGAGTTCCAGCGTTCGAGTTGAGAGCGTGTGTTCCGGGAGGTAGTGAAAGAGGATAAACAAGTCACCTTCAGAGACGGGGTAGAGTCCTTCTGTCAGGTGCTGCAGATCGGACTCGACCAGGTGTACACTGAGCCGGTAACGGCGTAACCGTTCCGCGAGAAAGTTGGCGGGATAAAAGCCGGTGCCGGGTCCAAAGATATAGACATTTTGCGCGTCCAGAATTGCCCGTGCGGTGTGGCGCAGATCCTCTGAAGAAACGTGTTCAGACATGCGCAGCAGGGAATTCACGTCTACCTGAATTGCAGCCTGGCGCAACTCGTCAAGAGAAGCAATCTGCCGGAAAGTGGTGTAGGAGGCACGGTAGGAGTCTATGTGCTGGCGGTAGAAATCCAGTATGCCCGTGCGAAACTCCTTGAATCCGGCGTAGGCGAGTTTTCGATAGAGATCAATGACCTTTGGCTTGCTGACCCCTGTGGCGCTGCAGAGCTCCTTGAGGGACATGAATGCAGCGTCCTGTGGGTGAGAGACAATGTAGTCCAGCAGAACGCTCTCACTTCTTGATAGCCCATCAGAAATGCGCGCTACCCGCCTGGCCCAATCCGCCTTTACTGCCATAGCTCAATCCTATACCCACTCAGCCATTGTGTCAAAATAAAAGGAAAACTTTTATATCAGTTTTTTACTAAAAACGGGTAAGATCTGGAAATAGAGTCGAATATGGGAAATAATATCGGCAAAAGTTTACCATTCTGTAACTATGCTATCTGGTATACTGAACAGCAAAAGGAAGGGCACGATGTCAATCGGCGTCATGGAAAAAGGCGAGGCGCGTAGAATGGCAAGGGCATATCTTTCCGGACTCACCGGGAGTGACGTGACTCGTAAGAGCGAGGCCATTTCGGCACGCCTGTGTGCTCACCAGATCTGGAAGCGATCGGGGATTATCCTCTGTTACGTGGCGTTTGACCGGGAGGTTGAGACACGGATTATCATGGAAACGGCATTAGCAGAAGGTAAGCGTGTTGGTGTCCCACGCATTATCGGTGAGAACCTTGTTTTTCACGAACTCTCCGGTTTGGACGGCCGCTTTGTGCGGCATGCCTACGGCATAGATGAGCCGATGGCGGATTCCCCGGTGCTCGATCACACGGGCTGGAATAGGGCAGACACGCTGGTAATTGCTCCCGGTCTCGCGTTTGACCGCAAGGGCGGCAGGGTGGGGAGGGGGCGCGGTTTCTATGATCGTTTCCTGGAGACAGTACGTACGCGGGTGTCCGTGACCGGGGTCTGCTTTTCAGGTCAGCTGGTTTCCGCCCTGCGCACTGAGCCTCATGATATACGTACGGATTACGTGGTCACCGAAAGTGAGTTTCTCTCGGTTGGCACTGGTTGAGGTTCTCTTTATTTTTGATCGTCTTTCGTGTATCTTATGAACCATACCTCACATCTGGAGGAGAATGTGGCGAGGATAAAAAGTGCACTTGAGTTGGCCCTGGAAAAGACGGCAGATGTTCAGGGCGATCCTAAGAGTGTAAAGGCATATGAACGGAAGCAGGAAGGCAAACGGCTGGTCTCCCGCCTGACGGAGGACAAAGAGTTTGACCTGAAGAAAGAGCTGAAGAAGTATTCGCCGGAAGAGCAGCAATGGATTAAAGAAGGCTTCTATGAGGTAATTGTCTCTCACTTGAGTCTTCCTGCCAATGAGGAAGAATTGGAGCGCGTGCGTTTTCTGAAGCGTGGCCTGGGCGAAATAATCAAGGACCGGAAGGGGCTTGATTATCTCTTTGAACAGGTGGAGCAGATTTTCAATCAGTATCTGCAGAACCGTCAGCAACTCATAGAGTCGCTCCGCCAGCAGTTTTCCGGACGGCTGCGCCAGCGTGAAGAGGAGATGTCCCGGCAACTGGGGCGGCAGATTCATCTCGATCCTGCCTCGGACCCGGAGTTTTCCAATGCCCTGCAACAGAACCTGAACAGGCTTCAGGAGCGCTACGGTGACGTGATAGACCAGATACGCACCGAGCTGGGCCATATGTTTGAAAAAAGCGTATAGGAAGGAAGCGCCGGACACGGAGACCGTAAGATGAGCGAGCTTGAGAATCTCAAAGAGGGAGAGCGGCGCTTTGTTACGGTCCTTTTCGCAGACATGAAAGACTTCACCGCCCTTTCGGAGAAAATGGATCCGGAAGAAATGGACGGTCTCATGTCTCATGTCTTTTCCGCCTTTCAGCAGATAGTGGAACGCCATGACGGCAGCGTGGAGAAGTATATTGGTGACGCCATGGTTGCGGTCTTTGGCGTTCCTCGTATTCACGAAGATGATCCTGCCCGCGCGGTCAACGCAGCCATCGATTTCCTTGATCATGTGAGAAAGCGCAGCCGTCTCCTGCAGCGCAGGGATGTGAACGTAGGGTTCCGCATTGGGATCAATACGGGGCTGATCACTACCGGTAAGCGCGGTCAGTTTGAAGTGGTAACCGGTCACGCCATGACAGTTGCCGCCCGCTTGGAATCCTTTGCTCCGCTGAACACCATTTTTGTCTCTGAATCTACCAGAGAGAAATGCGCGGAAGATTTTCACTTTTCCCATCCATACACGCTTCAGGTCAAAGGAAACGGTGCTCCCATTTCCGCGTTCATTGTAAAGGGCAGAAACGCCAATCCTTTTCCGGATGACTCGCTCTTTGTCGGCCGCGATGCGCTGATGGACACGCTGACCAGAGCCTACTTGAGACACGCGCCGGGAGCAACTGACGGTTTTTTCCTGGTTGGAGAGGCCGGGGTAGGTAAGACGCGTCTTATCACGCGCTTTGTGGAGCGCGTCAGGCAGTTTCCGGAGGCCGACTCTGCGGTCCTTTACACTCGGGCGCAGCGCTTTCAGAGAGTGCAGTTTGCGGCGGTCTCCAATCTTTTATCGCACTACTTCCAGTTTGAGCAGGAGGCCGAAAAATCACGTATCGCGGAATCCTTGCAACAGTCTCTCTCTCTGGACGAAAAGACCGTGAATGACTTTGTATCACTTCTGGTCGATGACCCGGCGCGCGTGGGGGACAATCAGGCATTTGTGGTACTCTATATGGTGCTCAAGGCTATCGTCAAAAAGCATGAATCCAGCCCTTATCCGGTCATGGTGGTGATAGACAACGCGCACTTCGTTGATCCGCAAAGCCGGGATTTTTTTAGGTTCTTTCTCAAAAACGCGGATGTAAAACCGTTTTTCTTGTTCGGCGCACGCTCGGCAGACGACGATCTCTTAGACATCTTTCGCGGGGTTGGGACGGTGCGCGTTTCGCCTCTTTCGAAGGAGGAGGCAACGCGTCTGGTAGCGCGGCTCTGGCCGGAGTGCGAAGATGAGCAGGTTATCTCCACTATTCTGGAAAACAGTGCGGGGAATCCGCTCTTTATACGGGAATACGTGAAATTTGCGGCGGAAAATCGCGACACGTCCACGCTTCCTACGACTATTCAGAATATCTTTCTTACCTCTGTAGACAGTTACCAAACCGCGCTTCGGGAACTCCTCAAAAAGCTCTCCATCTTTGTTCACTCATTTACGGTGGACGACGCACGCTATCTTCAGGAGAAGACGGACGCAGATGTTCGCGTTGTAGACTCCGGACTCGCATTCTTTCTCCGGGAGGGAATCCTGATCCAGGAGCAGGACATTTACATGTTCCGCCATGATCTTTTCAAACAGGCGGTTTACAGCTCTCTGTTGAACCACAACAAGCGGATTCTTCACCGTCTGGTGGCTGCCCGAATGCAGTCATTTGCCGATCCGCACGTGCTGCGGCTTTTGCACCATTTGAGCAGCGGAGAAGATTTTGGTGAGCTGCGACACGTGCTTCTTGCCGCTCCTAATGTCTCGGTAAGCATGGATTACCTCCGCTTTTTCGACGTTCTGCTTCAGCACACACCGGAGCAAGACTTCGATGACATCACGGAGTACCTCTTTCATAAATCGGCTATCCTGTTCAATAACGGAAACTCGGAAGACGCCTACACCATTCTAAAGCGCATCCTGAAAATATCGATCCAGCGCAAGAATCCTGGATTTTCGGCGCGTGCGTATCACCTCTTGACCGCCTACAACATGAAATCCTACGCCTTCGGAAAGGCACGGCTGTGCGGGAGAAAGGCCCTCTACTACTACCGCAGTGTGCCGGACAGCGTCAGCCAGCGGCAGAATGTGCTGAAGCTTATGTCTGCTTCCGAATTGCTTGATAATCATCCGCAGGAATCCGACCACCTCCTGGAACAGATGGGAGCCCTGGAGACAGAGGGGAGGGGAGAGTTTCTTGCCGCGCGTGTGGAAAGCCTTCTACTGCGCGGCGAATACGGGAGCGCGCGCGAGCTTGTGCTGCCGGTGGTGCGAGAAATGGATCATGTGAGTAACGACTACTGGCTCTCGACGCAGTTCCTCGCGGTACTGGCGTTCTGGCTTGTCTGTGACATCCCGAGTCTTAAGGCAACAGCGCACGCCCTTTCTACCGCTCCTTCAAGCCACTACGCCAACCTGAGCCAGATTCACGCGTACTGCGCGGCTGCCGCATGGCTCAGCGGGGAAGCGGAGGATGCAGCCAGTTGCCTGCAGCAGGCGGAGTTTTACTCCTACCAGATCAAGAACGATTTTGACCGCATTGACGCGCTGCGAACGCTATCTGAAATACTCCTTATTTCCGGGCGCGAGGAGCAAGCGGAACAGATGGCGCTGGAAGGTATAGCTATTGGCCTGAGGCACTCAAGCTACTTTCCGGCATTTTCACTGCTCATTCTTCTGGTCGAGATGTACGAAAAGCGCGGACAGTACGGAGATGCCCGTTTTTTCCTTGATGAGGCCACGTTCTACGTAGAGTTTGATCCGCTGTTGCGCAATCGTGATTTGATCCTCTACTACTATTATGCAAACCTCCTGACCGAACCGGAGGATTCTCTGCGCCACCTGGAACGGGCAAAGGACCTTCTGCAGCTCGAAAAAAAACGGATTGGCAGTAATGCATTTGTAAAGACCTTCCTCACGCTCCGGTCGTTCGGCGCGGTTGAAAATTCACTTGCAGGCCAAATCTAAGCCGCAGTGCCGCGGCCGCCGTACTATCTTGACACGGCGTTCTGCAACTCAGTACTGTTTTATTGATTCAGAATAGTGATGCTGCGTGAATGGAGTCCCCATGGAAGCACATGCTGCGCTGGAAAATGCGCCCCTGTTTTCACGTCTCAGTCCACGCTATCTGCGCGGGCTGGCAAAGGCGTGTACAGAACGGACCTATGAGACCGGAGACTATCTGGTGAAGCAGGGAAATCCGGGAGTTGGTTTGTTTGTCATTACCTCAGGGAAGGTGAAAGTGGTTAAGACCACTGGACACGGTGAACGCTTTGAAATTGCCAGTCACGGACCGGGCGAGGTCATTGGGGAAATGTCGGTGCTTGACGGAGCCACGCGTACGGCTGATGTGGTTGCCGTAGAGCGCACTACCTGCCTGGTCCTCGCCTCATGGGCTTTCAATTCCTTTATGGAGGCTCATCCGGAAGTAGCTCTTCAAATACTCCCGGTTGTAGTGAAACGCTTCAGGGAAACCAATGAGGCGCTCATGGGCCTGCAGGATTCGCCGGGCGCGTAGCACGCATGCAGGTTGTATATGTTTGGGTTTCCCAATTCCACAATTACCATTCTTTCCATTGACGGCGGCGGTATTCGTGGACTCATTCCCGCACTGGTCCTCAAGGAACTGGAAGAACGGCTCGCACGCCGAAGGAACGCCCAACCGCTGCCTCGGCTGTTTGACTTAATGGCAGGAACCTCCACTGGAGGCCTCATCGCCCTTGGCCTGTGTGCACCGGCAACATCATCAGACGGAGACGGTTATCTTTTAGAGCCCGCGCTTACCACCGATGACCTCATTCGTATCTATACCGACCGGGGAGAAGAAATTTTCCCTCCGTGGAAGTTCAGGCGTCTTCGCAGCGTGCTTCAGGCTTTTGGGGATAAGTACGATGCAGATGGTCTTGAAAGGGTGCTGCGAGACTCCCTTGGAGACGTCACGGTTCATGACGCGCTTACAAACGTACTTATTACCAGCTATGACACGGAACGCCGTACTCCCCATCTTTTCAAGAGCCGTCCCCGTGCAAGGGGTGATGAGGATTTAAACTTCTACATGCGGGATGCGGCTCGGGCCACCGCGGCGGCGCCCACCTTCTTTGAGCCGGCCCACATTAAACCGGTGCCGGAAAATGGGGAGTCCTACTGTCTTGTCGACGGGGCGGTGCTCGCGCAAAACCCGGCACTTACGGCTTATATTGAGGCGCGGAAGATATTCCCGCAAGCAAAGCGCTTTGTCATTCTTTCCCTTGGAACGGGGCAGACGGTACATAGATTCTCATACAGTGAAATGCGTACCTGGGGCTACCTGGACTGGGTGTCTCCGGTCAAGGGCGTACCGCTTTCCAGTATGATGACCGACGCACAATCCGAATCAGCCAATCATCAGCTCGCACGCTTACCGGACGTCCAGTTCTTCCGTCTGGACGGAGAGCTGCACGGGGTGAGCGATGCTATGGATGACGCGAGCAGCGAGAATATCATGCATCTGAGAAGGCTCGCCTTCGAAATCATGCACAATCACTCAGAGAAACTGGACCGGGTCTGCGACATTCTTTCCCGGCGGTAAGTGTATGGTAACCGGGCTCCGGCCGGGACTACCGGTGAGTCCGCCGCGTGCGTTGCGCCGTGCAACTGAACCGGATACAATGGGGTGGCATGGAGCCCTACCACTATCCCGTGAAGCGGCTTGGCATCATTGGCGGCGGCCAGCTGGGCCGGATGATGATTGACGAAGCACACAAGCTCGGCATCTACGTGGCCGTGCTGGATCCGGACAGCGCGTGTCCCTGTTCTGCAGTAGCTGACCGCTTTATCTGTGGAAGCCTGTATGATTCCGGGGCGCTAGCCGTCCTGGTGGCCGAAAGTAACGTCACAACCTATGAAATTGAACACATCTCTGCGGATGCGTTAGCGCAGCTTGCGGGCTCAGGTCATGTGCTGCGGCCTAAACCGGCACTACTTGAGCTTATTCAGGACAAGTTGCTTCAGAAACAGGCATTTGCAGACGCGGGTATTTCGGTGCCCCGCTTCGTCGGTGCGGAGGTTCCGGCTGATCCGGTAGTTGGGAGACTCGGTTTTCCACGCGTGCAGAAATTGCGGCACGGTGGATATGACGGGCGCGGCGTTACAGTACTGCGCTCACCGGAGGACGAGCCGCTCTCCGGCCCTTCTATCTTTGAGGAGTTCATTCGGTTTGATAAAGAATTGGCTGTGGTTTGCGCCCGCTTTACTGACGGCACCACGGCAAGCTATCCGGTTTCTGAAATGATATTTGACCCGGACGCCAACATTTGCACGCATGTGATCTCCCCTGCACGGGTAGACGGGAGTGTGGCTGCGGAAGCAGAGCGGATTGCCACAAAAGCGGTCACGCTTCTGGGGGGGGAGGGCGTGTTTGCGGTTGAGTTTCTCTACAGTGAAGAACGAGGATTGTTCTTAAACGAGGTTGCGCCGAGACCTCACAATTCAGGCCATCTCACCATTGAAGCGTGTGATACGGGACAGTTTGAACAACATATCCGGGCGGTAACCGGGTGGTCTTCCGGCAGTACCCGCCAGCACACGCCGGCGGTCATGGTCAATCTCCTGGGCGCGGGCGGGGAGAAGGGGCCGGCTGAGATTCACGGCATTGACTGGCTTTTTTCTGTGGCCGGCGCCCATTTGCACCTGTACGGAAAAACGGAATGCCGCCCCGGCCGGAAAATGGGGCACGTAACGGTGCTAAGGCCAACGGTCACCGAAGCCTTTGAAATAGCGAACCAGGTTTTGTCTCGCGTCCGGATTTACGGGAGGAAGCGTAATGCCACAGGCTAAGGTTGGAGTGATCATGGGAAGCGATTCAGACTTGCCCGTGATGAAAGAGGCTGTTGCGGTTCTTGGAGCGCTGGATGTTGAGGCGGAAGTGACCATAGTATCGGCCCATAGAACGCCAGGGCGGATGTACGAGTACGCAAGCACGGCGCGGGAGAGGGGGCTGTCAGTCATCATTGCCGGCGCCGGCGGCGCGGCCCACCTGCCGGGAATGGTAGCCTCTCTCACCACGCTTCCGGTCATCGGCGTTCCTGTTAAAACAAGCGCCCTTTCGGGGCTTGATTCGCTTCTCTCTATTGTCCAAATGCCGCGTGGTATTCCCGTGGCAACCGTGGCTATCAACAATGCGCGCAACGCGGGACTTCTTGCCGCACGGATTCTCGCGGTGGGAGACAGCGCTCTGTCAAAACGGCTCGCGCATTACGCGGAGGAACAGGCTCAGGCGGTTGTTGACAAAGCCACGCTCCTTGAAAACGAGGGGATAGGTGCGCTTCTTGATGAGAGTGAGGGAAACTAGTTGCCCTCGGAAAAGAGCATCCGGTAATAGCGCTCAATACGCTCTTCAAGCTCATAGATGCTGAAATAACGCGCTTCCCGCACGGTCTCCTTACCGTTGGCGTATACCAGCACGGCAGGAATGGTAAAAATAGAAAACGTACCTGCCGCTTCCGGGACACTATCGAGGTCCACGTAGTAGGAGGAAAGCTGTGGGTATGACTCTGTAAGCTGTTCTACCTTGGGTCTGATGGCTTTGCACACCCCGCAATCAGGGCGGGAGAAATAGAATAGAGACATGCCGGATGCGTTCGCGGCGTCTTCAATGTGGTCCAGTTGCAAAAGGGGTTTCACGCAGGCAAATATACTGTTTTTCACCGGTCGTGTACATTGCATGCAGCGTCGTGATATACTGCGCTTTGCCCGCTGTACAGATCTTCATACATAGTTTACAGGAAACACAGGAAAGAACGATATGGCATTAAACTGCGGAATTGTCGGGTTGCCCAACGTTGGAAAATCCACCATCTTTTCGGCCCTCACCTCTGCGCCCGCGGAAGCGGCTAACTATCCGTTCTGCACTATCAACCCAAACGTGGGGATTGTGAACGTGCCTGACACACGCCTTCCGCGCATCGCCGCTATCATACCGCCGGAACGCATAGTTCCTGCGGTGGTTGAGTTTGTGGACATTGCCGGGCTGGTCAAAGGCGCTTCAAAGGGAGAAGGGCTGGGAAACCAGTTTCTGGCGCACATCCGGGAGACCGGGGTCATCAGTCACGTGGTGCGCTGTTTTGATGATGAGGATGTAGTCCACGTTTCAGGTAGCGTGGACCCTTCCGAGGACATCGAGACGGTCAACATTGAGCTGGCGTTGGCGGATCTTGAAACCGTTGAACGGAGAATTGTCCGAAACGAAAAGAACAAGCGCTCTGCAAACCGCGACGCGGCAAAGGCTGCTGCAGACGCAGAGCCTATACTTCTCTCACTGCGGGACCTCCTTGCGGAGGGCAAACCTGCCCGTATGCTTGGCCTCAGCCGCGAACAGGAGAGCCTCATTTCAGATCTTCACCTTATCACGCGCAAAAAGCAGCTCTACGTCTGCAACGTAGATGAGGCGGGATTGGCCGGTGGAAATGAACACGTGAGGCGGGTGGAGCAAATTGCAGAAGCGGAGAACGCGGCCGCGGATGAAGGCAGCGGGGAGCGCACGCGCGTGGTTGTTCTGTGCGGCAAGCTGGAAGCTGAAATTGCCGCGCTTGAGGATCCGGAGGAGCGTTCGACTTTTCTGGCGGAAGCAGGCCTTGAACGCTCCGGTCTCGACCGGCTTATTCATGAGGCATATGAACTGTTGGGCTTACGCACCTTTTTTACGGCCGGTCCCAAGGAAGTTCGCGCGTGGACCTTTCATAAAGGTGATCGGGCACCGCAGGCGGCCGGCGTGATTCACACTGACTTTGAACGCGGTTTTATCAAGGCGGAGACTTATCACTGTGAGGATCTATTTGCGCTTGGCTCGGAGCAGAAGGTACGGGAGGCCGGCAAGCTGCGGCAGGAAGGCAAAGAGTACATCGTCCAGGATGGCGATGTTATGCACTTTAAGTTTAACGTATAGGTGAACGCATATGGCCGTGCCGGAAGAATTCAGACCGTTTGAGCTCTCTCCTGATCTTCTTCTGGGTACCGCAACTGCTGCGGTCCAGATTGAAGGGGGGGACCGGAACAACAGCTGGTATCGCTGGGCGGAACAGGGGCGCATAAAGGACGGTTCTTCCCCGTACAGAGCAACTGACCACTGGAACCGGGTGGAAGAAGACAGTGACCTTTTGCAGGAGCTTTCCCAGGAAACCTACCGGCTGGGAGTGGAGTGGAGCCGCATTGAACCGTCGGAAGGCGTCTTTGACCAACAGGCCATTTCTCATTACCGTGAGGAGCTTTCCGGGCTGATCCGGCGCGGCATCAGGCCGCTTGTGACGTTGCACCATTTTTCAAATCCGCTCTGGTTTGAGGATTCCGGTGGTTGGCTGGCCACCGACGCTCCCCGCAGATTCCGCCGATACGTGAATCACGTGGTGCGTGCTCTTGGTGACCTGGTGACGGACTGGGTTACCATCAATGAGCCGAACGTATACCTCTACTTTGGTTATGTGGAAGGTACGTGGCCCCCCGGTAAGCGCAGTGTGCCTGCCTATCTGCGTGGGCTCAAGCAGATGGTGCGCGCTCACAGGCAGGCGTACCACGCAATTCATCAATATTACCGGACTCGTGATCTCACTGCCCGTGTGGGAATAGCACTGCATCTGCGCGTCTATGACCCTGTCAAGCCCACACCGGGTGCGCGTTTTGCTGCATGGGTGTACAGAAATCTCGGGCAGAACATCTTCTTCCGCAGGATGATACGAGGCCATTCAGATTACCTGGGAATCAACTACTACTCGCGCGATATGATTCGGTTCAGCTGGAACCCCTCGCTGCTATTTGGCCGGCTTGAAGTGAAGCAGGGTGCCCCTACCAATGATCTGGGCTGGGAAATCTATCCTGAAGGTCTTTACCGCGTGTGTGAGGCGTACTACAAACGTTGCCGTCTTCCCATCTTCATTACGGAAAACGGTACCTGTGATGCGGCGGACCGGTTCCGGGCACGCTACGTGGTTGACCATTTGCGTCAGGTGAACTCCCTGATCTCATCCGGGGTTCGGGTGGAACGATATTATCACTGGACGTTGATGGATAACTTTGAATGGATGGAGGGAGAGACCGCACGCTTTGGACTGGTTGCGTGCGACTTCAAGACCGGAACGCGGACCATCCGGGAAAGCGGACGGCTGTACGCGGAGATATGCCGGAAGAAGAGCGTGACCCGGGATCTTGCAGAGCGCTTCCTGAACAGGTGAGTCTCACTTCACGGTGGGCGTCAGCATGCGCTACGCCGGTATATACTACTAAGGGCGGGGGCTGCTATACTACTTCCGGATAGTGGAGCGCGCGCAAGAGATACCCTATAATGGGTACATGGACTTACCTCCTCAACCTGGCCTCAACGAGAGCACACTGTTCATCTACCAGAAGAAGACGGAACGGTTGCGGGTTGCCCAGAGTTTTCTGATTGAAGGGTTTGAAGCGGGGCAACGAGTTGTTGCTGTGGTGGACGCCGCAACGGCAGCGCTTTTTGAAACTATCGCGGAATACGTGGGGATAAAGCGTGGAGGAAACGAATACACGTTTGTCACGCCGGAAGACCTTCTTGTCTCCCCCGGCTTCAACACAGACGCTTTACGTACACGGTTGCAGGAACTTGTTGCAACCTACGCGCGGGAAGAACCCCGTGGAGTGCGCATCCTTCTTGACATGCACTTTGTCTCCCTCTCCGTGGGAAGCGGAAGTGAGTTGGAGCGGTTCGCCCGGCAACTTTCCGACCTCACGCGGGGATACCCCATTACGCTGGTGTCCCTCTTCTTTTTTGAATATCTTCCCCGCGGAGGATTGCAGACCTTCCTGAATCAGTATGATCATATCCGGGTGTCTGAGTCGCTGATGGCATCATGTTTTCCGGTTTCCGGGGACGGGAACTCTGATAGTTCGCTAAACCTCGATCTTGTAATTGAACGGCTCGCTTTTTCTGACGAACGCACCATCCGCTACGCGCTTGAAACACGCGGGCGCGCGGGAACGGCAAAGGGTGGGCGATTGCCCGGCAGGCCACGCTTTCTCCAGTTCTTGCAGGATATTGTGCTTATTCTGGATCCCCATCATCGGATTCGCTACATTAGTCCGGCCATTGTCCGGTATGCCGGCCGCAACGCATCTGAGCTTCAAGGCAGGAGCCTTGCCGAGCTGTGCGGAATTGACTCGGCCCGCAGTCTGGAGGAGGATCTTGCAGCGGTGACCGCGGAGGGCGGCCAGGGTGGAGACCCCGGACTTCCAACTTCGCTCACCATTCCTGTTGTGACTCGCGACGGCGTTCGCGTCCAGTTTGAAGCAACGGTCTCGCAGATTCTTGTTCACGGTGTACTTCATGGATATCTCTGTCTTTTGCGCAGACTCGGAGGTGCCAGACTGGAGCGGAACAGAGGTGGCCCAACGGTGGAGGTTCGGACTGAAAAGCAATTTCAGGGAGGAAACGGGGCACCGTCCGCCGCCGCCGGGGACGGCAAGACAAATGGAAATCCCTATTCCCAGCTTACGGCTAGAGAATTTGAAATAATTCAACATCTGCTTGAGGGTTTGTCCAACCGTGACATAGGACTGAGGCTCTACATCGCGGAGGTCACTGTTAAGAAACACCTGACTAACATCTATCGGAAGCTCGGCGTACGCAACAAATTTGAGCTCATGAAAATCGTGAGGTAGCCTCATGGATAAGACGTCGATCCTTATCGTGGAGGACGAATTTCTGGTTGCAGAAGACATCCGAATGTATCTGGAGGACTCGGGATACAATGTGGTGGGAAGCGTAGGGCGTGCAGATCAAGCAGTACAAATGACCAGGGATCTGCGGCCCTCCATTGTCCTCATGGATGTCAAGCTTGAAGAGGACGGAGATGGAATCAGCGCGGCGCGCCGGATCCTGGAGAGTACCGGTATACCGGTCATCTTCCTCACCGCCTACGCGGACCGCGCAACCCTTGAACGTGCCAAACAGGTACGGCCCGCAGGATATCTCACCAAACCGGTGAAGGCAGAGGCGCTCTACTCGACCATTGAAATTGCCCTTTACAACAATGCAGTTAAACGCCATGGCGAGGACCGGGATGATCAGTGGTCGCTCTTTCGCTTTCTGTTTAGTGAAAGCATGTCACCTGTACTTATTGTAGATGAACATAACAGGACCGTGGTTGATGCAAACGAAATATTCCTGGAAGAAACCGGGTTTGAACGAGCAAAGCTGCTTGGAAAGAGTACGCTGACGTTGGCGGACTGGAATAGCCGGGATCATGTGAATGCACTCCTGGCGCTATTTGAACAGACGGAAGCTGAACAGGAGGTGAACGTCCGCACCGTGACCGGGGAGCTTCGCGCATATCGCTGTGCCGCCCGGCAGATGACTCTTGGCAAGCAACGGTTCCGCCTGTTGCAGTTCCTGGAGTCTGCAACATGAATGGATACGGATCCAATTCGATGAATCGCATACCGCTTCCCCTCTCTTCGCGCACCGAGCTGAAGAAACTCTATCTGGCCCGGAAGGAACTCTACGAGAGGACGCTCTTTGAAACGCAGCGCCGCCTGAAGGAGGCACTGATAGAAAGTGGTGTTCAACCTACACTGAAATATCGTGTGAAATCCTTTGATAGTTATTACGAAAAAATACTCCGGCGCCTGAAAAACGGAGCGGAAAATCGTGTGTCTGCGGTTGGAGACAAGGCCAATTACGTAGAAATTCCGGACATCCTTGGTATTCGCGTAGTATGTCCGTTCATGGAGGATCTCACGCGCGTAGAGACAGTACTTCAAGAGCGGTTTGGTTTCCTGGACGTGGAACGCAAAGGTTCTGACTACTCTGCGCGGGAGTTCGGGTACGAGTCCACTCACTGTTTGATTTCGGTTCCTCGAGACGTACTGGAGAGCTTCCACATTTCTGAGGAGCCCGTATGTGAGGTTCAACTGCGCACCATTCTTCAGGATGCATGGGCGGAGGTAGAGCATGAGCTCATTTATAAAGCAGAGTTTACCCCATTTGACGAGCCGCTCAAACGAAAGCTTGCCGCACTAAATGCCAATCTTACTCTCGCAGATATCATCTTTCAGGAGATCAGAGACTATCAGAGACAACTGCACGCGGAGCTGTTTAAACGCCGGAAAGCATTTTGGGGCAAGATCCATAACACCGGGGAGGAGTCAGGCGCGGCCGAAGGACCAAATCGCCGGCCTCCGGCCGGAGAATCTCTATCAAGTTCTTCCGAATATGTTTCTGCGCAGCCGGAACAAAGCGCGGATGCGGAAACTGCGAGTGAAGGGCAAACACCGGATGTGATGGACCCGCGGCACATTGTTTCAGCCAACGATACCATGGACAATATGCTGCTGAAGGCCCTCTACGCCCACAACAATCAGGAGTTTGAACGCGCCATAGAAATTTACACCCTCATCCTGGACAACCATCCAAAGGCGCACGTTCGTGCGGTGGTGCATATTCACCGCGGGATGGCGTACTTTGCAGAATCCGACTATGACAATGCCATCGCAGATTTTACCCGCACGCTGGAGCTTGATGACGACAACTGGAAAGCGTATTACTATCGGGGGACCGTTCATCGTGTTCAGAAGCGGTATGAACACGCCCTTGAAGACTTTGATCGCTGCCTTGCCCTTGACCGCTACCAGTTTGATTCGCTCTATGCCAGGGCTCAGCTCTACTTTGAGCTGGAAGAGTACGACCATGCGCTTGCAGATTGTGAACGGGCACTGGATTGTGATCCGGATTCCCCGGAAGCGGCGCAATTTAGGGAGCGCATTTTATCCCGGAAACGCTCGCGGAAGCAAAAATGACCGAAAAGGCAGGCACTTACGCAGCTGAGCCGCGGTGCTCGGAAAGCTCCTGTTTGATTTGAGCTGTAAGCTCCTCCAAACGAGAGAGATTGAATGGGAACGTGTAAGCAAGCAGTTTGCGGTGAACAAATTGGCCATGGTCGCGAGGCCCGGCCCGGTGACCGTGCAGCGGGGAGACACCCAGCCGCTCCTTGATGACCGGAAGAAGAAATCTCCGGAGACAGCCGGTAAATGTTTCAAGCTCAACAACGCCGTAGCGCAGAGTGTAAACGTCATCTGCATACATGGCGCCGCGTGAAGAGAGCTGCCTGATTTCCCGAAGGGTTCCAAAATCAATCGGAAGATCATCTATGAGATGTGCTATTAATCCGTGGTCAAAGTGGCTTTCAAACAACTCCCCAATTTCTCCGAGCAGTGCCAGGATGCGGGATTTCCTGATTTGAGGAAGGGGGGCTGTCACGGCCAGGGCTGGTGTTGGCATGGCTCATCCTCTTTACGTCAGTTTTAAGTTTCGACAAATAGGTGGCCTGCCTTAAGAATCAGAGAGAATTCTCTGTTCCTGTGAAGTGTAGCTCTTCAGTGTGTGCAAGTGCATCCGTAATGAGGCCGTCCCGGTCAAGGGTACTCTCCTGTCGTTCAATAACATGTACCCTTCCGTAGGTGGTTGGATGGCGCGGGGCAAAGAGAACGCAGCAATCCTCAAATGGGCGGACGGAGATATCATAGGTGCCTATTTCCCGCGCGTGCCTGATGATCTCGCTCTTGTCCATCCCAACAAGAGGGCGGAGCACCAGGTCCGGTGTAGCCGCGTCAATTGCGTTCATGTTTGCCAGCGTCTGGCTGGCAACCTGGCCAATGCAGTCTCCCGTGGCAATGGCGTTGTAGCCGTTTTGTGTCAATATATGGTGGGCTATCATGTGCATGAAGCGTCTGTGACTGACAGTCCAATTGGTTCGACCCACATGCTCCGCAACGCGCTCCTGGATTTCCGTGAAGCGGGATACGTAGAGTTTCATGGTACGTCCGCTCCATGTGGAGAGCTGGCGGGCAAGGTCAATTACCTTTTCCCGAGCCTGGGCGCCCGTGTACGGCGGGCTGTGGAAGTAGAGCAGATCCACTTTCAGTCCGCGTTTTTGGAGGTACCAGCCCGCTACCGGGCTGTCAATTCCGCCTGAGAGCAGAAGGAGCGCTTTCCCGGTACTGCCCACCGGTAACCCGCCCGGTCCGCGTCTACGCTTTGAGTAGACCAGAGACTGTGTGTGGCGGAGCTCAATATAGATAGTGGCTTCAGGGGCGGAGAGGTTCACCGTGTATTCCGGCGTTTCCTTCAGTACGGCGTCTCCTACGTCTATTTCAACGTGCTTGGAGCTAAGCGGAAACTTCTTGTTGGGCCGCATTGTTTGAATGGCAAACGTGCGCGCACCCTCCGCGTACCGCGCCCTTGCCTGAGTGACGGCCTCAGCACGAAATGCGTCTATTTCCAAACTACAAGCAGTGGCAATTGCAAACCAGGTGAGGCCGAACACGCGCTGCATTGAACCACACACATCTTCTACGTCCCTGCCGGGTGGAACAGACATGTAGACGCGGCCCCACTCTTCCCGCACCGATTCACGCGGAACTTTGCAGATTGCCGCAATATTGTCCAGAAGCAGGCCCGCAAACCAACGCCGTTTCCGGCCCTTTAAGGCTATCTCGTCATACGCCGCAACGATGAGCACATTGTCGTGTTTCATGGCGATTACGAAACCATTCTTTGCGCGACCGTGCGCAATCGTGGCAGCAGCTTTGCAAGGGTCTCCAGCACCCGTTCCATCTCTTGCGACGAAGTGTGGCGGGAGAGGCTGAAGCGAATGCTTGAGTCCGCTATGTGCGGAGCAATACCCATGGCCTCCAGCACGTGGCTCTTCTTTTTTCCCCTGTTCGAGCACGCCGCGCCGGTAGATACGTAGATTCCCTCCTCGCTTAACGCGTTTACCATCACCTCACCCGGTATCGGGTAGAATGAGGCGTTAATAGTGGTGGGAAGCGTATCTTCAGGCGTGATCACGGTTACATCACCGAGGGTTCGAAGACCAGCAACAAAGGAGTCGTGTATTGACGACAGGGTGCGAAGTGACGCCTCTTGGGCCTGGACTGCAAGCTCGTATGCGCGCGCAAATCCCGCAATTGCGGGCAGATTTTCCGTTCCGGATCGTCTACCGTTTTCATGTCCGCCCCCTGCAAGAAGCGGCGTTATGGTCGTTCCCGGAGAGAGGAAGAGCAGTCCCACTCCTCGTGGGCCGTGAAGCTTATGTGCGCTTGCCGAATAAGAATCGATGTTGATGAGCTGGACTGGAATTTTCCCGAATGCCTGAACGCCGTCAGAATGAAATAAAACGTGCGGACGTTTTTCTTTTGCCCGGCGCGCCATTTCCGAGACAGGCAGTATTGCCCCCGTTTCATTGTTCACATGCATGACGGACACCAGAATTGTATCTTCCCGAATAGCCTCAACCACGTTTTCCGTGGTAACCATCCCATCAGCGCGCGGGTTAACTCTGGTAACTTCAAATCCTCGCTGCTCCAACTGGGTAAGCGGTTCCAGCACGGCCGGATGCTCTATTTCGGTAGTAACAATGTGCTTGCCGCGCTGCCGGTACGCCTGGGCAATACCTTTGAGCGCCATGTTGTTGCTCTCCGTGCCCCCGGAGGTAAAAACGATGGAGGATTCCGCAACGCCTGCAAGCCTTGCAATGCGCTCACGCGCCCTGCGAAGCGCCCGATCCGCTTCTACTCCTGCTCTATGGACGCTTGACGGGTTCGCGTAAATATCCCGGAAATAGAGCTCCATTTCCTGGATGACTGCCGGATCAGGCCGGGTAGTGGCGTTGTTATCAAGGTATAGCTCCCGCACAGCGCTATTCTACACAGCATCAGCCCCGGCAATCAACCAACCCGGAATACGCCTACCGGATTGCACGCGGCTGCCTTCCTGCGTATGATGAACCTACACGAGGAGAATTATGCCAGCACGTTATTTTGCAAGTGACAACAGCTCTACTGTTCATCCGTCAGTGTTTGCTGCTATGAGTGCCGCAAACAGGGATCATTTCCTTTCCTATGGAAGTGATCCGTACACGCAACGCGCCGTTGCCGACCTGCGGGAACTCTTTGACAGCGACGTCTCTGTCTACTTTGTTTACAACGGGACCGGCGCAAATGTTCTCGGCCTCTCCATGGCAACGAAACCGTATGAAGCGGTGATTTGTACGGAGATGGCACACATACAAACTGACGAGTGCGGTGCGCCGGAACATTTCACCGGAGGCAAGCTTCTGCCGGTGCACGCCGAAGACGGAAAACTCTCTCCAGGGGATATTGCACGCTTTGATGAATTCACCGGGGTGGAGCATCACGTGCAGCCGCATGTGGTTTCTCTGACGCAGGCCACAGAAGTGGGGACGGTCTACACTGCACAGGAGATCACGGCCATTTGCGCCGCTGCACACGAACGCGGCTATCTGGTGCACGTAGACGGCGCCCGCATTGCCAATGCCGCCGCCAGCCTGGCATCCCAAAGCGGACCGTCCGGAGAAGCCGGCGGGGCGGACTCCGCGCTCCGCGCGCGGAAGGTCCTCAGGGCAATAACCGGAGAAGCAGGGGTGGATATTCTCTCCTTTGGCGGCACAAAAAACGGTCTCATGTTCGGAGAAGCGGTAGTCTTTTTTCCAGGGACACAGCGGGAACTCCCTGACCCCACCCGGTTTCGCTTCGTGAGGAAGCAGGGCATGCAACTGGCATCCAAAATGCGTTACATTTCTGCCCAGTTTTCCGCGTATGTGGGTGACGATCTCTGGTTTCTCAATGCGGCGCATGCAAACAGGATGGCTGTCCGGCTCGCAGACGGACTTTCACGAATAGAGGGGGTTGAACCGGTCTATCGCGTGCAAGCAAACGGTGTGTTTGTCAAACTTCCCCGGGACGCAGTCCGACCTCTTTCAGAGAGTTTTCCCTTTTACGTCTGGGATGAAGCGCAGTCGGTTGCGCGGCTCATGTGCAGCTTTGACACGCAGGAAGAAGATGTAGACGCCTTTGTTGCAGCAGCAGCGGCCGCTGTGCACCATTAAATTAGAATAATTGGACTATTTTATGTCACAGTGCTATATTTCTAACCGGAGGCATTCGGATGAATGAACCGGAGAAAGTGATGGATACACGGCTTCCAGTGCCGTATGACCTGGACGCGCTCCTTGAGCTGTACCGTGACTCCCTGGATGTACTGAATGAGATTCTCGCCATCTTCAGAGAGGAAACACCGGGAAAGATAGACAAACTCGAACGGGCGGTTGGTGAAGAACAATGGTCTCTTGTGGCGCACATTGCTCATTCGCTTGCCAATACTACCGGTACACTCAGGGCGGACCGCGGCCTGCAGCTCAGCCGGGCGACGGAACGCGCATCACGCGCCGAAGAGGGGCCTCGCGTCCGGGAGTTGGCTGCGCTTCTGATTTCGGAACTTGGTCACATTGCTGAAGTTATCGCCGCATACCAAAAGCGGAACAGGACATAGGGCTACTGCATTTGCAGCTCTTCCGGCCGACGTTCCGGAATTGGCTGCGGCATCTTATTCTTGCGCGCAAATTCTTTTGACATGAAAAGACCGCAAAAACAATGCCCGTACTCGTTCTGATCAGGCAGGTTATATACGCACGGACACACAATATCCTCGTCTTTTTTCCGATCCCCCGTACCGTCACGGCATGGACACAGAAAGTACCCATAGCGGTTGTAATTGGTTTTCAGTCCCTCAAGCAGATCCTCAAGGAAGTCCTTGTCAGGTACCAGGGCCCACCCCTGATGCTCGGCCACTCGAGTAACAAATTCGCGTGCGTCTTCGAGTGTTTTATGTGTACTGGACATGAAAAGCTCCAATGATAGTTCAGGATAGTCCTATGGCTTCACGCCATTTTTCCTCAGTAAAACCTGAGATTGCCTCTTGGTTGTCTATCACAAGCACAGGAAAAACCGGCAGATTTTGAAACTGGCCCTTCAGTTCAGACTTTACCGTGTGTTTCACCATTGGATTGATCTGGTCCAACTGAATAGAGCGAAACGCAACATCATTTTCTTCTAAAAATTTTATTGCCCGCTTGCAAAACGCGCAGGTGGACAACGCATATAAGGTCAACTCATGTTCCTGATTTGACCCTTCGTGTTGCGTGAATTCCAGCTTGTCAATCATTCTTCCCATTGTTAGTCCTGCCTCCCCTCGCGTCTCTTGCTAAAGATATTGCATGCCCTGTGAATCTTCAAGAGGGGAACTGGCGTATGTTCTCTACTGCCTCGGAAGCAGTTCCATGTTGTTCCAGCCGCTCTAACCGCGCGTCTATCTCCTCCAGTTTTTGCTGTAGACTGGAAATAGTACGCTCGATACGCCGTTTCTCCTTGGCCAGCTTTTTAGCCGGATCCGGTGCCGTCTCGTCTTCACGAATCATTGCCTTGACCATGTCGGGGCTTTTCCCGCTGGTAAATGCCTCTTCCGCCTCAGCTCTCTTATCCGGATCCGCAATGCGGGCAACTGTGCCCATGTTTTCGTATCCTAACTCAGGTTTCAGATCAAGGGCCTGGATTTTCAGAATGGTGTTTACGCTCTTGCGTTCCATGGAGAGTACCCGTTCAATATAGTCGTCAAACCGGGCCTGGTACTTCTCGCACAGCTTCTGCGCTTCCTGGAGAACCGATCCAAACTCTTTCATGAGTCTGCCGTTGGCCGTGAGAAACTCCTTCTTAATGCGGAACGTGAGCGCCATGAACTCCGGATTTGTGCGAAAGATGCTTCTGTAGATCTGCATCTGTTCCGCACGTTCAAGCAAGGTATGAAGGATGGTGCGGAACTCAATGGTGTGGGACTTTGGCCCCACCGGAATTGCAGAGCGGGTAAAGTGCACGTGATGGGCGAACTCGTGTACGGCCGTATAAATCAACGCGTTATCATCGGAAAAATTCTGGTTGTGGATGATGATTTCTCGTGTATCCGGATAGTAGAGGCCGTTTGCTTTCTTGCTTTTCTTTCCGGAAAAGATAAGGTTGAACTCCTGGACATCATCCTCCAGTCTCAATAGCAGCTCTTTTACCTGGTCCTGGTTCATTGCGTGTTACTCCGTGGGTTGTACCTGATTTCGACCGTTTCGCTTTGCACGGTAAAGTTGTCGGTCAGCCGCTTCAATGAGATCGGTCCACTCTCTTTCATCTCCTAATTCTGCAATACCAATGCTTATAGTGACGTTCACCGAAGAATCGATTCTCTTCCACTCATGCGTCTCTACACTGTGCCGAATGTTCTCACACGCTATGCGTGCGCTGGCAAGCGTTGTTTCCGGGAAAACCAGAACAAACTCTTCGCCGCCGTAGCGGGACACAAAATCGACTGACCGGATGTTCGCCCTGAGGATGTCCGAAATGGCTACAAGAACTTCATCGCCCTTGTTGTGGGAGAAAGAATCGTTTATTCGCTTGAAGAAGTCAAGGTCTGCCATGGCAACGCAGAGTGGCCGTCCATACCGTCTGCTGCGCCCCAATTCGTAGCGAACGCATTCGGATATATAGCGCCTGTTATGCAGTCCGGTAAGACTGTCTTCAGAGGCCAGCCGGGAAAGCTCCTCTCTCTGGGACTCGATTACCTGAAGTTGAAGATCGTGGTTCCATGCCGCGCGGTAGAGGATGCGAGTTGCAACAACGGCAATGACCACAGTGAGCACCGCGTTAATCACGTGGCCGGTCAGGATGTCAGGGTTGTCTTGAAACGTTGTCACCCCGACCAGGAGAAGGATCAGAGACGTTGTGTAGAGCAACAGCGTGAGCCGCCACGGCATGAGGGCCCCAACTGCTACCCCGATGGCTGCCATGACAAACACAGTTAACTGGGAGTGAATCAATTGATCCACGCTGCTTACGGCCGCCGCCACGTAGAGCATCAGAAAAATGGCGGCGCGCCAGAGGAATTCATGGACCGGCCTCACCGGTTTGTCCGCGCTTAAGGGGAAAAGGCGGTCCAGAACCAGAAGGAGCGCAACCCCGCCTAGTAACACCAGGTGAAGATAGAAGAGATAGCGATAACCGACGGGGGCGGACAGCGGTTCTCCTGAAACACGCGAAATGTCCAGTGCCGTCAGTACAACGTGGAGCAGAAAAATAACGGTGAGATAAACGCGTGCCCGTGAAACGTTCGTGCGCGTGAGCGTATGAGCAAAGCCTGCAGTTTCCTTCTGTGCCATTCTATGTCCCGGAGGTCGAATTGCTTCTCTCTTTACACACCAAAGTGCGACCCGTATAATTCTACGTGTATTGTCTGTTCATAAGCCATGGGGAAGTTAACCGAAGATCGAAGGGAGCTCGTGGAGCTTCTTCACCAGATTATCAATGACCGCTACCGGGAGCTACCGCCGGAGAACTATCCTGATGATGAGCAGGAAATAGTACGGATGCTCAACACCGTCTACCGCCAGAAAACAGAATTACTTGCCGATTATACAAGCAATCTGAAACGCAGTGAAGGGCGGCTTCGGGAGATTATAGAAAACACACCGGTTGGGATCTGCATTACCGATGAAAACGGCTATTTTGAATACGTGAACCCGCCCTATTGCAAGCTCTACCAATACCGTTCGGACGAGCTTCTCGGCAAACACTTTACTACGGTTGTTCCCGACTATGACAAAGAGCGGCTCTCTCATTTGCACTCCGAGTTTATGGGCAGGAGATGGGAGTTGCGGGGTGAATGGACCGTCGTTCGCCGGGACGGCAGAGAGATCAGCATCCTTGCGGATGCCGCATATATCATTGACGTGGATGGGCATCCCAAAAAAGTAACGTTTGTAGTTGATATTACTGACCGGAAGTACGCGGAAGAACAGCTGCGGGAAACCGTTGACCAGCTCAACCATGAAATCGATGAGAGAAAGCGTGTTGAGCACGTGAAACGGCAGGTTGAGCGCATCATTCAGCACGATCTGCGCAGTCCGCTTTCCGGCATTATGACCGCGGCGGACCTCCTGTTGCGCCAGGACCCGAGTGACGACCAACGGCAACTGGTGCAAATAATCAAAGACTCTGCGCGGAAGCTGAACGCCATGATCTCCAGTTCTCTCGATCTGGTGCGCATGGAAGAGGGAAGTTATGTCCTGCGCCCGGAGCAGGTGAACATTGTGGACGTGTTCGAAGCGGTAAAGAATGAACTGCGAAGTATTTGCGGCGCGCGGCAGGTAGGTGTTGATTATTTCATTGACGATATGCCGGTAGACTGGGACTCAACTCATTCGCTTTACGGTGAAACAATTTACCTGCAACATCTCCTGGGAAACTTGATTCGGAACGCCGTGGAAGCATCAGAGGCCGGCGAGCGGGTTACCGTGCGGGTGAAGAGCGGCACTATGTTTACATTTGACATACATAATCCCGCGGTGGTCCCCGAGCGCATGAGAGATGTCTTTTTTGAGCGTTATGCAACCTACGGCAAACAGAATGGCAACGGCCTGGGTACCTACATTGCCGCGCTTGTGACCAGGGTGCATCACGGTACTATTTCTTTCACCACGAATGAAGAAGAGGGTACGCACGTCTACGTGAACCTTCCCCGCCTGCCGGATCAGAACGCGGTGAAGGATTAGCCCTTTTCTTCAAGCGTGATGGCCTCTACGTGTTCCAGACCAGCGAGTTTGCGGCTGAGCTGGTCATAATCAAAGCCTTTTGGTAGATAGACGGTGAGCCGAAGAAGAGACGTGCTGGTGGAAATGGCGTGCTTGAGTTCCGTGGCCTCAACCTGGAGGCTCATCTCTTCTGCCAACCGGTGAACTGCACTGACTGAAACTGAAGGAGCCCTGCTGGTGATTTCCAGCACTTTGAGAGATCTTTTTGGGAAAAAGCGGTGCTCAACCTTGTCGAGCACCACCAGGGCAAAGAGGAGAATGGCGGCCGCTGCCACCGCGGGCACGTAAAGTCCTGCGCCTACGGCCAGGCCGATGGCAGCGATGCTCCAGATGGACGCTGCTGTTGTGAGGCCGCGTACGTCCGCACCAAACCGTAGAATGGCTCCGGCGCCCAGGAAGCCTATGCCGGAGACAACCTGCGCGGCAATGCGGGCAGGGTCTCCTCGGGCTCCTGCTCCGTAGGTGGCGGCCACGTACAGAGAGACAAACATCAATAGCGTTGCCCCGACGGCAATGATAATGTGGGTGCGGAAGCCTGCGGGTTGATTGCTGAGCTCCCGCTCAATGCCCACCGCGCCGGATATGAGCATAGCCACAAGGAGGCGCATAACGAGCGTTCCTGTGGTAAGATCGGTCTGGGAAAGCGCTGCGGAAAGCCAGTTCACGTGCTTCAGAGTAGTGTGTTCGCGCGGCCTGCGCAAGAGGAGAGATGATCTGCCTTGCGCTTCTCACATGCAAACAGGAGGAGCAAAAATGAAGCGAATTGGATGGGTAGGAACCGGAATCATGGGACGGAGCATGTGTGCTCATTTGATTGATGCGGGGTATGAGGCAACTGTCTTTAACAGGACCATGTCCAAGGCAAAAGATCTGGTTGACAAAGGCGCCGCCGCAGCGTCCAATCCGCGGGAGGTCACAGAGGCAAGTGATTACGTGTTTACGATTGTTGGATTTCCGCATGACGTTGAAGAAGTCTACTTTGGAAACAACGGAATCGTGGACGCCCTGAAACCCGGAATGATCGTAATAGACATGACCACCTCAGAGCCCACACTGGCAACCCGCATCGCGGAGGCTGCCGCTGAAAAAGGCGCCAGGGCGCTTGATGCCCCCGTTTCTGGTGGAGACGTTGGCGCGAGAGAAGGCAAACTCGCCATCATGGCAGGTGGTGACCAGGAATCGTACGGGCAGATCAAGCCGCTTTTTGACCACATGGGTGAAAACATCGCGCTCATGGGGCCTGCCGGTGCCGGACAACACACCAAAATGTCAAACCAGATTCTTATTGCATCCACCATGATTGGCGTAGTGGAATCTCTGCTCTATGCCTACAAGGCGGGGCTGGATATGGAAGGGGTGATTGATGTGATTGGAAAGGGTGCCGCCTCAAGCTGGTCAATTAACAACCTGGGTCGGCGCATAGCAAAAGGCAATTTCGATCCCGGATTCTTCATCATGCACTTCATCAAGGATATGGGAATTGCGCTTGCGGAGGCACGCAGGATGAACATAGCCCTCCCGGGTCTGGCGCTTGCGCACCAGTTCTACGTTTCAGCCCAGGGAATTGGCTGGGAGAAACTCGGCACCCAGGGGCTATACCGCGTTTTTGCCCGGATGAACGGGCTGGAGTCCGCTTAACCGGAGAAGCTGCGCGTCATAGCGCGGGGCGAGGGAGTCCCATGTAAAGCGGGCCGTGGATTCCGCCAGTCCCGGGAGCTCCCAGCGCCCGTGCGTGATCAGCGCATCGAGTTTGTGAAGAAGTTCGCTGTCGTGCCGATACAAGACGGTCCTGTGCCACTCTTGCGGAATGAGCTCCGGGTAAGAAAGCCGGTGCGGCAGGACGGGATAGCATCCGCAGCGGATCGCTTCTACGGTGGCTATACCAAAGTTTTCCTGTTGTGCGGTGGAGATAACAATATCACTTTCCGAAAGCCAGTGAAGGTAATCTTCATGCGTCGCCGCGTAGCCGTATTGAAGCAGCCGGGCTCCCAGCATGTCCCGTCCCCTCATAAATTCTTTCGGGCAGAACTGCGGACACTCTCCGACCAGCACAACGTTGAACGCGCGCCTGCGGCGCAATAGGGCACGGAGCGTACGGAAAAAGAGTGAGGGATTTTTGTCATACTCCCAGCGGTGGTTCCACAGGATGACGGGTGGGCCGTCTGCAGAGCGCTTCACCGGCCGTACCGGAGGAAGCTCAAGGCCGGGGTAGAGTACCGCTGATTTTTCATCCAATTCCCGTGGGATCCACTCCCTGCTTTCGTCCGGAATGTTCCGGCTCACCCGGCGTGCGAGCGTGAGAAATGCGTTGCGGTGTGAGTGAGAATTGAACAGAACGAGGTCCGCCGCAAGAACGTTGCGGATGTCGGCAAACGCTGTGTTTGTATCAAGCGATTTGCCCCGCGGCAACGGATAGGTGATCTGACTCTCATGCATGTAGAGAAGAACAGGGGGAGCGCCGGCCGGCCAGTGCGCCTTTAGATCTGAGATATCAATAAGGTCAGTAACAATTATCCCGTCATAGCCGCGTGGATCACCGACCTCCCGCACAAAGTGAAGCGCTGCCGTGCGGTAACGCCATCTCCAGAGTTGGGCCGGCAGGGTGACCAGATCAATATGATAGCTGGAATGTGCTTTGAGCCCGCCGGCAAAGAGCTTGTGGGAGCCGCCGTAAAAAGATTCCAGAAAGAGGAAGCGAGGTGCCATAGCTTGCATAATGGTATAACAAAAGTGTATGGTTGTGCAGATCGACCGTATGAGCCATGACAGTTCCACATCGCGGCAAACGGCCCTGGTAACCGGCGCGTCCCGAGGTATAGGTTACGAGCTCGCACGCGCGCTGGCGCGACACGGTTATGACCTGGTGCTTGTTTCGCGTCAGGCACAGACGTTGCACGCGCACGCTGCGGAACTCCGGAAAGAGGGTGCGGCCGTTCACGTTCACGCGCTGGACCTTACCGGTGAGCGAGCGGCGGCCGCACTGTTCGAGGCTGTTACGCGTTCCGGCGTGATAGTGGACGTGGTGGTGAATAACGCCGGTATTGGTGAATGGGGAGCGTTTGCCGGGAGTCAGGTAGAACGCAACGAACGGATGATAGACCTGAACGTTCGTTCGGTCACCGGGATTACGCGGGAATTTTTGCCGGGAATGATTGAGCGCGGCTTTGGCCGCATTATGAATGTGGCAAGCGTTGCATCATTTCAGCCGGGGCCGCTCATGGCGGTCTACTACGCCACCAAGGCGTACGTACTTTCCTTCTCCCTGGCCGTAGCGGAAGAAGTGCAGGGAAGCGGCGTGACAGTGACGGCGCTCTGCCCCGGGCCGACCCGTACGGACTTTCACCGCGAGGCAGGCATGGATATGACCTCGGGGGGTGCGACGGCAGGAATGGTAAGCGCCCGCCGTATTGCACGGTTCGGCTACCGCGCCATGGTGCGCGGAAAACGCGTTGCCGTGGTTGGCGCTCTGTTTAAGACAATGATTTTCTTCGAACGGCTCCTGCCGCGGAACACGGTCACCAGGCTGGTAAGGCGGATGCAGGAAAAACGCCGCGGAGAGTAGCTGCCGGTGCGGTGCCGGCTCGAAAAGAAACAAAGATCACCTTATGTGAGGAGAGGAAGATGGCAAATTTCAAAGCAAAGTCCGGCGTAGTCACGGGAAATCAGCTACAGGAACTGTTTGCGTACTGTAAGGAGAACGAGTGTGCGCTTCCTGCCGTGAACGTAGTTGGTTCCAACAGCATAAACGCGGCCATGCAGGCGGCCAAAGAGGCAAATTCGCCCATTATCATTCAATTTTCTCAGGGCGGTTCGGTCTTTAATGCGGGTAAATTTCTTGATAATACGGATCAGCGTGCCGCTGTCATGGGTGCCGTTGCAGGGGCACATCACATCCGCATTTTGTCGAAAGAGTACGGGGTACCGGTAGTGCTCCACACGGATCACTGCGCACGGAAGCTCCTGCCGTGGGTCACCGGACTGATTGGAGAGAGCGAGAAGTTCTTTAAGGAGTACGGTGAACCACTTTTCAGTTCCCACATGCTGGACCTCTCAGAGGAACCCATTGAAGAGAACATGAAGACGTCCGTGGAGTACCTCGCCAGGATGGCAAAGGTACATCTCACCCTGGAGATCGAACTTGGCGTAACTGGCGGAGAAGAGGACGGTGTGGACAACACCGGTGTTGACAACTCGCGTCTCTACACCCAGCCTGAAGAGGTCCTGTACGCCTACGATCAGCTTAATGGCGTGGGTGACTTCACCGTGGCGGCGGCATTTGGAAACACGCACGGCGTGTACAAGCCGGGAAACGTGAAGCTGCGCCCCATTATTTTGAAACAATCACAGGACAAGGTAGCCGCGGATCGCAAGACTGCCTCATCCAAGCCGCTTAATCTGGTTTTCCATGGGGGGTCGGGTTCGAGCCGTGCGGAGATCCGTGAGGCGGTTTCCTACGGTGCAATCAAGTTCAATATCGATACAGATACACAGTGGGCATTCACCAAACCGATCAAAGAGTACATGGACAAGAATGACGGCTACCTGCATTCGCAGATCGGCAACCCGGACGGAGAAGACAAACCTAACAAGAAGCAGATCGACCCCCGGGCATGGCTGCATCTGGGAGAGAAGGGACTTGTTGCCCGGCTTGTTCAGGCGTTCGATGATCTGAACTCAAAGGACAAGTTCGACCTTGGAAGCTGATCACCCTGTTTCCTTATGAGTGTCAGGACCGGCACCGGACGCCCCAGGAGGGCTAATCCGGGCCGGTCTTTTTTTATTGGTGTTTCAAAACAGTCTCTGACTTTGCAGGTTGAGGCGTCTGTGCTACTGCCGGGCAGCCAGTTGGGTGATTCGGTCGTGCTGGACCGATACGGCATAGACCGGCGCAACGACATGCCCGCTTGCAGAAAGTTGGTCCCGGATTCGAGCGGCGCCGTCCTGGGCCTGTTCTGCTTCCCGGTAGAGCAGGTAGAAGGCGCCGCCACCTCCCGCACCGCTCACTTTTCCGCCCACCGCTCCTGCAGCCATCCCTGTTTGAATGAATCTATCAAGACGTGCGGTGGAAAGCCCAAGCGATGAGAGCCGCTGGTGCGCCTCGCTTGCAAGCGTACCAAGTTCAGTGAGGTCAGACTCTGTCATGGCGTCTTTCACAATTTCTATGGCACGCTCTGATATCTCTCCCAGGCGGGACAGTGATTCTGCGGTGGATCGGTCATTTCGCCCCATTTTCTCGCGGATGCCCGCTACGAGTTCCTTTGTGCCGGTGCTGCGCGGCAGCGCTCCGGCAACTACGCAGAAGCGCCCGCCGGAAAGGCGTTCCGCCTCAGGGAGCTCATCGCCATGAAAACGGAATGCCTGGACGCCGCCCAACGCAGCGAGGCCGGTATCAATTCCTGACGGTGTCCCGTGGAAGAGTTGTTCAAGACGGTTTGCCAGTTCCCATGTGATTCGCGTGGATGGCGCCACACCTGCATTCCGCGCACACTCCGCGGCGTGTGCCACCGCGACGCAGACCGCGGCCGATGAGCCAAATCCCACTGCAAGCGGGACCGAAGAGGTTCCGTCAATGTGACCCCTGACAGCGGCACCGCTGCCTTCTCCGTGCAGCCGGTCGAGGTTCTCCTCCAGGCGGGAGAGCAGCTGTGCAATCAGCGCGCGGTAGTGATCATCAATTCCTGCGATGTCCCAACCGGTGCTTTCTGATTTCGGTTCCAGATCCACCTCTGTATACTCCGGCAACGCCATTCCCAGCGCAGGGAATCCGTAGACCGCGGCATGCTCGCCAAACAGCAGAAGCTTTGCCTGTCCTCGTCCTATGAATCCCATACCACCCCTTCGGTCTCTATGTGTGCGGCCACAAACGCTTCGCCTTCGCTGCTGTCGACTGCCTCCGCCAGCGCCCAGGACGGAGGAGTCATGAGAACACCCAGCTCGTCACCGGCGCCGACCGCTTTGTACAAAATATCAGGGTGCCCCTGCGGTATGTGCCCGGCTGACTCCATCACCAGGGTTGATAAGCCGGAAGGCAGGTCCAGCCGCGCCGGTACGCCAATCAGGTCACCCAGTTCAACGCCAAGTCGTTTTGCACGGGTGCCCGCGGATACGGCCTCCCGCCAGTCAGCGGCAAATGCAAACTCTTCTACCGCGTGATTTGACGCAGTAAGAAAATCCGCCCGCCGATTGGGATCTTCCTCCGCCCAACGGCGGTACCCCGTAACCGAAGGCGCGGTTTTTACCGCGTTCTGCCCGGGATAGAGGATAAGATCCGGCTGCCACTGCGGCTGAAGTTCAAACCAAGACGGCAGCGCGCCGCCGGTAAAGAAGCCCATGCCGCCAAACAGAGACGCGGCCACGTCATATCCGCTGCCGCGGCCACCCTGCGCTGCGCGGTGTGCGCCAAGAGCGGTAAGATAGAGATGTCGAGGTGTGGTGCGTGTCCCCGTTGACGCCAGGGAAAAGAGCACCACGGTCAGTCCTGAGGCAACCGCGGCGCTGGAGCCGTATCCGCGCTTCCGGCCCTCTGGTGAGAAAAATGAACTTGAATCGATGATAATGTGTCCGGACGTGTCGGCGAGGTGCGCGCCGTATTCCGAGAGCTCATCGGCCACGTGGCGCACAACGTTTGGTACCAGCTCGCCGCCATCTTCTGCTTCCCGGTAAGAGAGAATCTCCCTGACATTCCAGTGAACCCGTTCATCCGCCCATAAACCGGTAATCTCAAGCTCGCTTGCCGGTTCTACGCTTACCGTGAGGCGGGGCCCAATGGCTGCGGCAATGCCGCATCCCCCTTCTTCGGTGACGGCGTACTCACCAAGGAGAAGCAGATTGCCGGGAACCGTAATCTTCATCATTGTAGGTCCGGCTCCGCCAAACGCACGCCTTCTCCGGCCCGGGCAACAATGATGCGTTCCACCGAGTCAATTCCGCGCAGTGTGGAAGTGACGCGCTCCAGATCTTTTTCACTGGTAAGAACTTTGACCTGCGGACCGGCATCCATGGTTTCCCAGGCTGCCGTTCCGGCTGCGCGAAGCTCGCGGCACGCGTGGATCAGCTCCACTGAACCCGGTTGCCAGTAGATTACCGGTGCTTCTGCGGAAATCATGGTGGCAAACATGCGCAGGTAGCTGTTCTGCATGCAGGTCCCCAAAGCCTCCATATCTTTCTTTTCAAGCGCCGCCTGCGCGGCGGCAAACTGCTTTTCAGCATCAACAATCCAGGCGTCATAGAAGGGTGAACTCGTCCGTGCGGCCTCCATTGCACGGCGCGAGGAAACCTCCTTCTTGCACGTGCTAACCACTGCCGCAACCACTCTGAGCTCCGGCCAGTATGACCGCGGATAGAGCTCTTCTGCACTCTCTTCCCCGCGCCGGAGCGCCGTAAATCCGCCGAAAACTGCGCGTGCTGCTGAAGCGGACCCCAGCCGCGCTACGCTGCTGACCGTCTTCAGGTCACCGGCCAGCCCAAGAAGGGTCAGGCAGCCGTAGGCAAGGCAGGCAAATCCGGAAGAAGAACTGGCAAGTCCGGCTGACCCCGGAAAATCATTACTGCTCTCCGCGTGAAACGTACGGGTTGATCCTGATATCCGGCGTACTTCGTCAAAGAACGGCAGATACCGCTCTCGGTCTGACTCTGCGCCGTCTACAATGATAGTGTCCCGGCTGTTACTGTAGCTGACCCTGGTAGTAGTAGAAAGACCGGAAAGGGTGAGTGCAAGGCTTGAAGTTGCGGGCACGTTCCGCCTGTCCGGCATTTTGCCCCAGTATTTCACCAGGGCCAGGGACGGAGAGGCGCGGCATACAACGGTGTCTCTCACGAGCGTTCTCCACCGGCCCCCGTATTCCGGTAAGCGTTCAACACACGGCGCGCGGTCTCAACGCTAAACCGCCCGTCCTCGGTCATTCGTTCTACCACCGCAGGAACCTCCGCACCGCGGGCGCCCACAGACCACGCAATACGGGACGCATGAAGTTTCATGTGGCCCTGCTGGATGCCTTCCCCAACAAGGGCGGATACTGCCGCCAGGTTTTGGGCAAGGCCCACGGCCGCCGCAATGCGGGAGAGCTGGGTACCACCGGGGGAACCAAGAAGCCGGAGTGAGAACTGTGCGGCAGGATGAAAGGTTGTGGCACCGCCAACGGTCGCAAAGGCAAGCGGAAGCGCAAGCTTTCCTACCAGCGCATCATTCTCAACGGTGAACTCGGAGACGCCGCGGTAACCGTTTCCCCTGGAGGCGTAGCTGTGAACAGCTGCTTCAATGGCTCGCGTGTCGTTGCCGGTTGCCAGTGCCAGCGCACTGATTCCGTTCATGATGCCTTTGTTGTGCGTCACCGCCCGGGAACGGTTCTCATAACTTACGCGGGTGGCAAGACAGATGCGTTCGGCTATCTCCCCGCCGTCCCGCTTTCCTCTTCCGAGGCGGGAGACCGGCATCCGGAACTCTGCACCGGCCATTCGGCGTTCGGCGGCGTTGGTGAGGATGGACATGAGCACCTCTCCGCCGGAAATGCGGGCGGCTACCGGTGCCGCCTTTTCCGCCGCGGAGTTTAGAATGTTGGCTCCCATAGCGTCGCGCACGTCAATGTGGAGTTCCACACATACTATCCCGGGCTCATCCAGCGCAATGACCTCCAGCTCCTGAAGTCCGCCGCCGCGCTCGCTCATAGGCGCCAGGACATCTTGCACGGCGCTGTCCAGTTCCGCATGCTCGGTCCGGAGGCGGTTGGCTCCATCCTCCGTGACTCCGGAGAGAAAGACCTGTGCCGTCATGACTGGAGTTGACGCCCACGTCTTGAACCCACCGTACCGTGCCACCAATGATCCCGCAAATCCACACGCCGCAACAACAGAGGGTTCCTCGGTTGCCAGAGGAACATTGTACGTGGTGCCGTCAATGAGAAAACCGGAAGCAATGCCAAGCGGAACTGGCATGTAACCTATTGCGGACTCTATCATGATATCCGCAAGGTGGAGGGCGTCATCAGAGAACCGGACTGGCATGTTCTCAAGTTCGGATGTGCCCACAAGCCCGTCCAGAGCCGCTACACGTTCTTTGACAGAGAACTTCCGAAAGCCGCGCGGCAACTCCATTGCGTTCATTGCAATTCTCCTAACTGAGCCGCTTCGTCCCGGAAGCGTGCACTCTTTAGGAGCCCGGCGTTCTGAAGCTCCGCAGGTGTTCGGCTTCCGGTGAGCATCATCACGGAGCGCAGGACCTTCTCAACGCGCCGGATCAGTGCAATTACTCCTTCCGTGCCTGAAGTCACTACGGCTCGAACCAGCGGCAATGCCATGCCCCCCAGGTGCGCGCCAAGTGCAAGCGCCTTGGCAAGCTCCATTCCGTTGCGGATGCCCCCGGATGCTATTATCCGCCCCTGACACGGTCCCACGGCGTCCATGAGCAGTGCCGTAGGTATGCCCCAGTCGGCGAATTCCGATGCAGCCTGTGAAAACGGATCTGACGCTTCATCCTCCCGGTAGCGCTCCACGGTTATCCAGTTGGTGCCGCCCGCACCGGCAAGGTCCACGTAGGCGGCACCCGCATTAAGCAGAAAATTCACATCCGGCGGTGTTATGCCAAATCCGGTTTCCTTCACTATTACGGGAATGTCGGACTGCTCGCAGTAGCGCGCAATGGCATCTTTAACTCCGCGGAAATTGCGGTCTCCGTCCGGTTGAAACAGTTCCTGTCCCGGGTTGAGATGAATGACCATTGCCTGAACTTCAAGCCGCCTTCCAAGCTCCCGAATTTCCTCATGATTCATGTCCCGGACTTGAACGGCGCCAATATTTGCCAGGACCGGCACTCCTGGCGCGATTTTCTTGAGTGTGAAGTGGTTCATCACATCCGGTTTGCGGAAGAGTATTCGTATAGAACCCATACCCACCGGAATTCCTAAGCGTTCCGCCGCCAGCGCCAGATTTTTGTTTACCTGATACGCCTCTTCGGATCCGCCGGTCATGCATGAAATGAGGAGAGGGAGTTTAATGGTATGCCTTAGGAAATCAGTCTCAGTGCGGATATCGCTCTCTGCAATTTCCGGAAGTGCCCTGTGTACAAAGGTTGTTTCAGAGAAACCGGTCGTATTGCCTTCCACGCGGTAGCGCTCTTTCTCCACGCACACTTCCAGATGCTTTGCCTTTCGTCCGGCAATACCTTCCTGCGGCCCGCCGGGGGGCGCAGGACCGTCACTACTGTGCGAACGCGTATTCACGATATCCGTCTTCCCGTATTCCTTTCAGGTAAAACGAGCGCACCGGCACTGTCTCTTTCTCAAGTAGAGACGCGTAGGTTTCCCTGTCAAAGGGCGCCGAAAGCCAGCGTTCGTAGCGCGACAGATCCTGCGTCTCCTGGTTCTCCCAGATACGGTCCAGATCCCAGGCGGAAATGACCTCCGGCGCTCCTGGCGCGATTCTGCCGGAGACAACCGTCATGGTGTTGCCTGAGCCGTAGGAGGCAAGCAGAAGCCGTTTTCCCACAATGTTGGCGCCGAGCTTCTGGTGACGTTCCTTCAGCAAAAACATGAGCGCCATGTAGGCGGAGCCGGAGTAGATATTGCCAACGTGTTTGGACGCCTCCAGAGACTCCTGAAATCCACGTTCAGCCATGAACGCGTCAACATCTTCTCCTACTATGTCCATGTGCCGGGCGACCAGCTTGTGAAGCGCCGTGAGCGCCATCTTGTAGAATGGAACATGCAGCACAAAGAGGTCAGTGGTGCGCAGGACGTCAGCCGGTTCTTCTCCGCGGCGGGCGCAGTGGTCCTCAAACGCCTCGTTAAACGACTCGTTGTAACACTGCACCGAGTAACCACCCTTCACGCGGGCAGTCACAGAACCAAGTGGCCTGAAAAAATCATCCACATCGTGTGATGCATATCCCTGGGTACCGATATCAAGGGTTAAAAGACGCGGGTTGTGCTCAATTAACATGGCCACGGCACCGGCCCCCTGTGTTATCTCCGCAGTAGACGGCGCCTCGTAGCGCGCCACATCCGAGCAGATCACAATGCCTGATTCCCCCTCCCGCTCGCTCGCGGAGAGAAGCGCACTCACAGATAGCATGCCAATTGTTCCGCCGGCACACGCGTGCTGAATTTGAAACGTGGAAAGGTGAGACGGTACATTGAAGCCTGCGTTTTGCAGGGCACCCTCCACGTAGGAAGCAATTGGTTTGGAATGATCAACGGCGGTTTCGGTACCAGACACCAGATAGCGCAAACCGTCCAACTTGAAGGAGGGATTTTGCTTCAAGAGAGCAGCAACAGCTTCAGCGCTTAACGTGACACCGTCTTCCCATATTTCCGGATAGCGAATAGAAAGCTGACCCGTTGACTCTATAGCCCTCTTTAACCGTCGTTCAAGGGCGGGATCCGCGGCCACGCGATACTCAAGCAACGTTTTCAAATCCACGCGTGGACCGGGAACGTAGAGTGAGAGATCGCTAATGCCAACTGTCTCTTTTTGCATTACTTTACCTGCCTCTATTTGCCTGTTGTGCTCTTGGTAGATAAATTATATAAATTAAACTACAAGGTAAAATGTGACTCATTTAGCATTGTAGATTATAGCGGTCGCCTTGAAAAGGGCAAAGCTCTTTTTCAGATATTGTCAATATGTCAAAACGTATTGCGGTACTCCTTTCCGGCGGCGTTGACAGTTCCGTAGCGCTGTGGAAATTAAAGGAAGCGGGGTACAAAGACATCACAGCATACTATCTCAAAATTTGGCTGGAGGATGAACTCTCCTATCTTGGCAGCTGTCCATGGGAGGACGATCTTTCCTACGCACGGGACGTGTGCCGTCAGGCGGATGTCCCGCTTGAGGTAGTGCCGCTTCAGATGGAGTACTTTGACCGCGTGGTGGAATATGCGCTGGCGGAGTTGCGCCGCGGCCGGACCCCGAGTCCCGACATATTCTGCAATCAGCGTATCAAGTTTGGCGCCTTTCTTGACGCCGTAGACGGTAGCATAACAGACGTAGCCAGCGGCCACTATGCCCGGCGGGAGAGTGGTCCCGACGGCTTTGTTTTGATGCGCTCTCCGGATCCGGTGAAAGATCAGACCTATTTTCTCTCCCATCTCTCCCATGAACAGCTGTCCCGTATTCTCTTTCCCATAGGGACAATGGAAAAGCATCAGGTGAGAGAAATGGCCGAACGGCTTGATCTCCCCAACAAAGATCGGAAAGATAGTCAAGGAATTTGCTTCCTGGGAAAGATCCGGTATCCGGACTTTGTGCGCCACTACCTGGGAGAACGGCCAGGCGACATTGTAGAGGCGGAAAGCGGCAAAATTCTCGGGACACACCGCGGTTTCTGGTTCCACACCACCGGTCAGAGACAGGGGCTCGGACTGGGAAACGGGCCGTGGTATGTCGTGAAAAAGGACACGCAGGAAAATATCGTCTATGTTTCCCACCGAAACAACGTGGCGGGAAGTGCCAGAAAACGCTTCCGCGTGGGAGAACTTAACTGGATTAACGGAGCGCCTTCACGCGCGGAGCTCACGCTGAAAATTCGCCACGGGCCACAGCTTCATAGATGCAGCGTGACGCCGTGTGAAAGTTCCGACGGCTCAGGGCACATGGAGGTGGAAATGGTAACGGCTGACCGCGGAGTGGCGCCGGGGCAATTTGCGGTATTTTATGATGACCAGGTCTGTCTTGGCGGCGGCAAAATCCTTGAGGATGAGGTTTTGACGCACGGAGTGTGAAAGGAGTAGGGTAGGTATATGAAGGCAATTAAGATTAATAAAAACGGTGGTCCGGAAGTGCTTATCTCTGTAGAGGTTGAACAGCCTACGCCCGGGCCCGGCCAGGCCGTTGTGGAACAGATGGCCATCGGCGTAAATTTCATCGATATTTATCACCGCACCGGCCTCTATCCGGTGAGTCTTCCGTTTACACCGGGGCTTGAAGGTGCCGGCAAAGTGCACGCGGTAGGAGAAGGCGTGACGGAGGTGTCTGTTGGAGATAGGGTTGCCTACACCGGCGTGAGCGGTGCCTATGCTGAGTTAGCAGTAGTACCGGCGGAGCGGCTGGTAAAGGTGCCCGAAGGTATTGACTATCAACACGCTGCCGCCGCCATGCTGCAGGGCATGACCGCCCACTACCTGGCGACCACCACGTATCCAATTCAGAACGGAGACACGGTGCTTATTCATGCAGCTGCCGGTGGCGTAGGGTTGCTGCTGGTACAAATTGCAAAGATGCGCGGCGCGACGGTAATTGGCACGGTCTCGACGGAGGAAAAAGCCGCCCTTGTAACCAAGCACGGCGCGGACAAGGTAATTCTTTACACGCAGGCAGATTTCGAAAAAGAAGTATCGGCGTTTACAAACGGCAGTGGCGTGCAGGCGGTATATGACTCCGTTGGGCAAACAACGTTCATGAAAAGTCTGAACTGTATTGCGCGGCTCGGCTACATGGTCTCTTTCGGACAATCAAGCGGGCCTGTTTCCCCCTTTGAACCGGCCATTCTTGGGCAAAAGGGGTCACTCTTCCTCACTCGGCCGTCACTTTTTCACTATATTGCTGACAGACAGAGCCTGGTTGCTCGTTCCCAGGAGGTGTTTTCCTGGATTGCTGCCGGTAAACTTCACATGAGGCTCGGGCAAATAGTGAAGCTGTCCGATGTTGCCGACGCGCATCGCGCCCTGGAAGGACGGAAGACCACGGGGAAAGTGCTTCTCATTCCGTAGGAACAATGCACCGGAGTGTACGGTCATGAATGAAAAAAGTAATGCGGATGAGCTGGGCCTCATTTTTCGCGCCCTGCGTTTTGCGTCAAGAAAGCATGCCGGGCAGGTGCGCAAAGGTGCTGAAAGGGCACCGTACATCAATCATCCCATAGACGTGGCCTACTATCTGGTGACGGAAGGCAATATCACTGACCCGGCAGTGCTTGCCGCAGCCATCCTTCATGATACGGTTGAAGATACTGATACCAGTGAAGAGGAGTTACGGGAGGAGTTTGGAGATGAAGTTGCCAGCCTGGTGATGGAGGTAACAGATGATCAAAGCCTCCCGCGGGAGGTACGCAAGGAATTGCAGGTTGAGCATGCGCCGGCAAAAACAGCGGGCGCAACGCAAATAAAGATAGCAGATAAGCTTTCCAATATCACTGACATCACTCATTCTCCTCCTCCGGAATGGAGCAGAAAACGGGTGGCTGACTACCTTGATTGGAGCGAGCGTGTGGTGGACCGGCTGAACGCACGCAATGATCGGCTTGAAACACTGTACCGGAACCGGCTGGAGGCAGGCCGGCGCCTTCTGGAACATAGAGAAAATGATACAAAGTCCTCTGATTGAAGAAGTCCGGAATGGCGCGTGTGCCGTGCCGCGCCTCAGTATAGCACCCATGATGGAGCGGACGGACCGGCACTACCGCTATTTTGCGCGGCAGCTCACCAGGCGAGCGCTCCTTTATACAGAAATGATAACCGCAAACGCCATCATTCACGGAGACCGGGACAGGCTGCTGCGGTTTCATCCCGATGAGCACCCCATTTCATTGCAGCTCGGCGGAGACAACGCGGCCGAGCTTGCGCAGAGTGTGCGTATTGGCGAGCAGTACAATTACGATGAGTATAATTTGAATGTGGGATGTCCAAGTGACAGAGTGCAGCACGGAGCCTTTGGAGCGTGCCTCATGGCTCGCCCGAAACAGGTGGCCGGGATCGTCCAGGCAATGCAAGCGGAAACGGATCGACCGGTAACGGTGAAGCACCGCATTGGGATAGACGGCCGGGAGAGCTACGGGGAAATGGCGGAGTTTGTGCAAGCCGTCTCTGAGGCGGGTTGCACGCGCTTTACGGTTCATGCGCGAATTGCCGTTTTAGGCGGTTTGAGTCCCAAAGAAAACAGACTGATCCCTCCGCTGCGGTATGAAGACGTCTACCGGCTCAAGCAGGACTTCCCGCATCTGTTCATTGAGATAAACGGCCATATTGATTCGGTAGCGGCGGCCCGCACCCACCTGGCGCGGCTTGACTCGGCCATGATTGGCAGGGCCGCCTACGACAACCCCTATCTTCTGGCCAGCGTGGACCGGGACCTCTTTGGTGAGGCGGAGTTGGGTCCAACCCGGCGGGAGGTGGTGGCAGCCATGGCTGACTACATGGAAACGATGGCGGAGGAAGGCACCCATCCCCGGTTGGTAACCAGGCACATGCTCGGTCTTTTTGCAGGAAAGCATGGCGCGCGGCACTGGAAACGCTCCCTCTCTGGTAAGATACCGGACGGGATCACGGGACGTGAGTTGCTTTCCCGTGCCATATCAGAAATCCCCCCCTATGTGTTAGACGAGGTGCCACATGCTTGCGCTGCGTAATCGGCTGGAGAAAGTTGACACCGGTCGCGTTCTTGATGTTGCCGCCGGGGAAGGCGAGTTCAGCGCCCTGATAGCCCAGGCGTGTAATTCATTGGAAGAACTGGTGGGAATCGATGTTGACGAGGAAAGTCTGGAGGTAGCGAGGGATCTTTTTGCGGATCACCATCCCGGGGTCAACGCACGCTTCCTCCACGCTTCCGCAGACCAGCTTCCTTTTGATGATGGGAGCTTTGATACCGTGACCATATCAAATGCTCTGCATCACGTCCCGGATGTGGAACGGGCGCTTGGAGAAATCTACCGTGTGCTCAGACCGGGCGGTCTCTGCGTGGTCAACGAGATGGTGCGAGACGGCCTTTCAGAGAAGCAGCGCAACGCGCGTGATCTTCATCACCTGAAGAGCTGGATTGACCGCATAAACGGCGTCAGCCATAGGGAAACGTTTACACGACGCCAAATTCTCACCTTGCTGCGGCGCCTCCCGCTCCATAATCGAGAGGTGCTTGTGGATTCCTACCGGGACGAGGAGCCGTTTTCTTCTGAGGAACTGGAGGAACGTTCCGAGTTCATAGAGGACTACGCGGACCTTGCCATTGGCCATCCCGCCTATCCGCGGATCAAGAAAGTGGCTCGCAGATTGCGCTACCGGATACGAAGCGGAGGATATGCGCATCCGCCGCAACTGGTGGTGCTTGGCTGGCGGTAATATCCGCCTATCGACGCGGCCCCTTCGGCATGCCGCGTTCCTGATACCATTGCCTGAGGTCACGCCTGGTTCGCTGTTCCCGCTCATAGCTGTCCACGACCTGTTTCCGTGCTTCAACGTAGCTGACCTCCGCGGCTTTTGCAGCCTCGGACTGATCCTGCCGCCCGGCTGCCGGTTCTGTGTGCCTCTCTGCCGGAAAGAGCTGATGAAGCGCTACCTCAAGGAGCAGCAGGAGCAATACCATGGGAAGCAACCAGTTCCAGAGCTCCCTGAAGGTGCCCGCTGCACTGCGAACAGGGTGGTAGAGATTGGCCGTGGAAGCAGCTTCCGCCTCCCCTGAAACCACACGTCCTCCGCCGGCGCTTGCGATATCTGCCAGGGCGGTGGTGTTGGTCCCCGTATAAAGAAGCTCCTTTCCGTAGGAAACGGTATGGACCACATTCCAGGGCGTCATCCGGGGAGGATCTGCGCCATCATACACGGTGAGGACATAGGTGCCTTGCTCACGCAGTTGTGCCGGGGCACTATACTCTCCGGGTGCAGTTTGCTCCAGGGTGACATCACGTACGCCTGCGTTTGGAGCGCTGATGCGGACATGCGGTTTCATGAAGTTTCGAAAGCTTCCGTCAGGGCGCCGCGCATCAAGCCGGAGCATCTGGCTGCCGTCCTCCTCCGTCACGGAGAGAGCGTTGTTCTTCTCTCCGGCGGGGCGCATGATCCATCGTACCAGTTGCGCCACCAGCCTGGGATAGGATGGCCACTGGAGCAGGGGAAGAGACCAGCGGCTTTCCAGATCAGAAGTAAACGCGGCGCTCCTGCCAAGGCCGTATTGCCAGGTGGCAAGGAGTGGGTTACCCCCTGGACCGGCAAGCACCTCTTTCGCGCCGGGTTTTTGATAGGTGAGAACCAGTCCGCGCAGGGCGGGCCAAACCGAGTGTTCCAGGCCGTCCGTAATCCGGCTCGTTGCGCGCTCCTGGGGAAAAAAGCTCTGTTCCATGATGAGATTTCGTGAGACTATGGTGGTCTCCGCGGTGAAGATTCGCGGAATTGTTCCTGCTTCCGTGGTGAAGTAGCTTCTTCCCCCGCCCCAATCCGCAATTTGTGCCAGAAGCTCCCGGTCAGAATCTTTGCCGACCGCAACGGTTGACACGGAGATGTGGCCGGCGGCAATCTTTTCCACAAGCGCGCGAAAATCTGCTTCCTGAGTCAGACCGTCGGAGAGCACCACTATGTGTTTCACAGACGCCTCCGTGGAAGCAAGTGCGTGGTATCCTGCCTCGAGTGCCGGATAGAGGATAGTTCCACCACCGGGGCTCAGGCGAAGGAGAGAATCCGCAATCTGTTCCCTTTTCCCTGCTTCCACAAGCGGTGATGCCCACTCGTAATCCGCGTCAAATGCCAGGACCCCAACGCGGTAATAGGGATTCATTATGTCTACCGATGCGAGAACCGCCTGCTTGACCAGGTCCAGTTTGTCCGGAGACATTGAATGCTGTTCCCCCATGCTTCCGGACTTGTCCACCACAAAAAGGAGCGCCAGGCTGGGTACGTTGACGGTTGAAGTCACATCCATATCTACCGGCAGGAGGCGCTCAACCGGCGTCTGGTAGTAACCCCCGGCTCCGAAGGACGAAGGCCCTCCGGTCATAAGGAAGCCGCCGCCCGTGTCTTTGACATATGATTCAATACGCTCCATTCGCTGCAAAGAGAAGTCGAAGGCCGGCACGTCATGGAAGATTATTGCGGCAAATGCGGAGAGTCCTTCAACGGTGGCAGGCACTTCATCCGGCAGGGCGTAGGTGACCATTATGCCCTGCGTTTCCAGCGCCCGGCCCAGGGCGTTCTGCGCGTTTGCAGCGTGCACCAAAAGCACTCGAGGCGCGCCCTCGACTGTTGTGGCAACGCTGTACTCGTTGTTTCCGGCAACGCTGTCCGCTGCCGGGGAGAGAAGGGCATCATAGGTGTGGATGCCCGGTTCACGGAGAATGTTCTGGTAGCGGAAGACGTTGTCTCCCGGTTCCAGCGTTACCTTTTCCTGGCCCATGTACGTGCCGTCTTGAAGCAGTGCGATGGTAGCAGGCATGGCATCTGTGGCGTGAACGACCACCTCTATTTCATGCGCCTCGCCTGCAGCAAGCGTCCGGGGAACGTGAACTACCCGGACAAACGCTTCCGTGCCGCTTCTGCCTGCGGCCAGTGGTACCACGTCAACCGTGATGCCGTCTGAACGCGCCACCCGGGCCGCTCGGACGGCGTCACCGCGCGTGGCATAGCCGTCTGAGAGGAGGACTATGCGGCGCGTTCCGGAGGTAGGAAGCAGCCCGATAGCTGAATAGATAGCGCCGGCTATGTCGGTCTCTCCGCGCGGCAGATCAGCGTGAAAGGCAACCGCATCTAACCGGGCGGTGGGCGCGGTTTCCACGGCAGACTCTTCCGCAAAGGAGATGAGCGCGGAGGTGTCCCGCGGGCCGGCCGTCCGAGCGGCGTCACGGATGTAGGCGGCGCCGGCTTCCGCAGCGCGCGGGCTCACGCTCTGCGAGCGGTCAAAGAGGTAGGCAACATGCGCAGCGTCGTCACGGCCCATGCGCGCGAGCCCGGATATGGCAAGCACCAAAAAAAGGATACCCGCCAGCCGGAGGGCGCCGTCTCTGGCCACCGGGCGCAGGCTGCCGTGTGTAGAACGCCGCTTGAGGTAAATGAAGAGTACGGCGGCAACGGGGATTACCAGAAGGGAAAGCAGCTCGGGTCGGGCGAATATCGTCATGCACCCCTCCCATCACGCACGTACCACTCCATGCCCAAAAGCAGGAGCGCTGCGCACATGAAAATCAGCGGTAACAGGACGCCGCTGTGGCGTTTTTCTACCGTTGCTTCATCCGCGGCCGCCGGGACGGATAACCGTGGGTGGAGGTTTGCCTCGGCTACGTCAGAGATATTGGCCGCGGCAAAGGTCTCTCCGGCGGCGCTCACGATCCGATAAACGCCGTGCTCTGAGAGGATTGCCGCCGGGCCGTGTTCTGTTTCAACGGGAGTAACCGGCCGTCCGGCTGGATCGGTGATTTGCACCGGTTGCGCGCCGGTTGACGGCACCGGGAGAAGTTCTCCGGTTTTGTGGGACGCCTGCCGTGCAGTAAGATCCGGGCGCAGCCAGCGTAGAATGTTGTCCATCAGAATGGGAAAAGAGGGTGTGAGAACAAGCGTGGAGTCGCGCAGATCAAACGGCAGAGAAACAAGGCGTAGTCGCTGGTCGCGGTAGGCAAAAAACAGACTGTTTCCATTTCTTCCTACCACGCTTATTCCCGGCGGGCTGACGTCTGAGAGCAGCGCGCGAAACACGGTGACGTTTTCCCACGGAACATCCGCCAGGAGAGGATGACCGGTCATTCGGACGGCCGTGCCGCGCGGAGCGCCGTAGCCGCGGGTGGAAAGCCACGGTGCCCGAAGCGGGGTGTTCACCAGGAGGAAGCGTCCCGCCTCAAGTGCGGTCTCTTCGCCGCCGTCAATGATGACAAGATCGTAACGGTTCTCGCCCGGCTCGTAGCGCTCGCTGCGGGTCACGCGCAGGCCGGGATAGACGGCAAGGATGCGTTCAAGAAAGAGGTTCCCGGGGCCAGCAAGAAGCAGCGAGAGTGGCCTTTCGTAGTTGGAGACCGCAAATGCCGTGTTGTCCTCAGCAAGAGCGTCAGTGATATCAAGCGCCGCGGTAGCGCGGCCCGGGGATTTGCCGTCGCGTACAATGAGATAGGACGCCGTCTCTTCCGGGGCAAGCACCACCGGCCGGTTTACCGGCGGTTCACCGTCAAAGGTGAGGTGAAGGGTGGTTTCCTGTGTTTCTCCGGTGAAATTGGCCACAGTAGTGAGCACTTCCGTTCCTCCGGATGGAGGATTCTGTGCCCTCAGGGTGAACCCCACTATCCCCATATTTCCCGCGTCTTCTCCGGCCACATGCATGTGCACCGGTATGGCTGTTGACCGGAGCGAAACCCCGTCTACGGCGCCGTCCGTGATGACCTCTACGGCGTTTTTGCGCCCCGGCTCGAGAAGAGCGAGTGCCAGGGATACGGCGTCTTCCAGGTGTGCCGTGGTGTCTGTCGGTTCCAGAGCAGTGACGGCGGAAAGCGCGCCCGGCTGCGGTCCTGAGTACGCAATGCTGTTCTCTGCACTCGCCACAACTATTCGAACGCTGCTTGACGCCGGAAGTGTTCTGATCAGCCGCGATGCGGCCTCCCGGGCGCGGTCAAATCGCGTGGCTGACCCGGAGCGCGCTTTCATACTTGCAGAAGCGTCCATCACGATGACCGTTTCGTCCCTGGTGATCCCACCCGGCAACGTGACAACCGGCCGCGTAAGGGCGAGCGATAGGAAGATGACTGCGGCAATTTGCAGCAGCAGGCTGCGGCTGCTTCTTGGGTCAAGGTGGAGGGTACGCTTGCGCTCTGACGTAGCGTGTGGCCAAAACAGCAGAGAGGAGACGGCGCGTACCGTCCGGCGCCTGGACAGAAAATAGAGAATGACCAACAGCGGCACGGCACTGAGTCCTATGAGTCCCAGCGGTTGGAGCAGTGTCATCTCACGTAGACTCCCGTCCGGATATACTCAAGCATCAATGTCTGAAGGGACACTGCCGTTGTGACTCGCACGTATTCTATACCGTTTTGAAAACAGAATGCCTGTGCTTGCTGGAAAAAGCGGCCACTGCGTGCTCGGTACGCCTGAAGCAGAGAGCGGTCAACATCCAGGTCCACGCTGCGCTCAGTCTCAGAGTCAACAAGCCGATAGGCGCCGGTCAACTCAGGGTTAATCTCGGCCGGATCCAGAAGATGGATAAGTACGATGTCAAAGCCTCGTCTTAAAAGCGCCTCAAGACCGGTCTGATATCCTCCCTCATCCAGCAGATCCGAAATAATGAAGGCGAGCCCCGCCCTCGGCGTGCTGCTTCCGTAACGGGAGAGCGACGTGTTGAAATCAGTACGGCCGTCTGCCTTGAGCGACTCCAGATGGCGCAGGAGATGGACAATATCGCTGCGCCTGTCCATTGCCGGCAGGCCGCGGGAGAGCGTGTCCGAGAAGCTGGTAATGGCAACGCGGTCCAGGTTGTGTACCCCTACGTAGGCAAGTGCGGCAGCCACGCGGGCTGCGTATTCCAGCTTGGGCGGAGTGCCAAAGCCCATTGAGCGGCTCGTGTCCAACAGGATATGAATATTGAGGTTCTCTTCCGCCTGAAAGAGTTTCACGAAGAGGCGATGCGTTCGGCTGTAAATGTTCCAGTCTATGTAACGGAAATCATCGCCAGGCTGATACTGACGATAGTCGGCAAACTCAAGGCTTGCGCCGCGGTGCAGCGTGGTGTGCTCTCCTCGTAAATGGCTCTTTCGGGCGCGGCGGGTTACAAAGCTGATGTGTTCAAGACGTGCAAGAAAGGCGCTGTCAAAGAGGGCAGCCCTGGGTTGACGCATGCCGCTACTCCTCCTTGACGTGTCCGGCCACTTCCGTAACCACCGCTTCTGTTGTCATTCCCTCCGCCTCTCCGTGAAAGTTGAGAATGATCCGGTGACGGAGTGCGGGAAAGAGCGCGCGTCTGATATCTTCAAAACTGACGTGCGATCTGCCGGCCATGAGCGCAAAGACCTTCCCCGCCAGAATCAAGCTCTGTGCCCCGCGCGGGCTCGCGCCATATCTGACAAAGGTGCGGGTTACCTCCGGCGACGCTTCTTCCTGAGGATGGGTTGCGTAAATAAGGCGTACCACGTAGTCGGTAACCGGCTGTGCAACCGGCAGCGCACGCACGAGCTGCTGCAATTGCATGATAGCCGGCGCGTCCATGACACGCTCCAGCTGTGGCGGCGGCGTTCCCGTGGTTCTGTTTACGATATCGGTCATTTCCTCCCTGCTTGGGTAGCGAACGCGCAGCTTGAAGAAGAAGCGATCCATTTGTGCTTCAGGTAACGGGTAGGTGCCCTCCATTTCAATTGGATTTTGAGTCGCCAGCACCATAAAAGGCAGCTCAAGCGGATACGTTATACCTCCAATGGTGACGCGTTGCTCCTGCATGGCTTCCAGCAGGGCGGATTGTGTCTTGGGAGTAGCGCGGTTTATTTCATCCGCCAGGATGACCTGGGAGAAGACGGGTCCTTTCTGGAATTGAATTTCCTGCGAGCCGTGGTTGTCGGTGACAAGCACGTTTGTGCCCAGGATATCGGCAGGCATGAGGTCCGGGGTGAATTGAATACGCCGGGTGTGCAAATCCAGTACCTGGCCGACGGTGCGAATCAGAAACGTCTTGCCCAGGCCGGGTACGCCTTCCAGAAGCGCGTGTCCCCGGGAGAGCAGGCAGACCAGGATCTCATCTACGAGCTCCTCGTGCCCCACAATTGCTTTGCCAATTTCACGCCTGACCTGCGTGAGCTGGTCACGCGCACGACTTGTTTCTTGTTCCAGTTGTTCCGTAGTTAGGTCCACCGCGTCATTCATAAGGCGTCCTTTTGCTCCTTTGCTCGCTCATTCAGTTCCGGATTCTGAACCTGTCCCAATTGCCAGGAAGTAGTTTCTTACCAGCTCGCGTCTTTCGGGCGGAATCGCATCACTGTGTATTGCGCTTTCCCGCACTCTTTCAAAGCGTTGTGCAACCTCGTCAGGTGTCAGTGCGGCAGTTGCCTCATCCGGAAGCTCCCGTACAAAAAGATGTATCACGTCACCGGTGGTCTGGCTCTTCGGCAATTCCTGCAGGCGGCTTTTTTCCGGTTGCCTCGGATCCTCACGTGTATCTCCGCCATCCGGGGCAGGTTCACTGCCGATGCCGGAGGTCTGTGGCTGACTCTCATCCGGTGTTTTTTCAGATGGTGATTTTGAATCTCCCTGTGCCCCGCCGCCGAGATCACCCTCTGCAATGCGCGGACTCTGCTCTTTTGACGGCGTCCCGTCTTCCGGTGGAGATGAACCATCACCCGGGCTGTCCGAACCACTTCCGTCTCGCAGCTTTTTCAGTTGATCCCTGGCCCGCTCCAGATTGTCGGCCAGTTCTGAAGAGTCTTCAGCGCGTTTCATCTCCCCATCCAGAATCTCGCGCTTTCGATCCGGAGCTATGTCCCCCGTTTGGGGGCGCTCTTCCCCGGTGGGGTCGCCCTCTTGCAGTTGCTGCAAAATCTCTCCCGTACTCCGGTTCTGCTCGCTCATGCGGCGGACGGTTCTGCGTGCGGAGGAGTCCGAAAGGCGGTTTTTCAGGTAGTCGGCGAGTTCTTCCTCCGCGTTTTTGCTCTTATCCGTTCCCCGGTCTCCTGCTGCTTCGCCGCGCTCGATACGTTTGATTTGAGACTCAAGGCGCGGAATGAGGTTTTTTACACGCTCCCTCTCTGACGCCAGATTTGCCGGATCCTGTGTTAACTGCCTGCCAAAACGCTCAAGCTCGCGTGCAAGCTCCATAGTGGAAACATCATCGTGCTGTTCTGCCTGGACCGCAAGACGGTTTCCCAGTTCCGAGAGATTTCTCCCCAGATTCACAATACCGCCCTGGGCGGGAGCGCGCGTGGCGGTGAAAATGTTGTAACCAATAAGTGCCGCAACGGCCAGGGCTACGGCAGCCGCAAGCAAACGTGGTGCAGGGATGCGTGCGGGAAATACGGTACGTGCCTGGACCCGGGTGGCCGCCTGTTCCGCCTCTTTGAGAACGACAGGTGCAAACGGATTGTGTTTGCCGGAGCGCGTGAGCTCCCAGGCAGTAATCAGGGTCTCATGCAGTTTATACCTCCGGTCGGCCGCGAGCAGGAGTCGAACGGTTTCCGGTCGCGAAAAGAGCGCAGAAAAAAGGGCGTAGAAGAAGCTCATGAGTGCGAGCATTCCCAGGATTGCGCCCACGCTGACCGGTAAGGCTACGAAGAGTGAAAGTATGAGGAAAACAGGCGTGAGACCAAAGGTGAGAATTGCAGCGCGCAGCAGATTCCACCAGAAGAGAACCAGACGGTGCCGCCGGGAAAGCCGTGTCACCAGGAGTGCCAGCGGTTGCTTCTTTCTATTCATCCACAACCACCTCCGGTTCACGTTGAGAGCGCACCCACATCACAAGGGCAGCAAGTAGAGAGAGAGTGAGTGCAAGTCCCAGCGTGAGGGCAACGGAGCGTGCTGTTGAAAAACCCGTGATACGCGCGTAGAAGTAATTGGCGCCGGCCGATGTCCGCCACGCTGAGTGAACGTTTACCAGAATGATAACCGGATTGAGCTCGGGAAGTGAGCGGGCCGTTGTGTAGAGATACGCAATGAAGCCGCCCCAGAGTAAGAGCACGGTAAGCGCCCGGTGGCGTTCAAGGAGGGAGAGTACAACAAGTCCCCACATCCGTCCCACCACGGCGCACAGGAAGAGGATCAGCAGGCTCAGCGCCAGCGGTGCCGCGGAGATACCGGCCGGGGCGGCACAGAGAATAAAGAGCGGGAGGCCAAGGAGAATCAGCGTTCCGGTATGTCCCCACGCCAGAAGCAGTTTGCCCAGGATGATAGAGCGGGTAGAAACCGGCGTGCGAACCATCCAATCAGATAGCCTGATAAACTCGTCTTTGCCAATAGAGTTAATTCCAAAATAGCCGCCGGCCAAAGAAAGAAGAACAGGAAACACAAAGAGGCCAAACTCAAACACCACCGGTTGACTCTGATAAAAGAAAAAGCGCACGTAGCCGTTTCCCGGCCAGAGAAAAATGAGAAATATGCTCAGGAAGATAACGTACATGGCGTAGAACCTGCGTGCGTCCTCCCCGCCTGCGTAGAGCTGAATACCTTCCTCAATGACCGGGTTATGGCTGCCGCGCATACGTCTCCTCCGGCGCGAGAACTTCAATGATAAAAAGCGACCGTCTTTCCAGGCGCTCGGCGGCGGGCGTCACGGTGATCTCCTGCCATGGAGAAGCTGCCCAGCCGACTACCCAGAAGCGGATGGGTCTGCCGGTTCTACGTTCAAGCGATTGTTCGTCCAATAGGCCGCCCAGCAGCGCCCTACGCGCTCTGCCGATCTCCGCGTTCGGCGGGGAACCAGCTTGCAGCGGATCATCCCAGGCGATCCGAGTCATTTCATCCGGGCCAAGAGCGCCAAGGAAGCGCATCTCCCCGTGTGCAATGATATGTAGATCTTCCAGTACGGCAGAGGAATCATTGCGCAGCTCAAGAACCGAACGCTTCCCCTCGCGCCTTACCGTGGAGGTAAGCGGGGTATCGGCAATGCTCTGCTGGTAGAAGTGAGCCATTTGCCATCGTTCCAGGTGAAACGGAAGTTCCTCTCCGGCGTCCACGTCTTTTCGCTCCAGCTGGCCGCCCTTGAACGTAACCGGCACTGCTTCCTGCGGAACGGAAACGGCTATATTGCGACGTGCGGTGGAGAAGGCAAACAAATCTGAAGAGAGCACGCCGCTTTTGTACCCGGCCTCCACCCGCAGTACTTCAAGCTGCACGAGCATACTATCCGGCGGCTTGCGCATCACGTTAAAAAGAATAAGCACCGCGCCCGAGGCGATGACGGGAAGCAGGAGAAAAGCGATGTGCCGCGTGTATCCGCCATTCTTCCGGCGCGATGCGGCGTGAAGAAGGACGAGGAAGAGTGCGCAGTAGAGCGCTCCTGCTGCGATGACGGATAATCTGGACGGGAAGCGGTAAACCGGTATGTCGGCGAGAGTTGAAAGGAGCGGGTCTCTTGCCGGATTCCGCTGTGTGACAAGGTCGAGGTGCAGCCTGTTCGGGGCATTGGGGGATGCAGTGAAAAAGGCGGCGAGCTCAAACTCACTCATAACCTTCAGGTTTGCGATTGTTCGCAGCGACGTTGCTACAAAAACTACGCGGCCGTGACCGCGGGGCTCTTCAATGACAAGCGCAGTGTCGGCTGTCTCAGCCATCACGTGAGCCTGTCCGGCCGGATCCAGGATGGAGACGGGCGTACGTTGAAAAGCGTCAAGCAATGCGGTTCCCAGATAGCGTCCCGGAAGGAGCGCGGAAAGTGCATCAGCGCGGTGCGCGCCTAAGTGGGTGCCGCCCCGGATAACAAGGGTTCCGCCGCTTTGTACCCATACGGAAAGCGCGTGGACCTGTGCGGATGTGATGCGAGTGACATCCGTATCGCCCAGGAAGACCGTACCCACACCGTCGTAGCCCATCCAGCGTTGGGGAAGTTGTTCGGGAAAGACATACGCCGGTGTAAACCGCTGGTCAGCGGCATTGCCTCCGCCGGAAATCAGGAAGTCAAGCTCAGATGTTCTGCTTGTGGCAACAACCAGCGGGGATGAGAGACGTCTGCGGCTTACGTCTATTGTCGTTGTAGAAAGGGGATTACCGTGGAGGTCATTGATCTCCACCTTCAACGGGCGTCCGGTGGTCTCCACGGGGAGCAGGAACGAGTATTCCTTCCTCTCTCCCGTGTTGAGCGCAATGTTCCGTGTTACCACGCTCAGGGATCGCTGGGGCGTAAGCACGTTTCCCAGGGTGGAGGCAACCATAAGGGTTCCCTCAACACGCGGACCGTCATTACGCAGCCTCACAGAAACCGGTGCCCAGGAGTCAGATCCAAGGTAACCTGAAAATCCTACGGTTACATCGGTTCCGAGCAACGAATCCTCTTGAGCCGGGGCAAAGCTACATAGAAGTGCCAATAGACCGATTACAATAACAACGCCGAACCGCCTTGCGCCCGAGTTCCGTCTCCAGTACGCTGCTGCCACCTCGACCCCCAACTCTATCCGATAGCGTATCCCCACTGTCAGAAATAATCAACAACGGGTTTGCCGCTCGGACTACTTCATGGGAGGAGGCCGCGCCGACTGAATTGTTCAACAATTTGTTCAAAACTGAGGCCGTGCCGCACTGCAATGTCACGTGCGTAGCTGGTACTCGCAGGCGGACCCGGCTCTATTCTATAGGTGCGATGTACGCTCTGGTCCCCGTCATCCTGTGACACACCCGCCTGCAGACTGCCAACACTCGTACGCCCCTGCTGTCCGCCATTGAGCTCTTCCAGGTTCTGCGCAATCTCATGGAAATGCGTTGCAAGGATGGAACGCGTGCCAAGCATACGTAGTGCAGATAGAATCTCCCTGGAAAGCACCACTGCCTCGCTGGGGCTGGTGCTTGCCAGCGTCTCGTTGAGGAGCAAAAAGGAATTCGGCGTAAGTCTGCCGAGCAGTTCGGAGAGGCGCCCCGTCTCCTCACTGAAGCGGCCGGTGTCCGGGAGTGCGTGTTCCGCCTGCGGAAAGTGAGTGAGAATGGTATCCGCGGGGCTAATTTCAGCACGTGAAGCGGGCGCAAAAAGCCCTGACTGAACCCATACCTGTGCAATTCCAAGGCCGCGGACGTATGTAGTCTTTCCGCCCTGATTGGGTCCGGTGAGCACAAAAATGTGGTGCGGCTCTCCAATTGCAACCTCGTTGGTGACAATGTCCTGCGGATTTCCCTGGTCAATGAGTCGCCGTGCCAGATCCAAATTATAGAACTCACTGGCATGAAAGCGGCCCTTTTCAGATTCACAAAGTTGCGGCCTGCATACCGGCAGACCTGCCTTCGCGAGCCGCGACATTACCCGCGCACCACCAAGGTAGAACGCTATCTGGTTTGCCATGTTCCTGAGGACGGTAGTTTGCACATTGAGATAGCGCTCAACTGCACGTACTAATGGTCGGGAAACTGAACGCAGCAGGTGGTGAAGGTCTTGAAAGAGCGCGGAAAGCGGAATTTTTGTGCCGGACGGAAGACCGGCGCTTTGTGCGTCCGGCGTCTTGTGAAGCGGAGCGGACAGAGCAAAGCGATCTCCATCCGTGACCCTGGATAGAAAGCCGGAAAGAAGCCGGTTTTCGTGAAACGGTGTACTATGAATCCCTACCAGTCCTGCCTCAACGGGGCGCAACCGGTCATCCAGATTAATTCCCACCGTAACGCTCCTCTTGTTCTTGAGCCCGGAGCGGAGCGCGGGAAGTTCCTTCTGGAGTTCCTCAAAGGTGTCCGACTCCCGTACTCCATCCACATAGGCGCGCAACCGGCGGAGCCCTTCAGAGCGCAGCGGCGGAGCGTTGTCGGATAGCGCCTGGTGAAGGGCGTTGATGCACTCAGTAAAGAGCTCCAGCTCCCCCAAACGCCAGATGGCCTGCAGTAACGGTTCGTCACTCTCAGAAGCAGTGCGGGAAAAGACGGTGATTTCGCGGAGCTTCGGCAGCAGATCCAGGAGGCGTTCACGCAGATGCGGCGCCTCGTAGAGATCAAAGAGAATGTCCTGCCGGTAGGTGATAGTGGCTATAGACTGCGGAAACTCGGCAAGCGTGCGCAGCACTTCAGAACCGGAGTGAATGTCCCCGCCCAGCCATTCGGAAAGCCGGTCCAGCCGCAAATCTCGGCTGGTAGTTTCCGGAAGCCGCTCTGCGTGACGATCCGAAGTGCGTGAGGTTTCCGAAACGACCTGGACAGGATAAAGCAAATCAACGGTTTCAATCGCCACTTGAGTAGAGTACTATGGAGGGAGATCGGGCGTCAAAGTGCGAACAGCCATATCAGCGACGAGGAGATGAGCATATGGGACGATATACGCACGATGTCATCATTGTCGGCGGGGGTGCCGCCGGGCTTACCACCACGGTTGGCTGTGCCAGCCTGGGGCTAAAAACACTCCTCGTTGAGAAGAGCGCTCTGGGCGGCGACTGCCTTTTCCACGGATGTGTTCCCAGTAAAACGCTCCTTCACACCGCATCGCTTTATCGCTCTCTTCAGGAATTTCCGGCCTACGGCCTGCCTTCCGTTGCATCTCCCGCGGTAGACATGTCTGCCGTGAATGCACGGATTCAAAGCGTAATCGCCCGCATACAGGAACACGACTCTCCCGCGCGTTTCAAATCGCTTGGAGCGGAAGTGACCTTTGGCGCTGCCCGCTTTATCTCACCCAACCAAATGCGGCTGGAACATGGAGAGACGGTAAGTGCACCTCACATCGTGCTTGCAACGGGAAGCAGACCGCGTTCCGTTCCCATACCCGGCCTGGAAGAAAGCGGCTATCTCACCAATCTGGATATGTTTAGCCTCTCTGAGGTTCCCGGACATCTCCTGATTCTTGGCGCGGGCCCTATTGGAGTTGAAATGGCAGAGGCGTACCTCAGATTGGGATCACGCATCACGCTGGTTGACATGGCCCCAACTATCGTTCCTGTTGATGATCCGGAGCTCTCTGCTATTGTTGCTTCCCGACTTGAGCGTGAAGGGGCGGCCTTTCGCCTGGGGGTCAACGTGACACGGGCGGAAAAGACGGTCAGCGGCGTGAAACTTCACATCCGAAAAGACGAGGTTGAAGAGTCTCTCACCGCGGATGCGCTTCTCCTTGCAGTGGGACGAACAGGCAATATTGAGGAGCTGGACGCCCCGCAGGCAGGTATCCGCACTGAGGGCGGTTTTGTTGTCACGGACAGTAAACTGCGCACTTCTGCACGTCACATCCTGGCGGTGGGTGACTGCAACGGCCGCTACCTCTTTACGCACGTCGCCGGGGCAGAAGGCGCGGTGGCGGTACGCCGGGTAGCGCTTAGACTTGGTGGCAGCATGAACTACCACCGCGTTCCGTGGGTCACCTACACGGACCCGGAACTGGCGTCCGTGGGCTACAGTGAAAAAAGCGCTGCGGAGGAAGGCATAAATGTCGATGTGATTCGTACGCCCTTTTCCACCAACGACAGGGCGGAAGCGGAAGGCGCACAGGACGGGTTAATGAAGACCATTCTGGACCGCAAGGGCCGGATCATTGGTACCCAAATTGCGGGTTCCCATGCAGGAGAGCTCCTTGCTCCAGCCCTCTTCTCTACCCGCTTTGGCTGGAAACCGGGAAAGATTTCCGGCACCATATTCCCGTATCCAACGCTATCAGAGATACACCGCAAGGCGGCGTCTGATGCGCTCTCTCCGAAGCTTTTTAATGACCGCATGCGCAGGCTGCTCAAGCTCTTGTTCAGGTACCGCGGTACAGCCGGGAGGTAGCAGATGGAACAGACACCGTCAACCGGAACGCAGTCAACACGAAAGGCAATTTTCATTGGAGGGCTCGCACTGCTGCTGCTTGGGCTTGGAGTTGCCTTTGACGTGCCGCGCTACCTGCGCGCCGCGCTGGACTGGATAGAAAGCACCGGCCCGGTTGCACCGGCACTTTTTGTGGTGCTCTACATAATCGTCACGGTGCTCTTTGTGCCGGGCTCCATCCTGACGCTTGGTGCAGGGGCCGTGTTTGGCGTGGTTGCCGGAAGCATCTACACATCTGTGGGTGCGACACTGGGTGCCACTGCTGCGTTCATTGTGGGTCGATATTTCCTGCGTGACTGGGTCTCCGGGCGGATCAAGGGCAGTGAGCGCTTCAGCGCGGTTGACGAGGCAATTGGGCGCGAGGGATGGAAGATCGTCTTTCTGCTCCGTCTATCACCCGTATTTCCGTACAATCTGTCAAACTACCTTTTTTCGCTCACGCGCATATCGCTGCCGGCCTACATGCTTGCCTCGTGGATAGGGATGCTGCCGGGGACTGTCATGTATGTGTACATAGGCTCTTTAATTGAAAGTCTGGCCGCCATAGGATCTTCCGAGCGCGCGCGGACAACTGGTGAGTGGATCCTCTACGGCGTGGGCCTTGCCGCCACGCTGGCGGTTACCCTCTACGTGACACGTCTGGCGCGCCGTGCCATTTCAAGACGGGTAGGAGAACTGCCGGAGGAAGAGCCTGAGGCGGGCGGTGGCGAAACACGCTCTTAACCGTTTACGGCAGGGGCGTTGCCCGGTTCGTTGAGTTCCCAGTTGTAGTGAAATGAGAGCTCCCCGGAATATGAGTTGAGGCGGGCGGCAAGCTGTGGCCCGGCATACGTGCGAAGATGGCGGATCACCCCGTCCACGCTTCCGCCAAAATCTGTCTGGTACCAGTCGTAAATTGATGATACCAGAAGGGAACCGTCTTTTGTGAACGTGACGCCGCGAGGATTGTTGACGTACTCCCGTGCGCCTTTGTCCAGAAGCGCATCACTGTTTTTGGCTGTGTAGGCAACCGGCTGCAGATTAGGACAGCCAATACTTGCGCAATTCACCGCGTAGTGAATCCGGTTGTCTTTCCAGATGGGACGCAGGATGCGGTGTTCAATGTCATTGAGGGAGAGGCGCTGTCCTTCAACACGCAGGAGTTTGGCGTCCCATGGCCCGCTCTTAAACAGACCGGAAAAGAGACCGCCTCCCGGATTGATCTCTCTTATGGAATCAACCGGGTAGTTGTCCAGTACGAGCGTAACGGTAAAGGCGTTGTAGAGGTTTATCCAGTACGCCTTCTGCTCACTCCGGTTCAGGTTGGATACCTGTACACCCTGCAAATCCTTCACATAGGCTGACAGGAGGTTACGGTCCTCTGCACTTACCTGGGAATATGGCAGGAGGTTCACCCCTGACGGGTCATCTGTAATCAGGTAACGGGAGAGAAACTGCGTAAAGCGGCTGTGGTCAACAGCTGCGTTGCTGTCCGGGTTATTGCGCTGCCAGCGCGGCCAAAGATCCGCACGGGGTGCGGCAGACACTGCGGCAACCGCGGAAAAAAAGAGGAAGGCAATCAATACACGTGGTAACCGGCGCCTCACAGGACCATTATACACGGTGATGTCCGCACATGCCAGCAAATGCTGCTTCCTTGACGGACACCCGCATTTCGCTTTATAAGTAGACATCATTACGTACAAAATTACCATTATTGCTGAGGCATTGTAGTATCCATTGCGAGTTCGATACACCACATCGGAAAAGGGAAAACCTGTTAAGCAGGCTGAAATCTATACGCCTGAGGAACACGGCATAAAAAACCAGGATGTTGATCCTGACGCACTAAAGATCATAAGGCGTCTCCGTAATTCGGGGCACAGCGCATATGTGGTTGGCGGTGCGGTTAGAGATTTGGCGCTGGGAAAGAAGCCCAAAGACTTTGATATTGCCACAGACGCTTCTCCGGCGCGCATCAGACGCCTGTTCCGAAACTCCCGGATTATCGGAAAGCGTTTCCGTCTGGTCCACATCTTCTTCAGGGAAAAAATTCTGGAGGTTTCAACCTTCCGATCGGAAGAATCCGAAGGATTCAAGAACGTGTACGGCGCGATTGAGGAAGATGTCCGCCGCCGCGATTTTACCTTGAATGCGCTCTACTACAGTCCGGAAGACAGGGTAATTCTGGACTACGTGGGCGGTTTCAAGGACATCCAGGCACGAAGAATTAAACCGGTTATTCCCCTGGAACGGATTTTCTCTGAGGATCCGGTGAGAATGATTCGCGCCATAAAATACTCGGTTACCAGCGGATCCCGTCTTACCGGTCCGCTGAAACGCCAGTTGAAGAAGTCGACATCCCTTCTGGCAGACTGCCCGCCGTCCCGCATGACGGAAGAAGCGTTTAAGATACTGCTTTCCGGTTATGCGGCTCCCATCATGGAGGAACTCTCTGACCACGCGCTCTTGCGTTACATTCTGCCGGCTGTAGATTTTATGGTGGGAGACAAAGCGTTTGCGTTTTACCGGAAGGATCTCTTTGAGTCATTGGAACGGCTGGACGCGGAGGTTTCGACCGACGGCGTTGACCGCGCGCGCGCGATAGCTCACCTCTGTGCGGATTTTCTTTTTTCCATTAGTGATCTGGGCAAGCAACAACGCATTCCGTTCAAGGAAGCGTTCAGCGAAATGAAGCAGTTTATTCGTCCGCTCGCTCCGGCGAACAAAGATGTGGAAAAAGCGCTCGTTCTTCTCATCAGAAAGAAGAAAAGTTACAGAAAAACCGGGCGCCTGTAGGTGCCCGGCAGCGGCTCTTACCCGTTCATTCTCCCCAGCAACTCAGACGCCTTATCCGTGAAATTGTCCGGATCTATGCTGATGGTCTGGTTGAGGTAGTTGGTGGCCTCATCATAATTGTCCGCGGCGTAGGCATTAACGCCAAGGGCGTAGTAGGTAAGGGCCGGAGCGGCACCCTTATCCAGGGCGGTGCGATAGTAGTAATCCGCCAGACGGTAGTTCTTGTTGTCGTAGTTAATGAGGCCCATATAATAGTAGGGGACGTAGTTGTCATTTCTCAGGGCGAGTGCTTTCACAAAGTACGCCTCAGCCTGAGTAAGGTCACTGGATGAGTAGGAATCCATCCCGGCTTCTACCAGCCCGCGGAACGACCTGGTATTTTGCACAAAGCTCACAAACTGATCTGCCAAGAACGATGTGTTCATCCAGCTGAATGCCTGCCGGGAGACGCGCTGGTCATTCTCACTGAGCGTTGCCTGCGGATGGAGCGCATTTATGCTGTCCCACAGGAGCCGGTTCACATCCTTGTTCTCGCTGTTTGCCAGAAAGGAGACCATACCCCACGCTTCCGGATAGAACACATCGATATTGGCCTTTGCGCTTTCCACATCCATTGAGAGCATGTCTGCCAGTCCGATGGGGCTCTTTCCACCCTGGCCGGTCACAATGTTCTTCAAGGTCTCCAGCCATGATAGATTTTCCTTATACACGGCTGTCTTGAAATCCGGGTCATAGGTTGACTGTTCAAAGTAGACAGCAAAGCCCTCTCTCATCCAGAGTGGCGGATTTGGGACAAAGGCGCGCAGGTACTGGATGAAATTCTGATGGATAAGCGAAACATTGAAGTCCGGGGCTTCCCGGTTAAACGCAAGAAGCTCACTCTTGGTCGCGTCCGCATAGTGCAGGTATACAAAGTCATCGCGAGTCTGCTTGATTGTTCTGTTCAGATAGTCATTGAAACGGCTCTTTGACGAGAAAATTCTAACCTTCATCCTGGCGGGAAGCGAATCAAGATCAAAATGGAAGTAATCATTATACAGTGAGAGCATGGCCTCCAGCCTGTCAGCCGTGAGCTGGGCCTGTTCCGCACTGTTTTCGGAAATAACCCGATAGTGCTTTGTCTGTGCCTCAAACTGGTTGGGTGTTTGTGCAGCCAACGTGAATGACAGGCACAGTACCAGGAAAATAATAAAGACCGCTCTCTTCATTCCAGTACCTCCAGTTCCCATAGTAGTTACTCCCCCGGGGGGTGTCAAATCATTTCTCTTCCATTCTAAGGGGGGTATCGGCACGCAACGCGCGGTCTGCTGCCATTTTCTTACCGGCGCGGGTGGCGCCTGAAACGCGACTGTTCAATTTCCGCCTGAGACACCGTGTCAATAACAAAATTAAGCTCGTCTATGATAATGCCGGTGTACTTCTCGATATTCGCAATGGTGTAACTCTGAAGGTCGTGCAGTGTTCCTGAGAGCTGATTTCCAAAGGGCACCTCAAGGAACACGTCCAGCTTGTAGCCGCGTACCTCGTTGCGCACGGTTACCTTGCGAATTTTCAGGCCGGGAGAGTATTCATCAACGCAGTGCATAATCATCTGGCTCAACGCCGCCTCTGAGATAGTGACCGACCCCTTTGAACTGAATACGGGCCGAACCACGGTTTTCTCATACACGTCCTGCTTTCGGAAGAATCCTACGCCCTTTTGCAGCAGTACTTTGACCGAGTCCGCCATGATCTTGGGATAGTTTCTCTTTACCTCTATTGAGGGTACAGGAATGACATGACTGCCCTGTACTCTGCGGTAATTTATGGCAGTATCGATTTCCTCCGCCGTGGCAATGTCCTCAATTTGGATAATGCGTGCCGGCGCCGGTAACTGAAGCGCTTCTGCAATCTTGTGCACCATTCGGTCCGAAGTGCCAAGAATCAATATGCGCTTGAACGGCTCTTTCTCCAGCATAGAGATCACCTGTTTGCGGTGGTCCCGGTCCGTGAAGAGGGCGGTTTTTACAGCGGAGAGGTACGCCTTTTCCCTCTTGGCGGATTTTCCGGCAATGATTTTCTGGTCTCTGATCAAAAGACCGTCATCAATCATGAGCTCAATATTGTACTTTTGCATCAACAGCCGTGCCCGGAAACTCTTTCCCGTCCCGCTTTTCCCCACCAGGGCGTACACCTTAATTCCGCGGAAGCGCCACAGCATGAATGCAAACACGTTCTTCATAACGCAAATTTAGCGGTATCGCCCTGCTTTGTACAGAACATCCGCGTGAGAGCGTGTATAACGTTGTTAGTCGTCTCCGACGGACGCGGGCAACCATCCGGTTGAAAACAGATCATCCGCGTCAGGGCCAAAGAACCGGGACGCGGCCGCGAGGAAATGCGCGGGAAGTGGCGCGTAGACCTGACGGAATCCGAGGACCGCATCGTAGGCAGGAAGGCGCACATATCCGGCATGGAGAAGGTAGGGGGCGGCCGCACTGTCTCCGTATTTCCTGTCGCCGGCAAGGGGATAACCAGACGCTGCAGCCTGGGCGCGGATTTGATGCGTCTTTCCCGTGTGAAGTTGTACCCGGGCAAGGGTGACCGGAAGACCGCGCCCGGCCCCCGCCCTCTCCGTGCCCCACGCAAGCGGGAGGACCGTTGCAGCCGGAGTACGCCCGGCCGGATCCCGATCTTCTTGTGGTGTGACCGGCGTTGCATGGCTTTTCCTTGAAGCGGTATTACGGCTCATCGCGTGCCGCCACTCGGATTGCTCCACTAGAAATCCGCGAAGAACCGCCAGATACCATTTTTCTATTCGGTTTTCGCGGAGCAATTGCGTGAAGCGGCGCGCCCCTTCTATGCTACGGGAGAAGAGAACCACTCCGCTGGTATTTCGGTCCAGCCGGTGCAGCGGTGCGGGTCGAAAAGAGAGAGAAGCCGGGAGTGAGCCTGAAAGGTAGGCGGAGACCGCCCGTTCAAGACTTTGAGGTCCGTGTGTGTCCACTCCTCGAGGCTTGTTGAGAATGAGAACTGATTTTGTCTCCGCAAGGATAAGAGCTGACATTGTATAGCGCTCTCGGTCACGCGTGGTGAGCGTGACCTCTCTTGGCGCTGCTACGGCAGCTTCCCTGCCGCCTGCCTGCCGGTGCCTTTGCTTCCCTCTATGGGCGCTGCTTTTATGGACCGGCACCCCTATAACATCGCCAGGTTCTACGCGGTAGTCCGGACGTGCACGCTTGCCGTTTACCCGTATCGCTCCTGTCCGTACGCTCCGGTAGATCTCACCAAGAGACAGTTCGGAAAGCAGGGTACGCAGTACGCGGTCCAGACGTTTTCCCGCATCGTCACGACCTGCCTCAAAATGGGTGCGTTCACTCCTTTGTTTGCCCATGCCACGCATTTTGACAGCTTGAGGCCTTCTTGACAAAGGGCGTAAGGTGAATACACACTGAACCTTCATATGCGAGCTGAAGCTGTCAACAACCTCTATCGTTTTCTCGGGAGTCCCGTGTTCCTCTCCGCCTTCTTCAGCTGGTTTGTTGCGCAGCTATTGAAGTCCATCATAGAAGCGTTTAAGCAGCGGGCTCACTCGTCCCGCGGTTTTGTGCTGACACTCTTTTGGAAGACGGGAGGGATGCCATCCAGCCACGCAGCTCTGGTCACAGGGCTGGCAACCTCTATTGGGTTTGAGTTTGGCGTGGCGGATCCATTGTTCACGCTTTCGCTTTTCTACGGGATTCTCATTATTCGCGACGCGCTTGGGGTAAGACGGGCAGCTGGAGTGCAGGCGCGTGCGCTGAATAAGCTTGGTGCTGAGTTGCGGCACCGGGTCGGTCTGGAGTTCCGCTCCGTGAAGGAGATCAACGGTCACACTCCAAGTGAGGTATCAGTGGGAATTCTCCTGGGATTTTTCATTGGTATTGCCTTTAGCCTCCTGTAGCTGGCAGCACGCGCATGGGCAATCGCATCCCTTCTTTCCGGCATGTGTCAACGTTTGTTCTTTCCGTACTTATCTTCGCCGCATCAGTGCTTTCCTACCTGGTATTTCCAGTGGTACAGCAGCGCGGCCAAATCTGGAACGGCTACTACGTTCTGCTCATTCCCGAAAGTGAGCCCGGAAGTGACGCCGTCGCGAGGCTTCAAAAAGCGGGCTTTGACGGTATTGTCTCAGAACAAACAGCAGAAGTAACCTTTACTACCTATGAAGGCTCACAGCGTCTCCCGGTTGAGGCGCTTGGTAGCAGGTTTGATCCGCTTGATCCACGCTATGACAGCTACATGCGCAACATTGGCGCTTACTTTCACACGTCACTGAAGGATAGACGCAGCCAGATTCTCTACGTACCGTCACCGCCCACTCCATTTGAGACTTCGCGCCGGGTAGCCCGCGCATTTGCCGGCTCAGGTGTCAAGTGGTCCCTGGTTGAGTGGGACGCACGGGAAGGCGGGTTTTTCCTTGGCGCCTTCCTTTTTGTTGGCGCCGTTATTATTTGGAAATCCAGAGGAGTCCGGCTTGTTCTTGCGCTGGGACTCTTTCCGTGGATTATTTATGTCTTCCTGGGAGCTGCTTCCAGCTTTTCCGAAGCTTCTTTGGTCTATTTTGCGTGGGCGCATCTTGTGTGCGGAACTACCCGTTATCTGGAAGAGTATGTTAGCTACGGAAACGGCGAGTCGATGCGGCATACGTTATTTTGGCGCATTCTGTTCCTGGCTGCGGTGATTGTAGCTGCGCTTATTTTTCATGCAGATGACGGTCTGTTTGGGGCACTTCCGCTATTTACCGGCACAATTGGGACGGCAGCAATTACCCTTGCATCCTGGCTGGCAATTAGATTCATGCGGTCGCGCCGGGATCACCGAATTTTCCATCCAGTCCCTATCCTTCCGGTTTCGGCGGCAGTACGGCGCAAATACGCCTTGTGGCCCACCCTGCCGCTCATTTTTGTGATAGTGTTATTCGCTCCACTGACAGGCAACATGTTGCCGCATCCGGACGCCCCCGTATTGCCGCGTCCTGAGAAGGGAACGGCAAACACGGCATTTACTTTTCACCAGATTCGCACGCGTTTCGCTGCCAAGAATGACTCTTCACTGCCGGATATTTCCGACTACGTTGCACACCGCGCATACCAGCGCGGCCTGCTTTTTGGGCAGCCGTACGGAGTTCCGTCGGAAGGGCGCACCATCACGCTCTCTCACTACAACCAGCGAGACGGCAAACTCCTAAAGTCAGAAGAGACCGTAATGGTTTATAACGACGCCTGGCTGAGGTCTGCGCTCGCGGAGGCGCCGCCGGGATCATTGCAGCAACTTTTGATTTCGCAGGGAAGACCGATTGGGGTTGTTGCCGGGCAATCCGCTGCGATATACTCTCAGACATCACGTCTTTTGCGGCACAGTATCCTGGTAGTTCTGGTTTTTTCACCGTTTCTCGTTGGCCGGACAGTACTACAGTGGGCCGGCCGGCGGCGCGCGGCAGACGTGTTGTTGAGGAGAAGTAAGCAGGAAGCATGACTATAGCTCGAACCTTTCCCCGCGGTGGCATTCACCCGGAAGAGCACAAGGAGGTGACGCGCAAACGTCACATCTGGAACGCTGCCATACCGTCACATTGTATTGTCCCGCTCCTTCAGCACGCCGGCGCTCCTGCGGAGGCAACCGTGAAACGCGGAGACCGCGTTCGTGAAGGTATGCTTATCGGACGTGCTACGGGATCTATAAGTGCCCACGTTCACTCTCCCATTCCCGGCGTGGTTACGGAACTACGTGATCTGTTTCTCCCGTCGGGGGTTAGGAGTACCGCGGTAGTTATTCGTCTGGAAGGTGAGTTTGACCGTCTGGGGAAAGCTCCACAGCGCCATGAGTGGGCTAAGCTTTCCCGGCGCGAATTGCTGGGCTTGATTCAGGAACACGGTGTGGTTGGCATGGGCGGTGCTTCGTTTCCGACGCATCTCAAATATCGACTCCCCAGAGGACGAGAATGCACGCACCTCATTCTGAACGGATGTGAAAGTGAACCCTATCTTTCAGGGGAGCACCGGCTCATGGTGGAACATCCCGAAGAGATAGTGGAAGGGCTTCAAATTGCCGCCGCCATTCTGCGTCCCGACCACGTTGCCGTGGGCATAGAGAACAATAAGCCGGACGCTATTGCAGCAGTACAGCGACTGGTGAAGGAGCGGGGTCTTGATGTCAGGGTATACCCGCTTAAGGTGAAGTATCCTCAGGGAGATGAGAAGCAACTTGTCAGGGCGGTGATGGGAGAAGAGATTCCGTCCGGCGGTTCACCAATTGACGTGGGAGCGGTTGTCTCAAATGTATCCACCGTGATGGCCCTTTTTGAAGCGGTGTGTCTCCGGAAACCGGTCATTGAACGCGTTGTTACGGTTTCCGGTGATGCGGTGGCCAATCCAGCCAACCTGAAGGTAAGAATTGGAACCACTATTGGGGAGCTTATCCAGGAGTGCGGCGGCCTTGTGAAAGAGGCGGAACGCATTGTCTGCGGCGGGCCCATGATGGGCGCTACTATCACTGATCTTTCCACGCCGGTAACCAAGGACACATCCGCAGTTCTTGCTCTGACCGCAGCGGAGGTTCACGCGGGAGAAGAGACTCCATGCATTCAGTGCGGCAGATGTGTCCGCTCATGCCCTATGGGACTTGAGCCAACGCTCCTCTACAAGTTGATAGATCACCGTGAGTATGCCGCGAGCGTTGAGAACGGGCTTGCGGATTGCGTGGAGTGCGGTTGTTGCAGCTACTCGTGTCCGGCACGCATCCCGCTGGTTGAGGGCATGAGATCCGGCAAACAGGTGGCACGCACGGAGGGGTTGCTCCCATGAGCACGGGAAGCCGGTCAGCGCCGGTCACGGTGGCCTCTTCTCCTCAGTTCTTTGATAGCGCGCATACCCGCCGTATCATGTGGACGGTAAGTGCCGTATTGACACCCGCTGCCGCGTGGGGGGTGTATGTCTTTGGGATTCACGCGTTCTTCGTTTTGTTTGCCTCCATAATCGCAGCGGTGATTGGGGAAGGAGTGATGGCTCGGATTCTGAACCGAAGAACGCTGCGGGATGGAAGTGCGGTGTTAACCGGCCTTATGGTTGGCATGACAATGCCGCCGGCAGTCCCTGTGTATATTCCCGTAGTAGCGTCCCTATTCGCAATTATTGTGGTGAAGTGGACATTTGGGGGGCTGGGCAGCAACTGGATGAATCCCGCGCTTGCCGGCCGGGTGTTTGTCTATTTCAGCTGGACGCCCGCCATGACCGGTTGGACAATGCCTTCAACGCTGCCTCAGGCGGATGCAGTGTCCGGCGCGTCCATGCTGGGCCTGATCAAACAAGGTCTTTCAGGTACGGGCGGCCATGTTGGGTCACCGCTGAGATTTCTAAGGGATGCCGGCTTTCCTGTGAGCACAACGGATACGGCGGTTACTGACTGGCTAAACCAGCACGTGCTGCACGCATTAGGTTTTTCAATTCCCGGCGGTTATGTCGATCCGTTCCTGGGAAATATTCCCGGTTCCATTGGGGAGGTGAGTGCTGCCTTGCTGCTGCTTGGAACGGTAGTCCTGCTTGCACGCCGCATTATCACCTGGGAAATTCCTGCATCGTACTTTCTCTCATTTGCGCTTCTTACCTGGGTTTTCGGCGGCGCTCGTTACGGCACCGGATTGTTTGGCGGCGATATTCTCTTTCAGCTCTTTACCGGCGGATTCATCCTGGGTGCGTTTTACATGGCTACGGACACAGTCACCACTCCGCTTACCAGTGCCGGAATGCTGATATATGGTGGGGGGGCGGGTATCTTAACCTTTCTCATTCGGTTTTACGGCGCTGTGCCGGAGGGCGTGGCGCTTGCCATCATTCTTATGAACGTGTTCACGCCGCTTATCAACCGCTACACTCGGCCGGGGCGCTACGGCCTCAGTGAGGGGAGGAGATAGATGGCAGGAATAGGAAAAACACTTTTCCGGGAAAACCCTCTCTTTTCCATGGCGCTGGGACTGTGTCCTGCGCTGGCAGTCACTACGCGCGTGGTAAACGGGCTGGGAATTGGCGCCGCACTTACGTTTGTTCTGGTGTCCTCCAATGTAATCATCGCGCTTCTTCGCGATGTTATCCCTGAACGGGGACGCCTTACCTCCTATATTGCCGTTATTGCCAGTCTTGTCACCGTAGTTGACCTGACCATGCAGGCGTACACCCCGCGTCTCTCTGAACAACTCGGTATTTACGTACCGCTCCTTGCAGTAAACTGTCTCATTCTTGGCCGCTCGCAGGCGTTCGCGCGCCGGAGTGAGGGCGGCCACACAGTACTGGACAGTCTGGGGATTGGATTGGGGTTTACCGTCAGTCTTACGGTGATCTCCCTTGTGCGTGAGGTGCTCGGCGCGGGATCAATTACGCTCTTTCCCATGGGAAATTTCAGCGGGATAGTGAAAATTCCCGTGCTTTCAGACTCTCCCGCCCGGATCATGGTGCTTGCCGCGGGCGCGTTTCTGGTTACCGGTTACCTTAAGGCGTTGTTTAACTGGACACGGATGCACCAGCCACGCAGCGCGCAGCCGTCACAGGAGCGAGCAGTATGAGCTACGCCGGCATTATTCTTACGTTTGTATTTGTCAACAATTTTGTCCTCACACGGTTTCTCGGACTCTGTCCGGTGATTAGCAATTCCGACAGACTGGATCACGCCCTCGGACTTGGAGCGGCGGTGACCTTTATCATGTCACTGGCATCACTTGGTTCCTGGCTGCTCTTTCACATTGTCCTTCAGCCGCTCGGCATTGAGTTTCTGCAGACCGTGACATTTGTGCTCATAAGCGCCGGGTTGGTTCAGCTTACCTCCCATCTGGTTTCCCGGTTTGTCCCGGTGCTCGAACGTTTTGTGGGGAGTTATTTTTCGCTCATTACCACCAACTGTGCCGTACTGGGCATCACCCTGATAGCGGTGCGCAGTGATTATAATGCAGGAGAGAGCCTGGTTGCCGGCATTTCGGCCGGCGCAGGCTTTGTGCTGGCGCTGCTTCTGGTCTCCACCCTGCGGGAAAAACTTGATCATGAATGGGTCCCTGAACCGTTTCGGGGTACCCCTATCGCCTTCATATCGATGGGGCTCATGGCGATGGCATTTATGGCATTCGACAGGGCGCTACTGGTGAACCTTGTCGGCTGAATTTTGCTATCACCCTTTACAGCCGGGGGATGCGGCATTACAATCCAGACACACGTACAATGTGTCGGCCTCTGAGGGGAAGGCTCACGGCACATCTGCCGCACAGGGTGAGGATGAAAACAATAAAGCTCATTTTCGGAACGAGTAATAGCCAACCCGTCGGTGCGGACAATGAGCATATAGAAGAAGTATACCAGAAGGCATATAAGCCGTTTCTGCGCGTCCTTTACAACGCTCCTGACATTCCCGTAACGCTTCACTATTCCGGAACCTTGCTGCAGTGGCTGGACAGACACCATTCTGAGTTTACCGACGTGCTGGGGGAGATGGTAAGCCGCCGTCAGGTTGAATTGCTTGGAGGCGGATTCTATGATCCTGTGCTCCCGCTCATACCGCGGGCTGACCGTTTGGGCCAGATTGAACGGATGACCACCCACCTGAGAAAGCGGTTTGGACGCAAGCCGCGGGGAGCATGGATCACAGAGCATGTGTGGGAACCCTCCCTTCCATCGCTCTTAAAAACGAGCGGGATGGATTACACCTTTCTTGACGACTTTCATTTTGTCACCGCGGGTTTCACGGACGACGCGCTTCGCAGACCGTGCATAACAGAGGATGAAGGCAAGACCGTGGTGGTCTTTCCAGTCTGCCATGATCTTAGCGCCAACATTATAAAGCGTTCACCTGATGAGGTGATTGACCGGCTCCGTGAGCACCGCGACAGTGAGGGGGAGACGGTCGTTTCCGTCATAGTAGAAGGTGAGCGTTTTGGCGCCACGCAGGCACTTCATAACACTTTCTTTAAAGATGGATGGATCAACAGGTTTTTTGGTCTGATTCAAAACAATCGGGAATGGTTGGAGCCGGTGACCCCTGTGCGCTATTTGCGGCAAAACTCGCCCCGCGTACGCGGTTATTTCCCATCAGCATCTTATGAAGACATGATGTACTGGTCACTACCCGCAGACAAACAGCGGCGCATAATGAAGTACAATGGGACCGGTGGATTTGGCAGAAACGGCAAGGTATTTGGCGGTTTTTTTCGTCAGTTTTTGACGCGTTATCCAGAGAGTAATCTCATGTACGCCAAAATGCAGTACACGCATATCCTGGTGAATCAACTGCGCGGTGACAAGTATCGCAAGCAACTTGCCCGTGAGGAATTGTGGCGGGGACAATGCAACAATGCCTACTGGCACGGGCGGCCTGGCGGCATCTATCAGAACCGTTTGCGGAAAACCGTCTACTCTTCATTGATTGAGGCAGAGAAAGTCACCAGAGAGAAGGGAATTTTTATTCCTTCAATTTTGAGTCTGGATTTTGATATGGACGGGCTTTCCGAATATCTCTATCAGGGGCAGGAGATCAATGCCTACGTTCATCTTGAAGGCGGTACGCTCTTTGAGCTGGACTATTTGCCGGTGCCCTGGAACTATCTGGACACGCTTTCCCGGCATGAAGAAGCGTATCACAGTGAAGACGTGGCGGCCCGGGGCTATGACCGCAACATGAGAAAGGCGTTTCAAGATCATTTCCTGAGAGAGGACGAATCCATAGAGAATTTTGATAACGGCCGCTATCAGGAACTGGGAGACTTCCTGCAACTCCTCTACAATGTGAAAGACTACCGCCGGGAACAGCACCAGCTGATTCTGGAAGCGGCAGGTCATGTCCGTCAGCCGGACGGGTCAATCAGCCATCCCTTCACCGTTGAAAAGAGCTACACATTTGACAGCACCTCAGTGATTGTCCGTTACCGGCTTGAGAACTCCGGAGACCAGGGAGTCGCTGCAACGTTTGCGCCGGAAATCAATCTTTCATTTTCCGGGAGGGAGGAAAATCAGCTTGAACTCCTTGCCCATGGAAACGGGAAAGGAGACGGTACAATACCGGCCGGGCGTGTGGAATTGGACGGAGAAATCCACGCGGTGGTGCTCCGTGACTTTGACAACGATGTAAACGGAACGCTTTCCTTCTCCACGCCGTGTCAGATGTGGTCGTTGCCGGTGGAAACTACCGCGCAGTCTCCGGAAGGGCCGGTCCTTCTCTACCAGTCATCCTGTCTTGTGCCACGCTATGCGCTCTCGCTTTCCCCGGGTGAGGCATGGGAGACAACCATTACACTTACCCTTTCACGCCCGTAGATTTCATTCACTTTCCATCAAGAATTCTGTTGAGCCAGCGGTTGGCCTGGCTGTAGTAATACTCCCGCGCGAAGAGAAAACTTAAGGCAGCCTGTCGTTTCTTACCCAGAAAGTAGTACGCCTGACCTTCGTAGTAATGAGCCCTGGCCGCGAGATCCGGTGATAGCGGAAGAGTCAGCAAATTTTGCATGAGCGTTACTGTTTCTTCCCATTTACGTTCCGCAAAAACACCGTTCACGATGGTGGAAAGAGTATAGGCAGCGCCTTTTGAACCGGCAGCACGGTCAACTTGCAGCGTGTCCGGGGACAGCGGTTCCTCTGCAGGAAGCACCACGCCGCGCAGCAAGAGCGAAGCCGCCTGCTGCGTTGCGGGAACAAGCGTTGCCTTTTCCGGAAAGGAAGGGGTACCGGCGCGAAGGTTGGTGCCGTCCTCCAGGCTGCGGGTGAGCTGGAGGTAGGGGAGTGGACGCTGGCGCGCCGTGTTCTGAGGAATAGACGGCATGCCGGAGACCTGTTTGCCCAGTGGGACTTCTACCGGGTGACCGGTCACGTTTTCCCCCGCCACAAATTTTGTCCTCGCGTCAGCAACAAGTGCGGAGTCAAATACGGCGTAGTAGTAGGGAACACCGGGAACCGGGTAATCGGTAACACGGAGCGTAGAACTGTCAACGGTAGTGACGCCCGTCGAGGCGGACAGCGCGTCTGTAGAGGTGATCGGTGCGGTGTTGCGGAAGACTACCAGAGTCCGTCCGGAACGTGCCGCACGGAATGTAACCGTTACGCGATCCCCGGTGCGGACCGCCTGAATAGCGGTCACATGCGCCGCCAATTCCTCCTGTGTTGCATTCTTCGTGGTAGTTACCGGCTCAATGGTAATATTTCGAAACGGAACAAAGACCTGCCACTGTTTGCCGTCAGCGTTTTCTGCCAGAACCGCATAGTAGTAGCTGCCCGGCGTTTTTGGTGTGTCAAGAAAGGTCTCTACACCCGGTTGCACGGACCCTACGTGCGTTGCGCTGCCTAACGTGTCCGCATCTACTTGCCGGGTATGCCGGTAAACCTGATAGCCGGTGACGCCGCTTTCGCGCGCATCCTGCCAGGTGAGTCTAACCTGCGGATCCTTTACGGCAACGCGCATTCGGGACACAAATGGTGCAAACACCTCGTCAGACGTTGCGGAAGTGGCGTCCTGCGCGTAAAGCGCCCCGCTTACCAGGGTGAGGAAAAGCAGTAGAACAGGAAGACAACGGTTCATCATCTTTCACTATAATCGGCCCGTTTTGCGGCTGTCTATAGCGGTGGAAATCATCGGCGTATTTCAGTACTATGGGGACGAAACATTGACAGCAAAGGAGTTACCATGTTTGAAGATCTTGCCGCTCCAATTGAGGAGCTGAAAGAAGATATCCTATCTACCTGGAGGCATCTTTGACGCGGAGCGCCTGAGAAACGAGATCCGTGACCTGGAAGAGCAAAGCGCAGATCCTTCTCTCTGGGATGACAGGGAGCGGGCTGAGAAGCTTATGACGGATCTGAAGCGCAAGCGGGACAGGCTCGAACCATGGGAAGAACTGGTCCGTGATGTGGAGGATTTGGAACAACTGCTGACACTCGCGGTGGAAGAAAGCGATGCGTCCGTTGAGGCGGAGCTGAAACGAAATCTGGCGAACCAGCGCGCACGGTATGAAAGACTTCGGGTGCTGGAATTGCTAAGCGATGAGTTTGACGGAAATGATGCGTTTCTTACCATTCATTCCGGGGCCGGCGGAACTGAAGCGTGTGACTGGGTCAGTATGCTGTTGCGCATGTATGCACGCTGGACGGAACGCCGCGGTCTTGGAACGCAAATCCTGGACCTTCAGGAAGCGGAAGGAGGTATCAAGTCGGTGACCATGCAGGTGACAGGCTCGTATGCGTACGGCTACCTGAAAAATGAGTCGGGCATACATCGGCTTGTCCGCATATCACCCTTTGACTCAAGCGGCCGGCGCCACACTTCTTTTGCCTCAGTCTATGCTTCTCCTGTGATTGAAGACGACATAGAGGTGGATGTCAAACCGGAAGACATCCGTGTTGACACCTATCGTGCAAGCGGCGCCGGGGGCCAGCACGTTAACAAAACGGACTCTGCGGTGCGCATAACCCACCTTGAAACCGGACTTGTGGTGCAGTGCCAGAACGAGCGGAGCCAGCACAAGAACCGTGCAACGGCCATGAAGGTTCTCAAGTCACGGCTCTACGAGTTCTATCGTGACGAACGGGACAAGGAACACGAAGAGAAAGCCATTGAGAAAAAAGATATTGGCTGGGGTAATCAAATACGTTCATACGTGTTTCACCCCTACAACATGGTGAAAGATCATCGTACCAAGATGGAAACCGGGAATGTGCAGGCGGTCATGGATGGTGACCTTGACGGATTCATTGAAGAGTACCTCCGTCACACCTGGGCAGCAAAGAGTGGAAAGGCTTCATAGCAAATGGCGGTTCGAGTTCTCGTAGTGGATGATCTGCCATTCATGCGGCAGGCACTCCGGGACGTTCTGACAGAGGACAGTTTTGAGATTGTCGGAGAGGCAGAGGACGGCATTGAGGGAATCCTGCGGTACGCCGAAACACATCCGGACGTTGTGCTGTTGGACATTGCCATGCCGCGAATGGATGGACTGACGGCCCTGAAAAAGCTGATGCGCCTTGACGCGGCAGCCCGCGTAATCATGTGCAGCGCGCTCGGAGAGCAATCCATGATTGTGAAAGCTATCCAGCTTGGCGCGCGCGATTTTGTGGTGAAACCGTTTCGGCCTGAGCGCGTTGTTTCTGCAATCAGGAAGGTAGTGAAATCGTGAATCGGATGGTCGCCGGATTGCAAATGATGCTCGTCCTGCTTATCGCCTCTGCCGCGGCCCCGCTCTATGCCGCCTCCGGTGAGGCGGATTCTGATAAGGCACTTCCGGTTGACGAGAGGCAGACATGGCGTGTGGGCTTTCAAGTCTTTGACGCGTCGGATGATCTGTCTGCAGAAAATCTCTATCTTACCCGCAGCGTACCGCTTCTGTTCAAGGAACGGCTGCGAGCCATTTCCACACATCAACTTACTGAATCGGAAAGGCGCGCGTACTCACGGCGATTGCTGCAGGACGCGCGCGTTGCAGCGGGGGAGAAACTGAACGAGGCACTTGCAGCCCGGGATGAAATTTTCTTTGGTGCAGAAAAACTGCCGCAAAAGAAAGCTTCATACAGAAATACCGGCGAGAGCGTGGAAGGCGCACGGCGGCGGCTGGCATTTCTCACCGCCGCCCGACCGGAAGATGTGAAGATTGCGGATCAGAAAGAAGTTGAATACAAGGCAGGTGACCAGGAACTGGTTGCAAAAGAGGACTCCGCAGCAGTAGCGGCGGAGCGGGATGATCTGGATATCCTGATTTCCGGAAGCATTGCTGAGAATGACCAATTTGTGTTTGTCCAGGTTGAGGTCTACGGGCGCTTTCAGGAGGAAATGGTGTACCGGGAATCTCTTGCCATGCGTCCGGAAGACGTTGATGCTGGAATAGCTCCACTGGTGGATGATATTGCTACCATAATGCTCGGCAGGGGGTGGGCTACCCTAACGGTGAAGAGCAACCCGGCAGACGGCGCCATTATGATTGATAACGTGTTGCGCGGGTTCGGCAGTGTGACGGTGCCATATTTGAAGCCCGGATTCCACACCGTTACGGCGTTCCGGGAGGGAAGCCCTGATGTGACCGAACAAGTCACGCTTGCGCCCCGGGAAACCAGGCAGGTGAGCCTCTCATTTTTCCTTCCTCATGCGGCACGTGTTGCAATTCAATCAGAACCGGAAGGAGCTGACGTATACGTAGATTCCGTATGGAGAGGAACTACACCGCTCACGCTAGCACGGCCGGACGCGGAGAAGAACCTTGTGCTGAGACAAGACGGCTACCTTGACACAAAAGTAGTCTTTTCACCGGACTCTCCGGACCTTGTTTCGCGAAAGATGCTGCCTGATGTGATAGACTGGGAAGGTCGGATAGAGAGCCGGAGGGATAGTTTTTACCGGTCACTTGGACTCTTTGCGCTCTCCCTGCCAATTCCCATTATCATAAACGGTGTGTATCAAAACATTGCCACGTTGTATGCGGACGGAACGCCACCGGGGTTGGATCCCGGCTCATCCAGCCGGTTGGTCGGTACGGCAAATGTGTTGTACTGGTCTTACTGGGGCAGTGTTGGGGTGAGCGGAGGTCTGCTGGTGAACATGATAGTGAAACTCGTAAAGTACGTCCGTTCAAGCGAGTACGCAAACTATAGGTAGAGATTCCACTCATGCGGAGTACGATATGAAGAAAAAGAGTTTAGGCGAACGGTTGAAGAGTCTCTTCCAGCGCGGCGTCGAATCAGAAGAGCTGTTTGAAGAACTTGAGGACAATCTCATAGAGGCGGATATTGGTCCGCGGGTTACCATGGAGGTGGTATCCGAACTCCGAGAACGAACGCGGCAGGAACGCCTCTCCGGCAGGGAAGCGCTACTTGGCGCACTCAAGGATATTCTTGCAGGCTACCTAAAACAAACGGAGCTGGCGCTTGTGCCCGAGGTGCTGAACGTATTCCTGGTACTCGGGGTCAACGGAGTTGGCAAAACTACTACCATTGCAAAGATGGCTGATTTCTACCGGCGTAAGAAGGAAGTAGAAGGGGTGGTGCTTGCCGCCGGAGATACATTTCGCGCTGCTGCCATTGACCAGCTGGAATTGCACGGGTCTCGTCTTGGCATCAGGACGCTGAGCCAGGCACCGGGAGCGGATCCAGGCGCGGTCATCTTTGACGCGTTAATCAGTGCACGGGCACAGGGCGACCGTCTGGTCCTTGCGGATACGGCGGGCCGGATGCACAACAGGGCAAATCTGGTTGCAGAATTGCAGAAGATTCACCGCATAGTGGAAAGCCGCTGTCCGGACTGCAGTTACCGAAAAATTCTGGTTATTGACGCCACTACGGGACAAAACGGCCTGCAGCAGGCGGAAATCTTTCACGACGCAGTGGGAGTGGATGCCGTAGTGCTTGCCAAATATGATTCCACGGCAAGGGGCGGTATCCTCATCACCCTCGGGCACCGTCTGGGACTTCCATGCGCTTTCATCGGCAGGGGGGAAAAGTACGAAGACTTGTTGCCGTTTGATCCTGACATGTACCTGAACGAGCTCCTGGGCCTGATATGAACAGATTTCGCTTTCCATCTTCAGCGCTTCTCGCATTTTTCATCCTGATTGGACAGGGTGCCTTGCTTCTTGCACAACCGGTTTCGAGATCCGGTACGCTTTACCGCTCCAATCCGTTGGGGATGGAATTGGAACGCATCTCTCACCCGGAACGTGGAAAGTACCACTACGTACTTGAGGTGTCACGTTCAGGTAGCACGGAGAGCCGTACGCTCTACAGCGGGAGTGAGGCGGCGTGGCAACTGGAACGCACGTTCGATGCGGCCGGGCGTACCGTGCGAGAAGAGCGTTTTGAAAGTGGGAATCCGGTGTGGGCCCGGCGATTTGATGCATCAGGCCGGATCATGGAAGAAAAGCAGTATGGAGGCGACGGCACCCTCGATGAGGTAATTTCATACGCGTATCAAGATAATCTTCTGGTTTCGAGGCGCTCGGAAGGGCGCTCCGGAACGCTTCGCTACACGGACACGCTCTCTTACTTCGGTGCGGGCAAACTGCGGGACGTGAAGCGAACCTTTCCCGACGGACGTACCCGAACGGCGCACTATGCAATGGCGGACGGGCGGCTTCTGGAGGAACGTTTCAGCACGGAAAGCGGCGGGTCGCTGCTGAGGTACAACGAGGGCGGCAGACTGGCCTACCGTGAAGTATGGGAAGGCAAGGATGTAACGGAGATAACGCGGTATCGCTATTCACACAGCGGTTCGTCAGATGCGGCAGACGCAAATCCCGTCTGGCTGTCAGAAGAGCGTACTATACATAAACCGGAAGGCTCTCTCACCGTGGTGAACTATGACAGGCAGGGCAGACGTACTCGGGTGGATGAAGAGGACGCATCCGGAAACCGTGTTTCTCTCACCCGGTATGAATATGGCGACTATGGTCCGGTATCAGTCACCCGGGATGCCGACGGCGGCAATATTACCACGACTTATCGCTATAACGAGGACGGGAGTCTTTTTGAAAAACGGGTTGCCAGAGACGGAGCGCTCGCAGAAGTGGTGGTACATACCGGACGGGACAGACACTACGAAGAGCGCTACAAAGATGGCGCGCTATACGTGCGCACCTTCTATCAGGGAGAAGAGCGAACACGTGAAGAGTACGTCATGAACGGCCGGGTAGTTCGGAGCGTGGAGATTCCCAATCAATGAGGGCATGGATTGTCTTTGTCTCCAGACGCCACTTGCGCACACGGCGCAAAGAGCGCGGCCATACTGCGAGCGTTCTTTCAGTAACCGGTATTGCCGTTGGAGTCATGACGCTTGTTGCGGTTTTAGCGGTCATGAACGGATTTCAGCTGGGAACAATACAGGACATTCTGGAGGTGAACTCCTACCACCTCAGGGTGACCGGATATGACAGCGTGGGCCGGACTGAAGAGGCAAGCAGAATCATAGCCACCGTTTCCGGCGTACGCACCGCAGTTCCGTTTGTAGATATTCAGGCGCTTATTCGCGGGGCTTTTTCGGAGCCGGACGGCGTCAACATACGAGCGGTGCCGGTGGATGTTCTGCAAAGGGACGAGTCACTTGCCGAACGTCTTGATATGGTAGCCGGCAGCTTTGATGTGCACGGCACCGGCACGGTTGTTCTTGGAAGTGAACTGGCGCGCAATCTGGGTGTTCAGGTAGGAGACGTGGTTCACGCGCTGAATCTTACCGGCGGCGAGCTCAATCTTCGGGCGCCGAAAGAGACCTCGCTGCAGGTGACAGGAATTTTCCGGACCGGGTTTCTGGATTTTGACCAGAGTTGGGGGTTTGTTTCACTGCCTGCGGTCAAAAAAGACTTCGCCGCAGGAGAGACGCCCGTTGTTGGTGTGAAACTGGCAAACCGGTTTCGCGATCTGCGTGCGCAGGTTCGGATTCAGGCGCGTTTAAAGGATCACGGTATGGCAGGAGCCGGGGTGAGAATTGTCTCCTGGCGGGAATACAATAGATCCATTTTTGGGGCGCTGCGCATGGAAAAGGTCCTGATGATGGTCATTGTTGGGTTGATTTTTGTGGTGGTAGGCGTGAACATTTTCCACGCATTGCGGAGAAGTGTGATTGAGCGGACCGAGGAGATAGCCGTCTTGAAGGCCCTCGGGGCACCGCCCGTGGCTGTTCAGAGTATCTTTGTCATTGAGGGGGCTCTCATTGGTCTGGCCGGAGCAGTGATCGGGTTGGCGGCAGGACTTCTTGTGGCCGTAAACGTCAACGGCGTGTTTGCCCTGGCGGAGACTGTGGTGAACGCGGTGATTACCGTGCTGGGCAAACTCTCCGTGCTGTTTCAATCCGGAAGGGGGGGATTTACTATTTTCTCACCGGCCTATTTTTACATAACCGAAGTGCCTACAAAGATCTACTTTGCTGAAGCGTTAGGCATTTTTCTCTTTGCCATTGTTTCGTCTCTCGTTGCGGCCTATTTTGCCGCTCGACGCGTGGTACGAATCAAACCGGGTGAAGTCTTGAGGTACGAATGAAGATGCAGGTACTTGAATTACAGGGCGTTGCCAAAACCTTCTTAACCGGAGCGGAGGAGCTGGAAATCTTAGCGGACGTGGAGCTGACACTCGGAGAGGGAGAAACGGCGGTTATTACCGGTGAAAGCGGATGCGGGAAAAGCACACTCCTGAACATTGTGGGTGGGCTGGAGTCTGCGACCCGGGGACGTGTGACGTGCGGAGAATATGAGGTCACTGCCCTTGGAGAAGCGGCGCTTACCCGCTACCGCAGCAGGACCGTAGGGCTTGTCTTTCAGTTTCATTATCTTCTAAAAGACTTCACGGCGGAAGAAAATGTAATGTTGCCTCTCTTTATGTCTGGAATCGATAGGGAACAAGCGCTTGCCCAGGCTCGAGAGCTGCTTGCCTCCGTGGGGCTCGCAGACCGCGCCTCGCACTTCCCACATCAGCTATCCGGTGGTGAGCGTCAACGGGTGGCCGTTGCTCGCTCCCTGATCAATGATCCTGCCGTTATCCTGGCAGATGAACCTACCGGGAATCTTGATGAACGAAATTCACGGGTGGTAGCTGACATGCTCTTTAATCTGGTACGCGAGCGGGGGAAAAGCCTTATTCTAGTGACTCATGACAAGTCGCTTTCGGCAACCGGGGATGCGCGTTACCTCCTGGCACATGGACGGCTGAATCAGATATGACCGTGCGCGCTTCCCTGCTGCTTGCCTTCCGCTTTCTCTTTGGGCGGGGTACGGAAAAGCGCGGAAGAATCCGGTCTGCGGTGATAGGGATTGGGATTAGCCTGGTCCCGCTGGTAGTGGTGCTGGAAGTGGCGGACGGTATGATTCAGGGAATCACTTCCCGGTTCATTGAAGCAGGTACCTATCATCTTCAGGCGTACGGTACCGGCTCTGCGTCCCTGGATCAGCTTGACAGTGCTGCCGCCAGACTGGAGGCGATTGGAGGAGTAGAGGTGGCCATCCCGGAACGGCGCGGAATGGGGCTTATCTATTCCGGTGATGGCAGAAGCGCGGCCACAATTCGCGCAGTGCCTGAACGCCTGTGGAACGAGGACGCTGGATTCCGCAATTTTATGGATGTGAAGACGGGATCGTTTGACCTGACCTCGCCACAATCCATTGTGCTCGGTTCTCATATAGCATCACAATTGAAGGTAGGCCCGGGGGACGAGGTGAAGCTCCTTACTGTCCGCAGCCTCTCCGGAGCGTCATTTCTGCCGCGGGTGAGCACGTTTACCGTTGTTGGAGTGGCTTCCACCGGTTACCAGGAGCTTGACCGTCTCTGGGTTTTTATTCCGCTCGCACGCGGGATGCGGATCCTGCCCCCGGAATCTTCGCGGCAACTCATCGGTATCAAAGTTAACCGGCCGTTTGAATTAACAAATCCCCTCTTTTCCAGTTCGGACCCTGAAGCTACCTACAATTTTGTGGGGGAAATCTACGACGTTCTTGGAGCGGGATGGAAAGTATTTACCTGGTATGATTTGGAACGTTCACGCTACATGTCGTTTCGTACTACCAAGAGCCTTCTGGTTTTTATTATGGTGCTCATTGTTGCAGTGGCTGCAGTGAATATCTCTTCTACTCTGGTGATGCTCATCCTGGAAAAGCAGTCGGAAATAGCCATCTTAAAGAGCGTGGGCGCAAGTCCCGCAGGTATCAGTCGTACCTTTCTCACATGTGGGTTTCTTGCGGGTAGCATTGGAACCTTTGTAGGACTCGCGGTGGGGCTTGCCGCGGCAGTGAATATCAACGAAATCCTCATGTTCACCGAGCATGTGCTTAACGCGTTGTTTGCTGCCCTCTCGTTCCTGGGGGCGCCTTTTGGCGCTACCGCTCTTCCTTCGGTAAACATATTCAACGCCGATTTCTACTTGGCGCGTATACCGATAAGAGTTCGATTGCCGGAACTCACCCTCGCCGGTATGCTGTCCGTTGCCCTTTCCACGCTGGCCGCCTATCTGCCTGCACGCAAGGCGGGTCTCACCCGCCCCCTGGATGTCATGCGGCGGCACTGAGAGGGTACTATACAAGTTTGTAGTAATTGCTTGCCGCCTGCGCCAACACGCGATATATTGTGGATGGCAGCAGAAGAATAGAGCTGTATTTCATACACCGCCAGTTCTTGTACTACTTTCTTCCAAGAAAATGAGGCAATTTCATGCGCGAGCAGATACAATTAAAAGGGTACTGGAGTAACGTGAATGACATGTGCACTGTGTGGCAAAAAAAAGGCGCATCTTAAAGTTGAGCGGACCGTTGGCGGCCGTGCGTCTCACCTCTGGCTCTGTGACCGGTGTGCTGATTCACTTGGCATCGCACGTACTCGCGGTCTTCTTGATTCCACCGTGGGTGATCTGATGGGAGGCCTTTTTGAGCAGGAAAATGGAGGAGAAGAGCAGAAGGGCGGGGACAGCTGTCCGGAATGTGGGCACACGTACCGTGAGTTCCAGCGGACAGGTACCGTGGGCTGTAGCCACTGTTACGTAGCGTTTCGAAGTGCCATAGAACGAGTGGTAGGGTCTCCCGTACTGGCTCCACAGCATAGGGGACGCTACCCGCGCCGCCTGGCAAGTTTCAAGGCATTCTTTGTGGATAGAGAGGTTATTCGTCAGGAAATGAAGGAAGCGGTACAGGCTGAAGACTTTGAGCGCGCCGCTTCCCTTCGGGATAGGCTTGAGGAAATAGACCAGAGAGGGAATGGAGACATTGAACATAACTAACGCATTCCGCCGCTACAAGAGCTGGTTTTCCGTCTCCGGACCGGAGAATGACGTGGTTCTCTCAACACGTGCACGCCTGGCAAGAAACTGCAGTGACATCCCCTTCCCATCGGTGATGTCTGCCGAGCAGCGAAGTGGTCTTACCTCACGGGTAACACGCTTTTTTGAGGGGCGCACGGACAAATTTCTCAGAATTGATCTTGGGACATTTTCCGTTCTCCAGCGTCGCACGCTCTTAGAACGCAATCTCATATCCAGACATCTGGCGGAGAACGGATCCGGCGTGGTATTTGTCAGCGGTGATGAAAAACTGGTCATAACGGTGGGCGAAGAAGATCATGTGCGAATAGCCGCGTTTGCAGGGGGCCTTGCGCCTGAGGCATGTCTGAAACAGGCAACGGAGATTGATCAGGCGCTGGATGAGCATTGCCCCTTTGCGGCCTCACTGCAGTTTGGCTACCTGACATCACAGGTTTCCCAGTGTGGAACGGGACTGAGATTGTCCGCAATGCTTCATCTTCCCGCCCTCACACGTTCCGGCCTGATTGGAGGCATCCTGAAGGAAACCGTGCCCCGCGGTATAGTGGTCAAAGGATTTCGCGACGCTCATGAGCTCTCTCTTGGAAGTCTCTATCAGCTTTCCAATCAGGTAACGCTGGGAGTGACCGAAAATGAAACTGTGGAAAAACTTGAAGGTACCGTGAGACAATTGGTACATTATGAACGGAGAGCCCGCACCGAGTTGCTTGAACATGAGCGGCGGGAAACGGAGGAAAACGTGTTTCAGGCAATGAACCTGTTAAAGGACACGCGTTCAGTCTCCGATAGCGAGGCTTTTCGCCATATTGGATGGCTGAGATTGGGCGTGGCGCTGGGCTTGACGAGTGAATTTGGGCTTGATGAGGTCACACCGCTGTTCTTTCTCATACAGGAGTCTCATGTGGTACAGCTAGTCGGTAACGAGGGGACCGACGTGAAAAATGACGTGAATGAGCAGCGAGCGGAGTTGTTACGACAGTACCTGAGCTCCGTGTCTAACTCGGGGAGGAATAGATAAATGTTCAAGGGACTAACGCAGCGGGCACAGCGCGTACTTACTATACTGGCCCAGGATGAAGCGAAACGTTTTCATTCTGACCAGTTGCTCCCGGAGCATATCATGCTTGCCCTCCTGAAAGAGGGAGGGGGTCTTGGCTACAAGGCACTCGAAAAAGTAATGATTGATCCGGCCAAGATGCAGCTCGAGCTGGAAAAGGCTATTCCCAAAAAGCGTGGCGGATTCATACTGGGGGACGTGCCACCCTCGCCGCGCGGAAAGAAAGTCCTTGAAGATTCAGCTGAAGAGGCCCGAAATCTTGGCCATGAATACATTGGTACAGAGCATCTGCTTCTGGCGTGTGGGCGTGAACCGAACGGTGAAACTTCGCGCTTCCTTTCGCAGCACAATGTCACCATTGAAATGCTCCGAGAGGTGGTAGGCGAATTGTCCGGTGGCGGCGCCGCCGCGCAGGGCTCCCGAATGCCACAGCAGAAGCGCAAAGGGGGCCAGGGAACGGCAGGGAAGAAGACCACGCCCACCCTGGACGAGTTTGCGCGTGATCTTACTGATTACGCACGGAATGACAAGCTTGATCCCGTTGTGGGAAGAAGTCGGGAAATCCAGCGTGTAATACAAATTCTGGCGCGTCGCACCAAAAACAATCCGGTTTTGATTGGTGAGCCGGGAGTGGGAAAGACGGCCATTGTTGAAGGGCTGGCTCAGAAGATTGTGGATGGCACGGCACCCGAAGTGCTTATTGACAGGCGGGTGCTTACCCTGGATCTCGCATCTCTCATTGCCGGGACCAAGTATCGTGGTGAGTTTGAGGAACGGCTGAAACGAGTCATGAAAGAGATCATTAATGCGGGCAATGTGATTCTCTTCATTGATGAGTTGCATACCATTATCGGAGCCGGCGGCGCGGAAGGCGCCATTGACGCATCCAACATGCTCAAACCAGCTCTCTCGCGCGGAGAAATCCAGTGTATTGGCGCTACAACGCTCAATGAGTATAAGAAATATATTGAGAAAGATGCTGCTCTGGAGCGACGCTTTCAGACCATATTTGTGGAAGAGCCCACGGTTGAGGAAACAATCGAAATTCTCAAGGGGATAAAGGACCGCTACGAGGATCATCATAACGTCTCCTATACCCCGGGCGCGCTGGAGATTTCCGCGCTGCTTTCCCGCCGCTACATTACGGAGCGCTTTCTTCCGGACAAGGCAATTGACCTCATGGATGAAGCTGGAAGTAGAAAACGCATCCATAACAGCGTTCGGCCCACGGAACTGGCGGAGCTTGATGCACAGATTGAAAAGCTCAATGCGGAAAAGCTCTCTCTGGTGAACTCTCAGAACTATGAACGCGCTGCTGCAGTCCGGGATGAGGTGCGGCAGCTTAAGACGCGGGTTGAGGATCTGAAAGACCAGTGGAAGGTCACTCTGAAGACGGAACAGAATGTGGTTGATTCCGATGATATCCAACATGTTCTTGCGGATATCACGGGTATTCCGATTACGCGTATCGCGCAGACTGAGCAGGAGAAGCTGCTCAAGATAGAAGATGAGCTTCACAAACGGGTGATTGGACAGGACGATGCAATAAGGGCAATCGCCTCATCAATCCGTCGCTCGCGGACGGGTCTCAGTACGCCGGAACGGCCCATGGGATCGTTCATCTTTCTTGGCCCCACGGGTGTTGGAAAGTCGCTTCTTGCCAAGTCACTCGCGGAGTTTCTTTTTGGGACGGAAAGCGCGCTTGTCAGGATTGACATGTCAGACTTCATGGAGAAGCATAATGTTTCACGCCTTGTCGGTGCGCCTCCAGGCTACGTTGGATATGATGAAGGCGGACTACTGACGGAGAAGATCAGGCGGAAACCGTACAGCGTAATACTGCTGGATGAAATAGAAAAAGCGCATCCTGACGTGTTTAACATCCTGTTGCAGGTGCTTGAAGAGGGCGAGTTGCAGGACAATCTCGGTCACACGGTATCTTTCCGCAATACGGTTCTTATCATGACGTCAAACGCCGGGGCCAGAGAGATTTCCAAGGAGTCTCTTGTCGGGTTCCAGACAGATCAGGAGATGATGGGTTACCGGGAAATAAAAAGCTCTGCCATGAACGAGTTGCGGCGGACATTCCGGCCGGAGTTCATTAACCGGGTAGATGAGATTGTTGTCTTCCATAGCCTGAAACGGGACGAGGTTTCAAGAATCCTCGATATCCTGCTGGCAGAAGTACAGACGCGGCTTGTGGAGAAAGAGATTGTGCTTGAGGTGAAAAAGAAAGCCAAAGAATACCTCATAGAGCACGGCTATGACGTGAAGTATGGTGCACGGCCGTTACGGCGCATCATTCATAAGGAGATCGAAGATCCCCTTTCAATGGAAATGCTTCGCGGCAGGTTCCAGGAAGGAAGTCACATCATTGTCACAGTCCGAAAAGGTAAAATTGCCTTCCAGGCTAAAACCGTGAAGCAAAGCCAGGCGCAATTGCCCGTTGGGGTGAACTCAAACTGAGACCGTGAAAGCGGATAGGAATGCTTGACAGGGGCCCGTTACAACGGGCCTCCTTTTTTGATTGAACCGTTCAGGCCGAACCGGACATGCGGCTGAATGCGTAAAGCACGTCCAGGAGGGCCCCTTGCTCCGCAGCGGAAACTGACCGGGCAGATTGCCTGGACTCCCCAACGAAGGTGGCGGTGAGCTTGCTATCTGTAAGGAGGCTTTCGAGTGTGCGCACCTGTGCTGCAGATAGTGGGTAGTCCACGTATTCGCTTCTTTGCCGGCCATCGTGTTCACGGCTCACGCGGCCGGCTGACGGTGCAAGCGAGCTGTTATCACCGTTTGCAGCAGAAACAGCGATCCGTTGCAGGTAGAGCGGGTCATGTGAGACCGGATATGAAATTTTTCCCACCAGATGCAGGAGTGGCTGACCGTCAGGCGGGAGTAGTATGTAAAGGAAGACGCTGTCCGCCTGGGAGAAGTTCTGGCCTGCCGCAAAGTAGAGTCTGTCGCGCTGGTTTGCGGCGATCTGAGAGATAATACCGCTTCCGGCGAGCGGGGAGCGCCTGTTCTGTTTTGGAGCGGGCGGCGTCACCGTGGCCACCTCCCGAAACGGCGTGAATGGATTTGCTGCCGTCGGCGCTGTACCACGCGTGGTGGACGGTCTTTGCGGCTGTAGTTCTGTGCCCGCCGAGGCCGCACCTTCGGCCGGCGCGGCGGGTACGCTTTCAGCCGCCGGCAATGACGCGGCGGGCGGTTGTGGTGAGGCCGGAGTTGCTTCCGGCAACGAACGTCCGGACGGCGGCTGTTTCGGCGCTGGTTCTCCGGGACGTATGAGACTTTCCGCGTAGAGCAAGTCATCTATGATGCCGCGCAGAAGATCGTTTTCTTTCCGGAGCTGCTTGTTCTGCTCTACTATGCTTCCCACATCGTTTGTACTTCCTGCCGACTTGAGGGCTTCCTGAACATCAGCCGTGAGCGTGTTATAACGGCGTTCAATTTCAGACAGGCGGTTCTGCAGCGCTACCGCACGGTCTGACTCGGCTTGAAGGGAGGAACGTAGCCGCTGAAGAGTGGCAGTGAGTTCCTCGATCTGCGCTTTGAGTTGTACGTTTTCAGCCTGGAGGTTATCATTTCTGCCCCGAGCGTCTCCGGTAGTTGCGCAGCTTCCCAGAAGAAGTGCCACAAGAAACAGTGCCGGCAGCAGGATCATGCGGTGTGTAGATCTCATCTCTTTGTTCATCGGCCTCCGGGCGCATCGGGTTGACGCTTGATACTATGGTAATAGAATAACCGTAGTACAAGGGGGCGCGCAACGATGGAAAGCGAACGGAGAAAGGGTAACGGCATAGAGGATCAGGCAATACGCAGGGCCATGGCCGAAGTACCACGCGATCGATTTGTTCCCGTGGAAGAACGGGAACACGCGGAAGAGGACCGGCCGCTTCCGATAGGCTACGGGCAGACGATATCGCAACCCTACATTGTTGGATACATGACAGAGGCGCTTCAGGTGGGAAGCGCTTCCCGCGTGCTGGAAATCGGCACCGGCAGCGGCTATCAGGCCGCAATTCTTTCACGCCTGGTGAAAGAAGTCTACACGGTGGAAATCATAGAAGAGCTGGCTCGAGAGGCGGGTCTCCGCTTTCAGACGCTGGGATACCAGAATATCTACACCAGGGTGGGAGACGGGACGCGCGGCTGGCCGGAACACGCGCCTTACGATGCGATTGTGGTTACCGCCGCCCCGCGCCACGTGCCGCAACACTTGCTTGATCAGCTTGCCGCCGGCGGCCGCATGGTGATTCCGGTGGGCACGAACGCCAGCGTGCAAATGCTCCTCCTCTACGCAAAGCTGCCGGACGGACGGGTGGAAAGGCAATCGCTCTTGCCGGTTCGGTTTGTTCCCATGACCGGGGAGGATGAGGGCTCACGTTAGCAACTTGTTTGAATGAAGCGCAAAAATATGGTACGCTCTTTACCGTTAAACTAAATTTTTGTTTGGGTAACTGGGATGGGGAAAACAGCAACTATTTACGACGAGAGTAAGATAAAAACTCTCAGCTCGCTTGAGCACATCCGGCTTCGCACCGGAATGTACATTGGGCGCCTGGGTGACGGGTCCAACCTGGATGACGGCATTTACGTGCTGCTCAAGGAAGTCATTGACAATAGCGTTGATGAATACATCATGGGCCATGGTTCCAAGATCATTGTGAAGTTTGATGACGGCATGATGAAGGTTCGGGACTTTGGCCGCGGGATTCCGCTTGGCAAAGTCATTGACTGTGTCTCAGTTATCAATACCGGCGCAAAGTATAATGATGAGGTGTTCCAGTTTAGCGTCGGGCTAAACGGTGTGGGAACCAAGGCGGTAAACGCTCTCTCATCACACTTCCGCGTGGTGTCGTTTCGCGACAAGAAGTACTTTGAAGCAATCTTTGCCAGAGGTCAGATTGTCTCGAAGCGCAGCGGCAAGCAGACAAAAGAGGCGGACGGAACCTACATCGAGTTTACTCCTGACACTGAGATTTTCGGGGAGTATTTCTACAGTGACGAGTCTATAGAACAGCGGCTCTGGAACTACGCCTACCTGAACAGCGGCCTTACGCTCTATTTTGGAAAGAAGAAGTTCAAGTCGGATCGAGGTCTCTATGATCTGCTTCACGCAGAGGTGGGGGACAATACACTCTATGATATTGCCTACCACAAAACGGACCGTTTGGAGTTTGCCTTTACCAGCACGGAAAACTACGGAGAAATGTACTTCTCCTTTGTGAACGGGCAGTTCACCTCTGACGGTGGAACGCATCAGAGCGCATTCCGGGAAGGCATTCTAAAAGGCGTAAATGAGTTCTACAAGAAGAATTATTCCGGTGTAGATGTGCGTGAAGGTATTGCCGGCGCCATAGCGGTGAAGCTGCAAAATCCGGTTTTTGAGAGCCAGACCAAGAACAAGCTCGGCAATACTGAAATTCGCAGCTGGATTGTGAATGAGGTGCGTGCCGGGGTAGAGGACTTCCTGCACAAGAACAAGGACGCTGCCAAGAAACTTGAGGATAAAATTGTCAGCAATGAAAAGCTCAGGAAGGAGCTCAATGCGGTCAAGAAAGAGGCCAAGGAAGCGGCGCGAAAAGTGGCCCTTAATATTCCCAAACTGAAGGACTGCAAGTATCATCGCGGGGACAAGAAGGGAGAGGAATCTACCATTTTCATTACCGAGGGGCAGTCCGCTTCCGGTTCCATGGTCTCCTGCCGGGACGTCTATAGTCAGGCTATCTTTTCATTGAGAGGAAAGCCGCAAAACATGTACGCCCGCAAACGGGCGGATATTTATCGGAATGAAGAGCTGTTTAACATGATGATGGCTCTTGGTATTGAGAACGATATTGAAAACCTCCGGTATGAGCGCATTGTCATCGCGACTGACGCAGACTACGACGGGTTTCACATCCGGAATCTCCTGTTAACGTTCTTTCTCAACTTCTTTGAGGAGTTGGTGGTTGCCGGCCGCGTCTACATCCTTGAGACGCCGCTTTTTCGCGTGAGGAACAAAAAGGAGACCGTGTATTGCTACAATCCGGCTGAACGTGACCAGGCGGTAGCGCGCATATCTTCCCCTGAGGTGACGCGTTTCAAAGGATTGGGAGAGATCTCTCCCAGGGAGTTTGGTCAGTTTATTGGTCCTGATATTCGGCTGGTTCGCGTGAATATCAAAACCATTAAGAACGTTCCGGAGACGCTGGAGTTCTATATGGGAAAGAACACGCCGGAACGCCGGAGCTTTATCATGGAGAATTTGATTTAGTATGGCGTACGTTAACACGCTCTTTAATAAGAACTTCCTGGAATACGCCTCTTATGTTATTAAGGATCGTGCCATTCCGGACATAGATGACGGGCTCAAGCCGGTTCAGCGGCGTATCATTCACACACTCTTTGAGATGGATGACGGGAAGTTCCACAAGGTCGCCAATGTGGTGGGGCACTGCATGCGCTACCACCCGCACGGGGACGCGTCCATTTTCTCCGCTCTGGTGGTAATTGCCAACAAAGAGCTTCTTATAGACAAGCAGGGCAATTTTGGCAACATTTTCACGGGAGATGAAGCATCTGCGTCCCGCTACATTGAGTGCCGTGCCACGCCGCTGGCCAAGCAACTGCTCTACAATCCCGAAATTACTACCTTCCAGGACTCCTATGACGGACGGAACAGCGAGCCGGTAGTATTCCCGTCCAAGGTACCGCTCTTGCTTGTGCACGGAGCGGAAGGAATTGCTGTGGGTATGTCTACGCGTATCCTGCCGCACAACTTTGCAGAGATTCTGCACGCCGTGTCTTCGGCGCTTCAGGGAAAACGGGTGGATCTCTATCCGGATTTTCCCACCGGGGGATACGTTGACGTCTCCGCCTATGAAGGCGGTCAGGGCCGCGTGCTAGTCCGTGCGCGGCTTGACACCTCTGACCCAAAGCGGATTGTAATCCGCGAGCTGCCCTTTGGATCTACCACGGAGAGCTTGATAAGTTCCATTGAGAACGCGGCCCGCCGCGGCAAGGTTAAGATTGCAAGCATCAGCGATTTCACCAGCGAGGATGTTGAGATAGAGATAAAGCTCGCGCGCGGCGTCTACACGGAAGAGGTTGTTGACGCGCTCTACGCATTTACGGATTGCGAAACGTCTTTAAGCGTTAACCTTCTTGTCATACGGGACAACGTTCCGGTCATCATGACGGTAGACGAGGTCATTGCGTATCACGCCGGACGGCTTGTAGAGATCCTCACCGCGGAGCTGGAGCTCGAACGGGGCAAGCTTCTTGACCGTCTGCACGCGCGGACCCTTGAACGCATCTTTGTTGAAGAGCGGCTGTACAAGCGCATAGAAGAGATGGAAACGCATGAGGCGGTGCACCAGGCGGTTCTGGAAGGGTTTGAACCGTACAAAGCGGAAATTCGCCGGAAAATTACGGAAGAGGACATTGATCGTCTTTTGAAAATTCCTATCCGCCGCATTTCACTTTACGACATAAACAAAGCCCGCAAGGAAGTCGAAGAAATCAAGGCGCGGCTGGGTGAGATACGCACGCATCTGGCAAACACCACGGCGTATGCCGTGAGCTTCCTGAATTCGCTGCTTGAAGCTGAAGAATCAAATCACCCGCGCCGTACCGAGATTACTTCGTTCAGGAAAGTCGATGTTCGCGAAGTCGCCGAAAGAGACAGAACCCTTCGCTATGACCGAAAGAACGGTTACCTCGGCTTTGCGGTCACCGGCGGACAGGAACTCTTTGACGTCTCACCCTATGACCGCATTTTGGTGATCAAGAAAGACGGCAGTTATTCGGTTATGGACGTCCCGGAGAAGCTCTTTGTGGATACCGGCATGCTCTCCTGTGGCCATGCGGACAAGGATATCCTTCCAAACAGGGTGTTTTCCATCCTTTATCAAAATGCCAGGGGTGATACCTATCTGAAGCGGTGCAGGATTGAGCAATTCATTTTGGACAAGCAGTACAGCATTGTTCCCGCCGGCGCAAAGGTGCTCAAACTCACCACAAGGACGGAAGGACAGGCGGTGCTCAAGTACAAGCCCGCACCGCGGCTGCGTGTTTTGGAAGAGTCTTTTGATCTGGATGACTACCTCATTAAGAGCGTTAAGGCGTCCGGCGTGAAACTTACCAGTAAGAAAGTCTCTTCCGCGGATTTCAAGTCTGCCGGTGCAAAGCGCGGTTCAGCGGCTGCAAACGGGTCCGGGAAGAAGACAGCCGCGGGGAAGAAAAGCGCTTCAGGTAAGGCCGGCGGATCAAATGGCGCGGCGTCAAAGAAATCAATCACAAAGAAGACCAGGGACGGAGATAAGGGAAACTCAAAGAAAGGGCGGAAATGATGAAGAACGTGTGGATTGTCGTTGCGATGGTGTTTGTCCTGGCGGCGACTGGCTATGCAGAGGACGTCTACCTGATCCAGGACGGAAATCTTTCCGTGGGAGACACGCAACTGTCAGGCGGCCGTTTGATAGACTGGTTCTCGGTTCCGGTTCCGGAAGGCGTACGCGTGCGCACCAGGGCAGTTTCCGTTGACTTTGATCCCGTGCTTCTCTCAGATTCTTCGGACGGTCAGCGTGAAGAGGCCGGCCGTTCCGGCGGCGTGGAAGTGATCAGCATGGCTGATTCCGGCACGCTGCGGATTGGGGTTACCTCCCACCGCGGAGCGTCGGTTAACGGCGGCCGCTATATGTTAAAAATTTCAAGCGTGCCTGCACCGCCGCCGCTGGCGGCCGGCTCCGTGTTTCAGGGTGAACTTTCAGACGGTGACCAGACCACGCAGGACGGGCGGGCGGTGGATTGGTACACACTCTCTGTCCTGCATGGCGAGCGTCTGCTGGTTGCGGCTCGGACGGATGAGTTTGACAGTCATCTTACCCTTCTTCGTCCTGATGGTAGTAAGATTGAAAACGATGATTTTCAGGGAACGTCCGCCGGGATTGTGTACACCTCACCGAGTGACCAGCAGGTTCAGGTAGGGGTAAGCAGTTACGAACCGGGAGAAAGCGGTTACTACACAATTTCCGTTCACGCTCTGAGCGCCCCGGGTTCCATTGAAGTTGGCCAGACGGTGACCGGAGCACTTTCCGCGGAGCAGAGTCAAATAGGGTTTGATGCGTACCGCGTGAGCGCCTCTGCCGGAAGTATGATAATTGTTCGCGTGGAGTCCGCAGCGTTTGACCCAATGCTCTCCATGGAGGGGGAGGATGGCTTCATCGGAGAAAATGATGATGCCCCGGACGGCAGCTCCAACTCAGAGCTCTTTTACACGTTTCCCCGGTCCGGTTCGCTTGAAATACGGGTCAGCCAGTACATCGAGGATGAACCCGCATTTGGTGAGTATCGCCTCAGTGTGAATGAGTACATTCCTTCCGGGGAGTTGCGCAGTGTAACTGACGGCGAGTTCCTGCTGCCTGGAGAGCACTTTCAGGCAATCCTGGGCCCTTCGGCGCCCCTTTCTGAGGGACGCTTTGAACAGCACTATCGTCTTCGGATTCCGGCGGATCGCCACGTTACGCTGGCGGTCACATCAATGTATTTTGACAGTTATTTGACGCTTTTGACGCCGGGCGGAGAAAAGCTGGAAGACGACGACAGTGGCGGCGGAGCGCATGCACGGTTGGATTTTGTGGCAGATGAGGGCGGTGTCTATAATCTTTATGTCTCCAGCTACGGCCGCGGAGAAGCAGGTCCGTACACCCTCACCTATGAGCTGGGCGGTGAAGTCACACTGCTTTCTTCTGGTGAGGCGGTTCTGGAGGCCGGAGCGCCGACCGATCCGGACGGGATGCCGTACGCAGCCCACACGCTCGAGTTGCAGTCCGGCACTACCTACTTGCTCGACGTATCGTCGTCGGCCTTTGACCCGCTCATCTCGCTCGTTGATCCGGTCGGAACCGTTATTGCAGAGAATGACGATTACGGGAGTACAACGGCAGCACGGGTTGTCTTCACCGCGGAAACCACCGGCCGTTATACGCTTCATGTGAAAAGTTACTATCCGGAAGAGCACGGCCCTTACCTGCTCACGCTCCGAAGCGAGTAGTGTCCGGCGCGCGGCACGTACGAGAGGGCCTGCGGAGTGTTTTCTGTCCTCGGGCCAATAATGCGGACTTCAGCCAATCCAAACATTTTCCTTGATTTCTCCATACGCGTCTCTTAGATTATAGCGGGTGGTGTCAGCTATGCGGAAAGTGGTAGTTTTTTTGGGTCTTCTCATAGTGCTCGGTGCGGCCGGCTGCCAACGTGACGCGGGAGCGGGCATTGAAGGGCAGGAAAATGGAGCCGACGGGAAATCCAGCTCTACGTGGGAACAGCAGGGAACTCCCACCGGGGAGGACGCACGGGCGGTTCAAACGGTCACCATATCTCGAGGCAGCCTGAACGGTTCCATTGTGGCTATCGGCCTTGTGGAAGGCATTCGCGAAGTGGAAGTAGCATCAGAAACGCAGGGAACAATAGTGAGCGTTCTGCCTCAATTGGGTGAACGGGTGGAACGCGGCGACGTTCTTGTTGGCCTGGATGACTCCATTGAGAAGCTTACGTATGAACAGGCAACGGCACAGCTTGAAAGTGCCAGGCTTGAGCTCTCAGCGACAGAGAACCTGTATGAACGCGGGAGCGCCTCCAAGGTTGCGCTTGCCCGCTCACGGGCGGCAGCACGCGGCGCCGCAGCGGCAGCGGCACGTGCACTGAAAGCGTATCGTGATCGCACTATTACCGCCCCCATTTCCGGCTACATCGCATCTTTAGACAACCGGATCGCGGCAGGTAACTATCTGAGTGCCGGGCAGCGGGTTGTGCGTATTGTAGATACACGCTCGCTAAAAAGCGAGGTATCGGTCTCTGAGCATGAGGTGCGGCACATCACAACAGAAAGCCGGGCGGAAGTTGAGCTTGCTGATTGCGGAGACGGGCCACTGCCTGCACGGGTCGCGGCAATTGCCGCAGGAGCAGATTCTCGCACGGGAAGTTTCACGGTCATTGTGAGTTGGGAAAACAGCTGCGGCGAGGCGGTGAAATCCGGGATGTCGGTGACGGTCCGGATTCTACCGCAGGAGGCCCGGGAGACCCTCCTTGTGCCGGTCCAGGCACTGCTTACACGGCAGGGAGAAACCTCAGTGCTCGTTGTAGAAAACGGCAATCGGGTCTCTCTTCGCCGCGTGGAGGTAGGAAAGCGGCTTGGCAATAGAGCAGAAGTGATTTCCGGTCTTTCGGAAGGCGAGGAAGTAGTCATTTCCGGCCTATCAAACCTCACCGACGGAGACTCTGTCACCCCATCCAACGTAGGGTGGAGCTCCCAGCGGTAATGAACGTTGGAAAGTTTTCCGTCCGCAATCCTAACCTGGTTAACATTCTCATGCTGGTGGTGCTCGTTATGGGAGCGCTCAGCGCATCCCGGCTTCCAAAGGAGCAGTTTTCAGAAATTCCATTCTTCTTTGTGACCATTTCAATTCCTTATCCCGGCGTGGCCGCGGAAGATATCGAAAAGAGTGTAACGGTAAAGGTGGAGAACGAGATGAAAGGTCTCGATCGGCTTGATCGGGTAACTTCCATCACCAACCAGGGCATTGCACTTGTTACGCTGGAGTTTAATCAGGGAATCACCAAGCAGGAGTTCGACAAGTTATTCCAGCAAGTGCAAAACCGCTACTCAAACCTCGATCTGCCTGACGGAGTTCTCCAGTCAACCATAGACGAGTTTTCCACCAACGATTTTGTTCCTGTCATTGAGGTTATCGTTTCCGGTGACGTCTCATACGGAACGCTCAACAGCACGGCAGGAGACCTTGCCGACAATCTGCGCGGCATAAAGGAAGTATCCGGGGTGACGCTGGTTGGATCTCGGGATCGCGAGGTGCTTGTTGATGCAGACCGCGAGAAACTGGAAGCGTACGATATTTCCGTTGACCAAATTGTGCGTGCAATTCGTTCACGAAACGTGACCATACCCGGGGGCACGCTGGCCACCTCTTCCCGCGACTATTTGTTGCGGACTGTGGGTGACGTGGAACAATACCAGACGCTGGGTGGGGCGGTGGTACGTCAGACTGGCGGCGAGCGTCCAGGGGTCATCACCGTGGGTGATGTTGCCGTTGTGCGGGTGGGATATGACCGCACCAATCTTGCTGCGCGTTTTAACGGCCAGACCTCCATTGCACTCCGAGTAAGCAAAATACCGGGCGGCAGTTCCGTTGGAGTGGTGGAGCAGGTGAAGCAGGCGGTGGGAAGCTACCAGTCAAAGCTTCCCGCGGGCGTGAAAACATCGTTCTTTAACGATTCCACCGTTCAGATCCAACAGAGTATCAACGTGCTGTTAACAAACGCCTTCCTGGGACTCGTGCTGCTTGTCATCGTGCTCTTTGTCTTTGTTGGTCTTCGAAACGCCGTCATGACCGGGCTCGGCATCCCCATCACCTTTGCCATTACGTTCATCGTGCTGGAGCTCTCAGGGGAGACACTCAACGGCAACTCTCTCTTTGGCATGGTGCTGGTACTTGGGCTCATTGTTGACCACGCCATAGTCATAGTTGAAAATAGCTTTAGGCTGCAGGGTGAGGGGCTGTCACGTCATGATGCGGCGATTGCCGGGGTGAATCAGGTCATTGTGCCGGTAATCGCAGCTACCGCCACTACGGTGGCTGCGTTTCTGCCGCTCACCTTCCTGCCGGGTGTCATCGGAAAGTTTCTGCGGGTCGTTCCGTTCACCGTATCGGTCGCGCTCATTGCATCCACCTTTGAAGCAGCATTATTTCTCCCGTCTCATTACGCCGACTGGCCGGGAAGCCGGAAGAAGCCAAAGGCTCGGAAATACTTCGACATATTTCGGGAACGGTTTGGCCGCTTCATAGAGATCGTCTACCGCCGCCGCGGTCTCGCACTCATTGGAGCGCTTCTGCTTCTTGTGGGCGGTTTTGCGCTGGTGGGCACCGTTGGCCAAGACCTGTTTGCGGCAGAAGATTTCAGCTACTTTTACATCGATATTGAAATGCCGCCGGGCACCCCGCTTGAAGCAACGGACCGGACCGTGGCCGCCTTTGAAGAGAGACTGCTTCCTCTCGTTGGAAACGGAGAGGTAGTAAACGTAAGCTCTTCCATCGGTTTTGCCGCTTCTGAGAACCAGAATATCAAGAAGTCAAACGTGGCACAGATCATCGTTGACCTTGCCGACAGATCACGCGGGAGAAAGCGATCCATCGCCCGGATTATGGCTGACATCCGGGAGAGGTGCAGCGCCATTGCAGGGCCTGAAGACGTGCGCTACCGAAAGGCTGTGAACGGACCGCCGGTTGATCCACCGGTAGTGTTCCGGCTCTTTGCGGATGACTACGCAAGCCTGACCGGTGCGAGCACAATGATAAAACAGCGGCTCGCCGAGTATCCCGAACTTTTCAATATAAAAGACAACCTTGAGCAGGGGAACCCGGAATTGCGCGTTCAGGTTAATGACCGGCTCGCGGCCAGGTACGGGTTGAGCAGGCAGAGCGTGGGTTCCTTTGTGCGCGCCTCATTTGACGGTGTGAATGCAGGGACCATCTTCAGCAATAACCAGGAGACCTCCGTGGTGGTGCGCTATGCCCATCCGGATACGTTCAGCGTGGCCGACCTTGCTCAGCTAAAGGTGCCCACCCCGGACGGGCGGCAGGTACCGCTTGCCGCAGTTGCCTCCATTGATACGGGTACCGCGTTTGCTACCATTAAACGGCTGGACGGACAGCGGGAAGTGACCGTTGAGAGTCAGGCGTACCAGAGCGATAATCTGAATCAAATTAACAGCGATATTGGTGATTTCTTTCGGATCCATATTGCCCCGCAGTATCCGGACGTTGAGCTCAAGGTGGGCGGGCAGTTTGCGGAGTTCACCAATATTGTATTTGATATTCTGCGGGTATTTCTTCTGGGAATATTTCTGATCTACACCATCCTGGCCACGCAATTTAAAAGCTACACCCAGCCCGTTCTCATTCTCCTTTCCGTGCCCTTTGCGTTTGTCGGCGTTATCCTCTTTCTCTTTGTTTCCGGGACGGCGCTCTCTACAACGGTTATTTATGCCGGTGTGGCTCTGGCGGGAATTGCCGTCAACGACACTATAGTGCTTTTGAGCTTTATCAATGAGAAACGGCGTGACGGAACCGAGACTGGTGAGGCGGTCATAGAAGCGACCAAGTTGAGGCTCCGGCCAATACTGCTTACCTCTCTCACCACCATAGGCGGCCTGGTACCTACCGCCATTGGCCTGGGAGGAAAGAGCGTCATCTGGGGGCCCATGGCGAGTACCATCATCTTCGGGCTTATCTTCTCCACCGTTACGGCATTGGTAATTATCCCGTGCCTCTACGGTCTCTTTTACGACAGGAAGAACCGGCGCAACGTAGCGGCCACGTATTGAGCCTGATTTGCCAACTCGTGGGCACGCGGGTATAATAAGCTCCAAGCGAGGCCGGTGTTGAAGGACCATTTTGTCCGGAATCTCATCTCACAACTGAACTGCGTCTCCCGCGTTGCTGCCATGGAAAACGCGGGCCAGACTCAGCGACTAATCAAGTCTCTCACGGAAATTGTACGGTACAAGGAAGCGGCAACGGATAAACTCATAAAGGCGGAAACGGAACTCCGGGCAGTAGATCACCTCATGACCGTATTTCACGTTCGCTTTGGTGATCTTCTCCACTTTCGGCGCCAGGGGTGGGAGCTTGCCGCGGATCTTTATCTCCCCCATTACGCAATCATGACTTTTGTGGAAAACGCAATGTATCACGCATTTGGTGACAGCGAGAACGACTGGCACCTTGACGTCGGGTTTATGCACCGAGGGCCTGATGTTCTGGCTTCAATATCGGACAACGGGAGCGGCTTTTCCCCCGCAGCACTCATGACGGACGGAACGGAGTACGGCACCATTGCTTCAACGCGAATGCGGCTTGAGGCACTATACGGCGCCGATGCAGTGAAGTTGGAGAGTAAACCGGGCCGGGGAACCCGCGTAACGTTGCGTCTTCGCAATGACGCGGTCTATCGGCCGCCGGAGGGAGATACGTGAACCGGTTTTCAATTCGAACCAAGCAACTTCTCTTTTTCTCCGCGGCACTCATTTTGATTCTCCTCATTAACCTTTTTTCGCTCTATCGTGCATACCGCTACACCGACAGCTTTGGTGAGGATTTGAAAAGTTTCTTCGGGATAGAACGATTCCGCCGGACGCTTGAAGAAAACACGGTTGCGCTGGAGCGTTACGTACGGGAGCACCAGGAAGAAGACCTTACGGCGTTCAAGGAGAGCCGGGCCGAACTGTGGCGTCTCTTTCGACTTATGGAACAGGACTCTAATACGAGCATGAGGGCGTACTTTCAACTCAATGCCACGTTCTACGGGCTCACTGCATACCTTGACTACGCCGGAAGCGCCATAGGGGTGCGGGATTCAGGCAGAGACGACTACTATCTTTTTTACCACAAGGCGGATCACATAGCCGCGTACGTGAAAGGATACGTCCAGGAACTCATGCACGTCAGGCTGGACGAAGGACTGGTAGCGTACAATCGGGTGGCAGAGCAGGCGGCCACCGTACGGGCAATTTCATTTATCGGAACCGCGGTGGTAGGTGTTGTGGTCCTGCTCTTTGTCGTTGTGTTTTCAAACCGGATTACCACCCCCATTAGAACTCTTGCGCGTGCGTCCATTCGCATTGCCCACGGAGACCTTGACGTTGATGAGGTTGAGGTTAACTCCAGTGATGAAATAGGTATTCTGGCGGGATCATTTAACGATATGAGCCGTAACATTAAGAATCTGGTGAATGACCTGCGTGACAAGAGCCAGGTGGAGCGTAAGCTGCACGCGCAGGAGATTAAAAATGTGCGAATGGCGCAGTCACTGCGGGAGGCACAGCTTCTTGGGCTCCAGGCGCAGATCAATCCCCATTTTCTCTTTAACGCGCTGAACACCATATCCCGGACCGCACTCTTTGAACGCGCAGAATCCACCAGCAAGCTTATCCAGTCCCTTTCAAATCTCTTCCGCTACAATCTGAGAAACAGCAACAAGACGGTGACACTGAAGCAAGAATTGGAAGTGGTAGAAGAGTATATTCATATTCAAAAACATCGCTTTCAGGAACGCCTCATCTATGCAGCGGAATGGCAACTGGATCCCGAATCAGTAGTAATTCCCAGTTTTGTATTGCAGCCGCTTGTGGAAAACGCCGTGAAGTACGGCATAGAGCCTCTCGAGGAGGGCGGGCAGGTAACCGTGCGTGCCTGGAAGGAGGGGAAGCTGGCTTGCATTGAGGTCCGTGACACCGGGATCGGTATGGGGCGGCAGCGGCTGGAGGAAGTGCTGTCACACAGGAACGAAGTGTTTCACGGCAAGACCGGCGGTATCGGCATTGGAAACGTGATGACGCGGCTTGCGCTTCACTACCACGGAAAAGAAACTTTTGAGATTGAAAGTGAAGAGGGGCATGGAACATGCGTCCGGATGCGCATACCGGTGAGAAAGGAGCAGAAACGCCATGTATCGGCTGCTCATAGTTGACGACGAACAGATAGAGCGCGATGCGCTACGCTACATCATAAACAAGAACTGCCTCTCCATTGGAGAGATCCGTGACGCCCGAAACGGACGGGAAGCGGTGGATGTGGCCACGGAGTTCCGTCCACATATACTTTTCATGGATATCAGAATTCCCGGCATGAACGGCCTGGATGCAACCAGGGAAATCAGACGCATGCTCCCTGACGTTGCAGTTGTATTCCTTACGGCTTTTGACTACTTTGACTACGCGCACGAGGCAATCAAGATTGGTGTGAAGGACTTTATCATCAAGCCGGCAGAAGATGAACGGATCATGGAAGTGGTAACCCGCATTACTGCAGAATTTGACGCGGAGCGTACCATTCGGGAAAAGATGGAGAACGATGAAAACAGGCTGGAACTGGTAACAGACTATCTTGAGGCAGAGCTGGTCTTTGACCTTGTGATGGGCGAGTTACCGCGGGATCAAATTGCGGCGTATCTCGAGATGATCGGAACTTCTCTTGGGCATACGTTTGCCGCCGTAGCAGAAATAGATTATGCCACCTATCCCATGAACATAGCGTCTTCCGTCCAGGAAACCGTACTGAAGCGCCGCTTTGTCTTGAAAGCCTCCCGGGCTCTAAACGGCGCCGGTTACCGGCTGCTTTCCAATATCGATCATCTATCCATGTATCTCTGGCTCGTATCAGATGCTCCGCTTCGCGCCGGAGAAACCGACTATCTGCGTGCAGCGCTGGAGGAGATTGTGCGGGATATAACCCGGGAGCTGTCCTTTTCCGTTAGAATTGGCGTCAGTGAACCGACCGTGGAGCTTTCTGACATGCATCACGCATTTCGTCGTGCTCGTGCAGCACTTACGGTGAATGAGTCCGGCACAGCGGTTTCTGTGCACAATGAGGACCGGGAAAAAAGGATTCGCCGCGGATATCCCGCGGAACTGGAGCGGTCCGTCATTTCCAGGCTGGGACAGGGTGACCTTGAGGGGGCCGTTGCAGCTGCAGACGGGTTGTTTGACTGGATGGAGACGGTTTCCACCTCAGACCGGATGCGCAATTCTCTTGCACATGAGCTGGTTACGGTCATTGCACACACGCTCTCCGCTTCGGCCGGGCTTACCTCTCTTCTGGGAACGGGAAGTGCGGCGGAGATCTTCTCTGCAAAGAACAGTTGGGAAACCAGACGCTGGATCATTGCGTCACTTCGCATGGTGCATGCGGAGGTCCTGCGGCTCGCTCCAGGCGTGAACAGCGGCAGCGCGATGGATGGCGTAGGTGACTACCTTCAGCGAAATTTCTCCCGTCAAATTGGCCTTGAATCCGTGGCGGAGCTGGTGGGGCTATCCCCATACTATCTAAGCAAGGTGTTCAAACAGCATTTTGGCGTTAACTTTGTGGAGTTTGTAACACGTCTTCGCATGGATGAAGCGTGCAGGCTCCTCTCTGCCCCGGATTACAATGTGAGAGAGGTGAGCGGCATGGTTGGCTACAATGATCCCAACTACTTTGCCCGCGTGTTTAAGCGCTGGTTTGGAGAGTCGCCTTCACGCTATCGTGGCAAGAAAATGCTACAATCATAAAATATTCCTCCTCGTCTCGGCCGGCGGAGCGTTTGGTGTCAACTATTTCCCGGAACCACAAAATCCTCTCACTGCGTAACCTGACCTGCACGGGGTAGTATGAGACGACCGTAATCAATACAGGAGGGTTACATGAAACAGAAAATTCTCATAGCGGTACTCGTGGTGCTGCTTGTAGGAGCCGTAAGCGTATTTGCATCCGGCGGCAAGGAAGAGTCAGGAGAACAGCAGCAACAGCAGCAGGCTGCGCAACCGCAGAAGCAGATTGTATTGCGCCTCGCTGAAACACATCCAGCCGATTACCCCACCACCAAAGGTGACTACGAGTTTGCAAGACTTGTAGAGGAACGGACGAACGGCCGTATCAAGATAGAAGTTTATCCGTCGTCACAACTTGGCGAAGAACGTGCGGTCATTGAGCAGGTGCAGTTTGGTGCCATTGATATGACGCGTGTGAGCATCTCTCCGCTTGCCGCATTCTCGTCAAACATGGACGCTCTTCAAATGCCGTATCTCTATCGTGATGCGGACCACATGTGGAAGGTGCTCAAAGGTGACATTGGGAAGGAATTCCTTGGAAGCCTGGAGCCTGCCGGATTTGTAGGCCTGTCCTGGTTCGACTCAGGCGCCCGCAGTTTCTACAATTCCCAGCGCCCCATTCGCACCGTGAGTGATATGAAAGGTCTCAAGTTCCGTGTTCAGGAAAGTGAACTGATGGTTGGCCTTGTGGAAGCCCTTGGTGCAGTTGCAACGCCGATGCCGTTCGGGGAAGTCTACAGTGCGCTGCAGACCGGAGTTATTGACGGTGCAGAAAACAACTGGCCCAGCTACTATTCAACCAGCCACTATGAAGTGGCCAAATACTACACGCTGGATCAACACACCCGCGTTCCTGAAATTACCATCGCCAGCAAGATCTCCATGGATAAGCTTTCCGCGGAAGATCAAGCCGTTATTAAGCAGGCAGCATGGGATTCAATGGACTACCAGATTAAGCAGTGGGCCGACTACGTGCAGGTTGCAAAGGACGCCATAGTTGCAAACGGCAACGTAATCATTGAAATCAGTGACAACTCCGCCTGGCAGAAAGCGATGCAGCCGCTTTATGACAAGCTCTCACCTGAGCTGAAACAAGTGGTGGCGCGTATACGTGCCGTCAAGTAAAAAGGGAACCTCCTTTCGCTGGGGGGCCGGGGAAACCCGGCTCCCCGCCTTTTTCATGGTATAATTGACCTACCACGCGGTGACGAGGGAGCTGGGATGATAGACAGAGTGGTCAAGTTTTTTAACGTGATACACATAGCTATGGTCTACCTTGCCAAATTGCTGCTTGTCGGCATGGTAGTCATCATTTCTATCACGGTATTCATGCGTTATGTACTCAATACCGGTGTGCACTGGTCTGAGGAGATAGCGCTTGTTTTTGTGGTCTGGTTCAGTTTCATTTCGATGGCCATCGGTGTGAAGCAGGGGCTGCACATCAGCATTAACATCCTTCCTCCAACCGTCCATCCTTCATTTAACGCCGCCATGAAAAAGCTGCGCGACATAGTAGTCATTGTGGTAGGCATTCTCATGCTCATTTACGGGATTATTCTCGTGCAATTTACCATGCGCTCTATCATGCCGGCTACAAAGCTGCCGTCCGGCATCCTCTATATGGTCCTGCCGCCGGCAGCGGTTCTCATGATCTATGAAGGGATCACCGACATCCTGAACATTGACACAAAGGATGCAGAGGTAGACCGGAAACTCGGGGGAGAGGAACTGCTCGATGAATGAATTAACTCTTGCCGCATACATCCTGATCGGGACATTTTTGCTGCTCCTCGTACTGAAGGTTCCAATTACCTTCTCCCTTACCGTCTCCTCTCTTCTCACCGCTGCGTTCCTGGGTATTCCACTCATGGCTATCGTCCAGCGGATGGTACAGGGAGTAAAATCGTTCTCGCTCCTTGCCATCCCTTTTTTTGTGCTTGCCGGTGAAATCATGGGGCAGGGCGGTATCTCCCGGAGGTTAATACAGTTTTCAAACTTGATAGTCGGGCGCGTAAGAGGAGGGCTGGCTCAGGTAAACGTTCTTGCCAGTATGTTCTTTGGCGGTATATCCGGCTCCGCGGTCGCGGACGTTTCCTCCATTGGAACCATCATGATCCCAATGATGAAGAAGAAGGGTTACGATGCGGACTATTCCGTTGCCGTTACCGTCACCAGCGCATGTCAGGGCGTTATTATTCCGCCCAGCCACAATGTGATTATCTACTCGCTGGCCGCCGGCGGCGTATCCATCGGGCGACTGTTCCTGGGAGGTTTTGTTCCCGGAGTGGCCCTGGGCCTGGCGCTCATGGTAATTAGCTTTCTCATCGCCTTGCGCCGTGGGTATCCCAAAGAGCCACGGTACAGCATTCGTGAAAGTCTCACCGTCGTCAAAGATGCCTTCCTGGGGCTTTTCACGGCCGTCATCATCATAGGCGGCGTCATTAGCGGCGTGTTCACTGCAACCGAATCGGCGGCCATTGCGTGCGTCTATGCGTTTGTGGTGACCTTCTTTGTGTACCGGGAAATTCCCATTTCCCACTTTAAGAAGATACTCTATCGCTCGCTCAAAACACTGGCCATGGTCATGAGTCTAATTGCAGCCGCCAGTGCTTTTGGCTGGCTCATGGCGTATTTGCGCATTCCCGCCATTGCAACGCAGGCGTTGCTTTCCATAAGTCAAAATCGCGTAGTGCTCTTGCTCCTGATCAACCTCTTGCTGCTTCTGCTCGGTTCTATCATGGATATGGCACCGCTCATTCTGATCACCACGCCAATCCTTTATCCCGTGGTTGTGACCGCGCTTGGTATGCATCCGGTCCAGTTTGGAATCATCATGATGCTCAACCTGGGGATCGGCCTTTGTACGCCGCCGGTCGGGTCAGCGCTCTTTGTTGGCTGTGCCGTTGGCCGCATCTCTATAGAGGAAGCCACTCGGGCAATGGTTCCGTTTTACGCCACCATGGTGGTGGTACTTATCCTCATCACATTCATTCCAGATCTGGTAATGTTTGTACCCAACCTGTTAATGGGATAACGTCTGCTGTGAACCATCTCCTTCTTTCGGATAGAGAATGAGCTGGACATAGCGACTATTGTCCAAGTAACGCCCGGCTGCCTTCTGAATCTTTTCCGGCGTGAGATTTTTTACCATATCCGGGTAGTCAAGGATTGTATCCGGGGAAAGCCCATGAAAATAATCGCTGTAGAGCTGGTGAAGCCAGAATGAATTGTCCCGCAGGTTGGTCTGATACTCTGCGAGCTGGGTGCTGATTACCCGCTGAATGTAGTCCGCCGAGGTGCCGTTTTCCTGCATTTCCTTCACTACTGTGCGTGCCTCGTTTGCCAGCGGCTCTGCCCGGTCCGGTGCGGTCCCGAAAGTAATATAGAAGAGATACTCCTGGTCCGGAAAGCGGCTGGTAGAAGGCCAGAGACCAACACTGTACGTCCCTCCTTCCTTTTCCCGAAGAATTTCGCGCAGCCGTATTTCCAGAACCTGAGAGAGGGAATTTAATACGTAATTGTTTTCCACGGACCACTGGTAGGGCGCGTGATACACAATGGCCACCGTGCTCTTGGACTCAATGCCCGCATCAACGCTCTCTTTTACAACGCCACCGGGTCGGGTGATGCCAATATTTTTCCACTCCATCGTCCCGGGACTGGCCGGCAAGCCGCCAAGATAAGTTGCCACCAGCGGTTTGAGGGTTGCGGGGTCTATGTTTCCTACAAATACAAAGGTTGAGTCCGCTGCGTGAGAAAAGCGGTCCCGATAGATGGAATACGCGGAATCCAGGTCTATTTCACCAACGCGTTGGAGCGTCAGAGGCTGTCTGCGCGGGTGGTCCGAAGAGAGAATCTTCTGCAGTTTGTTGCCGAACTGGACGTCAGGTTGCTGATTTCTGTTCTGCACCAGCGTTTCCAGACGTTGTTTTGCGGCTTCAAACGCGCTCTGGTCTTTTCTGGGTTGCGTGATGTAGAGATAGATGAGTTGAAACATCGTCTTAAGATCTTGGACAGAAGCGCTGCCCATTACGCCCTGGTAAAGCTCATCTATGAACGGTGTGACAGTTACATCCTTGCCGGAGAGATACTTTTCAAGCTGCGTTTGCGTGAAATTCCCTACTCCCGAGCGCCGCACAATTGATGCGGCATACGCAGCAGAAAGGTAATCCTTATCGCTTGCCAGTGACGTTCCACCGGAGCTGAACGAGTCAAACCTGACTTCATCGTTCTTGAAATCGGTCGGTTTGAGCACCACCCGGACACCGTTTGAGAGTTTCCATTCCGTGACGCCACTTTTTTCGTACTTTTTTTCTGAGACTACGCGCCCCGGTTTCGGTGCCTCTTCCAGAAGTGGCGTAGTTGCCGTCTCGTCAACGTAGGGTTCAACCCTCCCGGACAGTGTTGCCTGGAGCGTGGCGGAGAGCTCTTCCTGTGATGGTGGTGGATTCTTCTCATTTGCAACAGCGCCCACAACGATTACCCGGTTTGAATCTGCAAGATACGCATCTGCGAGTGCATTTACCTGGTCCAGTGTTATGCCGGGAACGTACTTTTGTGCTACCTGGTATTCCAGGGAGATGCCCGGCGACGCCTCACCCTGAAGGTAGTAGCGGGTGTACTCGCTTACAAAGGAGCTGGATTCACTCTTATTGCGCTCCTGATAGGCGCTCTCATAGCTGCGCAATAGTTCCTTCTTTGCTCTCTCAAACTCACTTTGTGTGAATCCATAGCGTTTCACGCGGAGCGCCTCCCGCACAAGCGCGGCCAAACCTTTTTTGACCTGATCCCCCTGGACGATTGCGCTCAAATAGTTCACCTCTAAGGTGCGGACCAGCCCCGTGTGTCCGGCGCCGGCGTTAATAAACGGTGCGTCCGGTTTCTTTGTAAGCTCATCGAAGCGTGCATTCAGCATAATGGCGAAAAGATTGTGCATAAGGCTGGTTCGATAGTCCTCATACGTGTTAAACGGCCTCGGCTCCCGCTTGTTGTAGACACTCACCGTGGTGTATGCGGCCTCTTTATCAGATGCAATCGCGTACAGCGTGCCCTTGTTGGGCGGAACGTCGTAAATTGGGCGCGGTTCCGCCTCCGGCCGGGCGGGAATATCTGCAAAGTAGTGGCGGATTAACTTCTCGATGTCCGCGGTCTTGAAGTCTCCCACTGCAATTACCGCCATGAGATCAGGCCGGTACCACTTCCGGTAAAAGCTGGTGAGCGTATTGTATTTGAAGTTCTTGACGACTTCAGGAAGGCCGATGGGAAGCCGCTCGGCATAGCGGGATCCATTAAACAGAACAGGAAACTGTTTGTCTCTCATGCGCGCCTGGGCTCCCCGTCCGAGCCTGCGTTCTTCCAGGATGACGCCGCGTTCCTTGTCGATCTCTTCCGGCTTAAAGCTAATTGCATCTGCCCATTGCTGAAGTACGTGAAATCCGCCGGAAAGCTGCTCCGGATTATCCGTGGGCACTTCCAGGCGGTACACCGTCTCATCAAAACTGGTGTACGCATTCACGTCCGGGCCAAACCGCATCCCCAGTGACTCCATATAGGAGACCACCTTGTTCCCCGGAAAATCTGTTGTTCCGTTAAACGCCATGTGCTCAACAAAGTGGGCCAGCCCGCGCTGGTCGTCACGTTCCAGGACAGAGCCTGCGTTCACTACCAGGCGCAGAAACGCGCGCTTTTCCGGTTGGGGGTTTTCCCGGATAATGTAGGTCATGCCATTTTGCAGGCGCCGCACAGTCAGCGCGGGGTCTGTGGGAAGAAGGGTGGAATCGGCCGGCTCCGGGATGGAGGTAGTCTTTTCCTGACTGCCTGTGCCCCACGCGGTTGTTGTGACCGCAAAAATAACTGCAACGAATAGAAATAGCCTTAATTTGAATTTGCTCATGTTTTCCTCTCGTGAAAGATACGAGCCGCTCTTGTCAAGCGGCAACGTCAAAAGGCAATTTATGCGTAATGGTTGATTTCGTTTGGTCTGATCGGTACTTTTGACCCGCTGGGACCGCTGGGACCGCTGGGACCGCTGGGACACGTTGTCGGACAGTGCATTTCCGGCCGGCAGAATTCGAGCAAGGAGTACGCCGTGTCTTCTTTTACCCGGGAACTTCATTGGACAAAGAGTCAAATGCCGCTCTTGAAAACGGCGCTCGACGGATTGCCACCTCTGGGGGGCATGCGTCTGGCATGCAGCATGCACCTCGATATCAAGATGGCGCCGTTTGTTGAGGGCCTGCTCGGTAAAGGCGCGGGAGTTTTTCTGACAACGTGCAACGCGCACACCGTGCGGGATGAAGTTGTTTCTTACCTCGTAGAACGCGGCGCTTCTGCCCGTGCTTCAAACGGGATGGACCACACGGCGCTCCGCACGTCTTACCGGAGCGCGTTGGAGTGGGGACCGACGCATCTATGCGAAATGGGAGCTGATCTCTCTCATACCCTGCTTTCCGGGGACCATGATGGAACGAACATCCGGGCCGGACTTGAAGCAACCGGATCAGGAATTACTCGTATGCAGACGCTGGACCTTCCGTATCCAGTCTACAACTGGGACGACCTGCCGGTGAAAGAGGGCTTGCACAATCGGCATATGGTGGGACTCACCTGCTGGCACGCTTTTTTTCAGCGTACCGGTCTCACACTGCACGGCAAGCGGGTACTCGTAGTGGGTTATGGAAGCGTGGGGCGCGGAGTAGCAGCCGCTGCGCGCGCCTATGGGGGAGCGGTAACCGTTGCTGAACGCGATGCCGCGCGGCGCCTGGAAGCGCAGTTCGCGGGATGGTCCACTGCCGGACTCAACGAGGCGATCCCGCACGTGGACGTAGTAGTTACCGCGACGGGGGCGTCCGGTATTCTGGGAGATAGTCAGTTTCGCAAGTGCAAGGGCGGCGCTTTTCTGCTGAATGTCGGTCATAATGATAGCGAAATTGACCTGAACGCGCTCAGGGAATGGCCGGTTCAGCAGCCGGTTCCCTATGTGGAAGAGTTCGATGTGGAAGAAAAGCGACTCTACCTCTTTTCAGGCGGCTCCATGGCAAATCTTACGGCGGGCCGCGGCGACAGCATCAATGCGTTTGACATTACGCTGGCAATTTTGACCGCAGGTATCAGCTTCATCGCAGAGAAAGGAGTGCACGCTCCGGCGGGGCTACATTCCTTACCAGATGAGGTTTGGAAAGCTGTGCTTCAATGAGGCTAAATACCCAATCTTCGGGCCACTACGCAAAGTAGACTAAGCCACGTTATAAACTTGATCATTTGAGTTGACATCTACCTCTACCATCGTATAGTGAGGGTAAGGAGTCGGCATGAAAAGGATATGGGCTCTCCTGCTATTGGGAGGTGCCATTTCTGTTGGAGCGTGGTCACTCGGAAAGACAGAAGCGCCGCCGGCAGATGAAAGCGCGCGCTACCGCGCTATGAGCTGGGATCAGATTACCGAAGAGGCGAAAGGCCAGACTGTCTACTGGTACATGTGGGGCGGTTCCGACGCGGTTAACGGGTTTGTACAAGGGTATGTCTCTGACCGATTGCAGGAGGAGTACGGGGTCGCCCTCAAGATGGTGCCGGTAACGGACGCCCAGGTTTTTGTGAATAAGGTTCTCGGAGAACGTCTTGCCGGAAAGAATCGCAACGGTGCAGTTGACCTCATGTGGATCAACGGTGAGAATTTCAGGACAATGCGTGAGGCGGATCTTCTTTTTGGTCCGTTTGCCGGAAAGTTACCAAACATAACGTTTGTCAATACGGATGCTCCGTCAATCGCACATGATTTCGGGTATCCGGTGAACGGCTATGAGTCTCCCTACGGTTCTGCGCAAATGGTCATGATCTACGATTCCGCGCGCGTTCCTGACCCGCCGACTACCATTGAAGATTTGCTTGCCTGGATCAGGGCTCACCCGCAGCGTTTCACTTATCCCGCCATACCGGATTTCACAGGCAGCGCGTTCATCCGTCACCTCCTGTACTACGTGGGAGGCGGCTATCAGCGCTTTCTTGGTCCGTTTGACCAGGACACGTTTAATGAAGTCGCTCCAGAACTGTGGAAACTGCTAAACGGTTTGAAACCTTATCTCTGGCGGGAAGGCAGAACCTATCCGGAGACTCATGCCCAGCTGCAAAACCTGTTTTCCAACGGAGAAGTCTATTTCGACATGGACTATAATCCCAATATCGCCGCAAATCTGATTCGGCAGGGCCGCTACCCGGAGTCCACGCGTACCTTTGTGTTTAATTCGGGTACAATCGGAAATACACACTATGTGGCAATCGCGTATAACTCTCCACACAAAGCAGCTGCAATGGTTCTGGCCAATCTCTTGCTCGATCCGGCTACGCAACTGGAGAAGATGAAACCTGAAGTGTGGGGAGATCTGACAGTGCTCGACGTGCCGAACCTGCCGGCTCCGTGGCCGTCCCGTTTCGCGGCAATTCCCAGACCGCCGTCAGTGTTGCCCCCGGACGTGCTTGCCACTCACAAGATTCCTGAATTGCAGGCAGCGTGGCTCGACGCAATAGAGAAGGGATGGAAGGAACACGTACTGCAGCAGTAAGAGGAATAACGCGCCAGCGGTTGACCGTCCTGCTCCTGCTCACGCCGGCTCTGGTGGTTGTACTTCTTCTTTTTACCGGTGGGCTTGCGCTTGGAATTATTCAGAGCTTTGGCTATCTTCCGGCGGCCGGACTTACCACCTTTACGCTTGATGCGTACCGGAAGATCTTTGCGATGCCGGGGTTTGTGCGGTCAGCTGCATTCACGCTCTTTGTTTCTGTTTGTACAACGATGTTGAGCGTTGTGTTTGGTATTGGCACTGCGTTCGCACTTCGGGGAAGGACGGGACGGGCGGCAACATTTGTGTATCAAATACCGCTGACGGTTCCGCACCTTGTGGTGGCGGTAGCGGTCATGATGCTGGTATCCCAAAGCGGCCTCACGTCCCGGGTTCTCTTTCAGCTGGGCCTCATCGGGGAACCAGCCGATTTTCCCGCGCTTCTATACGATCCATACGGTGTAGGCATTATTCTTGTGTATGTGTGGAAGCAGATACCGTTTATCGGTCTTATAACCCTCTCCGTTCTTCAATCGGTAGGTGAGAACTACGAGGGGCTTTCAAGAACGCTAGGCGCAAGTCGTTGGCAGACCGTTCGTCACGTACTGATCCCGCTCCTGCTGCCGGCAATTGTGCCAGGTTCCATCATCATCTTTGCATTCGTTTTCGGTTCGTTTGAAGTGCCTCTGCTTCTTGGCAAGAGCTATCCATCCATGTTGTCGGTGCTCGCCTACCGTCTTTATATCGATGTTGACCTGACCATGCGGCCGGAAGCCATGGCGACAAGCGTGCTTATTGCGCTCTTTGTGCTGGCGCTCACGGTGCTGTACCGATTTGCCGCAGATTTGCTGCAAAGGAGACGTCTGTGAGCGGAAGTGGACGGCGCATCATGACACGAGCGGCCATAGTGCTCATTGTGGTAGCTGTGACCGGGCCGGCTCTGCCACTTGTTGTGTGGTCTGTCAGTCACGGCTGGTGGTTTCCCTCTGTCTTGCCGGACGGATTTTCTCTTCGTGCGTGGAATTACGTCTTTCAGTCGGATGCGGGCGTTTTCACGGCGCTTTTCACGAGTCTTGGGATAGCAGTTGCAGTAACGCTTATTACCATGCTGCTGGGCGTACCGGCAGGCAGGGCTTTGGGGATGCATTCTTTTCCCGGACGACGGGCAGCGGAGTTTCTGTTGCTCGCGCCGATCATCGTCCCGGGACTTGCAGTTTTCATGGGGGTCCACATCTTCTTCATCAGAATTGGGCTGGTTGACACCGCGTTGGGAGTAATTATCGCCCAGCTGCTTCCGTGTCTACCCTACATGACGGTGATTATGTCGGGTGTATTTGCAAATTACGAGCGGGAGGCTGAACAGCAGGCACGTTGCCTGGGAGCCAGGAGCTTCCAGGTATTTCTCCACATAACCCTACCGGCAATTATGCCCGGAATTGTGACCGGCGGCCTCTTTGTTTTTCTTGTTTCCTGGAGTCAGTACGTGCTTACGCTGCTCGTTGGCGGAGGAAGAGTCATCACGCTTCCGTTGCTCCTCTTTTCCTTTGCGCAGTCCGGTGACCACGCCATTGCTGCGGCGTTGAGCCTGGTTTTTGTGCTTCCCGCAATCGTTGTGCTGGTGGTCACATCGCGCTATATATCCGGTACCTCTCCTGCACTTGGGGGCATGGGGCGCATATGACACGGGTGACACTGGAAAAAATCACAAAGCGCTATGCGTCCTCCGGAGTCCACGCGGTGAAGGATCTCTCGCTCACCATTGAACCCGGAACTCTGCTTTGTCTGCTTGGGCCGTCCGGATGTGGAAAGACTACCACCTTGAAGATTCTTGCCGGACTCACGGAGCCGGATGCGGGGAAGGTGTTTTTTGACAGCGAGAATGTGACCAGCGTGAAGCCGGAACGCCGCGGTGCGGTGATGGTGTTCCAGAATCACCTGCTTTTTCCGTTCATGAACGTGGCGGAGAACGTCGGCTTTGGCCTGAGAATGCGGGGGGAAGCGCCGGCAAAAGTTCAAACGAAAGTTCGGGAAATGCTGCGACTTCTCCAGTTGGACGGTATGGACAAGCGCAAACCATCCGAGCTTTCAGGAGGTCAGCGCCAGCGCGTTTCACTGGCCCGGGCTCTGGTAGTCAGGCCGCGGGTTCTGCTCCTTGACGAGCCGTTATCCAACCTCGATCAGCATCTTCGAGACGAAATGCGGGACCTGATCCTCCGCATGAAAGAACGACTGGAGGTGACTACGCTGTTCGTTACCCATGACCAGCAGGAAGCAGCAGTTCTTTCCGACAGGATTGCTCTTATGTTTGGCGGTGTTATTCGACAAACCGGGGAAAGCCGTGACTTCTATGAACGACCTGCCGGGTTGGATGTTGCCGCGTTCTTTGGAAACCGAAATGTGGTGTCTGGAGTAAAACGGGGACGGAAGGTGGAAACTGTGTTGGGCACGCTTTCGGTTTCCAATCTGCCTGACGTGCCGGACGGACCGGTTTCCGTTGTTGTCCGTCCCGAGGCCATTGAGTTTGGCAAGACGGGAGAAAACACGTTTAACGTAGAAGTGAAGCGGAGCGTCTACATGGGCACGCATATACGGCATCAGGTTTATTTCTATGATAACGAGTGGGATATTGTAGCGCCCTCGGGCAGCGCACAACCCTCTGCCGGAGAACATATTGCCATTCGCCTGCCGCCGGAGAAGATATGGTTAATTGCCCAATAAACTTTTTATACTCACTTTACTATATCAAGAACATTGGTTACACTTCTAGTAAGAAATGGACGGTGGACCGTGCACACACGGTAAGCGGTCCGCCATGAAAGAGCAAAGGAGCGTAGTGCTATGAACATCGCAAATCACATTACAGATTTAATTGGAAACACGCCCCTGGTGCGGCTGAATCGCTTGACAAAGGGGCTTGGAGCTGAGGTTGTTGTGAAGCTGGAATCTCATAACCCTCTCTCCAGCGTCAAGGATCGCATTGGCCTCTCCATGGTGGAAGCCGCAGAGCGCGAAGGAGCCATTAAAGCAGGAGCGACCCTGGTTGAGGCTACCAGCGGCAATACCGGCATCGCGCTTGCCTATGTGGGTGCGGTGAAGGGGTATAGCGTGATCCTCACCATGCCGGACACCATGAGCGTTGAGCGCCGGCGGCTTTTGGCCGCGCTCGGCGCAAAACTTGAGCTCACGCCGGGCTCTGGCGGAATGAAAGGAGCGGTCGAAAAGGTAAAGGAGATTGTGGCAAACACCCCAAATTCCATCCTTACCAGGCAGTTTGAGAATAAGGCAAACCCCGACGTACATTACCGTACTACCGGTGAAGAGATATGGAGAGACAGTGATGGAAAGGTAGATGTTCTGGTTGCCGGGGTGGGAACTGGAGGCACGATAACCGGTGCAAGCAGAAGACTGAAGGAGTACAGGTCGGACATTCTTTCTATTGCCGTTGAACCGGCTGATTCTCCCGTTCTTTCGGGAGGATCTCCCGGGCCGCATAAGATCCAGGGCATAGGTGCCGGATTTGTTCCTGAAGTGGTGGATCGCAGCGTCATTGATGAGATCATGACGGTTACCTCGGAAGAAGCAGGACAAACGGCCCGCAGACTGGCACGCGAGGAAGGAATACTGGGCGGAATTTCTGCCGGTGCAAATGTTGCCGCAGCGTTGCGGGTAGCCGCTCGGAAAGAACTTGCCGGAAAGCGGATAGTTACCATTATCTGCGATACCGGCGAACGCTATCTGAGCACGTGGCTTTATGAGCAGTAAGCGAAAGAAAGCATAGAACAAAAAAAAGGAGATATGTATGAGTACATACAAGCTTGAGACGCTGGCGCTCCACGCCGGTCACGAACCTTCAGAGGGAAATCCCAGCCGGGCGGTACCCATCAATCGAACCACAGCCTACAACTTTAAGGATACCACCCACGCTGCAAATCTCTTTGGGCTAAAAGAGCTGGGATACATATACACGCGTATCATGAACCCCACACAGGAGGTGTTGGAAAACCGTATGGCAGCACTGGAGGGCGGGGCGGCCGCACTTGCGCTGGCTTCCGGAACCTCTGCGGTCTTTTACTCCATCATAAACATCGCCGTGGCTGGTGACGAGATCGTTTCGAGCAACAATTTGTACGGCGGAACATTTACCATGTTCAATGACATCTTGCCCGACTACGGAATCACTGTCCGCTTCGTGGATCCTCTGGACCCGGCGGCCATCAAAAACGCAATCAATTCAAAAACACGGGCGGTCTTCCTGGAAACCATCGGGAATCCCGCCCTTTCGGTACCAGACTTTAAAGAAGTTGCACGGGTTGCGCATGATGACCACCTTCCGCTCATTGTGGATGCAACCTTCACTACGCCTCATCTTCTTCGCACAATTGAACACGGTGCCGATATAGTGGTGAATTCGCTGACCAAGTGGATAGGTGGACACGGCACAGGCATTGGCGGCGCGGTAGTGGATGCGGGAAAGTTTGACTGGACGGATCCAAAATTCAAGACGATGAATCAGCCGGACGGAAGCTATCACGGGCTGCGGTTCGCACATGACCTCGGCGAACTCGCCCCAATTGCGTACGCACTGCGCATGCGGGTGGTACCGCTCCGAAATCTGGGTGCGTGCATTTCGCCGGACAACGCCTGGCTCTTTCTGCAGGGATTGGAGACCTTGAGCTTGCGAATGGAACGCCATTCTCAGAATGCGCTGGCAGTGGCAAAATATCTTGAGGGCCACAACAAGGTTGAGTGGGTTAGTTACCCCGGCCTGGAGTCAAGCCCCACTCACGGGAATGCTAAAAAGTATCTGAAAAACGGCTACGGTGGAATGGTGGTCTTTGGCATCAAGGGCGGAAGAGCGGCCGGAGAGAAGTTCATTAACAACGTGAAACTTTTCAGCCATCTTGCAAATGTAGGTGATGCCAAGAGTCTGGCAATTCATCCGGCAAGCACCACGCATTCACAGATGAGCGACGAGCAGCAACGCGAGGCAAACCTGCCTCCGGAGATGGTGCGGCTTTCTGTGGGCATCGAACACATCGACGATATTGTAGCCGATATCGATCTGGCGCTGTCGAAAGCGTAATCACGTCGCGAGTGCCGCGTTAACCGCCCGGGGCAGCACCGTTGTTCCGGGCGTTTTCTTTTCGGGTAACTGGCATCGCGGCGATTCATCCCGTATACTCTGTGTATTGGAGATTTATCTATGAGCAGTACGGATTCCTCTGTGGAACGTATCGGTGAGTTTCTGGTTCGAATTGGTGCAATAAGCGAAGGGCAGGTTCAGGAGATTCTGGCACTTCAGAAGAAGGAGCCCGACCGCCTGTTTGGAGAAATCGCGCTCGAACGTGGATACATTAAAGATGAGGCTATTGACCGCTATTTGAAGGACAAGGAATAAGCCCTGGCGGTGTGGACTTGATATTTTTAGGGCGACTACTACAATAGTAGTAAATCTGCCCATATGCAGGCGAGAGGGTTCCCCTAAAGTAGTATGTCTACCTACTACCTTTGGCGATCAGTCGTTGATTTTCTCAATGAAGGTCTGATAGCCGTAGATGACAAGAACCATATTACCTACCTCAATAACCGCGCTGCAGAGTTGCTGGGTGCCCGTAAAGAGGGGATTGTGGGTCGTAACGTTGAGGGTTTTCTTGCCATTCCGGCCATCCTGCAGAGCGTGCCCGGCACGGAACCGCAATTGGGGAGTCCGCAGGAAAAGACGGCGGGTGACACCCTCCTACGGCGCGCAGATGGTACCATGCGTGACGTCTCTTACCGGTTGATTTCCCCGGCTCCTGCTCATGAAGGACCGGAAGCATGCGTAATTATTCTGCGCGATACAACCGAAACGCATCGCCACGCGGAGGAAGTGCGCAAGGCGCAGCGTATAGAGTCGCTCTCCCGGCTTGCCCGGGGAATTGCGCATGATCTTAACAACGTGCTTACAGCGGTGCTTGGCAATGTTTCCCTGGCCAAGTCTTTAGTGGGCGCTGACAGCGAGCTGGCGGAAATAATGACGGATGCGGAGCAGGCCGCTGACGATGCAAAGCAGTTGTCCCGCGGATTGATGCTTTTCTCCCAGGGAGCCAGCGCTCCTCCCGTGACAGGGCGCCTTGGAGAGGTAGTGAAGGAGTCAGCCTCCTTTGCCACGCGCGGTTCAAATGTTCGCTGCCGTTTTGCCGTACCGGAATCGGTGTGGGACGTGAGCGCCGCCGTTGATGAAGTTGCCCATGTCATACGCAACCTGGTTATGAATGCGGTAGAGGCCATGGAGCATGGCGGCGTGGTAGAAGTTTCTGTGGAAAACGTGACGTTATCCAGTGCCGGTTCTGCGGAGCGCGAGGGATCCTTCGTGTCAGTGAGCGTGCGGGACACAGGTGGCGGCATACCGAGGGCCTATCTTTCCAAGATATTTGATCCGTATTTTACCACAAAAGACGGCAGTGTTGGTCTGGGTCTGACCATTGCACAATCCATTGTCAGAAACAGCAGCGGCTTTATTGATGTTGATTCACGGCCAGGGGAAGGAACGGCGGTCACGGTCTATTTCCCGGCTCGTGTGGCAGCGGAATGTGCCGACAGACCCGCAGGGTCGCCCGGGGCGCTCGCCCACAAACGCATTCTTTTTATGGATGACGAGCCCTATATCAGGGAAGTTGTGGGACGCATGCTTACCAGGCTGGGATGCAGTCCAACATTTGCGCAGGATGGAGATGAGGCCGTGCATCTCTATCGCAAAGCTATGGAGACGGGCCATCCCTTCGATGCAACTATTCTGGATTTGACCGTTCCCGGGGGCATGGGCGGACGGGAGGCGGTGGCGAGGCTGCAGGAAATGGATCAGGAAGTGCGGGCGCTCGTTTCAAGCGGCTATCCAAATGATCCGGTGATGGAAGACCCCGGCGCGTACGGATTCAAAGGCATCATCACCAAACCGTACGCGTTTGAGGATTTGTCCGTGGTACTCTATTCGTTGCTTGGTTCGCCGGATTCGTAATGATCACGCCACTCTCCCCGGATGAGCAGCTGATGCGGCCTGAAGTTTGCTTTGTACGTCATCTTACGGGAACCGGGTACGTAAAAGCCGAGATGGTGAAACGGTTTCCCAAGCTCCTGGCACAGCTCAATCTCCTTTAAGACCGAAAATGTACCCAGGCTCCGTCGGGAATAATCCGGATCAAAGACAAAGTAGACACTGGAAACCGAAGAGGGCAGGATATCTACCCATCCAATGCCAATCAGCCGGCCATCTGCGTAATAACTCATCATTTGGGTGGTTACAGGAGATCGGCCAAGAAAGCCCAGATATCCTGCGTGTGTGACGTTATCGTCAGGATCATGGCGAGCCGCCTGGTATTTTTGGTACAACTCGAAAGATTCTTCCGTGAAGTGAGTCGGTTGCCGCACCACTGCCACATCGCTGTTTTTTTTCCAGACCCGTCTCTGGGATTTGGACGGAGCAAATCGTGTTACCGGAATCCGAATGGGTATGCAAAGCGAGCAACCGGGGCAGTGATTCTGGTAGAACATGGGTCCGCTTCTTCTCCAGCCGGAGTTAATCATGTGCTCGTAAATTTTGTCTTCCAGTGACGGAATCTGAAACGTTTGTGTTATCCAGGACCGGTTTGGAAGGTAGGGGCAGGCGCCGTGGGCTATTTGATATACCTGTACCGTCATATGCTGTTAATAAGATGCTACGGTCTTGTGCACCTTTATGTCAACAAATCTGCTTTGACATGGGTGGCGCTTCTCTTCTATAATCTTCGCTAATATACGATGTCGCAAATAATTGGAATTTGTGGTGGTTCCGGTTCAGGGAAGACCACCATTGTGAACAAAATCGCAGAAATAGTGCCGGAGTTTGAGTTTATTCCGCAGGATAACTACTATAAGTCTGCAGAATACATGAGTAACCAGAACATCACGGCCTTCAATTTTGACCATCCGTCCGCGTTTGACAATGACCTTCTGTACGAGCAGCTGACTGCATTGAAGAACGGTGAATCCGTTCAAATGCCGCAATATGACTTTGTTCATCACCGGCGGCTGGAACGAACCGTTGCGGTAGATCCTGCCAAGCTTATCATTTTTGAAGGGATCATGATTTTCTTTGAACGGGAGATCAGGGATCTCATAGATTTGAAGGTATACGTGGATACACCGGACGATATTCGGTTCATCAGGCGTTTAAGACGTGACATGGAAGAACGCGGACGGACACAGGAGTCTGTGGTGAAGCAGTATCTGGAAGTGGTTCGACCGGGACACTACGAATTTGTAGAACCCACCAAAGCGTACGCTGACCTCATTGTGCCTGAGGGCGGCCGAAACGAAAAGGCGCTGGAAGTCCTGGCAACCTTCATGCAGCAAATCGTGCGATAGAGGCTATGGACGAACGAGTTCCTGCCAACCTTTCAAGAACTCAGTCGAACTCCTACTCAACGCTTGCCGAGCGTTTTACACAGCGACTTGCCAGTGCGGTGCGCAAAGAAAGCTGGGGCAGAACAGTGCTCAAGCTTGCGTGGACGGCTGGGCCGGTAACCTATCTTGCGCTTCAGGGCGGCTACTACGTGGGGCTGGGACAGACGGCGCCCTCAAGCCTGTTCATTTACTTTGCCATGTACACGGCAATCGCCGGCTTCATTGCCGTGGGAACCCGGTTCATTTACAACGCGATTCGCGGGCATGAGCAGGAGGAGGCGGCCCGGTCCCTCACTGATGTTATGGACAAGCTTCCTGATTTTCTGGTGGCGGTCAGGAACATCAGTCTTGAAAGCTATGACGAGAATAACCGGGCCGTACTGGCAGCCAAGTACGTTTTGGAGAATCCCGATGCCAGTGAGTCTGCGGTGCAAAGTGTTCTTGAAGACCTAACCGGCGACTTTGAGCTGGCGCGCGCGCTGGGAAACGTGGAAGTGTTCCGGCGCAGCGGCCTCAACGTTCGCATTAGGGACCTCTATTCCAGCGTTTCCGAAAGCCTGGCCACATACCTTCCGGAAATCGCGCTGAAGTCACGTACGGTCGCGCAACTGGTTAAGGAACGCTTCATCGGCATTGTGCCGGACAAGCGGGACGGCCGGTCCCGGACAGAAGGATTTATTGAACGCATATTTGCGGCCGGGGAAGAAGACAACTTCAGTCTGATGGCCATTACCGACGTGGAAGAGATGCTGGTGTTTGCGTTTGAATTGCTCGCCGGCCGGCGGTTCCCGCTTCTTTCTGTTGAGTATAGTGGTACGCGGGCATTCACGGAAATAGCCGGCCGCCTTGACCGGTCGCGGCGGGAACTCCGTGCCATAATTCACAGCCGGAACAGCAGGCTGAGAATGCTCGCGGAGTATTTGAACGAAGCAGAGGCCATAGAGCGCGTTGTTGCGGCGATCCCCGCGCTTGCCTCCGTTTCTGAAGTTCACGACAATATCCGTACCGCCCTTTACTACATTTACGACGACCTCTCCCGCCGTCTTTCCGCGGCAAGTGGTATAAGACCACGGGACCGAATTGAGCTTGTCGGGGAAGTACGCTCGTTTCACACCGCGGTCTCTATCTACGATAGGCTCTACCGTGCAAATATGGCAGTTCGTCGGCGTCACCTGGAGTTCCGGCGGGCGCTCAAAGAGTACGAGACGGTACGCGGGGAAAATGCAGGCATTTTTGCACTGCGCTTGCTCCGGCCGGGCCAGCGTGGAAACGGCATTCGCATAAGACGCAGAAGTATCGGCTTGAGCGAGAAAGACCGGCTCTGGCTTGCCCGCCACCTGTCGGCAGTCTTTGCGCACATTTCCGTGCAAAGCCGTTTTCATCGTGCAGTGATTTCAGAGGCCGGGAGCGAGCGGCGCTACCTCTCTCCTGATGGTTACAAGGAAATCGCGTTTGAAGTGGCAATGTTGCTTGACCGGAAGCTCGATATAGCGCGGCCGGAAGTTCAGTATGCGGTAGAAGGAACAAACTCCGCCGCGTTGAATTCGCTGGAGGTTGGCCTTACGCAAAGCGTCAAAGCCGGCTGGGCCGTCTCTCTGGTACAGGAAGTGCGTGACACCAGCCGAAAAGCTATCCATCGGCTGGCGCGCGGCCTGGTGCAATACCACGGAGTCTCCCTCTCCCCGGAGTCCATCCGCTTTCTCGCGGAGGAATTCGACGCCTCAGAAGAAGAGCTCAGTGAGCTCACACCGCCGGAAGATGAGGAAGGAGTGCGCAGTATGTCAAATCTGGTCCACCAGTTACTCGATATACCCCTCCTTCCGCGCGAGTTTGCCTCTTTGGCAGAGCGCTCGGCACGGCAGTTCCGCACGCGGCCCGACATTGGCCCTGACTACCGCTGGGACAATCCAAGTCTCCGGTAGTCTGCAACCGGAAGGCGCCGCGCCGGCTCATACTCGTTAATTTCCGGAAAACGCCCAACAGGTTCCAGGAACCGGTTGTCGGACAGATCATCGTTTACCTTGTTTGCTCCACGGCGCCCGCTCTTTGTACATTTGAACTATCGGGTGAGAGAGGAGGAAACGCATGACCAAATTTTCGCGCTTGGCAATTCTGACTGCCTTCTTTATAGCCACGGCAGCGCTCACTGTGTGGGCTGCACCGCCTGGTGAGATGCTCTCAACAATTTCGCTTCCGCCGGGCTTCGCCATAGACATCTACTCCGCCGAAGTACCGGGCGCTCGGAGTATCGCTCGGGGAGATAACGGCACAATATTTGTCTCCACCAGGGGCGAGGGCAGGGTATACGCGCTTCGTGACGAGAACGGTGACTTCAAAGCAGACACGGTGTACACCATTCTTTCCGGATTGAGCATGCCGAACGGGGTGGCTTTTCGGAATGGAAGTCTCTACGTGGCAGAAATCAGCCGTATTTTGCGTCTGGATAACATAGAGGCGCGGCTTTCGGATCCACCTGAGCCGGTTGTGGTGTATGACAGGCTCCCTACGGATTCGGCACACGGCTGGAAATACATAAATTTTGGGCCGGAGGGCAAACTATACGTTCCCGTAGGGGCGCCGTGCAACATATGCGAGCCGCCCGGAAGGCTCTACGGTACGATTTTGCGCATGGACGCAGACGGTTCAAATCTGGAAATCTATGCGCGTGGTATCAGAAACAGCGTAGGATTTGACTGGAATCCCAGAACAAACGTGCTCTGGTTTACAGACAACGGCCGCGACTGGTTGGGCGACAACCGGCCGCCGGATGAACTAAACCGCGCCCCAAAAGCGGGACTTCACTTTGGCTATCCCTATCTGCACGGGAAGGATATTCACGATCCGCAGTACTGGCCGCGCCGGCCTGAGGTCTCGTTGACCCGTCCGGTTCAGGAGCTCGGTCCCCACGTTGCCGCACTCGGGATGCATTTCTACCGGGGCACGCAGTTTCCTGCCGGGTACCGGAATCAGATATTTATCGCGGAACACGGGTCGTGGAACAGAAGCGTGCCCATCGGATACCGCGTTACGCTGGTGCGGCATAACGGTGCCGGCGCGACCTCGTACAAGGTGTTTGCCAGTGGCTGGCTCCAGTCAAATGGGCAGGCTTGGGGGCGCCCCGTTGACGTGTTTGAGCTTCCGGATGGCTCGCTTCTTGTGTCAGACGATAAAGCCGGGGCTGTCTACCGAATAAGCTATCGCGGAAGTTAGGCCGGGGCAAGCTCCCGGGCACTTGCCTCATCCGGTTGCCGGTCGGCCGGCCGCCTTGTTGACAGGGTTTGCCGCCCGCGTTAAGGTACAACAACTCTCCGGCCATTCGGTCGAAAGGAGATCCCCATGGCCCGAACGCGAGGTAGATCCACCGGTTATCGGGAGAAGATTATCCAGGGCGCGAGCAAGCTCATCATTGAAAAAGGCATTGCAAATACCAGCCTGGCCGATATCGCACAGCAGGTGGGCATAAGCAAAGGCACCCTGTATTACTACTATCCGTCCAAGGGCGAGCTTATATTTGACATCAGCGAACGCCACATGGAGCATATCACAAGCAAGATATTTGCCTGGATAGAAGAGAGCGGAAAAGGCCTTTTACCTGAAGATGTTCTCCGACTGGTGCTCAAAACTATTATCAGTTCTGAAACACGGGGTCACATTCACGTCTACCTCATTCAGGAAGCGCTTACTGCAAATCCCAGCCTCAGGGAGCGCTTCATGGAGGAATACCATCACTGGGTGGCGTTAATTGAAGATGGGCTCACCAAAATCATGGGGCCCGACAAAGATTACACCGTTCTGGCGTGGATTGTGCTGGCCGCCATTGACGGGCTGCTATTGCAACACCTGCTCGGAGTCGAGTCAGTGCCGCTTGATGATATTACCCGCTATCTGGCGCAGATAGAACCGCCGGCAAAGGAGTGAAGAGGTGAGAAGACCGTGGGACTTTCTGGATGAGTATCGTAATGATCCGGGGAAACCGGTGACACTTACCAACAGGTGGCCGTCCATTCAGGAGATGTTTGACATCACCGTGGATCGCTTTGGTAACAGAACCGCGTTTACAAGTTTTGACCCATCCCACATAACCATGACCTACCGCAAAGCTCAGGATCACATTCGCCGTATCGCGGCCTACCTTGGCGAGCGAAAGATCGGTGTCGGGACAAATGTGGCGGTCACCGGCAAGAACTCTCCTGAGTGGGCGTTAGCCTATCTCTCCATACTCTACGCGGGGGCCACGGTGGTGCCGCTGGACTATCAGTTACATACGCCGGACGTGCAGGGGTTGCTTCACGCGGCGGACGTCTCTTTTGTCTTTGTGGATGAGGAGAAGTACGATGACCTCCGCGCGGCAGGTTTTTCCGTGATTTCGCTTTCGCCGGAGCGCGGCTCTTACATACTCGAGCTGGATGCGGCTGAGCCGGCACATCGGGCGGAAAGCCAGGCGGCTGACAGGGCGGCGATTCTTTTTACCTCAGGCACCACCGGTTCCGCCAAAGGAGTAGTGCTGAGCCACGAGAACATTGTGAGTGACTGCTATCTGGCGCAGGCAAATCTGAATATCTCTGAGAACGATGTATTCTACGCCCTCCTGCCGATCCACCATTCCTACACCATGCTTGCCGTCTTCATTGAGGCAATTTCAGTGGGCGCGGAAATAGTATTTGCCAAACGCATGGCGGTAAAGCAAATCCTGCAGGACTTGAAGCGCGGTTCGGTGACTATGCTCCTGGGGATTCCGCTTCTGTTTAACAAGCTGCTCAAGGGCATTTTGAACGGAATCAGGGAACGGGGGCCGCTGGTGTATGGAGTCATCCGCACGCTCATGTTTGTGAGCGGACTGGTGAAAAAGATGCTGCGGCGAAATCCGGGCAAGAAGATTTTCCATTCCGTTCTGGAAAAGGCGTCGCTGGAGAGCATTCGCATCTGCATTTGCGGCGGCGGACCGCTTCCCTCGGCCACATTCAGGAGATTCAACCAGCTGGGCATTGACTTTGTGCAGGGTTACGGACTGACCGAAACATCTCCCATACTCACCCTCAATCCCGTGGACGCGTATAAAGAGGAGTCTGTCGGCAAAGTACTGCCGGAAACGGAAATGAAGATTATTGATCCGGACACCAAAGGCATTGGGGAAATTGTGGTGCGCGGACCCATGCTAATGGAAGGATACTATAACGATCCCGAGGCAACGGCTGAGATGATGACCGGTGATGGTTTCCTGCGTACCGGAGATGTCGGCTATCTTGACCGTGAGAACTATCTCTATCTCACCGGGCGCAAGAAGAACCTGATTGTTACCGCCGGCGGCAAGAACGTCTATCCGGAAGAAATAGAAGACAGGTTCCAGCTCTATGATGAAATTGACCAGATCCTGGTGAAGGGCTACGTTCGCGACGCCCGCACGCATGAAGAAGAGATAGAGGCGCTGATCTACCCTGACTTCGAATTTCTCAAATCCGCAAACGGGGGATCTCTTCCGGTACGCCAGGAGATAGAAGAGCGCATCTTTCAAATTGTCGACGTGGTGAACAAAGAAATGTTGCGGTACCAGCGGATTAAGCGCACCACCGTGTTGGACGAGCCAATGGAAATGACTACTACCAAAAAGATCAAGCGCCACAAGGTAGCCGGACCGTCTGAGGGATGAATCGCATACTGTTTGAGCGTGATGAACCCCACGCGCTGGAACGGGGAGATTCACGATTCAACCACATCGCCACGGTACTGAAATCACGGCCGGGGGACACACTCTTAACGGGCATAGTTGACGGGCCCAAAGGCACCGCGACCATACAGGAGATGAGCTCTGATCGGATTGTCCTCTCCTGTGAGTTCGACCGTCCGGAAGAGCCTGGTCCCGCTGAGCTTACCTGTATGCTAGGACATCCCCGTCCAATTGTGCTCAAACGCATATTGAAAGACCTTACCACCGTAGGGGTAAACACAATTATTGTAACCGGCACCGAGCTGGGAGAAAAAAGTTATCTCTCCAGTAACCTCTGGCGCCCGAGTGGCATGAGAAGATTTCTGGTGGACGGAGCAAGCCAGGCGGGCTTTACCCGTCTGCCGGTAGTGCAGCGGGAATACACGGTACGGCGGGCGATTGATCGCGCGATCTCAGATACTCCGGATGCGGATCTTCTCCTTTTGGATACGCAGCCAGATGCGGTGCCGCTTGACCGGTGGAACGCGAACTCGCCACGCGTCATTTACGCATGTGGGTCTGAGCGCGGTTGGAGCGAGAACGAGCGTGAGCTGTTTGCTGCGGCAGGGTTCCAGGCGGCCAGTATGGGACCACGTATTCTGAGAACGGAAACCGCCGCCGTGGCCGGAGGGCTGTTTCTGGCGCTGAAAGCTGCGGCCGTGGCTGCACGGAATGGCTCTATATAGTCAGGAAATAAGCGGTACTGCGGCGGGCCGAATGGCGGCTGTTGAAATAGGCTTATCGGGAAGACACTGCATTTCGGTTCTGAGGTAGGGCCATGTTGGATTGACCGGGTTCCCGCCCCAGAAACAGCGCAAGGACGCCTCCGGCGGCAAATGCCCCTATACTGAAGAGCAGAGTGATCCCGCCGGGAAATCCGGGCCAGAGTTTCACTACGCTTCCAATCACAAGCCCTAGTATGGCAAGGTAGGCGTGCGCGGGATAGCGGGAGAGGAAGAACTTGATGACACGGGTGACAGCGATAATGCCCACAACCGCGCCGGCGCCCACAATTGCAATGACGGCCATGTCGCGCTGGTTTACGGCGTGGAGGATACTCTGATAGGTGCCTACGAGGAGCAGGATGAAACTTCCGCTAATTCCCGGAACAACCATTGCCGCAGCTCCGGCCACACCGGAAAGGAAGAGAAGCAGAACGGTTTTGGCAGAGAGGGTGGCTAATATTCCCGGGCCGGAGGAGGGTTCCGGTCCAAGTGAGAGTGCAATAATGAGTGAAAGTGCCGCAACAAACGGAATGACGTGCCATCCGGAAAGCGGGGTGCCACGCGTCATGCCGACCACTGCGGGAACGCTTCCCAGGATAAGGCCGATAAAGAAGTAAGAAGTAGGTACTGCATGGTTTGTGAGAAGGTATTCGATGATCCTGGCAAATAACACGATGCCTATACCCGTGCCAATGGCTATCTGGAGAAGGAAGAGGAAGTGTCTGCGGAATCCGGTGCCACGGCTAAAGACACCGCTTACTGCTTCAATGAGCCGGTCATAGATTCCAAGGACAACGGCAATTGTTCCGCCCGATACCCCGGGGATAATGTTCGCTATCCCCATGGCAATTCCCCGCGCAATATGGGCAAGTACGGTCAGAACAGGATGCAGAGCCGCAGAAGTCTTATTACTCATTGCCGTTCCTCCAATTGGCAGCCATTATATCGCATTGAAAAAAAACATCAATTTCCCTATCATACATCGATGGCTCCCCTACGTATGCCTCCGGATCTAAAGGACGTTCATATCTTCATGGTTGGGATCAAAGGTACGGGTATGACCGCCCTGGCCGAGCTTCTTGTTGCCCGCGGTGCCATTGTGAGCGGTTCCGATACACCCGAGGTCTTCTACACGGACGCTATTCTCCAGGAACTTGGGCTCCCGGTCTATCCCCGGTTTGATGCTGCTGACCTCTCCGCTGACACTGAACTGGTTGTATACTCGGCGGCGTATGACCCGGAGGTTCATCCGCAGCTTCTCTCAGCCCGGGAGCATTCTCTTCCATTGCTGTCCTATACCGAGGCGCTGGGTGAGCTGTCCGCCGGCGTGCCTGCACTTGGGGTCGCCGGTGTGCACGGAAAGACCACCACCACGGCAATGATTGGAAGCATTGCGCTCTCCATGCGACTGAGCGGTTCGGTGGTAGTCGGCAGCGCCGTAGGCGTGTTTGACAATAGGTCTACCTACAGTGCGGGGGATCATTTTCTGGTGGCTGAGACGTGCGAGTACCGTCGGCATTTTCTTTCCTTTCATCCAAACCATCTGGTAATCACCGGCATTGAACCTGATCATCTGGACTATTTTCGTGACTATGAGGATATCCTTTCAGCGTTTCTTGAGTACGCGCGGCGCCTTTCTGAAGGCGGGTCGTTGATATATTGTGCCGATGACAGCGGCGCGCGGGATGCGGTTGCCCGGCTCCAGGCTGAAGGGGCTAGCTGCCGTCTGGTTCCCTACGGTCATAGTGCGCAGGGAAGATATCGCATTGTCAAAGCGCGCGTTTCCCCCGGCACAACCACGTTCAGCCTTGCCGGCTTTGAAACTCCGTTTGAGATTCACCAGCCCGGCATGCACAACGTGCAGAACGCCGCGGCCGCGGTGGCGGCAATAGAGGCGCTCTTGCCCGGAGGCGCTGCAGGCAGCCGGGAGGAAGTTGCCTTTCTGCACAGCGGTCTGGCGAGCTTTACCGGCACGCGGCGGCGGAGCGAAGTGATAGGAGAGGCTGCCGGTGTACTCTTCATTGATGATTACGGACATCATCCCACTGCGGTAAAGAAGACACTTCACGCGCTGCGCGAGTATTATCCGGGCCATCGTCTGGTTGTTGATTTCATGTCGCACACCTATTCACGCACACGTGCATTGTTGCCGCAATTTGCCGCCGCTTTTGGCGATGCTGATGAGGTGATTCTGCACAAAATCTACGCGTCCGCGCGAGAGAATTTTCAGGGAGAAATTTCGGGTGAGGATTTGGCCGCTGCAGTGAGACGGGAACATCCACAGGTGAGCTACTTTCCAGAGGTCATGGATGCGTTCGACTACTGCCGCCGGACGCTTGGGGCCGGGGACCTGTTTGTCACCATGGGTGCAGGAAATAACTGGGTACTCGGGCAGCGTCTGTTTGACGAGTTCGCATCCCGGGCTAAGGATTAGAGCAATATGAAGAGTATGACCGGATTCGGCTACGGCGAGCGTCGCAATGAGAACATTCAGGTAAGTATCGATTTAAAATCGTACAATAATCGCTACCTGGACATATCTGTGAACGTGCCGCCATTTCTTGGACCGCTGGAGCCAGTGATCAGGGCCTACCTCTCTGAGAGAGTGCTGCGCGGCCGCGTGGAAATGTACGTAAAGGTTCGGGAACTCTCAGACGGGGTAGATATCATCCTTGACAGGAACAGCATAGACAAGTACGTACAGGCGCTCACTGATCTTCGCAGCGCCGCAGGACTCTCTGATGAAATACGGCTTTCTCACCTTCTGAAAATGGAAGGAATCCTGACGGTTGAGAAAAACCGCGATATCGAGGCATACTGGCAGCTTATTGAACCACTTCTGGCAGAAGTTTTTGCTGAGTTTGACCAATCACGCGTTCGTGAGGGAGAAGCAACGCAGAAAGATATCATGTTGCAGCTGGAACGCGTGGATACGGCACTGAATGAAATTGAAAAATACGCGCCGCAACTGGAAGCGCAGATAAAAAATAACATTGCAGGCCGCTTTCGGGAGATGCTCGGTGACAACGTGGATGAACAGCGTATGTACGCGGAAACTGCGGTATTGCTGGTGAAGTACTCCATTAATGAAGAGATGGCGCGTATCCGTTCCCATGTCGATTCCTTTAAGACTACCGCCGGATCTGACCGTGCTGTTGGAAAGAAACTCGATTTTGTGTGCCAGGAAATGAACCGCGAGATAAATACCACAGGGTCCAAGAGTGTCATTATGGAGATCAATCAGTCTGTCATTGAAGTGAAAGACGCTCTTGAGAATATCCGTGAACAGCTGCGGAACGTGGAATAAGAACAGATTAAATTATGCGAGGACAGACCGGGGTGGCGAGAAAGCTGAAGATAGCTATTTCAGGGAAAAGTGGCTGCGGGAACTCTACCGTGAGTCGGATGGTGGCTGACCGGATGGGGCTTACTCTGGTCAACTACACGTTCCGGGCTATTGCGCAGGAACAGGGAATGAGCTTCTCGCAAATACGAGAAGCGGCGGAAAAAGACTCCAGTTGGGACCGCTATCTGGACAAACGACAGGTTGAAATGGCAGCCGAGGGAAATACCGTTCTTGGTTCCCGCCTTGCGGTATGGATGCTAAAGGACGCGGATCTGAAAGTGTACCTAACCGCACCCCCGGATGTCCGCGCGGGACGCATTCAAAAGCGCGAGGGCGGTGCGTTTGAAGACGTACTGAAAGAAACCCTGGCACGGGACGAGCGTGACCGCAAACGCTACCTTAAACTTTACGGCATAGACAATAACGAGTTCGGCTTTGTTGACCTGGTAATTGATACCACCAACATGGAGCCGGAGGAAGTGGCGGGTCGCATCATTGAGGAGATAGAACGTATCCGGGAGAAAAGTGCCGGGTGATGAACCGGTGGTGAGACGGGCGTCGCTATCATGTTAGAATGACACGCCATGAGTACGGCAACCCTCCGTTTTTATCAAGAACTGAAACAATTACTCTCCTCTGCGCCGGACACCGGCATGGTTGTGCACCACTTCATTGGTCATCCCGCCGTGAAAGATGCCATTGAAGCGTGCGGCGTTCCCCATACGGAAGTGGATCTGATTCTCGTAAACGGAGCTTCCGTTGATTTTGAACATCCACTTTCCGAGGGGGATCGAGTTTCCGTCTACCCGGTCTTTGAAGCGCTTGACGTGAGAAGCGTGACGCGGGTACGGGAAGAGCCGCTTCGGGTGGTAAAATTTGTGCTGGATGTGCATCTGGGAACGCTCGCCCGCCGGCTTCGCATGCTTGGCTTCGACACTACCTACGAGAGCTACTATACCGATCCGGAAATTGCGGAGATTGCACGTAAGGAGCATCGTATTGTGCTCACACGTGATCAGGGGCTATTAAAGCGCAAGGTGGTCACCCACGGTTACTGGGTGCGTTCTCAGGACCCGGAAGCACAGGTAATTGAAGTCCTGCGTCGTTTTGACCTTGCGCTTCGAGTTCGTCCGTTTCGGCGCTGCATTGCGTGCAACGGCAAGATAGTGCCGGTAGAAAAAGGCGTGATAGAGGCGCAGCTAAAACCCGGCACACGGCGCGAGTTTGACGAGTTTTACCAGTGCAGGCGTTGTGGTCGTATTTACTGGAAAGGCAGCCACTATGAGAAAATGCTACGCAGCATCCGCGAGATCATGCGCGCCGTGTAGCGGCCTCTGTCACCGGCGGAAACCGCCCTACGTAGTCCTGCGGCGTGCCAGCCCGACCGGCGGAAGGGGCGCGGCGTGAGCGGGATTTCCCGGCGTGTACTCGTACACAATCTCAGCTGCTGTCACGCGGACGTAGGTCATGCTTACCGTCTGTGCAACCTCGTGTTCCATCGCCACGGCATACGGTCCCGCTTCCGGTATCTGGCTGCGGTGATAGTTGCGCAGTAGTTCCGGCGTTGGTCCGTCCCTCTCTGTGACCATTTTCCGGTACAACGCTGTTCGATGCCTCACAACGTCTCCCGCCTCATAACCGGAGGTGGTCACCGGCGGCTGCACTGGCCGTGTCTCTTCCAATTCGCGGCTGTCCCACGTTGCTGAAGCGGCGGAAGAACGGGGAGACACGATGAAGAGAAGAAACGGGCGGAACACCTCCAGATCCTGCCGTTTAAGGCGGGTAAGCACCGACCTGGTGTCAGCACAGTCTGCCACGGACGCTACCAGTTGTCCGCGGCTTACAAAATCATCGTCGTCCGATAGGGTGATTCGCAAGGAAGGCTCGGGCGGGTAGTAGTTAACCAGCCCCACGGTAAGTCCGTACTCATTCGTTGCAATCCACGTGCCACCGGCGTCTGCATCGGTTGGGCAGAGGTAGCGAACATCGCGCTGTTCCTTTATTTCCGGCGGCTGTGCTTCTTTGCGGGAACGAAGCTCATCCCTGTTAAAGAATACGTGATAGCCTTCCACATCGTGCATCCACGTGACCGTACACATTGCTGCCTCCCGCTTCACTGTAATGTAATGGTGCCCGTTCCCGGTATCAAGCGAATTGAAATTGTGTCCGGCACGGCGGGTATGGTATCATCGCTCTTATGACAAACCCTCACCCGTCACGTGATATTATGGGCGCACTTGGAGATGGCCTTTCCGGGAAGCGCATAGTTCTTTGCATTACCGGCAGCGTAGCGGCTGTCACATCTGCCGAGCTGGCGCGGACTCTCATGCGTCATGGAGCGGACGTGTTTCCGGTCATGACGGAAGCCGCATGCGGGATTATTCATCCTGACCTCATGCACTGGGCAACGGGTAATCCGGCCGTGACACATCTCACCGGCGCCATCGAACACGTTTCGCTCGCGGGAAATGTACCCGGCAAGGCCGATCTCATACTTGTTGCTCCTTCAACGGCCAACACAATAGGAAAGATACGCGCCGGGATTGATGATACGCCGGTGACTACGGTTGTCACCACAGCACTGGGGGAGCAGATTCCGGTGATGGTGGTACCGGCCATGCATGAACCGATGTATCGTCACCAGGTAGTGACGGAGAATCTCGGTGTGCTGCATGAGCTTGGGGTGAGTGTTGTGATGCCGCGGATCGCAGAAGGGAAAGCAAAGATAGCGGAAACAGCTGAAGTTCTGGATGCGGTGTACGGCGTAATTGGGCCGCATGCAGGGTTGCTTGCCGGACGGCAGGTGCTTATTACAGCGGGCAGGACGGTGGAGTATATTGATCCGATCCGGGTTATCACCAACAATTCTACCGGCAAGATGGGAGCGGCCCTGGCCCGTGCCGCGCTGCGTGCCGGCGCTACTGTCACCGTGGTGTACGGTCGAGGTACCGCCGCGTTACCCGCCGGTGCACGCGTTGTAAAAGTAGAAACCGCGGCTGATATGGAACGCGCGTGCCGCCGGGAACTCGAGGGAGGGCGTTACGCTCTTGCAATTGCGGCTGCAGCCGTTGGGGATTGGCGCGTACCGGATGTCCCGGAAGAGAAAATTTCTACCCACGGCAGAGAACGGTTGACGCTGGAACTGGTTCCCACGGCAAAGATAGTCGACGGAATGAAGAAAACGGCTCCAAACAGCATCGTAATGGCGTTTCGCGCGCTGCACGCGGTAGGCCGCGATGCGCTCCTCGAAGATGCGGGTAATAGACTACAGAGCGCTTCGGCCGACCTTATTGCGGTGAATGACGTTTCAAAGCCGGACGCGGGTTTTGAGGTTGATACCAATGAGCTGGTGGTCCTCTCTTCGCGGGGGG
>Ga0102944_1000019_pt1 | contig 139975 bp, 130 predicted proteins | sample SalPonD_shore_MG_FD_78172 | JGI IMG/M metagenome (GOLD analysis project Ga0102944, IMG submission 78172) | Salt pond soil microbial communities from South San Francisco under conditions of wetland restoration - Salt Pond MetaG... | ecosystem: Environmental > Aquatic > Marine > Intertidal zone... | reverse complement strand
GCGGCGGCGTTGCGCTTGCTTGAAAGGGAGCCACCCTGCCTGCGCAAGCGCGCCTACCCGCAGCCCCGCACAGCCACGCTGAAATGCAGCTTACTCGTGAAGCAGGACACCGGGCCATTCACTACGAACGCCGCCTAGCCAGGGAACGATTCTGGCGCGCAGAGCCTCGCGGGAATACTTCAGTGTTTCCCTAGCCGAACCGCAGCCGATAGCCGGAGCCGCGCAGGTACTCGGCCTCTTCCTGCAGGTCCGCCTCCAGCAGGGGGTGCCTGCTGAGCCAGCCGGAAGGGAACTCGACCTCCAATCCATCCGTCTCGGCCCGCAGCCGTATCTCGGGCAGGGGCTCCCGGGCACGGCCGCGATGCAGCCTTACCGCCAGGCGCAGCAGGATGGCCAGGTACTCCGCCGGCCGGGCCCAGACCTCCGGCAGCTCCTCGAACACGGAACGGGGGAACTTGCGCCGGTGCGTGCGCACCAGGCCCGCCAGCAGCTGCTGCTCCTGGCGGGAGAAGCCCGCCATGTCGGCGTTGCGCAACACGTAGGCACCGTGCTTGTGGTACTGGCTGTGGGAGATGTCCAGGCCGATCTCGTGCAGCTCCGCCGCCCAGGCGAGGATCCGCTGGAAGATCGCCTCCCCCACCGGCCACTCGTCCCTGACCTGGTTCAGCGCCTCCAGGGCCGTTTCCCGGACCCGGGTGGCATGCCGGCGGTCGGCATGGTAGCGCTCGGCCATGGTCGCCACGCTCCGGGCACGCACATCCTCGTGTCGGATGCGGCCCAACAGGTCGTAGAGCAGTCCTTCGCGCATGGCGCCGTCGGCGGCCTCCATGCGCTCGATTCCAAGGGCCTCGAACACCCCCAGCAGTACCGCCACGCCGCCGGGGAAGATTTCCGCGCGGTCGCGGCTGAGGCTGGCATAGCGCAGCCGGGCCACCCGCCCGGTCTCCACCAGCGAACCGCGCAGCCGGCGGAGACCGTCCCGGGTAATGCCATAATCGCTCCAGCCGGCCTCGGTCACCACCCGCTCGATGGCGCGGATGGTGCCGGAAGCACCCACGGCCCGCTCCCAGCCCTGGTCGCGAAAATTGCTCTCGATGGGCTCCAGCTCCATGCGGGCGGCGAGCACGGCGTCGTTCACGCGACGGTTGGACAGCTTCCCTTCCGGAAAACAGCTCTGCATGAGGCTGACACAGCCTATATGCAGGCTCTCCATGAGCCGCGGCTCGAAGCGCTCGCCGATGATGAGCTCCGTGCTGCCGCCGCCGATATCCACTACGAGCCGCCGGCGGTCGTCGTCGGCCAGCGTGTGCGCCACGCCCAGATAAATGAGCCGGGCCTCTTCATAGCCCGAAACGATGTCGATATCGTGGCCGAGGACAGCGCGGGCTTCGGCGATGAAATCCCGGGCGTTGCGTGCCTTGCGCAGGGTGTTGGTGCCCACCGCCCTCACGTTGCCCGGCGGGAGCTCCCGCAGCCGCTGCCCGAAGCGGGCGAGCGCTTCCAGGGCCCGGTCCATGGCCTCCCGCGTCAGTCGGTTGTCCGCGGCCAGGCCGCCACCCAGGCGCACGCTCTCGCGCAGGCGGTCGATGACCTTGAGCTGCCCGGCTTCGACGCGTGCCACCAGCATGTGAAAGCTGTTGGAGCCCAGGTCAATGGCGGCGGCGGTGTTCGTCTCGCGCAACGGGTCCTCCTACTTCCTGCCCAGCATGCGCAGGACCTTCGGCGGCAGCAGCCAGACCAGATGGGCGCCCCCGGCACGCACGGAGCCGTGGAATTCCAGGAGACACGCCGCGCCCTTCTTCATGACCACGAACTGTCCGCTGCCGCCTGCGAGGGCCTGGCCGACCAGCCGGCTCAGGCACGGCTCGTGGCCGACCACGGCCACGCAGTCCTCGGGAGGCCGCCCGCGCAGCCATGCCAGCACCGCTGCCGGCTCCGCATCCGGCCGCAGAGCGGCCAGTTCCAGCCGCTTGGCGTCGGCATAGGCTCCGGCCAGGATGTCCGCCGTCTGCACGGCGCGCACCAGGGGGCTGGCCGCGAGCACGTCCAACCGCGGCAGCAGGTGCCTCAGCCCCGCGGCGGCAAACCGCATGCGCTGCTCTCCCTCGGCCGTCAGGCGGCGCCCGGCATCTTCGCGGCCTTCGGCTGCCGCCGCTTCCGCATCCTCGGCGATACCGTGCCGCACGACCAGCAATTGGCGGCTGCGACTCATGAGCACACCGTCCTCAACCCATTTTCGACGGCCGACACTCTATAACAACGCGGACCCTGATGTCCCCGCGCCGTTACCAAATTGAGCCTCGGCCCCCCCAAGTATTCAAATGCAGACCGATTTCGATTATTGAGAACACCATCACAGCGGGCTCTGGCGCCGCGGCTGACGCCTGGCCGATAATCGACCGGGGGATTGGCTTCCGGGGCCGCACAGCGGAAATTCGTTGCATCCTGATACGGAGAACTCGGTGGAGAGCACACCGGCGCTCCAGATTCTGTGCCTCATAGCTGGGAAGGACAGCTCGGAGCGGACACGCCGGCTGCTCGCCGCGGCATGCGTCGGCCAGGTGGATGTCGTCCGCGGCGGCGGCCGCCTGCAGGCCGAGCTGGCGAAGCGTCCGCGCGACGTGCTGGTGGTGGACGCGGCCACGGCCGCCGACGCGGGGTCTGCCCTGCTGACGGTACCGGATACCCACCCACGCCCCCTGGCCGTCATCATATCCGGTGCACCCGGACCGGACCTCGGACTCCCGCCGATGCAGGAATGGCCCGCCTGGCTGAAACTGTACGACGGGGCCGGAGAATCCGCCGCGGCCGCGCTGCGCGCGTGCGTGCTCGACGCCGTCATGGCTGCCGCGCTGACCCGGATACCGCCTCAGCTGGCGGAGCTGATGGAGCGAAGCCCTCACCTCTCGGCCTGGCTCGACGCCGACGGTCGCGTGGTGTACCTCAACCCGGCGGGCCGCACGCTGCTCGGCAGCGAGTGCTGGCCGCGTACCGAGCTTTGGCGTTGGGCGGACGCCGATCACGCTTCGCGTCTGCAAGAGGCGCTGAAAGATGCCGGGGCTGGCCGTAATGGCCGGGAGGTCGAGGTCATGCTCCGCCGCCCGGACGGCGAGCGCATCCCGACCGCCCTGACTCTGTTGGCGCTGCGGGCGACTGCCGAGGCACGCCTGAGTATCCTCGTGACCGCCCGGGACCTTTCCGCCGCGCGGGCCACCGAGACCGCCATGCGCGAAACCGCAGAGCGGTTCCGGCGCCTGGTGGAGCTGTCCCCGGATGCGATATTCATCGAAGTGGACGGTGTCGTGCGGTTTGTCAATCGCGCTGCGGTGGAGCTGGTCGGGGCCGAGAGCGATGAGCAGGTGGTGGGCCGGACGGGGAAGACCTTCGTCCACGAGGCTTGCCGGAACCAGGCCCTGGAGCGGACCGCCAGGGTTCAGCGCGGCGAGACCGTGACGCTGTCGCGGGAGACGCTGCGGCGCCTGGATGGAACCGTGCGGGAAGTGGAAATCTCCGCCACCCCGGTGGTCTGGCAGGGCCGTCCCGCGGTCCAGGGCGTCGTCCGCGACGTCACCGAGCGGGAACGCACGGTCTTCGCTCTCCGGCAGGCGGAAGAAAAGCTGGCGGAGATCCTGGGGTCAGTGGACAACGTGGTGTGGTCCGCGTCGGTGGCGGACCGGCGGCTGCTCTACCTCAACCCCGCGGCGGAAGCCCTCTACGGCCGCCCCGTGGAAGAGCTGCTGGAGGACCAGCGGCTCTGGCGCGAGGCCATCCATCCGGCGGACCGCCGGTTCGTGCTCGGCTCGCTGCGGCGCCTGCTGCGCGAGGGCAGCATCACCCGGGAGTTCCGGATAGTCCGCGCGGACGGCAGCGTCCGCTGGGTCGAGGACCGGGTCCGTGTGGCCTACGACGACGACGGCGCCGCCATCCGGGTGGACGGTGTTTCCAACGACATCACCCAGCGGAAGGAGCACGAGCGGCACATCAAGTATCTCGCCAACTACGACGAGCTCACCGGGCTGCCCAACCGCAACCTCTTCGCCGACCGACTGACCCAGTGGCTGCACCACGCCCGGCGCACCGGCCAGCTCCTGGCCGTGGTGTTCGTCGGCATCGATCGGCTCAAGCGCATCAACGACAGCTTCGGCCACGGCATCGGGGACCGTCTGCTCTATGCCCTCGCGCAGCGGCTCAAGGCACTGGTCCTGGAGGGCGACACCCTGGCCCGGTTCGCCGGGGACGAGTTCACGCTGCTCCTGCCCCAGGCCTCCGGACCGGACGCAGTGGCCGCCACCGCCCGGCGGATATTGAAGAGCGTCGGTGCGCCGTTCGAGATCGACGGCCGAGAGCTGCACGTCAGCGTCAGCCTGGGAATCAGTCTATATCCGAACGACGGTGAGGACCTGGAGAGCCTCACCCAGCACGCCGACACCGCCATGTTCCGGGCCAAGGCCAACGGCGGCGACATGTTCCAGTTCTACGCCGACCGCATGAGCCGCGAGGCCCTGGAACGCGCCGAGCTGGAGAGCGCCCTGCGTCACGCCCATCAGGGCGGCGACCTGGAGCTGCACTACCAGCCACAGATCGATCTGCACAGCGGCAAGATCGTGGGCCTGGAGGCCCTGCTTCGCTGGCGGCATCCGACCCGCGGCATAATCCCGCCGGACCGCTTCATCCCGGTCGCCGAGGAGACGGGATTGATCCTACCCCTGGGGGCCACCGTTCTGCGCGATGCCTGCCGGCAGCTCAGGGAGTGGCACCGGCGCGGCTTCACCGACTGCCGTATCGCCGTCAACCTCTCCGCGCGGCAGTTCATGGATCCGGACCTGCTCAACCGTCTTTCCTCGGCCCTCGCGAGCTCGGGCCTGGAGGCCCGCTATCTGGACATCGAGCTGACCGAGACTGCGGTGATGCAGAACGAGGCGGAAGTCGCCGGCATCCTGCACGGCATGAAGGACCTGGGGGTGTCCATCTCCATGGACGATTTCGGCACCGGCTATTCCAGCCTCAGCTATCTCAAGCGCTTCCCCATCGATCGGGTCAAGATCGACAAATCGTTCATCCAGGGCGTCAACTCCAACCCTGACGACGCCGTTATCGCCGAGGCCATCATCACGCTCGGTCACAGCCTGGGTCTCACCGTGGTGGCGGAGGGTGTCGAGAGCCTGGATGACCTCGCCCACCTGCACCGCAACGGCTGCGACGAGGTGCAGGGCTTCCTGTTCAGCAAGGCGCTGCCGGCCCCGGCCTGTGAGGAGCTGCTGCGGAAGCCGCCCAAGTGGCCGGGGCTGGAGCCGGCGCTGTCGGAACACGCTGGCGGCCGGTGAGTGCAGCACCGGGAGCGCCGTGCTTCTCCCGGGCCGCTTCATTGCTTGTTTAGCAGCGGATGAACGCAAATGAACGTGAATAGGTTTTGAAAGCGTCGTCGGCAGCCGTGGGAGCGGCGACCCCGCCGCGACTGCCCCCACTGCCGAGGTATGCGCGCCGAGGTCGGCGCTCCCGCGAAAGCGGAACAAACATGGGGGCATTTGCGTTTATTCGCGTTCATTCGCGGCTAACAAATGATTTTGAATCAGTGTTTATCTGCGGCTGGAAATGGAGACAGGCCCCCGTGTTCCGGCGCCCATGAAAAAGGGCCGCGTGAGCGGCCCTCGTAATCCAACCTCGGTGGGCCCGCCGCCCAGCCGCGCCAGTGCTTAAGCCGACTTGCGGCTGGCGCTCTGGCTGCTGCTGGAACCGGAGCTGGTCGCGGTGGTGCTCGGCTTGGACTTGGCGGCCTTCGGCTGTGCGCCGAAGCCGGCCACGTTCTCCTGAGCCAGCTTCTGCCACTCGGTCGCGAAGTTCTGACCGATATCGGCCAGCTTCTGGGCGTCCTTCTGGGCCTTCTCCGCCACGGTCTTGGCCAGCTCCGTCTGGTTGCTGACGTAGTCCTGGAACGACTTCACGTCGTTAATCTCCAGGGCGTCGCGCAGCTGCTTCACGCCCAGGTCGGTATAGGAGCGGGCGGCCTCCAGCTGCAGGGAAACCACCTTCTCCGCGTTGTCGACCATGAGCGCGTTGAACTTGCGGGCCGGGCCAATCAGGTTCTCCAGATTGGCGTTGGTGAAAATGTCTTGGTACATCATGGTAGTGCCTCCTTGAACGTCAAGCGTCGCCGAACTGCGTCTGCTACTGCTGCATTGCAACATAGCATAGGGTGTGCTGCTCTGCAACATACCCTAAGGTACTGTCGCGGTGACGAAAATACGAGCGCTTCCGGCTCCATGCCGGACGCCGATTATAACGCCGGCAAGGTTTCGAAGAAATGACCGGGGCCGGGCTTCCAAAGACCGTGCGTCGGCTTGCGGCCGCCCGTTATCGCCTGCCGATCGTGGCAGGTGACACCGAAATGTTTGCGGCTACACTTACCCGGATCGGAGCAGTTCCAACGACCACTGGAGGGTTGATCATGGGCATGCTGGAAGAGCTGCGCAGCGAGTGTGGCGACCGGCGCCGGGTGCTGGCGGTCCTGGAGTCGGAGCTTGCCCGCATGGACGCGGGGGAATCTCCCGACCTGGAAGTCATGCAGGACGCTCTGTGCTTTCTGACCCAGTATCCGGACGTCATCGACAACGCCAAGGAGACCGCCATCCAGCAACAGCTGATCAAGCGCGACGCGGCCACCCGGCCGCTGATCGACGCGCTCCGCGAGGAGCGTGCGGCCGTCCATGGCACGGCGGTCGCCCTGCTGGACGCGGTGGAGGACATGCTGGAAGACGTCGTCGTGGCCCTGGACGCGTTCAAGGCGCTGGCCGGAGAGTACGTCGCGCTGCAGCGCCACCTGTTCGACCGTGAAGAGCAGGACCTCCTACCGCGGGCGCGCGAGCTGCTGCAGGCGCCTGACCTGGGCACTGCCGGCGATACCCTGCGCCGCTGCCGCCGGAGCAAGCTGAGGAACCTCTCCCGTCAGCGCTTCGAGCGACTGGTGGGCTCGAGGCCCGCGACCCGGCTATGACGTTGCGCGGCGGTGCCGCCGTCACCCTGATTCATCCGCCCCGAGGACCTTCGTGAACGCCCACGGCGGAGCAACGCAGGAACGTGAAGGCGTCGTCAGGTACCTGCTGCGATTCAAAACCGGTCCCGCAGCGTCGGCGGATCGCGTCGTGCCGCTTGTCGTGTGGCGTGACCTGCTGGTCCGGCTCGGCCTGGTCGGGCACGACCCGGCTCGTTACCACGGTCTCGGCTTCGGCAATCTCAGCCGGCGCATCGATACCCGTGATGGCGGTGCCGCCTTCGTGGTCACCGGCACTCAGACCGGCCAGCTGGCAACCCTGGGGCCGGAGCACTTCGCCGTCGTCCATGCCGTGGATCTGTCCGCCAACGCGGTCGACGCGTCCGGCCCCGTGGAACCGTCTTCGGAGGCACTGACTCACGCGGCCGTATATGCCGCTGCGCCGTGGGCGCAGTATGTCTTCCATGGCCATCATCCCGCCATCTGGCGCCGGTCGCGGGTCCTCGGCCTGCCCCGTACGCCGGCCGAGGTGCCTTACGGCACTCCCGCGATGGCAGCGGCGATGGCGGAGTATGCAGCCCAGGCCGACCCGGCGGCAGGCGGGCTGATCGTCATGGACGGCCACGAGGACGGCGTACTGTGCTTCGCCGCCACCGCCGGCGCCGCCGGCGGTCTGCTGGTGACCACGCTGGCCAGAGCCCTGGAGACGCGCTGAAGCGGACCCAAGGCGCCCCGACGCCGCCGACCGGGACAGCCCCGGCGGTCCATGCCCTCGCTATCGCAGAAGCATCGAATCACCTAAGATGGTGCGCTCTCTTCCCCACGTTCCGTTAGCGCGCAAGGCATGTCCGAGAACACCATTCGCATCCGCGGCGCACGCCAGAACAACCTGAAGGACCTGGACCTGGATCTGCCCCTGGGCGAGCTGGTGGTCGTTACGGGGGTCAGCGGCTCCGGCAAATCGTCCCTGGCATTCGATACCGTCTACTCCGAGGGGCAGCGCCGCTACGTGGAGACCTTTTCCCCCTACGCCCGGCAGTTCCTGGACCGCATGGACAAGCCTGCCGCCGAGCGCATCGAGGGCATCCCGCCGGCCATTGCCATCGACCAGACCAACCCGGTGCGCACCTCGCGGTCCACCGTCGGCACCATGACGGAGCTCAACGACCACCTGAAGCTGCTGTTCGCCCGGGCGGCCGACCTCTACTGCGGCGGCTGCGGCCGGCCAGTAAGGCGGGACAACGCTCAGAGCGTGCTGGCGCGGCTGCTGGAACGGGCTGAAGGTGAACGGGCCGTGGTCACTTTCCGGGTGCCGCGGCCCGAGCGCTTCACCGTCGAGGAGCTGGAGGCGGAGCTCGCGGCCCAGGGCTACACGCGCATTCACGCCCGCGGCGAGACCGACGTGGAGGTGGTCCAGGACCGGGTGCGGCTGGAGCGGGACCGCGGCGACCGCATCACCGAGGCGCTGGAGGCCGCCTTCGACAAGGGCCGCGGCCGACTGTCGGTGTACGTGCTGGACGCGGAGCGCAACCCGGTGCAAACCTGGCGCTTCTCCAGCGACCTGCACTGCGCGGACTGCGGCATCGACTACCGCCAGCCCATCCCCAACAGCTTCTCCTTCAACTCGCCGGTGGGAGCCTGCGAGACCTGCCGCGGCTTCGGCCGGACCATGGGCATCGACTACGACCTGGTCATCCCCGACAAGAGCAAAACCCTGGCCGACGGCGCCGTGCGGCCCTGGCAGTCGGGCATGTCCCGGGAGTGCCAGCGCGATCTCATGCGCTTCGCGCGCCAGCATGGGGTGCCCACGGACGTTCCCTGGGAAGAGCTGGACGAGGCGAACCGGCGCTGGGTCATCGAGGGTGAAGGCAGCTGGAGCGGCAACCACTGGTACGGTGTACAGCGCTATTTCGACTACATGGAGTCGAAGAGCTACAAGATGCACATGCGGGTGCTGCTGTCCAAGTACCGCTCCTACGAGCCCTGCCCCGCCTGCGGCGGCGCCCGGCTGAAGCCCGAGAACCTGCTCTGGCGCCTGGGCAACCGGGAAGACTCCGACGCGGTCGTGGATCCCGCCCAGCGGTTCATTCCCCGGGGCAGTGCCCTGGAAACCTCGCACTGGGCGGGCCTGCCGGGGCTCAACATCCACGACCTGATGCTGCTGCCCCTGGAGCGCGCGGCGCAGTTCTTCGAGCGGGTACACCTGCCGGCGCCGCTGGATGAGGCCACCGAGCTGCTGCTGGACGGGATCCGCTCACGGCTGCGCTACCTCACGGCGGTCGGGCTGGGCTACCTCACCCTGGACCGGCAGTCGCGCACGCTTTCCGGCGGCGAGGTCCAGCGCATCAACCTCACCACCGCCCTGGGCACCTCCCTGGTCAACACGCTGTTCGTCCTGGACGAGCCCAGCATCGGCCTCCACCCCCGCGACATGCGGCGTATCATCGAGGTCATGCACCGCCTGCGCGACGCCGGCAATAGCCTGCTGGTGGTGGAGCACGATCCGGACGTGATGCTGGCGGCCGACCGCATCCTCGACATCGGTCCCGGACCCGGCGAGCGCGGCGGCGAGGTGGTGTTTTTCGGCACCCCCCGTGAGCTATTGAACCACGAGGGTTCGCTCACCGGGGACTATCTGACGGGCCGGCGGCACGTGCTCGACGGCACGGAGGCGGGACAGCGCGGCGGCGGCGAGGCATTCATCGAAATCCTCGGCGCGGCCGAGCACAACCTTGCCGGGCTGGACGTGCGCATCCCGCTGGACCGGCTGGTCTGCCTCACGGGCGTCAGCGGCTCGGGCAAGTCCACCCTCATGCAGGATGTGCTCTACAACGTCCTGTGCAAGCTCAAGGGCCGACCCAAGGAACCGCCGGGCCGCCACCGGGCCATCCTCGGCCACGAGCTCGTCGACGACGTGGTCATGGTCGACCAGTCGCCCATCGGCAAGACCACCCGGTCCAACCCGGCCAGCTACGTGGGTGCCTTCGACACCATCCGCAATGCCTTCGCCCAGGAACCGCTGGCCCGCGAGCGCGGGTACAAGCCCGGTACCTTCAGCTTCAACTCCGGCAACGGCCGCTGTCCCACCTGCGGCGGCAACGGCTTCGAACACGTGGAGATGCAGTTCCTCAGCGACGTCTATCTCCGCTGCCCGGACTGCGACGGCCGCCGCTTTCGGGACGAGGTGCTGGAGGTGGTACTGCCGCCCTCCCCCGGCGTGGAGGCGGGGCCGAAGTCCATCGCCGACGTGCTCGAGATGACGGTCAACGAAGCGGTTACGTTTTTCGCCGCCTATCCGAAGGTGCTGCGCGCGCTGGAGCCGCTGCAGGCCGTGGGCCTGGGCTACGTAAGCCTGGGCCAGCCCGTGCCCACCCTGTCCGGCGGCGAAGCCCAGCGCCTCAAGCTGGCCGGCCACCTGGCCAAGGCCTCGTCGGGCCGCGGCGACCGCGAGCGGCTGCTGTTCCTGTTCGACGAACCCACCACCGGATTGCACTTCCAGGACGTGGCCACGCTGCTGCAGGCCTTTCAGCGGCTGATCGGAGCCGGCCACTCCATCGTGGTCATCGAGCACAACCTGGACGTGATCCGCAGCGCCGACTGGGTCATCGACCTGGGACCCGAGGGCGGCGAGCGCGGCGGACGGCTGGTGGCCGAAGGCACGCCCGACGCCGTCATGGCCCGCGACGACAGCCACACCGGCGTGGCACTGCGCCAGTACGCCGAGGGGCTGTCCACCGTTGCGGAGACCGCGCCGGGGCCGGCGGCAGAAACCCGTCCGGTGCCGGCGCGGGACGAGATCTTCGTGCACAACGCCCGGGAGCACAACCTCAAGGGCGTGGACGTGCATATCCCCCGTGACCGGCTCACGGTCATCACCGGCATCTCCGGATCGGGCAAGAGCACGGTCGCTTTCGACATCCTGTTCAACGAGGGCCAGCGCCGCTACCTGGAGTCGCTGAACGCCTACGCCCGGCAGTTCGTGCAGCCGGCCTCGCGCCCGGACGTGGACGCCATCTTCGGCATCCCGCCCACCGTGGCCATCGAGCAGCGCACCAGCCGCGGCGGGCGCAAGAGCACCGTGGCCACCATGACGGAGGTCTATCATTTCCTGCGGCTGATGTTCGTCAAGCTGGGCACCCAGTACTGCCCGGATTGCGACGTGCCCATCCGGGCCCAGAGCCTGGCCTCCATCCATGCTCAGATCACCCGCGGTCACCGCGGCGACCGGGTCACCCTGCTCGCCCCACTGGTGGTCTCGCGCAAGGGCTACTACACCGATCTCGCCAAGTGGGCTGCCGGCAAGGGCTTCGAGTACCTGCGGGTGGACCGCGCGATGACGCCCACCGGCGACTGGCCGCGCCTGGACCGTTTCCAGGAGCACGACATCGACCTGCCCGTGGGCGAGATCACCGTGACTCCCGAGCGGGGCGAGGACCTGGAGACGCTGCTGCGCAGCGCCCTGGACTACGGCAAGGGCACCATCAAGCTCGCCACCGCCGACGGCGACGTGCTGTTCTCCACGGAGCGGGCCTGCCCGAGCTGCCGGCGCTCCTTCGCCGAGCTGGATCCGCGGCTGTTCTCCTACAACTCCAAGCACGGCTGGTGCCCGTTATGCTTCGGCACCGGCGAGGTACTGCCGGGGTTCGACGCCGAGCAGACCGGCGAGGAAGGCGTCTGGGCCGCCGACGCGGACGCCCCGCCCGAGGTCTGCCCCCGCTGCGAGGGGCGGCGCCTGCGTCCCGAGGCACTGGCGGTGCGCTTCAAGGACCGCAGCATTGCCGACTACACCGCCCAGGCCGTGGCCGCAGCCGCCGAAACCTTCGCCGGCATGGCCCTGGACGGGCGGCAACAGGCCGTGGCCCGGGACCTGCTCACCGAGATCAACAACCGCCTGAGCTTCCTGCGCGAGGTAGGCCTCGCCTACCTGTCCCTGGACCGGGCCGCCCCCACGCTCTCCGGCGGCGAGGCCCAGCGCATCCGCCTGGCGGCCCAGCTCGGTTCCAACCTCCAGGGCGTGTGCTACGTGCTGGACGAGCCCACGATCGGCCTCCACCCCCGTGACAACCGCATGCTGCTGGACACCCTGGGCCGGCTGGAGGGCAAGGGCAACACCATCGTGGTGGTGGAGCACGACGAGGAGACCATCCGCCGGGCAGAGCACGTCATCGACCTGGGCCCGGGCGCAGGCGTGCAGGGCGGGCGCGTGGTGGCCGCCGGCACCCTGGACGACCTGCTGGCCAACCCGCGCTCGGTTACGGGACGCTGCCTGGCCCAGCCGCTGTACCACCCGCTCACCGCCGAGCGTCGCACCGACGCGCCCGAGCACACGGTGCACGTCCGCGGCGCGGACCTGCACAACCTGCGCGGCATCGACGTGGCCGTTCCGCTGGGCCGGCTGGTCTGCGTCACCGGCGTGTCCGGCTCCGGCAAGAGCACTCTGGTCCGCGAAGTCCTGCACGCCAACCTGCGCCGGCTGGTTTCCGCCAAGCGGGAGGCACACCGGGTCGTCGCCGCCGGCTGCGAGGCCCTGGACGGCTGGGAAAGCCTCGACCGGGTGCTGGAAGTGGACCAGACACCCATCGGCAAGACGCCGCGTTCCTGCCCCGCCACTTACGTCGGTTTCTGGGACCACATCCGCAAGCTGTTCGCCCAGACCGCGGAAGCCCGCATGCGCGGCTACGGTCCGGGCCGGTTCTCGTTCAACACCCGGGACGGGCGCTGCCCCGAATGCGAGGGCCAGGGCGTCAAGCGCATCGAGATGAGCTTCCTGCCCGACGTCACGGTGCCCTGCGAGACCTGTCGCGGGCAGCGCTTCACCCCGGAAACCCTGGCGGTCGCCTACAAGGGACGGTCCATCGGCGACGTGCTCAACATGAGCGTCAGCGAGGCGGTGGAGTTCTTCCAGACCCACGCCGCGGTCCATCACGCTCTGAAGCTGCTGGAGGACGTGGGACTGGGCTACCTGACGCTGGGCCAGCAGAGCCCAACCCTGTCCGGCGGCGAAGCTCAGCGCATCAAGCTGGTCACGGAGCTGGCCAAGGCCAGGCCGGACACCGGCCGCCGGCGCCAGCCCCACACCCTGTACGTGCTGGACGAGCCCACGGTGGGCCTGCACATGGCCGACGTGGAAAAGCTCATCCACGTGCTCCACCGCCTGGTGGGCGCCGGCAACAGCGTGGTGCTCATCGAGCACAACCTGGACATCATCGCCGAGGCCGACTGGCTGATCGACATGGGCCCGGAGGGCGGCGACGGCGGCGGCCAAGTGGTGGCCGAGGGCAGCCCGGAGGGCGTGGCCGCACGGCCGGGCGAGTCGCATACCGGGGCGATTCTGGCGGAGTTTCTGAAGGAACGCGGACGGAATTCGGAGGAGGACCGGGCGCCGGCTGCGAGGGTGTCGGAATAAGGCGCAACGGGCAAGCCGTTCATAGGATTTCCATTCTAAACACCTTATAACCCTTTAATATTTATTTATTTTCGTGTGGCTCTCAGCCATGGGTCTCAGGCACGGGCCGGGCCGTGACATCGTAGGAGCGGCCCATGGCCGCGAACACGTATAGCAGCGCCACCGCTACGGACTCGCCCGGGGGACGGGCTCCCACAGACCTCCCACAGACCTTCGATCTTCCACCGTGGACGGCGAACGGGGGGGGTAGGCAAGGGTATCCGCGCCAGGAAGGCCTCGATGATGGAGGCGCTGGCCACCGAGAACCTGCCGCGACGTCTCCGACAGGTCCCGGAGATCAGGGGAACGGTTCGCAAACAGACGGTTAAAGCGTTTTATTCCGGCAACTAGTAACTGTCCGGCCCATACGCGCGGTGCCCGTCAGCCGGCGGGATACGAAGGCCGCCCCGGCTTGAGCCGGGGCGGCTGCCGTGCGGTTACTGCTGGCCGCCCTGCTTCTGCATCTGCTTCTGCTGCGAGCGCATCTGACGGACCTGCTGCTGAAGCTGCTGCCGCGTCTGGTTGTACTCCTTGATCAGCGACTCGGCGTCCGGGTCGGTGTCCTTCATCGCGGCGATCAGGTTGTCGCGGAACTCGCCACTCTTCTGCTGCACCTTCTTGTCCTGGAAAGCGTCGCGACGGGCCTGGATCAGGGAACGCTGATGATCACGCATCTCCTTGACCAGCTTCTGTTTTTCGCCCTTTTCCGCGTCCTTGGACTGCAGCTTCTTGCGGATCTCCTGCATCCGCTGCATGTCCTTCTCGGGCGTGTGGCCCTTGTCCTTCATCGTGGAGACGACGAGGTCCTGCAGGTCTTTGCGCTGCTTGGCGAGCTCCGGGTGCTTCTTCAGCGTCTTCTGCTGAAGCTTGCCCAGCTCGCGCTGGAGATTCTGCAGCTTGCGCTGGGTCTGCGCGAGGGCCTGCCGGCCGTTCGCAGCGGATGGGGCCTGCTGCTCGGTCTGCGGCCCCTTCTGCGCCTCGGCGCCCTTCTGCTGCGCAAGTGCCGGCGTGATGCTCAGCGCCCCGACGAGCAGCCCCATACCTGCAATGTGAAAAATCTTCGATCGGTGATCCATGCGATCTCTCTTCCTCAGTCTTGGTCGCTTTTACAGACGATCAACCGTAACAGCCTGTACTTGCAGGCTCAATGCGACCTGATGAATTGTTCGAGACGCCCCTGGAGCCGATTCGGGCTGGAGGGCTTTGGCCCTTAGTCCCCGCCCAACTCTTCACGCTTGCGGTCTAGATGCGCCAGCAGCCGCGTCTCGTAGTGAGGATCCGCCCATAGGGGTGCGGCGCTCCGCCGGCCCCGATAACTCTCCAGCTGCATTCTGAGCAGCGTAAGCCGGCGGTGGGCTTCCCTGCGCTCGGCCGTGTCGCTCTCCATCTCGCCGAGCCCGGCCAGCAGATCCTCCACGCGTTGGATTTCCCTGCGGGTCTGAAGTTCCGGCGGCAGGTAGTTGGCGTTCTTCAGAACGCGGTACGCCATGCGCACATCCTCGGGCACCAGCGTGTCGTCGTCCAGCTGCAGGGGGCGTCCCGCACCGGGTAGATCGTCCAGCTCGCCCCGCTCCGCCGCCTCCTGTATGCGCGATTCGGCCAGCTTGTCGAGAATGCTCATAAATCGAACAGGCTCATCTGGTCGCCGGGCCGCCCTGGCACCGTGAATTGAGAGCAGTCCAGCGGCGGCAGGCTTGCCTCGTAGCCGAGCCTGCGCACTGCGATGCGGAACCGCTGTGCCACCAGGGTGGCGAGATCGCCCGAGCCGCGCATGCGCTGGCCGAACCGACTGCGATACGCGCGGCCGCCATGGAGCTCGCGCAGCAGGCTGAACAAATGCGCCGTGCGGCCGGGATAATGCACGTCCATCCAGTCGCGCATCAACCCCTCCACCTCGTGGGGCAGGCGCAGCATGATGTAGCCGGCGGCCCGCGCGCCGCGCTCGCGGGCCGCGCCCAGGATGGCCTCCAGCTCGTGGTCGGTCAGCTGCGGGATCACCGGGGCCACATTCACCGAGACGGGCACACCGGCTTCCGCCAGCCGCTGTATGGTGCGCAGCCGCCGCCCGGGTCCGGCGGCCCTCGGCTCCAGAGAGCGGTTCAGGTCACCGTCCAGCGTAGTCACGCTGACCGCCGCATGCACCAGCCCGTCTTCGGCCATCGGCGCCAGGATGTCCAGATCTCGCTCGATGAGGGCCGACTTGGTGATCAGCGTGACCGGGTGGCGGTGCTCGGCGAGCACTCGCAGTATGCCCCGCGTCACCTCGAGCTTGCGCTCCGCCGGCTGGTAGGCGTCGGTATTAACGCCCAGAGCGATCGGCGCACAGCGGTAGCCGGGGCGGGCCAGCTCCCGCTCCAGAAGCGCGCCGGCGTCGGGCTTGTAAAAGATGCGCGTCTCGAAGTCCAGACCCGGCGAGAGATCCAGGTAGGTGTGGCTGGGACGGGCATAGCAGTAGATGCAGCCGTGCTCGCAGCCGCGATAGGGGTTGAGGGAGCGGTCGAAAGGGATGTCGGGCGAACGGTTGTAGGTGATCACGGAGCGCGCGCGGTCGGCGGCCACGACGGTTCGCGGGCGGCCGGCTTCCGCCTCGGCCTCGGCCATGGCCCCCCATCCGTCGTCCTCGCGGGCGTGCTGCCGCTCCTGGAAGCGCCCGGCGTGCTCGCTGACGGCGCCGCGCCCCTTGAACACCCGGAAGTAGGCCTTCTCATCCATGGCTTCCCCCGCCTTCTCGGGTCGTGCACCGGACATCCGCCGAGGATATAGCCGCGGCCGAATCGGCGGCAATACCGGCCCCCGGTATCGGGAATCTCCAGGGGATCAGCGGGACCGGTGCGGACGCACGTCGCGCGCGAGCCAGTACCGAGGATCGCCTTCGAACCGCCGGCGGCAGCCCTCGCTGCAGAAGTGATAGCGGCGGTGTTGATAGAGCAGCTCGCAGGGTCCATCCCGCTTGAGCCTCACGCCGCAAACCGGGTCGACCCGGTCGTCGAGGAACAGGCACCGGACCAGGCAATAGAACACCGCGGCACCGGCGACGGCGATCAACAGGTGAATCATGCGCTCACGCCCCTCGGTGACGTCGCCGTGGTGTCCACGGGCCGCGTCGACCGGCGTCCCATCAATGCCCAACGCTGCAGGAGCCCTGACGAACGCATGCGGGTCGGCCGACGGCGAGCCCGGGACGGGTCCCACCGTTAGACGGTGGCTATGGGGGAACCTACGCCGGTTGTACGCCTTTCCTGTTGACTGCGGTCACATAAACGTCGACCCGCGGCGGGTGCGGCCATTTTTCCTGGGTCCGTACGGCAAAAACGGCTACCCTCCGCGGAGGTTCCGCAAAGCTGGAGAGCACGAATGGACGTCCTCCCCAACCAGACCTGCCCGCTGTGCGGCCGGCCCAACGGCTGCGCCCCGGCCCAGGCGGGTCGCCTTGACGTGGACTGCTGGTGCGCAAGCGCGGAGATCAGCCCCGAAGCGCTTGCCCGGATCCCCGAATCGCTGCGCGGCAAGGCGTGTCTTTGCGCCCGCTGTGCCGCGGGCGCATCGGAAGACGCGGGCGACGGATAACCGCCGCAGGCAGCCGGATCAGGCCGCGCGACGCGGTTGTCAATCGGTGCGGAAGTCCTGGGGCGGCAGGGGCGGCTGCGGTGCGCGGGACGGAGTACCCGGCCTGTCCGCGCCGAACAGGACGGATGATCTGTCAGGTCGTACTGCCCGCCGCGGACGCCGGCAGTAGACCGAAATCGTAATCCACGCGGTAGAACGGCGCGGACACGCCGTATTCCTCGGCAAGCTCCGGGGAACGCTCCGTCCGGTATGCGATCACCAGGGAGTTCTTGACGCCGAATACCGCGTCGGAGTCCAGGTAGCGGTCCCCTTCGGTGAACAGCTGGGTCACCACGGGCCGGTAGCCGTCGGCCGAAACGATGAAGTGGATGTGCGCGGGGCGGAATGGATGCCGCCCGGTGGCTTTGAGCATGTCGCCCACGGGCCCGTCGTCCGGGATGGGGTAGCTGACCGGCTTGACGGTTCGGAACCAGTACCGGCCCTCTTCGTCGGTGCGGAAACGACCGCGCAGGTTGAACTCCGGCTGGTTCGGATCCTGAGACTCATAGTAGCCGTTGGGCGCGGTCTGCCAGACATCCAGCAGCGCGCCGGCGAGGGGCCGTCCCCGCTCGTCGGTGACCCGTCCCCGAACCACCACCGGCTCGCCCTCGGTCTGCGCATCGATCCGCGCGCCGGCCTCCAGCTCCGGGGCCCCTTCTCGGTAGAACGGGCCGAGCACGCTGGATTCCGTCATGCCCTCGGGCACTCGGTGATTCATGGCGTCCACCAGAATGGACAGCCCCAGCGTATCCGACAGCAGAATGAACTCCTGGCGCTCGTCGTCGGTGATATGGCCAACGCGGGTGAGGAACTGGATACCCCGGAACCACTCTTCCTCGGTGAGCTGGGTCTCCCGGGCGAAGTCGTGGAGATGCCGCACCAGGCTGGTCATGATCTCCTTGAGGCGCGGATCGGCGGTATTCTCCAGGCTATCGGTGACGGCCCGGGTCACGTTGTCTTCGGTCAGATTGCGCATGGTCCTCTCCTCCGAATACCCACAGGCTTCAGAGTCGTGGAAGCAACTCTTTGAATGTGCTCGGCCCAAGGGATCGAGCATGCATGCCATTGATGCTTCGTCTATTGATATGGATGGAACAGGGACCTTCAGATTAGTCCACGGCAGGCGTAGGGTCGAACTTCCACGATGGGTGTCGGACAGCAACCGACCGCCCGCGAGGCGCCGGGGTTCGTCCGCTACGCAGGAGACCACAGGCCCGTTTCGGCAGCAACGGAGCTGATATGTACGTTCCAGAACACTTCGAAGAAAGCCGTGTCGAGGTGCTTCACGACCTGATTGTGAAGAACCCCTTCGGGCTGCTCTGCACCCATGGGTCGGGCGGCCTGGATGCGAACCACCTGCCTTTTCTGCTCGACGCGCAATCGGGATCGTACGGCGTGCTTCACGCCCACGTGGCGCGCGCCAACCCCCTGTGGCGGGAAGTTCGCTCCGGCGAAGAGGCCCTTGCGATATTCAGGGCCGAGCACGCCTACATCTCGCCGAACTGGTATCCCAGCAAGCACGAGCTCCACAGGCAGGTACCGACCTGGAACTACCGGGTCGTCCACGCCCACGGCAGGATCACGATCCACGACGACGAGCGCTACGTGCGCGGACTGGTCGCTCGCCTCACACGGGTTCACGAAGCCTCCCAGCCGGAGCCCTGGAGGATGGGCCAGAGCCCCAAGGACTACATCGACGCCATGGTCAAGGCAGTCGTGGGCATCGAGATCGAGATCACCCGCCTGGTCGGCAAGTTCAAGCTCAGCCAGAACCGCGAGGCGCGGGACATCCAAGGCGCGGCGGAGGCCCTGAAGCGGCAGGGAGATACGGTGCTCGCTGAGGCCATGCTGGATAGTATCTCCGAGTGACGCGCGGGCGGCCGACCGCGCTGCGGCGACAGGACTACAACCGGGAACGACCACGTTCGGCACTCGGCTGCCGGGCGCCTGCTGAATTCGCCCGTCCGGATCACGATACGACGCGCGGACCGATCAGTTCGGCGCTTCCTCAGTCTTCGGCTGCACGTGAGGCTCGGCTGTCGGTCGTGCGTTCCGCATCGGGCCGCTGGTCCATCTCAGCATCGGGCGCCATCCCCTTCAGGAATTTGAACAGATCGCTGTTCGTGGAGAGGACCAGCGTTGTGTTTTCCGAGATGATGGACTTGTATGCCTGCATAGTCCGGGTGAATTCATAAAGCGCCACCGATTCGGCGCTCTGGTTGTAGGCGCGTGCATAGATTTCGGTGGCTTTCGCATCCGCCAAACCGCGAATCTCTTCGACCTGGCGATACGCTTCCGACTGGATCTTGTTCAGATCACGCACACGATTGCCGCGGATCCTGGCCGCCTCGCCGTTGCCTTCCGAGAGGAAGCGTTCTGCGATCTGCCGGCGTTCGCTGATCATGCGATCGTAAATCTTCGGGCGCACGCTCTCGTTGTAGTTGATCCGCTTGAACCGGATATCGAGCAGGTCGATGCCGAAGACGCGTACCTTTTCCGCGGCGGCGGCAAAGATCTCGTGCTCGACCAGTGCGCGGCCTTTCCTGATCGGCACCAGCGCTCCGATGTCCTGCTCGCGTTCGGACTGGGTCAACAGCGCGTCGCGCAGCGGCACCCGATCCTTGGTGGTGCGGATAATTTCGATCAACTCATGCTTGGCGACGGCATTACGGGTTTCGCTGCCCAGAATATCGTCGAGGCGGGACTGGGCGCTGCGCTCGTCACGGAGCCGAAGAAAATACTGGAGAGGGTCCGTAATCCGCCATCGGGCGTAGAGATCGACCGAAATGTAGAGCTTGTCCTTGGTGGGCATATCGGACGGATTGCCGTCCCATTCGAGCACCCGCTTGTCGATGACGTTGACGTTCTGGATGAAGGGAACCTTGAACTTCAGCCCGGCGGTGGTCACGGGGTCGCCGATCGGCTTGCCGAACTGGGTCATGACCACCTGCTCGATTTCGCTGACCGTATAAAGGGCGTTGACGGCCACGAAGAGCCCGGCTGCCACCACACCGGCGATCACGAATTTCGCGGCCCTGCTCATGGCTGCTCTCCGGTTTGGGTGTCGAGATTGAGGAAGGGAAGTATGCCGCGCGCCTGCTCGTCGATGATGATCTTCGAGCGGATACCCGGCAGGACGTTCTGCAGGGTCTCGATGTAGATCCGGCGCAACGTGACCTCCGGGGCCTTGCTGTATGCGGCCAGCAGCGCGCTGAAGCGGGAGGCATCGCCTTCGGCTTCGTTGATTCGCTTGAGCCGGTAGCCGTCAGCCTCGCGGATGCGCTGATCCTTCTCGCCCTCCGCCAGCGGAATCACCTTGTTGTATTCCCGCCTGGCCTCGTTGATCAGCCTCTCCTTTTCCTGCTGGGCCTGATTCACCTCGTTAAAGGATTCCTGCACCGGCGCGGGCGGGTTAATGTTCTTCAACTGCACCTGGTCGATGCTGATGCCCATCGCGTATTTGGTTGAGAGCGCCTGCATCTTGGTCAGCGCCTCGCTCTCGATCTCCTGGCGCCCGATGGTGATCACCTCGTCGACGGTGCGATCGCCGACCACCTCGCGCATCACGGACTCGGAAACATAGCGAAGTGTTTCGCTCGGCTCGCGCACCTCGAACAGGAACTTGACCGGGTCCGAGATCCGATACTGCACAACCCACTCGACCAACGCGGCGTTCAGGTCACCGGTAACCATCTGGGTCTCCCGCTTCGCGTCGCGAGGACCGGGACTTTGGTACGGATCGGTCGCGCCTGGGGTCGTAAACCCGAATTCCTGCTTCAACTGCCGCTTGACGGGAACGATGGTTGCCTTATCGATGCCCAACGGGAGCTTGAAATGCAGTCCCGGTGGAACCTGTTCGAGGTACTTGCCGAATCGTTGCACGACAGCGACCGAATCGCTCGGCACCGTGTAATAGGCTGTCCAGGCGCCTATACCGATCAGCGCTATCGCAACCAGGATGAGGCCCCCTCGCGGGCTGCCGCCCGACATGAACTGCTTGAGCTGACCCTGCCACTGCCGCAGCATGTCGTCGACGCCGGAGCCTGCGCTCGGCCCGCCGCCCCAGGGATTGCCCGGGTCGCCTTCACTGTGATCCGTTGGCATTGGAACGCCTCCTATTGCGCGCACCGCGACGCAGCATGCGGCGCAAGCCCGCAGTTGATCTCACGGCTATTGACGTCGTTGCCGAATTGCCGCCCCGATGGGATTCCAGCACCTGACGCCGCCCGCGTTCGTTGAACGGACCGAGGTATTACCGGCAAATGCGTCGCCGATTCTCAAAAGTCATGGGTGGGGGGCTCCGCTTTCAGCGGGTGCGGTCCATTGCAGAGGCATCGAACATTGCGTCCCGTTGCTGCAACGTTGCGCCGAAAGTCACGGCCGGCGATTGACGCAGATCAATATGGGCTGTCCATCGGCGGGCCGGCCGCTCGAACGGACAGCGATGCGCAATCGACGACACCGACACGCCAGCCGCCCTCCGCGCCAGGGTCAATTGCCACCGCCTCACTGTAAGGAGCTGTGGCCTCGAGGCCGACCGGCGTATCGGGGGTGACTTGTGGTCTTTCCCCGAATGGCTGATGCCCGAGTTCAGGAAAGCCCATCGTCCGCTTGCCGTCGCGTCGCGGGCCTGACGGGTTGTGGACCCGGTTCGTGAGCGCCGCCCCGACACCGATGAGGCGTCCTGTACCCCACCTCATCGGTGTCTCCCGGGCCGCGCGCCACCACAAGGAAGCGCTGAAAACGCCCTAGCCGGAGGTGGTGCCGTAGACGAAGACGAGTTTGGCGGTGAGCTCGCCTGCATCCTCCGAGCCATAGATATCCACGGCAACCGGGTCGGAGGCGCCGTCCAGATACGCCGCCAGAGCGTCGGCGGAAGGCAGCTCCTCGCTCCGCATGCCATCGGCGTCAATCACGAAGTACCGCGTCTCGTCCGTCAGCTTGACCATCTGGTCGCCTGTGTCAGCGGTCACGGTCATAGACCAACCGCCGGCGTCGACCGTCTTGAGGGTGCCGCTCAGGCTGCTAGAGACAGCCACCGTATTCAGCAGGACCAGCGCTCCCTTCAAATACGCGGGTTGCGCGTCAGGCAAGGCGAGCACTCCGTCCACGGTAGCCGCCAGCCCAGGAACAACGTCGGCGGGCAGCAACGCTTCACCCTCACGCGAGTAAATCTTGGTGCCGGTCTGCAACTGCACTGCGAGCGGCGATTCCGTGAGGATGCCCTGGGCGGGAGCGACTTCAAGATCGAAGCTGTTGTCGGGCTGCACCTCGGAGGCGGTGGTCCCCGCCACGCGGACGAATGTCCCCGACGGGCCCAGCTCCAGCACGACGGCATTCAGACGCACGTGGTCATCGAAAAGGTCCCTGTGTCCCTTCTCTTTTTTGTGCTGGCCGTGGTAACTCGTTTGCGACGTATCCGTCTCCCATGCGAGCTTACCGATAGCGGTCAGCTCGTCGCCCGCCGCTATCAGATCGAACACTTCCGGATCGCCCGTGACGCCGAAGACGCCGGCGTCCTCCGCCGTATTCACCCGTAGGCAGCGCTGCTCGCCGCTGTCGTCGAAGTTACCCTTGTGGTCGTCCGCGCTGACGCTGGAGACCACCCGATTGGGGCAGAGGTCGAAGCTTCGGGTAAGGTCGTCAATATTGTCCACCTGGCCGTGGATACGCACCAGCTTGTCGGTGTTCACCCCAGATATCACACGAACGAACACCACGGGCCGGAACTTGAACTTCATCTTCTTGCCGGCCTTCACAACGTGTATGGCCTTGTCAGCGTCCACGTCCAGTTCCAGCACCAACGATCCGCCGGAATAGACGTGGAAGCTGCCGCGCGGATTGAGATCGACCTTGCCATTGCCAGGCAGGTGGACGGGGAATTCGTTCCGGATCATCTCACCCGTGGAATCGTCCATTCTCACCAGCGTCAGGCTTTTGAGCGTGAGACGGATCTTGTCGTAACTGCCCACGGGCACCGCGTCGGTAACGGCAAAAAGATCGGAAACGCCCGACAACTGGAGCAGATCCACGGTTTCATCACCCTCGAACACTGTCACCCGGTGGTGGTCACCAAGCAGCTCGATGCGGGTAATGTTGGCGAGTATCTGATCGAAATCTTTGGACGGCCCATCGGTCAGCACGATAGCCACGGTACCGGTATCCCCGGATGTGCCCACGGGGCCGCCACCGGAACCACTCGAGGAGCCACCGGAGCCGCCGGAACCGCCGCACGAAGTGAGGATCAACACACAGACCGGAACCAGGAGCCAGTTCAGAAGGTATCTTCGAATCATTGCCATGGGGCACCTCCGTACAGCGATATTTGGAGGAATCACTACCGGTCGCCTTCCACGGCAGTTTTCCCTACGCACGCACCCAAACCGCCGCCGCAACTCTGCGGCGTGTTCATTGCGCGCATCCGTAAGTTTCAGCAAGTTGCGTGCCCGACCTAGAAGTGACTAATAATTCAATAGGTTGAGTCGACTGGCGGCCCGAATACCAAAGTCTTTGTAATATTTTCTGACAGACGACGCCCCATGCGGGGGCTCAGAGGGAGGGACAACGCCCCTCCCTCGGCGGGAATTCCAGGCCGGTTAACCGCCTTTTCTGCTCCTCCGTGAATCCCGTCTTCTCCATAGCTAGCTCTTGCCTCCAAGTCTGCCAGAGGTCGCCACCTGCTTGTGGTCTGCTGAGTGTGGGTCCTTACGGTAAGGTCACGCGGCCGCCTTCAGCCAAGAGCGGTCGCTGCAGCCTGTAGAGCCCTGATCCTTCCCACAAAACTTCAATCTTTAGCGTGAAACTGAAACCGGCTGCACTATTTGACCATAACGCTCAAAAACCGCTTCGGCGTTTTGGTCCTTTGCGTTCTTCGGCATGTGCTTTGGTCTTATCCCGGCCTGTTCGACAAGAGCTCGTATGTAGCTCGCCTTAACCATAAAGTTCACATTCTCTACGTCGCGATCCGGTGATGCGATATCCCGCAACTTGGCGACAGCGACACCAACGACAGCACCTTTTTCATTAAAAACAGGTCCACCTGAGTTGCCCGGTTGAAGCGGCGCTGAAATCTGCGCTCTGCTTGCATCGGACTGCACCCCCTGGAGCGCGTTAATGACGCCCGTCACAACCCGCGGCTCTTCTCCGAGCGTCGCCGTCAGAGGAAACCCTATGACCGTAATGGACTGCCCCGTCTTGGCGGACGAAAGCGCGGGAATTGGACCACAGTCCGGTGTCGAGCCACGGACTCTTAGGAGAGCTAGATCGGTGCTTGGGTCCGCGAGAACAACCTGTGCAGGATAGTTCTTGCCTTTGTTGAAGCCTATGTGAATTGTTTTGGCATTCTTGATGACGTGGTAGTTGGTTATAAATAATCCTTTACTGCTAATTGCCCACGCGGTCCCCGAGGAGTCACCCTTGCCTGAGCCCTTTTCACGTGGGTAGACCTTGATCAGCGCGAGCGGCTCGGAACCAGGCGAATTGAGGGCCACTATGGCGTTCCGCCTCGTTCGCCAGGTTACACCCTCTTCAAGATGGTTACTCATCTTCCAACGGCCAACGGACACTTCGCCAACATTCAAGCTGGAGAATTTCGCCTTAATCTCTCCGGGCTCCCATCCGGCCCTTTCCGACTCGAGTACCATCGCTAGATATGCGTATCGAGGATCGGCCGTACTCTTTATAAGGCCAAGCGTATATTCGCCGTCTGGATCAGTCCATATCCCAACGAATCCGTCGTCTCGATCATCCACGTAGTCCTGAAATCCTGAATATGAAATCGGCACCGATGCGGGCGCGTACTGCCGAATGCCTTTTTCAGCACTAATCTCAGGTTCTGAGAAATACCTGATGTCGATCTCAAGCGGCTGACACGGCGCCGGCGGGCCTTGGTCGGTGAGAAGAGCCGGGTGCTAAGCCGGATGCAGGCTGACCTCCAGGCGGTTTGCCCGGGTCTGCTCGCGATCACCAACGATGCCGACAACCTCTGGTTCCTGCGGCTGCTCAGCCACGGCGAGAATTTAATCAAGCTTTCCCGCCTGCGCAGCACCACACTGCTGAAGATACCGGCGGTAGGGCGCAAGTACGCGGCGCTGATCAGGCAGTGGCAGGGGCGAGCCTTCTTCAGTCACGAAGTGGACTATGTCGGGCCGATGATCGTTGAGGATGCCCGGCGCATTCTGGCGCTGCGGGAGAAGGTCCGCGAGATCGAGGCGCAGTGCGAGGCGCTTGCCGAACGATCGCAGCTGAGTCGGCTGATCCGCACGATACCGGGCTTCGGCCTGGTCTGCGCCAGCGAGATCGGCGGTGAGATAGGCACCATCGCGCGCTTTGCCAACGAACGCAGCCTAGCGCTGTATCTCGGCATGGCGACACTGGACGATAGCTCCGGCACGCGCAAAGGTGCCAAGCGGCCCAAGCACGTCAATGCGCACGCGCGGATGGCGATGATGACCGCAGTGGACCGTCATCGGAAATCGGTGCCGGAGTCACAACGCTACTACGCAAAAAAGCGCGCGGAAGGAAAGACGCATAACCAGGCCGTTCGCGCCCTGGGTCGGCATCTTTGCCGCGTTCTGTTCAAGATGTTGACCCAAGAACGCCCCTACGAACGTCGCCAATGAACGCGCGCGCTATTTGAAAATTCCAGCGGGATGTTCAGCTCTGACAATCCAACGTGGAGGTGGAGTAGTTTTTGGATTGTGAGACCTAACCCGGCTCCGTGCCCGTGGCCTGCTTTGCGCGTTTTAAGTTCGACTTGGCACGCCGCTCCGAACAAGACTCACGTGCGAAGATGAATGACCATAACCCCCCGACGCTCACTGCCGGTTGGGCGGCACGATGCCGAACTGGCGCATCCGCCGGTAAATGGTCGGGCGCGACAGCCGCAGGTGCCGCGACACGGCGCTGATATTCCAATGCTCTCTGCGCAGCAGCGCGCGGAGCTCCCTCGCCTCCGGCGGCAGATCGCGGCCTTCCGAAGCGAGGCGGTCCGCACCCTGGGCGGAGCTGTCCGGTGCCGTTCCGAGAATCTCTTCCGGCAGATCGGCGACGGTGATCTGGTCGCCCTCGCTGGTCGCCAGCGCATACTCCAGCGCGTTTTTCAGCTGGCGGATGTTGCCGGGCCAGTGGTATGCGAGCAGCGCGCTCATGGTATCCGCCCGCAGCCGGGCCTCCTGCCGTCGTTCCTGGGTAAGCTCGGCGAAGAGGACTGTGATGACGTACTGCAGATCGGCACGCTCCCTCAAGGGCGGCAGCCGCAGCGCCGCGCCGTTGAGTCGGTAATAGAGGTCCTCGCGAAAGCGATGCTCGGCCGCCATCTGCCCGATATCGCGGTGGGTCGCGGCGATCACTCTGAGATCGACCTTCAGCGGACGGTCAGCGCCCAGAGGCAGGATTTCCTGCTCGGCCAGCACGCGCAGCAGACGGGTCTGAAGATGCAGCGGCATGTCCCCAATCTCGTCCAGGAAAAGGGTCCCGCCGTCGGCCTGCTGCAGCAGACCTTTCATGCCCTTGCTGCGCGCTCCGGTGAAGGTGCCGGGGTGATAGCCGAAAAGCTCGCTCTCGATCAGGGATTCGGGGATCGCCGCGCAGTTCACGGCAACGAACACCTTGTGGGACCGGTCGCTGGACTCGTGGATCGCTCTGGCCAGACGCTCCTTCCCCGTCCCGGTTTCGCCGCCGATCACTATGTTGACCCGCTCGTTGCGCAGGCGCTTGGCGATAGCCAACGTCTTGCGCATGGAAGGGTCGTCGGCGGCCAGCGAATCCAGCGCTTGCACGACCTGAGAATCCGCCCAGCGAGTTGCCGCGCTGCCATGCCTGGGCCGTTTGGGCTCGATGACGGTCCCGAAGAACACCTCGCTGGACTGGTGCCAGCGGAAGGCCCGGATCTGGTCTGCCGCACCCAGCGGAATACTCCAGATTTCCGAGAGCTCGCAATCGAACAGGTTCTGAATGGCCGGCGGCGTTTCCTCGGCGCCGATCACGGAAACCCGGTACCGATCGATAAGGTTCCGCCCTGCCGTGTTCGCGGCGATCACCGACCCCGATTCGTCCATCGCGAACATAAACTTGCCGTTGACGTGAACGAACTCGCGTGACGAGTCGCAGCGAAAGATGTAGCTGTCCCGGTACCGCCAGAGGAAATAGGCGTCCTCGATCATTCGGGCGTAAAGGGTGACCAGATGCAGCGCGAATGTCTGACTCGACGGGGCCCGGGGAGAATCGAGCGCCGAGATATCCAACACGGCCAGAACGTTGCCTGACGGATCGGTGATCGGGGCGGCGGTACAGGTCAGGGAGATGTGGGTCGCGTCGAAGTGGTCGTTGCGGTGGCAGGTGAGCGCCTGACCTTCCTCGATGCATGTGCCAACCCCGCAAGTGCCGGCGTGCTGTTCCTGCCAGTCCGCGCCCAGGTAAAGCCCTGCCTTGCGCAGCCGCCGTCGGTCGGTCCTTTCTCCGAGGAATTGCACGGTGATCCCGCGCTGATCGGTCAACAACAGCACGTAACCGAGTTGCGCGATCTGCTGGTAAAGCTGGTCGACCCCGGCACGCGCCACGTTCAACAGCTCGTCCGCCCGATCCTGGTGCTCCACGAGCGTCTGGTGAGTCACGATCCGGGCGGCCCGAGGCCGGCTGGGGTCCAGCCCGTGCTGCAGCACACATCGTTTCCAGGAGCGTTCGATCAGCTCCGGCTTGCGCAGATGTTCCTCGTTGTGCGACGCACACCGCATGATGGTATCGATGTGCGAGGTCTGCTCGGCACGCAGGGTCATTTTGCTCCTCCAGTTCAGCGCGGGTTCCGCGGGCGCGGTTTTCCACCGCTTCTTACCGTCTTCGCTGTTTCCGCGTCGTCGGCCGCCGCGAGTGAGCTGAATCCCAAGAGGGTTTCAGAGACGCCTTTTCCAGGCGGGAGGGCTGCAGATGCTTTCACCGGCTGGTCACGGGGCACGGCATCCAGCGCCCCCCGTTCGCACCCACCCTAAAGACTAGGCGATGCACCTGCCCTGTCAACTGGGGGAAAAACGCAATGGAATAAGCTGTTTACAACTGTAAAGGCCAGCTCCGGCGAAGCGTTACAGTTGTAAAGATCAGATAGCAAACGGGGGATTGCCCGGTTATCCGCAATGACCGCCTATTCCTCACAATATTATCTTATATAACAATCGGTTGACGATTTTCCCTTTGACTCCTTGGCACCCCTGGCACGGATTCTGCTTACCCCTTCCGCGAAGCTTTATGCCCGGTTTCTCCGGCAATCGACCATAGAGCCCGAAAATCGGGAGCTTCCGCTGCCCGCTGTCACTCGCCGAAGGACGACCGAAGAGCGCTGGGGCGAGGGATGTTGCGGACGAGACAACCTGACTTTGCGGAGGAGTATATGAACGCGATCGTATCCGAAAAGACCACGGAGATCGGCAGCTGGCTGGACCGCTTCGGCGCCGCCCTCGAGGCCGGGGAAATCGGCGAGGCAGTTTCCATGTTCGACGATGACTGCTACTGGCGCGATCTGGTCACCTTCACCTGGAACATCAGGACCGTCGAAGGCAAGCCCGAGATCGAGGACATGCTGAAGTCGACGCTCGCACAGGTCCGGCCGACCAACTGGCGCGCGGACGGTGATGAAACTTCCAGTGACGGCGTCACCGAAGGCTGGCTGACCTTCGAAACGGACGTCGCCCGGGGAGAAGGCTATATCCGCCTGCGCGACGGGAAGTGCTGGACCCTGCTCACGGCCATGACGGAGCTTAAGGACTACCCCGAACCGGCCGGCCCCCGCCGTCCGGAAGGCGCGAAGCACGGCATCGACCCCGACCGCAAGACCTGGTTGGACGAACGGCTGGAGGAGGAAAACCGGCTGGGCTACGACGAGCAGCCGTACTGCGTCATCGTCGGCGGCGGCCAGGGCGGCATTGGCCTCGCGGCACGGCTCAGGCGGCTGAACATTCCGACCATCGTCGTAGAGCGCAACGAGCGCCCGGGCGACTCCTGGCGCGAGCGCTACAAGACGCTCTGCCTGCATGACCCGGTCTGGTACGACCACCTGCCGTACATACCCTTCCCCGACCACTGGCCGGTGTTCTCTCCCAAGGACAAGATCGGCGACTGGCTGGAGATGTACACCAGGGTCATGGAGCTCAACTACTGGAGCTCCACCGTCTGCAAGAGCGCCGCCTACGACGAGGAGACCGGTGAATGGGAAGTGCACGTGGAGCGCGAGGGCAACCCCGTCACGCTGCGGCCCAAACAATTGGTGCTCGCGACGGGCATGTCCGGCATCCCCAACGTGCCCGATTTCCCCGGGGCCGAATCGTTCGACGGAACCCAGTGCCACTCCAGCAAGTTCGTCGACGGCGCCGACTACAAGGGCAAGAAGTGCATCGTGGTGGGCTCCAACAACTCCGCCCACGACATCTGCGGAAACCTCTGGGAGAACGGCGCGGACGTGACCATGATCCAGCGTTCTTCCACGCACGTCGTCAAGTCCGCGTCCCTGATGGAACACGCCCTCAGCGCGCTGTACTCCGAGGAGGCGGTCGCCTCGGGCGTGACGACGCACATGGCCGACATGCTGTTCGCCTCCATTCCGTACCGCATCATGCACGAGTTCCACATCCCCGTTTACGAAGAGATCGCGAAGCAGGACGCCGATTTCTATGAGCGCCTGGAGAATGCCGGCTTCATGCTGGATTTCGGCGAGGACGGATCCGGGCTGTTCATGAAGTATCTGCGTCGCGCCTCCGGCTATTACATCGATGTCGGGACCTCCGAGCTGGTGGCCGACGGCGAGGTCAAGGTGCGCAGCGGCGTCAACATACAGCGGATCAACCCGCATTCCATCACGCTGACCGACGGCTCCGAGCTGCCCGCGGATCTCATCGTTTACGCCACGGGCTACGGTTCCATGAACGGATGGGCCGCCGAAATGATTTCCCAGGAGGTCGCCGACAAAGTCGGCAAGTGCTGGGGAATGGGCTCCGGTACGCGCAAGGATCCGGGCCCCTGGGAAGGCGAGCTACGGAACATGTGGAAGCCCACCCAACAGCCGGGGCTATGGTTCCATGGCGGCAACCTGCATCAGTCCCGCCACTACTCGCATTACCTCGCCCTGCAGCTCAAGGCGCGGAAGGAAGGTCTGGACACGCCCGTGTATGGGCTGCAGGAGGTGCACCACCTGAGCTGACACCACGCCTGCGATCTGCCGACGCGCCTCTCCACATCGTGGAGGGGCGCGGTCCGATGGCCTCCCGCAGACGCTCTCCCGGCGCGAGCAGCGGGCGCGGCGACGGCGCGGCATCTCTGCGAACAAGGCGCCGCCGTGGTACTGGGCGCCAGGCGCGCGGAGCGTATCGAGTCGCTCGCCGAGAAGCTGAAGGCCAGTGACGGCAGGGCCCTCGCCGTCACGACGGACGTCACCGAGGCGGAGCAGGCGAAGCAACTCGCCGATACCGCCGTGGACAGCTTCGGCCGCGTCGACGTCATGCTCAACAACGCTGGTCTGATGCCGCTCGCCCCGCTCGAGCGCCTGAGGACGGACGAGTGAGAGCAGATGATCGACGTGAACCCGAAGGGTACGCTCCACGGCATCGCGGCCGCCCTGCCCCATATGAAAACGCAGCAAGGCGGCCACATCATCAACGTGTCCTCGGTCTACGGGCATAAGGTGGCCCCCGGGGCCGCGGTGTACTGCGCCACCGAGTTCGGCGTGCGCGCGTTGTCCGAGGGCCTGCGCCAGGAGGTGAAGCCCTACAACATCCGCACCACCGTGGTATCGCCGGGCGGCTGCCGCGCAGCGCGGACGCAGAGTAGTTCCCGCGCCCTTACCCGCCAAAGCGCGCACTCGTCTACGCGGGCCTATTTCAGTGCGCTCGCGGTCGTCATGCCCACTTCGAGCGTCATGGACCCGTCCGCGGCAAACTCCCGCCACTGGGCGCAGACGTCGCGCTCGAGCGCGTCGCACTGGGCCTCACCGGCTTGAGCCAACGCTTCGGCGAGCGGCGTGCTCTGGATGTACTGCCACAGGAAGTCGGCGGGTGCCGGGAGCTCTAGCGCCCTGGGCCTGGACTGGATGTCGATTTCCCGAAAGCCGGCACCGCCCAGGAGTCCCATGAGCTCGTCGGCGTCGTGCATCGAGAACACGACGTCAGCGAAAGCCGCGACTTTCGGGCTTACGTGACGGGCCAGTGCATCCGACATGATTGCGAACAGCGGAGGCTTCGGCCCGGGAAAGGTCAGGAAGACCCGTCCGGCGGTATCCAGAACCCGATGCATCTCGCCGAGCGCGGCCGGTCTGTCGGAAACGAACTGGAGCCCCATCTGGCAAAGAACGACATCGAAAGCCGCCTCCGGCAGGGGCATCGACTCGGCGCTCGCCTCGTACCAGTCGATGGCCATATCGGGCGGCGTCTCCGATCGGGCCACCGCCAGCATGCCGGGGTTCGCGTCCAGACCGGCGACCTCGCCCCCGGCGCCGACCCGCTCCGCCGCGAGACGCGTCACGACCCCGGTGCCGCACGCGACGTCGAGCACACGCTCGCCCGGTTGAAGCCCCGCCGCGGCGATGAGGTCGCGGGCCACCGGTGCCCCGATGGACGGCACGAAATAGCGCTGGTAGTTCTCGGCGGCAGTGCCCCCGTAGGACCGGCCGAAGGGTTGCTGTGACATCACGCACCTCCCATTCCATTGACCGCCCCGCATCCTCGCCCTGAACGGGACTGAGCCGGTCGTGACGTGGAGCCCGGGATGGCCGAATCGCGTAAATCGCCAGGACTGACGGCATGGACGGTCTCAGCCCTCACCAGGCCAATGCCGAACCACAGCAGCCAGAGGCACATCAGTATCGACGAGCCCACCCAGATCGGCGCCGCGAAACCGAAATCGGCCCAGCTCCACAGGGCCCACTCGGTGAAGGATGCGATGCCGGCAAAGACGGCGGCGCCCGCAGCCCAGACCGGAGTCGCCCGCTCTTCCGCGCGGGCCTCGTTGGCGGCGATCACGGCCACGCACAGAGCCACTCCGGCAAAGCCGTTAGCCAGCGGGTGGACTCCCCGGCTATGAAGGACATCTCGTCGCCGACGCGGGCTTCGAGCGGACCGTGAAAAACGAATACGATCGCGAGGAGGACGGAGGCGATTGGGAGCCAGGCTCCCGCGACCCTTGTCGCATTGCTGTTTGATGTCATGGGCTGCCCCAGCCGATCCACCCAGTCCGATGCTGGCCGGACGCTCTGCGTTGAGTGTCGCGGGAAGTGTAGATCCGCGGAAGGTCGGCCAGCTTCGGCAGAATTACCCAAGTGCTGCCCGTTTGGCCGTGAGTGAAATTACCCACGGTGCCGCCGTTCTCATAAGAGGTTGTGTCGATAGGCGTAGGCCGTGGCGGCTGCCCGTGAAGGAAGGTCCAGCTTCGTGAAAATGTTCGCGAGATGACGGTCGATCGTGCGCACGCTCAGGCCGAGCGCCTCCGCGATCGCTTTGTTGGTCTTGCCCGCCGCGACCAGCCTGATGACTTCCAGCTCACGCGAGGTAAGCCCAGGCACGGGCGCTTCGTTCGACGCGCTCTGAAGCATCCCGACCCGCGCCAGATCGGGCTCGGCGCCAAGCCGCCGGAAGGCCGTGCATGCGGCGTCGAGCTCCATGCGCGCACCGTCTTCGTCGCCGAGGGCGCGGCAGGCAAGACCCATCAGAGTACGCACCCGCGCCGCCTCGTAGGGCGCCTCGACCTGCAGCCACACCGCGAGCGCTGCGCGGGCGGAATCGAGCGCTGATCGCGGGTCTCCTTCAGCCAGCGCGACAGTGGCGGCCGCCTGGGCGGAGATAGCCTCCAGCACGGGCATTCCCGCGGCTTTCGCAATCTCCCGCAGCTCACCCGTGGCACGGCGCACCTCCTCCATCTCGCCGAGCGCCAGCGCGATCTCCACCCATGCCGGCAAAAGCCGGGAACGCCGGAGCGGCTGGCCGACCGCGTCGAGCACACGGCGCATTGCGGCGGCGGCATCGGCAGCGCGGCCCTGGGCAAGACGCAGCAGGGAGAGACCGGGCTGGGGCTCGAAGCCGTGCTGGTTGGCCTTCCGGTATGCGTCTTCCGCCATCGGGTACTCACCACGCAGGCGGTGGATCTCGGCCCGCTCGTAGAACGCCTCGCCCGAGGGCTGAAGATCGGTGCCCTCGTATACAGGCCCGCACACTCGGCTCGCTTCGTCGATGGCGTCGTTCCAGGCACCGCCGAGACGCATGATCTCGGCGCGATGAACCAGGCAGGCGGTTGTGAAGGCGACAAGCTGGGGCTGCTCCGCGCACCAGCTCGAAAGCGCTGCCGTCCAGGCCTTCGCACGATCAAGCGCGTAGACCTGCCGGCAGGCATCGATGACGGCACAGTAGACGAGGCCCGTCATGATCGGTGACAGCTCGCCGACAGTGACCGCGGTCATCGCTTCATCAAGCAGCGCCAGTCCCTCGTCGATCCGCTGCAGGCGGAGGAGAGCCCGGCCCTGCAGATGGCGGGCGCAGGCGCCGAGATCGGCATCGCCGAAGCGATCGCCGATCTCCCCGGCGCGCCCGGCGACCGAAAGCGCGGCCCCCGCGTCCCCCGCGTGAAGGTGCTGCTCCGCGAGCGGCAGGAGAAGATAGCCCTCCTCCACGCAGGCGCGGTCACGGCGCTGGAGGAGACGTTGCGCGCGGCTGAACCATCCGCCGGCAGGCCCCATCTCGCCGCGGAAGGCGTGCTCCAGACCAATCCAGAACGCGCAGCGGATGGCGCGCGCCGCCTCGCCGGCATCCGCGTAGGCCTTGTGCGCCCGGCCGAGCGCGCCGAGATAGTCAATGTCGTGACCGGTGAGATAGGCGGATGAGGCAAAACGTTCGAGGTCTTCGGCGTCGAGGCGAACGGCTTCGTCAACGCGCCGGAAGCAGCGATAGGCGTCTGCCCAGGCCCGCTGCGCATACGCCCTGCGTCCGCGGTCGACGAGTCCGGCCGTCTCTGCACGGCCCGAATTTGCCCGATGCCGGTCGAGGCCTGTCATCTCTTTCGGTCCAATCGCGACCTGAGAATAAAAAATAGCAGAGCCGGGAAGATGCGCGAGCCGACGGTCGGCCTGAGGGGCCAGGACTCCACCTGCCTGCTTGCTGCTGGAGCAGCGACGCATTCTTTGTCACCCGCCACCGACGGGGTTCGGCGGCCTCCTTCAGATAAGGCGGAAACCGGCCTCGTCCAGCGCCTGCTCCAGGCGGCGGCCCGTCTCCACGAGCGGCGGCAGATAACGCTGGTGAGCGTCCCCGTCGGGCACCAATGCCCTCGCCCACACCACGTTAATGCAGGCGACTACGCAGCCGTCCCGCATCACGGGCACGGCGATGGCGCCCAGGGACGAGTCCTCCGGATCCGACAGCGGAATCAGGGACGGGTCCCGCGTGCCGAAGCCCCGCTCGCGCGTAGCATTCAGTACCTTGCGCACCCAGCTGACTGAATAGATCATCTCGTCCCGGGGATCCCCCGTCTTCTTCAGCGCCTCCACGATCTCCGTGCGTTCCTTCGCCGCACAGTGCGCCAGGTAAGCGCGGCCAAGGCCGGACCACAGCATGTGGACGCGCCTGCCGACGACCTGGTAGTTGACCATCATCCCGCCGGAACTGACGGTCATGTCCACGATGCGCATGCGGGCACCGTCCCGAACGGCAATCATCGAGGGCCAGCCCGTCTGTGCCTGGAGACAGGCCAGTAGCGGAGTGGCCAACTCGGCGAGACGGTCGTGGGGGTGTGGCGGCCGGGTGCGCAGGCCCAACTCGGCGCTGAGGCGGTATGCGCCGTCCCCCCGGCGATAGACCCAGCCTGACTCTTCCAGCGTGTGCAGCAGCCGCAGCACCGTGGCCTTGGGCAGCGGCGTGCGCCTCAATATGCGGGCGAGCCGGATGTTCGGCTCCTCCGCCAGAACGTCCATCAGCGCCAGGCCCCGGGCCAGGGCGCGCACTTCCTTGGGCATTTTGAGGCCCCAGTGCGGACTGATCAGGATGGTCCATAGAGTGGACCACACTATTGCGCCCCGGAAAAGGGCGGCGCAATGATCAAGATCAAGGAAGCCAAATAGCGCTTCCCAAGACCGGAGCATACCGGTCGGGGATCGGAGGAGAACCAACATGCACCACGCCGATCGAGGCTTTCTGCCGATCGCTGCCGTCCGGCGCCTCGTCTTCGCGGCCGCCGCGGTGCTGCTGATCGCCGGCGCCCTCTACACGGCGCTGTTCGGGGTCTACGACGACATCGCAGTGCGCGTCGGCTCCCTGAGCCTCGGTATCCTGGTCCTGTTGATCCGCTCCCTCGAGCGCGGGTCCGATGTGCGGCGGTTCATGGACCTGGGGTTGCTGCTGCTCTTCGTGTGGCCCGCTGTGCGCTACTTCCAGCTCTCCGACAGCCTGGAGTCGGGGATGTTCTTCCCCTCTGCCTGGGATATCGCCGCGGCGGTTGCGGCCATAGTGGTGCTGCTGGAGCTGACCCGGCGGGCGGTGGGGCTGCCGCTGGTCCTGGTCTGCGCCGTCGCCACCGCCTACGCGCTGTTCGGCGCCTACCTGCCCGGGGTGCTGCGGCATTCCGGTGTGAACCTGAACGAGTTCGTGTCGACCATCTGGTACAGCTTCGACGGCGTTTTCGGCCGCCCGCTGGCGGTGGTCAGCACGAATATCCTGGTGTTCATCATCTTCGGTGTGGCCCTGGAGGCCCTCGGTATCGGCGCCGTCCTGCTCAAGACCTCGGTGCGCGGGCTGGGCTGGCTGCCGGGCGGCTCAGCCCATGCCGCGGTCATGGCGAGTGCGCTGTTCGGCTCGATCTCCGGCAGCGTGGTGGGCAACGTTGTGGGCACCGGAGTGGTGACTATCCCCATGATCAAGCGCACGGGCTTCTCGGCCGGGTTCGCCGGTGCGGTGGAGGCGGCGGCCTCCAGTGGCGGGCAGATCATGCCGCCGGTGATGGGTGCCGTGGCCTTCGTCATGGCCGACATGACCGGCGTGCCCTATCTCTACATCTGCCTGGCGGCGCTGCTGCCGGCGATCTTCTACTACGCCAGTCTGTTCGCCTGCATCTCCGTGGAAGCACGCAGGTTGGGGCTGAAGCGGCTCGACAGGTCGCAGCTGCCGGTGATCACGCCGCAAGAGTGGCTGATGACCGCCGCCTTCGTGGTGCCCCTGGTAGTGATCGTGGCCATGATGGCCTCGGGTCGCTCGCCGCAGCTCGCCGGCTTCTGGGGGCTCGCGACCGCCATCGTGCTGGGACTGGTGCTCAACCCCGAGGCGCGCTCCTGGACACGGCTGCGGAACGGGATCGAGCGAGCGGCCACCGCTAGCGCCATCATCCTGGTTGCCGTGGCGGCGGTCGGTATCGTCATCGGCGTCATGAACCTCACCGGTCTGGGCCTGCGCTTCGCGGCGGTGGTCCAGGCACTGGCCCATGGCTCGCTGTTCCTGTCGCTGCTGGCCATGGCCGCCGCCTGCATCGTCCTCGGCATGGGCGTGCCCACGGTGCCCGCGTACCTGATCATCGTCCTGGTCATGGGGCCGGCCATCGAGGCACTGGGCGTGCCCATGGTGGCGGCGCACATGTTCGTCGTCTACTTCGCGGTCATGTCCATGGTCACCCCGCCAGTCGCCCTGGCCGCGTATGCCGCGGCCTCCATCGCCGACGCGAACCCCATGGACATCGGTCTCAAGGCCGTGAAGCTCTCGCTGATCGGGTTCCTCGTGCCGTTCGCGTTCGTCTACAACCCCTCGCTGCTGCTGATCACCCATTTCGCCGCGGCGCCCTTCGCCTGGGCGGTGCTGCGCCTGGTGCTGGCGGGCTGGGTGGCGGCGCTCATGATGGGCGGGGGCTTCATGCGAACCGCAGGCGGCATGGCCCTGGCGGGGTCGCTTATCGCGCCGGTGCTGTGGCTCCAGGTGCCGGCCGCGGCGGTCGTGGGCGGGATGACGCTGGCCGGCACCCTGCTGAGGCGCGGCCCGGTGCGCGCCCCCGCCCGAACCGCTGACTGACTCGAAGCTGCACAACGACACAACAGCTGAGGAGAGAGAACCATGCTGAGATCTGCTGGCATCAAGAACCGCTGGATGCTGTCGGCGCTGTGCGCGCTGGCGCTGGCCGCCGTGTCAGTGTCCGCAGCGGCGGCGGACTACAAGCTTTCCACCCTGGGTCCGGGGACCTCGGTCTACGTGGTAATGACCACCTTCGCCAACATCGTCAACGAGAAGGTGCCGAATGCCCGCATCCAGGTGAACGCTACCGGCGTGGCCACGCGGCACACTGCGGAGACCGCCATGGGCCGGAACGACTTCGCCATGGCGTCGCCGAGCATGATCCCCCTGATGCAGAAGGGTGTGGGCCCTTACAAGCGGCTGCCCCACTCCCGTGAGCTCGTCAAGAACCTGCGGCTGGTCATGAACTTCCCGCTGGGCTACTACCATGTGGTCACCCACGCCGATTCCGGGATCACCTCGCTGCAGGACATCAAAGGCAAGAAGGTATTCTTGGGACCGCCGGGAGGCGCCGCCCGCAGGATCGCCCAGCGGTTCGTCACCGCCGTCACCGGCTACGAACCGAACAAGGACTTCGATTCGGTGGACCTCGGCTGGGACGCCGCTTCGCAGAGCTTCCAGGACGGCCACATCGACGTCTACATCAACCCGACGCTGCCGCCGAGCCCGGTGATTACCCAGATCGCCATGCTGCAGCCTATCCGGCTGCTGAGCCTGCCTGACAACATGGACGACAACCCAGCGCTGCAGAAGCTCATTCACCGCCCCGGCGGCAAGATCGGCATCATAGCGGCGGACACCTACGGCAGCGGGGAGGTCAACAAGAAGGAAGTGCGGGCCATTGCCTCCATCGGCGGCATCGTCACCAACAAGGACGTTCCGGAGGACGTGGTCTACCGAGCCACCAAGGCCTTCTGGGAGAACCTTTCCAGCCGCGCCGGCAGCACGCCGATCCTGAAGAACCTCCACCTGGCCAACGCGTTGGAGGAAGCCAACCTACCGCTGCACCCTGGTGCGCTGCGCTACTACCGGGAGGCCGGACTCGACATTCCCAAGGACCTCATCCCTAAATGACCATGAAGCCGAACCTGCTCTTCATCATGGCCGACCAGCTCCGTGCGGACTATCTGGGCTGCACGGGGCACCCCACTTTGCGCACGCCGGTCATCGACGCCCTCGCCGCTGAGGGTGTCACCTTCGACCGGGCATACTGCCAGGGACCGGTCTGCGGGCCGTCGCGGATGTCGTTCTATACGGGCCGTTACGTTATCAACCACGGGGCCACGTACAACGGCGTGCCGCTCGGCGTGGACGAACTCACGCTGGGCGACTATCTGCGCCCGCTGGGCTACCGTGTGGCCCTGGTCGGCAAGACCCATATGAAGGCCGACGCGGAAGGCATGCGGCGGCTCGGCGTGAATCCGGCGTCGAGCCGCGGGGTACTGGTCAGCGAGTGCGGCTTCGAGCCTTTCGAGCGTGACGACGGCCTGCACCCGGACATGTCGGCGGACCCGGACCTGCGCTACAACCGCTGGCTGCGGGAGCGGGGGTACGCTGGCGCCAACCCCTGGCACGACTACGCCAACGCCGCGGAGGGCGGCGATGGCGAGCTGCTCAGCGGCTGGTACCTGCGCAACGCGCGCCACCCCGCGCGGGTGAAGGAAGAGCACTCCGAAACGGCCTACATGACCGACCGCGCCATGGCCTTCATGAAGGATGCCGGCGACACGCCCTGGTGTCTGCATTTGAGCTACATCAAGCCCCACTGGCCTTACATGGCGCCGGCGCCGTATCACCGCATGTACGGCGAGGACGACGTGCTGCCCGCCGTTCGCCGCCGCGTGGACGGCACAGAGCATCCGGTGCTGGCCGCGTACCGTCGTCACGACGAGAGCGTCAACTTCTCCGACGAAGCGGTCCGGCGGACAGTGGTCCCCACCTACATGGGCCTGATCAGCCAGCTGGATCATCACCTCGGACGGCTGTTCGAGTTCATGAAGCGCAACGGGCTCTGGGACAACACGATCGTGGTCTTCACCAGCGACCACGGCGACTACCTGGGCGATCACTGGCTGGGGGAGAAGGACCTGTTCCACGAGCAGTCCTCCCGCATCCCGCTCGTCGTGCGCGACCCGCGCAAAGAGGCACTGTCCAAACATGGTTCGCGCCGAGACGAGCTGGTGGAGGCGATCGACCTGATCCCAACGTTCCTGGAGGCTGCCGGCGGGGAGCCCATGGAGCATATCCTGGAAGGGCGTTCGCTCCTGCCCATGCTCCACGGCCGGGAGACGACCTGGCGGGACGCGGTGTTCTCCGAGGCGGACTATGCCTGGCGCGAAGCACGGCTCTCCCTGGGCGTCGCCCCCGACGCAGCCCGGGCGTTCATGGTCCGCACCGCGCGCTGGAAGTTTGTGCACCACCTGAGCTTCCGCCCGGAGCTGTACGATCTGGCGAACGATCCGGGAGAGCTGCGGGACCTGGGGCCGGACCCGGAGTACCGGGGCATCCTCGAAGAGATGCACCACCGACTGCTGAACTGGCTCGCACGCCGGCGCACACGGGTCAAGGTTTCCAACGCGCGGGTGGACAGGGCCGCCGGCACTCACCGCGAGCGTGGGATCGTGTTCGGCGAGTGGTAGCGTCGCGCACGTTCGCCCGCGCGACGGGCTTCGGCAAACTTCTAATGCTTCCCGCGGCCTCGTTCGAGTCCGCCCCGAGTCTCCTTCGAACGCACTCCGCGTGACGGGCCTCGCGGGGGGACGTGGCGCTAACCCATGTGTTGCTTATACTGCTTGGACGGACGCACCAAGTCCCCTCGCGGTGTTCCACGCCGTCGACAACAATAAGTTCTTCGATCGGGAGGAGAGAAGATGACTCGTTGCGCAGATCCGTCCAGGCGAACCGGCGTTCGCCTCTTGTCCGTATCCCTGACTTTGCTGGCGCTGGCGATTTCCGGGCTTGCCAGTGCCGCTTCGATGATGGACTACCAGCCCGTCACCAAAGACCGCCTGCTGAATGCGCAGCAGGATGATGGCTGGCTGATGTACCGGCGCTCCTACGACAGCAAGGGCTACGCGCCCTTCGACCAGATCACGCCGGACAACGTGAGCCACCTCAAGGTGGCGTTCACGTACAAGACGGGGCTGAACCAGGGCCATGAGGCCGCCCCCATCGTCAACGGACAGTACATGTTCATCACCACGCCCATGGATCACCTCATCGCCATGAACGCGAAGACGGGCAAGGTGCTCTGGACCTACGTCAAGGACATCCCCAAGAAGGCGCTCAAGACCGTATGCTGCGACGTGGTCAACCGGGGCGTCGCGCTGTACGGCGACATGGTCTACATGGCGACGATCGATAACCACGTGGTCGCCCTCAAAGCCACCACGGGAGAGGTCCAGTGGGACCAGGAACTGCAGGGGGCCGGGCTCGGCTACGCGATGACGCTGGCGCCCCTGGTGGTCGACGGCAACATCGTGGTGGGCGAAGCCGGCGGCGAGTTCGGCGCCCGCGACTTCATCGCGGCCCTGGACGCCAAGACGGGCAAGCTGGCCTGGAAGCGCTACACGGTGCCGACCCCGGACGAGCCCAACGGCGACACCTGGCCGGAAGGCGCCTACAAGCACTCCGGCTCGCCGGCCTGGCTGACCGGCAGCTACGACCCGGAAACGGACACCCTGTTCTGGGGGGTGGGCAACCCGGGCCCCTGGCTCGCGCGGCTGCGTCCCGGCAAGAACCTCTACAGCGACTCCCTGCTGGCCCTCAATCCCCAGAACGGCGACATCAAGTGGCACTACCAGTACACGTCCAACGATTCCTGGGACTATGACGGGGTCAACCACGCCGTTCTCACCGACATCCAGTACAAGGGCAAGACCGTCAAGGCTCTGCTGCATGCCGACCGCAACGGTTGGTTCTACGCCCTCGACCGCACCAACGGCGACTTCCTCTGGGCCAAGCCGTTCGTCAAGGTCAAGTCGGTAACGGGTCACAAGCCCGACGGCACGCCCATCGAGGACGACTCGCTACGGCCCGACGTGGGCAAGAAGATATTCACCTGCCCGTCCGCGCTCGGCGGCAAGAACTGGTGGCCCATGTCGGTGAACCCCAAGACCGGCATGGCCTACGTGCCCACGCTGCACATGTGCTGGGACCTGGAAGGCACCACGGTCAACTACCAGGCCGGCTTGCCGTACCTCGGCGAGAAGTGGACCTGGAAGCCCGAGCCGGGCAGCGACAACTACGGTGAAGTGCAGGCCATCGATATCAATACGGGCAAGCAGGTCTGGTCCCACAAGACGCATCTGCCCTGGAACGGCGGCATGGTGAGCACCGCATCCGGGCTGGTGTTCAGCGGCGGCCTCGACCGGCATTTCTACGCCTTCGACGGCAAGACCGGCAAGGTCCTCTGGAAGAGTAACGAGCTCTCCTCCGGCGTCATCGGTGTGCCGACCACCTACATGGTCGACGGCAAGCAGTATGTCGCCGTCTATGCCGGGTACGGCGGTGTGTTCGGGCTCTACGGTCAGTCCGTGACTGGCGAAACCTCCGACAACCAGATGGCACGCGGAGGCCAGCTGTATGTATTCACGCTCGAGTAGCATCGCGGGACTCGTGATCGCGGCCGCTCTCGCCATGGCGCCCATGCGCCCGGCGGGAGCGGCCGACGCCATTCGCTTCTGCGTCGACACCAGCAGTCCTTCCGCCGCCGCGGACCGCACCACGGCGACGGCCGCGGCCAAGGCCGCGGGCACGACGGCGCAGATCGTTCCCTTCAACGGGCACAGCGGCGATGACGAGGGTTTCAGCCTGAAGGCGTTCCGCCGCCTGGCCGGTACCCGCTGTGACCTGGTGATGGGCTTTCCCGTGGAACCGGGCTCCGAAGCCATACCCCCCGGCATGCGCCACACCCGAGCGTACCGGACCACCGGGTACGTGCTGGTCAGCGCCGGGGGCAGCACCCTGGAGCAGCTTCCGCCGTCGACACGGGTCGCGGTTGCCTTCAACACGCCCGCCAACTTGCTCGTCGCCGGACAGCCCAGGCTCCGGGCGGTCGTCTACGACAGCGACAGCGCCGGCCTGGACGCCCTGAATGACGGCAAGGTCGGTGCGGTGGCGGCCTGGAAGCCCAGCTTCGTCGAGTACCGGCATGGACACACCGCCGCCCGCGATTGGCAGGCACGCGCCATCGATCAGCCCCACGCCCGCTGGGAGATCACCGCGCTGTTCCTGCCCGAGGCCGCTGAGGCGGCCAAACGGTTCGAGCAAGGGCTGGAGAAGCTCCAGTCCGGCTCGGCCAAGAAACCGACCGCCGACAATGGCGCCCGAATGTCGGACGATCCGGCGACCCTGTTCAGCGTTGCCCAGGCGCAGCGCGGAGCCCAGCTGTACTCACAGCAGTGCTTCGGGTGTCACGGCGCGAAGCTGGAAGGCGTGGTGGGGCCAGCTCTGAAGGGTCCCGGATTCGCCAGTCCCGACGACGGGCTGACAGTGGGCGGCATTTTCACGTTTCTGTCCCAGCGGATGCCGCTGAGTCAACCCGGTAGCCTGGAGAAACAGCAGTATGTCGACCTGATGGCCTTTCTACTCCGGGAGAACGGCTACCCGGCCGGCACCCGCGAGCTGACCTACAAGGCCGCCACGGCATCCCGGGTGCCGCTGGTATATCGCGAGAACGACGACGGGTCCGCCGTCGCCGACAGCACGACACAGTAGGACCGTCGGCGGGCCCTCCTTCAGTTCGTCTCAGAGCGTGGGGAGCGCACGTGTTCGTGCAAGCGCGGCGCCGTCTTCGGTGAATGCCGGCGGCGGGCGGGTTTGCCTAGCGGTCGGCCCCGGAAGAACGCCGGGACTTGATGTGGGCGAGCGAGCTGACGCCCAGCCAATGGGTGACCGCGCCGCGGAACGCCGCCGTGCCGTGCATGGCGAGCCGCTCCGTATCCAGTGCCCGCGCGAGGGTCAGGTCGCCGCGCCAGATGTAGATCATGTCCGCCAGCGATATCCGCAGGTAGACGTCGACTCCGAAATCCGGCTCTTCGAGACAGAGCTGGCAGCGGCCCCCTTCGTTCATGAACCACCATCGACATTTGTGCGCCGGCTGGTCGACGAACACCACCTCCACCACGGCCCGCCGCTCGCCGAAGGCGTCCGGATGGACGCTGCCTTCCATGGCCCAGAGCAGTACCGTGAGGTCCATCTCGTGCTCGGCGAGCTCGCGCCGAGTCCAGCGCTGCCCCCAGACGCCCAGCGCCTCGATGATGGGCGCAAACTCCAGGCCGGCCTCGGTCAGGTGATAGGTCCAGCTACGGCCCGTCGGTGAGTGGCGGCGCTCCACGATCCCTTCGGCCTCCAACTGCTTGAGCCGCCGGGACAGCAGGCTGGGCGACACCAGCGGCACCCCGCGCTGTAGCTGCGAGAACCGCGTCGCGCCGCCGGCGAGATCCCGCAGGATGAGCGGGGTCCAGCGCTCGCAGAACAGCTCCGCAGCCTTCGCGACGGGGCAGAACTGCCCGTAGCTCTTCATCGCTGCCCTCCGTGAATACCGCCGAGGCGGCGAAAATACTACACGTTTTGCAGTATCGGCCGGGCCCACGCGGTGTTCAACTCAACCCGTCAACGGGAGTTTTCCCCACCACGGAGACGAGCCATGAACATCGACGCGACATCGTACACCGCCGCCTCGGACGCCGTTCTGCCCCATCACCGGGAATCCGCCCGCATCTGGGGACTTGGGGGGCCGGAATACAACAAGGTCAGCTTCGCCATCTCCGACGCTCTCGCCCATGCCGCGCAGCGGCTCAATCCCCGCGCCGGAGAGCGGGTGTTGGACGTGGCCACGGGAACGGGCTGGTCCGCCCGCAATGCCGCCCTGACTGGTGCCCTGGTATCGGCGGTGGACATCTCCGCCGAACTGCTGGCCGCAGCCCGGCAGCTTTCGGCCCACGTCGACCCCGCGATCGACTTCCGCTTGGCAGACGCCGAGCGGCTGCCCTTCCCGGACGCGGCCTTCGAACGCGTTCTGTCAACCTTCGGGGTCATGTTCGCCGCGAACCACGCCGCGGCCGCGGCGGAGCTGGCACGGGTCTGCCGGCCCGGCGGCAGACTGGTGCTGGCGACGTGGGTACCGGACGGCGCGGTCGCCGAGTTCTTCGGGGTGATGGCCCGGCACACCGGCATGCAGCCGCCGGAGCACCCGCCGGTCGCCTGGGGCGACCCGGACTACGTGAGCCGGCTGCTCGGCCGGGACTTCGAGCTGGTCTTCGAACACGGCACCAACCATGCCTACCACGACAGCGTCGCCGACGTATGGGACTGGTACGCCGAGGGCTTCGGCCCGGTCCGGCAGGTAGTGGGCACGCTCGACGGCGAGCGCCTGGCGGCATTCCGCCGCGACGTGGACGCCTACCACGCGCACTACCTGACCGACGAGGGACTCGTCCACATCCAGCGGAGGTATCTGGTGGTGATCGGAACGCGGCGGGGAGACATCTAGCGGGCGTTGGCCGCCGGCTTCCGGTGCGTTGGCGACCTTACGGAAGGCCCGGTCTCCCGGCACGGGCCGGCTGTCGCGGCGGTGGGCGCGAAGGCGGCACTAGCGCACCGCCGCACTCCCGCCGGCACGGGGTCGGGTGTCCCCTCCGGCGACGACGGGGTCACCTCGACGGGCGTAGTAGCGGCGATGGAAATGGCGGGCCACGTGGACCAGGGCGATCAGCACCGGCACCTCGATCAGCGGTCCGATGACGGTCGCGAAAGCCACCCTGGAACCGATCCCAAACACGGCGATGGCCACCGCGATGGCCAGCTCGAAATTGTTGCCGGAGGCGGTGAACGCCACGCTGGCTGACCGCGGGTAGTCCGCGCCCAGCTTGTACGCCAGGGCGAACGTTGCCACAAACATGAGGATGAAGTACGCCGTCAGCGGGACGGCGATGAGCACGACGTCCCACGGCGAACCCACGATGGCCCGGCCCTGCAGGGTGAACATGACCACGATGGTGAACAGCAGCGCCGCCAGGGTCAGCGGCGCGATGCGCGGCAGGAACGCCTGCTCATACCACGTCTCGCCCTTCGCCCGGATCAGCAGGAAGCGCGAAACGAACCCGGCGGCGAACGGGATACCCAGGTAAATCGCCACGCTCCTGAAGATGTCCGCCATGGACACCGTCACCACCGCCCCGGACAGGCCGAGCAGCGGCGGCAGCAGGGTAATGAACAGCCAGGCATACAGGCCGAAAGTCAGGACCTGAAAGATGCTGTTCAGCGCCACCAGGGCCGCGGCGTATTCGCTGCTGCCGCGGGCGAGCTGGTTCCAGACCAGGACCATGGCGATACACCGTGCGATGCCGACGAGGATCAGCCCGGCCATGTATTCCGGGTGCCCGTGCAGGAAAAGGACGGCCAGCACGAACATCAGCAGCGGCCCGATCACCCAGTTCTGCAGCAGCGACAACCCCAGCACCCGGCGATCCGCGAACACTTCCGGCAGCAGCTCGTACCGCACCTTCGCCAGAGGCGGATACATCATCAGAATGAGGCCAATGGCTATGGGGACATTGGTGGTGCCAACGTCAAAGCGCTGGATGAATGCCGGTGCCCCGTCAACCAGGTAGCCGGTACCCACGCCGACACCCATGGCCAGAAATATCCACAGTGTGAGGTAGCGGTCCAGAAATGAGAGCTTCCCGCTCAAGCGCTCGGTCATCGTTGCAGCACCTCCGGCAGACTGGCGACAAAGGCCCGGATCTCGTCACGCACCTTGCGATAGTACGAAAGGGCTTCCTCTTCGCTGGCGGCGTTGGCCGCCAGCCGGGGTGGGTCCTGGAAGGCGTGGTGCCGTCTCCTGCTTGCTCCTGGAAAGACCGGGCAACTCTCCGCCGCGTTGTCGCACACGGTGATGACGAAGTCGAAATCGACGACCGGAAGATCGTCCACGTGCTTGGACGCCTGGCGGCTGATATCCACCCCGGCCTCGGCCATCACGCTGACGGCCCTCGGGTCAACGCCGTGCGGCTCGACACCGGCCGAATAAGGCTCGATCAGGTTGGACTTGAGTTGCTGCGCCCAGCCCTCGCACATCTGGCTGCGGCATGCGTTGCCGGTGCAGAGGAACAGAACTTTTAGCTTCTTGGTCACTGCCTTGGTCTCCGGGTGTACTGCCGTGCCGCCGGCCAATGTCGTCGAGCCGCTTCTTGAGCGCCATCCTGTCCAGCCGCTCGATGGGCAGGCTGAGAAAGAGCCGCACGCGCGTGCCGATCTCGTGAAAGACTCTCTGGAAGGCCCGCCGGCGGGTCTCCAGGTCGCCCTCGACGGCGGCGGGATCCTCGAAGCCCAAGTGGGCCGTGATCGGCTGCCCTGGCCACACCGGGCATGCCTCGCCTGCGGCCCGGTCGCAGAGGGTGAAGACGAAGTCGAGCGGCGGGGCGTGCGCACCCGCGAACTCGCTCCAGCTCTTGCTGTGAAGCCCCTCTGTCGGAATGCCGGCGTTCCGTAGTATTTCCAACGCCAATGTATTAACCGTACCAGCGGGATGGCTGCCCGCGCTGTAGGCCCGCACCCGCCCCGCCCCAAGACTATTGAACAGTGCCTCGGCCATTATGCTGCGCGCCGAGTTCCCTGTGCACAGAAGCAGTGCGGCATAATGTCTCGGTTCCATGGCGCACGCCTAGCAGCATCGGGTATCGGCACTGCCGCAGCTGCCAGCCCCACCAGCTCGCGATGCGGACGACTCTCTGATATCGGCCGCCGTGGGCGCACAGCAGGCCGCGCCAGCCACTCGGGTATCCGGGCCGTAAACGGCTGCATCTTCCAGGCTGTGGAAGCTCTCCCACGGGACGCCGGCCGGGTCCACGGTCCAGTGCTTGTCGGACCTGGCATAGCAGCAGACGGCGCCGGCCTGCTCCACGGACGGCAGTTGCGCCTGCGCGAGCCGATCGCGCATCTCCTGGAGCTCCGCGTCGCTCTCGACCTGGATGCCGAGGTGATCGAGGCGAGGGGCGCGGCCGCGCTGGGAGATGGCAAAGTTGACGCGCGGATCCTCCAGAGACCACTTGGCGTAGTCGTCCTTCAGCACGCTCGGCTGATGAGCGAACAGCGCGCTGTAGAAACGGACGCCGGCTTCCAGATCGTCGACGGCCACATGGACGTGAAAACGCTTCATGAGGATTCCCTCTCCTGGACGGCGCAGTAGGTTTCCGCCGTGGTGGTGCATGACTCGCCCCCGCAGCAGTTCTCGGTGAGAAACGCAACCAGGGCATTCATGGCGTTGAAGTCCGCGGAGTAGATGACGAATCGGCTACGCTGCTCGGACCGCACCAGCCCCGCGTGGCTGAGCTCCTTGAGGTGAAAGGACAGCGACGACGCCGGCAGCCCGAGCCGTCCGCCGATATCGCCGGCGGACATCCCGTCGGGGCCGGCCTCCACCAGCAGGCGGAACACGGACAGGCGCGAGTCGTGAGCCAGCGCGGACAGCGCGGTGACGGCAGTTTCGTTTTCCATCTTTCCAATATTATCGAAATATCGAATTGAGTCAATCCTTATCCCGCTCAACGATGGGCAGCGGCCTAGCAAGTCGAGTGAAAGAGCCCGCCGACGGCGGCTCCCTGCTCCGCCAGATCGTTGTAGATCCGGGCGGCCTCGCTGGTCTCGGCCACGTGAACCGTCACGCCGCGGTTCTCCAGCAGCTCCAGGGTCTCCCTCCGGGTGCGCAGTGCCTTCCACATGCCGCGGCTCAGCACCACCACGCTCGCGCCGTGCTCCAGCAGCTCGGCGACGTCGTCCGGCTGGATGCCGGGCACGTGCCGGGTGCCGGTTTCCTTCCAGTCCCATGCCCGGCCGCCGCCGGGCCACAGCTTGAAGTCTTTCCCCGAGCCAAGGGTTTGGACGGTCATACGGCCCCAGGCGAGCGTGTCAATTTTCGGCGAGCGGGGTATGGCATTGTCCATGACGCAGCCCCCCTTCCCAGTCGGCAGCGGCCGCCTACCGGCCGGCGAGCGCGTGCTTGAAGTGGGTGACGTTGACGATGAGGCCCGACAGCAGCCACTGGAACAGGCTGATGACCCGCATGAGCTCGTCGGCCTGATCCTGAGTCAACCCAACCTCGACCGCCCGAGCCTCGTCGACGAAGTACTCGTAAGGAAGCCCCTCGGCGGCGGCAAGGGCCCGCTCATGGACCGTCTGGCGGATCCGGTCATAAGGCGCGGTGTCGATGTGGGGCTTCACGGCATCCCAGGCGATCTCCAGGTAGCTCGGCCAGCGCGCCATCGCCTTGTAGTCGCTGTTGACGAACGGTAGCCGCAGCGTGGTCTTCATGTCCTCGTAGATCCGTTTCAGGCCGTCCAGCGCATGGTGCTCCTCGACCATCACCGGGATCGGGCCGGTCTGGTAGATGGGCGTTCGAGGCATGGCATCGCGCCGGCCCCTGGCGTCCCCGCCCCCCAGCCGCCGGCCGCGGCACAGGCTCTGCTGGATCGCCGTGGCGAGGACCAGATACTTGGGGTTGCCGTAATCGAAGATGTCCAGGGTGTCGCGAATCCGGGCAAGCTCGTTTTCCGAATAGCCGAGCCGTGCCAGCTCGTCGCACTGTGGTTTGATGTCAAAGGCGCCGGCGACCTCTTCCCAGGCCGTCAGCCGGATGTCGTCGCACCGCGATTCGAAGTAATGTGAGCGCGCCGAAGGCTGGAACTGCCGCCATGCTTCCAGGAAGAACGGCCGATAGTAGGCGACCGCCTGGGTGATCACGCCCACCCACGGTACCGCCAGGGTCGCCTTCAGGTCTCGATACACCGGTGTCAGCTCGGCATCGGCGCGATGCTCCGGGACCGGCCTGACCGGCGCCTCGCCTTCCGGCCGGCGCAGCGCGCCGGCGCCCTCATTCGATTGTCTGGACACGGCTCCTCCCCAGGTCACGGGCTTGCCTGATGCCACTCCACTTCCACTTCGATCGGCAGAGCTGCCAGCGCCGTGGCGAGCTCGCTCTCGAGTCGCTGCTGTTCGGCTTGCGGGTAATCCGCCGCCAGCTCCACCCGGAAGCGCTTGTCGCCGCTGCCGATGCTCTCGATGCGCCGAATTTCCAACCGGTCGTCCAGCGCCGCCAGCAGCTGCTGCAGCTTGTGCTTCGCCGCCATCGCCCGCAACGTGGGCTTGAAGATCTTGCCCACGCCGGTTACCGGGATCTCCTCCAGCACGAAGACGTGACGCGGCCGCGCCGGCGGTTCGTGGATGCGCGCATCGATGAACTCCCGCAGCTCCGCGACCTCCACGGTCCGCCCGGGCACCTGCGACACGAACACGACAGGGACCTCGCCGGCGTACTCGTCCGGCATGCCCACCGCGGCGCTCAGGGAAACCGCGGGATGCGCGTTGGCGACCTCCTCGATGGACGCGGGATCGATATTGTGGCCGCTGCGGATGATCAGGTCCTTCTGGCGGCCGGTCAAAAACAGATATCCGGCCTCGTCGACGTAGCCAAGATCGCCGGTAATCAGCGCTCCATCCCGCGTAAAGCCCTCCGCGGTATGCCGCGGATCGAGGTAGCCGGCGACGATCTGAGGTCCGGAGGTGGTCACGACCCCCACCTCTCCCGGTTCGCAGTCCTGCCAGTCGTCGCCTCGACGCGTCCTGATCCGGATTTCCCCGAAGGGGCCCCGGATACCCACGCTGCCGCGAACGTGCTTCCCGTGCAGTGGGGTGGTGGTGATCGTCGCCACGCTCTCGGTCATACCGTACTGCTCGAGCAAAGGCACCGCGGTGTGCCGCTCGAAGCGTTCGGCAACGGCCCTCGGGAGCGTGGCGCCTCCGGTCAGCACGAACCGCAGAGAGGAGATGTCGCAACCGTCGACGGGCACCTCGGTCATTGCACCGATCGAGGTGGGAACCCCGCCGAGAACGGTGGCGCGATAGTGCTCCACCAGGCGCCAGATGTTCTTCATGACGTCGGGGTTTCGAAAGCCCACCGGGCTCAGCATGACGACATGCCCCGCGGCGGCCAGTATCGACATCCCCACCGTGGAGGTGCCGCCGACATGGAACAGCGGAAAGCCGTTCAGTCCGACGTCTGTCTCGGACAGCTCAAAAAGCTGGGCGAAGCACCACGCGGCGTGGATCTGGTTGAGGTGAGTCTGCGGTACGAGCTTCGGCAGGCCCGTCGTGCCGCCGGTATGGAACAGCGCCGCCCTGTCGTGCCAGCCCGGCTCGCTGCAGCCGACGAGACGGTCGCCCGGCTGCGCATCCATTCGCGGCTCGAGGTCGAGCACGCGTTCTCCGCCGTCCGCGGGCGCGCCGCCCATGACGAGGATCGTTTCCAGGAATGGAGAATGCCGTGCGACATCCTGCGCCTTGGCCCACAGCTCGGAATCGAGCTCCGGACCGGGGCAGATCAGCACGCAGGCGTTTTCGACTTCGAGCAGCGCCGCGATCACCTCAGCGGAAAGCAGATAGTTGACGCAGCTGACCACCCCGGCGGTTTCTGCTCCCCACAAGATGCTGGGCAGCCGGCCGTGAGTCCGGGAGAGAATCGCGGCGGGACGCTGCGCGCTGACCTCCAGCTCCGCGAACATATTAGCGGCACGGGTGATTTCTTCGAACAGCGCGCGATGGGAATAGGCTGTGGCGACATCGGCCGGGTCCGCGGTCGAGAGCACCGTCAGGGCAGGCCTCTCGCCATGAAGGCTCGCGTTGGTGCGAAAGACATCGTAAACGCTCTTGGAGGTAATGAGCTCCTCGTACGGGGTCCGCTCCAGCAGCTCGATGTCGTGCTCGGTCCGTATCTCGCGCACGGCGCGCGTGGTTCGCTTGTTGGACATTGTTGCGTTTCGGGGATGAGGGTCCGCCGCAACGGCGACGGGAGCGTTTAGGTCCCTGGCAGCGCCTCCGCTTCGCGCCCGGGGCGGGGAACCCTCTTCCACGCCTCCTCTCGCTGTTATTCCGCCTCGGGTCGATTGTGGGGTTTGTGAATCGCGGGCCGGGTGATTGGACATGGGACGCCGGCCTGCGTCCGGGGCGGTTTCGTGAACTCCACAGTATGTTGGTCCGTGTTGGCGATCAAGGGCCACCATTGGCCGGCACCGCCGGGACGCGCGAAACGCGCGGTTCTCGGCGAAACGTTCCATGATCGCGGCGGGCATCTAGTGTAGTGCGCCACCCTGTTTGGCACTTATAGAGCCCCGTACAGCCATGAGCGCAACGCGGCGCTCGCCGGCCATGGCCGTAGCCCTTGCCAAGAGGGCCAACGCGGCGATCGTGGCTGTACGGGGCTCCCTTCGGGCGAGCGCCCCAGAGGCCATCTGCGGCGTTGCGCTTGCTTGACGTAGCACCACTACGCCGGCGCAACCGCGCCTTGCATCTGCCCCCTGGGGCACTCGCTATAAGTGCCAAACAGGGTGGCGCACTACACTAGACCTAAGGAAGCACTGAACGGTTCGCGCGAGCCTCTGGCCGCACCAGGGAAGCGCTCCACTCCAACGCCCGGCCCGGAATAACCTCCGGCCGGCCGGTGTAGAACCGCTGGAGGGAAGACTGAACGCCGGCAGGAGGCCGGTAAGGAACCCGGCGGCTCGTCCGCCGGGCCCATGCAGCTCTGCAGGCAGCGGTCGCGGGTTCCGCCCGGAATCGGCGACCGCGCGTCGAGACGATACTGCCGCGGAAGCGGCGGTCCATTCGGTGAGGAGGCGGTATGAATAAGCGGGATTTCGTTCGTATCGGGATTGCAGGGACGGCCGGCGCCATGTTCGTGCCCATGGACCTGATGGCGGGCATGGTGGAACCGGCGCTCAAGACCAAGCTAGCCGGCGGGTTGTATTACACCGAAACCGCATTCGGGCGCTGGAACCAGGGCCTGGCGGACCATCATCTGCCGAAGTTCGACAAGCAGGGATCCAGTCTGCACGTGGCGACCAATCATCCGATGAACGCCTACGAGCACTGGATCATCAAACACCAGCTGCTCGACTCGAACTTCAACTTCATTACGGAGAACAGCTACAACCCGAAATCCGACAAGCCGGAGAGCACTTTCGACATCAGCGGCCACAGTGGCGTGATCTATGTGCTCACCATGTGCAACGTGCACGACCTGTGGGTGAACGCCACCGAAGCCTGACGGCACTGCCGGAAGCGAGCGTAGGGTGGGCGTCACCCCGCCACCCGGAATCTCCGGGAAATAGACGGCGATCAACCGATCATCCGTGTGGGCCAACGTCCACCCTGCGCCTGCCAAGAGGTTCCCGCGCTAGGGAAACACTGTAAGTATTCCCGCGAGGCTCTGCGCGAATACTTCAGTGTTTCCCTAAGCCTCCGCTGTGGTCGGGTCGATGACCGTGGCCACGCGTGGTACCCGGTTGGCCGGGAAGCGGCGCTGCGCGGCGTGCTCGCGCACGAGCTGCTCGTCCGGGGCGCTGCTGATCCAGCTGCTGCGTTACTACATGCGCACCCGCACCGAGGTGCGGGGCCTGCTGCGGGCCCTGATCGATCCCCGGCTGGCGCGGGCGCTGAGCGCCATGCACGAGAGGCCTGAGGCCGCCTGGAACGTCAGTCTGCTGGCCGGGGAAGCGAACATGAGCCGCAGCACGTTCACCCGGCACTTTGCCGAGTGCATGGGCCTATCGCCGATGGGCTACCTGTTCGAATGGCGAATGCGGCTGGCCGAGTAGATGCTGCACGACCAGACCCGGTCCGTCGCGCAGATTGCCGAAGCCGTGGGGTACGCCGCCGAAACCGCGTTCCGCCACGCATTCAAGCGATCACGTGGCGTGGGCGCGGAGAGATGCGGCGCGCCCACCGCGATCGTGCGGGCGCGGCCGACACAACCCGCACGGTAACGCACCGCCCGCGCCTCGCCCGCAAAGCGCCTGACACCGGTCCCGCGAGTCCTCAGCGCACCTCATCCACGACCGGCGGACACCACAGGTCGTGGGCCATGGGCAGCTCCGGGCTGTCCTTGGCGTCTTCGGGCTTCGGCCGGGGGACGTAGCCGAGGGAACGGAAGAATGACTGGACCGCCGGCCTGCTGGTGCGGACCCGCACGCGCACTACGCCGACGCCGGCCACCAGCACGGACTCCTCCAGCCACGCCACCAGTGTCCGGCCGATGCCCTGCCGGCGGCGGCCCGGTCTGACCGCCAGCAGGTCGAGATGCGCCTCCTCGAAGCCGACGCGGATCAGGGCGAATCCGGCCATCGCCGACCCGACGCGAGCCACGGGAACGATGGTGTCCGTCCGCCGCAGCGCACGCCTCACCCGATTGGGCGTCCAGAACCAGTCGACGCCGGACTCGACGAGGTCGCGCGACATCACCGCGATACTGTCGACGTCCCGGTCCGCGGCCAGGCCAATGTCGAATGGCTGACTCATACCTGAAAAGGTAGCCCGGGCGGGACCGCCGTCAACGGCGGAGAATTCGAGTCGCACGGGGGCTGCACCGGCTGGACGCAAAAAGGGGATGTTACAATCTCGCGTTCTTCATCGACCGGGGCCCGCGAGGGCCGCGCCCAACCTGCGTGCTCACGCGCCCCGCGCGTCCTGCGCCTACCCCCGATCACCAACCAGAGGAGCCTCGGAACATGACCGACGCATCGTCCTATACTCCGCCAAAGGTCTGGAAATGGGAACGCGAGAGCGGCGGACGGTTCGCCAGTATCAACCGCCCTGTCGCGGGCCCGACTCACGACAAGGCGCTGCCGGTCGGCGAGCATCCGCTTCAGCTCTATTCCCTGGCCACCCCCAACGGGGTGAAAGCCACCATCATGCTGGAGGAGCTGCTGGCGCTGGGCCATGCCGGCGCGGAGTACGACGCGTGGCTGATCAACATCCGGGAAGGCGATCAGTTCTCCAGCGGCTTCGTGGAGATCAACCCCAACTCCAAGATCCCGGCGATGGTGGACTACAGCACGGACGCGCCCACCCGGGTCTTCGAGTCCGGCTCCATTCTGCTTTACCTGGCGGAGAAGTTCGGCGCCTTACTGCCCTCGGATCATCAAAAGCGTACCGAGGCGCTGAACTGGCTGTTCTGGCAGATGGGCAGCGCGCCCTACCTGGGCGGCGGGTTCGGCCATTTCTACGCCTACGCGCCGGAGAAATGGCAGTACCCCATCGACCGCTACACCATGGAGGTCAAGCGCCAGCTGGACGTGCTCGACCGCAACCTGGCGGAGCGCGAGTACCTGGCCGGCGACGAGTACACCATCGCGGACATCGCCGTCTTTCCCTGGTACGGCGCTCTTGTGAAGGGCTGGCTGTACCGCGCCGGCGAGTTCCTGGCGGTGCATGAGTACGAGCACGTGGTCCGCTGGGCCGACATGCTGCTCGACCGGAAGGCCGTCCAGCGGGGGCGGATGGTCAACCGCACCTGGGGCGAGCCGTCCGAACAGCTGCGGGAGCGCCACGACGCCGGCGACTTCGAGACGCGGACCCAGGACAAGCTGCAGCAGGACTGAATCGCGGCCGGGGAGAGGGACCTCCCCGGATCCCTGAGCGCCGGTCAGCCTTTTCTGAAGCGCGCCGCCAGCGCATCGGCCGCATGGGCCAGGAGCACCGAGTCCGCACCCACCGCGACGAACTGACAGCCCAGCTCCAGGTGGCGCCGAGCGCGCTCCTCGTCGCCCCAGATGATGCCGGCCGGCTTGCCCCCCGCGCGGATACGGCCGACGGTGTCCTCGATGACGGCCTGCATGTCGGGGTGGCCCGGGTTGCCGGGGTGGCCCAGCGACGCGGCCAGGTCGTCCGGGCCGATGAACAGCCCATCGACGCCCTCCACCGCGGCAATCGCCTCCAGGTTCTCCAGGCCCGGGCGGGTCTCGATCTGCACCAGCAGGCCAATCTCCCGGTTGGCCGCTTTCGGGTAGTCGGAGATCCGGGTCCAGCGCGAGGATCGTGCGATTGCGCTGCCGAGTCCCCGGAAACCGTCCGGCGGATAGCGGGTGGCGCGGACCAGCTCGGCTGCCTGCTCGGCGGTTTCCACCATCGGCACCAGCAGGGTCTGGGCGCCCAGCTCCAACACCTGCTTGATGACGATCGGATCGCCCGCGGGGATGCGGACGACGGGATGCGATTCCGGATAGGCGGCGAGCGCCTGCAGCTGGGACAGCAGGCTGTGCAGATCGTTGGGCCCGTGCTCGCCGTCGAGTACTACCCAGTCGAAGCCCGCGCCGGCGCAGATTTCCGCGCAGTAGCCGTCAGCGAGCGCGAGCCAGAGGCCGATCTGGGTCCTGCCTTCCTGCAGCGCGCGTTTGAATGTATTGACCGGTAACTCCATCGACTGTCTCTCCCCTGACCGATCTCACGTCATCCGGACGCACGCCCGTGCCACTGAGCCGCCTCCGGCCTCATGCCTTGCCCCCATCCAGCGCCCGCAACCGGTGCTCCAGGGCGAATACGTGCGAATCGTTCGCGCCCAGCTCCCGCAGCGATCGCGCCAAATGCAGCAGGTAGTCCCGGTTGGCACCGCTGGGACCGGCCGCGGCAGCGATCTGCCGTGCCATCTCCGCCCCCGGAGCGGGGCCCAGGAACGCCTCGTTGTCTATGGTGGCAATATAAACCAGTCCCTCCGCACGGCCGCCGTCCTCGAAGGTCATCTCCGTCGCGAAGCGCAGGTAACCGTTTTTCTCGCGGAGATCCAGGTGATCGAACACGGCCGGCGTGATCAGGTAGGCCATGCCCTGGCAGACGGCATTCGGTGCCTGGATCAGCGTCACGACGCGGCCGGGCGCTTCGGGTGTCCCGCGGTGATCGTGGGAGCCCTGCCAGAACCGCCGGACCCAGCCGCGGATGGTGGCCGGGCGGCAGTCGAGATACGGAAAGTCCACCTTGAAGATCAGCGAGCCGTAGCCGAACAGCCAGACCTCCTCGTGATCGTCGAACCGGATCCTGCGGCGGTTGGCGTCGACAGTGTTTGCGCTCATGGCACCAAGAGTAAGGGAGATCGAAGGCGAGTGACACCGGGCCGGCGCCACTTGAGCAATATCAGTCGGAAGATCAGTAGGGGAGATCGTCGGTGATGGGCGGGCACCAGAGATCGTGGGCCATGTACACGGCGGTCTGGCGCCTGGCGTAGTAACCCGCCACCTTCCGCCACGGCCGGTAGCCGAGGGCCCGGTAGAAGGCCTGGGTCCCGGGCTGGTCGGCGCGCACCTGCAGGCGGACGACACCCACGCCGGCCACCAGCGCCGACTCTTCTAGCCAGCGGACCAGGGCACGGCCGACGCCTCTGCGGCGGTAGCGCGGCGCGACGGCCAGCAGGTCCAGATTGGCTTCCTCCCAACCGAAACGCATGATGGCGAAGCCCGCCAGACGGCCGCCGCTGCTGGCCACGGCGCCTACCGAGTCCCGGCGGCGCAGGGCGTGCGCCACGCGCTGCGGGGTCCACGACCAGCCGAGGCCGGTCTCGATCAGGTCGCGGGACATGGTCGCGATCGCGGTAACGTCGGCCGAGACCGCCAGGCGGATTTCCGTTGGCTCGCTCATACCCTAAATATTTCCCGGCAGGCGGCTCGCGTCAAAGAAGCCGGTCACATTCGGTCGTTGGAACGCGCGCTGGAAGATTCGACCGACACTGCCTGACTGAGCCGGGCGTTCACTGTTTGGCGCTGCCCAGATCGACGATTACCGGGTCGTGATCGGAAGACCGGTAGGGCCCATCGGCGCTCCGGCCGCCGCCATAGCCCACGAACGCGGGCTCGTCCGCGTTGATGTGCCATATCCGGACGCTCGCCACGTCCGTCGCCAGGGGTGTGCCGGCGAGGATGTGGTCCAGGGCGCCGGAGCGGCTGCGGTAGACGTAGGTGTAACGCTGCGCCCGGGGCAAATCCCCGGCCACCAGGTCCGCCAGACCGCCGCGCCGCAGCACGGCCACCGGGGCCTCGCCGCTGTACGCGTTCAAGTCACCCAGCGCCAGGTAGCGGTGCGACGCGCCGTCGACCGAGCTTTCCAGCACATCCAGCAGCGCTCGGCTCTGGGCGACCCGCCGCTCGTTCCAGCAGCCGGTCATGGCGTCGGGCGGCTTCGCGCCGTGACAGCCGCCCTTGGACTTGAAGTGAGTGAGCGCCACGGTGAAAGGCCTTGTCCCCGGCGCCGCGAACCGGGCCAGAAGCACCGGGCGCTCGAAGACGCCGCGCTCCGCCACTCGCCCCTCACCGACCCGGTTCACCGCGCTGTCGCGGTAAAGCAGCAGCGGCCGTATGGCGTCGTCGCCAACCGGGGCCGCGGAGACGGCCACCCGGTAGCGTTCGCCCGGGGCCATGCGAGCGTTGACGGCCTTGACCAGGCGACGAGCGGCGGCGGCGGTGTTCTCCACCTCCAGCAACCCGAGGATGTCCGCGTCCAGGCCGGCAACCGCCGCAACCAGCTTCCCCTGCTGGCGCGCGAGGGCGGAACGGCTCTTCGCGCCCCGGCGGCCCAGATCGGTGAAGTAGTTCTCGATGTTGAAGACGGCGATGCGCAGCTGCCCCCGGGCCGGGGCGGATAGCAGACGGCGCGGGTTGCCGTCGGCCCACTCCGGTGGCCGGGTGGGGTGGACGCGAAAGGCGTGGAAGGTGCCCGCCAGCACCCCCCGCAGCCCATCGAGACGGCTGCCTACCCGCCGCGTCCCCTGACCGTCCAGATAAGGCACCGGCCGGGGGCCCACCCGGTGGCTGCCGTCATCGAGGATCAGGGTTCGACGCTTGACATCGTCCGGTGATTCATCCACGAACAGCCGCCCTCCGCTGGACAGGGTCAGACTCCCGTAGTGGGCCAGGTCGTGGTTGCCGGTTACCGTAAGGGTCTGATCGATGCGCACCGGCAGCCCCTCCAGGCGGCGCAGCCGAGCGCGGTCTGCCGGCAGCTCCAGCGGGATCGGGTTGATCGGTCGCCCTTCACCGCAGGCGCTCAGCCGGCTGAGACGCTCGAGCTGACGCTGGCCGCGGTAGCGGCCCACCCGGCCGGTGACCCGCAGGACGGCGCCGGGCCTGACCGCCCCGCGCTGGTCCGCATCAAGCTCCGGCGCGTAGACGAACAGCCCGAACGGCAAAGCGCCGTCCTTCGGCCGCTGGGCCAGGTAGAACCCGTCGAGGCGGTCGCGGCCCAGAAACGCGGCCGTGACGGTGGCTTCGACCGTCACCCGGGTTCCCTCCCGCGGGGCTGAACCGTTGCCGGCGGCGATGCGCGACAGCGGCAGCGCATCGCCGCCGCAGCGCGCCGGGGACGGCAGCGGCGCCAGCACGGCGAGCATGAGCAGCCAGCGCGCGAGCCTACGCCACGGTGCGGACGTCGCCCGACTCGAGCGTGCTGACAAGGAATGCGGCAGTCCGGCGTTCAACATCCGTGTGTCCGGCGCGGGTTGCTCAGAACCACTGTTTCAGCGGATAGATCTCGCGGCGCTCGTTTAGCTTCAGCCAGCCCCGAATCACCCGGTAGAGATACCAGACGGTCAGCAGGCCCAAGATCAGGAAACCGATGCCGATCGCGCTGAGCACGGAGCCGATCAAGCCCCAGAGCAGCGTGAACCAGAAGGTCCTCACCTGCCAGCGGAAATGGGAGTCGAGCCAGGTGCCACGGACGTCGTCCCATTTCACGTAGTTGACGATGACGGCGGCCACGGCCGTCAGCCCGGTCACCAGACCGAGCAACTGCAGCAGGTAGATCAATGCCGCGGTGTCCTTGCCGGCATCGCTGCCGGTGCCGTTGCGGGCCAGCTCGCTCACGCTTTTCCCTCTTCCTTTCGGTTTCTGCGGTATGCCATTTCCCGAGCCTTTGACCGATAGGCATGCTCCAGCGGCGCGCGCTCGAACAGATCGGGGGCCGTGCCCGTCTGCTCCAGCAGCCGTTCCTCCAGCTGCTCGTGAGACTCCACTTGGCCGCCTGCCAGGATGTGCGCGACTTCCAGGCCAGCCCGGCGCAGGGCCGGGGCCACCAGGATGGAACGATGGCATTGTAGCGGATCGCGCTCGGCGCACATCAGTGCCACGCGGAAGCGCTCCGCGCCGCGGACCACCCGCTCGACCCCCGAGCGGAAGGCCGGCAGCCGGGCCACGCGGTCGTACTCGGCCACGCCGTCCACGTAGCATTCCGCCTCGTCCCGGCGTGCTCCCAGCTCACGGCCGAGAAACACGTACTCGATGCCCGCCTCCGCCAGCAAACGCACCAGAGCCGACTTGCGGAAGTGCGGATAACGGCGGCTGAACGGCTGCGAACGGATGTCCGCCACTGCCTCCACGCCCTGCCCCCGCAGCAGGTCCAGGAACGCGGCCGCGTCGTGGTTGGAATGGCCGATGGTATAGACGGTCTTCGGCTGCATGGGATTGAGGGATGAATCGGATTTACGGCATCTTAATAGTGCCAGGGCCGTCAGAAGCAACGCCAGACCGCACGGACGGCCCATCCCTCTTCCACCCGAGAGGCTGCCCCGTTTACTCATATGGCCAAGCATCCCGAGATCTACGTATCCACCGACATCGAAGCCGACGGCCCGGCCCCGGGTCCCTACAGCATGCTCTCCTTCGGCTCGGCGGCCTATTTCGCCGGCAAGCGGCTGGTGGACACCTTCTCCGCCAACCTGGAGACGCTGCCCGGGGCGGGACAGCACCCGAAGACCATGAAATGGTGGGAGGACTTTCCCGAGGCCTGGGAGGCCACCCGGCGCGACGCGGAGCCGCCGGAGACCGTAATGCCCCGTTACCTGGACTGGCTGCAGCACCTGCCGGGCAAGCCGGTGTTCGTCGGCTATCCAGCCTCCTTCGACTTCATGTTCATCGCCTGGTACCTGCTCCAGTTCACCGGCAGGAACCCGTTCGGCTTCGCGGCCCTGGACATCAAGAGCTACGCCATGGCGCTGCTGGGTACGCCGTACAGGGAAACGGTCAAGCGGCGGATGCCCCAGGAGTGGTTCGACGACCTGCCCCACACGCACGTGGCCCTGGACGACGCCATCGAGCAGGGGGCGCTGTTCTGCAACATCCTCGCTTACCGGGAGGGTGAGGCCGGCTGATCTCGGTTCGCGGCCATGAGCCGCTCCCGCGGTGGTTTCGCCAACCTTGCGCGGAAGAACCACCTGTAGGAGCGCTGCGAGGCGCGAATACTTCAGTGTTTCCCTAGGGCTCCTCCACGCAGACGCAGTTCTTGCCTTCCGCCTTGGCGCGGTAGAGCGCCCGGTCGCCGCGGCTGACCAGGGCCTCCAGGTCCTCTCCGGGCCGGTACTCGGCGCCGCCGATGCTCACCGACAGGTAGCTGCCTCCGGACTCGTCCACGACATGCCAGGTGCTCTCGAAGGCGCCCCGCAGCCGGTCGGCGATGGCGTAGGCCGCATCCGCCCGGCACTGCGGCAGCAGCACGGCGAATTCTTCGCCGCCGTAGCGGAACCCCAGATCGTTGGCCCGGATACATTCCTTGAGCACGTCGGCCAGGGTCACCAGGACGTGATCGCCGGCCGGATGACCGTGAGCGTCGTTGAACTGCTTGAAGTTGTCCACGTCCAGCAGCAGCAGGGACACCGGCTCGCCGCCGCGTTCGGCCCGCCGCAGCTCCTCGCGGAGCCGGGTGTAGAAGTGACGGTGATTGAACAGCCCCGTAAGCCCGTCGGTGATGCTGAGCTGCCGGTAGCGGGCCTCGCTGTCGCGCAGTGCGGCCTCGGCCTGGCGACGCGCCTCCACCTCCCTGCGCAGGCGGTCATTAGTCTCCACCAGCTCGTGGGTGCGCTCCAGCACGCGCGCCTCCAGGGCCTCGTTGGCCTGGCGCAGCGCTTCATCGGTTTGCCGGATGTGCTCGAGATGACGTGCGTGAGTCAACGCCATGGCGACGACCCGGGCGATCATCAGCAGGGTCTCCCGCTCGGTCGAACGCAGAGGGCGGTGCGAGATATCGAGGAGGTTGCAGGCGCCGACCGTAACCCCATGATGCTGCAGCGGCACCGAGATGATGACGTTGAGATTGGCGGCCGCCAGGTGCTCGCGGATGGAGGGATCGAGCCGGGTGTTGTGGGGTACGTCCGCCACCTCGATGATGCGCCGGTCCCGCAGAGCGGCACCGGTGAAGCTGCCCTCCAGCGGGAGCTCCCGGGTGTGGTCCAGCAGCTCTTCTCCGCGGCCCTTGAGCTTGACCGTCTGCAGCATCCGGCGTTCGCTGTCGAGGGCATAGATCACGGCAGTGGGCACACCCATGAACCGGATCAGCTCATCGAGCGCCCTGTCCACCAGCGTGTCGAAATCCAGGTTCTCGTAGAGCGCGTCCGCCACCGCACCGATAGCTTCCAGGGCGCGCGTCTTGAGCACCAGATCGGTCGCCAGGTCCTGGGACGTTCCCTCGCCGCCGCCGGCCGGCGCCGAGCGTCGCTGAATCATCGCCTGAATGTGCCCCGTCGTGGTCAGATGGTACCGGGGGAGAAGCCGAGCCGGCGGCGCGGCGCGCCTCGACCCGAAGCCATTGGCTCAGTGCTTCCCCTTACCGTGACCATAGGCCAACGGCGGACACAATTGCAGCCAAATCATTCAAATTTAGCGACACAGCGCACATTCGGGAGATGGCCGAAAACCTTCCCGTGAAATCCTGCACGGAACGGGCGCGGAACATGTCCCAGCTTGCATGGGCGGCGGTGTCGGTTCCAGACGGATTCAGCCGCTGCGGCGGACGTCCCGGACATTGCGCAGGCTGGCGATCCGGTCAATGACCCGACTGAGCTGAGTCACGTCCGCCACCTCCAGGGTGAGCGCCATGAGGGCGAAATGATCCCGGGCGTCGGTCTGCGTGTTCACGGCGGTCACGTTGATCCGCTCGTTGCTGAGCAGCGCCGAGATGTCCTTGATCAGTCCCTGGCGGTCGTAGGCCTCCACGCGGATTTCCACCGGGTAGCGACGCTCGGTGCGGCGGCTCCAGGAGACGTCGATCAGCCGCTGGCCGTTGTCCTCGCGCATCCGGGCCACGTTGGGGCAGCTCTGGCGGTGGATGGTGACGCCGCGGCCGCGGGTGATGAAGCCGACTATGGCGTCGCCGGGTGCCGGGTGGCAGCAGCGTGCCATGCGCGTGAGCAGGTTGCCGACCCCGTAGATGGAAACGTCGTCGTCGCCGCCGGGCTCCTCGCGCCGGCCGCCGCTGACTGGGATGTGCGGCTCCCCGCGCCCCCGGCCGAGCACGGCGTCTCCGAGCAGCCCGGCGATCTGGCCGCCGGTGAGATCCCCCCGGCCAATGGCCGCCAGCAGCTCGTCGACCCCGCCGTAGCGGGAGCGCTCGGCCAACTGCTCCAGGCTGACGTCGCTCACGCCCAGCCGGTGCAGCTCCCGGTCCAGCAGATCACGGCCCTCGGAGACGTTCTTGTCGAAATCCTGCTGCCGGAACCATGACCGGATCTTGGCCCGGGCGCGCGGAGTGCGCACATAGCCCAGACTGGGATTGAGCCAGTCGCGGCTGGGCCGCGTGGCGCGGGCGGTGAGGATCTCCACGTGGTCGCCGCTGCGCAGCTCGTAGGTCAGGGGCACCATACGGCCGTTGACCTTGGCGCCGCGGCAGCGGTGGCCCACCTCGCTGTGAACGTGGTAGGCGAAATCCAGCGGCGTCGCACCCAGGGGCAGGTCCATGATCTCGCCGCGCGGAGTGATCACGTAGACCCGGTCCTCGAACAGCTCGTCCTTGATCCGGTCCAGAAAGGCCCGGGCGCCGGTTTCCTCCTTGCCCCACTCGAAGATCTGGCGCAGCCAGGCCACCTTCTGCTCGTAGGCCGGATCCTGATTGCCGCCCTCCTTGTAGAGCCAGTGGGCGGCGATGCCCAGCTCCGCCTCCTGGTGCATCCCCCGAGTGCGGATCTGCACTTCCAGGGTCTTGCCCTCGGGGCCCACCACGGCCGTGTGCAGGGACTGGTAGTTGTTCTCCTTGGGAGTGGCGATGTAGTCGTCGAACTCTCGGGGAATCGGCTTCCACAGCGAATGCACCACGCCCAGCGCCGAGTAGCAGGCGGCCACGTCGTCCACCATGATGCGGAACGCGCGGATGTCGAAGAGCTCATGAAAGTCCACGCCCTTGCGCTGCATCTTCCGCCAGATGCTGTAGATGTGCTTGGGACGGCCGGTGACCTCGGCATTCACCCCCGCCCGCTGCAGCGCCGCGGAAAGCTGTTCCTTGACGCTGGCGATGTACTGCTCGCGGTCCACCCGGCGCTCCGCCAGCAGCCTGGCGATACGTTTGTAGGTGTCCGGCTGGAGGAAGCGGAAGCTGAGATCCTCCATCTCCCACTTGATCTGCCAAATGCCGAGCCGGTTGGCCAGCGGCGCATAGATGTCATGGGCCTCCCGGGCGATCCGGGTACGTTCGGCCTCATTCTGGTGCTTGGCGACCCGCAGATCGTGCAGCAGCTCGGCCAGGGTGATGAACACCACGCGCACGTCCCGGGCCACCGCCAGCAGCATCTTGCGCAGGGCCTCGGCCTGCTTGTCCTCGTCCTCCGCCGCGGAGCCCTCGGCCAGCTCGGTGATCACCCCCATCCGGTCCACGCCCTCCACCAGACCGGCGATACTGCGCCCGAAGCCTTCGCGCAGCGCGTCGCGGCGGTAGCCGGGCAGCTTGGGCAGGTCGTGGAGCAGAGCGGCGGCGACGGTGTCGGCGTCCAGGCGCAGCTCGGCCACGATGCCGGCCACCGACAGTGCATGCTCGAAATAGGGCTCGCCGGAGTTCCGGCAGCGGTCGCCGTACGCCTGCAGGGCTCGCTGCCAGGCCTGGTCCAGGCAACGGATCTCGGCGTCGGTGAGCGCGATGGGCAGGCGGGCGCGCCAGTCCTCGAACTCCACCTCGCCCTTCTCGAGCAGATCGTCGAACTCGCCCGTCACCTGAACCATGGCCAACCATCAAAACCGGTATGGAGAAGCAGGCATTTTAACGATCCTGTACCGAATTCCCAGGACATTTTTCAGCGTTTCCCTGTATGCCCGGCACTTGGGAGCACCCATGCCGAATGACCGCCAGGGATGCCATTTCCTTTTATTTTTCAAATCCATAAAAGAAATTCTCCAACCTTTGCTTGCATCCGGCTTGAGATACTGTATATATTCACAGTACATCGTCATCCCAAGGGGCAAGACATGGAATCGCTGACACCGCGCCAGCAGGAAATCCTCGAGCTGATCCGTCAGTTCGTCGAGGAAACCGGCTACCCGCCCACCCGCAGCGAGATCGCCGCCGCGCTCGGCTTCCGCTCAGCCAACGCCGCCGAGCAGCACCTGCGGGCCCTGGCGAAGAAGGGGGCCGTCGAGCTGCAGAGCGGCGCCTCCCGGGGCATCCGCCTCACCGAGGAGCTGGGTCTGCCGGTGGTCGGCCGGGTGGCGGCGGGCAGTCCCTTGCTGGCCGAGCAGCATATCGACCGCCACGTGCAGCTGCCGGCGGCCCTGTTCTCGCCCTGGGCCGACTACCTGCTCAAGGTACGCGGCATGAGCATGAAAGACGTGGGCATCATGGACGGTGATCTGCTGGCGGTACACAAGACCGCCGAGGCCCGCAACGGCCAGATCGTGGTGGCCCGGCTTCAGGACGAAGTCACCGTCAAGCGCCTGCAGCGGCAGGGACACCGGGTGCAGCTGCTGCCCGAGAACGACGAATTCCAGCCCATCGAGATCGACCTGCGCCACGAGCCGCTGACCATCGAAGGCATCGGCGTGGGCGTCATCCGTCCCGAGCTTTGAGAGGCCGACCATGAACAACGCCCTGAACGAACTGCTACAGCAGCCCGGGATCTGGCGCGGCGCGGAAGTCCAGCAGCAGACCGGCCTGCACCATGTCGGCACCGGCTTCCCGGAGCTGGACGACAACCTGCCCGGGGGCGGCTGGCCCCAGGGAGCGCTGACCGAGCTGCTCTACGAACAGCCCGGCATCGGAGAGCTGCGGCTGCTCATCCCGGCCCTGGCCCGGCTCAGCCGGGAAGGCCGCTGGCTGGCGCTGATCGCACCGCCCTACATCCCCTATGCACCGGCCCTGGCGGGCTTGGGCGTGGACCTCTCCCGGGTGCTGCTGGTGCATCCGCGCACCGACAGGGATGCCCTGTGGGCGGTGGAGCAGGCCCTGCGCTGCGGCACCTGCGGCGCCGTGCTCGCCTGGCCGCGCGCGGTGGACGAGCGCAGCCTGCGCCGCCTGCAGCTGGCCGCCGAGGAAGGCGGGAGCTGGGGCGTGCTGTTCCGCAGATCCGACGCCGCCGGCCACCCCTCAGCGGCGGCCCTGCGGATCGCCCTGAAAAACCGCGCCAACGGCCTGGCCCTGCAGCTCGTCAAATGCCGCGGCGGCCGGCCGCAGCGCGAAGTGGTGGTGGACCTCAACGCCGTTCGTCGCAACCCCCGTCCCACGCCGGCTCAGGAGGCGGCAACAGTGGCGGTGCCGCGCCCGGTACCCCCACGCCCCATGGCCACCCCCAACCCCCAGCTGGCCACCGTCCGCTCACGGCGAGCCCGGGGCGGCCGCCGGCGAGCCATGCAGATGGATCTGCCCCTGGCCGCTTCCGGTCGGGAGCCCGGCCACCAGGCTACGCCCCTGAGCGCCCTGCCAGTCCGCGGCAAAGGCCGGCTGGCCCGCCTGCGGGAACGCCTGACCCGCTAGCGTCACAAAGGCTGCGGCATACATGCAGCGGGAGCCCCGGCACTCCACTACCGGGCGTCTCCCGCGGCGGCCTCGACCGAATCACGCGACGGCGACATCCAACGATGCTCTGGCTCAGCCTGCATCTACCGCATCTGCCGCTGGAGGTCTTCGGCTGCGAGCCCGGCACGGAGCCGCTCGCGGTGGCCTATCGGCAGCTGATCCAGCTGGCGGGACCGGTCGCCCTGGCGGCCGGCGTGCGCCCGGGCATGAAAACCAGCGCCGCTCAGGCCCTGTGCGCCGGACTGATTCTGCAGGAGCGCAGGCCGGACCTGGAACGGCGGGCCCTGGAACGGCTCGCCGCCTGGTGCCTGCAGTTCACGCCCATGGCCAGCCTGGAACCGCCCGACACGCTGCTGCTGGAGATCGAGAGCAGCCTGCGTTATTTCGGCGGTCTGGACCGGCTTCTCAAGAACGTCCGCACGGGCCTGGAGGAGCTGGGCTATCGTCACCTCTTCGGTATCGCGCCCACCCCCCTGGCCGCGTGGCTGCTCAGCCGGGCAGGGGATGAGGCTCCCCTGCCCGGGGGCCGTTCCCTGGACAGGCACCTGGGTCGTCTGCCGGTGGGCCTGCTGACGCTGGACGAGCGCCAGCGCGACGCTCTGAGCGGCCTCGGCGTGGAGACGCTGGGCGACTGTCTGGCGCTGCCCCGGACCGGCCTGGCGCGACGCCTGGGCACGGATTTGCTCCAGCGGCTCGACCGGGCCTTCGGAAGGACTCCCGACCCTCGCGAGCCGTTCCGGCCCCCACCGCGCTTCCACAGCCGCATTGAGCTGCCGGCGGAAGCCGCGCATACCGATCAGCTCGGCTTCGCGCTGGGCCGGCTCATCCGGGAGCTCTGCGGCTTCCTGCGCGGCACGGGCAATGGGGTCCAGCGTCTGCATATCGCCCTGGAGCACCGATACGGCAGCGCCACCGGCCTCGAGCTGGGCACGGTCCAGCCCGGCCGCGATCCCGCCCGTCTCACGGCGCTGCTGCAAGAGCGCATGGAGCGCGTCCGGCTGCCGGAGCCGGTGCTGGCCGTCACCCTGAAGGCCCTGCGGCTGCATCGTCTGGACGGACAGCCCATGCATCTGCTGGAGGACGATCCGGCCCGGAACACGGACCACTGGCACGCTCTGCTGGAGCGGCTGTCCGCGCGCCTGGGCGAGCCCCGCATCCGCGGTATCGGCACTCACCCGGAGCACCGCCCGGAGCGGGCCTGGCGCTACGCCGCCCCCGGCGAGAGCGCCGGCACCGAGGCGCTCCCGGACCGGCCGCTGTGGCTGTTCCCCGAGCCGCGGCACCTGGAAACGAGCGACAGCCAGCCGCTGTGGCACGGGCCGCTGATCCTGGAGCACGGCCCGGAATGCATCGAGAGCGGCTGGTGGGACGGCGAGGACGTCAGCCGCGACTACTACGTGGCCGTGAACCCGGCCGGCGCCCGGCTCTGGGTGTTCCGCGAACGCCGCAGCCCCCGGCGCTGGTTCCTGCATGGACTGTTCGGATAGCCCCGGTTCGCGGCCATGGGCTGCTCCTACATCTGATGAAGCCCGCGTGGGAGCGCCGTCGGCGGCGCGATAGCCTCCAACCGCCGAGGCATTCGCGGCGAGGTCGCCGCTCCCACCTCCTTCGTTTCCCTCCAAGGCGGATCAAAGCGCTGGGGGAGGCGCGTCCCCGCGGCGAGTCCAGGGCGGACGGAACCGCCGGCGCATCCGCCATGGCCGAAGGCTGGCACGGCCCGGTAAGGAATCGCGGCGCGGACGCCGCTCCCACGCGGGCTTCGCCAAGCTCCGGGGCCGCCGCAGGGCGCGCTCCCCAAGACATCCGCGTCCATCCGCGTTCATTTGCGGCTATTCAGACGTTTGGCCACCGACTATTCGCCTACCACCGCCCTCGCAGGTAAAGTACCCCTTGAGTGGAGTGGGTGACGGAATCTATGCGCCGGATCATCGTGATGAACACGAAAGGTGGCTGCGGCAAGACCACCATCGCAACCAACGTGGCCAGCTACTATGCCGCCCAGGGCTTCAAGACCGCACTGTTCGACTATGATGCCCAGCGCTCCAGCACTCACTGGCTGAACCTGCGCACGGACGAGAGCCCCGACATCTACGGGGTCACCGCTTTCCGCCGGGAGACGGCCGGCGTGACCCGCTCCTGGCAGATCCGGGTACCGCCGGAGACCGAGCGCGTCGTCATCGACACCCCGGCCAGCATGGACCGCAACGACCTCATGGAGCGCGTCCGCGGCGTCGATACCATCCTGATTCCGGTGCTGCCCTCGCCCATCGACACCTACGCTGCGGCGGACTTCATCCGCGACCTGCTGCTGGTGGGCAAGCTGCGCAGCGAACAGACCCAGGTAGGCATCATTCCCAACCGCATCCGCGAATATACCCTGGCCTTCCAGGCGCTGCGGCGCTTTCTCAACAGCCTCAACATCCCGGTGGTGACCCAGCTCCAGGACTCCCAGCTCTACGTGCAGGCGGCGGACCGGGGCATGGGCATCCACGAGCTCACCGAACACCGTGCCCGCCGCCACCGCCGGTCCTGGCGGGAAGTGTTCGAATGGGTGGAACAGGGACCGCGCCGCGCCCGCTTCTAGTGTCCCTTAACAATTCGCGCGAGCCTCCGGCCGCAAAACGCGCCCCTTGCCTCGCCCGGGGCAGTGCATGAATACTGTATATTCATACAGCATCCTTGCCGTCCGCCATGACCGACTCGATCCCGGGCTATGCCGAGATCCACTGCATCAGCAACTTCACCTTTCTCCGCGGCGCCTCCCATCCCGAGGAGCTGGTCCGGCGCGCTGCCGAGCTGGGCTACCGGGCACTGGCGATCACCGACGAATGCTCCCTGGCCGGCGTCGTGCGCGCCCACGTGGCGGCCCGGGACACCGGGCTGAAACTGCTGATCGGCAGTGAGATCCGTTTCCGGGAAGGATTTCGGCTGGTCCTGCTGGCGCCGCGCCGTCGGGCCTACGGGCAGCTCTCGGCGCTGATCAGCCTGGGACGGAGCGCGGCCGCCAAGGGCAGCTACCGCCTGGAGCCGGCGGACCTGGAGAGCGCCGTACCGGACTGCCTGGCGCTGCTGATCGTGGAACCGGGGATTGGAGAAAACCGGGTCGACTGGTTCGCCCGGCACTTCGCCGACCGCGGCTGGCTGGGCGTACCCCTGCCCCGGGACGGACGCCACGAGGAACGCCTCGCCCTGGCCGAGCGCCTGTCCGCGCGCACCGGCCTGCCCCGGGCCGCCTGCGGCGACGTGCACATGCACCGGCGCGGCCGCCGGGCTCTCCAGGACACCCTGACCGCCATCCGGCTGGGCACCCCCCTGTCGGAGCTCGGCAAAGCCCTGCACGCCAACGGCGAGCGCCACCTGCGGCCGCGCCGGACCCTGGGTCGCGTCTATCCCCCCGCCCTGCTGGGGGAAACCCTGGGGATCGCCGGCCGCTGCCGCCTCAACCTCGACGAGCTGCGCTACGAATACCCGGAGGAGCTGGTGCCGGAAGGCCTCTCCCCCGCGCGGCACCTGCGCAACCTGACCGAGGCCGGCGCGCGGCGGCGCTGGCCGGAGGGCATACCCCGAGACATCCGCGACCAGATCGAGCACGAGCTGGCGCTGATCCGCGAGCTGGCCTACGAGGCCTACTTCCTGACCGTCCACGATGTGGTGAGCTACGCCCGCAGCCGGGACATTCTCTGCCAGGGCCGGGGCTCCGCCGCCAACTCCGCCGTCTGCTACTGCCTGGGCATCACCGAGGTGGACCCGGCCCGCACGGCGCTGCTCTTCGAGCGGTTCATCTCCCGGGAGCGGGGCGAGCCGCCGGACATCGACGTGGATTTCGAGCACGAACGGCGCGAGGAAGTCATCCAGTACGTCTATCGCAAGTACGGCCGCCACCGGGCCGCCCTAGCCGCCACGGTGATCTGCTACCGCCCGCGCAGCGCCCTGCGCGACGTGGGCAAGGCCCTGGGCCTGGAACAGTATCAGGTGGACCGGCTGGCGCGCGCCATGCAGTGGTGGGACGGCAGCCCCGTATCCGGCGAACGCCTGCGGCAGGCGGGCTTCGACCCGGACGCGCCGCTGATCCGCCGGGTACTGACCCTGGCCAACGCCCTGCTCGGCTTCCCGCGCCACCTCTCCCAGCACGTGGGCGGTTTCGTCATCTCCCAGGGGCCGCTGGCGGAGCTGGTGCCCACGGAGAACGCCGCCATGGAGGGGCGTACGGTCATCCAGTGGGACAAGGACGACCTGGAAGCCCTGGGGCTGCTCAAGGTGGACTGCCTGGCCCTGGGCATGCTCACCGCCATCCATAAATGCTTCGACCTGCTGCGTGCGCACGGCGGGCCGGACCTCACCCTGGCCACGGTGAAGCCGGACGACCCGGCCGTATACGAAATGCTCCAGAAGGCGGATACGGTGGGCGTATTCCAGGTGGAATCCCGGGCCCAGATGGCCATGCTGCCGCGCCTGCAGCCAAAGAATTACTACGACCTGGTCGTCGAAATCTCCATCGTGCGTCCCGGCCCGATCCAGGGTGACATGGTCCACCCCTACCTGCGCCGCCGGGAGAACCCGGAACAGATCAGCTATCCCAGCGAGGCGGTGCGCAAGGTGCTGGAGCGGACCCTGGGCGTACCGATCTTCCAGGAGCAGGTGATGCAGCTGGCGGTGGTCGCCGCGGGCTTCTCTCCCGGAGAGGCCGACCAGCTGCGCCGCTCCATGGCCGCCTGGCGCAAGAAGGGCGGTCTCGGTCCGTTCCGCGACCGGCTCATCCGGGGCATGAGCGAACGCGGCTACAGCGAGGCCTTCGCCGACCAGATCTTCCGCCAGGTCCAGGGCTTCGGCGAATACGGCTTCCCCGAATCCCACGCCGCCAGCTTCGCCCTGCTGGTCTATGTCTCCGCCTGGTTGAAGCGCCACTACCCCGCCTGCTTCGCCTGCGCCCTGCTCAACAGCCAGCCCATGGGGTTCTACTCACCGGCCCACCTGGTTCGGGACGCACGAGAGCACGGCGTCACCGTCCACCCGGTGGACGTCCGCCGCAGCGCCTGGGACTGTACCCTGGAAGGCGACGCCGCCGGACAGCCGGCCCTGCGGCTGGGCATGTGTATGGTGCGGGGACTGTCCAACGCGGGCGGACAGCGGCTGACCGAGGCCCGCTCCGCGGCCCTGTTCCGCGACGTCCCCGACCTGGCCCGCCGGGCGGCGCTGAATCGCCGCGATCTCCGGGCTCTGGCCGAGGCCGGGGCCCTCAAGGGGCTGGCCGGACACCGGCGCGAGGCCTGGTGGCAGGTGCTGGGCGTGGAGCCCGGTCTCCCGGTGTTCGGCGACGGTGTGACCATCCACGAGGACGCGCCCGGCCTGTCCCCGCCCACGGAGGGCGAGGACCTGCTGCACGACTACAACAGTGTCGGGCTGACCCTGGACCGCCATCCCATGGCGCTGCTCCGAGGGCACATGCAGCAGCGGCGTTTCCGTACCGCGGCCGAGCTGCAGCGCCAGCAGGGCAAGCGGCTGGTGCGGACCGCGGGCATCGTGGTGACCCGGCAGCGCCCCGGCTCGGCCAAGGGAGTCACCTTCCTGACCCTGGAAGACGAGACCGGCATGGTGAACGTGGTGGTATGGCCGGCGCTGGCCGAACGTTTCCGCAGCGCGGTCGTCGGCGCCCGGCTGCTGGGCGTGACCGGCGTCTGGGAACGCCGGGACCGGGTCTGCCACCTGATCGCGGGACGGCTGGAAGACCACAGCCATCTGCTGGGCCGGCTGAAGACCGTCAGCCGCGATTTCCAGTAAGCGCCGGGATCAGTTGGCCGCAGCCCTCCGCACCTCCGCCTGGGCGCCCTGCGCGCTGCTGCGCGCGCGGTAGCAGCTCGCCGGCGGCACGTTCCACAGCACGAACTCACGGCTGACGTCGTCGAAGCTGCGGCGCAGGTAGGCCCCCGAGCGCTTGGAGAACTGGTAGACCAGAAACTCGCCCTCCGGCGCGAGCCGCCGGCGCGTCTCCTCCAGCACGGCGGTGACGTCCGCCGGCTCCATGGTACTGAACGGTATGCCCGAGACGGCGTAGTCCACGCTGTCCCAGTCCAGCTCTTCGAGCACCTCACCGAGCTTCGCCGCCGAAACCCGGCGCACGATCAGCCGCGGATCGTCGATGGTTTCCCGGAGATGGCGCACGAAGTCCTCGTTGATCTCCAGCACCAGCAGCCGCGCGTCGGGATGCATCCGCCGCAGGATGTACCGGCTGATGGTGCCGACCCCTGGCCCGTACTCCACGAAATGCCGGCTTCGCTCCCAGTCCACCGGCTCCAGCAGCTTGCGTATCAGACGGTTGGAGCTGGGAATGATCGAGCCCAGCATGACCGGATGCTTCAGGAAGTTGGCCGCGAACAGCCATTGACCTCTGCCCATGCCCATTAGGATTCTCCGTCGATTTCCCCTGCGGCCGCCCAAGCCGGGAAACATTGCCGCCCTGGCACGCGCAGATTACACAACACGCGCCGGCTTCGACACCCATGCGGGGTTGCTAACCTTTCAGGAAGTATTGCCGGCTCTCGGCGTCAGTGCGCGGCGTGTCGACAAGGCGCGCCAGCGCCGGCGTGGCCGGCCCCACGCCAAACGAGCGCAACGCCGCCGAGGCGCCGCTCAGCGGCGCACCCCTGTCACCAAGACCCGGCAATACTTCCTGGAAGGTTAGCAACCCGCCCGGCCGCCGCTGCTCCGCCCAACGGTTGAGTCACGGCCCGCAAGAGGACAATGCCCATGACCGAAGACCGTTTCGACCACCTGGCACCGTGCCCCCGCAGTCCCAACTGCGTCTGCAGCGACGCCCCGGACGCGTCGCACCGTATCGAACCCTTCCGCCTGACCGGCGATGCCGCTGCCGGCTGGGCGCGGATCCGCAAGACACTGGAGCGACAGCCGCGAACCCGCCTGATCTCCGCCACGGACCGCTACCTGCACGCGGAAGTCCGCAGCCGGATCTTCCGCTTCGTCGATGATCTCGAGCTGCTGCTCAGCCCCGACGACGGCACGGTCGCCGTGCGTTCCGCCTCCCGGCTTGGCCACTCCGACTTCGGCGTCAACCGCAAGCGCGTGGAACGGCTGCGCCGGCTGCTCGCCGGGCAGGGAGCCATCTCCGGCTGAATCCGGCCGTCCCGGACCATACCGCCCGCAGGAACGTCGCAAGGCGCCATTGGGTTGGGCGGCGTCATTCGAGCGGCCGAGGACGGCGAACGGGTCTGTTTTCGTTTCCCGGCTTGGACTCGCGGCGGGGACGCCGCTCCCGCCACTCTTCGTCGACCGCGGTGGGTTAACCTCGCGCGTGGGAGCGCCGTCCCCGGCGCGATTACTCATCAAGGTTTCCCCACCCGATTCGCGGCCACGGACCGCTCCAACAGGGGTCTTCGCAACCTCATGCCACCCCTGAAATGGCGTATCTGCGTCCATCCGCGTTCATCTGCGGCTCTCTCCTCCGGATTTCTACGGCGCTTTCAGCCGCTTCTCGAACGCCCGGATGCGCTCGGCGTTCTTGCCCAGGTCGCTGATGCCGACCCGGGAGGCCGAACGCACGTCGACACGACTGCCTCCACCCTCCGCATCCCTTATCCGCACGGCCACGTCGTCCTTGAACCCCCACCACAGCGTAGTGGCCACGGCCTCGATGCGGCCGGCGTCGCGGTCGCGGGCCACGATGCGCCAGCCCATGCTCCGGGCGGCGGCCAAAGCGGCGTCGAACGCCTTTCCGGGCGACACCGCGAGCTGCACGGCCTGGATGTCCGGATAGGCCCGGCGCTGCTGCGAAGCGACCTTCCCGCCGGGGTAAGCGACCGGATGGTCGGCAGGTCCCCTCAGCCCCGCCGCAGCGCGGAGCTCGGGGGGATGAGCGAGGTCGGTGGAGATATCGTGGATGGGCGGCACCTGACTGGCCGTACGCTGCATGCCCCAGGGCCCGAGAAACGCCGGTGCGGCAATGATCAGCGCGACCAGGCACCGCCAGCGCGCCTGGGGCCAGCGGATCCGCACCGTCAGGTGCGCCAGCGCCAGGCCCGAGACCACCAGCGCCGCCATGGCGCCGAACCCCATGACCCCGAACGCCTGACCCAGCGTCAGCCATCGAAAGCGGTAGGCGGGCCCGGCAAGCAGCACCAGCAAACCGGCCAACGCGGCAAGGACGATCCATGCCCACGGAACCCAGCGGTCCCATATCGCGGTCTTATTCATAACCTGTTGCCTAACCGATTAAAATCCCGTAAAATTTGCGCCCTTCGCGGGCACGGCATGAGGGCCGCGCACGATCCACGGCCGTAAAGGAAGAGACCCATGAAAAACACCAAGCCGTCTTCCCATGCCAAGGTCGACCCGGACCTGCTGAGCGGCACTGGCAACCGCCGCCTCCAGGATCTCTACATGCGGCGCGTGACGGGCCAGAGAGGCCGACGGCTTCGGCAGCTCTCGGCGCGCGACGCCCAGACGGGCAGCCGCTGAACACGGGGCTCCGATCCGGTCCGCCTTGGACAAGACCCTCACCCTGCTGTGGCGGTTTCCGGAGGCCTGGCTGCTGTTCACCGGCAAGGATTCCTTCACCCTGCTGCCTGCGGAGAGCCTTCCCGACGACGTACGCCGGCACATCGTCGACAAGGTGAGGCAGAACGGCGGCGAGGTCGCCTGACGGCAAGCGCCGACAAGCAGCCCACGCGGCTACTCGCGCCGCTCTCGCTTGAAGTGGGCGAGCTTGCGCCGCTCCCGCCGGTCAGGACGACCCTGGGTCTTGGGGACCGACGCGGCCACCATCTTCTGCTGGGCACGCACGCGCTCCCGCCTTGCCGCGCTCTCCTCGGTCTCGGTGTAGAGCCGCTGCGCCTGGGTCGCCGGCCCACGCTGGTCCGAAAGCCCGTTCACGGTGACCGTGAACTCGTAGACCCCCTTGGTGACCGTCACCGTCTGCCCGAGCCGGACCTCCTTGGCCGGCTTGGCGCGCTGCCCGTCCACCTCGACCTTGCCGCCCTTGATGGCCCTGGAGGCCAGGCGGCGCGTTTTGAAGAACCGTGCGGCCCACAGCCACTTGTCCAGCCGGACCGCGTCGCTACTGGATGCGGGCATTGCGGCCGTATTTGCCGGAGATGTAGTCGGTCAGCTCGGTGATGCGGTATTCCTGATCCCGCACCATCGTGTTCACCAGATCGCGCACGGAGATCACCCCGATCACGCGGTCCCCGTCCACCACCGGCAGGTGCCGGCAGTTCTTGGAATTGACGATGACCAGGGCCTCCTCCACGGTCGTGTTCCGGGCCACACAGGCTACGTCGCTGCTCATGACCTGAGAAACCGGGGTACTGTCATAGTCCAGATGACCGTCGATGACGCGGCGAAGCACATCGCGCTCCGTGAATATACCCATGAGTTTGCCGTTCGGCTCCATGATCAGCACCGAGCCCGTATTGCGCTCGTTCATCACCCGGACAGCTTCGGCGACGCTGGTCTCCGGCCGGACCCAGAGGACCTCGCCCCCCTTGCTGTCGAGAATGGTACTCAGCGGCTGTTCCATGAGCGGCACTCCTGACAAGCGCATCTCACCTGCCCCACCGTGCATGCGGCCCGAAGCTTTCTCAACCGTCCCGAGCTTCAGTCTGCCGCGTGGAAGCACGGGCCGAGAATCCATGCTGTTGTTCCCCAATTTATAGGCGCCGGATGGACTAACCGTCCAGGGCAACCTCGGAGAGAACGATGCCGTCTTGGTCGGCATAGAGATAATCGCCGGGGTGTACGGTCACGCCGGCGAAGGTGACCGGCACGTCGCGCTCGCCCTCGCCCTTCTTGACGCTCTTCAGCGGATTCGTGTTCAGGGCCTTGACGCCCACGGCGATCCCGGCGATGGCGGCGCTGTCGCGAATGCAGCCGTAGATCACCATGCCCGACCAGCCGTTGCCCCTGCCAAGCTCCGCCAGGTTGTCGCCCAGCAGCGCGCAGCGCAGCGAGCCGCCGCCGTCCACCACCAGGACGCGGCCCTTGCCGGGCTCCTCCACCGCGGCGCGGACCAGAGAGTTGTCCTCGAAGACCTTGACCGTCGACACCAGTCCGCCAAAGGCCTTGACGCCGCCGTAATCCAGGAAGATCGGCGCCATGATGCGCAGGTCGTCGGAGTGCTCGTCGCAGAGATCGGTGGTCTTGAGGGTCATCGATGCGCTCCCGGGTTGATGGCCGTCCTCGGCCGCGGCTGCACCGCTGGCCGCCGAATACGATAGAGTATGTCGCGGGATTGGGCCGCCATCGGCACCGGCTGTCAAGCCCGGCACGGGCACGGCACTGCATTGACAATACAATGGGACCCTCCACATTCTATCCCCGGTCAACGAAAGCGGCGACGGACCATGAAGTCATCCGGATCGGACAAGGATGCGCAACGCTGTGATCTGCGCGCCCTGCTGCGGCGGACCAGCCGGCCGGTAATGGTGGGCGTGGCCGGGGACAGCGGCGCGGGCAAGAGCACGTACATGGACGGCATTGGCCGGCTGCTGGGCGAAGACATGGTCGCCACGCTGAGCCTGGACGGTTACCACAAGGAGGACCGGGCAACGCGCCGGCAGAGCGGTCGGGTACCCCTGGACCCGGAGGTCAACGATCTGGCACTGGCCAGGGAGCACGTGGCCGCGATCCGCAGGGGCGAGGAGGTTACCGTGCCGGTATACGACCACGGCACGGGCACCTTCGCCACGGCGCGGGACTTCGCGCCCGCGCCGGTGGTGATCGTGGAAGGCCTGCATGCCCTGTATCCGGAGTTCCTGGACCTCTATGACTTCAGTCTGTTCGTCGACTCCGACCAGGACGTGAAGTGGCAGTGGAAGAAGGCGCGCGACGTCCACGACCGCGGTTACGCCCCCGAGGAGGTGGAAGTCGAGCTGCGCCGCCGGGAGGCGGGCTACAAGCGCTGGATCGATTTCCAGAAGACTCAGGCCGACGCGGTGATCAAGATCCATCCCAGCCGTCTCGCGTCGCTCGCCGTGCAGTCCTACCACGGCGAGGTACCGCCCGAGTGCTTCCACATAGAGGTCATCGTCTCGCCGCTGGACGGCGGGCTGCCGCCGCTGATGCTCAACGTGGACCTCAACACCATGACCAAGACGGACTCCCAGCCGTTCATGCTGGCGAGCGTACCCAGCACCTATTGGGGACACTCGGTCAACGTGGTCCATCTCGACGGGATCATGCCTGAGCAGAACCTGCGGCAGCTCGAGCAGGAAATCCTGCGGCTGACGGGGATCAGGCATGGCGGCGCCCCCGCGCCTTCCCGGACCGATGCCACTGTGCGGCTGACGCAGCTGGTCGTCGCCTGGCCGCTGCTGGGGCACATCGCTCGGCATCTTCACCTGCGCGGCTGCGCAAGGGAGCTCACATGAGGACCGCCGTAGCCATCGTCGTTGCAGCAGCGGCTGTTGCCGGCTACGTGGCCCTGCTGTATCTCTTCTTCATGTACCTTTGGCCGGCTTTCCCGCCCTGGCTGGCGCTGATCGCATTCATCGCCGTCGCCGCCTTCGCCATCGGCTCGCCGATCTACGGGCTCTATCGCGCCGCCGAAGTGCTCCAGAGGCGTCCCGGCGACGCGGATGCCCGGCCGCGGCCACCGCATTCCCACTAGCCGGCGTTCGGAGACGGCAACGATGAAACACGGCGAAACCCCCTCCCAGCTTCCTCCGGGGGTGGCCAACCTGCTGGACCGGCAATACGCGCTGGAATCCGAGCTGGTTCAGTGCACGGCGGCGCTGCGCGAGGCGCTGCACAGTACGGGGACCGGGCAGGACGGTTCGGGCCCGGGCGCGGCGGCAGCAGCGGACGACGGGTGGATTCGGCCGATGCTGGAGGTGCTTCGCTACGATGCCGGCGAATCCGACGTCACCCAGGCGCTGATCGACGCCGTGCAGTTCGTGCTGCCGGACAGTGCCGGCGCCGTCTCGGTGATCAGCGATGAGGACGCACCGGCCATCATCGGCGCCTGGGACGGTGCCAAACGCTGGACTCGGCCGGCCGAGGGTACCGGTCACGCCGACGATCACGGCCTGCTGGAACGGCTTACGCAACGGACCTCGGAACGAGCGGTGCGCATCGTGCTTAGCGGTCTCGGGCTGACGGTCGGTGAGCTGCGGCTTTGGCCCGAAGGGGCCGACCGCGACCATGTGGACCGAATCGCCCTGCCCCGCATCGAATCCATAGCCGGCGTCGCCGGCCTGGCCCTGGCCGGCATGACGGTGCGTCGCCGGTTGCGGCAGCGCTCCGTGCGCGACGCGCTCACCGGCCTGTTCAACCACCGCTACCTGGAAGACACGCTCGCCCGCGAGCTCCACCGTGCGCGGCGCAACGCCTCTGCGGTGAGCCTGCTGATGATCGACATCGACGACTTCGCCGCCTTCTGCAAGCAGCACGGCGTGGATGCCGGGGACATGGTGCTGGAGGCCTACGCCGGCATGCTGCAGTCCTCCTTCCGGGGCTCCGATGTCTGCTCCCGGTGGGAGGCTTCCCGGCTCGGGGTACTGCTGCCGGAGGCCGATCTGGAGGACAGCATTCGGCGTGCCTCGGCAGTGCGGACACTGCTCAGCCAGTTGGAGATCCGGCATCGGGGCCGCATCCTGACCACACCCGGGGTCAGCGTGGGCGTGGCGGCCTACCCCGTCCACGCCGACACGGCCGACGCGCTCATCGCCGCAGCGGAGAGGGCCTTGCGGCACGCCGTCGAAAGCGGCGGCGACATGGTGGTGGGCGCCGAGCGCGCGCACTAGGGAAACACTGAAGTATTCCCGCGAGGCTCTGCACGCCATGGGCCTTCTCAGCAATCGACTCGGGTTAGCGAAAGCCCGCCGAAGGCCGAGGTTGGCACCACCGGCACTTGCAACAAACTGAGAACTCGCCTCGCGGCCAGAGCCCCTGGATTTCTGCCGCCCAGACTCCTAGCCGCGTCCCGCGGCCGGCCCCGTCGACGGCGGACAATGCGGTACAATGCCCCGCTCCGCCATCCCGGGCCTCGTCTCCACGGATCATGAGCCAAGACCGTCACAGAGCGTTGCTGCAGGGCGCCGTGCTGATCATTGCCTCCGAGCTGCTGCTGGCCTCGATGAGTGCCGCAATCAAGGTGGTGGCCGCCGAGTTGCCCAACGAGATGCTCGTGTTCTTCCGCAACCTGTTCGGGCTGACCTTCGTGCTTCCCATCGCCGCGCGGCACGGCCTGGGCGGCCTGAAAACCCGCCACCTGCATCTTCATCTGGCGCGTTCCCTGGCCGGCGTGAGCGCCATGTACTGCTTCTTTTACACCATCGCCGGCATACCGCTGGCGGAAGCGATACTGTTCAAGCTCACGGCGCCGTTCTACATACCGATCATCGCCTGGCTGTGGCTGAGCGAGAACGTGCCCGGCACGGTGAAGGCGGCGATTGCGCTCGGCTTCATCGGCGTCGCCCTGATCCTGCAGCCCGGCTTTCGCGAGATCCCCGTCGCCGGACTGGTGGGGCTGGGCGGCGCGGTGCTGGCGGCGCTCGCGAAGGTATCCATACGGCGGATGTCCACCACCGAACCCAGCGCACGCATCGTCTTCTACTTCGGAAGCATCGCCACCACCGTCTCGGCGGTACCGCTGCTGTGGGCATGGCAGACGCCCAGCTGGGGGGCGCTGGGCTGGCTGGCTGCCATGGGTGGTAGTGCTACAATCGCCCAGCTGCTGCTGACGCGGGCCTACGCCCTCGCGCCGGCCGCGCAGATCGGACCGTTCACCTACGTGTCGGTGATCTTCGGCTCCGCGTACGGCTGGCTGTTCTGGGACGAGATTCCCGGGCCCCTGGTCATCGTCGGCAGCGTGCTGATCGTCGCGGCGGGCGTGCTCACCACCCGCCGCCGCGGACAACCCGGCCGGCAGTCCCTGCCGGCAACCCGCGAAGCCGTTGCGGACGACACATGAGCGAAGCGCTGCGCCTGACTTATATCCTGCACTGCGCTCCCGGCGAATCCGCCGAGTCCAAGGCGCGCGACATTGGCCTGGAGCAGACCGTGGAGCTGCCCCACGAGCTGGTCGCCGGGACCGAGCGCGATGCCTACGCGGGGCGGGTTGAGCAGCTCGAGCAACTGGACGAGACGACTTTCCGGACGCGCATCGCCTATCGCCCCGAAACCGTGGCCGGCGAGCTCCCCCAGCTGCTCAACGTGCTGTTCGGCAATATCTCCCTCAAGGACGGCATCGAAGTGGTCGACATCGACTGGCCTCCGCAGATGCTGGACAATTTCGGTGGTCCGGGCCACGGCGTTGCGGGGCTGCGCCGGGAGACCGGGGTCCATGGCCGCCCGCTGCTATGCACCGCGCTCAAACCCATGGGTCTGGATGCCGGGTCCCTGGCGGAGATCTGCCGCCAGTTCGCTCTCGGCGGCGTCGACCTGATCAAGGACGATCACGGGCTCACGGACCAGCCGGCAGCACCGTTCGCCGATCGGCTTGCCGCCTGCCAGCAGGCCGTGGAGCGGGCGAACGGGGAGTCGGGCGGCGGTACACTGTACCTCCCCAATGTCACCGCGGGACGGGGCACTCTGGAGCAGCGCGTCGAGGCCGCCGCGGGAGCCGGCTGCCGGGGCGTGCTGCTCTGTCCCATGCTAACCGGCATCGACGCCCTGGCATGGATACGGGACCGTTTCGGTCTGATCGTCATGGCGCATCCCAGCCTGACGGGCAGCTACTTCCGGCGGACCCATGGCATCCGCCCGGAGCTGCTGCTGGGAGAGCTGTTCCGGGTCGCCGGTGCCGACGCTTCCATCTATCCCAACGCGGGCGGGCGCTTCGGCTTCAGCGCAGCGACCTGTGAGGCCCTCAACGACCGCCTCCGCCGGCCTCTTGGCGACCTGCAGCCGGCCATGCCCACCGTGGGCGGCGGTATCACCATTGACGGCATTCCCGGTTGGTCTCAACGCTATGGCTCCGATACCATATTCCTGATCGGCGGCGGGCTCTACGCCCAGCATGACTTGCGTGCCGCCTCCCAGGCGCTGATCGGAGAGCTGGAACGGCATCATGGCTGAAGACCGGTCCAAGGTGGTGAAGGCACGGGGCTATCGCTGGCCCGGAGTGGATGTGCGCGAGTACAAGAGCGACGGCAGCCACTTCAGGGACATCACCCGGCGAACCTTGCTCGGCGAAGGCGAAGACGAGCAGGCGCTGAGCTTCGTCACCCGCTATTTCGAGATCCAGCCCGGCGGCTATTCAACCCTCGAACGTCACCACCACCCGCACAGCGTGGTGATCATCCGCGGCGAGGGCGAGGTCATTCTCGGCGATCGGGTGGAGACCCTGGCCGTCAACGACTGCGTCTACGTCGCCCCCATGACCTTTCACCAGTTCCTTGCCACCGGCGACGAGCCGCTGGGATTCCTGTGCGTCGTCGACCGGGAACGGGATCGCCCGCAGCTGCCCGATGAAGACGACCTGGAGGAGCTGCGCCGGGCGGACTCGGTGAGAGACCGCCTGCGGACCTGATACGTTCCGGAGCCGGCCGAGGCCGTGCACACTGCGGGCCGTTTCCTTCAGGTGGCCAGCGTCCGGGCCAGGTCCAGCATGTTGAGCAGGGGCAGGCGTTCGCCGGAGACGGCCTCCTCGATGGGGACCAGCTCGATGTGACCTTCGCGCATGGCGACCATCTGCCGGCTGCGCCCCGCTGTGAGGTGCGCGGCGGCGGCCGATCCCATCACCGAGCCCAGGTTGCGGTCGAACGCGGTGGGCATCCCGCCCCGCTGGATGTGACCCAGGATGCAGGCGCGGGCGTGATAGCCCCGGGCGTTGAGCTGCTCGGTGAGATCGTGCCCCGAGCCTCCCTGGTAACCTTCCGCGACGACGATGATGGAATTGGTCCGACCCCGGGTGATGCTGGTGTCGATGTTGCCGATGACCTCCTCGATGCCCGTCTCGCGCTCCGGGACCAGGATCGTCTCGGCGCCGCCGGCGAGACCCACGCTGGTCGCCAGCGCGCCGCTGCTTCGACCCATGACCTCCACCACAAAGCAGCGGTCATGGCTGTCGGCCGTGTCCCGGATCTTGTCGATGGCGTCGAGGGCGGTGTTCACGGCGGTGTCGAAGCCGAGTGTCGTCTCCGTCCCACCCATGTCATTGTCGATGGTTCCGGGAACGCCAATCACCGCGATCCCCGACTCCTCGGCGAGCCGCTGCGCTCCGGTCAGGCTGCCGTCGCCGCCGATAACCACCAGCCCCTCGATATCCCACTGCCGCAGGATCTGCGCCGCCCGCGCGCGGTGCTCGGAATCAAGGAACGCTTGGCAGCGTGACGTTTTGAGAAACGTGCCGGCTCGCTGGATCACGTTCGCCACCGACCGGGAAGTGAGCAGCTCCACCTGCCGGTCCAGAATCCCCGTATAGCCCCGCCGGATCCCGAACGTGCGCACGTGATGGGCGTCGGCCCAGCGCACCACCGCCCGGATCGCGGCATTCATGCCCGGCGCGTCGCCGCCGCTGGTGAGCACGCCAATGGTGCGCAGCTTGGGCTTCGAGGGAAGCTTGGGAACGATGATCATGCACGGACCTCTGTTGCGGAGCCGGATGGCCGCCGCTGTCTCCAGTTCGGGGCACGAAAAGAAAACCCCACCGGCGCGCGGCAGAGCTTTCTCATGCTAAGAATCCCGGTGGAGAGTGCAAGCCCCGGGACGCCAGGTGAAGGATTCGTTCGCGGCCATGAGCCGCACCTACTGGGATTGGTGAAGCATCTGTAGAGGCGCCGCAAGGCGCGATGCGGTGAGCCGCGGTTGGAGGTGAATTCGGGGATGGTGGCACTAGCCCGCGAACAGGTTGTAGGTCTTTATCAGGCATGGACTCGCGCCGGGGACGGCGCTCCCACGCGGGCTTCGTCGGATGTGGGAACGTCCCATGATCGCGCCTTCCGGCGCTCCTACGGGCCCGCGTCAGGCCCGCGCGGCGGCAGTCACGTGCTCCAGGACGCGCTCCGGTGCCGCGGTACGGAAGCTGGGGCGCCGCACCATCCGCGCATACCAGTCGCGGAGATTGTCGTACTGGGCCGGCACGTCCACGCCGTAGGCCTCGGCCAGGGCAAAGCGGGCGGTCAGCGCCGCGTCGGCCAGGCTGTAGCTTGAACCCGCGAAATACTGGTTCCCGCCCAGCGCATCCGACAGATGCGGGAGGCACTGCTCCCGCCAGGCCGAAATACCGGCCTCGATGCGCTGCCAGTCCCATTTCGCCTGCGGTTTGCCCCGTTTCTCGAAGATCACCTCGCGGACGGCCTTACCTACGGTGTTGTCCGAGAAATGAGCCAGGGCGCGGGCCGTGGCCCGCGCCTCGGGCTGCTCCGGCAGCAGCCCGGAGCCGGTGTCGGCCAGATATTCCATGATGACGTTGGACTCCGTCATGACGTAGCCGTCGTCCAGCACCAGGATCGGCACCGTGCCGGTGGGCGAGAGTCGCTCCCGCTCCGCCTTGGCCTCCGGGTCGTCATGAGGCCGGTGGGTGAAGCGTCGATCCTGCTCGGCCAGCGCGATGCGCACCTTGAAGCAGAACGGGCATTCCGGCTTGTCGTAGAGCAGCATGGCGCACCTCTCGAAGTCGTGCATGAGTTGTGTGCGGAGCACCCTCCGTCGGGCGGGCATCGGGTTCGCGGCCATGGGCGGCTGCTACGTTGGGTTCGGCCTGCGTGGGAGCGGCGACCTCGCCGCGATGCCTCATGCCCTGCCGGGTCCGGGCAATCGCGCCGGGGACGGCGCTCCCACTCGGGCTTCGTCCAACGCAGGAGCGGCCCATGGCTGGGAACCGCCTTCACAACCGCGCCAGGCGCAGCTCCCGCAGGTGCTCCTCGACGAACTCCAGGCGGTCCTGGCCCCAGAAGATCTCGTCGCCGATGATGAGGGTGGGCACCCCGAAGGCGCCGCGGCGGTCGGCCTCCTCCCAGTTGGCCTCCAGCTGCTCGCGGTGCTGCGGGTTGTCCGCGGCGTCGCGCACGGCAGCCGGGTCCAGGCCGATGCGCGCCGCCACGTCGGCCAGCACCTCCAGGTCGCCGATATCCCGGCCTTCCGCCCATTCCGCACGCATGGTCTCCACCACATAGGGTCGCAGCTGGCCACGCTGCTCGGCCAGCAACGAGGCCGCCCCCGCGCGGGTCGGGTCCGTGTCCCCCGGCGGGGGATTGAGCGGTATGCCCATGCGCCTGGCGAAACGGCCCACGTCCTGACGGGCAATGGGCCGCTTCTTCTTGGCCCGGTCCGGCGGTGACCGCCCGGCCCAGCCCCCCAGCGGCCGCCAAACCAGGTTGGCATGGAAGTCGTCGAAGAGCCGGAACAGCGTCTTCGAGGCCAGGTAGCAGTACGGGCTGCGGAAGTTGAAGAAGACGGTGACGTCGACGCTCTCGGTCATGGTGTTCTCCGTACTGGCTTGTTTCTTAGCCACAGATGAACACAGATAAACACAGACGTTTTGCTGGGAGGCTCGTTGAGTTGTGAGGTCCGGCTTCGCCAGGCATACGTCGATGGCGCGTTAACCCACTGAGCCCGCGCATTTTCACGATGAGCGCCGACCTCACTCCCCGAAATAATCTGTGTCCATCTGTGTTCATCTGTGGCCAGTACTGAAGATTTTCCGCTAACGCCCCCGCTTGCGGGCGCTTTCACCCGCGATGCCCCACTGGCTCTTGGGGACCTCGTGGAGCAGGACGCGAACGGCCTCCCGGGGCGAGCCCAGGCTGTCGCAGATGGCGTCGGTGACCGCAGCGATGAGACGTTCCTTCTGCTCGTCGTCGCGGCCTTCCATGATGTTGATATGGGCAATGGGCATTGCTTTCCTCGATTCGCTGATTTGCTTTAGCCACAGATGGACGCAGATTGATTAAGGAATCGCGGCGGGGTCGCCGCTCCCACGGTGCCATCATCGCCGCTGGAGCAGTGCGAGCCGCAATCCCCGGACCAATATCAGTGTTCATCTGTGTTCATCTGTGGCTAGGCTTTGGGGTCCAAATGTTCATCTGTGGCTAACAGCTTGCAATTTGGTCAGACGAAACGCATGGTCACGGCTCCCAGGCCCTGGGCGCGCATGGTGACGTTGTCGCCGGCCTCCACGGCCACGGCCGCCGTGATGCCGCCGGAGAGGATCAGGCTGCCGGCCGGGATTTCCTCGCCGCGCTGGGCCAGCATGTTGGCCAGCAGAGCCACGCTGGAGGCCGGGTGGTTGAGGACCGCCGCGCCGGCGCCGACCTCCACCGGGTCGCCGTTTTTCTCCAGCACCACGCCCACCGTGCGCAGGTCCATGGCCCACGGATCGCCCATGCGGCCGCCGGTGACGAACCGGCTCGACGAGGCGTTGTCGGCAATGACGCTGGCCAGGTCGAAGCGGAAGTTCTCGTAGCGGCTGTCGATGATCTCCACCGCCGGCACCACGAAGTCCGTCGCGGCGAGCACCTGACCCACGTGGCAGCCCGGCCCCCGCAGCGGCGCCCTGGTCATGAAAGCGATCTCCGCCTCCACCTTGGGGTGGATGAGCTTGCCGGTGTCGATCTCGGCACCCTCGGCCTCATGGAAGTAATCGGCCAGGAAGCCGTAGATGGGCTCGTCCACGTTCATCTGCCGCATCTTCGCCCGGGAGGTGAGCCCCATCTTGAGGCCCACGATCCGGTTGCCGCGCGCTTCCTTGCGCCGGCGGGTCGCCCACTGGATGGCGTAGGCGTCCTCGAAATCCATGTCCGGATAGTCGTCGGTGATCTTGTGCACCGCCCGGGCCTGCAGCTCGGCGGACTCGAGGTGCTCCGACAGCGACTCGACCTGCTCGCGGCTCAGGGTGCTCATGCGCCACCCCCGGCCGCCAGCTCGTCGGCCTTCTCGCGCTCCTTGACCATGTCGAGGGCCACGTCCTCGATCATGTCCTCCTGGCCGCCGACCGTGCCGCGCCGGCCCAGCTCCACCAGCACGTCGCGGGCGGAGATGCCGTACTTCTGCTCGGCGCGCTTGGCGAACAGCAGGAAGGAGCTGTAGACACCGGCGTATCCCAGGGTCAGCGACTCGCGGTCCACCCGGACCATCTCGTCCATCATCGGCACGATGTAGTCCTCGGCCACGTCCATGAGCTTGAAGATATCCACGCCGGTCTCCACGCCCATGCGGTCCATCACCGCGGCGAAGATCTCCAGGGGCGTGTTGCCGGCACCCGCGCCCAGGCCCGCGGCGGAGCCGTCGATGCGGGTGGCGCCGGCGTCCACGGCGGTCATGGAATTGGCCACGCCCAGGCCCAGGTTGTGGTGGCCGTGGAAGCCCACCTCGGTCTCGGGCTTGAGCTCGCGGCGCAGCAGCCCGACCCGCGCCCGCACGTCGTCGGGCAGCATGTAGCCGGCGGAGTCGGTGACGTAGACGCAGTTGGCGCCGTAGGACTCCATGAGCCTTGCCTGCTCGAGGATCTTCTCCGGCTCCACCATGTGGGCCATCATCAGGAAACCCACGGTGTCCAGACCGAGCTCGCGGGACAGCCCGATGTGCTGCTCCGCCACGTCCGCCTCGGTGCAGTGGGTGGCCACCCGGAGGGTATTCACCCCGCAGTCCCGGGCCATCTTCAGCTCGTCCACGGTGCCGATGCCGGGCAGCAGCAGCGCCGAGACCCTGGCGTTCTTCATCCGGGGAATGACGGCCTTGAGGTACTCCTCGTCGCTGTGGGCCGGGAAACCGTAGTTCACCGAGCCCCCGCCCAGGCCGTCGCCGTGGGTGACCTCGATGAGCGGCACGCCGGCCTCGTCCAGAGCCGTGGACACGGCGATCATCTCGTCGATGGAGATCTGGTGGCGCTTGGAATGCATGCCGTCGCGCAGGCACATGTCGTGCAGCGTGACCTTCTTGCCTCGTAGATCCATGGTTCTGCCTCCGTAATTCGTCGGGCTACGCCGTCTCGGCGACGGCCGGCGTGGACGGCTCGGGCACGAAGGTGCCCTTATCGATCTCCTGGGCGAACATCTCCGCCGTGCGCAGCGCCGCCGCGGTCATGATGTCCAGGTTGCCGGCGTACTTGGGCAGGTAGTCGCCCAGGCCCTCGACCTCCATGAACATGGACACGCGCCGCCCATCGAAGACCGGCCCGTTCTTCAGCCGGTAGCCCGGCACGTATTTCTGCACCTCGTGCACCATGCGGTGGACGGAGTCGGTAATGGCCTCCTGATCCGGCTCCTCGGCCGTAATGCAGTGGATGGTGTCGCGCATGATCAGCGGCGGATCGGCCGGGTTGAGGATGATGATGGCCTTGCCCTTGTCGGCGCCGCCCACTTCGCGCACCGCGCGGGCGGTCGTCCGGGTGAACTCGTCGATGTTCTTGCGGGTGCCGGGCCCGGCGGACTTGGAGGCCACGGTAGCGATGATCTCCCCGTACTCGACGGCCTGCACCCGGCCCACGGCGGCCACCATGGGCACCGTGGCCTGACCGCCGCAGGTGACCATGTTGACGTTCATTGCCTGCTTGCCCACGTGGTCCTTGAGGTTGACCGGAGGCACGCAGAACGGCCCGATGGCCGCCGGCGTCAGGTCGATCATCAGCACCCCGCGCTCCTGAAGCTTGCGGGCGTTGTCGGCGTGGACGTAGGCCGAAGTGGCATCGAAGGCCACCTGGATGTTGTCTTCCTCCAGGTGCGGCAGCAGTCCGTCAACGCCCTCGGCCGTGGTCTTGAGCCCGGCGTCGCGGGCCTTGGCCAGGCCGTCGGAGTCCGGGTCGATGCCGACCATCCACACCGGCTCGATCCACTCCGAGCGCAGCGCCTTGGCCATGAGGTCGGTGCCGATGTTGCCGGAACCGATCAGTGCAGCGCGTATCTTCATGACGGTGTCCTCTTTCCGTGCTCGATTTCGGTTCAGGCGAATCGGACACTGGCCGTGCCGATTCCGCCAATGCTCAGGTTCATGGACTCGCCGGGCTCGATGGGCTGCAACGGCACCAGCGAGCCGGAGAGGATCACCTCGCCGGCGGCCAGTTTGATGCCGAACTCGCCCAGGGTGTTGGCGAGCCAGGCGACGCAGTTCACGGGCGAGCCCAGGGCCGCGGCCCCGGAGCCCGTGCTGATCACCTCGCCGTTCTTCTCCACCACCATGCCGCAGGTGACGAGGTCCACCCTGCGGGGATCGACGATCTGATCGCCCATCACGAACAGCCCGCAGGAGGCGTTGTCCGCGACGGTGTCCTGGATCTTGATCTTCCAGTCGCGAATGCGGGAATCGACGATCTCGAAACAGGGCAAGACGCACTCGGTGGCGCGCAGGACCTCGGCGTTGGTCAGGCCCGGGCCCTGCAGATCATGCTTGAGCACGAAGGCGATCTCGCCCTCGGCCCGGGGGGCGATCAGCTGCTCGCTGATCGGCAGCTCCTCGCCGTTGCCGTAGAGCATGGCATCCGTGAGATAGCCGAAGTCGGGCTGATGCACGTTCAGCATGGCCTGGACGGCCTTGCTGGTGACACCGATCTTCTTGCCGATCACCCGCTCGCCGTCGGCTTTGCGCCGCTCCAGCATCTGCATGGAGACGTAGTAGGCGTCCTCTATGGTGATATCCGCCTCGCGCTCGGTCAGCGGTGCGACCGTTTCGCGGGCGCGCAGGGCGTTGTACAGCTCGTCGCCGTACTGCTGGATGTTCTCCTGGTTCATGGACATGAACGTGGCTCCTCAGCTCGTGCCTGCTTCTGCGAAGAAGTCGGAGATCAGGCGATTGAAACGGGCATTGTGCTCGATCTGCGCCCAGTGACCGCAGCGGCCGAAGACGTGCAGCTGCGAGCGCTCGATGAGCCCGTGCAGGCGCAGTGCATTGTCCAGCGGGATGACTTGGTCGTCCCGACCGTGGATCACCAGGGTCTCGCGGTCGATCCCGCGGATATCGTCCTCCGGCGTGGCCAGGGCCTGGATCCAGCGCTGGCGCGGGGCGGGAAACATGGCCGCGTAGGCCTCCTGCACGCCCGGACGGACACTGGCCTGGTAGCGCATCTGCGCCAGCTCGTCGGTCACTAGGCTACGGTCGGCGGCGAAGATGTCGAGCAGCTCGCGCATGTTCTCCACCGACGGGGTGTATCCCCAGACCGCGTCCAGCCCGGGGGTCAGCTCGAACTCGACGCCGGCGCTGCCCATGAGCACCAGCCGGCCCACCCGCTCCGGATGCCGCGTGGCCAGCGCCAGGGCCAGCGCACCGCCGAAGGAGTTGCCCACCAGGTGTGCCCGCTCGATCTCCAGCGCGTCCATCAGGTCCAGGGCGTGCCGGCACCAGGTATCCAGGTTGTAGACCACGCCGTCGGGACGCTCGGTGTAGCCGAAGCCGACCATGTCCGGGGCGATGACCCGGAAGCGCTCGGACAGTGCCGGCAGCACCAGCCGCCAGTTGGCCCAGGCCGTGACTCCTGGACCCGAGCCGTGAATCAGCAGAACGCGATGGCCGCTGCCCAGGTCATGGTAGTTGGTCCGGAAACCGCCGGTACGCACCGGCTGCCCGATTTCGGGGTTATCTGCCATCGCGAGCGAACCTCAGAGCTTGATGCAGACGTTCGACAGCTCGGAGTAGAACTCCAGGCCGTGGACGCCGCCCTCGCGGCCGATTCCGGACATCTTGCTGCCGCCGAACGGGGTGCGCAGGTCACGGAGGAACCAGCTGTTGACCCAGACCAGGCCCACCTTCAGCTCTCTCGCCACCCGGTTCGCCCGGGACAGATCCCGGGTCCAGACGCTGGAGCCCAGGCCGTATTCGGTGTCGTTCGCCAGCGCGACGACCTCCTCTTCGCTGTCGAAAGGCCGGATATGGCAGCAGGGGCCGAAGATCTCCTCCTGCACCGTGCGGGCGTCGTCGGGCAGCCCGGTCCAGATGGTGGGCTCGATCCAGGCCCCGCCGGAGAGCTTCGCGTCCATTTCGGGGACACCGCCGCCGGTCACCACGTTGGCGCCTTCCTCTTCCGCCAGCCGGTAATAGCCCAGGACCTTGTCCCGATGCTCGCGGCTGATGAGCGGCCCGAAGTTCACGCCCTCGTCCTCGAAGTGGCCCACCTTCAGGCTCTCGGCACCCTCCTTGAGGCGTGCGACGAACTCGTCGAACACCGGCCGCTCCACGTAGACGCGCTCCGTGCCGAAGCACACCTGGCCGCAGTTGGCGAAGGCCGAGCGCATGGTGCCCTCGATAGCCTTGTCCATGTCCGCGTCGGCGAAGACGATGGCCGGGTTCTTGCCGCCGAGCTCGAACGAGACGTCCCGGATACCGTCAGCCGCCGCCTTCATAATGGCTGTCCCCGTCCGGCTCTCGCCGGTGAAGGTGATGGCATCCACGTGCTTGTTGCGGGTCAGGAACTCGCCGGCGGAGTCGGGCCCGAAGCCGTGTACGACATTGTAAACGCCCTTGGGGATGCCCGCCTCGTTCATCACCTCGCCCAGGAGGGCGGTGGTCTGCGGCGTCTCCTCGGAGGGCTTGACCACCACCGTATTGCCGCAGGCGAGGGCCGGACCGACCTTCCAGGTCATCAGCAGCAGCGGCAGGTTCCACGGCGAGATCACGCCGATGACGCCCTTCGGCCGCCGTACCGCGTAGTTCAGCGCTCCGGTGCCGTCCGGCGTGTCCATGTGGAAGCTCTCCGTGGCCACGTTCTTCACCAGGTCGGCGAAGACCTTGAAGTTGGCCGCCCCCCGGGGGATGTCGATGTGGCTGGCCAGCGACCGGGGTTTGCCGGTGTCCTGGCACTCCGCCACCAGGAACTCCTCGAAGCGGGCGTTGATGCCGTCGGCCACGTTGTGCAGCAGCGCCATCCGCTCCGCCACGGGCAGGTAGCCCCACTCGCCGTCGAGGGCCTCGCGGGCCGCCGCCGTCGCCCTGTCGATCTCCGCCTGTCCGCCTTCATGGACGCGCGCCAGCACCTCGCCCGTGGCCGGGTCGATGTCGTCGAAGATGCGGCCGCTCTCGGAGCCTACGTACTCGCCGTCGATGAAATGCCTAATCTCTTTCATTGCCTTCACCAGATCCTTCCGTCCCGTTTCGCTTCACGCCAGGCCGACGGCCTCCAGGCCGGCCCGGGCGCATGTCTCGTCCTGCTGCTCACTGCCGCCGGACACGCCGATGCCACCAACACACTCGCCGTCCATCACGACCGGCAGCCCGCCGCCGAACATGACCAGACGATCCCGCTGGGCCAGGCCCTGGCGCAGCGCGGCGTTATCGCCCACCACCGCGTCCCACTGCGCGGTAGACAGGCCGAAGCTGGCCGCCGTGTAGGCCTTGTCTTCGGCGATGCCGATGCTGTGCAGCGGTGCGCCGTCCATGCGCAGAAATGCCACCGGCGTGCCCGCCTGGTCGGTGAGCGCCACGTTGATGCGGATGCCCAGGGACTCGGCCTTGTCCACGGCGCCTCGGGCGGCGGTGTGAGCGGCCTCCCAGTGCAGGCCGCGGCTGCTGAACGTCGTTCTCATCGCTGCCTCGCGTTCCTGTCCGTCATTTTTGTCGATTAACTACTGAAATATCGATATTTGTTGGCATCATGTAGAAAATATGGCCTGCTGTCAAGACCGCTGATATAATCTCGATAAAATTCGCTGCACTGGACCGCCAACTCATGCCCAGACAGGAAGCCGCCACCACCCTCTCCGACCGCGCTTACGAGTGGCTCAAGCGGGACATCATCCTCGGCGTCTGGCAGCCGGGAACGCGCCTGGCGGTCAAACAGCTCTCCGAGCACTACGAGATCGGCGCCAGCCCCATCCGCGAGGCACTGGCCCGGCTGGTGGGCGAAGGGCTGGTTCGCGTGTTCGGGCAGCGGGGCTTCCGGGTCCCGCCCATCGATCTGGAAGACCTCTGGGACGTCACCAACACCCGGGTGCTGATCGAGAACGAGGCCCTGCGCCAGAGCATCGAGCATGGCGACGACGTCTGGGAGTCCGAGGTGGTGGCGGCCTACCATCAGCTGGAGAAGCTGGAGAACGACCCCGATCGGGACTTTTCCGAATGGGAGCGCCGCAACCAGCGTTTCCACGAGGCACTGGTCGCGGCCTGCCCCTCGGCCTGGCTGCAGCGGATGCGCAAGATCCTGCACGATCAGCACCGCCGCTACCGGTTCCTCAGCATCCGCTTCGCCCCCAGCCGCGACGTGGCCGCCGAGCACAGGGCCCTGCGCGACGCTGCGCTTGCCGGCGACGTACGCAGTGCCACCGAAGTCCTCCGTGTCCACATCGAGCGCACCGCCCACACCGTGGAGCGTGTGCTCGCCTCCGGCGAGAGCGAGCTGGAAGAGGCTGCTTCCTGGAAGCACGCTATCCATACAGCCACCCCTTCAGCAGGCGGGTGACCTGCGGCATGACCACGTAGGTCAGCAGCAGGACCTGCACCACCACCACGACCAGCAGCTGCAGCAGCGACGGCAGCCCCCCGATCACGGGCGCCAGCAGCCAGCGCAGCACGCTCAGCATGACGAACACGACCACCATGAGCGTCAGCGCCATGCGGTGCTGCGACGGGGTAGCCTGGGCTGGCACCTCCGGCAGATCGAACCAGAACTCGAGCCCGGTTACCTTCTTCACCTGCGCCTCGCCTTCCACCATGCCGTCAAGCGAATCGAGCCACGCGCGACGTTCCGCCGAACGCTCCCACTGGCGGGAATGGGCGTAAGTGTCGAAGCGATAGATGATGACGTACTGGTTGTCCGTCTCCGGGCCCGGCCGCAGCACGCTCGCGCCCTGGTGGCCGGCAAAGCCGGACGCCGTGCCGATGATGCCGCTGACCCAGCGCTCGTAGTCGGCCTCGCGCCCCGGCCGCACCCGCCGCGCGACGCTGACCGTCACCGGTCCCTCCTCGGTATCGAATGAGGCGGCAGTCGTCTGCGACATGGCTGCGACTCCCCTTGGACTGGCACGGAAATCCGCGGACGGAGCGCCGGGCGCGCAATGCCGGTACCATCCGGCGCGGCAGACCCGCACCGGACGGTACCGGCGTGCCCGCCGGCGTCAGGCGCCTTCCGTGTACACCGTGGTGAACGCCTCGTTCAGCTCACCCGTGTGGTAGAAGATGCCGCTGCCCAGGTTCTCCTCCGTCCAGGTGATCACCGGCATGTCCGGCTGTGCGAGGTAGCCGAGACCCGCGAACGTCTCGTTGCGGTTGCCGGAAGGATCGAAGAAATAGCTGGTGGTGCCGCGGGTGATCCCGTGACGCTGCGGAGTGACGTCGATCTTGACCTTGTTCTTGGCCAGCACGTCCGCAGCCTTCAGCACGTCGGACCACTCGTCCAGGAAGAACGCGCAGTGGTGCAGCCCCATGACGGCCCCGCCGACGAAGGCGATGTCGTGGGGGGTGGAGGTACGGGCCAGCCAGGTCGCCGCCTGGATGCTGTGGTCCGGACCGACCATGACCTGCTCGGTGAGCTTGAAGCCCAGCACCTCCTCCATGAACTTCGTGACCTCCGCCACCTTGTTGATGCCTTTGTCCGGGTCCAGCTCGCACATGAGCAGCGCGTGATCCAGCCAGTGCACGCCCGCACCCTTGAGGCCATCGGGCCAGGGCTCCGGATTTTCGGTCCCCACGGCCTTACCCACGAACGCCTTCTCGGCGTACAGGTACATCAGGTGGCCGCTGGGCAGCCAGAAGCGGATGGAACGGCCGCAGTAGGGAAGCTCGCCGGCGCCCACCTCCTCGACGTCGATGCCGTAGTCACGGATGCGCTTGCCCAGGCTGTCCAGGTCGACGTCGTTCTCCACCTTGTAGGCGATGTGGTTCATGCCGGCCCGGTCCGCCGGGGTCAGCATGACCGAGTATTTGTCCCACTCGTCCCAGCCTTTGAGATAGAGGTTACCCGCGTCATCCTCGTCGGTCGGCATGAGCCCGAGCACGTTCTCGTAGTGATGACGGGCCGCGTCCATGTCCAGGACGCGGATGTTGATGTGGCCAATACGCATGACTCCCATGACTCTCTCCTCCGTACGTCTTTCGTGGCGCCACTGTGACGCCGATATCTCAGACAAACCCGTAACGCCGCGTCACGGCCTTCTGCATCTTTCCAACCACTTTCAGGGTGATATCGCTGCCGGGATAGCAACGGCAGGCCAGTGCGAAGCCCTCGCGCTCCTCCTCCTCGGTGACGTGGCTCCGGCTCATGGTCTCGGTCACCACCTCGCCGCTTAGGACCTGCACCTTGCAGACCCCGCAGCCGCCGCCGTGGCACCCCGAGGGAATGCCCTTGCGTCCCAGCTGCGCCATGGCCTTGAGTACGCTGACCGTCTCCGGACACCTGTAGACCTCGCCGGTATCCGTGATGGTCACCTGGTACGCCCGCTCGCCCATGGTTTCGCCTCCCTCCGCGCCGCTCAGATGGACTTGAACAGCGGGCTCTTGCGCGTCTCCTCGGCGGCATCCGCCGCCGTGATGAACTTCTCCATGAAGATGTCGCGCTCGAACAGCCGACCCCGCATCAGCGTGGTCAGGCAGGCGTCGATCATCGGCGGCGGCCCGCAGAGGTAGGCCTTGTGGCCCGCGAAGCGCCCGCCCATGTGCTCGCTGGCGACATCGGTGATGAAGCCGGTGGGACCATCCCAGTCGTCGTCGTCCCTGGGCTCGGAGAGCGCCGGCACATAATTGAAGTTGTCATGTGTCTGCGCCAACTCCTGGAAGAGCTCGTGATAGTAGAGCTCGGCGCGATGGCGCTGGCCGTAGAACAGCGTGATCTGCCGCCGGTCGCCTTCCTCCAGCAGGTCCAGGATCATGGACTTGGGACTGGACAGCCCCGTGCCGCCGGCGAAGAAGACGACATCGTCGGGAGCGGACTTGCGCACGAAGAACCGCCCGTAGGGCCCCGAGACGCGCAGCTTGTCGCCGACCCGCAGCCGCTCGTGGATGTATGTGGTCGCCTCGCCGCCCGGTACCAGGCGCACGTTGAGCTCGACGACCCGTTTCTCCGACGGCGGGTTCGCCAGGGAGAAAGCACGGGGCATGTCGATATCCGGCAGATGCAGGTTGATGTACTTGCCGGCCTGGAACTCGAGATCCCGGTCCAGCTCGATGAACACGCCCTTGGCCGTCGGCGAGAGGTCCACCAGATCCACCACCGTGCCCTCGTAGTCCTCCACGGGCTGGACGATGGCATCCGGCTCCTCCTCGATGTCGGCCTCGATCACGACGTCCGACAGCGGCCTGGCGACACACGCCAGCGTGTAGCCCTCCTCGCGCTCGAACTCCATTAGCGCGAACGGCGAGGCATCGTCGTCTTCCACCTCGCCCTCGAGGACCTGGACCTTGCAGGTGCCGCACAGCCCGTGGCAGCAGGCGTGCGGCAGATAGAGACCATTGCGGAGCGCCGCGTCGAGCATGGTCTGCCCGTCATCGACCTCGACGTTGTCCCCGGTGGGCTCAATGGTCAGCTCGTAGCTCATTGCGTCTTACCTCCAACCGCAAGCGCGGCGCACGGTCGATATCCGGACACCGGGGACGCGCCGCGGCAATCCCGCCGCGGCGCGTCCCCGCGGACACTCACGTAGCGGTTCCCTCGATGCCGTTGAGACCGGGCGTGCGGAAGCGGATCACGGACTTGTGGCGGATGCCCTGGTCCTCCAGGCCAGCCTCCATGTCCGGCGCGAACGCGTTGTCGTCCAGCTTCCACTCCACCTGATCCCAATCGACCTTCTCCCAGTCCGGGTGGCTGCCGTAGACGCCCGGCAGAACGTCCTTGATCAGCGCGCCGAACGGCATGTCCGGCGGCAGCGGCAGACAGACGGGCGCGCAGAACATCAGGTGCTGCTCCCAGCCGATGTAAACCAGCTGGTTGCCGTGGAAGTTCTCCTGGATGTCCAACGGCTTGTACTTGTACTCGTACATTGCTTGTACCGGCATGACTCTCTCCCTTGGGGCTCGCGCCCCGCTCGGCAGATCCACGGTCCGGAGCTGCCCCGCCGGCGGCGGGGCATCCGCTCCTACTCGTTGACGGCGGCCTTGACCTCGCGGTCAGCCTCGGCGTCGCTCAGCCCCTTCCAGCGCAGCCAGTTGGCGCGGTCCGGGGACTCCAGGTATTCCTTGTTGTCCTGGTCGTCGACCAGGTGGTACCACTCCAGCACCTCCGGCACGCTGGCGCCGCCGCAGTTGCCCTGGTAGATCTGGTGCACGGGCAGCCAGGCCTGCACGTACTTCTCCGGCTCGTCGTCGAAGATGTCCTTGCAGCCGTCCGAGCAGAAGTGGTATCTGTCGCCGTTGTACTCGCTGGAGCGGTAGCAGATCTGCGTGGGATCGTCCGGCTCCGTGAACGCCATGGGGATCTGGCAGGTCTGGCAGAGCATGGGCAGCGTGTTGTTGTACCAGCGCTCGCCGTTCTGCTGCAGGGACCGCCAGTACTCGAAGCGCGGCCGGTAGTACTTGTCGAAGGTATCCGGGTACTTGGCCGACAGCCACTCCATCTCCGATTCATCCGGCAGCCAGGAGTGGAACGCCGCCGCGTGGTCGTAGTTGTAGAAGATCGACCACACCTCGTGGGAGAGGCGATGCTTCTCCTTGACCGACACGTCCCAGTACTTGGGCATGCGGATGCCGTAGCGGGAGAGATCCTCGAACAGCGCGCCGCCGTTCTCCTCGAAGTACATCTCCCACGCTTCCTTCCAGGACATGACCCGCTTCGGCAGCATGTAGTCCATCATCATCGAGACCAGGCTGAGCAGGCGGTAGCCGCGCCAGAACCACTTGTCGATCCACTTCTGGATGATGGGCACGTTGCGCTCGTCCTGCTCGAGCATGAACTTGATGACCTCCAGGCCCAGGGTCATGTGCCGCGACTCGTCGGACTGCGCCGAGAAGCCGAAGGTCACGGTGGCCATGTCACCGTTGTAGGCCGCGCCGGACATGAATGGCATGAACAGCAGATTGGTCAGCACGTACTCGAAGCTGAAGCTGATGGCGGTGAGGAACTCGAACGGCCCGGCCGACATGGCGTCGTCGAAGAAAGATTTGGGCACCGACAGGTACCAGACCCGGTCGTGCATGTGGCGCCAGTCGTGGAAGCCGTTGAAGAACTTGTTGTACTGGCTGATGGTGTGGATCTGGGTCTGGGAATGCCGCAGCTCGTCGATGGACTGCATCTGACAGGAGACCTGCGGGCCCACGCCGCCGAACTGCCGGCCGGCCATGGCGAAGCCCCGGTGCGCCGCGTACTCCAGCGGCGAGACCCCGGTGAGGAACAGCTTCAGCGCGTTGACGTAGCGGGCGTCGGTGACGTTGAGCTGGCCGTTGTTCTGGGAGAACGCGTCGATGATGGAGTAGAGCTTGCGCTCCTTCTCCGCCTGGTACTTCCAGTAGGCATCGACGGTCAGGCGGAAGGGGTCCTCCCACTTGTCCCAGTCGTGAATGTGGATGCCCTCGAACTCGGTCTGGGGGAAGATGTCCGACTTCTTCTGGTAGGTCGGCTCCCAGGCCAGATCGCGGGTGAACTTCTGATACTTCTCGCGCAGGCTCAAACGCTTGTTCGCAGCCATTTGTACACTCCTCCTGAATTCAGTTGCCGCGCCGGAGCACGATCTCGTCGTCGTCTTCGTCCACGTTCCCCGATAGCGAGATCAGGTTGATGTGCAGCTCCTGCGGGTCCCAATCGCGTCCGATGAGCCCTTCGACGGTCTCGCGGCGCACCACGAGCCGTCCGGGGGCGTCGATCTTGACCATGGCCGGGGCATACTCCACCCGGGCTTCAGAGTTGTCCTGCTCAATGGCCTCGATGATCGGCCGCGCTTCCTCGTTGTTCTGAAGCGCGATGAAGACGTTGTTGTTCGCCATGACTCGTTAACCTCTCAGAGATCCAGACCGGCCTTCTTCTTGGCGCGGGTCGTGAGTTCCTCGCGCAGCTCGGCGATGACGCCCTGGGCGTCCGAGCCGAAGACCTCGGCGGCCACCGGGGTCAGCGCCTTGGCCGCGCGGTCGATCCAGTGGCGCGCCCACTGCTCGAGCTGGGCCTTGTTCGCGTCCGACTCGCCGGCCGCGGTCTTCAGCGTGCTGTCGACCCACCGGCTGCTCTCGCCGTACCACTCGTTCATGAACTCCGTGAGCATCGAGATGGTCGAGCCCGCGCTCTTTTGCAGAGCGCCGTCGATGCGCTCGTAGAGCAGCGGATGGGCCAGCCCGTCCAGCGCGAAGTTCTGCGCTACGTAGAGCTCGAACCAGTCCTTCGTCACCAGCAGGTCCTCGGTGAGCTGGCGCAGCGGCTGCCAGGCGTCATTCTCCAGCCAGGCCTGCTTGCCGTTGTCCAGGGACTCGCTGGTGTTGCCGTCGAGCATCAGACCGATCCGCGAGAGGTACTGCGCCACGCCCAGGCGGTCGATGGCGTAGAAGCTCGCGGCCTGGGTAATGGCGGTCCCGTAGCCGTAAGCGCAGATGTACATATTGTTGAGATTGGCCGCGTACTCGGCATGCCGGAACGGCACAAGCACCGCTTCGGCCTTCTGCTTGGCAGCGTCGTCCACGAGATCGAGAAGGTTCTTCTTCTCGACGAAGGCATAGTTGCGCTCGGCCACCTCCTGCTGCTTGGACCGTGTAATGGTCCAGGTGCCGTAGTAGAACTGGCGCGGATCGCGGAACGCGTACCAGTCCTCCATGTTGATCGCGGTGCGATCGGTGTCGTAGAGCTCGTGATCCGGGTCCCAGAGGGGGCGGTAGTGGAAGTTGACGTCCGGCTGGAGGTCGAACATCGCCTCCAGGTACCGTGACGCCGGCTTGTCCGCACCCAGACGCCGGGCCACGTTGTCGAACGTGTGCCGCAACGGCTCGATGGACGTGGTCTTGATCTCGATAGTCATGCTCTCCTCCTGATGATTTGAGCGGCTGACGGGCCGTGTGGCCTACAGCCCGCCCTCACGCCATTTCTCCCGCTCTGCGTCCCAGCGCGCCGCCATCTCCTCGGAGACGAACGTCACGTGGTTGTGCTCACAGAATTCCGTGAACGCTCCCTGGGGCAGTATCATCTCGATGTAGAGATCCGGGTCGCCGAACGAGAAGTCGAACTCGACGAAACCGTCCGAGCGCCGATTGGTGACGTGCACATATGCCTGGTTGAACTGTTGCACCTGTCCCATCGCTGTCTTCCGTCTCGATCTCTGCGTCATCGATGCTGTCGCAGAAGCGGCCGCGAACCGGCCCGCCCTCCGCTTGCCTCTACTGCATTGACCGTGCCAACACATTACGTTATTGTTTTTACGTATTTTTTTGCAGGCGCAGCAAAAAATTTCGATATTCTGAAAAATAACGATATGATGAAGGGGTGATGAAGTGCTTGATCATTTCGTCAAGTAGCGGCGAACCTTTCCAAATGATCGAACGTCTGTGAAAGAGGCGGTGCCGGCGACACCGAGACCGAACCGCCAAGAGAGCCGGCCGGGAAGCACGACGCATCAGGGCATTGCGGCTCTGGTCCGCGTAAGCTGTCGCCCGTCTCCACCGGTCCCGCGCGGCAGGCGTTCGCGGCGCTGCCCCCGCGCGGGCCCGGCAAACTGAGCAACGAAACGGCCCAAAGCCCCACAACGAGAAAGCAAGAGGGCGTCAGAGGCCGCGCCGAGGAGGAGAACACGGCATGACGTCCGGGATCAGGTTTGACGAGCTACCGGAGCTGGCGGCCAAGCTGAACCTGTCGTTCCGCTCCGGTCACATCGAGCTGGAAGGCCAACGCATGGTCCTGCTCCATGCGGGGGCCATGGGCTCGCTGCGCAAGGAGCTGATCGACACCCTGGGTCTCGAGCGCGCCCGGGGCGTGCTCACGCGCATGGGCTACGCGTCCGGGAGACGCGATGCCGAGATGGTCCGCCAGCTCATGCCCAACGCCTCCGACGAGGACGTGATGAACCTGGGGCCGCAGCTGCATTCCCTGGAAGGCATCGTCCATGTCACGCCGCTGCACTTCGATATCGACGTGGCCGCCGGCGAATTCCATGGTGAGTTCAGCTGGGAGGATTCCTACGAGGCCGAGGTCCATCTCGAGCATTTCGGCCTGTATCACGACGCGGTCTGCTGGACACAGATCGGTTACGCCTCCGGCTACACCAGTGCCGTGATGCGCAAGTCCATCGTCTATCGCGAGGTTGAGTGCAGGGGCAAGGGCGACCAGTGGTGCCGAATCGTGGGCAAGCCGGTCGCCGACTGGGGCAGCGAGATCCAGGAAGAGCTCAAGTACTTCCAGCCCGAGAACGTGGCCGAGCAGATCGTAGAGCTGCAGAACCAGGTGGAGCACCTGCGCTACTCGCTGGACGAGGAGCTGACTGTCGGCGACATGGTCGGGGTTTCCCCCGCCTTTCGGCAGACCGGCGAGATCATCCAGAAGGCCGCCGAGAGCTTCGTCACCGTGCTGCTGCTGGGGGAGACCGGCGTGGGGAAGGAGATGTACGCCCGTGCCCTGCACCAGCTCAGCCAGCGCGCCCAGGCCCCGTTCGTGGCGGTCAACTGCGCGGCCATGCCCGAAGAGCTGATCGAGTCCGAGCTCTTCGGCGTCGAGAAAGGGGCGTTCACCGGGGCGCAGCAATCGCGTCCCGGACGCTTCGAGCGCGCTCACGGCGGCACGCTGTTCCTGGACGAGGTGGGCGAGCTTTCTCCCTCGGCCCAGGCCAAACTGCTGCGCGTGTTGCAGGAAGGCGAGTTCGAACGCATCGGCGACACTCGGACCCGCAAAGTCGACGTGCGGCTGGTGGCGGCCACCAACGTCGATCTGCAGCAGGCCGTGCAGGCAGGAAACTTCCGCGCCGACCTGTACTACCGGTTGAACATCTACCCCGTGGTAGTGCCGCCGCTGCGCGAGCGCCGCGAGGACATCCCGCTGCTGGTCAAGCGGTTCCTGGACAAATACAACGCCCGCCACGGCAAGCGCATCACCGGCGTCACCGACCGCGCCATGGACGCGCTTCAGGGCTATGACTGGCCCGGCAACATCCGGGAGCTGGAGAACATGATCGAACGCGGCGTCATCATCGTCGCCAACGGCGAGCAGATCGACCTCAAGGATCTCTTCCCGTGCATGAACCTGGCCGGCCAACCCACCTACCGCGGGGAAACCCCCTATCCGACGGCCGGCCCCGACAACGAGGCCCGGCAGCGGCCGCCAAACATCGCTCCCGGTCAGGGCGCCCCGGATCGGGAGGAGCTGATGGACGCCATACTGGAAGACGTGGACTCCCTGGAGGACCTGGAAAGCACCCTGATCGAGCGGGCCGTGGAGAAGGCCGACGGCAACCTCAGCCAGGCGGCCCGCCTGCTGGGCATGACCCGGCCGCAGCTTGCGTACCGGCTGAAGAAGCGCCGTCAGGGATAGACGCCGGAGGCGCGTTCCCGGGCGCCTCGCCGAAAGGAATCGCGCCGGGTCGCCGCTCCTCCCACGGGGATCACTCTCATCGCCAGGCGATCCGGCGCAGGCGCGGCCCATGGCCGCAAAAACCGGGCCGTGCTCACCCCCTTCGGAGCAACAGGCATTGCTCCGGTTCCGCCCAACCTAGGAGTCTGGCGCATTCCCGGGCCGCCACTTGATGTTGCAGCCCATGCTGGGCACCTGTTCGTCCGATACGTCGCGCCCCGCCAGCACGGCGTCGACGGCAGCGCGCAGATCGGCCCCGCTGGGGGCTGCATCGCGGCCCGGGCTGCTGTCGTCGAACCGCCCCCGGTAGACCAGCTGGCGGTCGCCGTCGAAGACGAAGAAATCCGGCGTGCACGCCGCCCGGTAAGCCTTGGCGGTTTCCTGGGTCTCGTCATAGAGATACGGGAACGGATGGGCCAGCTCACGCATCAGCTCGGCCATCCGTTCCGGCGCGTCTGCAGGATAGGCGTCCGTGTCATTGGCGTTGACGGCAACCAGCCCCACGTCGCGGGGCCGGTAGTCGTCGCAGAAATCCACGATGGCCGGCAGGATGTGACGCACGAACGGGCAGTGGTTGCAGATGAACCCCACCACCAGTGCATCGTCCTCATCGAAGTCGCTCAGACGCACCATATCGCCCTCGGCGTCCGGCAGGACGAAGTCCGGCGCCGGCGTACCGAGGGGCAGCATCGTGGACGCAGTCTTGCTCATGGCCGCTCGCTCCCTGCATGCACCTTCCCGGCTGCTTCGCCGGCAAGGTCGACACTACTCCATCTTCGCCTCGGTCTGCTGGATGTCCTTCTCCAGGCCTTTGAGGATCTTGGCGCCGCGCGGGCCGGCCATGTCCTTGTATTCGTCGCGCACCGGCATCGCCAGCTTGCGGAACGCGGCGCGCTGCTGGGCATCCAGGTGGATCACCTTGATGTTGCTCTTCTTCTTGATGATGTCCATGCGCTTGTCGTTGAGCTGGCGCTGCACCTTGAAGATGTAGTCGTCGGCCTCCTGCTTCGACGCCTGTACGGCCTTTTTGATGTCGTCGGGCAGCCCTTTGTAGAAAGCCGGATTGGTGACCACGCTGGCGATGAACGGCAGGTGCCGCGGAAAGATCATGTACTTCTGCTGCTCGTAGAAGCTCATCTCTTCGATGGCGAACACCGGGTTGACCTGCGCGTCGATGGTTCCCAGCTGGAGTCCGCTGTAGACCTCGGAATAGGCCATGGGTGTCGGATTCGCCCCGTAGGCCTTGTATTCCTTGAGCAGCAGCGGAGAGACCATGGTGCGGATCTTGACGCCCTGGAAGTCCGACGGCTTCGTGATGGGCTTGTTGGCCGTCCACACCATCCAGCCTTCATCGATCAGGGAGATCAGCTTGAGATTCTTGTCCAGGTAAGCGTCCGCCAGCGGACCGTAAAGGGTATCGCTGTCCGAGAGGACCTCCTTGTTGACCTTCGGATTGTCGGAAAACAGGAAGTGCAGCGTCATGACCTGCACCTCGGGGACAATGGAGCCCAGATGCCCGGGCGAGGCGAAGGCCAGCTGAATGGCGCCGTTCTGGACGAGCTCGGTGAGCTGGGTCGAGGTACCGAGGCTGCCGTAGGGATAGATCTGGATGTCGACCTTGCCGTCGGTCTTTTCCTTCATCAGCTCGGCGAACTTGGTGGCGTAATGGTCCTGAACCGACCCGTCGATCTCCTCCAGCGCGAACTTCCAGTTGTATTGGGCGGCCGAGGCGACCGCGGAGAAAAGCAGCGCCGCCAGCGCCATCGTCAACCCGATCATGCGTGACATGGGGGTCCTCCCGTTGCCGGTTTCTGCTTTGCATTGTCCGGACACGGACCATAACACACCCGGTGCTGCAGGGGTTCGCTTCGCTCCCCGGGCCACGGGCGGTGAAATGGACGGCCCTCGCCTGTAGGATGGGGGTTAACTCGGAGGAAACAACGGACTTCCAGCGACCCATGAGCCGTGCCCTCGTCAATGCCGTCAGCTTGGTGGACGATTGGATCGAGCGCATCGAGCGCTTCGTCCTGGCCGTCTGCGTGATCGCCATGGCGGCCGTCAATATCGCCAACGCCCTCGGCCGAACCCTGCTCGGGCACAGCCTGACCTTCAACGAGGAGGTCAACCAGATCCTGCTCATCGCCATCACCTTCATGGGCATCGGCTACGCCGCCCGCCTGGGCCGTCACATTCGCATGAGCGCGCTCTACGATCAGCTCAAGGGCAGGCTGAGGAAGACACTTCAGGTGCTGACCCTGCTGGGCACCGCGGCCCTCCTCGGCCTGCTGGCCTATTACGCCGTCGTGTTCGTGAACCAGAAGATGAACTTCGGCGGAACCACGCCGGCCCTGGGCATTCCCTGGTACATCGTCTACATGGTCGTGCCGCTCGGCTTCGCGCTGGGTGCCATCCAGTTCCTGCTCGGCGTCATAAGAAATCTCACCACTCCGGGCGTCCACGTCTCCCTGGCCCACGAGGAAACCTATGACGAGGCCCAGCCGCCCACTACCATGTGAGCTGCCACTGAGCCGTCCGCCACTGCTTGGAACATCCCTCCCGGGCTGCAGCGCCGGACCGGGTGCCGCCCCCGCCTCGGGAGGACGATAAAGCATGGTCACCACCCTCACCGTCGTCATGATCGTGCTGCTCATGCTGGGCTTTCCGATGATGGTGCCGCTCATCGTCGGCGCCTTCACCCTGGCCCTGGCATTTCTGGGCGTCGACGGCAACCTGCTGATCTCCCAGATGGTCGGCGGGGTCAAACCCACCGTGCTCACCGCCGTGCCGCTGTTCATCTTCGCCGCGGACATCATGACCCGCGGGCATACCGCCAACCGGCTGCTGGACCTGGTCATGAGCTTCGTGGGGCATCTCCGCGGGGGACTGCCCATCACCACCGCCGCCAGCTGCACGCTGTTCGGGGCCGTATCGGGCTCGACCCAGGCAACGGTGGTAGCCATGGGCACGCCGCTGCGCCCCAAGCTGCTGGAGGTTGGCTACAAGGACAGCTTCGCGCTGGCGCTCATCATCAACGCCAGCGACATCGCACTGATGATTCCGCCCAGCATCGGCATGATCATCTACGGCGTGGTGTCGGGGACGTCGGTGGGTGAGCTGTTCATCGCGGGCATCGGCCCGGGACTGCTGATCCTGGTGCTGTTCTCCGTGTACTGCTACTTCAACGCCATGTACCACGACATCCCGCGCCGGCCGAAGGCCACCTGGGCGGAGCGGGTGAAAGCGATACGGGAGGCGGTGCTGCCTCTGGGATTCCCCGTGATCGTGGTGGGCGGCATCTACGCGGGGCTGCTCAGCCCCAACGAGGCGGCCGCCGCCTCCGTGCTCTATGCCCTGATCCTGGAGATCCTCGTCTTCCGGGTCATCAAGTGGAAGGAGCTGCCGAACATCGCCGTCTCCACCGGGCTGGTGACGGCGGTGGTGTTCATCCTGGTGGGCGCCGGCGCGGCCTTCTCCTGGACCATCTCGTTCGCCCGCATCCCCAGCGAGCTGCTGGGCAACGTGCTGACCACCATGGGCCAGAATCCAACGGAGCTCCTGGTGCTGATCTGCGTGGCCTACTTCATCGGCTGCATGTTCGTGGATCCCATCGTGGTCATCCTCATCCTCACGCCGATCTTCGCCCCGGCCATCAACGCCAGCGGCGTCGACCCGGTGCTGGTGGGCACGCTTGTCACCCTGCAGGTGGCCATCGGCTCGGCGACGCCGCCCTTCGGCTGCGACATCTTCACGGCGATAGCCATATTCCGCCGACCCTACTGGGAAACCATCAAGGGTACGCCGCCGTTCATCGCCATCCTGCTGGTGGCCACGGCGCTGCTGATCAGCTTCCCGCAGATCGCGCTGTTCCTGAGGGATCTGGCGTTTCAGTGATTTTGTTTAGCCGCAGATGAACGCGAATGGACGCAAAGCCCCCTCCGTTTTGCCAGCGGTGCGGCGCAAACGACAGTGCTGGGGGGGGTGTGCACCATGGATTCGCCGCGGGGACGCGCGTCCCACATCCTTCGATTCACACAATTGGTCGCCGAAGCGTTGGCGGCGGCACGCCCCCGCGGCGACTGCTCCGGTGAGATCCCCAAGCCCGTGGGAAACTCACCCGACCGAGTCCGTCACATCAACACATTCGCGTCCATCGGCGTTCATTTGCGGCTAAGCAGGTCTTTTTCTTTAACGCTCCTCCCCCACCAGCTCCAGCGCCCGCAGGCGCCGGCGGCGAGCGGCCGCGTTGCTGGGCAGGTGCGTCAGGTAGAAGCCGGAATAGATGACCTTGAAGACGTTCAGCCGCCAGCGCACCGGCGTGCCCCGGAACAGGTCGCCGGCCAGCAGCGAGAGGATGGCCTCCTTGATGCGCAGGGTGTTGCGGGGCTTGAGGAACAGGCTGCGCATCGCGGGCTGGGTGATCCGGTAGATGAACCAGGAGAAATCCGCCAGGGCGGTGCCGATGCGCTCGGCGTACTCGCTCTGGAGCCGCTCCAGGGCCGGGTCGTTCCGCAGCGCCGCTTCAACGATGTCCACGGCGTGGACGGCGCTGTTGAGAGCAATGTGCACGCCGCTTGAAAACACCGGATCGACGAAGGCATAAGCGTCGCCCAGCAGCATGTAGCCCGACCCGAACATGTGCTCAGACTGGTAAGAGAAGTTGCCCGTGGCCCGCGCCGGCATGAGCGTGCGCGCGTCGCGCAGGCGCTCCGCCAGCGGCGGACAGAGCTCGATGGTCTGCAGCAGGAACGTGTCCACATCCGCGCTGCGGCTCTTCATGTAGTCAGGCCAGCAAACCGCCCCGACGCTGACGGTGCCGTCGCGGAATGGAATGAACCAGAACCAGCCGTGATCGAACCAGAAGACGCTGATGTTGCCCTCGTCGTTCCCCTCCAGGCGCCGGGCGTTTTCGAAGTGGCTGAAGATGGCGGCGCTGTTGTGGTTGGGGTTGCGGTGCTTGATGCCAAGCTTGCGGGCAATGAACGTGTCGCGGCCGCTGGCGTCGATAATGTACCGAGCGGTGACCGTGCGCTCGGCACCGTCGGCGTCACGCAGCTGCACGCGTTTGGAGCCCATGCCGAGCTCCGCGTCCACTACCCGGCTACCCTGGTGCACCTCCACGCCCCGGGCGGCGGCGTTGTCGATGAGGATACGGTCGAGCTGGTCGCGTTTGACCTGATACGCATAGGGGTAGGCCTTGTCCAGCGCGCCGCCGAAATAATAGGTCCGGCTCGCGCCGGTCCAGGGCGAGACGAACTCCGCCCCGTACTTGATCATGCCGATTTCCGCCACCTGCTCCGTCACGCCGAGCCGCTCGAACACCGGCATACTCAGCGGCAGCAGTGATTCCCCGATGTGGAAGCGCGGGTGAACGTCCTTCTCGATGACGCCCACGCGGCGACCCCTGTCGGCCAGGAACGTGGAGACCGTCGAGCCGGCGGGCCCCCCGCCAATCACCAGCACGTCGTAATCACTCGAATCGTCCGTCACCGCCCGGCGTCCTCCTATTCCAGGCCGGCCGCGTAGCGCAGTGCCGGCAACATCCGTTCGACGCACGCCTCACCCTCGGCAATGGCTTCCCCCGCGCGGTCGAACTCCAGCAGCGCAATATGCGACAGACGAGGGCTGAGCACAACATCCGGCGGATCGCCCGCCATACGGCTGCGGGTGATCCGGTCCTGCATGATGTTCAGGGAGGTGGCCATGACGTCGAACATGCCCGGCAGCTTCTCGCCCTGCCGGAACTGGGCCACGAAGTCGGATGCCCGGGACTTCAACCCGTCGGACAGACGGTCGAGCATTCCCGCCCAGGTATCGTCCGTCGGCTCATCGGCCACGTCGTCCGGGGGCTCGGGCGGCTCCGCCGTCTGGCTGCGCTGATGACGGATGTGGCGTCCGACCAGATCGCCGTTGAGGTTCACGCCGATCACCACCTCCGCGCCCATCGCATAGCACAGCGAGACAGGCACCGGATTCACCAGCCCGCCGTCCACCAGCAGATCGCCATGGACCTTGGCCGGCGTGAACAGCCCAGGCAGGGCCACAGACGCCCGCAGTGCCTCCACCACCGAGCCGCTGCGCAGCCAGCGCTCCTGGCCGGAATAGAGCTCCGTCGCCACCGCTGCGAAAGGCAGCTCCAGCTCATCGAAACCGACATCGCCGAAGTTGTCCAGAAAGACCTGCGCGAGACGCCGCCCCTCGATGAAGCCGCCGGTCACCAGTCCGACGTCCAGATAGGCGAGAATCTTGCGCCGGGTGAGTTTGCGCACCCAGCGCTCGAAGCCCTCCAGCTTCCCCGCGGCATACGCCGCGCCGACAACGGCGCCCACCGAGGTGCCGGAAACGACGGCAGGCGCAATGCCCGCCCGCTGCAGCGCCTTGATCACGCCGATATGGGACCAACCCCTCGCCGAGCCACTGCCCAGCGCAACCCCCACCTTGAGCTCCGCGGCCAAATCCGTATCCCCTGCAGACCTCAACGGGGTATCTTGGCGGTCATCTCCCGTCCCCCGAAACCATGCACCTTGTCCCGCGCCCGCACGCGGACTTCCTCCACCCCTGACGGGATCTTCACCCCCCAGAGCGAGCGGGTAAAGGGCTGTTCGTCCACGTGCGGGTGGGCGAGCTCCCGGGTGCCCGCCACCGTGCCGTCAGGCAGGACCACCTGCCAGGCGTCGGCGTAGTGGTTCCAGCCTTCGTCAGCGTGACGGACAGTGACGTGAAAGGTGTAGGTGCCGTCGGCGGCTCGCTCGACGCGGACATTTTCCACGTCGGCGAGACCGGCGCGGGCGAGCGCAGTGAACGCGCAGAAGCCGACGAGAACGACGATGAACGCGACCTTCCGGGCCATGGTGGTACTCCTCGTGATCACCCTTTGCCGTTCAATATACCGTGGCGGGCGGGCGCGTCACATGCCGGAAAACCCTTTTTTGCCGCGAATGAACGCGAACTTGTTTATGGTGATGCCGAGCTAATCGGGCGGGCGACGGTGTTGGGGGCTCTGTCGACCATGGGCTCGCGGCGGGGACGCCGCTCCCACCACTCGGGGCCGCCATGGAGCTCGATCGAAGGGCTGTGGGATGCCTTGTCCTCGCGGCGACAAGGCCTCCGAAAGATCGCGCCTTGCGGCGCTCCTGAGGAGGGTCCCGCCGCCCAGATGCGGACAGGCCACCTGTAGAGCGCCGCAAGGCGCGATTCCCCAAAAACATTGGCGTTCATCCGCGTTCATTCGCGGCTCAACAAAACGGGTTCTTGTCCCCGTTACATGTTCGGGTAGTTCGGTCCGCCTCCGCCTTCGGGCACCACCCAGTTGATGTTCTGCTTCGGGTCCTTGATGTCGCAGGTCTTGCAGTGCACGCAGTTCTGGGCGTTGATCTGCAGCCGGGGGTTGGAGCCGTCGTCGTCGCGTACGATCTCGTACACGCCGGCCGGGCAGTAGCGCTGCTCGGGCGCGTCGAACTGCTCCAGGTTGTAGTCCACCGGGATCGACTCGTCCTTCAGCCTCAGATGCGCCGGCTGGTTCTCGTCGTGGTTGGTGCTGGAAAGAAACACCGACGAGAGCTTGTCGAATGTGAGCTTGCCGTCCGGCTTCGGGTACTCGATCTTCTTCGCCCGCTCCTTGGGGATCAGGGTCTCGTTGTCCGCGTGCTTGTTGTGCAGGGTCCAGGGCGCCTTGCCGCGGAACAGCACGGTGTCGATGCCGGTGTAGAGCGTGCCGCCCCACAGGCCCCAACGGGCGAAGGCCGGGCGTACGTTGCGGGCGCGGTGCAGCTCGTCCCAGACCCAGCTGCCCCGAACTGCCTTCTCGTAGGCCTCGGTGGCGTCGTTGCCGCCGTTTGCGAGCGTCTCGAAGGCCGCCTCGGCGCCGAGCACCCCGGTCTTGATGGCGTTGTGGGAGCCCTTGATCTTGGGGACGTTCAGGAAACCGGCCGAGTCGCCGATCAGCAGCGCCCCGGGGGCACCCAGTTTCGGCAGCGCCTGGATACCGCCCTCCACCAGCGCGCGGGCACCGTAGCTGATCCGGCGGCCGCCCTCGAACGTGTCCCGGACGGCGGGATGCAGCTTGTGACGCTGCATCTCGCCGAAGGGCGCCAGGTAGGGGTTCTTGTAGTCCAGACCGACGATGAAGCCGATGGCCACCTGGTTGTCTTCCATGTGGTAGATGAACGAGCCGCCGTAGGTGTCCTTGTCCAGCGGCCAGCCGGCCGTGTGGACGACCTTGCCCTGCTCGTGCTTCGAGGGGTCGACCTCCCACAGCTCCTTGATGCCGATGCCGTAGGTCTGCGGGTCGCTGTCCTGGCGCAGGTCGAACTTGTCCATGACCTCCTTCGTCAGCGAGCCGCGGCAGCCTTCGCCGAACAGCGTCATGCGCGCGCGGAGCTCCACGCCCGGCTCATAGTTCGGGCCCGGCTTGCCCTCGTGATCGATGCCCATGTCGCCGGTGGCCACCCCCGCCACCGAGCCGTCGTCGTTGTACAGCACCTGGGCGCCGGCAAAGCCCGAGTAGACCTCGGCGCCGGCCGCCTCGGCCTGCTCCGCCAGCCAGCGGCACACGTTACCGAGGCTGACGATATAGTTGCCGTGATTCTGCATCTGCGGCGGAATCACCGGCGACCTGTAGGCCTTCTTCTCGGTCAGGAACAGGAACTCGTCCTTGGTGACCGGCGTGTTGAGCGGCGCCCCCTTGTCCTGCCAGTCCGGTATGAGCTCGTTGAGCGCGATGGGGTCCATCACGGCGCCCGAGAGGATGTGCGCACCGACCTCGCTGCCCTTTTCGATGACGACGACCGCCAGGTCCTCGCCCCGTTCCTCCGCCAGCTGCCGCAGACGGATCGCGGCCGCCAGCCCGGCCGGGCCGCCGCCGACGATCAGCACGTCGACCTCCATCGCCTCGCGTTCAGCGTCCTGCTGGTAGTTCGGATGTCGGGGATCCATTTATAGTTCTCCTCGGGCCAGTGGATTCCTGTTGCCGGCGGCCGATTCTAACCAATTACGGCGGCCGGCACACTTCGACGGGGCGACCGGCGCTGCATGCCGCCGCCCCCCGGGCGGCGGCGTCGGGATGGTCAGCCGGTGAATGCCTGGATGCCCGTCTGGGCGCGCCCCAGGATCAGTCCGTGAATGTCGTGGGTGCCCTCGTACGTGTTCACTGCCTCCAGATTCATGACGTGGCGGATGACGTGGTACTCGTCGGAGATGCCGTTGCCGCCGTGCATGTCGCGGGCGACGCGGGCGATGTCCAGGGCCTTGCCGCAGTTGTTGCGCTTGAGCAGCGACACCATCTCCGGCGTCCAGTCGCCCTCGTCGATAAGCCTGCCGAGCTGCAGCACCGACTGCAGGCCCAGGGTGATCTCAGTCTGCATATCGGCGAGCTTCTTCTGGATGAGCTGGGTGGCGGCCAGCGGCCGGCCGAACTGCTTGCGCTGCAGTGTGTAGTCCCGGGCGGCGTGCCAGCAGAACTCTGCCGCCCCCATGGAGCCCCAGGCAATGCCGTAGCGGGCCTTGTTGAGGCAGCTGAACGGACCCTTCAGCCCTTCCACGTCGAGGTGGTTGCCTTCGGGCACGAACACCTCGTCCATGACGATCTCGCCGGTGATGGAAGCGCGCAGGGCGAACTTGCCCTCGATCTTGGGGGTACTCAGCCCCTCCATGCCCCGTTCCAGGACGAAGCCGTTGATGTTGCCGTCCAGGTTGGCCCACACCACCAGCACGTCCGCGATGGGGGAGTTGGTGATCCAGGTCTTGGCGCCGGTGAGCCGGAACCCGCCGTCGACGCGCTTGGCCCGAGTGGACATGCTGCCCGGATCGGAACCGTGATCGGGCTCGGTCAGGCCGAAGCAGCCCACCATCTCGCCGCTGGCGAGCTTGGGCAGGAACTTCTGCTTGACCTCCTCGCCGCCGTAGGCATGAATGGGATGCATCACCAGGGAGGACTGGACGCTCATGGCGGAGCGGTAGCCGGAATCGACGCGTTCCACCTCCCGGGCGATCAGCCCGTAGCAGACGTGGCTGACCCCGGCACCGCCGTACTCCTCGGGGATGGTCGGGCCCAGGAACCCGAGGTCGCCCATCTCGTTCATGATCCCGCGGTGGAAGATCTCGTGACGGTTGGCCTCCAGCACGCGGGGGAAGAGCTTCTCCTGGCAGTAGCTGTGGGCGGAGTCGCGCACCATGCGCTCTTCCTCGGTGAGCCGGCCCTCCAGGCGGAGCGGATCGTCCCAGTTGAAAGATGCCATCTGATCAGACCTCCAGAAAGTGTATTCAGACCCGCTCGATCACGGCGGCGATACCCTGGCCCACGCCGATACACATGGTCACCAGGGCATAGCGGCCCTCGACGCGCTCCAGCTGGCGCATGGCCGTCAGCGTCAGCCGCGCGCCGGAGCAGCCCAGCGGATGGCCCACGGCGATGGCGCCGCCATTGGGATTGAGGCGCTCGTCCTCGGCATCGAGCTCCATCAGCTTGAGGCAGCCGAGCACCTGGGAGGCGAACGCCTCGTTGATCTCGATCACGTCCATGTCCTTCAGCGACAGCCCGGCGCGCTCCAGCGCCTTGTTCGAGGAATACACCGGCCCGAGGCCCATCACCCGCGGCGGCACGCCGGCCACGGCGGCCGAGACGATTCGGGCTCGCGGCTCGACGCCATACTGCTCCCCCACCTGGCGGGAACCGACGATGACCGCCCCGGCGCCGTCGTTGACGCCGCTGGCGTTGCCCGGCGTCACCACGCCGCCGTCGAACAGGGTCGGCAGCTTGGCCAGCTTCTCCGCGCCCGTGCCCGGCCGCGGATGCTCGTCCTCGGCCACCGTCAACGGCGGCTTCTTGCGGCCCTGGGGCACATCGATGGGCAGCAACTCGCCTTCGTAGAAGCCCGCCTGGCGCGCCTTCTCGTACAGGGCCTGGGAACGGGCGGCAAAGGCGTCGGCGGCCTCGCGGCTGATGCCGTAGTCCTTGGCCACGTTGTCGCCGGTCTGGGGCATGGTGTCGAAGCCGAACTCGGACTCCAGCTTCGGATTCGGGAATCGCGCGCCGATGGTGCTGTCGAACATGCGGAACTGGCGGCTGTAGGCGCTTTCCGATTTGGCCATGACGAACGGAGCCCGGCTCATGCTCTCCACGCCCCCGGCGAGGAACAGGGCGCCCTCGCTGCAGGTCACCGCGCGGGCCGCGTCGACGATGGCGGCCAGGCCGCTGCCGCAGAGCCGGTTCACGGTCAGGCCCGCGGTCTCCACCGGCAGCCCGGCCAGCAGCCCCGCGTGGCGGCCCACGTTGCGGGCGTCTTCACCGGCCTGGTTCGTGCAGCCGGCGATGACGTCTTCGTAAACGCTGGGGTCGAAGGCGTTGCGCTCGACCAGGTGCCGCAGGACGTGCGCGTACATGTCGTCGGGGCGTACCGGTGCCAGCGCACCCGCATGGCGGCCGATCGGCGTACGCACACCATCGTAAATGTAAGCATCCAACATGTGGGTTCCCTCAATTTTCCGGGGTGGTTAGCGACACGCCCAGCTTCGCCCTGCGTTTCAGCCAGGGACTGGGACGGTAACGCGGGTCACCGTAGTAGGCGTAAAGTCCTTTCAGTACTTCCAGAATGCGCTCGGGGCCATAGCAGTCCCCCATGGACAGAGGTCCGCGCGGGTAGCCAAGTCCAAGCTCCACCGCCCGGTCCACGGTGGCGGGCTCGGCGATACGCTGCTGGGCGATGTCGCAGCCTATATTGACAATGGTAGCCACAACCCGCGGCACCACAAACCCGGGACTGTCGTGAATGCACTCCACCGGCACGCCGTCGGCGGAGAGGGCGGTGACCGCGCTGTCGCGGAAAGCCGGATCGGTCAGCGGGTTGGTCATCAGGGTACGCCGCGCATCCAGGCCATAGAACATGTCCACGGCCAGCGTGCGGGCCGGATCAAGGTCGCCCTCCACGGCGGTCGTGGTGGTATCCCCCACCCGCGGGGTCACCAGGCAGACCGCATTCTTGGTCGGCGACGGCCCACCCTCCACCTCGACGCCCGCCGCCTGCAGACAATGGATCAGGGCGGTTGAGGCCTCCCTGTCGGCGGGACTCACCCAGATCGGCCGGACCTCTCCCGGCCCGAGGACCGGCGGCTCGGGGTCGGCGCGCCTGCCGTCGGCATAGGTATAGAAGCCGGCGCCGCTCTTGCGCCCCAGCAGCCCGGCGGTCAGCCGCTGGCGGGTCAGCGGCGAGGGACGGAAGCGCGGCTCCTCGTAGAACTGATGGTAGATGGACTCCATCACCCGGTGGGAAACGTCCAGCCCCGTCAGGTCCAACAGCTCGAACGGCCCCATCCGAAAGCCGACGGCGTCTCGCAGGATCCGGTCCAGCGTGTAGACATCGGCGATACCTTCGCCCTGGATGCGCAGCGCCTCGGTGTAGTAGCCGCGGCCGGCGTGATTGACCAGGAACCCCGGCGTGTCCGTGGTCCGGGCCGGGTAATGGCCCATGGCCTCGGCGAGCGCGGCGAGGCGGTCGGCTACTCCGGGTCCGGTACGCACCCCGGGCACCACCTCGACGATCCGCATGAGGGGCACGGGGTTGAAGAAGTGGAAGCCGGCGACGCGCTCGGGATGGCTGCAGACCGACGCGATGGCGGTCACCGACAGGGAGGAGGTGTTGGTGGCAAGGATGGCGTCGGCCGAGACGATCCGCTCCAGCTCGCGGAAGAGTGTCTGCTTCGCCTCCAGCTCCTCGACGATGGCCTCCAGCACCATGTCGCAGCCGGCCAGCTCGCCCAGCGACCCGGCATAGGTCAGCCGCCCCTTGGCGGCGTCGGCATCCGCCCGGGCCAGCCGGCCCTTCTCCGCCTGGCGGTCGAGCATGGCCGCCACGAAATCCATGGCTTCCTTGACGGCCCCTTCGCGCGCATCGTACAGGAACACCTGGCAGCCGGCCTGGGCGGCAATCTGGGCGACACCCCGGCCCATGGCGCCGGAGCCGACGATCCCCAGCCGCAAGCCCTGTGCGAGGTTGTCGTTCGCCATTCGGCACTGTCCTCCTTAAAGCGTTGCGTGTAGGGGGTTTACGATGTTGTTCTGCTAAGCGAAACTTGATTTCGCAATGTTGACACTCAGGATAGGCCGTGACAGAGTTCGACGCAATAAGGCGAAACGCAATTTCGCCCATCAAAATAGGTCGGCACCGCCATGGCTACCGCAACCGCTGCTAACGAGCCGTCCGGGAACGGCAGCAAGGACCGCAAGTTCGTAACGGCCCTGTCGCGCGGCCTGGAAGTGCTGCGCGCGTTCAAGCCCGGCGACGGCTTCCTCGGCAACCAGGAAATCGCCCGCCGCACGGGTCTGCCCAAGCCCACCGTAACGCGTCTGACCTATACGCTGACAAAGCTCGGCTATCTGTCCTACTCCGAGCGTCTGGAACGCTATCAGCTCGGCACCAGCGTGCTCGCGCTGGGCTACGCCACCCTGTCCAACTTCGGTATCCGCCAGGTCGCCAGACCGCTGATGCAGGAGCTCGCGGAAGATGTGAACGCCGCCGTCGCGCTGGGTGCCCGGGAGCGCCTGACCATGCTCTACCTGGACAACTGCCGCGGCAGCAGCGCCGTCACCCTGCGCCTGGACGTGGGCTCACGCATCCCGGTCGCCACCACGGCCATGGGGCGGGCCTTCCTCGCCGCCATCCCGGCCGGCGAGCGGGATTACCTGATGGACCATATCAAGCGCCGTTCCGGCGACGACTGGCCGCAGCTGCGCGACGCCATCGAGCGCGCCTGTGAGCAGTACCTGGAGCGCGGCTACGTCAAGGTCGTCGGCGACTGGGACCCGGACGTCAACGCGGTCGGGGTGCCGCTGGTCCAGACGGAAAACGGCGACGTCTACGCTTTCAACTGTGGCGGTCCCTCCTTCCTGCTGCCGGAGGCACGCCTCGACGCCGAGGTGGGACCGCGCCTGAAGCAGCTCGCTCAGAATGTCCGGGCGGCGCTCAGCCGCATGTGAACACCCAATCGAACAGGGGGCTAACGTGATTAGAGATCAGGAAACGATCAACCAGCTGATCGACACCATCAGCCGGTTCGTGCGCGAGCGGCTGATTCCCAACGAGGAAAAGGTGTCGAAGGACGATGCCATCCCCGCAGACATCCTGCAGGAGATGAAGGACATGGGCCTGTTCGGCCTATCCATCCCCGAGGAGTACGGCGGCCTGGGTCTGACCATGGAGGAAGAGGCGCTGATCGCCTTCGAGATCGGCCACACGTCGCCGGCGTTCCGTTCGGTCTTCGGCACCAACGTCGGCATCGGCTCCCAGGGTCTGCTCATCGACGGTACCGAGGAGCAGAAACGGAAATACGTTCCCCGCATGGCCACCGGGGAGTTGATCGGCTCGTTCTGTCTGACCGAGCCCGACGTGGGCTCGGATGCCGCCTCCCTGCGCACCGCCGCCGTCCGCGACGGCGATCACTATGTGCTCAACGGCACCAAGCGCTTCATTACCAATGGGCCCGAAGCCGGCGTGTTCACGGTCATGGCGCGCACTGATCCCAACAACAAGGGCGCCAGCGGCATCTCGGCATTCATCGTCGACGGCGACACGCCCGGCATCCACCGCGGCACCCCGGACAAGAAGATGGGCCAGCAGGGCGCGCACACCTGCGACATCGTCTTCGAGGACTGCCGCGTGGCCAAGGACAATATGATCGGCGGTCCGGAGAAGGAAGGTCAGGGCTTCAAGACCGCCATGAAGGTCCTCGACCGCGGCCGGCTGCACATCTCCGCGGTCTGCGTCGGCGTTGCCGAACGGCTCATCGACGACGCCTTGCGCTACGCCATGGACCGCAAGCAGTTCGGCAAGCCCATCGCCGAGCACGAGCTCATCCAGGCCATGCTCGCGGACAGCAAGGCGGAAGCCTACGCGGCCCGCTGCATGATCCTCGACGCCGCCCGCCGCAGGGACGCGGGCGAAAACGTCAGCACCCAGGCCTCCTGCGCCAAGCTCTTCTGCGCCGAGATGGTGGGCCGAGTCGCTGACCGTGCCGTGCAGATCCACGGCGGTGCCGGTTACATCTCCGAGTATGCCGTCGAACGCTTCTACCGCGACGTGCGGCTGTTCCGCATCTATGAGGGCACGACCCAGATCCAGCAGATCGTGGTGGCACGCAACATGATGAGGGAGGCCCAGTAGCGCGGGCACCGATCGAGCGAGAGGCCGGCGCACCGCCCGACCGACTCCGCACGGCGGTGGAAGCGTGAGACGAGCTTAGCCTCCGCTCCGAAACGTAAGCGACCGCGACATGCGCCGTCCCCCCGGCGAGCCGTCGAAAAGACCCGCCAGCGGCTGACGCATCAGGGCCCGTTGCGGCAACGCCTGCTGGCGATCAGCGGGAACGTTCCCGCCGGCCGATTACCGCGGCCCGCGGGAAAGCGATTGGACACCCTCCAAAGTGACATCCCGCAAGACCCTCGCAACGCCAAATCATTAGTCATGCCCGGCCCGGCCGGGTATCCTTGACACTCCAATTGCCCGAGCCTATGCTCCCGCTGCTTTTTTGCGGAACCATTTTTTGCATAGCGAAACAAACCCAAAATGACGAGACGACAGCCATGAAAGTACTGGTCCCCGTGAAGCGGGTTGTGGACTACAACGTCCGCATCCGCGTCAAGGCAGACGGGTCCGGCGTCGAGACGGCCAACGTCAAGATGTCCATGAACCCGTTCGACGAGATTGCGGTTGAAGAGGCCGTCCGGATGAGGGAAGCCGGCACGGTCGAGGAAGTCGTGGTGGTCTCGATCGGCTCCGCGCAGTCGCAGGAAACGATTCGCACGGGCCTTGCCATGGGCGGCGACCGCGGCATCCTGGTGGAGACGGAGACGGATCTCGAGTCGCTGAGTGTTGCCAAACTTCTCAAAGGTATCGTCGACAAGGAGCAGCCCGATTTGGTGATCCTGGGCAAGCAGGCCATCGACGACGACGCCAATCAGACCGGCCAGATGCTGGCCGAGCTGCTGGACTGGCCCCAGGCCATGTTCGCTTCCAAGGTCGAGCCCGCCGACGGCAAGCTGACGGTCACCCGCGAGATCGACGGCGGCCTGGAGACCCTGGCGGTTCAGCTGCCCGCCGTCGTCAGCGTCGATCTGCGGCTCAACGAGCCGCGCTATGCGAAGCTCCCCAACATCATGAAGGCCAAGAAGAAGCAGCTCGACACCATGACCCCCGATGACCTGGGTGTCGCCGTCGAGCACCGCCTGAAGACGGTAAAGGTGGAGGAGCCGCCGAAGCGCAAGGGCGGCGTCAAGGTCGAGAGCGTCCAGGAGCTGCTCGACAAGCTCCGCAACGAAGCGAAGGTGATCTAAATGGCCATTCTCGTCATTGCAGAACACGACGGCAGCGCCCTCGCCGGCGGCACTCTGAGCACCATTACCGCGGCCACCCAGCTGGGCGACGACATCCACGTGCTGGTGGCCGGCAAGGGTTGCCAGGCAGTGGCCGAGCAGGCCGCCAAAGTCGCCGGCGTGACCCAGGTCAAGCTGGCCGACGACGCCAGCTACGAGCACCCCGTCGCGGAATACCTGGCGCCGCTCATCGCCCGCGAGGCCAAGGACTGCAGCCACGTGCTGGTCCCCGCGAGCACGTTCGGCAAAAATCTCACCCCCCGGGTCGCGGCCCGGCTCGACGTGCAGCAAATCTCCGACATCATCCAGGTGGTGTCCGACGACACGTTCGTCCGGCCGATCTACGCCGGTAATGCGCTGGCAACGGTGCAGTCCTCCGATGCCACCAAGGTGATCACCGTGCGCGGCACGGCCTTCGAGCGGGCGGCCGCCGAGGGCGGTAACGCCGGGGTGGAGAACGTCGACGCCGAGTCCGTCTCCCCGCGCGTGGAGTTCGTGGGCCAGGAGCTCACCGAGTCCGAGCGTCCCGAGCTGACCAGCGCCAAGATCGTCGTCTCCGGCGGCCGAGGCATGGGCAGCGGCGAGAACTTCGCCATCCTGGAGAAGCTGGCCGACAAGCTCAACGCCGCCATTGGCGCCTCCCGCGCCGCGGTGGACGCCGGCTTCGTGCCCAACGACTACCAGGTGGGCCAGACCGGCAAGATCGTCGCGCCCGACCTCTACATCGCCTGCGGTATCTCCGGCGCCATCCAGCACCTGGCCGGCATGGAGGGCAGCAAGGTCATCGTCGCCATCAACAAGGACGAAGAGGCGCCGATCTTCGACGTGGCCGACTACGGGCTGGTGGCTGACCTGTTCCAGGCGGTCCCCGAGCTCACCGAAGCGCTCGACAAGCTCGACTGAGCGGCCTTGACCCTCGGCCTGACCGGAATGGACGGCGCCGCCCTGGCGGGGATCCGCGTTCTGGATCTGAGCCGCATATTGGCCGGCCCCTGGGCCGGCCAGCTGCTTGCGGACCTGGGGGCCGAGATCATCAAGATCGAACGGCCCGGCCGCGGCGACGACACCCGCGGCTGGGGTCCGCCTTTCCTCGACTCCGGCGAGGCGGCCTACTTCCACAGCTGCAACCGCGGCAAGCGCTCCGTCGCCATCGACCTCGGCACGGAAAAGGGCCAGTCTCTGGTACGCGACCTGGCAGCCTGCAGTGACGTGCTGCTGGAGAACTTCAAGGTGGGCGGCCTCGGCCGCTACGGGCTGGACTACGCCAGCCTGCGCCGCGTCAACCCCGGCCTGATCTACTGCTCCATCACCGGCTTCGGTCAGACCGGCCCCTACTGCGAGCGGGCCGGCTACGACCTGCTGATCCAGGCCATGGGCGGGCTAATGAGCGTCACCGGGCATCCCGACGGCGTTCCGGGCGGCGGCCCCATGAAGGTGGGCGTGGCCCTGACGGACGTATTCACCGGTATGTATGCCACGACCGCGATCCTCGCCGCCCTGCGGCATCGCGAGCGCACCGGCGAAGGGCAGCACGTGGACCTGTCATTGCTGGACGTGCAGGTGGCCACCCTGGCCAACCAGGCCATGAACTACCTGGTCTCCGGCAACGTGCCCCCGCGCCTGGGCAACAGCCACCCCAACATCGTGCCCTATCAGGACTTCCCGGCCGCCGACGGACGGCTTGTGCTCGCCGTCGGCAACGACGACCAGTTCCGGCGCTTCTGCCAGGTGGCGGGACTGAAGGATCTGCCCGACGATTCAGACTTTGCCACCAACGCGGCGCGGGTCGCCCACCGCGACACGCTGATTCCGCTCATCGAGGAGCGCCTGCGTGCGCGGCCCCGCAGCCACTGGCTGGAACGGCTGGAGGCGGTGGGCGTCCCGTGCGGACCGATCAACGACTTGGCTGAGGTTTTCGCGGACCCCCAGGTGGAAGCCCGCGAGACCGCCCGCGCTTACCCGCGGGACGACGGCACCCGGGTACCGGGCGTCGCCAACCCCATCCGCTTCTCCTCTGCTCCGGTCGGCGACGTACCGGCGGCGCCCCGGCTCGGCCAGGATACCGCCGCCGTGCTGGCGGAGGTGCTCGGCGTCGATGTGGAGCAGATCGATGCATTGGCCACCGCGGGCGTGATTCAGACCGACCCGGATCGGCGCGCCGAAGACTCGCGCCGCACCTGATCCCGTCCTGCCCCGCTTGGCCTCGCAGAGGGCCACATCGGCGTGGCGGTCCGGACGAATCCGGTCGATCGTATCGCGTGTCGGGATTCCGCCCCGCCTGAGCAACGGCGGGCGGAGGTAACAGGACTTCAGTCACTGGTTCCGACCTCCAAACCGCGGACGGCCGGCGGCTACCCCGCCCTTGCCATGCGCCGTGCCTGTCGCCGGTTGAACGCGAACGCCAGGCTGAACAGCACCACCATCGCCGCTTGGGCCAGTAGGGCCTCGGCGTTCTGGTGGATCCCCAGCAGCGGCAGTGAGAAGAACGGCACCGGGTTGAGCGGCAGCATCCCGGACTCCTGCAGCGCGGCGACGCCGTTGCCCACGAAGATCACCGCGAGCGCCGCGATCAGCAGCGAGCTCCAGCTGAAGAACTTGCCGATGGGCAGGCGCATGCTGAAGTAGAAGATAGCCCAGCACACGCCCAGCAGCACCAGCACCGCCGCGACCATACCCGCCAGGATCGCGCCCTGGTCTCCCTGGGTCCACATGGCCCGATAGAACAGCACTGTCTCGAAAGCCTCACGGTAGACGGCCAGGAAGGCGAGCAGCGCCAGCAGCCACAGGTTGCGCTGATCGATGGCACCCTGGACCTTGTCCGCCACGAATTTCTGCCAGGCCGAGGAATAGCTCTTGCCGTGCAGCCAGTAGCCCACGTAGAGCAGTATCCCCGCCGCCACCAGCGCGCTTACGCCTTCGGTCATCTCTCGGCTGGCGCCGCTGATGGCCACCACGTAGGTGGACACGAACCAGGTGGCGATGCCGAGCACCAGCGCCGCAATCCAGCCGAAATGAACGTAACGCCGACCGTCGGGCCGCTCCGCGCGGCCCAGGAACGCGAAGATCGCGGCCAGCACTAGTATCGCCTCCAGCCCCTCCCGGGCGAGGATGATGAACGAGCCGAGGAAGCTGCCCATCCTGCTGAGACCGCCCGCATTGAGCTTCTCCCTGGCCGCAGAGAGAGAGTCGTTGATATCGTCCAGACGGCCGGCGAGCCGGTCGGCCGGGACCCGCTGCTTGATGGCCTGCCGGAAGCCCAGCATCTGCTGCTCGATGCGCTTGACCATGGTCCGGTCCACGGCACCGAGGCTGGCCTCGGCCAGCTCGAAGCCCTCCAGGTAGGCAGTCACCGCCAGCCGCTGTGCCTGGTCGTACCGGCCGGCTCGATAGGCGCTCAGGCTCTGCTCCAGCTTGGCGCGGGAAAACGCCAGCGCTTTGGCATCGCCCTTGGCCATCACCTGCGGGTTGCTGCGCAGATAGGCCAGAACCGCGGCGGCTTCGTGGCCCTGGTGCTCGGCGACCTGCTCCGGGGTGGCGCGAGTGACGTCCCCCAGATCGTTGAACTGACCGGCGGCCTCGGCGCCCCGCTGCCAGAGCGTCTCACCCCGGGCAATACGGGACCGAGGGTACTGCAGCCGACTCACATAGAACGCAAGCGACCAGCGCTGCGCCTCGCTCAGGTCGCTGAAGCTGGGCATCGCGGTCCCCGCCACGCCCAGGGTCAGTGTATTGTAGAGCGCGTAGACGCTGCGCTGTTCTGCACGGTCCCGGTCGTGGAAGTTGGTGGGCTTAGGGTTCAGGCCGGCTCCGGCCGGGCCGTCGCCCCGGCCCTTCGCACCGTGACAGCTCACGCAGTTGCTCTGGAACAGGGCCTCGCCCGCCGCCACATCAGGGGCATTCCGCGGCGCCGCGCCTACGCTGTAATGGCTCATCACCAGCCGGCTGATGTCGGCGGTCAGCGCCTTGACCCGCGGCCCCGGCGCCCTGTCCGCCACGGCCTCGTTCAGCGTCCGCGCCTTGGCCAGGAGCTGATCCCGGGCCTCGGACGGCGGCAGTGCCCTGATCTGGGCCAGGATGTTGCCGGCAAACTCCCGCTGCTCCCGGTATTCCTCGTGGTTCAGCACCCGGCCGTCGTGAACGAAGTTGGGATAATCGACCCCGATGTAGTCCGACATCTGCAGCAGTGTGCTCAGCTGCTTCTGCGTCGACGCCGGCGCCGCCTGCGGCACCGCCAGCGCGAGTGACAATGCCGCGGCCGCGAGGATCGCCCGCACCAGTCCCTGACAACGTCTCATAGCGGTTCCGGTTGGAGATGAGTAATGCAAATAATTATCATCTTTTTTGCGGTTCCGGGCAACTTGCGCCCCCGCCCCGTTCGGTCCTCGCCGATCGTCGGCGGAGGGTTGGGGGAGCGGCACCCCGCCACGATGGCCGCTACCTCGAAGCCCCTCTCCCGGCCCCCCGCACCACCATCCGCAGTCCCGCCAATCCCGCAATTACCCGAGACTCAAAAAAAGCCCGCGTAGCGGGCTTTTCCGGCGAATAATGGCGGCGTCAGCCGTTTTTACACGGACATCCCGCGGCGCCTCATCGCCACCCCCATCAGAAACAGTCCCACACCGATCAGTGCCAGCGTAGCCGGCTCGGGAACCTTGTGGTCGTCTCCCTGAATCGCGTAAAGGTTCACGTGCGAGAGCCCGCCACCCTTGCCGTTCACGTTGACGAACTGCCAGTTACCGTTGAAGACCCCATCCACCAGGGAGTAGACGAACCACTCGTCGGGCTCATTGCCGGTACCGAACTTGAATCCGATCGCGCCGGCGCTGTAGGTATCCCAGAATGAGGCATCGAATCCCCAGATTCCGGAACCGCCATCCTGGTTGTAGGTCAGCCCGAACGGTGCGCTGCCGCTGCCGCCCTCGTTCTTGGACGCGAACTCGTAATCACTCCCCACTCCGCTGAGGAACAGGTCTTGGGCGGCATTGTCGCCCTGTATGTTCCCGACCCCGGCATCCAGACAGGCGGAAACCTGAGAGTCGTCGATGAGCATGTAGTTCTTGGTGCTACTGATGTCCTTACAGGGAATCAGCGTCGCCGCGGCGGGTCCCGCGAACGCCACCCCCCCGAGGACCAGCCCCAACGCCAGATGCACCAGACGTTTCTTCTTCATGACCCCGTACTCCGAATTGACGCAGCTAATCACCTAGCCGGTTCATTCAAAGCACGAACCATGCCGACACTGACATTATCCATTAATTCAAAAAGTTACCGATTCTCATGAGCTCAGGGGATAACGAGCCTGTAAAATTCCCCGACAACCCTGACACTGCTGCGGCGGGCGTCGACGCCGCGGTGCAGCTCACTCGGCGGTGACGCCCGCCCCGGGCTCCCGGCTGTCCCGGCGCTTACCAGTCACACCACCGTGCCAAACGCGGCGCCGACCACGGCGGTCGCGGCCATGGCCAACGCGCCCCAGAAGGTCACCCGGACCGTGCCGACCAAGAGATTGGCGCCGCCCGCACGCGCCGCCATCCCGCCAAGCGCGCTCAGGCAGAGCAGCGATCCCAGGGCGACGGCGGGGACCGTAGCCCGCTGCGGCACGAGCACCGCGAGGATCAGCGGCAGTGCTGCGCCGGACGCAAAGGTCGCCGCCGACGCAAGCGCGGCCTGAATGGGCCGCGCCGCATGCACCTCGGACAGGCCCAGCTCGTCCCGCGCATGGGCGCCGAGCGCGTCATGGGCCATGAGCTGCTCCGCCACCCGCCGCGCCAGCTCCGCGTCCAGGCCGCGCTGCATGTAGATGCCGGCAAGCTCACGCCGCTCGAGCGGCTCGTCCTGCTCCAGCTCCCTGCGCTCGCGGTCCAGATCCGCCTTTTCCGTGTCGGCCTGGGAGCTCACGGAAACATACTCGCCGGCCGCCATGGACATGGCACCCGCTACCAGGCCGGCGACGCCGGCGGTCAGGACCTGTCCGTGTCCGGCACTGGACGCCGCCACCCCCACCACCAGGCTTGCCGTGGAAACGATACCGTCGTTGGCCCCGAGGACGGCGGCGCGTAGCCAGCCGATACGTCCCGAATAATGTCGTTCACGATGTCCTCGCATAAGCCGCAACCCTCTGCTGCCTGTTGTCCAACGGGAACGGGGCGACACCCGGAACCCCTAAATCCGGCGGCTCGAGCGGTGCTCCGGTCGCCCGATCCGACGCAGGAGGCTCAAGTCACCGGCAACCCCGCCGCTAGGGAAACACTGAAGTATTCCCTAACGAAAACATACGGCTACCAACCACGCCAGCGCCGGCGACACGGCTCAACGGCCGTGCCCACTGAGTCGGCGAGAGCATAACGGCAAACGGGGACGCCATGAATATCTTCGGCAGGGGCGCGCCAAGTCGGGACACTCCACGCGTTTCCGCCTACCATTCAGGAACGGTGGCCGGACGCCGCACCCGGCACCCCTGTCGCCGCACCCGATGGGCTGCACCCCAGAGAGGCAGCCCGGCGCGGAAAGCAATAAGAAGGGATCACGTTATCCCGACAGGCCCCAACCGGAGGAGCCCATGAGCACCCATCCTGCCCCGCCCCCCGCCCGCATCTTCCATGGCTGGTTCGTGGTCGCGGCGGCCTTCGCGGTCACCTTCGTCGGCTTCGGCAGCGCCTACTCGTTCGGCGCCTTCGTCGAGTCGATGCAGCGGGACTTCTCCGCCTCCCGCGGCTCCGTGTCGCTGGTATTCTCGCTGGCAGCGTTCCTCTACTTCGGCCTGGGCGTCATCACCGGCCCTCTCGCCGACCGCTGGGGCGCCCGCCCCCTGGCGGTGGCCGGCATGATCCTGGTCGGCGTCGGCCTGACCACGGCCGGCATGGCCCGGACGCTGACCGAGGTCTACCTGGCCTACGGGCTGGGGGTCGGCCTCGGTATCGGCTGTTCGTACGTACCCGCCGTCGGCGCCGTGCAGCGCTGGTTCTCCCGGCGCCGCGGATTCGCATCGGGGCTGGCCGTCAGCGGAATCGGCGTCGGCACTCTGGTCATGCCGCCGGTGGCCGCGCTGTTCATCGACACCCTGGGATGGCGCCAGGCCTACGTGGTGATCGGCGTCCTGGCCGCCGTGATCGGCACCGCCCTGGCGCTGCTGATCGAGAACGACCCGGGCCGGCGCGGGCTCGGTCTGGACGGCGACCCACCCCACCCCGATCACGCCGCTGAGCGCTCCAGGGGCGCCGCCGTCAAGGAAGCGGTCAGATCCCGGAGATTCGCCGGGCTCTACGGCGCTAGTTTGATCTGCTCGTTTGCCCTGTTCGTCCCGTTCGTCCACCTGGTGCCCTATGCCCTGGATCACGGCATCCCCCAGGCCTCCGCCGTGCTGCTGCTCGGTGCCATCGGCGTGGGCAGCACCGCGGGCCGATTCCTGCTCGGCGGCCTGGCGGACCGCATGGGCCGACCCCAGGCGCTCCTGGCGGTGTTCCTGGGCATGGGGGCGACGCTGTCAGTCTGGGCCGTGACCACCGGACTGTGGCCGCTGGCCGTCTTCGCAATGGCTTACGGGATGTTCTACGGCGGCCTGGTGGCCCTGCTTCCGGCTCTGGTAGTGGATTACTTCGGCGGTCGCAATGCCAGCGGAATCATCGGCGTGCTCTACACCAGCGTGGCATTCGGGGCCCTGATCGGTCCCAGCGCCGCCGGCTTCGCCTACGACCTCAGCCACAGCTACACGGTGCCGATACTGGCCGGCGTGGCCGCGAACCTCCTGGCCGCAGCCATTGTGGCCGCGACTTCGAAAGCCCCCTCGGCGACTGCAGAGCTCTCCGCCGATCCCTAGATGAGGTTGTCCTCGGGGAGGCCTGGGCCTGCTGATGGGTGGTTTGTCGTTCAGATTGTCGTGCTGGCGGTGCCAGTTGCAGTCGCGGCGCCAGCGCGAGGGCCGCTGGGGGCGACCTCCGCCTCGGTATCGGCGGCGCTGCGGCGCGGTACTCGGTCTGTTCGTGACGCCGGCTTCGTTGGTGGCGCTGCGGAGGGCGACGCAGCGTCCGCACCCCGAGACGGCAGCCCCCGGGCTTCATGGCTTCGAGTTGCCGGAAGAGCGCGGCTTCGATCTCCACAACTGCCCCTCCGAGATCGTGCCCGACGCCGTGCTCGCCCTGGACGTCAGGAATGGGTACGAGGCGGAATGCCGGGAACACTCCAGGCCCGGCGCGCCAAAGCCAAGCCCCCGCCGCCCAGGGGCAGCGGGGGCTTGGCGGGGCGAACGGGCTCAGAACGTATAGCCGCGCTCGTCGTGCAGGGCGATGTCCAGGCCCTCGGTTTCCTGCTCCTGGGCAACCCGCAGCCCGATGGTCGCGTCGAGCACCTTGAGAATGATGAACGTGAGGACCGCGTCGTACACGATCGTGGCGCACACGCCGAGCAGCTGACGGCCCACCTGGGCGGCCATGCTCACACCCTCCTCCAGACCGGAGCCGCCCAAGGAGCTGGCCACGAACACGCCGGTCAGCACGGCGCCGATGATGCCGCCGATACCGTGCACGCCGAAGCAGTCGAGCGCGTCATCGTAGCCGAGTGCACGCTTCATCCGCGTGGCGGCGAAGAAGCAGCCCACGCCGGCCACCAAGCCGATGACCAGCGCTCCCATGGGGCCGACGAAACCCGACGCCGGCGTGATGGCCACCAGACCCGCCACGGCGCCGGAGGCAATACCCAGGGCGCTGGGCTTGCCGTGAGCGGCCCACTCGGCAATCATCCACGCCAGCGCCGCTGCCGCGGTGGCGATCTGCGTCACCGCCATAGCCATGCCCGCCGTGCCGTCTGCGGCCAGCTCACTGCCGGCATTGAAGCCGAACCAGCCGACCCACAGCATCCCGGTCCCGACCACGGTCAGCATGAGGCTGTGCGGCATCATCGGCGTCTGGGGGTAACCGGAGCGCTTGCCGATGACCAGCGCGGCCACCAGCCCCGCCACGCCGGCGTTGATATGCACCACCGTGCCGCCGGCGAAGTCCAGGACGCCCCTGGCGCCGAGCCAGCCGCCGCCCCATACCCAGTGCGCAATGGGCGCATAGACCACGGTGACCCAGAGCCCCATGAACCACATCAGGGCCGAGAACTTCATGCGCTCGGCAAACGCGCCGACGATCAGAGCGGGCGTGATGATGGCGAAGGTGAGCTGGAACATCGCAAACACCGTCTCGGGGATGGTCCCGCTCAGCGAGTCGACCCCGACACCGTGCATGAACGCCTTGCCCAGGCCGCCGACCAAGCCATTGAGGCTCCCGCCGTCGGTAAACGCCAGGCTGTAGGCATACAGCGCCCAAAGCACCGTCACCAGGCACGTGATGGCGAAGCACTGCATCATGACCGAAAGGGCGTTCTTGGCTCGGACCATGCCAGCGTAGAACAGCGAAAGCCCCGGGATCGTCATGAACAGCACCAGCGCCGTGGAGGTAAGCATCCAGGCGGTGTCACCCGAGCTCAGCTGCGGCTCCTGGGCGAATGCGGCGGGTGCCGCGAGCAGCCCTATGGCCGCCAGTACGATTAACAACGGTCTGCGATGTCGTACATTCATTGGTTCTTACTCTCGTTGGCGAAGTTCAAATTGCGTCAGTGCCGGTCTCGCCGGTGCGTATGCGGACGGCCTGTTCCAATGGGCAGACGAAGATCTTGCCGTCACCGATCTTCCCCGTGTTGGCGGCGGTGCGGATGGCCTCGACGGCCCGATCGACGAACGCGTCGTCCATGGCCGCTTCAATCCTCACCTTGGGCAGGAAATCAACGACGTACTCGGCGCCGCGGTATAGCTCCGTATGCCCCTTCTGGCGTCCGAAACCCTTGACCTCGGTGACGGTGACGCCCTGAACGCCGACCGAGGACAAAGCCTCGCGAACAGCATCCAGCTTGAACGGCTTGACGACAGCGACAACCAGTTTCATGGCAATACCTCCGCTCGGAGAAAGGGCGCGGCCCCGCGAAGGGTGGCGCACTTGCCCTGTCAGAGCATCAAGCGTGCCATCTTGGAAATCACGCGATCTCTCAATTACTTGTACTTTGAATAATAGCGGGGCTGGAAGCGCATGCACCATTTGGGGGCGATAAGCCCCCATCAATGCATCGCCATGGTGCACAAGTCAGCAGCTGCACCGGCAATGCCCGCGGCGGAGTCGGCAACCGCAGTGGGGGGCAGTCAGGCCGCGTCAATGACGCGGTGCTGCCGACGCGGTCGCGGTGCGCGAACGGTTCCAGCCGCAGGCTCGAACCCGTGCCATCGAACAAGGGACTCTTCGCTCCGGCCGGCACCGGGCCTTCGAGCCGATCGGCTGCCGGCGCGCCGCCCGGTACCGGAAGAGGCCACGACACGGCCACGGGGGCGGCCCGGTCCGTGCAGCAGGCGATGCATGCCGCAGGTGCGGCCCACCAACTTCAGTTCCGCGGGGCCGTCGACGCGGGAGCAGCCCGTGGGTAGCATAGGTCCCCGGCGCGTGGTCCGCCGCGGGGCGGGCCGCTCGAACGACTGCACCAACAACAAGACAAGGGCGCCATGAACATTATCGTTCTCTGCACCGCAATCCTGATCCTGCTGTATCTGGGACTGAGCTATAACGTGTCGCGCGTTCGGAGGAAGCGGCGCGGGGATCCGTCGGTCACGGATGCCCAGCTCGCCAAGGCCGTCCGGGCCCACGGCAATGCCTCGGAGTACATCCCGCTGTTCGTCGTGCTGCTGCTCTACTTCAACGCCACGGCCGCGGGCATCGTCGCCACGGCCATTGCGATCACCATTACGGTGAGTCGCGTACTGCACTGCACGGGCATGTTCCTGGTCGAGGACGCAACACGGGCTCACCCGCTGCGGTTTCTGGGTGCCCTGGGCACGTATGTATGTCTGCTGGCCGCAGGCTTGGTGGTGCTTGGGCAGGCTTTCTAGCGCCGCTTCCGCCCGTGGGCCAGGGTTCGAGACGCCTGTCAGGACCCGTCCCGCACGGCGGCGTACCCGCTAATAACCGGAGTCTGCCGGGCGAGTCCGCGGTCCACCAGCCCCGGCAGAACGCCGTTGATCCGCGCGAACAGGCTCTCCGGAAACCCCAGGTACACTTCCTTGCGTCCCTTTTCCAGGGCCGTGACGACGGCTTTGGCCACCCGTGCGGGCGGGTCCATGCGCATCAGCCCGCCGGCGGCCATCTCGCGCACCGCCGGGGGGTTGAATGCAGTATTCACGGCCCGGGGCGATACGTAAGTCACGCCTACCCCGGTCCCCGCCAGCTCCCTGCGAAGCGCCTGCGAGTAGCCCCGCAGCGCGAACTTGGTGGCGGAGTAGGCCGTGAAGCACGGGAAGCCGATGGAGCCGAACATAGAACCCACGTTTACGATCCATCCCGCACCGCGCTCGACCATTCCCGGCAGCAGCGCTCTCGACAGCAGCAGCGGCGCCTGCAGGTTGACCGCTACGGTCCGGGCGATCGCCTCCGGATCCTGCTCGGCGAACCGGCGGAAATCCATGACACCCGCGAGGTTGATCAGCACGTCCGCACCGCCCCAGCAACTGTGCAGTGCGTCCAGCGCCTTGCGGCACTGCTCGGCCTGGGTGACGTCGCAGGTCAGGACCAGGGCATCGGCACCGTCGCCGGTCACTGCGGGCAGCGCCTCGGGCCGGCGCACCAGCAGGCACAGCCGCGCACCCCGCTCCGCCAGCCGGCGACTCAGCTCCTGGCCAATACCGCCGGCGGCCCCCGTGATTACTACACGCTGGGAACGGAGATCCATGGCTTACCTCATCACTTGGCTGTCGTACCCGGAATCGCCCATGTCGGCGCGGACTTTAGCGAGCAGCGCATCGGCCTCCTGCCGACGCCCCTTGTCCGCCAGCGGTCGCTCGGGACGGGCCGGCGCCGCCAGCGCCTTCTGCACGTGCTCCAGCGCGAGCTTGTACTCGTGCTGACCGTAGAGGAACTGGGCATAGAAATAGTTGGGATCGATTCCATCGGGGTTCGCGGCAATGGCCTTAGCGAAGTAGGCTCGAGCCTTGTCGTTGTTGCCGAAACCGATGGGCCAGCCCGGGACCTGCGAGTACAGCGTGGCCAATGAGGTGAATATGGAGCCGTCCAGCGCGGAAGGGTCTTTCTTCTCCGCTTCGAGCAGCAAATCGCGCGCCTGCTCGGCAAGCTTCAAGGCGCTGAATGGCCCTGCCACGGCGGCGTGGCTGCTTAGCGTAATCGCCTTCCAGACGCGCGGCTCGACGTGGCCCGGGTAGCGGGCGATCAGCGCGTCGGCCTGGCCTTCGAGCTTGTGGAAGGCCTGCGCCCGCTGGTCTTCCGGCATCGCGTAGTTGATGTGGGCCCACTGGTGCTGGATGGCCAGAATACCCTGGTCCAGTTCGGTCTTCGGGCCCGCCCAGGCCTGTGCGGCGACGGTCGCGGATGCGGCCAGTAGAAGCAGCGTTCCAAGGATGCGGTTCATGACTGAAGCCCTCGCTGTGCTACTGCTTGGTGATGGAACGGAAGATGTCGCCGTAGAGGCGGTAGAAGACCTCGGCGCAGTGGGTGACCGCGTCCCGGTCCTCGGGGCGTTCCAGCCTGTCCAGCAGCACCTGCAGGAACCGGACGTGGTTCTGGTCCACTGCACCGTGGGATGTCAGATACCGGAACGCCTCGGCGGGCAGGGCCAGCTGCCCGCGGATGGCATCGGCGGCCCGGGTGGCCAGGGCCACCGACATGCCTTCCAGCACGAACACCATGCCGAAGAAGCCCGCCGGGTTGCCCCGGTCGATTACGTGGTAGGCATAGGCAACCATCAGCTCGGTCGCCGGCAGCGGCGGCGCGTCCCGCGCCACGGCAGGGTCGCCGTCGGCGGCCGCGATGTCGTCGAGTATCCACTGCTCGTGACCGAGCTCCTCCTCGATGTACTCGGCGACGGCGCCGCGAAGCCAGTCCAGGCGGTCCGGCAGACGACTGCCGCAGGCCATCAGCAGCGGGACGGTATGCCTCACGTGGTGATAGGCCTGGCCCAGGAATGATATGTACTCTTCCCGGGACACGGCGCCCGCCAGTGCCCGCTGGACGACGGGTATGGCAATGAACTCCCCACGAGCCCGCTCGGTGACAGCGGCGAGCTGATCATAGAACGGCATGGCGGCCTCCCTCCTGATACAGTGCTTCGATTTGTTCCCGGTACCGCGCCTCAACCGCTTCCCGCAGCACGGCGCCGGAGGCCGCGGCCAGCCCGTTGTCGGCGGTGAACGGCGCCTCGGCTGTCACCCACGAACGCACCCGCGCATAGTCCGGCAGGCGGCGATTGGTCTCGTCCAGGGCATACCGCAGGTTCTTGACGTCCGCACCGGCGCCGGGCACTACCACGGCCACGTTGAACGGCCTGCCCTCCCCGAATACGGCGGCCTGAGCGACGGCCGGACCGGCCGTGAGCTCGCTTTCCACCCACTCGGGTGCGACGTTGCGGCCAAAGGCGGTCGCAAACGCGGTCTTGCGCCGACCGGTCACGTGGAGATAGCCGTCCTCGTCGATCCGTCCCAGATCGCCGGTCGGCCAACGGGTGCCGACGGTCTCACCCGCGCCCAGGTAGCCGAGGAACAGGTGGCCGTGAACCACGATCTCACCCGTGTCGTCGACTTCGAGGCGGACATGGGGCAACGGCCGGCCGGCGCTTCCCGGACGGTCCGCGCCCGGCAGGTTGAGTGCCGCGACCGAGCCCGCCTCGGAGAGCCCGTAGCCTTCGAACGCCGGTATGCCGTGGGCTCTTGCCCGCCGGATCAACGCATCGGACACGGCGGCCCCGCCTACTGCGGCCAGACGCAGGGAGCGCGGCACGGCCAGCCCGGCTGCGGCGCATTCCGTCAGGACCTTCAGCAGCTGGGGAACCAGGATGACGGTGCTCGGGGCGTGACGCCGAAGCGCGGCCGTGAGAGCGCGCGGATCGAGACCCGACGAACCGGCAACGCCGCATTCGGACAGGGGCGGTACCTGGGCCACTCCGCCGGCCCAAAGCGGCGCGTAGAGGCCACCGATGTTTTCCAGCAGCGTCGACAGCGGCAGCAGAGAGAGGGACCGGTCGGCGGTACTCGCGCCTGCCGCCTCGCAGAGCGCGAAGGTCACCCGCTCGATGGCCACGGGCGACAGGCAGACGCCCTTGGGCGTGCCGGTGGTCCCGGAGGTGTAGGTGACTTTCCCCGTCCCCGCGGGAACGGCCGGCCGCGTGTCGGGTTGGATACGGAACACGCTCAACGGCCAGCCGACGGCGACCACCGTTCCCACCGGCTCGGTGCCGAGAATCCTGCCCAGGCGCTCGGGGCGGTCCGTGACGATCGTATCGAGCCCGGCGTCGGATACCACGTGGGCGACCTGGGCGTCGGAGAAGAAGGCCGGCACCGGGACGCAGACCATCTCGCGGCGCGCGGCCGCCAGGTCGAGCACCGCCCAGGGACAGCCATTGTCGGCGAACAGGCCCAGTCGCTCGCCGTCCACCGCATCGGCCGCCGCACTGAGCTCCACCAGGAGCTCCGCGTAGCTGAGCGTCGTGCGGCCGTCAGTGACCGCCGGCGCCCGCGGCGTGCTGCGGGCGCTGCGTTCCAGCCGCGCGAGCAGCATCTTCATGACCTCGCCCTCCCCACCGACACGCGCTCCCCGGCGGCCGGCTCGCTGCCGGTCCCCAGGGCGCGGGCCTGTTCGAACAGGTCTCGCAAATGCGGCCGATACCGGCAGGCGCCGTCGCGGAGCTTGGCATAACCCGCAGCAATATCCCCCGCGTACACATTGGGCATGGCGTCGTAGTAGCGTCCCCAGGAGGCGCCGCCGTCCGGCAGGCACCGCGGGTCCGCGGCAGCCAGGCGGAGCGGAGACAGCCCCAGGCGGCGGAACGCATTGAACAGGCGCCCCGCCGCCGTGAATAGGACCCAGCGGTAACCCGCCCCCACCAGATATGCGGTGACCGCGGCGATGACCCAGCGGGCCTGTCCCTGAGCGCCCAGTGCGAGATTGCCCACTTCCACCAGTTCCGCACGGCCCACGGGCCGCCCCGTGCGGGCGGCGACCTCCCGGTGGGCGGGGTCGTCCAGGTACTGTTCCGCGAACAGCTCGCGTCCATGGGCACCGCGGACCCCCACCGCGGCACGCACGCCGGAGCCGGCGTCGAATGCCAACAGGTCGGGAAAGAAACGGGTCACGTCCGCACCGCAAGTGCTTCGAAACACCGCGTGTATGAACGCCTGGGTCTCCGCGCGGCGGGGATGATCGGCAGCGATCAGCGTCACGCCAACCGGCTCGCCCAGCTCGCGTACCAGCGGATTGACATCGGGGTCAGTACAAACAGGCTCAGGGCTCCGGGTCATCGTCTGCTCTCCACGGATCGATGCGACCGTGGGTGCGACAAACGTGCCAAAGCGCGATCTATATGTTTTTACTTGATGTTATTTGCGTCACCGCGACGAAAACAGCGTGCAAAATCTGCACTGCGCACTGTTTGCAGACAATTATTGCGCGATCACCTCAGTGACCGTCGGCCTTGGCCGCACCGCAGCCGCCGGCGAGCCGATCCGCATATTCCGGCGGTACGGGCAGGCGCGCCAGGACACGAACCCGCCCGTCCACCCGGCAGGCCAGAACATAACCCACCGCGCCCGGTGTCGCCGCGACAAACCGCAGCATCGCCTCTTGGGAGCGCACGACATACGGGGGCGAGACACCCTGGAAGTAGCGCTCGTTCCAGTACCGCTCGAGCCTCTGCGGCGCCCGTCCGAGCAGGCTCTCGGAAAACGCCCGGCGCAGGACCGACGCCGGCGGCAGGTTCAGGGGAACCAGCCTCAAGCCCGTCCGATCGATGGTGACGCGTTTGAGGAACACGTCGCGCAGGCTCCGCCGGTCCGAGGCAATCTGCGGCGGCGCACTCCCCGAGATCACGGCGAGGCGCAGCTCCTCGGCGGGCACTTCCTTTGCCATGGCGCCCAGCGCCCAGACCAGCAGCAGCAGGGCGGTACCCCAGCGAAGACCCGGAATGGCACGTGTCATAGCAGCAGCGAAAACGCCAGCAGCCAGCCGTCCGGCGCAAGGCGTTCCTCACCCCGGGTCTCGCGCCGCTCGATCTTGACGGACACCGGCGGCACGGGCCGATAGGTGACGCCGAAACGGTCGATGTCGGCCGCCTCGGGGAACAGGCCCGACTTGTAGCGTTCGTGAGACGCCACCGCGAACCACTCCCCGTACACCGGAACCGCCAGCTGCAGGAACGCCCCGCGGTCGTCGCCTTCCGCGTCGCCGTTGCTCTCGCGGTAGACGGCTTCACCGGTGAGCTCGGCGCGCCGCACGGCATAGAACAGGTCCGCCCCCACCAGATTCTTGCCGTTGGGCCGGTCCTGGAGCTTGAAATGGGCCGCGGAGAAGCCGAGCTGCAGCCGATCGTCAAGGCTGCGATACACCAGCCGCACGCCCGCGCCATGGTCGAACGCGTTACGCGGGTTGGGTTGCACGTCGGTGTCCAGGAACGCTTCTTCGGTGCGCTGGGAGGGATCCAGGTCGCCGGTGTCGTCCAGGAACAGCCGGTAGTCCAGCGTGCCCCGCCCCAGCCGGAACGCGCCGATCGCCTCGGCGCCGGAGGCATGGCGGGCAAATGCCGACGCCGTGGTCAGCGGGCGCGATACGGTCCAGACCAGCGGATCGGCGTGAACGAGATTCCAGCGGCCGATGGGCGTCAGGTACTTGCCGATCCGCAGCCGCAGACCCGTGCTCAGATCGTGCTCCAGGTACAGGCGCTCGACATCGAATTCCCGGCCGCTGCCGGACAGCCCGGCTCCGGTGACGGTAAAGGCGTTGCCTATCTCGGACTCCGAGAAGAACCGCCAGGTGGGCGTCAGCTCGGCACCGAGGAAGAGGCTGAGGTCCTGCGGCGTGAAGGCTGCTTTCCGACCTTCCAGATTCTCGTAGCGAAAGTTGGCGTAGCCGCCCAACGTCACGCCCAGCGAGTCCAGCCGGTAGCCTCGGCCCAGCCGGTACCCGTTGTCGTCCGCCGGCGTCGGGCCGGCCGCGGAGGTGACGGTAGCGTGCATTCCGCCCGCCGCCGCCACTGCCAGGAACAACAGGACGCGGAGCCGCGGGGCGCGGCGGCGGTTCGGGGTTTTGCGCCTCAGCACGATTGCATCACCAGCATGCAGCTCCGGCCCGGACGCCCCGCCAAGGGGCGGCGGCCGCCGAAAAGTTTGGTGTACTATAACTCACGCCAGCCGGTCTTCCGCGGGTCGCCCGGCTGCCGCGCCGCCGTTTCCCGGACAGGACGCTCAGGAGTCAGCCGCATTGACGATCCGCACCGCAATTCTGAGGGGCTCCCTGGCCCTGGTGTTCGGATCGATCCTGCTCAGCGGCGCGCTGTCTTTCTACGAGTTCCGACAGGCTCTTCAGACCGAGATTGCCCGCACGCTCCAGGTGACCTCGAGCGCCCTGCTGGAGCGCATTGACGCGTTCCTGTTCGACCGGCTGGAGGACATGCGCGAGTGGCGGGTGCTGGAGGTCATGCAGGATATCCGGGTCGCCGACGTGGACAAACGCGTGGCCCGGCTGCTGGCGGACCTCAAGCAGGGTCACGGTCCCATGTACGACGAGCTGTACTGCACGGATGAGAACGGCCGCGTCGTCGCCTCTACCGCGCCCGGCATGGTAGGCAGCGTTCGGCCGCCCGGCGACGTCGTTCTGAGCAACAAAGGCGCCGGCAACGCCACCGTGACGGTGGAGCGCCCCACCGCCGCGGACAGATCGACCCCACCGGACGTGGTCCTGCGCACCGAAGTACCCAACGCTTTCGGTCCCCGCCGGCTGGGCTATCTCTATGCCGTCGTCAGCTGGCCGCATATCGAGAGCTTCCTGCGCGAGGCCGTGGCCGGCACCCCGCGGACTGCCCTGCTGCTTGACGGAGACGGCCGCATCATCGCCTCATCAGGCCCGCTGGGCCGGGAAGCTAACCTGGCCGGTCGCAACCTCGCCGGGTGGATCGCCGCGCCGGGCCGCGAGGCGCCCGACACCCGGGAGGGCTCGAGCCTGGGCGGCGGACGGCTACTGGTGGGCACCGCGCGTACCTCGGGCTATCACGCGCTGTCCGGTTTCGGCTGGCATCTACTGATCGTGGAACCCACGCATATTGCGTTCGCCCCGGTATGGCGGCTCGCCGGCGCCATCCTGGTCGTGCTGGTCCTCACCATGGGTGTCGCCGGCTGGTTCTCGCTGCGACTGTCCGGCCGAATCGCCCGGCCCATCGCCGGCCTGACCGCCTACGCCCGGCGCCTGCGCGGGGGCGAGCAGCCGGAGCTGCCGCTCGTGGAGGGCGGGGTGGCGGAGGTGCAGGAGCTGTCGCGGGCATTCGCGGAGATGCTCGAGGCCCTGAGCCGCTCGCGGGAGCACCTGGTGCAGGCGGGCAAGCTGGCGGTGGTCGGCGAAATGGCAGCCATCATGGCCCACGAGGTACGCACGCCGCTCGGCATACTGCGCTCGTCCGCGCAGCTGTTGGAGCGTCAGCCGCGGCTCTCCAGCGAGGGCCGCGAGCTGACGGGCTATATCAAGAGCGAGACCGACCGTCTCGACCGGCTGGTGGCGACCCTGCTGGAGACCGCGCGACCACGCCCGCCCTCGTTTCGGCCCGCGGACCTCGCCGAGGTTCTGGGTCACGTGACAAGCTTGGTGGAGCGCCGGGCGGCGAAGAAAGACGTCCGCCTGGAAACGGCTCCCCCACCCAGCGCCGCGATGCTCTCCTGCGACCGTGAGCAGCTGATGCAGGTATTCCTGAACCTGCTGATCAACGCGGTTCAGCATGCACCGCGCGGGGGCTCGGTCGGGGTTGCCGTGCACCGCGAGGCGGATACGCTGCTGGTGCACGTCGACGACGATGGCCCAGGGGTGCCGGCGGCACTGCGCGCCAGAGTGTTCGACCCGTTCTTCACCCAGCGGGAAGGGGGCATCGGCCTGGGACTGGCGGTAGTGCAGCAGATCGTGCAGGCTCACGGCGGCGATATCACGGTAAGCGAGAGTCCCCGCGGCGGTGCGCGCTTCACCGTACGCCTGCCCGAGAATGCGGAGGGGGCTTCGGAGTGACCACCACACATCGGATCCTGGTAGTCGACGATGAGGAGAAGATGCGCCGCCTGCTGGAGATGGCGCTGCGCGGCATGGGCCATGAGGTGTCGCTCGCCCGGGACGGCCGGGACGCGCTCGCCCGATTCCAGGAGGCGCCGTTCGACCTGATCGTAACCGACCTGCGAATGCCTGGAATGGACGGCGTAGCGCTGCTGCGCCGGCTCCGCGAGCTGGGCCACGACGTGCCGGTCGTGGTACTCACCGCATACGGCACCGTGGAGACCGCGGTGGAGGCCATGAAGCTGGGTGCGGTGGACTATATCATCCGGCCTTTCGAGATGGACACGGTTGAGATGGCCGTGACCCGGGCGCTGGCCAACGCGGCCGTCCGCCTGCAGAACCGCTATCTGCGGGACGAGGCGGAGCGCGGCTGGGGCGAGTTCGTCGGGGGGAGCGACGCCATGAACGCGCTGTATGGCCTGGTGCATCGGGTGGCACCCACCCGCAGCGCCGTGATGATCGCCGGCGAGACCGGCACCGGCAAGGAGCTCGTCGCACGGGCGATTCATCGTGAGTCCGGCCGCGAGGGGCTGTTCGTGGCCATCAACTGCGCCGCGATTCCCGACGAGCTTCTGGAGAGCGAGCTTTTCGGCGTACGCAAGGGTGCGTTCACGGGCGCGGACCGGGACCGCACGGGCCGCTTCGAGCTCTCCAGCGGCGGTACCCTGTTCCTGGACGAGATCACCGAGACACCGTTGGCGCTGCAGGCAAAGCTGCTGCGGGTACTGCAGGAAGGCAGCGTGGAGCGCCTCGGCTCCCACCAGCCCGTTCCGGTGGACCTCCGGGTGGCGGCCGCCACCAACCGGGACCCGCTCCAGGCAGTAGCCGACGGCCAGCTGCGCGAGGATCTCTACTACCGGCTCAACGTGGTACGGATCGATGTACCGCCCCTGCGCGAGCGCGGAGACGATGTGGTGCTGCTGGCCGAGCACTTCCTGCGCAAATACTGCGCAGAGATCGGCCGGTCGATGCCCCGCCTGTCCCCGCAGGCCCTGGAGCGGCTCCGGCGGTACGCCTGGCCGGGTAACGTCCGCGAGCTGCAGAATCTGATGGAGCGCGCCGCGGTGCTCTCCCCCGGCGATCTGTTCGGGCTCGAACAGCTGCCGCCCGAGATCGCCGAACGCTCCGCGCTGCCTCCTGCAACGGACGCCGCAGACACCGCCGGCGACGGAGAGGACGTGACCCTGCAGCCGCGCGTCGAGGCATTGGAGCGCCGGCTCATCGCCCGCGCCCTGGACCGGTCGTCGGGCAACAAGGCGGCGGCCGCGCGGCTGCTGGCGATCAGTGAGCGCTCGCTCTGGTACAAAATCAAGAAATACGGGCTGTGAAGCCCGCAGTACGCGTGGACCGACCACTCATGCGTCAGACACTGCTGGAACTCTATGAAGGCACGGGCGTGGGAGCGAGGCGCATTCGCTGGGTGCTGCTCGCGTTCGACCTGATGGTGGTCGCGTTCTTCGTGGCCACCACATTTCTCGATCATGAGCCCTGGATCATCCGCGTCGACTACGTCCTGGGCGGCTTCTATCTGCTGGACTACCTGGCCCGCTGGGTGGCCGCGCGCGACCGACTGAGCTATACGCTGCGGCCGCTGGCGATCGTGGACCTGGCGGTGGTGCTGACGCTGCTCGCTCCCGCCGTGACCGAGAGCTTCGCGTTCCTGCGTGTTCTGCGGGCCCTGCGGCTGCTGCGCTCGTATCACGTCCTGCGCGAGCTGCGCGGCTCCTCGGTCTTTTTCGCCCGTCACGAGCCGGTGATATTCAGCGCATTGAACCTGCTCGTATTCATCTTCGTGGTATCGGCGCTGGTATACGTCCTGCAGGTCCGTTCCAACGCCCAGATCCATGACTACATGGACGCCCTCTATTTCACTGTGACGACCCTCACCACCACCGGATTCGGTGACATCACGCTGACCGGCCCTGAAGGTCGGTTGCTCTCGGTCGTCATCATGATCGTCGGCGTATCCCTCTTCCTGCGGTTGATCCAGACGATCTTTCGACCCAACCGTGTGAGCTACGAGTGTCCCGACTGCGGCCTGAACCGGCATGACCGCGACGCGGTGCACTGCAAGCACTGCGGCCGCCTGCTGCACATCCCCAACGAGGGCGGCTGACAGGTCGGCCGTCTTGACCGCCGTCAACCGGCCTCGCCGCGTACGCATTAGGCTGGTGTCAACGGCCACCCAAAGGGAAGGAGAAGTAGCGATGGCACCACAGTGGCAAACGGGTATTCTGGAAGTCCTGGACGGCGCACAGGACATGACCGTGGCGACCCTGCGCGATGACGGCTTTCCCCAGGCCACCACGGTCAGCTTCGTGCACCGCGGGCTGATGATCTACTTCGGCTGCGGCCGCGACTCGCAGAAGGCGCGCAACCTGAAGCACTCGGACAAGGTCTCCGTCACCGTCAACCTGCCTTACCGCGACTGGAACGAGATACGCGGGCTTTCCCTGGGCGGACACGCCCAGCCGGTGATGGACCCCGGTGAGACCCGGCACGTGCTCGATGCGATGTACGAGAAGTTCCCCCAGATCCGGAACTATGCGGACACCGCCGACGACGAGGAGCTCTGCCTGGTGCGGGTGGAGCCCGCGATCATCTCGCTGCTGGACTACCGCAAGGGATTCGGTCACACGGAACGCTTTCGGGTGCATCCGGAGTAGCCCGGCCCGCCGCGGCCATTCCCTCGCCGCCTGGAGCGTCCGCCCTCGACACCGAAACGTCGTCGCCCGCCGCGAGCCGACAAATTTGTCGGCAACGCTCGTACAATGGCGTCCGCCGAACATCCCCTCGACTCCCATCGTTCGCAAGGAGAGTGCCCATGACAGACAGTTCCGACCCGCTCTGGCTCTTTGCCCGCCAAGCCCTGCGTACCACGCTGGTGCCCGACTGGTTCGAAGCCCTGGGCCTGAACGCCGGTGACAGCCTGGCGGATCTCGGCTGCGGTGCCGGCTACGTCGCCATGCGCGCCGCCCGCCACGTGGGTCCGTCGGGCACCGTCCACGCCGTGGACGCCGACCCGGAAGCCGTGAGTTTCCTGGGCGAGCTGGTGAGCCTTTACCGACTGGACCACATCCACTGCTTCGTAAGTCCTCTGGAGACGCTGGCGCCGTTCGACGCCCCGCCGACGGCCGCCGTGATGTCCATGGTGCTGCACCACGTGGAGAACCAGTCGGAAACGCTGCGGCACTTGGCGGAGGTCCTCCCGGGGGCGCCGATCCTCATCGCGGAGTTCAATGCCGAAGGGCCCTGCGAGGTCGGTCCGCCAAAGGAGATGCGCCTGACTCGCCGACAGGTGGCGACAGCGGTGCGCGACGCGGGTATGAAACCCGGCGCCGTACACGAGCAGACCGCGGAGCACTGGTTCATGGTCGCCCAGCCTTAGGGAAACACTGAAGTATTCGCGCGTGGCTCTGGCTTACAGGCGCGTTCGCAGACAAGACGCGCTGCGCAGCGCTGTACTGCCGGTACAGTCAAGCAGCGCAACGCAGGCTGCGGGCGCGCCTGTAAGCCCCGAAGGGCGCGCCGGAATCGCCCCCTGGCGTCGTTGGCGTTCTGGTAAAGGGCTACGGCCATTCACTGCGAACGCCGCCTTGCCAGCGAACGATTCCGGCGCGCAGAGCCTC
>Ga0102944_1000018_pt1 | contig 141953 bp, 111 predicted proteins | sample SalPonD_shore_MG_FD_78172 | JGI IMG/M metagenome (GOLD analysis project Ga0102944, IMG submission 78172) | Salt pond soil microbial communities from South San Francisco under conditions of wetland restoration - Salt Pond MetaG... | ecosystem: Environmental > Aquatic > Marine > Intertidal zone... | reverse complement strand
CGCCGAGATCAACGTCACGAGCCTCGTGGACGTGGCCTTCACCCTCCTCGTGATCTTCATGATCACGGCACCGATCCTCCAGGGAGGGGTACAGGTCGACGTGCCCCAGGCGCCGGCCGCGCCGATCCAGACGTCCGAAGGCCTCGTCATCACGATCGATGCCGATGGACAGATCTACCTGGACGACACGAAGGTGAGCCTGCAGGAGTTCGACGCCAGCGTCGTCCAGGTCGTCAAGCGGCAGGCGTCGAAGGTGGTGTACGTCAAGGGTGACGCGAAGGTGCCCTACGGCGTCGTACTGAGGGTGATCGGAAAGCTGAAGGAGGCGGACATACAGGCGGTGAGCCTGGTGGCCCGGCCGGAGCCGAGGAAGAGCGGGGAGTGACGGAGGACGTGGGTGGAGGAGCGGCACCGGGATCGCGACGACGAGAGGAAGGTGCCGCGCTCGGCGGTGGGCGGGTCCCTCCTGCTCCACGCCGCGGTGGTCCTGCTCCTCGTCCACGCGGCGCGCTCGGCGGCCGCGACGCCGCCGCCGATCACCTACCGGGTGCGGCTCGTCGCCGCGTCGGCGCCGGACGCGCCGGAGCGGGAGAAGCCGGTGCCGGCCAAGGTGGCCGAGAAGAAGGAGCGCCCGCCGACCCCGCAGCCCACCACGGAGAAGAAGCCGAAGGTGCCCGAGCCCACCCAGACCGAGAAGAAGCCGCCCGAGACGAAGCCGTCCAAGGAGCCCGCCCGGTCGGAGGAGAAGGGCGAGGACGCGGTCAACGTCCAGCTCGACGGGGCCACCTTCGCCTATCCCGACTACCTGGACAACATCATCCGCCAGGTCTACCGCTACTGGCGGCCACCGACCGGCGGGAGGGCGCTCCGGGCCGAGATCTCGTTCGTCATACACCGGGACGGCTCGGTGAGCGACATCGAGTGGGTGCGGCGCTCGGGCGAAACGACGTTCGACCTAGAGGCCCGGGGCGCGGTGGAGGCGGCCGGTCGGGCGCGCGCCTTCGGCTCGCTCCCGAAGGGGTATCCGCGGGACCGCCTGCGGGTCTCCTTCTTCTTCGACCCCTCCACGCTCTGATGGGGCCCGGCGTCCCCCGGAGGACGGCGTCCGTCCTCTGGATCGTGCTCGGGCTCCTGTCCGGCCTCGTCCTGTCCGCCGTCCCTGCCCGCGCGCAGCAGGGTGGGGGGGAGAAGGAGGGGGAGGTCCGGCTCGGGATCACGTACACGCCGGGCTATCGGCCCGGACTGGCCGTACCTCCGGTCGAGATCGGGGGCGGCTCGGCGGCCCTCTCGGACGTCTCCGACCGCGTCGTCTCCATCCTCCGCACCGACTTCGACTACTCGGACCGCTTCGAGATCATCCCGGTCCCCGACTCGCTGAAGGCGGGCGGGAGCATCAACTACGGCCTGTGGAACCAGCTCGGGGCCGTGTGGCTGGTCGCCACCCAGCTCACCGGCTCGGCCGACAGCCCGCTCCTCCGCGTGAGCCTCCACGATGTCGTCTACGGCAACCTGCGAAACGTGCAGGCGTTCACCCTGCCCGCCGGGGAGGGGGAGGCCTTCCGCATGGCGGTCCACCGGGCGGCCGACTCGGTCGTGGCCTGGGCGACGGGCGAGTCCGGGATGGCCGCCACCCGGATCGCCTTCCGCAGGAAGAGCGGGGACGGCGCTTCCGACATCTACATGGTCGACGCGGACGGCCAGAATCTCCACCGCGTCACGCACGACAGCAGCATCGTCTACTCGCCGGCCTTCTCGCCGGACGGCCGCAGGCTCCTGTTCGTCTCCTACGTCTCGGGGACCGCGGACGCTTACGAGCTCGACCTGGTCACCGGGCGGCGGCGGACGATCTCCTCGGTCCCCGGGGTGAATCTCACGCCCGTGTACCGGCCCGACGGCCTGCGGATCGCGGTGGCGCGCACGACCGGGGAGCAGGGAACCGAGATCTACTCGCTCCAGGCGGAGCCCCTGTGCTGCGCGCAGCGCCTCACGTTCACCGACCCCGGCGACGCCCTCAACGCCAGCTACGCGCCGGACGGGAAGCGGTTCGCGTACACGAGCACGTCGCTGGGAGAGCCCCAGGTGTTCGTCCAGAACGTGGGAGGCGGCGGTCCGGGGCTCATCAGCCGTTACGTATACGGCGAGCAGGGCTACGCGACCTCGCCCGACTGGTCGCCGCGCGGGGACCGGATCGTGTATCAGGGGTGGGTGGACGGCGTCTTCCAGATCGTCACCGTGAACCCCGACGGAGGGGACCGCCGGATCGTGACCTCGAAGGGGTCGAACGAGGATCCGGCCTGGGCCCCCGACGGCCGCCACATCGTGTTCTCGTCCACGCGCGGGGGCTACCACGCCCTGTGGATCCTGGACACCGTGACGGGTCGCGTGCGGCGGCTGGCCGAGAATCACGTGGACCAGATGCCGGCGTGGTCGCCGGGCCTGCCCCCGTGAGGCGGCCCGGTGGCCGATTTCCGGCCCCGCAAGACGGTTGGCAAGCGGGCTCGGCGCGCATAGCTTGAGCCACCGAGCCACCGTTCGAAGACGAGTCGAGATCCGGTTCCGCCGCGGGCCGGGTCCTCCGAGAAGAGCCGAAAGGAGCCGACCATGCCCCGCAGCCTACGCCTGAGCCCCGCTCTCGTCCTGGCCGTCGCAGCCCTAGTCGCGTGCGGTGGGAACCCGCCGCCGCAGACCGGCCCGCAGGTGAACGAGGATTCGCTGGCCGCCGCGCGCCGGGACTCCGCCGCCCGCGCCGACTCCATCGCGCGCGCCGCGGAGCGCGAGGCCGCCGCCTCGCGGCTGTGCGACCGGGCCCTGGCCGCGGTCACCGCGGGCAACTACGACCAGGCCCGCTCGCTCTACCAGCAGGCCCGGAGCCAGTACGCGGGCACGCAGTGCGCCGACAGGGCCGGGGCCGAGCTCGAGCGCCTCTCGGCGATCGAGACCGTCGCCCAGCGCATCCACTTCGAGTTCGACAAGTCCCGGATCACCGACGAGGCGGCCAAGGTCCTGCAGCAGAAGGCCGATGTGCTGCGCGACAATCCCCGGTTCCAGATCCAGATCCAGGGGAACTGCGACGAGCGCGGCTCGAACGAGTACAACCTCGCGCTGGGCCAGCGCCGCGCCGCGTCTGCCCGGCAGTACCTGGTGAGCCTGGGGATCTCCCCGGATCGCCTGTCGACGATCAGCTACGGGGAGGAGCGGCCGATCGCCGAGGGGCACGACGAGCAGGCCTGGGCCATGAACCGGCGCGACGACTTCGTGATCCAGAACCTGGGCCAGACCCTGCAGTCGAAGTGAGGACGTGAAGCCGTGAAGATCTTCCGGGGGGGTGGCGGGAGGGCGTGCCTGGCGGGGCTCGGCGCGCTCCTCCTCTCGGCCTGCGTCAGCAAGAACGACCTCCAGGACATGGAGACGACGATGCTGGCGGAGATGCACGCCCTGAGGGCGCGCCAGGATTCCCTGGCCGACCGGATGGCGGAGCTGCGCGCCACCCTCATGGACACCCTGAGCCAGACCACGCAGCAGACCGTCACGGGACGGAGCGAGCTGGATCGGCGCTTCGCCGCGATCCAGGACCAGCTCGGGCAGGTGGCGGCGCTCGTCGGCCAGAACCAGCGCCTGCTGGCGCAGATGCGGGGGGGGACGGGGGCGGCCGACACCGCCGGAGCCGCGGGCGGCGCCGCCGAGACGGGCGGCGCGGCGGCGGGCGGGGAGCAGACGCCGGACCGGACCGAAGCCCCCTCGGGCGGCGCGGCCTCCGGCGGATCCTCCGGGGGGCAGCAGCTCTACCAGGCGGCGCTCCAGCAGTACCGGCGCGGCGCCTACGGCACGGCGCGCAGCGGCCTCCAGGAGTTTCTGAAGAGCTACCCGAACGACGACCTGGCCCCGGACGCCCAGTACTACATCGCCCAGAGCTGGGAGCAGCAGGACAGCACCGGGAAGGCGCTCGATGCCTACGCCCGGGTCCTCCAGCTCTTCCCCAACTCCCGGCGGGCGCCGGCGGCCCTGTACAAGAGCGGCCTCCTGGAGCTCCGGCGCGGCAACGTCCAGGACGCCAGGACGTACTTCTCGCGCGTCGTGAGGGGGTATCCGGACAGCGACGAGGCGCCCCTGGCCAGGGAGCAGCTCGGCAAGCTGAAGGGATGAGGCGGTCGGCGGAGAGGAGAAGGTCCCGGATCCGGGGCTCCTAGACCATGCAGTGCCCGGCGTGCGAGCACCCGGAGAGCCGGGTGGTGGATTCGCGGATGAGCCGCGGCGGGCGCGCGATTCGGCGCCGCCGGGAGTGCGTCCGCTGCGGACGCCGATTCACGACGTACGAGCAGATCGAGGAAGAGCCCCTCACGATCCACAAGCGGGACGGCGCCAGCGAGCCGTTCGAGCGCTCCAAGCTCCTCGAGAGCGTGCGGATCGCCTGTGCCAAGCGACCCGTCTCCCGGACCGACATCGAGTCCCTGGTCGACGAGGTCGAGGCCGAGCTCGAGGCCGGGGACGAGCGGGAGGTCGAGAGCCGGGTGGTCGGAGAGATGGTGATGCACCGGCTGCGTCGCCTGGACCAGGTGGCCTACGTCCGCTTCGCGTCGGTCTACCGGGCCTTCCAGGACACGACCGAGTTCATGGAGGAGATCCGGGAGATGGTCCGTCGCGCCGGATACGAGTCCGCCGGTCAGGTCGACATGTTCCGGGGTGACGACGACGGCAAAGACGAGGGATAGATGGCCCGCGGTCCGGCGGAGATGCCGTTCCTCGACCACCTGGAGGAGCTCCGGTGGCGATTGATCTGGAGCCTCGTGGCCCTCGGGGTCGCGACGGCCGTGGGCCTCCTCATCGTGTCCAGGCTGGACGTGATCGGGGTGCTCGAGCGTCCGATCCGGCAGCTCCTCCCTGACCAGAAGCTCCTGTTCACCAGCCCCACCACGCCCTTCCTCGTCACCCTGAAGCTGGCGTTCCTCGTCGGCCTCGTCCTCGCGATCCCGTTCATCGCCTACCAGGTGTGGGCTTTCCTGGCTCCCGCCCTGAAGGAGGAGGAGCGGAAGTACGTCGTGCCGGCGATCTGGGTCTCGTTCGGGCTCTTCCTGGCGGGGATCGCGATGGCCTACTTCCTGGTCCTCCCGCTGGGGCTCCGCTTCCTTCTCGGGATCCAGAGCCAGAGCCTGAGCCCGATCATCACCATCGACGAGTACCTCAAGTTCGCCACGCGCATGCTGCTGGGCTTCGGCGTCATCTTCGAGCTGCCGGTCATCATGGTGGTCCTGGCCGCCATGGGCATCGTCACGCCCGATTTCCTCAGGAAGTACCGCCGCCACGCGCTGGTCATCCTCGCGACCCTGTCCGCGCTCCTCACGCCCCCGGACGTGGGGACCATGCTCATGATGATGACGCCGCTCTTCCTCCTGTACGAGACCTCGATCTGGCTCGTCCGGTTCGTCACGCGGGCGCGGCGTCGGAGCCCCGGGGAGTCCGCGGAGGAGACGGCGGGGTGACCCGCCGGGAAGCGGCCGCGCGCCACGGCGTCGTGGCGTGGCCGGTCCTCCTTCCCCTCCTCCTCGTCGGGGCGTGGCCAGCCCGGGGGGCGGCGCAGGGCGTGGACACGACGCGCGCCGTGGCGGATACGACGCCGAGGACGGCGCTCGACACGACGCGGGGCGTCGCGGCGGACACCACGCCCGGCGCCGCACGTGACACCTCGGGCGCGGCGGCCGACACCTCCGGCGCCATGAGGCTCGGCGAGATGCGCGAGGGCATGGCCGGCGGCGCCTTCCCCGAGCGAGACTCGGTCTTCCGGGACCTGGCGGGGCGCAAGGGATTCCGAATCGTCGAGTATCGGGGCAAGACCGTGGGTCTGAACGTCCCCGATCGGGTCATCCGGCTGGTCGACTCCGCGCAGGCCGACTACGGTGACGCGGCGCTGCGCGCCGACACGATCACCTATCGCTCGCGGCTGGCGTTCCTGGCGGCCAGGGGCGACATCCTCCTCCTCAGTCCGGACCAGCGGCAGGTCACCAGCGACTCGGTCCTCTACTACGACGTCTCCCGCAAGAAGGGCACGGTGCTGGCCGCCCACACCCGATTCGCGGCCCAGGGGGCGGAGTGGGTGGTGCGCGGAAACGCGGTCCCCGTGGGGACCGACACGCTGTTCGTGAGCCCCGGACAGTTCAGCACCTGCGACCTGCCGCAGCCCCACTACTGGTTCCAGGCGGGGAAGATCAAGATGGTCAGCCAGGACGTCATCGTGGCGTGGCCGGTCACCCTCTACATCGAGAACGTGCCGGTGGCGTGGCTCCCCTTCTTCGCCCAGGACATCCGTCCCGACCGGCGAAGCGGCATCCTGCCCCCCCAGTTCGGGGTGAACACGATCATCCGGACGGGGGGAACGAGCGGCCCGGGAGGCACGGGGCGAAACGTCCGGGACTTTGGCTACTACTGGGCCATCAACCGATTCATGGACGCACGCTTCACGGTGGATTGGTACGCGGGCCAGTGGACACAGCTCAACGGCCGCTTCCGTTACAAGGACATCAAGAAGCACCTGAACGGGAACGTGGCCGTGAGCGAGCAGTTCGCGCAGAACGGCCGCAACTTCACCCTGAACCTGCAGCACAGCCAGAAGCTCGGCCCCGGGACCTCGCTGGACGTGTCGGCCAACTACGTCCAGAGGCCCGGGACCTTCCAGAACCGGAGCTTCGACACGAACCAGCTCACGCAGACGATCGACTCGGACGTGAAGCTGCAGAAGACGATGTCCTGGGCCAATCTGTCGCTGGGCGCCAGGCGGCGGCAGTTCCTGGGCCCGAACGGCCAGCTCACCTCCACGCTCCCCGCGCTCAACCTCTCCTTCTCGCCGGTGACGTTGTTCCGGGCGCCCGGAAGCCAGGCCGGGCTGTTCAACAACATGACCTGGTCGGGCTCGGGGAGCTTCCAGAGGAACACCAGGTCGAGCGACCTGGATACCGACATGCGGAGCACGACCGGGTCGATCAACCAGTCGCTGCGCCTGAGCGACCTCAGCTTCTCCGGCTCCGCCGACTACCGGGACCAGCTCCAGACGCCCAAGGACAGCCTCGGGAACGACCTTCCCGCCTACACGCAGACGTCGGTGACCTGGCAGTCCTCGGCCGACTACCAGGTGCGGTTGATGGGGAGCACCTCGCTGCGGCCCACGGTGAGCCTGAGCGGCGGCCTGTTCCGGGCCTTCGACCGACAGGACTCGATCCTGGACACGAACGATCGGTTCGTCAGCGCGCCGACGCGGGCCAGCGTCGGCGCCACCCTGAGCACCGACCTCTATGCGTTCTTCCCGGGGTTCGGCCCTTTCACGCGCATTCGGCACAAGATCTCGCCGAACCTGACCTGGAGGTACTCGCCCGCCGTCTCCGCGCCCGACACCCTCTCGGCCGTGCCGGGCTTCCCCGGCGGCACCTTTCAGGCCCAGAACGTCCTCACGGTGGGAATCTCCCAGACCTTCGAGGCCAAGGTGCACGAGTCCGCGCCCGAGCAGGTCGCGGGCGACACCGCCGCCGGCCGCGCGGGGCCGGGAGCGCCGGCCGACACGGGCGCCGCGGCGCGCGCCGACACCTCCGCGAGAGCGCCGGCCGAGACTACGGGGGGAGCCGTCGCGGACACGGTGGCCGGAGCCGCCCCCGGGGCCCCCTCGCCCCTCCCGGGCAGGCCGCCCCCGGCCGCGGTCGCCCGGGAGCGGAAGGTCACGCTCCTCGCCATCCGCACCACCACGCCCCTCCGGCTGGACTTCGCCGCGCACGCGCGAGGGGAGCCGCTGGTCCAGACCGACCAGCTGACGAACTCGATCAGCTCGGACCTCATCCGTGGCTTCTCCCTCAACATGACACACGACCTGTTCGAGGGGACCGGTCCCGACCGGCGTTTCGCCCCGATGCTGACCCGGCTCAACGCGAGCTTCAGCATCACGTCGGGGACGAGCCTCGGGTCGATCTTCGGGCTGGGAGGTGAGGGCGGGAGCCGCCGGCCGCCCCCCCGCACGCAGCGCAACCCGGAGGGCGGGCAGGAGAGGCGCGGCGGTCCCTGGAGCCTGGGGCTCAGCTACTCCCTCAACCGCCCCCGAGCCGGGCAGTTCGGGTCATCCAACTCCACGGTGCAATGGAACTTCAGCCTGCAGCCCACGCCCAACTGGCGCGTGAGCTGGTCGAGCTCCTACAACTTCTCGGACCACCAGTTTGCCCAGCAGACGGTGGACCTGACCCGTACGCTCCACCGCTGGCAGGCTTCCTTCCACTTCACGAAGGTGCCCAACGGCAACTTCCTGTTCGACATCCAGGTCTCCCTGACCGACGTTCCGCAGTTGCACGTGAACTACGACGAGAGGAGCGGACTGGGCCGATGAGCGAGACGCCGGTGAGGGTGGACGGACGTACGCTGTCGCTCGAGGAGGTGGGGGACGTGGCCCGCGGGCGCCCCGTGGAGCCGCGGATGGACGGGAGGGCCCGGGCGCGGATGGAGGCGTCGCGGGAGGTCGTGGAGGCCATCCTGGCGGGCGACGAGGCCGTCTACGGCGTGAACACCGGGTTCGGGAAGCTCTCGGACGTGCGGGTCTCCCACGATCGGCTCGCGGAGCTCCAGCTCAACCTGGTTCGCAGCCACGCCTGCGGCGTGGGGGAGGCGCTGGACCCGGAGGAGGTCCGGGCCATGATGCTCCTCCGCGCCAACGTCCTGGCGGTCGGCTGCAGCGGCGTGCGGCCGGTGGTCGCGGAGCGGCTTCTCGAGCTCATCGAGCGTGGCGTCCTCCCGGTCGTGCCCCGCGAGGGGTCGGTGGGCGCCTCCGGGGACCTGGCCCCCGCGGCGCACGTGGCCCTCGTCCTGGTGGGCGAGGGAGAGGCGACGGTCGGGGGGGAGCGACTGGACGGCGCGGAGGCGCTCCGCAAGGCGGGGCTCGAGCCGCTCGTCCTCCGGCCCAAGGAGGGCCTGGCCCTCCTGAACGGGACGCAGGGCATGACGGCCGTGGGAACCCTCGCGCTCCTCCGGGCCGAGGCCCTGGCCGAGGTGGCCGAGCTGGCGGGTGCCGCGTCCCTGGAGGGGCTGCGGGGCTCGCCGGACCCGTTCGCCGCCGAGATCCAGGCCCTGCGTCCCCATCCGGGTCAGGCCGCGACCGCGGCCCGGCTGCGGGGCCTCCTGGCCGGCAGCGAGATCCGGGAGAGCCACCGTGACGGGGATCCGCGGGTGCAGGACGCATACTCGCTCCGCTGCATGCCCCAGGTCCACGGGACGGCCCGGGACGCCATCGCCGGGGTGCGGCGCGTGCTCGAGGCCGAGGTGAACGCGGCCACCGACAACCCGCTCGTCCTCTCGGGCCCTCCGGCGCGGATCGAGTCCAACGGGAACTTCCACGGCCAGCCGGTGGCCACGGCCCTCGACCATCTTGCGATCGCGGTCACCACGCTGGCCACGATCAGCGAGCGCCGGACCGACCGCCTCCTGAACCCCGATCTGTCGGGGCTCCCGGCCTTCCTCGCGCCCGAGCCGGGCCTCATGTCGGGGATGATGATGATGCAGGTGACCGCGGCGGCCCAGGTGGCCCGCTGCCGCCAGCTCGCCGCTCCGGCGAGCGTGGGGACGATCCCCACCGGGGCTTCCAAGGAGGACCACGTCTCCATGGGCATGCACGCGGCCGACCAGGCGCGCGAGGCGCTCCTCTGCCTCGAGAGGGTGCTGGCCGTGGAGCTCCTGGCCGCCGCCCAGGCCATCGACCTCCTGGCCCCGCTGCGGCCCGGGAAGGGCGTGCAGGAAGCCATCCGGCTCCTCAGGGAGCGGGTTCCGCACCTCGAGGAGGACCGCCCGCAGGCGCCCGACATACGGTCCGTCGTGTCGTTGATGCGCGAGGACGCGCTCCCGGCTCTCGCCGGGGCGTACGCGATCGCGGAGGGCGGGGGATTGTAGTTGGACACCGGGGCGGCCTAGATTCCATGCTGCCGCAGGAGCGTCCCCGTGCCGCCCGCGACGTCGCGGACGAGCCCCGGAGCGAGTGATGCCGAGCGTATCCTACCTCAAAGACAAGGCCCGGAAGGAAGAGAAGCGGGGCAACTGGTCCCGGGCCGTCGACTATTACTGGCAGGCCGTGGAGCGCGCCGAGCGGGGCGGCGAGCTCATGGGCGAGCTGGGTCTCTACAACCGCATCGGCGACCTCCTGCTCCGGATGGACAGCACCGATGCGGCGATCGACGCCTATCTGGAAGGCGTCGAGCGCTACGGCGAGGAGGGACTGCACGCCCCCGCCGTGGCCATGTGCAACAAGATCCTCCGCCTGGCGCCGCAGCGTCACGACGTCCGTCGTCGTCTCGTCCAGCTCCACCTCGACTCCGGCCTGATCGCGGACGCGCGGCAGGCCCTCCTCGACTACGTTCGCAGGGCCGACGACGCCGACCTCGAGGGGGAGGCCCTCACGGCCATTCTCGAGTTCCTCGAGACCGCGGCGGACGACGAGCTGCGTATGCACGCGGCCCTCCGGCTCGAGGAGAAGAATCGGCCTCGGGACGCCCTCGAGCAGCTCCGGGCCGTCCGGAAGGCACGCCTGGAGCGTGGCGAGGACACCGCGCCGATCGAGGCCCGCATCGAGTCTCTCGCATCCCGGCTTCCGTCCGAGATGATCGAGCAAGCGGAGTCCGAGCCGGCCGGGAAGGAGCCCGTGGCCGCCGCGGAGCCGGACGAGCCCGTGGCCGCCGCGGAGCCGGAGAAACCCGCGACTCGCTCGGCCCCCGAGGAGCCGCCCGCCCCCGAGGAGCCGCCCGCCCCCGAGGAGCCGCCCGTCCCCGAAGAGGTCGTGCCCGAGAAGCCGAAGGCCGGCAAGAGGAAGGCGCCACGGAAGCCTCCCTCGGAGAAGCGCCCGGCCCGCAGGTCGGCCAGGAAGGCTGCCCCGCTCGCTCCGGCACCGGAGCCGACGGAGGGCGCGGAGAAGATTCCCCGGTACCGGCGCGCGCTGCCGGAGGACGTCCCGCGACTCGCGGCCGAGGCGCCGGTTCGCGCGGAGACGGTCCGGACCGAGCCCGAGCCCGCGCTGGCGGCCCATGGAGCGGCGGCCGGAGCCGCGGGGACGGCCGTCTCCGCGATGCGGACGGACGAGGGCCTGCAGCCGCCGGTCGTGTCCCCTCCCATGTCGCTCGTGCGGATCCGTCCCGTGTCCGGGGCCGCGATATCGGCCGGAGAGGCGGCGCCGGCGCGGGAGGGCGCGGGCGAGTCCGCGGTCTCGGACCCTGACGCCCGGCGACCGGTTCCGGATCGGGGGAGCGGCGGCGTCGTGGTGCGATGGGGCCCCGTCCCGGCGGGGCTCCCGCAGGTCGACGGCGGCCGCGTCCTCCCGGCGGAGCGTCACGCGCCCGGCGAGGGCCGACCCGAAGCATCGCCCGTGTGGGATCGGCTCGCGCTCCGTCCGCTCGCGAACGGCGTCGCGAGGCCCGCGGATGCGGCGCCGGCGCACTCGGCTCAGGCGGGGCCCGCCGCTTGGTCCGCCTGCCGCCCCGCCGGGTCGCGGGCCGCGGCCACCGAGGATATGACGCCGACCACCGAGCCTCCCTCCGGCTCGCGGACCGATGGACATGCCGTCGATGCCGAACCGGTCCGGCTCGAGCTGCTCGTCGTGGTCCCGGCCGACCCCCAGCTGATGGGGGGCGCGCTCGGGCGCGTGGAGGCGCTGAGGGTCGGTCGCGACCCCCGGGGCTCGACCTCGCCGGGGTCCGACGAGGAGGGCGCGACCCGAGACGGAGCCCGGACGGGCGGGGTGCTGGGCGGCCTGCGACGCATCGGGCTTCTCCGGGACGACGATGGGACGGAGGCTCCCGAGGCGGGGCTTCCGACGGCGTCGGACGCCCCGGTTCCCGGGCTGTCGGCGCCGGCTCCGGACCTCGAGACCGGCCCGGCGCGCATCGGGACGGTGGCGTTGCAGCCGGCCGAGCGAGAGCCCCACGCCGAGGTCGCGGTCGCGGGCCCCCCGACGAGCGTTATCCTCGCCGGGGTCGAGGACCTGGCGCCGGATCGGGCCCCGTGGGAGCCGGAACTCGAGCCCGAGGAGGACGCGCCGCCGCAGGCCGAGGCCGAGACGGCCGCGGAGCCGCAGGCCGAGCCGGAGGAGGCGGCCGCGAAAGCGGACGAAGCCGTCGAGGAGACGGTCGAAAGCGCGGAGGTCACCCGGCAGGAAGCGGCGGTCGAGGAGGAGGCCGACGTCGAGCCGCCCGTCGAGCCGGAGGCGGCCGAGCCCGCGGCCGAGGTCGAAGAGGAGGCGGCCGCGTCCGAGCCCGAGGAGGCGTCGGCTGAACCGGTGGAAGAGGCGCCGTCTGATCCGGTGGAGGAGGCGCCGGCAGAACCGGAGGAGCCCGCCCACGAGAGCCTCACGTCCATTCTCAAACGACGCTGGGCCGACGTCGCACCCGGCTCGCGGGATTCTTCTCCCCCTTCCGCCGCCTCCGCTCCGCGCGTCGAGGAGGCCGCTCCGAAGGACGGAGGATCGACGGCTGCCGACGAGGCGGGACCGCCCTCGGAGTCGGAGCCGAAGATCGCCGCGGAGGCCGGAAGCGAGCCGGACCTCCACGAGCCGGAGCCGGACGAGAGCTCCCCCGAGGAGGCCGCGGCCTCGCACCTTGAAGCGTTGCTCACCCCCGACACGGACCGGGACGAGGACGTGCCGGACCTCACGTCCATGCTCGAGCGCATGGGATGGCTCGGAGGCGGCGCGGGCGGGGCTCAGCCGACCGCCGGCGAGGAGAGCCGTGCGGAGGACGAGAGCCGCGCCGAGGAGGTCGTGCATCCCGCTCCCTGGAAGCGCTCGTCGGACGCGAACGCCGCGATCGACGACGAGGACCGGCCGGTGGTCGACGAGGACGTTCCGAACCTGACGGGCATGCTCAGGTCGCTGGGCTGGCTCGGCAGCGCCGAGGATGAGGCCGAGGAGGGCGAAGCGCCCGCCGAAGGGAAGGGAAGCTGAGATGGCGAGGGTGAAGCAGCTCAAGACGGCTGCGCGAAGGGAGGAGCAGCGGGAGAATTGGGCCCGTGCCATCGAGCTGTATCGCCGCGCCCTCGATACCTCCCGGGAGACGCGGGACGGGCTTCCGGACCTGGGGCTGTACAACCGGATCGGCGACCTCTACCTGCGGCAGAGCGAGCCCGCCAGCGCGATCGAGTACTACCTGGAGGCCGTCGATCGATACGCCGAACAGCAGCTCTACGGCGGCGCGATCGCCCTGTGCGACAAGGTCCTGCGCATCGACCCCGACCAGGTGGACGTCTACCGGCGCCTGGGACGACTCCACGCCGCCAGCGGCCTGGTGGCCGAGGCCCGGGCCAATTTCCTGGAGTACGCCTCGCGCCTGGAGGAGAAGGGCGAGGAGGCGGCTACCCTCGAGGCCTTCCTCGAGCTGGCCCGGCTCACCGACGACGGCGTGCTCTACGTCGAGGTCGTGGACCGCCTGCTCGAGCGGGGGGACCGCGAGCGCGCGGTGGCGGAGCTCCGCTACCTGCGCGGCGCCTCGGACAGGTTCCGGGGGATCGAGGAAGCCGTTCGGGAGCGCCTGGGGTCGGTGGCCCCCGAAGAGCTGGCGTCCGAAGAGTCCGACGCGCCTGAGGAGCCGCCGGTGGCCCCTCCCGATGCCGAGCCCGCCTCGGAGGGGAGGAAGGAGCTTGGTTCCGAGACGTCGGAGGCGGCGATGAAGGCCGCCGAGGAAGAGGGGGACCTGTCCGGGGCGCTGGCCATCGCGGCGCGCCTCCTCGAGGCGGACCCGGACAGCGTCCCCCTCCACCGTGAGAGGGTGGAGCTGGCCCTGGCGCTCGAGGAAGAGAAGGTCCTCGTGCGGGCCTACCTGGGCCTGGCGGCGTGTCTCGAGCGGACGGGATCGCACGAGGCCGCCCGCGACGTGTACCAACGCATCCTGGGACTCGCGCCGGGTCACGAGAAGGCGCGGAGGGCGCTGGACCGACTCGAGCCGGAGGCGGAGGCTCCCCCGCTGCCCGCGTCCGGGGAGACGCCACGCCGGCCCTCCGGCGAGGAGGCCGGCGACCGGGCGCTCGACGACATGCTCGTGGGCTTCCGGGCTCGGGAGGACGCTGCGGCGGAGGACGCGGATCCGGCCGCCCGCTGCGACTTCGGGGTCACGCTTCGCGGGATGGGGCGCCTCGAGGATGCGATCCGGGAGTTCCAGGCGGCGGCGCGGGCGCCCGAGCCACCGATCCGGGCCTTCGAGCTGCTGGGGGAGTGTTTCCTCGAGGAGGGCCTCCACCGCGTGTCGATCCGGGTCCTGACCCGGGCCCTGCGCCAGCCGGGCTACCGGGAGGTCGACCTGCTGGGCGTCCTCTACCTGCTGGGCGTGGCCCGCCAGGCCACGGGGCAGATCGAGGAGGCGCTCGAGTGCTTCGAGCGCGTCTACAGCGTCGACATCGACTTCCGGGACGTGGGAGACCGGATGCGGGCCTGCGCCCTTTGACACTCCCGCGGACGGCCTTCTACATTGGGCGGCCGTCGACGGGCGGTCCGAGAGGACGGCCGACAGGATCCCATGCCGCGTGAAGCCATGCTCGAGGCCGCCCCCTCCTCCCTCAGATCGATCCGAGAGCCGATACGGACCCGTCTCGAGGCGGTCCGCGACCGCCTGGTCGAGATGGCCGCCGATGGCTACGCCGCCGTCGACGAGATCTCGGAGTACCTCACCGCGCTCGAGGGAAAGCTCGTGCGCCCCATGCTGGTTCTGCTCTCCAACGAGGTCGGCGGGACCCCCGACGAGCGGGCGATCGACCTGGCCGCCGTCGTGGAGATGGTGCACGTGGCCACGCTGGTCCACGACGATGCGGTCGACCACTCGGTCCGGCGCCGCGGCCAGCCGACCATCAACTCGCGGTGGACGTACCAGGTGGCGATCATCATGGGGGACTTCCTCTATTCCCGGGCCGTGACACGCCTGGCCGAGATGGGGAGCGTGGAGGCGGTCGAGATCCTCGGACGGGCGGCCAACCGCATGACGGTGGGGGAGATGCGGCAGCTCATGGCCCACGATGCCCTGGACGCGACGGAGGAGGACTACGAGCTTCTGTGCGAGTGCAAGACGGCATCGCTGATGGCGGCCGCGTGCGAGCTCGGTGCCCTGGTGGGCCGCCCCGAGCTCCGCGAGCCGCTCCGGCTGTACGGCTACGAGCTCGGGATGGCCTTCCAGGTGAGCGACGACCTCCTGGACTACACGGCGTCCTCGCGGATCCTCGGGAAGCCCACGGGGCTGGATCTGCGCGAGCACAAGGTCACGCTGCCGCTGATCGCCGCCCTGCCCGAGATGACGGTGGAAGAGCGTGCACGCGTGGAGAGTCTCTTCTCCGATCCCGAGCCCGGCAGGGACCTCGTCGACGAGGTCGTGGAGATCGTGGAGCGGCGCGGAGGGCTGGACTACGCCAGGCGCCGGGCGCGCGAGTGGGCGGAGCGGGCGGCCGGCCGGCTGGAGGATCTTCCGGAGGGGCCCGCCACCGGGGCTCTCTCCGGGGCGGTGGATTTCGTGGTCTCGCGCCGCAGCTGAGCCGGGCCGGCGCGTTCGAGCAGACGACACCCGGGAGGAAGGGCACGCGAGATGGAGTTCGGGGGTACCCGTAAGAAGACGGGACGGCGGGTCGTGTTCATCGTGGCCGGCGGGCTGCTGGTGGGGGCCCTGCTGACCCAGGTGGTCGGCCTGGCCTTCCCGCCGAGCGCGGCGCGGGAGTTCTTCGTGACGACCGTCTCCGCCACGTTCGGACCGCTGGCTGTGGACCTTCGCGTGATCGCGTTGACGCTGGGCCCGCTCGTCCTCCGGGTGAACGTGCTCAGCGTCGTGGGCGTGGTGCTCGTGGCCTGGTTCTCGCGATCCCTGCTCTGATGGAGGGAAGCCTCCGACCGTGACGGTCGCGCGGTTCGGACGGCGGACCCACACAAGGATGGCATGACATGTTTGGTGGACTCGGCGTACCGGAGCTCATCCTCATCTTCTTCATCGTCCTCCTCTTTTTCGGGGCGCGCCGCCTGCCGGAGATCGGCGGCTCCCTCGGGAAGGGGATCCGGGAATTCAAGGACTCCCTGTCGGGTCTGGAGGAGGACGTGAACCGGGAGATCCCGCCGGGCGAGCGCTCGAGGGACGAATCGGCCGGGGGGAGCGGGGAGACGGAGCGACGGGAGGAGCCCCGGGCCTGAGTCGAGGTCCTGGGGGGGCGCCGGGGCGCGAGGCGCCCCGGGCGTCCGGTCACGCTCCGTGCGGCATCCCGTCAGGTGGTCGGAGCCGCGCGCGATGCGCTGACTTCCTCCCGGAGGTCCTGGATGTCCGCGTCGTCGTGAAGCGCCTGCAGCCACTGCTGCAGGTACCCCTGCCGGGACTGCGAGACCACCTGCTGGCGTAGCCGGCTCTCGGCACGCTGGAAGCTCGCACGATCCGGCTTCGTCCGTCCGATCACCTCCACCAGAGCCACGTTCCCGTCCGCGTCCATGCCACCCGAGAGTCTCCCTTCCGGGAGCCCGAAGGCCGCGCCGATCGCCTCCGATCCGCGACCGAGCCCCGGCACGAAGTCCGTGCGAGTGAACGAAGGGCTCGCCTGGACCTGCCAGCCCTGCGAGGCGGCCAGTGCCTGGAGGCCCCCGTGGCTCTGGCGGGCGCCGGCCGCCAGGCTGTCGAGGCGCCGGCGGAGGACGTCGTGCTTCTTCCTGGCCACGAGCTCCTGGCGGATCCGGCTCCGGACGGTCTCCAGCGGCGCGGTGCCGGCGGGAGAGCGGCTCTCGAGCTGGAGCATGTGGTAGCCGAGGTCGTTCTCGAAGAACTGGCTCACCTCCCCGACCGTCGTCCCCGGGTCGAACGCCCAGTCCACGGCCACCCCCAGCGCGCCGGCGCCGGGGACGAACTGCGCTCCGCTGTTCAGCTCGACGCCTCGCCGGACCTGGAGGCCCATGGTGTCGGCCGCGGGCTTCAGCCCCTGGCTGAGCGCGAGGCCCTCCAGATTGTCCATCTCGTCGAAGATCCGGTCCTCGTGCTCCGGCGTGAGCCGGACGGGCACCAGGATGTCCTGGACGGAGATCGAGTCCCCGCTCCGAGAGCCGACGCGGAGGAGATGGTAGCCCGAGTCGGCCAGCACCGGCCGGGACACGCGCCCCGTCGCCAGCGCGAACGCCGCCGAGTCGGCCGCCCCCACGAGGTCGCCGCGGTGCATCCATCCGAGGTCGCCGCCCCGGAGCCCGGTCGTGCTGTCGGCCGAGGCGGTCTTCACGAGGTCGGAGAACTCCCGCTGCCCCGACTCGACGAGCGAGCGCAGCGAGTCGGCCCGCTCGCGGGCCGCCGCCGAATCCGCGGCGGTCGGCTGCTCGGAGATCGTCACGAGGTCGACCGTCGCCGTGGCGGGCCGCTGGAAGCGGTCGGGATGCGCGTCGTAGAAGTCCCGGATGTCCCCGTCGGTCACGGTCACGGCGCTGTCGGGGATGACCGAGCCCGGGTCCAGGCTCACGAACCGCACGCGGGCCGTCTCGCTCTGATCCACGTAGCGCTGCCAGAGCTCGGCGTCGCTCACGTCGACCTCCTGGGAGACCAGCTGGAGCAGCTTGGACCGCGGCAGGACGTTCCGGTAGTAGTCCTCGATCTGCTTGAGGAGGTTCGGATCCACGCCCGGCCGGGAGAAGAACGCCTGGTACTTCTGGTAGTCGAACTGTCCGTTCGTCTGGAACGCGGGATGGTTGCGGAGCGACGGCGGCGGGCTCGTCCTGAACGCCTCCCGGATCTCGGCGTCGCTGACGCGGATCCCCAGCCGGTCGAGCTCCTGCTGCATCAGGATGTCATCGATCATCTGGGTCCAGGCCTGCTGGGTGACCCGGTAGACCTGCTCGTCGGTCAGGGGCTGGGTGGAGCCCTGACGCGCCTGATCGAGGACGTTCTGGAGGTATCGGTTCCACTCCACGTAGTGGATCTGCTGCCCGTTCACCGAGCCCACGACCGGGTTGGCGCCCGTCTGGGTGGTCTGCTGGCGGCTCTGGACCCAGTCGAAGACGAGCCAGCCGACGAAGGCCACCGTCAGTATGAGCATGATCCACTTGGTGTTCTCGCGCATCGCGCGCATGACCATGGGCGCGTGTCCTCCTGGCTGGGTTTGTCCGTGGGAGCGACCCCGCGAGGGGGCCCTGAATGCCGAGCGGCCGAGAGCCCCGGCCGCGACGTCCCCGTGTGTCGACCCGTCGTGTGGAAACCCCGCAAACTTACCGGAGGTCCGGGATCCGGGCAACGAGAGGGAAACCGGCGCGCGCGTTGACACGTGGCGAGAGAGGCCGGTATCTTCGCTCCGTTTCGACTCGTAGCGCCACGCCTCGTCCCCACGCCCGTATGGACCCGTTCATGACCGATCCCGATCTTCGACAAGAGATAGGCCGTCTCGAAGCGCAGCTCGCGGCGCATCCCGGAAGCCTCCTGTTCGCCCGGCTCGCGGATCTGGTCCGCAAGGACGGGGACGCCGGGCGCGCGCTCGAGATCCTCGAGCGCGGCCTCGAGGCCCATCCGGAGTACCTGAGCGCGCATATCGTCAGGGCGCGCGCTCTCGAGGACCTGGGCCGCGACTCGGAAGCGGAGGAGGCGTACCGCCTCGTCGTGGACCTCGACGAGCAGAACCTCGTGGCCCTGGACGCGCTCGCCCGGGCCGCCGAGCGGCGGAGCGACCGGGACGCGGCCATCTCGTGGTACGAGCGCCTGCTGGCCGTCGATCCGAGGAACGGCGAGGCGGAGGTCAGACTGCAGGAGCTGCGGGAGGGCGCCGGGAACGGGACTTCCGAGGACGGGCCCCCCGAAGAGGAGTCCTTCGGAGAAGAGCCCGCCGGCGAGATCGACGAGCCTCCCGAGGAGGCGCCCGCGTCCGGGACCGGCGAGCCCGAGCCCCACGACGCCTTCGGCATCGAGGCGGGAGACGAGCTCCGGTCGGCCAGGTGGCCCTGGGACGGGGAGCCGGGTTCCGAGGCGAAGGAGGCGCTTCCCTCCGACGAGGTCATGGCTTTCTCCGGAGACGAGCCCGGAGCCGCGACCGACGAGGGTGTCGGCCCCGGCTCCGAGGGGGAGCCCGGGGAAGCGTTCTCCGACTGGGGGGTGGTGTCCCTCGAGGAAGCGAAGCCTCCCGCCGCCGGGGAGGAAGAGCCGGCCGCCGAGGGAGGAGAGCTCCCGAGCGACGGGGAGGAAGCCGGGTCCGGTTGGGAGGAGCCCGAGCCGGAACCCGCCCCCGAATGGGAGGATCTCGAGGCTCGCGGAGAGGATCTCCTGGCGGAATGGGACGATGTCGAGCCGGAGGAGGCCGATTCCGTTTCCGGGGCGGCCGGGGAGGAGCTCGAGGAGGACTCCGACCTGCCCACCGAGACGCTGGCGAACCTGTATGCCAGCCAGGGGCTCTACCGGGAGGCCGTCACGATCTACGAGGAGCTCGTCCGCAGGCGCCCGCACGACGAGGCGCTTCTCGAGCGGCTGCGGGCCGCCCGCGAGGAGCTCGACGAGGCCGTCGGCGGGGGCGCGGACGAGCCCGCGGAGCCGGACATCGCCGCGGAGCCTCCCGGGGAGTCCGGTGAGGAGCCCGCCGCCGCGGGAGCGGCCCCCGGCGAGGAGGTGCCCGAGCCGACCATGCGCGAGCACCTCCTGGCGCTCCTCCGCGGAGAGGCCGTCCCCGACGTTCCGACGCGTGAGGGCGGCGCGTGAGGGCCCGGGCGTGACGGCCGCCGGCCGGCGCGTGGGCGTCGTCCACGGGCCCAACCTCGACCTCCTGGGCGGACGCGAGGCGGAGCACTACGGGACGGAGACGCTCGAGGAGATCGACGCGCGGCTCGAGGAGCGGGCGGCCGAGCGAGGCGTGGAGGTCCTCACCTTCCAGTCGAACGCCGAGGGCGACCTGATCGACTGGATCGGGTCCCGGGCGCCGGACGTCGCGGGCTGGCTCGTGAACGCCGGCGGTCTCACGCACTCCAGCGTGGTGCTCCGCGATGCCCTCGTCGCTTCCGGCCGGCCGTTCGTGGAGGTGCACCTCTCGAACGTCCACGCGCGGGAGCCGTTCCGGAGGAGGTCCCTCCTCTCGGACGTGGCCGTGGGCGTGGTGTGCGGCTTCCGCGGGGACAGCTATCTGCTGGCGCTCGACGGTCTCCTGGCCCACCTGGGCGCCGGGTGAGTGGCGAGGAGACGGGGGAGCCGGGCCACAGCGCCGCCTTCGCCGACCGGCTGGACCGGCTCCGGGGCCGCCTGTCCGCGGAGTCGCTCGATGGCCTGGTTACGGGCCATCCTCCCAACGTCCGCTATCTGTCGGGCTTCACGGGTTCGAGCGGCCTCCTCGCGATCCTGCCGGACCGGGCCGTCCTCATCACAGACTTCCGCTACGAGGAGCAGGCCGGCTCGGAGCTCTCGCCGTCCTTCGAGCTGGAGATCGCGCGAGACGGCGGCTTCGGGCTCCTCGGGGAGCTCCTGGGCGCAGGGGGCGCCGGCCTGCGGCTGGGCTTCGAGGCCGAGCACGTGACCGTGCGGGACCACGGGCTTCTGGAGGAGAAGGCGTCGGGACCGGAGTGGACCGCCACCTCCGACCTCGTCGAGGCCCTGCGCGCCCGGAAGGACGCCGCCGAGCTGGCCCTCCTGGGGCGCGCGGCGGACGTGGCCTGCCGGGCCCTGGCCCGGACGCTGGAGGCGGTCGAGGCCGGCATGACGGAGCTGGAGGTGACCGCCGAGCTCGAGCACGACCTGCGCAGCGAGGGCTCGGAGGGCCCCGCGTTCGAGACCATCGTCGCCGCGGGGCCCCGCTCCGCCCTCCCGCACGCGCGGCCGTCCGAGCGACCGCTCGCCGGGGGGGATCTCCTCCTCATCGACTTCGGGGCCGTGATCGGGGGATACCGCTCGGACATCACCCGGACGTTCGTCCTCGGACCGTCCGCGCCGTGGCAGGAGGAGGTCCATGCCGCGGTGCTGGCCGCCCGCAAGGCCGCCCTGGAGGCGGCGCGCCCCGGAGTCCCGGCCCGGGACGTGGACGCGGCGACCCGGGACAGCCTCGAGGCCGCCGGGTTCGGGGAGAGGTTCGGGCACGCCACCGGCCACGGGATCGGGCTCGAAGTGCACGAGGGCCCGGGGCTGTCGCGACGGTCGGACGCCATCTTGCGAGAGGACCACGTGGTAACGATCGAGCCCGGCGTGTATCTTCCGGGCCGCGGCGGAGTGAGGGTCGAGGACGACGTCGTGTTGGGCGCCGGCGGAGCCCGGCTGCTCACCGACTTCCCCGCCGACCTCCGCGAGCTCTGAGAGACCGGAACACGGGACATGGCGTCTACATCGGATTTCAGGAACGGGATGGTGATCGAGCTCGATGACGAGCTCTGGGCCATCACGTACTTCCAGCACGTGAAGCCGGGGAAGGGCGGGGCGTTCGTCCGCACCAGGCTCAAGAACGTCATGACGGGGGCGGTGGTCGACCGTACCTTCAGGGCGGGTGAGAGGGTGCAGGAGGTGCGCCTCGTCCGCCGTCCGCTCCAGTACAGCTACACGGACGGGAACCTGTACTATTTCATGGACATGGAGACCTACGAGATGGTCCCGCTCTCGGCCGGCGCCATCGGCGAGGACCAGCTGCGCTACCTGACCGAGAACCTCGAGTGCCAGGGCCTCACGCGCGATAGGGAGGTGCTGGCCATCGAGCTGCCGCAGTTCGTCGAGCAGCGCGTGGTGGACACCGAGCCCGGGGTGCGGGGCGACACGGCCCAGGGCGGGACGAAGCCGGCCAGGCTCGAGGCGGGAGCCGTCGTGCAGGTGCCGCTGTTCATCGAGGAGGGCGACGTGGTGAGAGTCGACCGGACGGAGGACAAGTACCTGGAACGGGTGAGCTCATGATGGACCTCGACTGGATCCGGCGCCTGCTAGAGCTCGTCGACGATTCCGACGTCGACACGCTCGAGATCCGACGGTTCGGCACGCACGTGCGGATCTCCAAGAGCCCGCCGGTGGCGGCTGGTGGCGGGCCCGCCCGCGTGGTCTCCGCGGGCGGCGGAGCGGGAGCGGGCGGGCCGGCCCCGGCCGCGCCCCGGCCCACGGGGACAGCGCAGGCCGGAGGTGGAAAGGCGGCCGGCGGAGCGGCCGGGACGGAAGAGGCCGACGCGGGCGGCGAGTCCGGGGACGCCGGCGGGGACGAGGACCTGCACGCGGTCAGCTCCCCGATGGTGGGCACGTTCTACCGGGCCCCGGCGCCCGACGCTCCGCCCTACGTGGAAGTGGGCGACCGCGTCCGGAAGGGCCAGACGCTGTGCATTCTCGAGGCGATGAAGCTCATGAACGAGCTAGAGTCCGAGGTGGCCGGCGTCATCCGGGAGGTCAGCGTGGAGAACTCGGAGCCGGTCGAGTACGGCCAGGTCCTGTTCCGCATCGAGGTCGACGGTAAGAGCTGAGCGAGGGCTGGCGTGTTCGAGAAGGTCCTGATCGCGAATCGCGGGGAGATCGCGCTCCGCGTCATCCGCGCCTGCCGGGAGCTGGGCGTGGCCACCGTGGCCGTCTACTCGGAGGCCGACCGGGAGTCGCTCCACGTCAGGTTCTCGGACGAGGACGTGTGCATCGGCCCGCCGCCCAGCCGCGAGAGCTATCTGAACATCCCGCGCATCATCGCCGCCGCCGAGGTCACGGGCGCGGACGCCATCCATCCGGGCTACGGCTTCCTGGCGGAGAACGCCGAGTTCGCCGAGGTGTGCGAGCGCTCGGGGTTCACGTTCATCGGGCCGACCGCCGAGCACATACGGAAGATGGGCCACAAGGCCGAGGCCCGGCGCGCCATGGCGAACGCCGGAGTCCCGGTCGTCCCGGGGACGGAGGGGACGATCGACGACCCCGAGGAGGCCGAGGCCGAGGCCGAGCGCATCGGCTTCCCGGTGATGATCAAGGCCGCGGCGGGCGGGGGCGGCAAGGGGATGAGGGTGGCCCGCGACGCCGAGGAGTTCCGCAGCGCGTTCAGCATGGCCCGCAACGAGGCGGGCGCCGCCTTCGACGACCCCTCGGTGTACGTGGAGCGCTTCGTCGAGGAGCCCCGCCACGTGGAGATCCAGATCATGGCGGACCGCCACGGAAACCTCGTCCATCTGGGCGAGCGGGACTGCACGATCCAGCGCCGGCATCAGAAGCTCATCGAGGAGTCGCCCAGCCCGGTCCTCACGCCGGAGACCCGGGAGGCCATGGGCGATGCGGCCATCAAGGGCGCTCGGGCCATCGGCTACCGGAACGCCGGCACCGTCGAGTTCCTCCTGGGCGCGGACGGTTCCTTCTATTTCATGGAGATGAACACCCGGATCCAGGTCGAGCACCCGGTCACCGAGTGGGTCACCTCCACCGACATCGTCAAGGAGCAGATCCGGGTGGCGGCGGGCGAGCAGCTCTCGTTCCCGGCCCACACCGAGCTGGTGGGGCACGCGATCGAGTGCCGCATCAACGCCGAGGACCCCGACCACGACTTCCGGCCCGCTCCGGGCACCGTGACCGCCTTCCACGCGCCGGGAGGGCCCGGCGTCAGGGTGGACACCCACATCTACGCGGGTTACAGGGTCCCGCCCTACTACGACTCGCTGCTCGGGAAGCTCGTCGTCCACGACAAGACCAGGGAGGCGGCGCTCAGGAAGGCCGAGTACGCCCTGGAGGAGTTCGTGATCGAGGGGATCCCCACCACCATCTCCTTCCTGCAGCGGGTGCTCCGCCATCCCGACTTCGTGGCCGGCCGGATCGACACCGGCTTCCTGGAGCGCATGCGCGACGGGGGATGAAGCTCCGCGTCGGGCTCCTGCCGCCGGCCGTTCGCGAGAATGAGGTGGAGGGCCGGGTGGCCGTGGTGATCGACGTGATCCGCTTCTCGACCAGCGTCCTGGTCGCGCTCGAGGCGGGAGCCGCGGAGGTCCGGACCGCGCCCTCTCCCGCCGATGCGGTACGGCTCGCCGAGAGCCTCGGCCGCTCCGCGGTGCTCCTGTGCGGCGAGGTGGGCGGTGAGCCCATCCCGGGGTGGGACCTGGGCAACTCGCCGCGCGAGCTCGCCTCGGGGCGGGTCGCCGGCCGCACACTGGTGTACAGCACGACGAACGGCACGCGGGCTCTCGAGCGGGTCCGGGGAGCGGAGCACGTCCTCGTGGGCTGCCTGCGGAACCTGGGAGCGGTCGCGGCCCGGGTGCGCGAGCTCGCGGCTCCCACCCTGGTCGTGTGCGCGGGGCGGGAGGGCCGGGTCGGGCTGGACGACGCCTGGTGCGCCGGTCTCCTGGCCGGCCGCGTGTCGGAGCACGGGGGTCTGCACGAGCTGGACGATGGCGCCCGCGTGGCCGTCGCGGCCGCACGCTCGCTCGGCATCCCCGACCGGGACGCGCTCGCCGCCACCGGGGCCGGAGCCGCGCTGGTGAACATCGGGTACGGAGGAGATCTGGACGTGTGCGCGGAGATGGACGCCACGGGCGCCGTCCCCGTGCTCGTGGAGAGCGGATTGGTGCTGGAGGGCGCGGCGGCGTGAGAGCGGATCGCGGTACGCATCGGCAGGAGGCCCTGGGCGTGGGTCTCGTGGCCCTCGGGCTCCTCCTGACCCTCGCCATCCTCCCGGCCGCCCTCTCCTCGGGCGCGGCCGGAGGGAACCTCGTCGGTCCCGCCGGAGCGGCGCTCTACCGCTGGCTCAGCTATGCCTTCGGGCCCACGGCCTTTCTGGTCGCGGCGCTTCCCATCATCTGGAGCCTGTGGTGCTTCGGCCTCGCGGAGCCGGAGACGGCGGGCCGCTGGTCCGCGTTCGCGGCCACGGTGCTCGCGCTCGTGCCGACCGGGATCTGGCTCCTCACCGGCGGCGGCGCGGCGGGCTATCGTGAATCGATCGGCGCCGTGGGCCGAACCTTCGGGATCCTCCTGCAGGGAGGGTTCGGGACGGCGGGCGGCGCGATCATCCTCCTGGGCGTGCTCGTGGCGCTCTCGGTCCTCACGCTCGGTTGGTCCCCCTCCCGAGGCTTCGGGGGGCTCGTGCGGGCCGTCGGGGGCGGCCTGACGGGCGCCGGCCGCCTGGCCCGCGCCGCGGGCGGTCGGGCCCGGACCGCGGCCCGCGCGGCGGGAGGGGCCGCGAGCGGGGGTGAGCCGTCCCCGTGGGAGACGGTGCGGGCGGTCGGCGAGGAGGACGGCGCGGAGCCGGAGGCCGCCAGCGGCGCGACGGCCGGGGCCGAACGGGCCGGGGCGCCCGGCGCGGACGAGAGCGGCCAGACCGAGCTCGACCTGGCCGATTACGGGGACCTGAGCCAGACCGAGCTCCCCCCGATCGACCTGCTCGAGAAGCCCGACCGCTCGTCCAGCGGGCTGGAGGAGCGCGAGCTCCGCTCCCTGGGCCAGATCCTGGTGGACAAGCTCGGGACGTTCAGGGTCGAGGGGGAGATCCGGGGATGGACCACGGGCCCGGTCGTGACCCAGTTCGAGATCGTCCCCGCCGCCGGCGTCAAGGTCGGACAGATCGCGGCCCTGGCCGACGACCTGGCGCTCGCGCTCAAGGCGCCCTCGGTGCGCATCGTGGCCCCGATCCCGGGGAAGGGCGCCGTGGGAGTCGAGGTCCCCAACCCGGATCCCGAGATCGTCCGCCTGCGGGAGGTGCTCGAGTCGCCCGCCTACCGGCGCTCGCGGGCGCTCCTCCCCCTCGCCCTGGGACGAGACCTGGCCGGGTCGCCCTACTGCGCGGACCTGTCGCGGATGCCGCACCTCCTCATCGCAGGCGCCACGGGCTCCGGCAAATCGGTGTGCATCAACACGATCATCACGAGCCTCATCTATCGCTACACGCCCCGCGAGCTCCGACTCCTCATGATCGACCCGAAGATGGTCGAGCTCAGCGTGTACGACGACCTGCCGCACCTCCGCCATCCCGTGGTGACGGACAACCAGGAGGCCGCGTCTATCCTACGGTGGGCGGTCCTGGAGATGAACCGCCGGTACGAGCTCCTGTCGGCCAACGGCTGCAGGAGCCTGCGCGAGTTCAACCGGCGCGTCCGGGACGGCGTCACCCTTCGGCGGCGAGGCTCCTCGGACCGGGAGTACGAGGGGGACGAGCTCCCCTACGTCGTGCTCCTCATCGACGAGCTGGCCGACCTGATGATGACCGTGCAGTCGGAAGTCGAGGGGCCGCTGGCCATGCTGGCCCAGAAGGCCAGGGCGGTCGGGCTCCACCTCGTCATAGCGACGCAGAGGCCCTCGGTGAACGTGATCACGGGACTGATCAAGGCCAACTTCCCCAGCCGGATCGCCTTCCGGGTGGCGTCCAAGACGGACAGCCGGACGATCCTGGACCAGAACGGGGCGGAGAGCCTCCTCGGGAACGGGGACATGCTCTTCCTCCCGCCCGGGGAGGCCGACCCGGTGCGGATCCAGGGAGCCTACCTGGACGGGGACGAGACCGAGCGCCTGATCGGCTGGTACCGGGAGAGGGCGGCGCAGGCGGCCGAGGAGGAGACGTCCGGGGAGGAGCGGGACATCCTGGACATCGTCCGCGAGCACGACGAGGAGGCAGCGCGGGTGGACGTGGTCGAGGAGGTGCTCGAGGACCGCGACGAGCTCTTCCGCCAGGCGGCCGAGATCGTGATCGCGAACGACTCGGGCTCGACGAGCCTCCTGCAGCGGCGCCTGAGGATCGGCTACGGCCGCGCCGCGCGGATCATCGACCAGCTCCACCACGCCGGCGTCGTGGGCCCGGCCCAGGGCTCGCAGCCCCGGGAGGTGCTGGTCACGCTGGATCGGCTGGATGCCGTACTCGAGCAGGGAGGCGACGATGCGAGGGCGTGAGATCGTGCCCCTGGTGGTGGCGGTGGCCGCCGTGGCGGCGGCCCCGCCGGCCGGCACCGCCGCGTCCTCGTGCGGCGGCGACGTCCGGGCGCTCCTGGCCCGGGCCGAGGCCCGCTACGACTCGCTGCACTCCCTGGAGGCCTCCTTCGAGCAGGTCCTGGAGGTCCCGCTCCTGGACCAGAAGCGCGAGGGCCGCGGGACCTGGTACCAGGAGGGAAGGGCGCGCTTCCGGATGGACTTCAGCGACCCGCCTCACGACCTCATCGTGGCCGACGGAACGCACCTGTGGCTCTACTATCCGAGCACGAACCCGGGGCAGGTCGTGCGGACGACGCTCGAGGGCGACCCCACCGGCGCCGCCATGGTGGACCTCGAGGGACGGATCTTCCGGCAGGCCAGGACCGGCTTCGACGCCACGCCGGGCGGGCGGGAGGACGTGGGGGGCGTGGCCACCTGCCGCGTCGATCTCGTGCCGCAGCCCGGCGCCGAGACCACCTACCGGAAGGTGCGGGTGTGGGTGGGAGCCCGGGACCTCCTCGTCCGCCGCTTCGAGATCACCGAGGAGAACGAGACGGTGCGCACGGTGACGTTGAGCGACCTCAGGCCCGACGCGGCCATCCCGGACTCGCTGTTCACCTTCCACGCACCGGCCGGCGTGGACGTGTTCTCGGGCTGAGGGGGGAGCGACGTGGAGGGCCGGGAAGCGCTGTGGGAACGCGCCCGCCTGCTGCTTCCGGGCGGTGTGAGCTCGCCCGTCCGCGCCTTTCGCGCGGTGGGCGGCGCGCCGTTCTTCGCCGAGCGGGGCGAGGGGGCGTGGCTCGTGGACACGGAAGGCCGCCGCTACCTGGACTACGTGCTCTCCTGGGGCCCCCTGATCCTGGGGCACGCCCACCCCGAGGTGGTCGAGGCGGTCCGGGAGGCGGCAGGGAAGGGCACGAGCTACGGGACGCCCGTCCCCGGAGAGGTCGAGCTGGCCGAGCGGGTGGTGCGCTGGTTCCCGTCGGTCCAGATGATCCGGTTCGTGAACAGCGGCACGGAGGCCACCATGTCGGCCGTGCGGCTCGCGCGAGGCGTCACCGGCCGGGACCTGATCGTCAAGTTCGAGGGCTGCTACCACGGCCACGGGGATTCCTTCCTGGTCCGGGCGGGCTCGGGGGTGGCCACGCTGGGTCTGCCCGACTCGCCCGGGGTGCCGGCCGCCCTCTCGGAGCTCACGCTCACGCTCCCGTTCAACGACCCGGATGCCGTACGGGACGCCTTCGCGCGTCACGGGGACGGCATCGCGGCGATCATCGTCGAGCCGGTGGTCGGGAACGCCGGGGTCATCCCTCCCGTGGAGGGCTTCCTCGAGGGGCTGCGCGAGATCACCCGCGCGGCCGGCTCCCTCCTCATCTTCGATGAGGTCATGACCGGCTTCCGGGTGTCGCGGGGCGGCGCCCAGGAGAGATTCCGGATCGAGCCCGACCTCACGACGCTGGGGAAGGTGCTGGGTGGAGGCCTCCCGGTGGCGGCGTTCGGCGGCCGGCGGGACATCATGGAGCGCGTGGCGCCGGTGGGGCCCGTCTACCAGGCCGGCACCCTGAGCGGGAACCCCCTGGCCATGGCCGCAGGCGCCGCCCAGCTCGCGGTGCTGGAGAGGGAGGACCCGTTCGACGAGCTGGAGCGCAGGACCCGCCGGCTCGTGGACGGCATCCTGGCGGCGGCTTCCGACGCGGGCGTGCCGGCCACGGGGACGGCCATGGGCTCGATGTGGGGCGTGTACTTCCGGGAGGGCCCGGTCCGGGACTACGAGGACGCCCGCGGGACCGACACGGCGTTCTTCGCCCGCTACTTCGGCGCCTGCCTGGAGCGGGGCCTCTTCCTGGCGCCCTCCGCTTTCGAGGCCGGGTTCATGTCGACGGCGCACGGGGACGAGGAGATCGACCGAACGCTGGAGATCGTGCGCGAGGCGCTGGACGTGGCGTGCCGGGACGGCTGACGTCGGGGTGAGCGAGGTCCCGGCGGGAGCGCGGACCCTCGCCTCCGCGCTCGCCGGAGCGATCCTGGCCGCCGCGTGCGCATCGCTCGGGACGGCCGGCGCGGGGGGCGCCGCCGCAGCTCCCGGCGGCGTCGCCGCCCCGGCGCCGGCCGAGCAGGGCGCCCTCCCGAGCCGCGAGCCCTGGCTCCGGGTCGGCATCGAGGTCGCGCCGGACTCGGTGGTGGTCGGGGCCCGAGGCGCGCTGCGCGTTCGGGACCTGGCCACGGGCGCCGAGATCGCCCCCCCCGCCGCCGGGACCTGGACGCTCTTCCCCTCGGAGGGAGGTGGCGTGCTAGCGGTGGCCGGCGGCGACACGGTCCGCGGCCCCCGCCAGGATCTCCTGCTCGAAGCCCGGGACGGGGCGGACGAAGTGCGCATCGACGGCCGGGCGTACCGCGGCGGCGCCGAGGTGGTGGCCGTGTCGGGCCGGCGGATCGTCGTCATCAATCGCCTCCGTCTCGAGGATTACCTCCTCGGGGTGGTGCCCCTCGAGATCGGTCCCCGGGCCCCGGAAGAGGCGGAGGCGGTGAAGGCCCAGGCGGTGGCGGCCCGGACGTACGCGCTCGCCAACCTCGGGCGCAGGGACTCGCTCGGCTTCGACGTGTTCGGCTCGGTCCAGGACCAGGTATACGGCGGGATCGAGGCGGAGCGCCCGGAGGCGGCGGAGGCGGTGCGCGCGACCGCCGGCCAGGTGCTGACCTGGCGCGGCCGGCCGATCCGGGCCTACTACCATGCGGACGGCGGAGGACGGACGGCGGCCGTGCACGAGGTTTGGAACCTGCCCGACGCTCCGTACCTTCGGTCCGTGACCGACCTTCGGCCGGACGGATCGGACTGGGGCGACGCCGACCCCGGCCACCGGTGGGAGGAGAGCTGGTCGCCGGCCGAGCTGCGGGCGTCTCTCGCCGCCGGCCTGGCCGCCTACTACGGCGTGGACACCGTGAGGATGGGGGCCGTCAGGGACGTGCGGGTGCTCGGGAGGACCGGGAGCGGCCGGGTCGCCGCGCTCGAGGTGAGGACGGACCGGGGACGCTACGTGGCGGAGAGGAACGACATCCGCTTCGTCCTCCGGCGCGCCGACGGCCGGGTCCTGCGCTCGACGCTGTTCGAGGTGGCGCGGGGGCCGGGGGCCGGCGGCGGGCTGGACCTGCGGGGACGCGGGAACGGCCACGGCGTCGGGATGTGCCAGTGGGGCGCGATCGGGAGAGCCCGGTCCGGCCAGGCCTACCGGCAGATCCTGGAGGCCTACTATCCCGGGGCGAAGCTCCGCCGGGCCTATGCGGCCGGCGGGAGCGCCCGGGCAGGGGACGGGAGCTGAGGGAGACCCCGAAAGGAGGCAAGACGAGGATGGCGAGAGACATACGTGTGGCGGTGATCGGTGCGGGGGGCGTGGCCCAGGTCGTCCATCTTCCCATTCTCAAGCGCCTCCCGGACCTGGATGTGGCCGCGATCGTGGACCCGCAGCGGGCCAAGGCCAGGACGATCGCCGACCGCTTCGGCGTGCAGGGGGTCTTCCAGGAGGTCGGCGACCTGGCGTCCATCGACGGCCTGGACGCGGTGGTCATCTGTACGCCGAACGACGTCCACGAGGAGAACGCCATCGCCTGCCTGGAGATGGGTCTCCACGTCCTGTGCGAGCGTCCGCTCTCGACCACGAGCGCCTCGGCGCGCCGGATGATCGAGGCCGCCGAGGCGGCCGATCGGCAGCTCATGGTGGCCATGAACCAGCGCTTCCGCTACGACGCCCGGGCGATCCGGCAGTTCGTGGCGAGCGGCGAGCTGGGGGACGTCTTCTTCGTCCGGAGCTCGTGGCTCAACCGCCGGGTGAACCGGCCGCGTCGCGGCTGGAAGAGGCTGGCGCACCGGGCCGGCGGAGGCGTCCTCATGGACCTGGGCGTCCAGGCCATCGACCTGGCCCTGTGGCTGGCCGGCTACCCGCGGGTCGAGCGCGTGAGCGCCCGCTTCCACCGCCGGGAGGAGGTCGAGGACTCGGCGGTCGTCCTCATGGCCATCGAGGGCGGTGGCACCGTGAGCGTCGAGGTGACCTGGGAGCTCATGGAGGACCGCGACCGGCACGCGGTCTACGTGCTCGGCACCCGCGGCTCGGCATCGACCTCGCCCTTCCGGGTCCTCAAGGAGCTCGAGACCGGGCTCACCGAGGTCACGCCGCCGCTGGACGTGGCGCCGTCCGGCCTGTACACGGCCTCCTACCGGCAGGAGTGGGCCTATTTCCTCCGGAGGGTGCGGGGGGAGCGCCCGCGGGAGGTCCAGGAGAACCAGATCCACCTGCTCGAGGTCGTGGAGGCGTGCTACGCTTCGGTCGAGGAGGAGCGCGAGGTGAGCGTATGAGGTGGAGGAGGCTGGTGCCGCGCCTCCCGCGGCGTCCGGCTCCCCTCCTCCTCTCCGGCCTCCTCCTCGGGCTGGCGTTCCCGCCGTTCCACCTGGTCGTCCCCTCCTTCCTGGCGCTCGTCCCCTTCGGGGCGTGGGTCGAGGGCCTCCCGGCCGGCGACGGAGAGGGGCGGTCGGAGGCCCTGCGCGGCGGGTTCCTGCTCGGGCTGGTGTCCTACACGCTGGTCTTCTACTGGCTGCTCACCTCGCTCATCTACTATACGCCGCTGGCCATCCTGGCCTTCGTCCTCCCCGTGCTCATCATGTCCGGCTTCCTGGCCGTGGCGACGGAGGGCATGCGGGAGGCGCGGAGCCGGCTCGGGTGGCCGCTGTGGATCGCCCTCCCTGTGTTCTGGACGGCGGCAGAGTGGCTCCGGGGGCACCTGGGGCCCGTCTCCTTCCCGTGGATGCAGCTGGGAGACTCCCTGGCGAGCACGCCCCGGCTGGCCGGAGCCGCCGATTTGGTGGGCTCGCGGGGGCTCTCCTTCTGGCTGGCGCTCGTGAGCGGGCTGGCGGCCGGGCTGTGGGTGGCGTGGCGCGGCCGGGGGGAGGGCGGACGCGGGCGCCGGATGCGGCGGCTCGGCGTCGGCCTCCTGGCCGCCCTGGCCATCCCGATCGGCTATTCGGTCCTGCGGTGGAACGCGATCGACCTGCGGCCGGCGGCGCGGGTGGCGGTGATCCAGCCGAACGTCGAGGAAGACCTGAAGATGAAGAAGGAGCCGGCCATCGACACGGCGATGGCCTCCTTCTACCGGCTGGCGGCCGACAGCGTCCTGCCCGACACGGCGGGCCTGGACATGCTCGTCCTCCCGGAGACGGCGTTCCCGGACTACATCGAGCGGGTCCCCTCCTGGGGCTGGCCGGGCCGACCGGACATCCTCCGTATGGTCGGCAGGGTGGCCCGGGCCATCGACGCGCGGGTGCTGTTCGGGGGGATCGGCAGCCACGACTCCGCGGACGGCGGCGTCGACGCCTTCAACAGCGCGTTCCTGATGAACGTCCGCGGACGGCTCCTGGGCCGCTACGACAAGCACTATCTGGTCCCCATGGTGGAGCGGGTGCCGTTCGTGCCGCCGAGCTGGCTGGATCGCTTCCAGTTCTTCGGCGGCTTCGCGCGCGGCGAGAGGGCTCCCATCTTCCGCTCCGACGGCGCGAGCTTCGGCATCGTGATCTGCTACGAGGACGTGTTCGCCGACTGGCCGCGCCGCTACCGGAACGAGGGCGCGGACTTCCTGGTCAACATCACGAACGACGCGTGGTTCGGCCGGGAGAAGCCGTGGTGGAGCCGGACCAGCGCCCTGTGGCAGCACCCGGCGCACCTGGCCATGCGGGCCATCGAGAACCGCATGGGCGCGGTGCGCTCGGCCAACACGGGGATCTCGGAGATCGTCGATCCGCTCGGCCGGGTCTCGCACGAGACCGCGCTCTTCCGCCCCGCCGCCTTTACCGCGACCGTCATGACGTCCGACGTCCACACCCTGTACGACCGCTGGGGCGACATCGTCGGCTGGGCCTCGATCCTGGCCGCGGTGGGCGCAGCGCTTGCATCCCTCCTGCGGGGGCGCCGGAGGGACGGCGCTGACGACGGCGGCGCCGAGCGCCCGTCCGGTTCCTGAAGCCCTCCGTCGCCCGTCCCGATCCCGTTCCCCTCATCCGCTCTCGACCTTCAGGAGGAGGCATCCGCATGCCCGACGCCGACCGACATTCGCCCCTCGAGTGCAGCGACACGTTCCTGGACCGGGCCATGGAACGGCTCGGGCTGGGCGAGGAGATGCGGATCCTCCTGAAGGGGCCCTACCGGGAGGTCATGGTCGAGCTCCCGCTGGTCCGGGAGGACGGCGCGCTGGAGGTGTTCGCGGGCTACCGGGTGCAGCACGACCAGGCGCGGGGTCCGTTCAAGGGAGGGCTCCGCTTCCACCCGTCCGTCGACATGGACCACTTCCGGGCCCTGGCGGCGGTGATGACCTGGAAGACGGCCGTGGTCGACATACCCTTCGGGGGCGCGAAGGGCGGCATCGCCTGCGATCCGCACGCGCTCTCGCCCGCCGAGCTCGAGGACCTCACCAAGGGCTTCACGGAGAAGCTGGACGAGATCATCGGGCCCAACCGCGACATCCCCGCCCCGGACGTGGGGACGGGCTCGCGCGAGATGGCCTGGATGTTCGACGCCTACAGCCGGCGGCACGGCTACGAGCCCGGGGTCGTGACCGGGAAGCCGATCCAGCTGGGGGGCTCTTACGGACGCACGGAGGCCACGGGCCGCGGCGTCGCGATGGTGACGGCGTGGGCCTGCGAGGCCGAGGAGATCGGGCTGGAGGGGGCGCGGGTGGCGATCCAGGGCTTCGGAAACGTGGGGAATCACGCCGCTTCCTTCCTCGCGGAACGGGGCGCCAGGGTCGTGGCCCTGAGCGACGTGCACGGCGCGCTCCACCGGGAGGAGGGGCTGGACGTGGAGGCCATGCGCCGGAGCGCCTCCGAAGACCCCGGGCTGCCGCTCCCCGAGATGGACGTGGAGGGCGAGCCCATCTCGAACGAGGAGCTCCTGACCCTGGACGTGGACGTGCTCGTCCCCGCGGCCATCGAGGGGGTCCTCCACGGTGGGAACGCCGGGGACGTACGGGCGCGCCTGGTGGTGGAGGGAGCCAACCTCCCCACCACGTGCGACGCGCACGCGCTCCTGGTCGAGCGGGGCATCCCGGTCGTGCCGGACATCCTGGCCAACGCGGGCGGGGTCACGGTCTCCTACCTGGAATGGGTCCAGAATCGTGAGCGCGTCCGCTGGGAGGCGGAGCGCGTGAACCGGGAGCTGGAGCGGGTGCTCGGGGAGGCCTGGAGGTCGGTCAGGGACCGCGCCGGGGAGGAGGACGTGGACTACCGGATGGCCGCCTACGAGCTGGCGGTCGGCCGCGTGCGCGAGGCCATCGAGCTGCGGGGGTTCTGAGGGGACGGCGGCGGGCCGGCTCCGTCAGCCGGCCCCTTCCGCCTCCGGGTCCTCGCCGTCCCGCTCGGAGACCTCGAGCCGGCGCTCCAGGAGCTGGGCCGCCACTCCCATGAAATCGCGCTCGGTGACCAGCCCGACCAGGTGCCCCTCCTGCACCACGGGCAGGCAGGCGACCCCCTCTTCCCGCATCCGCGCCACGGCCTCGAGGGTGGGCGTGTCCGGGGACGCGGTCACGAGCTCGGTGGTCATCACCGCCTCGACGGGCACCGGGTCGTCGGACTTGCGGTACTCGTCGCCGGTCAGGTAACGGAGCAGGGTCCGGTCGGTGACCAGGCCCACCAGCCGGTGCTCGTCGTCCTCCACCGGCACGTAGCGCAGCTTGTGCCACACCATGAGGTTGGCCACCAGCTCGAGGGCCTCGTGCTCGTTCACGGTGAGGAGATCGGTGGTCATGAAGTCCTCGAGCCTCCGGTAGCCGACCGTCCAGCCGCCGCCCTCGTCCAGGGTGGCGAGCTCCCACTCCGACACCGGCCGGCCGTCGTCCCGCTGGCGGGCGGCGGTGGCGCCGGTCAGGGCCCGGAGCCGTTCCTCGGGCCTGGCTTCCTCGCCCATGACCGCCAGCGACTCCAGGAGCCACGCGGCCCCGGTCCGCTTGCGGCTCGCCCGGCGCTCGATCACGCCCAGGTAGCGGTCGATGTCGTCCCCGTCGATGCCGCTCTCCTCGAGGCCGCCCCGGGCCAGCGGGAGGAGGCGCTCCAGGACCAGCCGGTCGGCGCTCGACTCGCCGCCGGGCCAGGCGAGCGTGGCCCCCAGCCCGAGCTTGGCGGCCGCGATGAAGTTGCCGCGGGCGTCGTGGAACTCCATGACCTTCCGGATGTCGCCGTATTCCTCGGAGACGCCCCGCAGCAGACCGAACCACAGGGCCGCATTCGCGATCTCGTCGGTCAGCGTCGGACCGGAGGGGAGGACGCGGTTCTCGATCCGGAGGTGCGCCCGCCCGTTGCCCGAGAGGCCGTAACACGGGCGGTTCCACCGGTAGACGGTGCTGTTGTGGAGCTGGAGCGCCTCGAGCGACGGGGCGCGCCCCTCCTCCATGACCTCGAACGGATCCTCGCTCACGTCGGTCCCGAACAGCGACTTGAAGCGGGCCACATCCTCCCGGAAGATCTCCAGGATCGAGCTCTCCACCCACTTCTGCCCGAAGGTCACCCGGGGCGGCATCTCCCGCAGGTCGGGCTTGCGCTTCCGGGTGTCGATCGACTGCTGGAAGAGCGCGATCCGCGTCTCGCGCCACAGCCGCTTGCCGAACAGGAGGGAAGAGTTGACGGCCACGGCCAGGACCGGCCCCGTGACGGCCTGGGCCACGTTGTAGAGGCGCGCGAAGCTCTCCGGGTCGACCTGGAAGTGGATCTGGAAGCTGGTGTTGGCGGCCTCGACCATCATCGAGTCGTGCCGCAGGTGCAGCTCGTCCGTCCCCCGGATGTAGAACTCGAAGGTTCCCCCCATCATGCGGGTGAGCGTCTCGTTCAGGATCCGGTAGCGCTCCCGCGGCGTCATCATGTCGAGGCCGAGGTCGGATCGCTTGAGGGTCGGGAGGATGCCCGTGAGCAGGATTTCCGCCCCGTGCTGGCGGGCGACCCGATGGGCCTCCTCGAGGAGGTCGGCGAGCCGGCCGTGGAGCCGCCGGAGGCAATCCCCCTCGAACGCGAGGGGGCGGGCGTTGAACTCGAGGTTGAACAGGCCGAGCTCCGGCACCACCCGCTCGTCGCTCACCTCGTCCAGGATGGCCTGGGCCACGGGCGCCGGACGCCAGTGCCGGTCGACCAGGAAGGTCTCCTGCTCGACCCCGATCCGGCTCGGCCCACGCTCGATGAGGTCGCTGTCGAGGAGCGCCTCGAGCGCCTCCATGTCCCGCAGGAGGTGGCGGGTGTACCGGCGCAGGGCCTCGGCCTCGTCCCGGGGCGCGTTCACTTCCTGACCCATGCGCGTAGCCTCGCGTCGCGAGCGCGTGAGACCCTCGAACCGGGAGAGCGGGCACCGCCGCACGCCTCCTCGTCCTGCAGGGGGAAAGGTCGGCCACGGACCGCCCCGCAACAAGGCACGCGGCCGCTCACGCTCCCGCGGCTTCGAGGAAGCGCCGGGCCACGCGCGGCCAATCGAACCGCCGGACGTGCTCCCGGCCGCGGGCTCCCATGCGCTCCCTGAGCCCGCCATCGCGCAGGAGCCGGAGCAGGGCGCCGGCCAGCGCCTCCTCGTCGCCCGGCGGGACCAGGAGGCCGGCCTCGCCGTGGGGGACGACCTCGGGGACGGCGGCGGCCCGCGCGGCCACGACGGGGAGCCGCGAGGCCATGGCCTCGAGGAAGACGATCCCGAACCCTTCCTGCCGGCTGGGCAGGGCGAAGACGTCGGCCCGCGCGTACTCCTGGCGGACGCGCTCGCGGTCGCCGACCTCGCCCGCGAAGTCCACGGACTCGCCGATGCCCATCCGGGCCGTCAGTCGTCGCAGAGACGGGAGCTCGGGGCCTCCACCGACCACCCGGAGACGGGCCGTGGGCAGGTCGTCCAGGACTCTCGGCATGGCCGCCACGAGCGTCCGGGTGTCCTTGCGGGGATATTGCCGGGCCACGCTGAGGATGGTGGGCGGCCTCGTCCCGGCGGTCCGATGCGGTGGCGGGTCCGCGGCCGGATCGGGCCAGCCGGTCAGATCGATGCCCTCCGGCACGACGCGGACCCGGGAAGGATCGAGCCCGTAGGCCTCGATGGCCCTCCCGGCGCTGTAGCGGCTGGTCACGACGACCCGGTCCGCGATCCGGGCGTTCCGGGCCTCGAGCCGGGAGAGGAGGGCGAAGCGGAGCCGCGTCGCTCTCCGCTCGAACCGCATCTCGTCGGCCATGACGCCCTTGAGGGCGGTGATCCGGCGGGGGGCTCCCGGGGCCGGGGTCAGGAAGCAGCCGTCGAAGTCGAAGCCCACCACCAGGTCCGCTGCGGAGGGCGGGGGCGTCAGCGGAAGGCGGAGGTTGAAGGCCAGGCGGGAGAGCGTCCGTCCCCTCCGGCGCGCGGGCGTGCGGACGACGACCTCGTGGCCGAGGGCGCGCAGGGCGTCCCCGAGACCCCCGATCGCGACGGCCGATCCGCTCCCCGGGCCCGGGTCGGCGTGCCAGGAGTCGAGAAAGACGATGCGGAGAGCGGCCTCTTCGCTCAGCTGCCGCTCCGCGCGTGGCCGCAGCCGGCTCCCCCGGGCGGGCGCGGCCCTAGAGCGCCTCGATCTTGGCGGCCAGCACGAAGTCGCTCTCGGTGAGGCCGTCGATCTTGTGCGTCCAGATCTCGACGCCCACCCGCCCCCAGCTCAGATGGAGGTCGGGGTGATGTCCCTGCTCCTCGGCCAGCCGGCCCACCCGGTTGACGAACTCCAGGGCGCCCACGAAGTCGTCGAACTCGAACGCCTTCTCCAGGTGGTGCTCTTCGACCGCCCGCCAGCCGCCGCCGAGCTCGGCGAGCAGGCCCGCGAGCTCCTCCCCCTCAAGCGGCGGAACGCCGCCCTTGCAGGGAACGCACTCCTTCTCGGCCAGACGTGTCGGCATCATCGCCTCCGGCGTGGGAGATCGTCGGATCGCTCCGGCACAGGAGGGCGCAAGTTCCGGTCCGGCCCGGGGCGGGGGAACGAGCCGGTCAGACCTCCGGGTCCACGGCCGGCGGGCGGGTCGGGTCGTAGAGAGCTATCTGGTTGCGACCCCGCCGCTTGGCCCGGTAGAGGGCCTCGTCGGCCTGCTGGAGGAGGCCGTCGGCTTCCGTGGCGTCGTCGGGGTAGAACGCCACGCCGGCCGACAGCGAGATCTGGAGGAGCTGCCCCTGATCGTCACAAAAGGCCAGGTCCTCGATGGCCTGCCGCATGCGCCGGTGCACCCGCACGACCTCCCCGTCGTCGGTCTGCAGGATGAGAGCCGCGAACTCGTCTCCTCCGATCCGGGCCACCTCATCCGAGTCCCGCAGGCTCGCCCCCAGCAGCTCGCCCACGGCGCACAGGGCCCGGTCGCCGGTCTGGTGGCCGTGGAAGTCGTTCACTTCCTTGAGGTAGTCGAAGTCGAACAGGAGGAGGGCCAGCCGCTCGCCGTACCGCTCCGCCCGGGCCAGGTGGGTGTCGAGGCGCTCCAGGAAGAACCGGCGGTTGTGGAGTCCGGTGAGCGGGTCGGTGATGGCGAGCCTCCGGGTCTCCTCGTAGAGCCGGACGGTGTGGATCACGGCGGCCGCCTGCTGGGCGATGACGCTCAGGGTCTGGCGATGCTCCGGACCGAACGCTCCCGGCATCCGCGACTCGGCGTCCAGCACGCCCAGTACCTCCCCGTCCACGACGAGCGGCACGGCCACCTCGCTGCGACCGTTCGGGACGCCGGGTATGTAGTCTTCCTCGTCGTCGACATCGCTCACGACCACCTCCCGGCCCGTGGCGGCGCAGCGGCCGGTCACTCCGTGGCCCTTCGGGATCTCCAGCTCCTCCATGCCCGGCCCGTAGCCGCGCGAGGCGCGCACCCGCAGGACGCCCTCCTGGGGCTCCAGGAGGAGGAACGCCATGTGGCAGTCCTCGTCTCCCGAGAGCTCGCAGGCGATGTCGAGGATCTTCTCGAGCGTCTCGTCCAGGTCCCCGTGCTCGTTCGAGAGGCGGCTGATGCGGTAGAGGGCGTCCAGCTCGCGGATGCGCTCCTGGAGGCGGGAGCGGTCGCGGGCGGCGATGATGGCCAGGGCCGCCTGGACCCCGAGGGCCGTGAGCAGCTCTTCGTCCTCCACCGTGAACGCGTCGGGCTCCTCCGACTCCAGGTTCACGACCCCCACGACGTCCGAACCGACGACGAGGGGCACGGCGAGGTTGGAGCGTGCGGTCTCGAGGCCGGGCACGTAGCGGGCGTCCGAGCCGACGTCTCCGACCCGGACCGCGGCCCGGTGCTCGGCGGCCCAGCCGGAGATGCCCTCCCCGCGCCGCAGGACGAGCGACAGGACCTCCTCGCGTCGGCGACCGTAGCCGTGGGCCCTGGCCACGGACAGCGCTCCGGTGCGGGAGTCCCGGAGCATGAGAGCTCCGTGCTCGAAGTCGATGAGGTCGCGTGCCTGCACGAGGATCTCGTCGATGAGCGCCTCGAGATCGTCGCTGAGTCCGATGCGGCGCGCGGCCTCGTACAGGCCACCGAGGGAGGCGGGGCCGCTCACGGTCCCCGGCCCCGTGCTCCGCCGGGCCCGTCCGCGCGGCCGGCCGGCGGACGCCGCCGTCCGGTCAGGCGAGCCCTTCGGCACGCAGCAGCTCGATGGCGGCGTCCAGGCTCTCCTCCGCAGACACGGCCGCGTCGACCGGCCGCACCAGCGGTCCGGTGCATTCCCCGGGAGGCTGCCAGCGGCCCGCCATCTCTCGGTATACGGACCGACCGGCGTCGGACGCCCCGCGCCGCCTCGACCGCAACCTCTCCTCCACCACCTCCGGGTCGACCTCGCATACGAGGAATAGTACGGGAACCGCCAGTCGCTTCGCCACTTCCACGACGGCGAGCCGCCGCTCCTCGTCGTGGAAGGAGGCGTCGATCAGGACTCGGCGGCCCGAAGCCAGGCGCTCGCGGGCCCGGTCGCACAGCGCCGCGTAGGTGCGCTCCGTCCACGCCGGGGCGTAGATGCCCTCACCGTACGGGGCCGCGGCTCCGCGGCCTGCGGGGACGCCCGCCAGCTCCTTTCGCACCTCGTCGCTCGAGAGGACCTCGAAGCCGGCACGGCGTGCGAGGCCGGCCGCCAGCGTCGACTTCCCGGTGCCGGGCAGGCCTCCGACGAGGACGAGGCAGGGGCGGCGGCCGGGATCCTCCAGCTCGCCCAGCGACAGGAGCCAGTAGGCGCGCGCCCGCTCGCGGGCCCGCCGGCGGGCGTCCTCGGGGACCTCCTCGTCCAGCGCGATCATGCCATCCACCTTGCCCCGGACGGCGGCGCGGTACGCCCGGTAGAGCGGAACCAGCTCGGCCCCTTCCCCGTCGCCCGAAGCTTCGACGTAGGCGGACGTGAACGTCTCCGAGAGGTCACGCCGCCCCCGGAACGCCAGGTCCATGGCCAGGAAGGCCATGTCGGAGATCGGATCGGCGTATCGGAAGCGCTCGTTGAACTCGATGCAGTCGACCACGACCAGGTCGTCTCCGGGCCCCCGTTCGGGGAGGATGTAGACGTGGTCCAGGTGGAGGTCCCCGTGCGTGTCCCGGGGGACGCCCGCGTCGGCCCTGGCCTCGATCCGCTCGCGGTGGCGAGCCAGGGCGCCCTCGGTGAGGCGCTCGGTCCGCTCCAGGACCGATCCGTCCACGACGGGACCGGCCTGCACGCGCGACTGCTCGAAGTTCTCCCGCGCGTTCCCCGCCACGACGTCCCAGCGGCCGAAGCGGGCCACGTGCTCCCCGCGCGCCGCTCCCGCGTGGAAGTCCGCGATCCGGCCGGCCAGGCGCACCAGCTCCTCCGCCGCCAGCTCGTCCCGCTCCAGCCGCCGCAGCGCCGTGGCTTCCGCGGGGAGCCGGCGCATCTTGACCGCGTACTCGACCGGCTCGCCGGGACCGCCCACGCTCAGCCCCCCCTCACGCTCCACCAGCGGGACGACGCCCAGGTAGATGTCCGGGGCGAGCCGCCGGTTGAGGCGGACCTCCTCGCCGCAGAAGTGGCGGCGCTTCTCGAGCGTGGTGAAGTCCAGGAACCCCAGGTCGACCGGCTTCTTCACCTTGTACGCGAACGGACCGGCCAGGAAGACCACCGAGATGTGCGTGTGGTGGACGACGGGGGCGTCGACCGGATGGGGGTACGCGTCGGGGTCCTGGAGCGCCTGAACGACGCGTTCGAGGTCCACGATTCGGCTCCGTGATCCCGGGTTCTCGAGCGGACGCCGGGGCCGGCGGTCCGGTGACGGTCCGGCCCGCGGGGCCTCAGGCCGAGCGGATCGCGCTCCGCACGGCGTCGTAGTCCGGCTCCACCCCGGGGTCCTCGGACACCCAGCGATAGGCCACCCGCCCGTCCTCGCCGATCACGATGACCGCCCGCTTGGACACGCCCTCGAGGCCCAGGAGCTCGTCGTACAGGACGCCGTAGCGCTCCGAAACGGCGCGGTTGAAGTCCGAGAGGACGGGGAAGGGGATCTCCTCTTCTTGCCTGAACTTGCTGGTGACGAACGGACTGTCCACCGAGATCGCGAACACCCGCGCGTCCAGGCCCTCGAACTCCGACCAGCGGCTCCTGAAGGTGTCCATCTCGGTCGTGCACGTCGGGCTGAAGGCCAGCGGGATGAAGAGGAGGACGACCTTCTGCCGTCCGATCAGGCCGCCGACGTCCACCGTCTTGCCCGGGGCCTCGGCCAGGGTGAAACCGGGGGCGAGATCCCCTTTCTCCACGGACATGCGCAGCCACCTCTCCCTGGGGTCGTGAAACGAGGGGCCGGGCCGCCCCCCGGCGGCCGGCGCCCGGCGGGCCTCATCGGCCCGTGCACCGGTCCACGCCCTGCGCAAGGGACGTACCGACCCCACGCGTCGGAGGCGGGGATCGTCGCCCTCCTCGGGAACGGACCCCGGAGTCCGGCCGCCGAAGAGACCGTCGCCGGCGTGCGGTCAGAACCCGCCCGTGCCGCCTCCGCCGAAGCCGCCTCCCGAGAAGCCACCGCCTCCCGAGAACCCCGAGCCGCTCGAGCTGCTGCGCGGCTGCGAGGTCATGGCGGAGCTCGTGCGCGCCGACATGTTCCCGAGGCTGACCACGAACAGGCTCGGCCGGAACCCGGTGGGGTCCGTGCCCCGGTACCACGACGGGGGCTCCGTGTACATCCCGTCGAACGCCTTCGCCCAGGTCTTCTCGACGCCGAGGGCCATGGCGTGGGGGAGGAAGCGCTCGAAGTCCTCGGGCCCCTTGATGAGGCGCTTGAAGTGGTCCTCCTCGACCCGCTTCAGGAACTCCTCGAAGCCGAGGATGGCCTCCAGCGCCCGGGTCCCGGCTTCGGTCTTGGCCGGCATGAACCACCCGAAGCCGGCCACCACGATCGCCGAGATCGCGACGCCCAGCACGACGGCCAGCGCGGAGACGGCCCCGCCGGAGGCGATCTTGAGCCCCAGCGCCAGCAGGAGCGCCCCGCCGATGATCGCGACGGCCAGCCACATGCCCCGCACGCGGTCGGGCCGACGCCCGTAGTAGCCCCGCCGCATCAGGGCGGCGAACAGGCTGTCCTTGATGCCCGGGAGGTCCCTGTAGAAGCTGTCCTCGAGGTCCTCCAGGCGCACGTGATCGCGCGCCCCATCGTCGAAGAGTGCGTCGAGGAGCTTGCGCTCGTGGTCCTCCAGGTCGCCCCACTCCTCGCGGGGGCGCTCGAGTTCGAACGCGTAGTCGGGCTCGGAGCCGAGCAGCCCCAGGAGCTTCTTCTTCTCGTGCTCGTCGATCGTGACATAGCCGCGGACCGCCAGGTCGACGATCGTCGCGGTGACGTCCCGCATGTCCGGGGAGTCGTCCACGAGGACGCCCTCCTCACCGGGCGTCAGCCCATCGGGAGGCTCGTACCGGGCCGCGATGGGCCGCCGGCGCGGGTCGCGCCCGCGCCGCCACCACGCGCCGAACATGGCGGGGAAGACGAGCAGGGGGAGGCTCAGAGGCCAGTTTCCCCTGAGGAACCAGCTGGCCTTCTCGAAGAACGAGGGCCTCGCGATGACCCCGGTGTTCCACGCCACGTCCACGGTGAGACCCTCGTGCAGGCCGAGGGCCTCGCTGGTGCGGAAGTGGACGAGGGCACCGTCGACGTCGGTCGTCGCGGCGTGCCCCCGGGTCCCGTACCGGCCCGTGAACGCCTGGGCCCGAACGCCCACGACCTGCGTCGGAAGGTGGACCGTGGCGGACGCGGACTGGATGGCCACGGGCGACTCCGTACCGGTCACGTTCCAGTAGATCTCGTCGTAGTCGTCGAAGAAGCGGAGCCCGTTCTCGACGCGGTAGCGGATCCGCACGGTCCGCTCGGAGTCGGTCGCGCCCGGAACGTAGATCTTGAGGCGGAGGGTCCCCTTCGATCGCCGGGTGTCGTACTCGAGCTCCCGCCCCTGTCCGTCCTCGATGGCCTCCACGGTCACGAACAGGCGGTAGTTGAACCCGCCCGGGCCCGGGTAGTCGATCGGGATGTCGCGGTAGACGCCGTGCCAGGAGCCTGTGAAGCGGTACCGGATCGTCTCGACGACGTCCATGGCGCCCGTCGTGAAGACGCTGAGGTCGGCGTGGAAGCTCTCGACGCTCAGCGACCGGGGAGCCGCCGCGGTGGGCGTGGGCCGCGGGCCGAGACCCGCCGGGACGACAGGTCCCGGCGCTCCGGCCGCGGCGTCCGCAGACCGGGGGCCGGCCAGCAGGAGCCCGGCGAGGACGAGGAGCGTTGCGGCCGGGGCGCGCCCGAGAGGCTCCGCCCTGCGGCCGGCCAAGGCCGTCCGCGAAGGGGTGCGTCCCATCGCGCTCACGGAGCGCTCAGAACTCGACTTCGGGCACCGCCCGCTCGGACTCGTCCCCCAGGGTGAAGAACTCGCGCGGGTGGAAGCCGAACATCCCCGCCACCAGGTTGGACGGGAACTGCTGGATGCGCGTGTTGAGGTCCCGGACGACCGCGTTGTAGTACCGACGGGCGTTCTGGACCGCGTCCTCGATGCTGTTCAGCGTGTCCTGGAGCTGCCGGAAGCTCTCGACGGCCCGGAGCTGCGGGTAGGACTCCGAGAGGGCGAAGAGCGACTTGAGGGCGTTGGTGAGCTGGCCCTCGGCCTGGCCCCGCGCGGCCGGGCCCTGCGCGCTCATGGCCTTGTTGCGGGCCTCGACGACGCCCTCGAGCGTATCCTTCTCGTGTCCCGCGTAGCCCTTGACCGTCTCCACGAGGTTCGGGATGAGGTCGTGCCGGCGCTTGAGCTGGACGTCGATGTCCGCCCAGGCGTTGTCCGCCTGCACCTTGAGCCGTACCAGCTTGTTGTACACGAGGATGGCGCCGACCACGAGGAGCGCCAGAAGCACAAGGAACCACATGGGATCCTCCGGGCGGGAGATGGACGCGTGAGCGATCCGCGTTCGGCGTCACCACCATACGCGCCCCGCTCCGGGGTGTAAACCCCGCGGGCGCGGAGGCACCCGGGGGCGTCCGCCGGGCCTGCGGGGGTCGGGCCCCGGGACCGGCCGTCGTCGCCGGCCGCCTGGACCGGCGCTCCGGCGGGCCTCATCGTGGGGATCCGTCCCACGTGTCTCCGGCCGCAGGGGGCTCCAGGTGCTCGTCCAGGACCGTCCGCAGGGTCTCCGGCTGATCCGCCAGCACGACCACGCCCTGGCCTCGGGGGCCCTGGCCCGGGCGTGGACGCCGCCCGACCGCCCGGCGCTCCCCTTCGCGCTCGTCCTGGCCGTGGCGCTCCACGACGTGGCGTGGATTCCCGCGGACCGCGAGCCGAGCCTGGATGCCTCCTCCGGACGCCCGCACGACTTCCAGACCTTCCCGGCCGGGGAGAAGCTGGCGGCCTACGCCGAGGGCCTGGACCGGGCCGAGGCGCTCCACCCGGCCGCCGGCCTCCTGGGCAGCCTCCACTATGCGGCGTTCGCGGAGGCGGGATCCGCCTCGGCGCCGGAAGAGACCGAGCGCTTCCTGGAGGACGAGCGGCGGCGCTGTCGGCGCCTGGAGGGCAGGCCCGGGGCCGCGATCCCGGGGATCCCCCGGGAGAGGGCGCTCGGGCTCCTCCGCTTCTTCGACCGCCTCTCGCTCCTCCTCTGCCTCTCCGCGCCCGGCTCCGACCCGGCGGCGGTGCCGTCGTGGCTGGAGCCGCCGGGTCGGGTGGACGCTCCCGGCGGCCGGACGCTGGAGCTGGCGTGGAAGGGCGAGGGGCGGGTCCTCGTCGCCCCCTTCCCGCTCGGCGGGTCGCTGACGCTCCGGATCCCGTTCCGGGACCTGCCGTCCGTCCGGTTCGCGGACGGGGACGCGTTGCGGCGCGCCTGGGAAGCCGCCCCGGAACGGGTGTGGGAGCTGGAGGTGGCGCCAGGCTGAAGAGCCGCCCCCTCAGTCCTCCCGGCCGGCCATCTCCTTCACGATGCGGAACTCCTCCGCCGTGACGGGAAGGATCGAGTGCCTGACCCCGCGCTGCAGCACCTTCATGTCCCCGAGGCCCGCCTCCTCCTTCATGGCATCCCGCGTCACCGGCCCGTCGAACGTCTTCACGTGCTCGAGGTCCACGCACCACCAGGTCGGATCGTCCGGGTCGGAGTCGGGATCCTCGTAGGGGTGCCCGTCCTCGAACTGCTTCGAGTCGGGGTGCGCGGGGCCGGCGACGCGCGCCAGCCCGTAGACGCCGAGGACCTTGGTGCTCGAGTGGTAGATCAGGACGCCGTCCCCCGGCTCCATGTCGTCCCGCATGTAGTTCCGGGCCAGGTAGTTCCTCACGCCCCACCACTCGGTGGTGCCGTCGCGCTCGAGGTCCTCGATCGCGTACGTGTCGGGATCCGTCTTGACGAGCCAGTGGCCTCGGGACATGTGGGAGTGCCTCCTCGGGTGGGTTCGATCGCACGGTCGAGCGGGCGGACGATACCGTAGCGGATGCGCGGCGCCGCCGCGAGCCGGATCCGGCGGCACAGGAAGCTCGCCCGAACGTGGACGTCAGACCCGGTTGCCGACCCGCGGCGGCTCTCCGGACGCGGCCTCACCCTCGTCGAGCCGCCGGCCCGGCCCCTGCAGGCTGCGCGGCGGCTCGCGGCCGACCAGGTCCTCGGTGAAGGCCATGCGCTCCTCGAGCAGGCTCATGCGCTGATCGAGGCCGTCCAGCTGCTCCCGGAGCCCGTCCACCTTCCGTCGCTCCTCCTGACCTGCGAGCCGGTCCTTCGTGTAGGCGTCGATGAGGTCGGCCAGCCTCTTGCTCAGCGGCCGGAAGATGGCGACGCCGGCCACGGCGAGGATGGCGACGATGGGGATCAGCGCGTAGATGGCATTTTCCATGATCCGACTCGCTCGTTGAAGGAAGGTCGTCCGCGGTGCCGCTCATCTGTACGTGGGGGCGCCCGACGGGGTTTCCGCCCCCTCGCCGCCGGCGATCGTGCGGCCGGCGCCACCCTCCGTCCTCACCCGCCCACCCGCCGCCACACGGCCCGGCCCACGAAGCGGAGGCGGTCGGGCCACGAGAGGCGCCCGAACGTGGTCCGCACCACGCCGCGGGTGAAGAAGGTGGGCCGGGAGTAGTCGACGGCCACGTCCACGGCCACGGGCCGGCCCTCCGCCAGGCGGTCGGCCGCCGCGCGGACCGTCGCTTCGATCGCGTCGTCCGCCTCGAGGGCGAGGCACTCGACGCCCATCCCCTCGCACAGGGTGGCCAGGTCGTAGTCGGCGACGCGGCTCGCCTCCCGTCGGCCGAGGGCGACCTGCTGGAACTGGGCGATCTGGGCCAGCTCCCGGTCGCGGAGGACGAAGACGGCCACGGCCGCGCCCTCGCGGGCGGCGGTGAGGAGCTCCAGGCCGGTCATGAGGAACGCTCCGTCTCCGGCCAGGGCGACGACCGGGGCGCCGGGCCGGGCAAGGGAGGCGCCGATGGCCGCCGGCACGGAGTAGCCCATGCACGAGTAGTCGACGGGCGCCAGGAAGCGCCGGGGGGCGTCCAGCCGCAGCATCTCCACGGCCAGGAAGGTGCCGTTTCCGCTGTCGGTGGCGTACACGGCCTCCGGCCCGAGGACGAGCTGCAGGGCGTCGAGGAGGAGGCCCGGGCTCACGCCCCCTTCCCCGGTCGGCTCGAGCTGCTCGCGGCGGACCTCCGCGTGGCCCGCGCGGATCCGCTCGCGCAGCGCGTGGTCGGGGCCCGGCGCCGGCCCCACGCGCCGCAGGCGGTCGAGGAGCGCCTCGACGAACGCGCGGGCGTCGGCGGCCGCAGCCACCTTCGCGGGGAAGTTCCGGTCCAGGGCCTCCGGGTCGATGTCCACGTGGACGAGCGGTGCGGGCGGCTCGAAGCTCCAGCTCCCCGTGCCCACCTCCCTGAAGCGGCAGCCCAGGGCGAGCGTGGCGTCGCAGCCCGCCGCGACGTCGCGCACGAACGAGGGCGCGGTCCGGCCGAAGCCGGGCCACAGCCACAGCGGGTGCGACTCGGGGAAGACGCCCTTCCCCTGGAAGGTCGTGGAGACCGGGGCCTCCAGCCGCTCGGCCAGCCCTGGCAGCAGGTCGGCGGCCCCGGCCGCGCCCGCGCCGACGTAGAGCAGGGGGCGCTCGGCGCCGGACAGGATCTCGGCGGCGTGCGCGACGTCCCGTTCCGCCGGCGCGCGGGGGGCGGAGGCCGCGGGGCCGGCCGCGTCCGCCCGGCCGCCCCTCCGCTCCGCGTGCCACCCGAGCATGAGCTCGGCCGGGATCTCGAGGAGCACGGGTCCTGGCGCTCCGGCGCGGGCCAGCCGGCACGCGCGCCGGACGGCCCCGCCCACGTCCTCGTCCGGGCCGAGGCGGAGCGCCGCCTTCGTCACCGGCCCCGCGAGGGCCACCTGGTCCATCTCGTGGAGCTGGAAGGCCCGGTCGATGTCCGTCCGGATGCCGCACGCCAGGATGAGCATGGGGACGCCGTCGAGGAGGGCCTCGGCCACACCGGAGAGGGCGTGGGTGAGGCCCGCGCCCGGGACGAGAGCCAGGGCCGCCATGCGGCCGGAGGCGCGCCACGCCCCGTCCGCCATGAACGAGGCGCTCTGCTCATCGGTGACCAGCACCGGCCGGACGCTCTCCGACGCCCCCATCGCGTCCCATAGCTCCAGGTTGTGGGTGCCGGGGATCCCGGCCACGAGCTCGATCCCCTCGGCCTCGAGGGCCGCCACGACCTCCGCCGCGCCCCGGCGCTTCACGGGGACACCCGACCCGCCGCCATCTCGCCCAGGTCCTCGAGCACGGCCCCGGCGGTGCGGTCGGCCAGCGCCATGATCGTGAGGTACGGGTTGATCTCCACCGAGTCCGGGAACAGGCTGGCGTCGGCCACCCGCAGCCACGGCACGCCGTGCACGCGGCCCCGGGCGTCGGTCACCGAGTCGGCCGCGTCCCGTCCCATGCCGCAGCCGCCCATGAGGTGCGCGGCCGACACGGGCGTGCGGCCCGGCAGGAAGCGGCCGGGGTCGATCCGGCCGGCCAGCCGCGCCGCATCTCCCACCCAGTCGGCCTCGTCGCGCTCCAGGATCGGCGGCTCCGCGGTCGGGACGTGCACCCGCCGGGCGCCCGCCCCGAAGAAGATCCGCGTCGCGGCCCGCGCCCCGTCCGTGAGCGAGCGTACGACCTGGTCCGTGAACCGGTAGTGGACGACGGGCTCCCCGTCCCCGTCCACCGCGACCCGGTTCCCGGCGTCGGCCCGGTCGCAGGCGAGGACGAGGATCATCTGCAGCCGGGGGTAGGCGTCCATGAGCGCGGCGTTCTCCTCCCCGAATCCGGCCAGGCTCTTGGCGGTCACGAACGGGAAGTAGATGCACGTCTCGAGCACCCAGCCCTCCTCCTCGGCCCGGTCCACGTAGTAGCTCTTGGGGTGGCCGACGTCGTTGGTGATCGGACGGTCGTGCTCGCCGACCAGGATGTGGGCGGGGTGGCAGGTGAAGCCCTCGCCCAGCCGTGGAAGCTCGCGGCCGAAGCCCGAGCGGAGGAGGAGGGCCGGGGTCCCGACCGCGCCGGCCGCCACGACCACGATCCGGGCGCGGATCCTGTATCGGCCCGGCTCCCACGAGGAGGGGAGGCCCGGGGCGCCGGCGGGGGCCTCCGAGACGACGACGTCCAGGGCGCCGCCCCCTTCCTCGCCCGGCTCCACGCGCCGCGCCTCGGCCCGGGTCACGACCTCCACGCCGGCCGCCTCGGCCGCGGGGAGCTGCACCCGGTGGGTCCCCATCTTGGCCTGATTCGGGCACCCCAGGTTGCACAGGCTCGAGCCCAGGCAGCCCTTCACATTGACGGGGAACTGCCGGACCTCGTAGCCGGCCGCGCGCGCCCCCCGTACGAAGAGCCGGTTGTTCTCGTTGATCTCCGGTCCGTCGAGGAGGTGCACGTGGTTCTCGCGGGCGTAGCGCCGGGAGCGGGCCGCGACGTCGGCGTGGGTGAGGCCCGGGACGTCCCAGCCCTCGATGACCCGGCCGGGAGCGACCAGCGAGGTCCCCGTGTAGACGACGGTGGAGCCCCCGTAGGCTCGGGCGAAGGCGAGGGTCAGCGTCCCCTCCTCGTTCAGGAAGCCGCCGCCCTCGGCGTACAGGGTCCGGGCCATCTCGAGCTCGCGGCCGGTGAACTCGTCGTCCCGGAGCCGCGGCCCCCGCTCCAGGACCAGGACCCGCTTCCCGTCCCGGGCGAGCGGGGTCAGCGCCGCGGCCACCGTCCCGCCCCCGGCCCCGGAGCCCACCACCGCCACGTCGCACGAGACCTCCCTCACGGCGCGGCCTCCCCGCGCGGCACGGAGGGATCCGGAGCGGGCGGGACGGCGGGCGCAGGCTCATCTTGCCGGGGTCCCTTCTCGCGCCACCCCCCGAGCCTCGCGTCCCAGCCCGTGGCCGCGCCGCCCTCGGGCCTCCCGTACCAGCCCATGAGGACGAGCGTGCGGAGGCCCCAGAAGCCGCGCCGGAGGAGAAGGACGCGCGAGCGCTCGACGCCGGAGAGAAAGCGGCCGCGGCGCTCCCGCCCGAGCCCGCCGAACGTGCGCCCCCAGCGCAGGAGAGGGAGCCACCACAGCGCGCGGACCAGGAGCCGGAGCTGGCGGCGCATGCCCGGGGGGCGGTCGAGGAGCGCCCGCCCCACGATGGCCTCGACGTCCGACCACCCCTCCTCGGAGAGGTCGCGGCACCGCGGGAGGATGGTCTCCGCGAGCGCGCGGAAGGGACGGCGGACGGGGGCGAGGACCTGCTCCGGAGCGGTGGTCTCGGGCATGACAGCAACGTAGAGCGCGGGGCGCCGGGAGGCCAAGCGGCCCGGCGGCCGGGCGCTCGGGTTGCCGCGCGGCTCCGCGCCCCTACCTTTGCGGCTTTCGGAGAGCCCCTCGCACGCCGCCTTGTTGGGAGGACCCGAGGTGAACATCCGGATGTTCCAGGTCGATGCGTTCGCGGACCGCGTGTTCGCGGGGAATCCCGCGGCCGTGTGTCCCCTCGAGCGGTGGCCGGAGGACGGTCTCCTGCAGGCCATCGCCGCCGAGAACAACCTGTCCGAGACGGCCTTCCTCGTCCCGGACGGGGAGGACTTCGAGCTCCGGTGGTTCACGCCGGAGGCGGAGGTCGACCTGTGCGGCCACGCCACGCTGGCCTCGGCGCACGTGGTCCTGGGCCACATGGAGCCCTCGCGCGAGAGCGTCCGGTTCCGCACCCGGGAGCGGGGCGACCTGGTCGTCCGCCGCGGCGAGGAGGGGCGGCTGGTCATGGACTTCCCCGCGCTCCCTCCCGGGCCGGTGGAGGATCCCGGCGAGCGTGACGCGGTGAGGGCGGCCCTCGGGGCGCCCGAGGCCGAGGTGCTCGCCGCTCTCGACTACGTGGTCGTGCTGGACTCCGAGGAGGAGGTGCGGGGCCAGGAGCCGGACATGCGGGCCGTCTCGCGGCTGAAGCGGCGGGGCGTGGCCGTGAGCGCGCGGGGCGCCGGCGGCGTCGACTTCGTCTCGCGCTTCTTCGCGCCCAAGGTCGGAGTGCCGGAGGACCCGGTCACGGGCTCGGCGCACTGCGAGCTGGCCCCGCTGTGGGCCGCACGCCTGGGCCGCGGCTCCCTGAGGGGGATGCAGCTCTCCCGGCGGGGCGGGGAGGTGGCATGCGAGGTGGCCGGGGACCGGGTTCGGCTCGGCGGCCGGGCGGTCCTCTACCTGGAGGGCACGATCCGCGTCCCGGAGGGCGCCGGGACGCGGAGCTGAGGGGCGGCCCGTGCGCGTCTAGGCCGACGCCGCGCTCTCCACGAGGGCGTCCAGCTTCTCGGCGGGCACGGCCCCCACCTCCCGGGCCGCCTCCTCCCCGTCCCTGAAGAGGATCAGGGTCGGAATGCCCCGGATGCCGAACCTGGCGGCCACCTCTCCCCAGCGATCGGTGTCGAGCTTGACCACCAGGAGGCGGCCGGCGTGCCGCGCGGCCAGATCGTCCAGCACGGGCGCCATCATCTTGCAGGGCCCGCACCAGTCGGCGTAGAAGTCGACCAGGACCGGGACCTCCGCCGAGGCGACGGTCCGCTCCCAGTCGTCTCCCTCCAGCCGGAACGGGCGGTCCAGCAGGATGGGCCGGCCGCAGTCTCCACAGCGGGGACGGTCACCGGCCCGCGCGAGCGCCACGCGGTTCAAGGTCCTGCAGAAGCCACATCTTAGCGTCACGCCCCCGGTGGGGGATTCCCCGGCCGTTTTCTCGAAATCCTTCACCCGTGCCTCGGGGTCCGCGGTTTTTCGGGCGCGCCGAACCGTTCGTCGCCACCCCTCCCGCCGTGCTTGACATGGAGCCGACGATCCATACTGTACTCCGAATGCGCGATACAGTGCCGAACCGGCCATCCAGGCTTGGGTCCACGTGCCGCCGAGTCCTTCGGGGCTGCGAGCGGCTGGCCCCACATAGAAGCTCTGTACGCCACTCCGCCCCAGCAGCCCCACCCGGGTCGCGTCGACGCCGGTGGTCCGAACGACCCGGCGGAGCGCGTTCCATCGAATCTCAGACAGGGGAAGGCACGTGAGAATCAAGCTCGGTACGCTCGTAGCCTGCGTCCTGACGCTGGTCGCCACGGCGGCCCACGCCCAGGAGCGCACCATCCGGGGGACGGTCACCGATTCGGTCAGCACGCAGCCGGTGTCCAACCCGAACGTCGTGGTCAAGGGCACGCAGATCGGCGTGCTCGGCGAGGACGACGGGTCTTTCGCGCTCCAGGGCGTTCCCGCCGGCCCGGTCACGCTGGTGGTGTCCCGCATCGGGTACCGGTCCACGGAGGTCCGCGTCCCCGCCGGCCAGAACCGCGTCACGGTTCATCTCGTCACCGACTACCTTCACGTCGAGGAGCTGGTGGTCACGGGCCGGGCCACGTCGATCAGCCGGCAGAACGCGGCCAACGCCATTGCGGTCGTGAATACCCAGGAGGTGAACGAGACGCCCGCCCAGACGGTCGATCAGGCGCTCCAGGGCAAGGTCGCCGGAGCGCTCATCGAGTCGAACTCCGGCGCCCCGGGCGGCGGTCTCCAGGTCAAGCTGCGAGGCGTCTCGTCGATCAACGCGGACGCCTCCCCGCTGTACGTGGTGGATGGAACCCTCGTCTCCAACGACGTGATCCAGCCCGACGCCAACGTGATCACTCAGGCAGCGGGCACCGGAAGCGCGTCCAGCGACCAGGACAACGGCGTGAGCCGGATCGCCGACCTGAACCCGGAGGACATCGAGAGCATCCAGGTTCTCAAGGGCGCCTCGGCGGCCGCCATCTACGGTGCCAAGGCCTCCAACGGGGTCATCATCATCACGACCAAGCGGGGGCAGGCGGGCCGCCCCCGGGTCAGGCTCTCGGGCAACCTCGGCATGTACGCCACCTCGAACGAGCTCGGCAGCCGCCGCTTCACCTCCGCCGCGGAAGCGGCCACGGTGTTCGGGGCGCTCGGTGACTCGATATTCACCGCCAACAACGGCCAGTTCTTCGACAACGAGGCGGCGCTGACGGACGTCCGCAAGCCCTCGTGGCAGGGCTCCGGCAGCATCTCGGGCGGCGACGACCAGACCAAGTACTTCGGCTCCGCGATGTGGAGGAACGACCAGGGCATCATCGAGGGGACGGGCTACGAGAAGCAGTCGGCCCGGCTCAACCTGACGCGGGACCTGGGCGACCTGGCCACGGTGAACCTCAACACGGGCTACATCCATTCTCAGGCCAACCGGGGCCTCACGAACAACGACAACTCCTCGACCAGCTACTACATGGTCCTCACGGCGACCCCGAGCTTCCTCGACCTCCGGCCGACCACGGACAGCGATGGCAACCTCGTCTTCCCGACGAATCCTTTCGTCCCGGGCTCGAGCAACCCGCTGCAGACCGCGCATCTGCTGCAGAAGGGAGAGGACGTCAACCGGTTCATAGGCTCGGCCGACGTCACCCTCAATCCCGTTCGCGGCGATCGGAGCGACGTCAAGCTGGTCGGCAGGGCCGGGCTGGACTGGTTCGGCCAGGTGGACGACATCTTCTCGCCGCCCACTCTGTTCTATGAGCCCACCGACGGGCTGCGGGGGACCAAGGTCCTCAGCAAGGCGGAGAACCAGAACATCAACCTGGGCGCCAACGCCGTATGGACGTACAACAGCGAGGGCGGGGGCTTCACATCCACGCTCTCCCTGGGCGCACAGTTCTCTTCGCGCGATCTGCACGTCGACCGCACCATCTCCCAGAACCTGACGGGCGGGCTGAACAAGGTGGACGCCGGCACGCAGGTCGTGGTGAACCAGAGCCGGGTGAGGGTGCGGGACGCCGGATACTATCTCCAGGAGGAAGTGCAGCTGGGCGAGCGGCTCCGGCTCACGGGGGCGATCCGCGGAGACCAGAGCGGCGCGGCGGGCGATCCGAACCACGTCTTCTTCTATCCGAAGGCATCGGCTTCGTACGTGATTCCGGATGTCGCGGGCTGGCTGGACCGGGTGAAGCTCCGGGCCGCCTTCGGACAGACGGGGAACGAGCCCCAGTTCGGCCAGAAGTTCACCTCGCTCACGGGGACGAACAACATCCAGGGAGCGGCCGGGCTGTTCCCGTCCGACACGGTGGGCAACCCGGACATCAAGCCCGAGCGACAGTCGGAGTTCGAGGGCGGCGTGGACCTGACCGCTTTCGGCGGTCGGGCGACGCTCGAAGCCACCGCCTACGGTCAGTGGATCACCGACCTCATCCTCACGAGGCAGGTGGCGCCCTCCGTGGGCTTCAACTTCCAGCTCATCAACGGCGGCAAGCTCCGCAACCTGGGCGCCGAGGTGGCCCTCGGCCTCACGCCGGTGGCGAGCCAGGATCTGACGTGGGTGTCGCGCTTCAACTTCGGGCTCAACCGGAGCAAGGTTCTCGAGCTCCCGGTGCCGGCCTTCGATCGGGGCGGCTTCGGGGCCGGCCTCGGCGAGTTCCGGGTCGAGCAGGGTCAGTCGGCCACCCAGATCGTCGGGACGGCGGGTGGCAGCGAGACCGTGAAGCTGGGTGATTCCAGTCCCGACTTCACGCTTTCGTGGTCCAACCAGGTGAATTTCCTGAACGGGTTCCGGCTCTACGCCATGGCGGATTGGCGGCAAGGGTTCGACGTGATCAACCTCACGCAGCTCCTGCAGGACGGCGCGCTCCTCAGCCCCGACTACCTGCCGTCCGACCTGAGCAGCCTGCGGCCCGCCACGGAGTGCTTCCCGAACTGCTCCGGCGCGGAGCGGCTCGGCGTGCTCGTGGATCCCTCGGGCAACGTGATCACGGGACAGGGGTTGGCCCAGGGCTTCGCCCGTCCCTACGTGCAGGACGGCTCCTTCGTGAAGATCCGCGAGGTCTCTCTCTCTTACGATCTGCCGAGGTCCGCCGTGACCAGCCTGTTCGGCGGAGCCTTCAGGAGCGTTCGGCTGACGGCCAGCGGTCGGAATCTGGCCACCTTCACGCCGTATAGCGGACTGGATCCCGAGGTGAGCAACTTCGGGAACCAGCAGATCGGCCGGAGCATCGACGTGTCTCCCTATCCTCCGAGCCGGAGCTTCTGGTTCACCGTGGACCTGGGGCTGTGACGGTGGAGAAGCGGAGCCGGTCACGGAGCGCCTTCACGCGCGAACTCACAGGGGACTGGGGAGAGACCATGAAGACTGCGATGAACATACGGACGATAGTGGGGATCCTGGCCATCGGCCTCCTGGCCGGGGTCGCGGGGTGCAAGAGCCTCTCGGATCCCAACTTCAACGCCAGCGACCTGAACCAGTTGACGTCGAATCCCACCCGGGCGGCCGTCCTCGACGCGGTGCCCGGGCTGCTGATCGGACATCGTTCCTACCAGGACGGCCAGGTGGGCTACGTGTCGGAGCTCGGGATGCTCGGCCGCGAGTCGGTCGTCCTCGACATCGCCGACCCGCGGTGGGTGAGCGAGATGCTGAGCGCCTCGCTCAATCCCGGAGACGGGGCGTTCGGCGGCAACTTCTGGTTCCGCCCCTACCAGAACGTCAAGCTGGCCTCCACGATTCTCACCGCGATGGCCGGCCTCTCCGATGCACCCGACCAGGGCGGGATGTCACCGGCGGAGAAGGCGGCGACCACGGGCTTCGTCGAGACGATGCAGGCCCTGGACTTCCTGACGATCGTGAACACGCACGACACCAACTGCGGGTGTCCGATCGAGACCACCGATGACGTGAACACTCCGGCGCCGCAGGTGGACAAGGCGGCGGTGTTCGCCAAGATCGAGAGCCTGCTCGGGGACGCCATCCAGCAGCTCCGGAACGGGGGAGACAGCTTCCCGTTCTCGCTGTCCGATGGATTCACCGGCTTCGACACGCCGGAGACCCTCCTGAAGGCGGTGTACGCGATCAAGGCCCGCGTCGACGTCTACACGATGCAGTGGGACGTCGCGCTGAACGACCTGGACAGTTCCTTCGTGGACACGACCACGGCCACGGTCGATGGGCTCAGGGTCGGCATCTACGATGCCTACGGGTCCGGGTCGGGGGACAACACCAACGGGCTGTTCCAGCCGAACGACCCCAACATCAGGGGCCAGGACTCCCTGTTCAACGATGTCGAGACCCAGCCCAACGGCGACATGGACGCACGTGTGCTGCGGAAGACCACCACGATCGAGTCGCGTAAGTTCCAGGGAATCAGCTCGGGAATCGCGTTCACCATCTACAACTCCCTGACGACCCCCATCCCGATCATCCGGAACGAGGAGCTCATCCTCCTGCGTGCGGAGGCCAACATCCAGCAGGGCGATCTCGAGGCGGGGCGTGCCGACATCAACTTCGTGCGGCGGGTCTCGGGCGGCCTCGACCCGGTCGGGTCGTTCGCCGACCAGAGCGCGGCGATCGACCAGCTCCTCCAGGAGCGACGCTATTCGCTGCTGTTCGAAGGCGGCCATCGCTGGATCGACATGCGGCGGTACGACAGGCTGGACCAGATCGCGATCGATCCGAGCACCGCGATCGCGACGGCGTACCCGCTCCCGCTCGAGGAGACGGACGCGAGGAAGTAGGGCTCGATCCGGCGCGACTCGGCCGGCGGACGGCACGGGGCGACCTGGCCGGTCCGCACCGGTCGCGCACCTCGAGCGACGAAGGGCCGGGGGGATCCCCCCGGCCCTTCGGCGTTTCGGGTGGGTGCGGGTGTGTCATGCCCGGTGACGACAGCTGCCGACGAGTTCAGCCCCGAGATGGGCGGAGCTTGCCAGCCAGCGATGCAGCAAGTCTCGTAACGACAGAACCATCGGGCGAACGGTTCGAGCTCGGACAAGACGGTGCGGCCCGTCGCGGCGCGACCCAGGAGCCCCCGATCCGTCGCTGGGACAAGCCCCGCCGTCCGAGTCTCGTCGGCAGATGACTGTGGACATCCATCTCCCGATATCATCGCCGATGATGTCGCCTTGTTTTTCCGGAACTCGAACCGGAGACAGGAGTAGGGCTCCTTGTTGGAACAAGCTTTTTCTCGAATCGGAGGTCGCACACATGGTAGTTCGGCGATGCCTGCCCGTCGTGTGCCTGGCGGCTCTCGCTGCCTTCGTAGCGTGCCACGGTGCTCCGACTGGCTTCAGGACGCCCGGTGCCCGCGCATCTCTCTGCCTCACGTGCGTAGACGGTGGTGGCGGCGGTGGTGGCGGTGGTACCAGGACGCTGAACACGGATTCAACTCTATCCGTCAGCGTCACGGGGTACTCCCGGGTGACCACGGACTCGGCTGTATACACGGCCCAAGTCTCTGGCGCCAGCGGGCCGTTCTACTATTACTGGCTCTACAAGCCTTGTTTCCGTACATCCTCCAGCTCCGTCTCCTGCGTGGACGATTATACAGAGCTGGCAGAAGGCGCTGACAAGCGAAGTGTCGTCCTTCGATTCAAGCCGAACACGGCATGGATCAACGTGGATGTGCAATTGCGGCAAAACGATGGGTCGCCGTACTGGACTGGCGAAGGCTACAAGTTGGTCCTCGGACCGGGAGCGCTTTCGGACCAGGGGCCCCAGGCAACGTCCTCATGCGCCATCAACCAGCAGTTCTATCCATTTCAGCAGATGGACATGAGCTCTGGCGACACGACGGGGGTGGATTTCCGCTTGAAGCCCTGCTCATCGGATGTTGTAACGAACTGATCGAGCACGACGCGGCGTGGTCCTCCGTTGACGGACGAACGGTTCAGCATGGTCAAGACACGCCAGACCAGATAGGAATCGGCAACAGGGGACGTGCAGCAAGGGCCGGGGGGATCCCCCCCCGGCCCTTCGTCGTTTCGGGTGGGTGCGGCGTCGCGCCGGGCGGGCCGAGGGGGGCGTCCCGGGCGGTCGCCACCGGCGCGAGTCGAGGCCCCGCGCGCCTTCAGGCCTCCGCCGCGGTCTCCTCGAGCCACCGGTGGAGGAGGGAGTAGCCCCCGGCACGGTGCTCCTCGGCCAGCACGGCGGCGCCCTCCAGGTCGCCCGCTTCCAGGGCCGCCTCGATCCCCTCGTGCTCGCGCAGCGCGTGGGCCAGGTCGCCGGTGGCGTTGGCCACCGCGTACTCCGACTCGTAGAGGAGGTAGCGCTGCAGGCGGCTCCACACGAGCTGCAGGGCTTCGTGCAGCGGCCCGTTGTCGACGTCCCCCATGAGCGTCTCGTGCCAGCGCAGGCCCAGACGGGCCATGCGGGCGGGCTCCCCTTTCGCGTCCCGGAGCTGGCGGTCCAGGGCCCGCAGGCGCTCGATCCGGTCCTGGGGGACCCGGTCCACGATCCGCAGGCCGTAGGCCTCCAGCGCCCCGGCCACCTCGTACAGGTCCAGGGCTTCCTGTGGATCGAGCGGCCACACGTAGAAGCCGTGTCCCTGCCGGGAGCCCACCAGCCCGTCGTGCTCCAGTCGGAGGAGGGCCTCCCGCAGGGGCGTGCGGCTCACGCCCAGCTGCTCGGCCAGCTCCGACTCGTTGATGTCCTCGCCGGGAGCGAGCTCGCCCGTCAGGACCCGCTTCTTCAGGATACGGCGCACCTCGTCGCGGAGGGGCTCCGGTCGGCTGAGGAAGGACACCAGGGCAGCCTCCTGTTTCGACGCATCTAACGGCACCGCCCCACCATAGGAAGTCCGTCCGCTCACCACAAGACGGCGCCTCACACCGCCACGAGTGCGGCGGACAGGAAGGCGGCGGCGGTTCGCTCGGCCCAGAAGCCGGGGGTCCAGGGCGCGGCTCCCTCCACGAACCCCACGTGGCCGCCCCGCGGCGTGAGGACGGACGAGATCCAGGGGTTGGCGGCCAGGGCCGCCTTCGGCACCGCCGCCTCGGGCAGGAAGGGATCGTCGAGCGCGTGGAGGACGAGGGTCGGCGTGCGGATCCTGTCGAGGGCGGTCCCGGCGCCGGCGGACCGGTAGTAGTCCTCGGCGCCGTCGAATCCGTGGATCGGGGCGGTCACCCCCTCGTCGAACTCCCGAAGCGTCCGTGCCCTGCGCGCCGCGTCCAGCGGGAGCTCGATGCCCCGCTCCCGTGCCTTGCGTGCCACGGCCGTCCGCAGCGTCCTCAGGAAGGAGGCGCCGTACAGTCGTCCGGGGAGCGCCTCGAGCCGCCGCGCCCCGGCGGCCAGGTCGAAGGGCACCGAGACGGCCACGGCCGCGGCCACGTGCCGGCGGGCCGCCTCGCCCCCCTCTTCCAGGAGGCGGAGGAGGACCGAGCCCCCCAGCGAGAAGCCGGCCACCCCCACGGTCCGTCCGCCCCTCAAGGCGACCAGGCGCTCGAGGACGAGCTCCGGGTCCCCCGTCGCGCCCGCGTGATAGAAGCGCCGCGTCCGGTTGGGCTCTCCCGAGCACGAGCGGAAGTTGAGGGCCGCACCGCGCAGGCCCAGGCGGCGGAGCTCGAGCAGGAGCTGGCGGACGTAGCCGGAAGCCGAGGAGCCGCCCAACCCGTGGAGGACGAGGACGTCCGGGGGGCCCGGACCCGGATCGACGTCCAGGTCCAGAAAGTCCCCATCGGGCGTCTCGAGCCGCACGCGGTGCAGGCCCGGCGATCGCGGCCTCCGCAGGACGGCGCCGGCCAACGTCTGGAGGTGGGGGTCGGGGAGCCACGGCGCCGGCCGGAAGGGCGCCGGGACGAAGGGCGGGACCGCCGGGCCTCGGGGGGAGGCGCCGGCGGCCCGCCCCCCGGTCAGTGGGTGGCCTGGTAGGCCGGCCCGTGCTCCCAGTCCTGGGCGCTCGAGATGTTCGGCATCCCCCAATCGGCCCCGTCCCATCCGGCGAATCCGTCCATGCGGAAGATCCACAGGCCGCTGTTCGAGTCGCTGAGGACGATGAGGCCGTCCTGGTTGCGGACGTCGATCCCGAACGCGCCCTGCATCACGCTGGTGCCGTGCTTCGGCAGGATCTGCCACCCGCCGTACCCGTCGGCGTGCTTGCACCCGCACGTGTAGTACCAGCCCACCGTCTTCGGGTGCTCGGGGTCGTACATCGAGAAGACCTGGAGGCCGTCCTCGTAGCCCGACACGAACACGTAGGGCCAGCGCACCTCGTGGTTGTGGGCCAGGTCGCGCCAGTCGGCCGTCCACGCGCTGATCGGGTGGTTGATCGTGGACACCTCACCGTTCAGGCCGGGCTTCAGGTCGAAGAGCCGCAGCGGCGCGTACTGGTACTCGGTCTCGGTGACCGCGTACCGGCCGTTCGGGTCGGGCGTGAAGGTGTGGCCCCACGTGACGCCCGCCACGCCCTGGATGGACGTGAGGAGCTGCGGGCTCGACGGGTTCGTCACATCGTAGACGAAGTAGCCGCCGCCGCCCGCACCGTAGAACCTGTCCTTCTGCGTGGCCGGGTCGTAGGCGACGTAGAAGTCGTGGTAGAAGGCGCGCTGCGCCTGTCCCACCGGGTCGGGGATCTTCCCGACGAGAGCCTGGTCCGGATGGCCGTCCACGACCCTGGCCAGGTCGTAGATGTTGGCGTGGTCGCCCGAGACCGTCGTGAACAGCAGCGCCCGCCCGTCCGAGTGCTTGTAGGCGAAGATGTTGTGGAAGCCGCCGGGCTCGTCCGGGTTCCGGATCCTGGCGACCACCTTGACCTTGCTCGGGTCGGGGAGGCCGGTGACGTCCAGGACCACCGCCCCCAGGTCCGCGTCCGGCGTGCCCTGCTGGAACTGGAAGGACTGCACGTAATACGTGTGCCCGCTCAGCCGGAAGTACTTGCCGTCCATGCCGCCCGAGCCCTGGTGGAGCGACGGGTTGTCGATGCGGTAGCGGTAGATCACCCGGGCGTGCGCCGGATCGCTGACGTCCACGATGTCGGTGCCCGCGCCGCCCGGCGAGCTGTTCATCTTGGACACGTAGACGTAGGGCCTGGCCGGGTCCTGCTCCATCTCGATGTCGGCCACGGCGAAGTAGCCGCCCAGCGGCACGTGGCTCAGCATGTGGATGTTGGGGCTTCCACCCACCTTGGGCCCGTCCTGCAGGCCCATGTCCGGATGGGCGTCCTGGGCCAGCGCGGCGCGCGGGGCTCCCGCCACCAGCGCCACGGCGGCCAGCGTGGCCACGGTTCGGAGCGCTCGTCTCATGATTCAGCCTCTCGTTCCTGGTGGAAGATCCGGCGCCGCCTCGTGTGGGCGCGCGCCTGTTTCGGCCTCCCGGCGCCGCGACGGCGTCAGGGCCCGACGGTGAAGGTCATCTTCATACCCGTCTCCAGGTGCTCGGCGATGTGGCAGTGCGCCAGCCACGTGCCCGGATTGGACGCATCCATGAGGATGACGACCGTGCTCCCGACCGGGACGAGGACCGTGTCCTTCCAGGCCAGGTCGTCGGAAGGCACCCCGTCGCGGGACAGCACGAGGAAGCGCTGGCCGTGGAAGTGGATCGGGTGGTTCATCGGGTGCATGGACGTCGGGTCGTTGTGGATGCTGATCTTCACGACCGAGCCGGTCTCGAAGTGCCAGGCGATGTCCATGTTCTCCCGGCCGGTGTCCGGGTCGCGCAGGATCCAGCGCGCCTCGTGGCCGGTCGAGATCCAGTTCATCCTGGGCATGCCGTCATTCCACTCGACGGGCGGGTAGTACATCGTGTCCGACGCCATGAGGGTCTGCACCCGGCCCGGCAGGCCCTGGATGTTGACCAGGAGCTCGAGCCGCTTGTCCACCGGCTCGTCGAAGTACTTCCGGTAGCTCTCGATGTCCGCCTTCACCGAGTCGCGGGCGTGGAGGGCGCCGAACGTGCCGGCGTGGTCCTCGTCCGTGGGCTGCTCGGTCACGCGGACCGTGCCCAGGGTGTCGACCTCGGGAAAGAACGTCCCCTTCACGTGGTTGATCGCCTGGACCCGGTTCAGGATCGGGTAGGTGCCGGCCGAGTCCCAGCGCACCTCGGCCACGTACCTCTGGGCCACCGCGATCGGGATGCTCTCGACCCACGCCTCCTGCTCGAAGGGCCCGATGTCGGCGCCCACGAGCTTCGTCTTCCCGCCCTCGAAGACGACGTTGTAGGTCCGCGTGGGCGACGCGTCGGTCAGGTAGAAGCGCACCACGTCCCCCCGGTGGACCTCCAGCCTGTAGTCGGGCTCGCCGTTCACGAGAAACAGGTTCCCGAACCGGCCCATGATCGCGAAGTCCGCCGTCTCCTTCCCGAAGGGGAAGAGGCCGTGCTCGTCGAGCAGGAGATCGCTGAGGATGAGCGGCGCCTCCCGGTTGACCGGGTCGTTGAAGCCGTAGATGGGCGAGTCGACGATCTCGTTTCCGTAGAGGCCGGCGTCGATCTCGATGTCCCCCCGGACGTGGGGGTGGTACCAGTAGACGCCGGCGTCCGGGAAGTGCACGTGGTAGACGAAGTCGCCGCCCGGGGGCACGGGGTCCTGCGTGACGCCCGGGACGCCGTCGTAGCGGTTGTCGATCCTGAGGCCGTGCCAGTGGACGGTCGAGGGGAGGTCCAGCCGGTTGTGGAAGCGGACGATGATCGTGGCGCCACGCTTCACCCGGATGAGCGGGCCGGGATACTGCCGGTTGAAGGCGTACATGATGACCGTCTTGCCCCGGAGCTCCCGCCGGACGAGTCCGGCGGTGAGGTCCAGCGTGTCCCCGTCCGAGAGCCGGAGGACCCGGTTCGGCTTCGCCTCCGGGAGGGTGGAAGGATCGACGCCCTCGCCGGGGAGCCACGGAGTGACCGACGGTCGCTCGCTCTCGAGCCCCAGCCGCATGTTCATCCCGTGCTGCATGGGCGGCGGTCGATTCACGGCCTCCGCCGTGTCCCTGCCGGCCGGCCGGTCCTGCGCCCGGAGCGGGCCGGGCGGGGCCGCGAGCGCCACGAGGATGGCGGCGAGCGCGAGAGCCAGCGAGCTCCCGGCGGACGGCACCTCGGCTGTGGGATGGCTCGTCAGCAAGGCGGCATGCCACCGTTCAGGAGCGGCTCGGTGAGCATGTTCTTCATCTGTCCGCTGGGCGAGAGCCCCTGCAGGAGGATGGGGCCGGACTTCTCGGTGACGTCCGCCGAGGGCTCGGCGGTCACGAACACCAGGAACTTCTCGTAGGCCAGCTCCCCCGAGGCGGTGCCGTCGGACCCGACCGCGCCCAGCTTCCGGACGGAGCCGAGGTCCGCGGGGGCGGCCCACGCCACGTAGGCCGAGTAGCTCCCCAGGCTCGAGGGATCGGGGAGTCCGCGCACCTGCACCTGGACGGCGAAGCGGTGGTGTCCGTCGGCCGTCACCGACGCGCCGAAGAGCGTGGAGGCGGGGCGGAGGAGGGCGGTGCCCCCCGCGCCGCCGACCCTGCCCGTGGGCTTGAGGTCGATACGGTAGAGCGGCGGCCGGGCCGCCGCGGCGCAGGCGGCCGCGACGGGCCGACGATGCGGAACCACGGGCGCCCGGCCGGCTCCGGCGGAGGCCGCGACCAGCTGCGCGAGGAGGGCGATGACGGGCGCGACTCGGGTCGGAATCACCGCGGCGCGGACGCAGGGTCGGCGAGAGGCTTCGTCATATCGTATACCGGGACGAACGCGGATCGATTGTACACAGGATGCCAGCCTATCCGACCCGCGGCCGGGGGGCAAGGTCGCCGATGGCCCGGCCAGCGTCCGTGCGGGCCGCGGCGCCGGCCGGGGTCCCCCGCCGCCGCGGGCGCCGCCCGTCACGCCCCTCGCCTACATCCTGAACACGTAGCTCAGCTTCACGAAGAAGACGTCGGCCGTCCGGTCCAGCCCGGCCACCTGGAAGCGCCGGTCACCCCGGAGGTCGGTCCCGTACCCGACGAACAGGGCGGTGCCGGGGCTCGGCTGGATCGCGAGCAGCGCGTCGGTGTGGAAGCGGCCGCTGCGCAGCTGGACCGTGCGGCGATAGGTCCCGGTGTCGGGGTCGCGCAGGAGGATCGGATCGCCGGTGCGGGTGTCGTCCCGCAGGGCGTCCTGGAAGTTCGAGTCGTACTCGCCGATGAGCCGCAGGTAGAGCGCGCGGGTGACCTGGTAGGTCAGCTTGAGGCGCGGCAGGTCGCGGATGGCCACGTTCGAGCGGTCGCTGAACCGCAGGTACTGCTGGCGCGAGTAGGTGACTCCGAAATGGAGTCGGTCGGTCGGCTTCCAGTTCATCGAGGCGTTCGCGATGACGATGTACGCCGGCGCCCACTCGAAGAAGTTCTCGTCCCGGCCCAGGATGAGCGTGAGGCCGGCGTCGAAGTGGTCGAACCGGGGCGTGGCCATCCGGAGGACGACGTCCAGGTTGGGGATGGAGGGCGTGCCGGTGAAGGGGACCGTGTCGGTCCCGGCCGGGGTCGTCCTCTCGATCGCGTAGTCGCTGTACAGATAGGGCGGATAGAAGAAGCGCTCGAACAGAACCGAAGCGCCGGTCCTCCACCCGCTCCGGAAGGCGAGGTCGGCGTTGAGGTGGAGCTTGAGCGACTCGGGCCCGCGGCCACCGAACAGATCGTCGTACAGCCAGTCCCCGTACAGGACCACGCTGGTGGTGGCGCTCTCGAGCGGGGAGGAGGGCGAGCCGAACAGCGTGAGCCTCGGGCTGGCGGACGCCTGGGCGACGCCGGTCCGGCTCAGGAAGCCCGCGTCGGTCACGAAGTCGGGGCTGATGGCCCGGAAGCTGGCCGTGGCCCCGAACGAGCGGCCCGAGCGCTCGAGCGAGACGTCCCACAGCGGCCCCCACCGGGGGCTCCCGCCGTCCTTCGTCACCGAGCCCCCGGCCTGGGCGGAGAGCACGTAGGCGTCCCCGAGGACGAGCCGCGTGTCGGCGGCGGCCACGTGGTTGTAGTCGCTCCCGTGGACGCGGTCGGTGTACAGGAGGCCCACGGTCGACTCCGACCCGACGTCCGCCTGCGCCCGGAGGATGTTGAAGATCGAGCGGTGGAGGTCCCCGGGCGAGGGGCGGTTCAGCGCGCTAAGGAACCCGGTCGAGAGGCCGGACACGCTACCGCTCAGCTTGGTGGCCACCAGGGGATCGTCGATCCGCCGGGTGTACACCAGCTGATTGGGCGCCGAGAAGCGCTCGCTCCCCTCCAGGAAGAACGGCCGCTTCTCGGGAAAGAACAGCGCCTGGCGCGGGTCGAACGAGAGCTGGCCCGCGTCCGCCTCCACCTGCGAGAAGTCGGGGTTGTAGGTGGCGTTCAGGCTGAGGTCCGACGTGACGCCGTAGCGCAGGTTGAGGCCGATGTCGGGCGAGGGGTCCCCGTAGCTCCAGCCGTCCGGAGCCGGAGCGCCCTGCATGCGGGCCGTGGCCACGGGGTTCACGTCCAGCGTGGAGCCCCGGCGCAGCCCGGAGAGGCCGGTCAGGGTGCCCCCCTGGGCCAGGAAGGAGGTCTCGCCCTGGTGGACGGGCGCCCACGTGAGCTCGCGGCCGGAGTGGGGCACGCGGCGGACCACGTTGAGTCCCCAGTCCCGCTCGTCGGAGGAGAAGCGGAGGCTCGAGAACGGGATGCGGATCTCCACCACGTACCCGCCGGGCACGAGACGTCCCCGGGACTCGTACTGGAAGTCGGGCGTGAGGTCGGCCGGCTCGGCGCTCCGGTCCGCGTCGAACAGCCCGGCCTTCCCCTCCGTGCCCTCGACCCGGATCCCGTCCTCCTGCACGCCGAAGGCGTTCACCCCGAAGACGTAGGCCCTGCGCGAGGCGTGCTCGGTGTCGATGAGGAGGCGGACCCGGTCGTCGGTGCCGATCCGGTCCCGGGCCGACATGCTGGCCCCGACCGGACCGTGCACCTCGAAGGCCTCGATCCCCACGTGGAGCGCCTCTTCCGAGTACCACACGAGGACGCGCGTCGAGTCCTCGGCCGGCGGCCCGTCCTGCGGGAGATAGCGCGTGAAGCCCGTGAGCACGGCCGCCCGGCTCCAGACCGGCTCGTCGAGCCGGCCGTCCACCCGGCTCTCGAGGCCGAGCCGCGGGATCCGGACGTCCGTCCGGCCCCGGTCCCCGCGGTAGACGGGTCCGGTCGTGTCGGCGTGGGAGGGCCGCGGCGCGTCCACGGCCAGCGCGGGACGGGAGCCGGCGGCCCCGAGGACGAGGACGGCCAGGATCGCGGGGAGCGGGTGGCTTCGGAGGGTCATAGTGCGCTCGTCGTCTTCGAATCCGGGCGCTCGAGTCGGCCGGGCTTCTCTCCGGGGTGGCCGGTCCCGTGCAGGCCTCCCGCCTGCGGTCCGGGAGGATAGCCGCCGCGGCGGCGGTCCGACACCCGGCGCACGGATGCTGCATCCCCCGGGTCCCGACCCAGGTCGATGCATCCCCGACTCGAGGAGGAGCCGCATGGCGTCGTGCCCGTTCGACCCGGCCCTCGCCCGACCGTGAGCGCCCCGGAGCTGGCGCACGAGCTGGTCGAGCCCGAGGGAGGCGGGGCGGAGGACCTGCGGTGGACCTACTTCCTCCACGGCATCTTCGGAGCCGGGCGCAACTGGCGATCGATGGCCCGCCGCTGGGTGGACGCGGGCCCGGCGAGGGCCGGCGTCCTGGCCGACCTCCGGCTGCACGGGGACTCGACCGGGTTCGAGCCTCCGCACACGATCGAGGCGTGCGGGGGGGACGTCGAGGACCTGTTCGCCGCCACCGGCCGCCGGCCCTTCGGCCTCCTGGGCCATTCCTTCGGCGGGAAGGTGGCCCTGCAGGTGGCGGCTGGGGCCCCGGACGGGCTCTCGGTCGTGTGGATCGTCGACTCCACCCCCGAGGTGCGCGAGCCGGAGGGCGACGCGGTCCGGATGCTCGGGACGCTCCGGGCCGAGCCGGGCCCGTTCGGAAGTCGCGGCGAGGCGGAGGCGGCCATCCGGCGCCACGGCTTTCCGGCCTTCGTGGCGCGCTGGATGACGACCAACCTGGTGGACGAGGACGGGGCGCAGGTGTGGCGGTTCGACCTGGACGGGCTCGCCGCGCTCCTCGAGGACTTCTTCCGCGCGGACCTGTGGCCGGTGGTCGAGGATCCGCCCTCCGGTGTCGAGCTCCACTTCCTCAGGGCCTCCGAGTCCGGGGTCCTCCCCGAGGCCGCCTGCGAGCGCATCGAGGCGGCGGGGCGGGACACCGGCCGGGTCCACCTCCATCGGGTCGAGGGCGGGCACTGGCTCCACGTCGCCGCTCCCGACGAGGTGCTGGCCATCCTGGACGCCACCACTCCGGACTGACGGGACGGCGGCCCCGTGAAACGGACGGGCACCGCCCCCGTTCCGGACTGGCACATCCGCCGGCGGGCACAAAAGTTGACCGTGAGGGATTGAGACGGGGAAGACACCCAACCCGCGCCCGGGAGGTCCCATGCTCGCCACCGAAGACACCGTTCGTCACCGGCCCGGAGCCGTCCTCCGCGCCCTGGCTTTCACCGGCGTACTGGCGGGCGTGGTGGCGGCGGGCCCCGCCGGCTGCGCCACGGGAGGCGCGGGCGCCGGACAGGACCAGGTCCGGCGGCAGGAGGCCCCGGTCACGCTCTTCGTCAAGAACTACAACTGGTCCACCGTCCACGTGTACGTCATAGCGTCGGGGCAGACGGTGTCCATGGGGCAGCTCAGCAGCATGGACACGGCCACCTACACGCTCCCGCCATCTGTCCTGGGCGGCGCCCGCCAGATTCGCCTGCTCGCCGATCCGGTCGGCTCGAGGACGGCCTTCATGTCGGAGCCGGTGCTCATCGAGGCGGGCGACCGGGTGGAGTGGACCATCCAGGACCACCTGTCGCAGTCCAGCGTCATGGTGAGGTAGTGAGCCGTACGGAGCGACGACCCGGGAGGGAGAGAGGATGAGCGAGCCGTTCTACGTGTCCAGGAGCTCCGTGCGCAAGGTCGAGGGCGTCCATCGCCGGGCCACGCTCGGCACCGGCCACACCTTCGACATGGGCGTGCACGGGCCGATCAAGGACCACTTCGGGATCGAGGCGGAGGACCTCCCGCTCCCGGTCGACTTCCTGGTGGCCACGGCCGGCGGGTGAATGCTCGGGACTCTCAACGGCGCACTGGAGGTGCGCGAGGTCACGCTGGATCCCGAGGACATGGTCGCGGAGGTCGAGGGCGTCAACGAAGTGCGCGACGGCCTCCCGGTCCTCACGGAGATCCGCATCCACTACCGGCTCCGGATCCCCGGCGGGAGCCGGGAGCGGGTCGAGCGGGCGCTGGAGCGCCATCAGACGAAGTGTCCGACCGCGCGGAGCCTCGAAGGGGCCGTCCGGGTGAGCTGGACGGCCGACATCGAGGAGGTGTGACGGCGCCGGCGCCCGCGGCATCCCCGGGTCGGGCTCTACCGACCCGAAGACCCCCCCGCATCGGCGCTCGTCGCCGCCGAGTCCGCCGCGGCCGAGTCCGCCGCGGCCGAGTCCGCCGCCCCCGCGCCGGTGCGGCCGTTCACCGAGACCATCTCCACGTCGAAGATGAGCGTGGCGTTCGGCGGGATGACGCCGCCGGCGCCCCTGGAGCCGTAGGCCAGATCGGAGGGGATGACCAGGCGTCGCTCTCCGCCCGGCTTCATGCCCTGTAGACCCTCGTCCCAGCCCGGGATCACCATCCCCGTGCCGAGGACGAACTGGAAGGGCTGGTTGCGGTCGTAGCTGCTGTCGAACTTGGTGCCGTCGGTGAGGCAGCCCGTGTAGTGCACGCTGACCGTGTCGCCGGGAGCCGCTGCCGGGCCGCTCCCCTCCGCGAAGTCCCGGTAGCGGAGGCCGTCCGCCAGCGTCTCCATCGAGGTCGAATCGAACTTCGCGGCCGCGGCGCAGGTCCCGAAGTCGTCCGTCCCGGGCGAGGCGGCGGCTTCCTTGCCGCCCCCCCCGCCACAGGCGGCGGCCAGCGCGACCGCCGCAGCGGCGGCCAGGGCCAGGGACGGCGTCCGGGAGCGACCGACGTCGCGCGGATTCTCGGGCTCGGATCGGATCATGTCGACCTCTCTCCTCCTGTAGGGCTCGCGACGGGGGCGAGGTGCTCGTCGTGGATTTTCACGCTCTTGACGTTGACGAACTCGCGAATCCCGTGGCGGCCCAGCTCCCGGCCGTGGCCGGAGTCTTTCACGCCGCCGAACGGAAGCCGGGGGTCGGACGCGGTCATCCCGTCGATCGCGATGCCTCCGGCCTCGAGCCCGTCGACGAACAACCTGCGCTCGTCGGGGTCGCGCGTCCACGCCGCGGCGCCGAGCCCGTACTCCGTGTCGTTGGCCAGAGCGAGCGCGGCCCGCGCGTCGGGCACCCGGAACAGGCACGCCACCGGCCCGAACAGCTCCTCCCGGCGTGCCGGCGCGTCGTCCGGTATGCCCTCGAGGACGGTCGGCTCGTAGAACCACCCGTCCCGGTCGGGAACCCCTCCTCCCAGGAGAACGCGGGCGCCGGCCTCGACGGTCTCGCGGACCTGCCGGTCCAGCTCGTCGCGGAGGTCCTCCCGGGCCAGCGGCCCGACGTCCGTCTCCTCTTCGAGAGGGTCTCCCACGGTGAGCGACCCGATCCTCTCGACCAGGCCATCCCGGAAGTCCTCGTAGGCCTCGTCGGCCACGATGAACCGCTTGGCGGCGATGCACGACTGCCCGTTGTTCTGCATGCGGGCGTCGACGGCCGTCTCCAGCGCATCATCCAGGTCCGCGCTCGGCATGACGATGAAGGGGTCGCTCCCGCCCAGCTCGAGGACCACCTTCTTCAGGTGCCGCCCCGCCTCCGCGGCGACGGCCCGTCCTGCCCGGACGCTCCCGGTGACGGTGGCGGCCCGCACCCGACGGTCCCCCAGGATCCCGGGCACGGCGTCGGTGTCCACGAACAGGTTCTGGAAGGCCCCTCCGGGGAAGCCGGCGCGCCGGAAAATCCCCTCGATGGCGAGCGCGCACTGGGGGACGTTGGGCGCGTGCTTGAGGAGCCCGACGTTCCCCGCCATGAGCGAGGGTGCCGCGAAGCGGAAGACCTGCCAGAAGGGGAAGTTCCACGGCATGATGGCCAGGACGGGCCCGAGCGGCTGGTAGCGCACGAAGCTGCGCGGGACGTCCGTCTCGACTTCCTCGTCGGCCAGGTAGTCGGCTCCGTGCTCGGCGTAGTGTCGGCATAGCCACGCGCACTTCTCCGCCTCGGCCACGGCCTGCCCGATCGGCTTCCCCATCTCGAGCGTCATCAGGCGTCCGAAGGACCGGGCGCCCTCCTCCAGGAGGTCGGCCGCCCGTCGGAGGCGCTCGGCCCTCTCCCCGTACGGGGTGCCGCGCTCCGCCCGGAAGGTGTCCCGGGCCCGCGCCACACGCTCCTCCAGGGCCTGGCCGGAGATCGTCTCGAAGCGCTCCAGCCGCTCGCCGGTCGTCGGGTTGATGCTGTCGAAAGCCATGGCTCCTCCCGGTGCCCGGTCACGTCGTTCCGCAGGAGCGCGGGCGCACGATGCGTTCCACGGGAGGGCGCCACGCGCTGAGTGCGATGAGGCCGGTAGCTCGGTAGGATGGAAGCGCGATCGAGATCGTGTCCCGCCCATTCCGGGACACGACGCGCTCGACTCTCACACGGCGAGGAGATCCACCGTCGACCCGAACGCTACGCCTCACACGTCAACGCTGCTCGAGGCCCTGGCCCGACGCCGAAGGCGAGCGGGGGTCCGCGAGACGCTCCTCGTGTGTCGCCACCATGGGGAAGGCCGTGAGCTTCTCCGTTCGCTGGCGCTCCGCTATGGAGGCTGGATCGGAATCGAGGTGACGACGCCCCTCGGCGTGGCCGATGCCGTCGCGAGCGGGCGGATGGCGGAAATGGGGCTGGTAGCGGCGGACGACTTCGACGAGCACGCCCTCCTCGAGGCATCGCTCGCTGCGGCGCTGGCCTCGGTGAGGGACCTGCCGTACCGGGACCTCGCGGAGCGTCCGGGCTTCCGGACGGCCCTCCATGGCACCGTGAAGGCCCTGCGACTGGCCGGGATCGCTGCCGATTCCGTACGGTCGGCACGGCTGGAGGACGGTGCGCGCGGTCGTCTTCTGTGGGAGGTCCTCGGACGTTACGAGGAAGGGCTCGAGGCGGCAGGACTCGCCGATGAAGCGGCACGGCTGGCGCTCGCCGGCGAGATGCTCGATCGGCACGCGGCACTTCCTGCTGAGGAGGTGCTCCTCCTGCCCGGACACGGACGGCGCGGCCTGCGAGGTCGGCTGCTGGAGCTTCTCTTGGACGGCGGCGCAAGCGTCCTGGAATCGGATCCCGTGGTCGGGCTGAGGTGCCCCACGTCGGTCATGATGGGGCCGGCGTCGGAGGCCGTGAGCCGACTGGCCTTCTTGCACGAACCGAAACGCGCGGCGGCGGCTGCCGAGCCCGAGGTGACGCTCTTCGCCGCCGCGAACCCCGACGAGGAGCTGCGGGAAGTGCTGCGTCGAGTCCGGGCGGCCGGAGACCGCTGGGACCAGGTGGAAATCGTCGCGACGGACCCGGTGTCGTACGGAAGTGCGCTGGATGCCCTCGCCACGCGCTTGGGTATCCCCGCGACGTACGCCGTGGGCCTGCCGGTGGGGCGCACCCGGCAGGGTCAGGCCGTGCTCGCCTATCTCCGGTGGATCGAGTCGGACTTCCCGGCGGACGTCCCGTGGGCTCTCCTGCGGGCAGAGACTCTCACGGCCACCGCCTCCGAGACGGACGAACCACCGGGGGGCGGGCGTCTTGCGCGGCGGCTTCGTGCGCTCCGGATAGGCTGGGGGAGGGACCGATACGAATCAGCGATCGAGGGCGCCCTCCGTCACCTCGACGAGACCCCGGCGGCCGGGCGGGTCGCTGCGGACGACGAGGACGACAGGGATCCCGAGGAGATTGGACGGGACCAATCGGACGCGAGGAGCGAACTCGTGCATCTTCGGGCGCTCCTCGTGCCGCTGCTTCGGGCGACGCCCCCCACGCCCGATCGAACGGGCCGTGGTGGAACGCCCGTCTCAGCCGCCGATGTGGCGCGGGGGGCGCTCGCCTTTCTCGAACACGTCTACCTGCCGGAGCCCACGGGCCCCGGCGCCACCGAGCACGAAGCCCGTGAGCGACTCGTCGCGATACTGGACCGGATTCGGGACACACAGGACATGCCCACCAGCTTCGCGATGGCGGTGACGGCCGTTCGCGATTGGCTGGAGGACGTGCGCGTCCCGTCGCCCGGCTCGCCGGGTCCTCGGCCGTGGAGCTCCTCGGAAGGAAAGCTCCACCTGACGGACGTGGAGCACGGAGGTCTGTCGGGGCGTCCGGTGACCTTCGTCGTCGGTCTGGACGCCGGACGCTTTCCGGGTTCCGGACTGCAGGACTCGATTCTTCCCGACGAGGACCGGCAGCGTCTCGGCGGCGAGGTCCTGCCCACCGCTCGGGCCGGGCTGGACGAGCGCCGCTATCGGTTCGCGGTCATGCTGGCGGGGCTTCGGGGACGGGTGACGCTGAGCTACAGCGCGTGGGAATCGGCCGAGGGCCGCACCATCGCGCCGGCTTCGGTCATGCTCCAGGCGGCCCGGATCCAGCAGGGCGACGCGAGCCTGGACTACCGGGGCATGCACCGGGTCCTGGGCGCTCCGGCCTCTCCGGTCCCGCGGAGCGGCGGCCTCCTGGACGATGCCGACGTGTGGCTCGACGCGCTCGCGTCCGACGGATCGCTCAGAGCCGGACGGAAGACCGTGCTGGAGGCCTATCCCGCCCTCGCGGCGGGACTCGAGGCCGATCGCCGGCGCGAGTCCGCCGGCGCGGGCCCGCACCGCGGTGTGGTGAGCCCCCGTCCCGACCGGTTCGACCCCCGGGGAGGTGGGGAGCCCATCGTGTCCGCCAGCCGGCTGGAAACGTTGGGACGCTGCCCGCTGGCGTACCTGTACCGCTACGTTCTGGGGCTCCGTGCTCCCGAGGATCCTGAGCTGGACCCGTCCCGCTGGCTCGACGCCCGCGATCGCGGAGCCTTGCTGCACAGGGTCTTCGAGCTCGTTCTCGCACGGGCGAGCGAACGAGACGTCGCACCCGGTGACGAACGCTTCTCGCTCCTCGCCCGGGAGGTGCTGGACGACGTCGCCGGACGAGTGCGGGACCGGTTGCCGCCTCCCGGCGACTTCGTCTACGAGCGGGAGGTCGAGGGCCTGCGGGCGGATGTCGACGTATTCGTGGCCATGGTGCGAGAAGAAGAGCCCGAATCGATCGCCCGGGAACTCGAGTTCGGCTTCCCGGGCTCGGAGCACCCCGCCGTCCACCTCGGACTTCCGGGTGGCCCCATCCGCATCAGGGGACGTATCGACCGCGTGGACCGGGTGCGGCCCTTCGGCCTTCGGGTGGTCGACTACAAGACGGGCAGCGATCGGGGACGTGACGCGGACCCGTTCGAGGGGGGACGACGCTGGCAGCATCTCCTGTATACGGAAGCGACGACGGTGCTCCTCGACGAGCGCGTGGTCCGCATGGAGTATCGCTATCCCACGGTGAGGGGCCAGAACGGCAGGGTGCCGTACCTGGCCGACGAGCTCGCGGGCGGCCCCGACCGCCTGGATGCCCTGCTCGAGGGAGTCGCCAGGGGGAACTTCGTTCCCACCTCCGAAGCGCGGGACTGCAGATTCTGCGCTTTCAAGGCCATTTGCCGGGTCCGCGAGGACCAGTGGGGAAACGTGGACTCGCCGCCGGCCCGGTGGGCCTCAGAGCACGGCGAAGGGCTCCCCGAGTTCGAGCAGCTCGCTCGAGCCAGACGATCCGATGAGTGACGGAACTCCTACGGACCGCGGCGCGCCGGGGCTGCCTCCGCGGCCCCTGCCGGATCTCGACCAGCGCCGTCGCATCACAGGGGACCTCGATGCGAATCTCCTGGTCGAGGCCGGAGCCGGCTCGGGGAAGACGAAAGCGCTGACCGACCGCATGGTGGCCCTGGTCGCGGAAGGGCGGGCGGAAGTCGATGAACTGGCGGCGATCACGTTCACCCGGAAGGCCGCGGCGGAGCTCCGGGAGCGCTTCCAGGATGCGCTCGAAAGCCGTCTTTCGGAATCGCGGTCGCACGGAGCCGAAGACGCCGAGGTCCGACGACTCGACGAGGCTCTCCGAAACATCGATCGGGCCGTCATCGGAACCATACACGCCTTCTGCGGTCGTCTTCTCCGGGAGAGGCCCCTGGAGGTGGGACTCGACCCGGGATTCACCGAGGTACACGGTGCCGAGGAGGAGGACCTGCGGCGGGAGTTCTGGCAACGGCACCTGGAGCGCCTGGCCCGACAGGAGGATCCGCTGCTGGAACGGCTCTCGCATCTGGGCCTCGACCCCCCTCGGCTGAGGCGCGCGTTCGACGTCTTGAGCGAGAACCCGGACGTCCATTTTCCGGGCCCGGAGGTCGCGGCTCCCGATCCGGCGCGGGTCCGGTCCGAGCTCGAAGACCTCCTCGACCGCGCTCGTCCCCTCCTCCCGGACCGGGAGCCCGATCGGGGATGGGGGAAGCTTCAGCTGCGCCTCAGGGAGCTTCGGTTCCGCAGGCACGTGGTCGACGGCTGGGACGAGATGGCCCCTTTCTTCGAGGCGCTGAGCTCGCTCGTCGAAACCCGCTGGTCCGTCACACAGAACCGCTGGGGTCGAGATCGCGAGTCGAAAGCGGAGGCGAAGGAGCTGGGCCGTGCCTTCGAGGCGTTCGCGCGCGAGGGCGGGGATGCGTGGGCCTGTCTCCAGCGGTGGTACGAGCATCGGTATCGCAGCGTACTGGAGTTCTGCCGACGGGCTGCAGCCGCCTTCGCGAGCGAGCGGCGCCGGCGCGGCACGCTGACCTTCCAGGACCTACTGACGCTCGCGGTCGAGCTCCTGCGGGAAAGCCCGACCGCCCGACGGGACCTGGCTCACCGATACCGCTACGTGCTGGTGGACGAGTTCCAGGACACCGATCCCCTCCAGGCCGAAGTCGTGTTCCTTCTGACTGCCCGCGACGAGCGCGGGACGGACTGGCGACGCGCCGTGCCTCGACCGGGTGCGCTATTCGTCGTGGGCGATCCCAAGCAGAGCATTTACCGGTTCCGCCGGGCCGACATCGCCGTCTATCAGCTCGTCCGACAGAGGTTCGAAGCCCTCCGTGCGGAGTACGGCTCCGAGGTGGCGGAGGTCGTGCAGCTCACGGCCAATTTCCGCTCGGTGAGCCCGGTGACGAGCTTCGTCAACCGGGTCTTCCGCACCAGGTTTCCCGAGCGCGGGTCGGAGGTCCAGGCTGCGTTCGCGCAGCTGGAGCCACAGCGGCGGACGGGGGGAGGCAAGGGCGGCGTCTTCTGGTACGACGTCTCGCCTGAGAAGGGGAAGAGCCAGGAGGCGGTCGCGAGGGAGGACGCGGAGGCCGTCGCCCGCTGGATCGAGGGCCGCGTGGACCTCGGAGAGCGCTCGCCCGGGGACTTTCTCGTCCTGACCTACCGGAAGGACTACCTGCACGAGTACGGTAGGGCTCTGGAGGCGAGGAATCTCCCTGTGGACGTGACGGGCGCCGAGCTTCTGGTCGAACGGGAGATCCGGGAGCTGGCGCTCGTCCTCCGCGCCCTCATCGATCCCGACGACCCGGTCCTCACGGTGGCCGTCCTCGAGGGTCTGTTCTTCGGTCTGGATCACGAGAGCCTGGTACGTCACGTGGTCGATCACGGTGGATCTCTGCATTACACGCGGCGTCCGCCCGCGCCGGGGACGGCCGTCGAACAGGCCCTGGCGACTCTGCGCGACTGGTGGGACGAATCCCGGAGGGAGCCGGCCGACGTGTTCGTGGGGAGGCTGGCGAGCCGTCTCGGTCTTCTGCCCTATGCGGCGTCCGGCGAGCTCGGCGGCACGCGAGCCGGCATGCTCCACTACGTCCTGTCCACGGTGCGCGCGACCGGTGTGGAAAGGGGCGATACGTCGCTCGCGGTGGCGGTCGAGGCCCTGGAACGCGCGCTGTCGAACCGTGACGCCGACGCGCCCCTCGAGCCGGGGAGACAGGACGCGGTTCGCGTCATGAACCTCCACAAGGCCAAGGGGACCGAGGCCGCCGTCGTGCTCCTGGCCCACCCCACGGGAAGGGTCTCGTACGCGCCCGAGCTCCACGTGGCCAGAGAGGGTGGCGAGGAGGCGGTGGGGTGGCTCCGAATCCGGGATCCTGACGTTCGGGGCGGACGTGCGCTGCTGGCACAGCCCGCGGGATGGGAGAAGCTGGCGGGGATCGAGATGGAGTTCTCCGAAGCCGAAGACGACCGTCTCCTCTACGTGGCGACGACGCGAGCCAGGGACGAGCTCGTGGTGGCGCGCTGTCCCGAGACGGTGGACTCTTCTCCCTGGGGCCCACTGTATCCTCACCTCGAGCAGGTAGGCGAAAAGATCGACCTCGAGGGCCCCCCGGGTTCGCCGCGTCGGCACCTGGAGGTCGGTGTCGACGAGATTCGGGCTCGTCGCCGCCGGGCCTCCGAAGGGCGCGGGGAGGCAGGGCGGCCCGGCTACCGGACCGTCACGGTCACCGATGAGGCCAAGGACGAGGCGTTCCGCGCGAGCCTGAGCCGCCGCGGCCGCGGGACGGCCTGGGGCGACCTCGTGCATCGCGCGATCGAGCACGAGCTGCGTCGAATCCGTCGGGCCGGGAAGCGGAACGAGGCGCCCCGCTCCGGTGCGGGGGAGGACTGGAGGGAGGGACTGCGGAGCCGGTGCGCGGCGCTCGTCCGCGAGGCCGGGTCGCGGGGCGGCGGGCGTGCGAGATTCGACGCCGGCGAGCTGGCGGAAACCGTGGAGCGGGTTCTGGATACCCGGATCGTGCGCCGGGCCCTCTCCTCCTCCTCGGTGCTCGTCGAGCCTGCGTTCGCGGCTCGAGAGGAGGCCCCCGGCGAGGGGCGAGGCGGCGGGCGGGTCCCGACCCTGCGCGAAGGAAGGATCGACCTCGCCTTTCGGGAGAACGGGTCCTGGATCGTGGTGGACTACAAGACCGACGTCGGCGCCGGCCCGGCTCGAGGGGAACGGCTCTCGTCGTATCGCAAGCAGCTCGACCTGTACAGCCGCTCGTTCGAGACCCTCACCGGCGCGCCGGTCTCGCGGCGCGTCCTTCTGTTCACGTCCGACTGTGAGTCCATCGAGTGGTGAGGGGTGGTTCCGCCTCACGGGACGCCCGCGCCATCCTGAACCCGGTCTCCCCCGGCGCGCGGAGCCGGCCCGGACTGGCCTCCGTGCTCGCGGAGGAGCACGGGCTGGACGTCCGGATCACGACCGGCCCGGGTGACGCGACGCGGCTGGCCCGCGGAGCGCTCGAGGACGGCGTCGGCACGCTCGTCGTGGCGGGAGGCGACGGCACGCTCCACGAGGTCGCGGCCGGCCTCGGCGCCGCCGCCGGCGCCGCCGGGCTCCGCGTGGCGCTCGTCCCGCTCGGGACCGGGAACGACCTGGCCGCGGCTCTGGGGATCCCGCGCGAGCCCGAGGCGGCCCTGGCGCTCCTGGAGGAGGGGGAGCCACGCCGCCTGGACCTCGTGCGGGTGCGGGGCGGGACCGACGGCTGGGTCGTGAACTTCGCCATGGGCGGATTCGCGGGGCGGGTGGCCGAGCGCGTCACGCCCCGCCGGCGCCGCCTCTGGGGGCGACGCGTCTACCTGAGGGCCGCCCTGGACGAGGTCCTCGAGCGCAGGCCCCGCCGGGTGCGCGTGGTGGCCGACGGCCGGGACCTCGAGTCGGGCCCGCTCCTGGCCGTGGTCGTGGCGAGCGGCCCGCGCTTCGGGGGCGGGATCCCCATCGCCCCGGGCGCCCTCCCCGACGACGGGCTCCTGGATCTCCTGCTTCTGGCCGACGTGTCGCTCCCGGGCCTCCTGCGGGTCGTGGGCCGGGCCCTCCGGGGGCGTCACCTGGAGGACCGCGCCGTCACCCACCTCCGCGTGAGGCGCGTCGAGGTCGAGGCCGACCCGGACCTGCCGTGGAACGGGGACGGCGAGGACCTGGGAGCCGGCTCCCGCGCCTTCGAGGTCGTCCCCGGCGCGCTCCCGGTCCTCGTCCCGCGCGCCTGAGTTTCGGCGAACGGAAGCCCGGGCAACCCTGCCCCCGGCCGGGCTGTCGAACGTTCGAGAGCGGCGAGGAACCCCTCGCCCCTGAACGCGTCCGGGCCCTCCCCCTGCGGGCCCTCAGTCGGGAGGAACTCCATGAGTCTCGCCAGGTCGACCGCGCTCCTGTCCGCCTTCCTCGGCCTCGCCGCCCTGAGCGCCCCCGTCCGCGCGGCGCCGGTCGCCCAGGACACCGGCACGGCGACCGTGTCCGGCGGCCGGCCGGGCGGCACGTGGATCGTCGGACCCCGCCGCACGCGCGTCCTCGTGAACGGCTCCCGGGACGCCGGCTACCTGGGAGTCCGCGTCGCGGACGTCGACAGCGCCGACGTCTCCCGTCTCGACCTGCCGGCGCTCCGCGGGGCCAGGGTGACGTCGGTGGAGGACAGCTCGCCGGCCGCGCAGGCCGGTCTCCGGGCCGACGACGTCATCGTGGACCTGGACGGGGAGCCCGTCCGCAGCGTGTCCACCCTGACGCGCATGGTCCGCGAGACGCCCCCGGGCCGCAGCGTCCGTCTCAGCGTGGTCCGTGGCGGGAAGACCCGCCAGGTGACCGTGGTCACGGGCGAGGCGCCCGGCTTCGAGAGCTTCGGCGCCATGGTCGCGCCGAACGTACAGCTGCGCATGGAGCGCCTCGTGAACGACAGCACGAGGGAGCGGATCCGGGAGGAGGTCGAGAAGGCCCACGAGGAGGCCCGGAAGGCGGGCGAGGAGATGCGTCGCTCGTGGCGGTCCGGCGACTTCGGCCCGCACGCGTTCATGTTCGAGCTCGGGGTCCCGGGACGGTTGGGCGTGAGCCTCCGCCCCCTGGGCGACCAGCTCGGCGCCTACTTCGGCGTGAAGGACGGCCACGGTGCGCTCATCGGGAGCGTCGAGTCCGGCTCGGCCGCCGAGAAGGCGGGGCTGAAGGCCGGTGACGTGATCGTCGAGGTCGGCGGCGAGAAGGTCGAGGACCCGGGCGATGTCATCGAGGCGATCCACGACGCCGACGCCGGCCCGCTCACGGTCAAGGTGATGCGGGACCGCAACGAGAAGACGGTCACGGTGGACCTCCCCGAGCACCGGCGTCCCGCGCCGGGAGAGGAGACGTCGTGGCGGATCCCGGCGCCCCCGCTCTCCGTGCCCTCGCTCCCGATGGCGCCGCCCGAGGTCCACGTGGCGCCGCCGGCCCTACCGCCGCTCGCCCCGATGCCCGCGGCGCCGGCCGCCCCCCCGGTCGACCGCTACATCTGAGTCCCTCGGGCCGTCCGCCGGGCCGCGCGCCGGCCCGGCGGGCGTGACGGCGGGAGCGGCGCCGCGGCCCGTCCGCGCCCGCTTCGCCCCGCGCTCCCGCCTCAGCTCCCGCCGTCCGACGTCGCTCCGCCGCTCGGCGACAGGCTCACCCGGATCGTCCGCCCGGTGACGGCCCGGTAGATCACCTCCACGACCACCGACAGGCCCAGGAGCAGGACCAGCACCCACAGCCGGCTCGGGTCGGTCCGGACGGTCTGCCACAGGAGCGCCGCCAGGGCCGCCAGGCACGCCGCCGCCCCCACGACCCCTACCCAGGCCCGTGAGTCCGTCTGGTCGGCCAGGCGCACGTTGGCCACGTTGACGCCGGCGAACAGGAGGAGGAAGCCCGCACTCCCCATGGTCGAGATGGCCGAGAGGTCCAGGAGGTTGGAGACGAGGAGGGCGGCCGCGGCCGTGATGAGCAGCCCCTCGGCGGGCTCCTGCCAGATCTTCTTCTCGAGGACGGCGGGGAGCTCGCCGTCCTTCGCCATGATGTAGCTCAGACGGGCCGAGCCGTAGAGCGTGGCGTTGATGGCCGACGCCGTGGACAGCATGGCCGCCACGGCGATGAGCGTGAAGCCGAACTGCCCGAGGAACGGGCGCGCCGCCGCCGCCAGCGCGAAGTCCTTCGCCTGGACGATCTTGTCGACGGGCAGGTTCCCGACGGTCACGATCGCCACGGCCACGTACAGCGCGATCACGAAACCGACCGAGGTGAAGAAGGCGCGCGGCAGTGTCTTCTCGGGATCCTTCGCGTCGCCCGCGGTGTTGGCGATGAGCTCGAAGCCCTCGTAGGCGAGGAAGATGATCATCCCGCCCGCGGCGAGCTGGAACGGGGGCTTCCAGGCGGACGGCGCCAGCCGCGCGCCCTGGATCCCCCAGATCCCCACGGCCACGAAGAACAGGAGGATCGTCAGCTTGATCCCGACGATCCAGTCCTCCACCTCGCCCACTACCTTCGCGCTCAGGAGGTTGAGTCCGGCGATCACCACGATGGCGCCGCTGATGAGGACGTGCTTCCAGAAGCCCTGCGAGCCCTTCGGGAAGAAGGTCGCGCCGTAGCTCCCGAAGGCGAAGGCGTACAGCGACAGCATGACGATGTAGCTCAGCCACAGGAGGACGTTCAGCGATCCGGTGAGCGTCCCCTCGCCGAACGCCCGGTTCAGGAAGGAGACCGTCCCGCCCTGGCTCGGAAAGCTCACCGAAAGGCGGCTGTAGGCGTACGCGGTGACGAGCGCCACGGCGCCGGCGAGCGCGAACGCTACGGGCGTGCCGCCTCCCGCCAGCTGCACGGCCAGGCCCAGCACGGCGAAGATGCCGCCGCCGACCATGCCGCCCACGCCGATGGAGGTGGCCTCGAGGAACCCGACCTCGTCCGAGCTCGAGCCGCCCGAATCGTCCCTGCCGCTCCCACCTCCGTCCCCGCTCATGAGCTCTCCTTCCGGCTCGAGTGAAAGGTCCGGGTCTCATGAAAGCAAGGCTCGTGCGGGGAGCGGTGGGGAGGAGGCGTCGCGGGGGGGAAGGAAAGGGATCGCCGGCGCGCGGATTCGATCACGACAGGAGGTCGCTCTCTATCCTTGCCACAGGAGGGTGCCGCACGCCGGCGAATCCCGGGTCCAACATCTGTGTCCTGTTCGGGCTCGGGTGGACCTCTTCTCTGCGAGATCCACATCTTGGACGACCGGGAGGGGCCGAGGGTTGCATTTCCGGCCGCCGCGCTGCCCTACACATCTCTCCTACGGAGGTCCTGCGGCCCCGGTTTCGTCCGTCCCCGCGCTCAGCCGCCGGCCCGATCCCCGTCCCCGCCTCCGTGTCCGTCCCGGACCCGCTCCAGGTCCTCCCGGAGGATCGCCACGGCCTCCTCGACCTCCTCGACGCAGTGCGGGAGGTCCAGGTCCCCGGGGTCGGCCAGGTGACGCGGTCCGCCGTCCAGCATGAAGCGGCGCCCCCACTCCACCAGGTCGCGCCACATGGGGCCGAGCATGATGAAGGGACGGTCGGTGATGTGCCGCACCTGGAGGAGCTGCCACACCATGAGGGCTTCCAGGGTCGTGCCGATGCCGCCCGGCACGACCACGAAGGCGCTCGAGAGACGGACGAAGTGGTGGAGTCGCGTGAAGAACGTGCGGTGGGTGTAGGCCTTCTCGACGTACGGGTTGACCTGCTGCTCGTGCGGGACCTCGATGTTGAGGCCGAAGGAGCGGGTCTGGCCGTCCACGTCCCCCTGTTCGGCGCCCTGGTTGGCCGCCTGCATGAGCCCGGGCCCCCCGCCGGTGACGATGTCGCAGCCCATCGCGGACAGCTCCCGCGCCAGGTCGCGGACCTTGCCGTAGATCGGATCCCCCTCCTGCATCCGGGACGAGCCGAAGATCGTGACGCGGTAGTAGGGCAGCCGCGGCGCGTGGATCCGCGCCAGGTCGTCCACGGCCTTCCACAGGTCGAGGAGGGTGTCCTCGACGACGTCGAAGATCTGCTCGTCGCTGGTCGAGATGGCTTCGATCTGGCGGCGCTTATCGGTGTCGCTCACGCCCTCGCCTCCGGTGCGCTCGGGTGGGTCCGCGGGATCGCGTGTCGCCGGCATACCCGCCGCGGCCTCCCGCGTTTCGGGATTTGTGCCGGCGCCCGCGGCGCGCCATCCTTGAGCCGGTGGGAAGGATCGCGCCGGCCGCTTCCGGGCCCGCGGTCGTCGAGGTCCGGTCGAGACAGGGAGCGAGGATGGACTCCAGCTGGATCCGGAACCTGCTGCAGTCGCTGCCCGACCGGCTCTCCGCGGCGGCGCTGTGGGACTTCCTCCTGTGGATCGTCGTGGCCCTGGTCGTGGCGGGGCTCGTGCGCCTGACGCGGCGGTGGATCGCCCGCAACGTGGAGGACGTCAACCGGCGCCACCTCCTCTCCAAGCGCGTGGGCTACGGGGGCGCCCTCTTCCTGGTCCTGCTCGGCCTCTCGTTCTTCGTCGGGCATTTCGGACAGCTGGCCACGGTGGTCGGCCTGGTGGGCGCCGGGGCCGCCATCGCCCTCCAGGACGTGGGGAAGAGCGCGGCGGGCTGGCTCTATCTCACCGGGCACCGGGAGCTGGGGCCCGGGACCCGGATCGAGGTCGGAGGGCTGGTCGGCGAGATCATCGACGTCGGCGTCCTGAAGACCACCGTCCTCGAGGTCGGCAACCTGGTGTATGGACGTCAGTCGAGCGGCCGTCTCGCCTCGGTTCCCAACTCCCGGCTGCTCGACGAGAGCGTGTTCTTCACGCCGTCGGACGCCACCTGTGTGTGGCAGGAGCTCCGCTTCCTCCTCACGTTCGAGAGCGACTGGCGGCTCGGCGTGGAGCGCCTCGAGGGCATCGGACGCCGGGAGTGGGAGCGCTGGGACCAGGACGCCGGGGAGAGCTTCCGCCGCATGGGGCGGCGCTACGCCTTCAAGTACGGGGCGCTGACGCCGATCGTGTACGTGGCGGTGGCCGACTCGGGGATCGAGCTCACGCTGCGATACCTCGTGCCGCTCCGCAGGCGGCGCGGCTCGGCCGACCGGGTGGGTCGGGCTATGCTCGAGGCGGTGGAGGCGGAGCCGGGTCTCGACTTCGCCTATCCGACCTGGCGGGTGTACCGGCAGGGGGAGCGAGGTCCATCGGCCGGGGGAGGCCCGGCCGGCCCGAACGACACGAAAGACGACGAGGAGGGAGAATACGCATGGAACGGTTGAAGCCGACGTGGATCGGAGTGGCGGGCGGGCTGGCGCTCGCGGCGGCGGTGGCCTGGACGGGGTTCCGCGGCGGCGGCGCCGCCGGGCGGTCGTCGGCCCCCGCGGTCCCGGACACCTTCCGGGTCCGGTTCGAGACCTCGGCGGGGCCGTTCACGGTGCTCGTGCACCGCGCGTGGGCGCCGCGGGGGGCCACGCGCTTCTACCGGCTCGTGGAGGCCGGATACTTCGATGGCAACCGGTTCTTCCGGGTGATCCCGGGGTTCGTGGTCCAGTTCGGGATCTCGGGGGACACGGCCCGGGCGCTGGCGTGGCGCCGCCGGCCGATCCGGGACGACCGGGTCACCAAGAGCAACACCCGCGGGACGCTGACCTTCGCCGCGGCGGGGCCCGACACGAGGACCAGCCAGATCTTCATCAACCTGACCGACAACGCCCGGCTGGACGGGATGGGCTTCGCGCCCTTCGGGGAGGTCGTGGAGGGGATGGCCACTGTGGACTCCCTCTACTCAGGCTACGGGGACGGCCCGCCCCGGGGGGAGGGTCCCGAGCAGGGGCGCATCTTCCGCGAAGGGAACGCGTACCTCGAGAAGGAGTTCCCGAAGCTGGACTACATCCGGACCGCGCGGGTGGTCGGCGACGCAGGGGGGGCGGCCCCTGCGAGTCCGGACTCCGCGGGCCGAGGCTCCGCGGCCGGGTCCGACCGGGCCGGGGACGGCTCCGGCGCGGCCGGGGGCAGGTGAGCTCCGGCCCTCCGGGGCCGCCCGGCCCCCGCCCGGTCAGCCGCCCGCCACCGCCTCCAGGATCCCGTCCAGCCGCTCGGGGGCCAGCCGATGGCCCAGGTTGCTGATGTAGACGTGCCGGGCTCCGGCGTCGCGCAGGGCGCGGATCGAACGGGCGCAGACGGTCTCGGGCGTCGCGCCGCGCTCGAACTCGCGCGTCAGCTCCCGCGCGGGGACCGGAAAGAAGCCGGAGAGCTTCTCGAGCGTGGACGGCGTGGCGCTCCGGTAGTAGAACACGCCGAACACGCCCGGCAGCTCGAGGCCCCGCCGGCGGGCCTCTTCCATGAAGGCCTCGACCCGGCCGGCGGTGTGGTGGGAGACGACCTGCGTCAGGTAGAACTCTCCCGCGAACTCCCCGTCGAGCAGGTAGTCGACCTGCTCGACCGGCTCGCGGTGGGGATTGGCCCACCCGCCCAGCACGAGCCCCGGCACCCGGCTCCGGATTCTCTGGCGGAGCTGGTAGGCGTGCGGCACGCAGCGGGGAGGGCCGGCCTCCGGGTCGCCGCCCAGCACCACGAGGGCCTCGAGCCCGCGCGAGGCGGCCCGGTCGGCGTAGCGGAGGCAGTAGCCCAGCGAGTGCTTGCACGTCAGGAACGGGACGAGGCGGTCCCGGGGGACCTCCCCGGCCAGGTTGGTCACCAGGTGGCGGAGGTTCTCCTCCTCGCGCTCGCCCACCGCGTCGTCGGTGAGGAACACCGCCGTGTCCCGGCTTCCCAGCCTCCGCAGCGCGTGGTGGAGGTCGAGCCACGTCTCCATCCCCTCGTCCGAGGGAAGGTCGGCGGGAGGGGGTCGGAGCTCGACGGCAGCCAGCGGCTCCGTCCGCCGGAGCCGTTCGAGGAAGGCGCTCTGTCGGGGAGGCGTGGAGGTGGCCATCTTGGGCCGCAACTTAGTCGTTCGGGCCGCCTTCCGTCGAGGGATGCCGGGGTGGGGACGTCGACGTGAAACGCTTCTTCTACCGTTTCCGGGGGTGGCTGGTGGCGCCCCCGCTCCTCTTCGCCCTGTCCACGACCGTGGGGCGCGCGGACCGTCCGGTCCTGTCGTGGTCCGTCGGGCTCGGTCTCTTCGCCCTGGGCGTCGGTCTCCGGCTGTGGGCCCAGGAGCACCTGCACTACCGGCTCGAGGCCGATACGGCGCTCACCCGATCGGGTCCCTACCTGTGGACCCGGAACCCGATCTACGTGGGCAACACCCTCATCGGCGCCGGCCTGGTGGCCACCTCGGGGCTCCTGTGGCTGGTCGTGCCGACGGCGGCGTGGTTCCTGGGAGTGTACGCCGTGGTGGCGCGCTACGAGGAGGGGGTGCTCGAGGAGACGTACGGGGAGGCGTACCGCGCCTTCCGGGAGGAGACGCCCCGCTGGTGGCCGCGCGTCCCCGCGGACGGACGCCTGGAGCTCGTGAACGACCACCTGGGGGCCTCGATCGTGGCCGAGCTCCACAACCTCCTGTTTCTCGTTCCGTTCGTGGTTCGGGCGCTGGTGCTCCGCTGAGCGCCCGGGGCGCGTCCGGCGGACGGAGGGACGCCGCGCGCGGGGAGCCCCGGCCCTAGCCCTCCCGGGCGCGGCGGACCACGGCCTGCGGCGCCTCGTCCACGTACTCCCTGTCACCCGCGCGGTGGACCCGGAAGATCTCGACACGGTCGGGATGGCGGACGAGACGTACGGTCTGGGACGACGCGGCCTCGGGCTGGTCCGCCAGCCGCTCGAGCTGCTCTCCGAGGGTCTCGGTGTAGAGGCTCTTCTCGATCACGCTCCAGCCTTCGGCGCCGAGCCGGCGCAGGGCCTCGGCGTAGGTCGTGGTCCTCGCGCCTCCTCCCTCCTCCCGATCGTCCGCCTCGTGCACGTCCTCCTCCCGCGCTCGACCGCCCTCCGGCCGCCGCTCCCCCCCGCCGACCGGCGTTCGCCGCTGTCGCCTCTGCATGGTAGGGGCCGGACCGTCTTCGCGTCACGCCCTGCGTGACGGACGTGGCGGGACCGTATCTTGCAATCGGTCGAGGGCCGGAACCGACCGGCCCGTCGGCAACCGCAGCGGGCTCCCAGGCCCGGGACGGGAAGAACCCGTCGGAGGGCCGCCTTTTTCGACCCGACCCGAGTGACGACCCGGCACGAAACTCACAGGAGGATACCATGATACAGCGTCGTTCATCCCGGGCAGCGCTCCTGGGCGCCGCCCTCGTGGCCCTGCTCCTGCCCGGCCACGTCCGGGCACAGGTGGGGACCGCCATCTCCGTGGCGCGCAACCTGTCCGTCGAAGGCCGGGCCGGGATCGGCGTTCCCGGCGGCAAGCTGTCGGACATCGAGGATGCGGGCTTCAGCCCCGGGCTCGGGGTCTCCTACCGGCTCACCGACCGTATCCGCGTGAGGGCGGACGGCGACCTGGAGACCCTCCTGGGGAAGCCGAGGCCGACGGGCCTGACCGCCTACCCCGACCTCAAGCTCTGGCACTACGGGGCGGGCGTGGACGTCGAGCTCCTCCGTCCGATCCTCATCCCGTGGCGCATCACGGCCGGGGTGGGAGCCGGAGCCACGACCTTCGCCTTCGACGACTTCACGTCCGGGGGCGTGACCGTGAGCCCGGACAAGACGACGTATCTGACGACCACCGGCTTCGCGCGCGTGGGCTACAGCCCCATGCCCCTGGTGGACGTGTTCGTGCAGGCGCGGGCCTACCTGATGTTCACCAGCCCCGAGGACTTCCAGGCCGTGGGCGGGAACATCGGCGACACGACGTGGTCCTTCCCGCTGCAGGGGGGCATCGCGCTCCATCTGCCCTGACGCTGCGCGAGGGGCCGCGACGCCGGGGACGCGGGCCGGAAACGTGACTTTCGCTCCTGCTCGTTCGTCCATGGACCGGACAGCGGGCCACCCACGGGGGACGTGAATCCTCCGCGAGGGCCCGACCGTAGATCGACGCAGAGGATGCCGAGCACGACAGGTTGGCCGACAACATAGGAGGACACATGAAGGAAGCAGGAAGATGGAGCGCCGTACTGGCGGCCGTGCTGGGCGCCGTGGCGCTGCTCGGGGCGTGGAGCTCGCCGGCGCGGGCGCAGAGCGTGTACGAGCCGCGCTTCACGGTGGACGGCAGGCTCGGGGTCGCGCTCCCGTTCGGCGGTCTGGGCGACCTGGAGGACCCGGGCCTGGGAGCGGGGTTGGGCGGAGCCTACTGGTTCAGCCCCCGCTTCGCCGTGCGCGCCGACTGGAGCCTCGAGTCCCTGAACGGGAACGAGATCCCGGGAGCGCAGACCTTCCGTGACGTGAACCTGTGGCACTATACGGGCGGCGTGGAGGCCAACCTGGCCCCGCCGGTGAGCGGGAACGTGAAGTTCACCGTGAACGGCGGGCTCGGCCTGACGACCGTGGACTTCAACGGCGACGGTCCGAGCCACAGCTACTTCACGATGACGGGAGGCGCCAAGCTGGCGTTCCCGCTGAACCGTCAGATCGATGCGTTCGCGGGCGGCCAGGTGAACCTGGTCTTCTCGAAGAGCGATGACGCGTTCCAGAGCGTGGCGGGCAGCAACATCCCCGTCACCCTCGGAACCAGCAGCCTGTGGTCCGTTCCGCTGTACGGCGGAATCCAGGTGAGCTTCCCGTAAGGAGCCGGGTCGACCCTGCCCGGGCCGGCGCTCGCCGGCTCCCGGGAACGGGCGCCCGAAGGAGAAGCGGCCGCCCCGGCGTCCACTCGGGCGCCGGGGCGGCCGTGTTTGCGAGTGCGAACGGGCGTCGGAGGTCCCCCGAGGCGTCGGGGAGCTCCCGCACCTAGGACTTGGAGGAGCTCCCGGAGGAGGACGCGGACGAGCTCCCGCCCGAGCCCGACGAACCACTCGAGCCGCCGGCGCCCGACGCCTTCGAGCCCGACGCCCCCCCGCTGCTCGACGAGCTCGACGATCCGGACGAGCCCGAGCCGCCCGAGCCGCCCCTGTCCATCACCAGCCGGCCGTTCACGACGCCGCCCTCCTGGATCTGGATGACGGGGGCACGGACCTCGGCGTCGACCTGACAGCCCTCCATGAAGCGTGCGGCCTCGGAGGCGACGACGTTGCCGCTCACGTGCCCGCCGACATGGATCTCCCGGGCCTCGATGTCGCCGTCGACGATCCCCCGCGGCGCCACCACGACCTCGCCTTCGGTCCTGATCGAGCCCTTCACGCGGCCCTCGATGCGGAGGTCGCCGCGGGCCTTGAGCTCGCCGTCGAGCTCCATCCCGCTCCCGATGACCGACGGGGTCGCGGTGCCGCGGCCCGGGGACGATGTCGCGCTGGCGGACGGGGCGTCGCCCCCCTTGCGGGAGAGTCCTTCGAATACTGGTGTCATGAGCTCCTCTTCCTGTTCGGCGTGCGGTGTGACCCCGGCGGCTCCAGCGGCGGGAGACGCGGGAACGTTACCCTCTGCCCGTGGAGCCGGGCAAGCGGCTCCGTGCGAGACCCCGGTGCGGCTGCGCCCCCCGCGGACTCCGCGGCGGGCGTCGAGACGGCACTCTTCACGATCGATGACGCGCCGGACCGCGTTCGCGTCACGGATCCCGGGATCTCCCCGGGCGGCGACCCGCGGTCCGGCGGCGACTCCCGCTCCGCGCACCGTCGGTACGACCCTTGCCCGCGGAGTGAGCGGGACGGATGCGTTCACCCGAACGGGAGAGGCACGTGGGCCTGAACGTCGCACAGAAGCTGATCCGGTCGCACCTCGTGGAGGGGGAGATGACTCCCGGCCGGGAGATCGGCCTCGAGATCGACCAGACGCTCACCCAGGACGCCACGGGCACGCTGGTCATGCTGGAGCTGGAGGCGATGGGCCTGGACCGGGCCCGGACCGAGCTCTCGGCCCAGTACGTGGACCACAACCTCATCCAGGAGGACAACAGGAATCCGGACGACCACCGCTTCCTCAGGAGCGCGTGCCGGAAGTTCGGGATCTGGTTCAGCCGGCCCGGGAACGGCGTGAGCCATCCCGTCCACCAGGAGCGCTTCGGCGTGCCCGGCAAGACGATGGTGGGCTCGGACAGCCACACCCCCGCCGCCGGCGCCATCGGGATGCTGGCCATCGGCTCGGGCGGGATGGACGTGGCCATGGCCATCGCCGGTGAGCCCTACTACGTGAAGATGCCCGAGATCTGGGGCGTCCGGCTCACGGGGGAGCTCCCCGACTGGGTGAGCGCCAAGGACGTGATCCTGGAGATGCTCCGACGCCACGACGTGGACGGCGGCGTGGGCCGGATCATCGAGTACTACGGGCCGGGGCTCGAGTCGCTCTCGGCCATGGACCGGCACGTCATCGCGAACATGGGGACCGAGCTCGGCGCGACGACCACGGTCTTCCCCTCCGACGACGAGGTGCGCCGCTTCCTGGCAGCCCAGGGGCGCGAGGACGACTGGACCGAGATCGTGGCCGACGAGGACGCCACCTACGACGTCCACGAGGAGATCGACCTCTCCGGACTCGTGCCCCTCATCGCGAAGCCCTCGAGCCCGGGGAACGTGGTGCCGGTCTCCGAGCTGGCGGGCCAGGAGATCTCCCAGGCCTACGTCGGCTCCTCGGCCAACCCCGGCTACCGGGACTTCGCCGTGGCGGCCGAGATCGTGAAGGGACGGCAGGTCCACCCGGACGTCTCCTTCGACGTGAATCCCACGTCGCGGCAGATCCTGGAGAACCTGGACCGGGACGGGCACCTCCTCTCCCTCATCCACGCCGGTGCCCGCATCCACCAGGCGGGCTGCAACGGCTGCATCGGGATGGGACAGGCGCCGGCCACCGACACGCGGAGCCTGCGCACGGTCCCGCGGAACTTCCCCGACCGCTCGGGGACGAAGGAGGACATGGTCTACCTGGTGAGCCCGGAGACGGCTGCCGCCTCCGCCCTCATGGGGGTCATCACCGACCCGCGGAGCCTGGAGGAGGAGCTCGGGCTCCCGTACCCGAGGGTCTCCGATCCCGCCGAACCGATCCTGAACACGAAGGCGCTCGAGGGGCCGCCTCCGGCCGAGCAGGCCCGAGACCTCTCCCTCGTGAAGGGCCCCAACATCGTCTCGCTCCCCGAGCTGGAGGGCCTGCCGGATGCGCTCGAGGTGCCGGTGAACTTCAAGGCGGCCGACAACATCTCCACCGACGAGATCCTGCGGGCGGGCGCCGAGGTCCTCCCGTACCGGAGCAACATCCCGGAGATCTCGAAGTTCGCGTTCGACGTGGTCGACCCCGACTACTACGACAGGGCGATGGACACCCGGGACTCGGGCGGACACGCGGTGGTCGGCGGCTCGAACTACGGCCAGGGCTCGAGCCGCGAGCACGCGGCGCTGGCACCTCGCTACCTGGGCCTCCGGCTCGTCGTGGCGAAGGACTACGCCCGCATCCACTGGCAGAACCTGGTGAACTTCGGGGTGCTGCCGCTCACCTTCGAGGACGCCGACGACTACGACCGGATCGAGCAGGGCGACGTGCTGCGGGTCGAGGGCCTGCACCGGGTCCTCGCGGAGGGCCCGGAGCTCGAGGTGCGCAGCCTCACGAAGGACGAGACGTACGCGGTCCGGCACGACCTGTCGGAGCGGCAGATCGAGATCCTTCGACAGGGCGGGCAGATCGAGTGGATGAAGCAGCGGCTGGCCGGCACCGCCGCGGGCTGAGGGAAGGGAGGCGACGATGGAGCTGTACGTGGCCCGGCACGCGCGTGCCGCCGACGAGGGCCGGGGCGGCGAGCGGCCGCTCACCGATGAAGGACGCGACGACGCCCGCCGGATAGGACGGGCCCTGGCGGCGGCGGGGGTGGAGCTGAAGTCGGTGTGGCACTCCGGGAAGCTCCGGGCCCGGGAGACGGCCGACCTCCTGGCCGGGGCGGTCGGGGCGGGCGCCGACCTCGATGAGCGGGCCGACCTCCAGCCGCTCTCGGACCCCTCCACGGTCCTGGACGCGGTCCGGGACGGCGACGGGCCGGTCCTCGTGGTCGGTCACCTGCCGCACGTCGAGCGCCTGTCCTCGCTCCTCCTCACGGGTGACGTCGACGCCGAGGTCGTGGACATCCCGCCCGGCGCGGTGCTGCGGTTCGTGAGCGGCGAGGGTCGGGACTGGCGGCTCACCTGGTTCGTGACGCCGGGGCTGCTGCCGCGGGGGACGGAGAGGCGCTAGGCGGCGGGGCCGCGGGCCCGACCCGGGCGCCGCGGCGGCGGCCTTTCCCCGTCGTCCCCCCGGCCTTATCCTGCCCACTCACGCGGCGCCGGCCCTCCCGGCGCTCCCGGTCCGCGGCCCCCGGCCGGCCGGTCCGGTGCCACGCTCGACCACCGCGACCCCGGACCCGGAGCGCCCCATGCGGATCCCCACCCTTCTCGCATCCTCGATCGTCCTGTCGGCCGTGGCGCCGCACCCCGCCGTGGCGCGTCCGGCGGCCCCGGCCGAGCCGGCCGCTGCCGCGCCCGCCGCTGCCGCGCCCGCCGCCCTCCGGGACACGACCGGCGGAGCATCCGGGAAGGAAGAGGGGAAGAAGCCCCTGCCGCTCTCGACGCCCGACACGCTCCGGGTCTCCTCCTCGGAGGGCTCGTGGCTCTCGCTCGACGTGAGCCCCGACGGCCGGCAGCTCGTGATCGACTACCTGGGCGATCTCTATCTCCTCCCGTTCGAGGGGGGACGCGCGCGTCCGCTCACCACGGGACAGGCGTTCGACGGGCAGCCGCGCTTCAGCCCCGACGGGAAGCGCGTGGCGTTCGTCTCGGACCGGAGCGGCTCGGAGAACCTGTGGATCGTCTCGGTGGACGGGAAGGACACCGCGCAGGTCACGAAGACGAAGCACGACCTCTTCCAGTCGCCCGAGTGGACGCCCGACGGGGAGTACCTGGTCGCCTCGAGGGAGACGGGCTTCGGCCCGGCCAAGCCGTGGCTCTACCACGTGGAGGGCGGGACCGGGATCCAGCTCGTCGAGGACGAGGACGGCGGAGACGGCGGACGCACGCAGGGCAGGCGGCTGACGGGCGCGGCCTTCGGGCCCGATCCGCGCTACATCTGGTTTGCCGAGCGGAAGGGGACGTGGGAGTACAACGCCATCTTCCCGCAGTACGAGCTGGTGGAGTACGACCGGAAGACGGGCGAGACCTTCACCCGCTCGGCCCGGTACGGCTCGGGCATGCGGCCCACCCTCTCCCCCGACGGCCGCTGGCTGGTGTACGCGACGCGACACGACGCGCAGACGGGGCTCCGCATCCGGGACCTCGGGAGCGGTCGGGAGCGGTGGCTGGCCTACCCGGTCCAGCGCGACGACCAGGAGTCGGTGGCCAGCCGCGACGTCTACCCCGGCATGTCGTTCACCCCCGACTCGAAGGAGCTGGTGGCCACCTACGGCGGGAAGCTGTGGCGGATCCCGGTGGACGGGAGCGCGCCGAGCGAGATCCCGTTCACGGTGGACGCGGCGGTCCCGATCGGCCCGCGGCTCGACTTCGAGTACCCGATCCCCGACTCGGCGGAGTTCACGGTCCGGCAGATCCGGGACGCCGTCCCCTCGCCCGACGGGAAGCGCCTGGCGTTCACGGCCCTCGACCGGCTGTACGTCATGGCCTGGCCGGACGGGACGCCCCGCAGGCTCACCTCCTCGGAGGCTCTCATCGAGGCTGAGCCCACGTGGTCGCCCGACGGGCGGTGGATCGCCTACGCCACGTGGTCGGACGACGAGGGCGGCCACGTCTACCGGGTGCGCTCGGACGGGAGCGGGAGTCCGTGGCGGCTCACGACCGAGCCCGCCGTCTACCAGGAGCCGGCGTGGTCGCCGGACGGGGAGCGCATCGTGGCGGTGAAGGGGCCCGCGCGCACCTACTTCGAGCACCAGGGCCCCTTCGAGCCGGGCGCGCGCGAGGACCTGGTATGGATCCCGGCGTCGGGCGGCGCCGCCCGGACGATCGTGCCGGCCGAGGGCCGCGGGAGCCCGCACTTCAGCCGCTCGGAGCCCGACCGGATCTTCCTGTACTCCGCCGAAGACGGTCTCGTCTCGATCCGCTGGGACGGCACCGACCAGCGCAGCTACCTGAAGGTGACGGGGGGGAAGCCGCCCGGGGCACGCCGGCCCCTGCAGGCCGAGCTCCTCCTCATGGGGCCGGACGGGTCCGAGGCCCTGGCCCTGGTGAACCACCAGGTCTACGTGGTCACCGTGCCGTTCGTGGGCGGGAAGACGCCCGAGGTCTCGGTGGCCAGCCCGAAGAGCGCCGCCGTGCCCGTGAAGAAGCTCACCGACGTGGGCGGACAGTTCATCGCGTGGGGCCCGACCGGCCGCGCCGTGCACTGGTCGATCGGGAACGCCCACTTCGCCTACGACCTCGTGGCCGCCAGGGCCGCCGAGGACAGCGCCGAGGCGACGAAGAAGGCCGGGGCGAGGGCCCGGGCCGCCGCCGGAGCCGACACCGCGGAGGCGGCCGGCGAGGCCGGGGAAGCGGCCGCCGCCGACACCACGGAGGAGGCCGGCGAGGCCGCCGGGGCCGAGAACGAGGAGCCCGCCTACGAGCCGCTGGAGCGGAGCGTGGTCGTCCGCGCCCGCCGCGACATCCCGCGGGGGGCGGTCGTCCTCCGCGGCGCGCGGGTGGTCACCATGGACGGTGACCGGGTCGTCGAGGACGCCGACCTGGTGGTCGAGGGGGCGCGCATCCGGGCCGTCGGGGCGCGGGGCCAGGTCCCGGTGCCGGATGGGGCGCAGGTCGTCGACGTGTCGGGGAAGACGATCATCCCGGGCTTCGTCGACACGCACGCCCATCCGTGGCCCGTGTGGGGGCTCCACAAGACGCAGGTCCCCAAGTACATGGCCAACCTGGCGTACGGTGTGACCACGACCCGCGACCCGCAGACGTCGACCACGGACGTCCTCACCTATGCCGACCGGGTGGAGGCGGGGCGCATGCTGGGGCCGCGCATCTTCTCGACGGGACCGGGCGTGTTCAGCTCGGAGATGATCTCGAGCCTGGACGACGCCCGGGACGTCCTGGAGCGCTACAGCCGCTACTATCACACCCGGTACATCAAGATGTACATGACCGGGAACCGGCAGCAGCGCCAGTGGGTCATCATGGCGGCCCGAGAGCAGCACCTGCTCCCGACCACCGAGGGCGGGCTCGATCTCAAGCTCGACATGACGCACGCGCTGGACGGGTATCCGGGCCACGAGCACGCGCTCCCCATCTTCCCGCTGTACGAGGACATCATCCGGCTCATGGCGGACACGAAGAGCGCCTACACCCCGACGCTCATCGTCGCCTACGGAGGGCCGTTCGGGGAGAACTACTGGTACACGCGGCACAACCCGCACGACGACGCCAAGCTCCGGCGGTTCACGCCCCACCAGGAGCTGGACTCGAAGACGCGGCGGCGGGGGCAGGGGGTCGGTCCGGGTCCGGGCGGGTGGTTCCTCGAGGACGAGCACGTCTTCCCCGAGATCGCCACCTATGCCCGGAAGATCATGGAGGCCGGCGGACGGCTGGGGGTGGGGAGCCACGGCCAGCTCGAGGGCCTGGGCTACGAGTGGGAGCTGTGGATGCTGGCCTCGGGCGGCATGACGCCCATGCAGGCGCTCCGGGTGGCCACGATCATGGGGGCGGACGACCTGGGGCTGGACGGCGACCTGGGCTCGATCGAGCCGGGCAAGCTGGCCGACCTCCAGGTCCTGGACCGGGACCCCCTGGAGGACCTCCAGAACGTCAGCTCGCTCCGGTACGTCATGAAGAACGGGCGGCTGTACGACGCGAACACCCTGGACGAGGTGTGGCCGCGCCAGGTCGAGCCTGCGGGCATGTACTGGCTGGGCCAGGACCCCGAGGGCCTGAAGGCGGGGGTCGGGGCGGGGAAGTGAGGGGGGCGCGGGCGGCGCCGGGGCCGCCGGGAGCGTCCGGGCCCGGCCCGCTCCCCCGCCTTCAGCCCACCACGCGCAGGAGCACGAGGCTGGCCACGCTGAAGTAGATCACGAGCCCCGTCACGTCCACGAGCGTCGCCACGAACGGGGCCGACGCGCTGGCCGGGTCGAAGCCCAGCCTCCGGAGGACGAAGGGGAGCATCGATCCGATCAGCGTCCCCCACGTCACCACGCCCACGAGCGTGCTCCCCACGGTCAGCGCCACGAGCGGGTAGTGCGGGCCGTAGTCGTACAGCCCCGAGTACTGCCACGCGAGGATCCGCACCACCCCGATCGCGCCCAGGATGGAGCCGAGCGCCAGGCCGGACCGCAGCTCCCTCCACGCCACCCGCCACCAGTCCCGGAGCCGGACCTCGCCCAGGGCCAGCGCCCGGATGACCAGCGTGGTGGCCTGCGAGCCCGAGTTCCCGCCGCTCGAGATGATGAGAGGCACGAACAGCGCCAGGACCACGGCCTGCGCGATCTCGCCCTCGAAGTGGCCCATGGCGCTCGCGGTGAGCATCTCGCCCAGGAAGAGGACCGAGAGCCAGCCGGCGCGCTTCTTCACCAGCAGCCCGAAGGGCGTCTCCATGTAGGGGGTGTCGAACACGCCGGAGCCGCCGATGCGCTGGATGTCCTCGGTCTGCTCCTCCCGGATGACGTCGGCGATGTCGTCGAAGGTGACGATGCCCACGAGCCGGCGGTCCCCGTCCACCACCGGGAGGGCCAGGAGGTCGTGCTCGCGGTAGAGGCGCGCCACCTCCTCCTGGTCCATCGTCTCCGGGACGGCCACCACGTCCCGCCGCATGATGTCCTCCACCCGCCGGCCCGAGGGGGCCTCGAACAGGTCCCGGAAGGAGAGGACGCCCAGGAGCCGCTGCTCCCGGTCCAGGACGAACACGTAATAGATGGTCTCGAGCAGGGGGGCCTGGCGGCGGAGGTACGCGAACGCCTCGCCCACTGTCATGTCGGGACGTACCCGGGCGAAGCGCGGGCTCATGAGCCCGCCGGCCACGTCCTCCGCGTAGGCCAGGAGCGCGGTCACCTCGCGCCGCGTGGTCTCGTCCAGGAGGTCCAGGAGCCACGCCGCCTCCTCCTCCTCCGCCTCCTGCACCAGGTCGGCGGCGTCGTCCGGCGGGAGGAGCCGCATCCAGACCTTTCGCTCGCCCCGGGGCAGGCCGACGACCAGCTCGGCCTGCTCGCGCGGGTCCAGGGAGAGGAAGAAGTCGTCCGCCACAGCGGGGGTGAGAGCCCGGAACGCCTCGACCTGCTCCTCCGGGTCGAGGACCGGCCAGCGCTCCCACAGCTCGACGGCCTCGCCCCTCTCCGTGTCGGGGGTGGGCATGTGGGTGGCGACCATCGCTCGTCTCCTCTCTTCGTTCGTCCATCGGGTCCGGAAGGACGCCGCCGGCGCTTCCGCAAAGATCTGGGGCTCGGGGCGGGCGGGAAAGGTGACGGCCGGCCGCCCCGAGGCGTCTTAGCCATGGAGACCGACGGGGCCGGGACGCTTCCGCGATCCGGATCCGGAGGTGGAACGGAACGTGCCCCACATGCGGCGTGGGGAGAAGCGCCTCATAGACGAGCTCGAGGACGATGTACACGCTGATCCAGCCAGAAGACGACGGTCCGGTCACCTTCCGGACGCACGTGCCGCTCTCGGGCCTGACGCCCGGGGAGGCTCGGCGGATCCTGGCCTCCCTGGGTCCGCTCCTGGGCAAGCTCCGGGAGCGGGCGGCGTCGGACGAGCCGGGGGAGGCCGCCGTGGTGGACCTTCAGGCGCGTCCCTCCGGCCACACCCGGGAGGCCGGATCCGGGGATGCGGGCGCGGCCGGGGCCCGGGTCCGGGCCGGCTGACCGGCCCGGACCCGGGCGTCAGGGCTCCCGCTCCTCCGCCACCTCCAGCGTCCTGAGCCGGCTGGCCGCGGCCGCCAGCTCCTGCGGCCGGGGCATGGCCAGCTCCGGGGCGTCCTCCACCGTGTGGAGGCCCTCGCGCCGCGCCGTCTCGACCGCCTCTCGCGCCAGCTCCGCCAGCGTCCGCTCGCCGTCCGCGCGCTCGCGCATGCCGTGGAGCATGCCCGCGATGGCGCGGGCCTGTCCGTAGTCCTGCAGCTGCTCGATCCCCGACAGGTCCACATCGGTCGAGCCGAGCTGGATCGTGTCCGTGTCCCGCGTGCGGATCCTCACCTTCCCCTTCCGGCGCGCCTCGAAGCTCCGGGCCAGGGGCCGGCGGCCGGAGGCGCGCAGCGGGTGCTCGGGCTCGCCCGTCCGCCGGCCCGTCGGGTGATCCCCGGCCACGCGCCGGGCCTCTTCGGCCGCGTCCCGCGGCCGGTAGTCCTCCATGAGGATCACGGTGTCGGCCACGTCCAGGTAGTCGCCGCCCCCGCCCGTCACCAGGACCGTGCTCACCCCCGCCTCCAGGAGCTCCCGCACCCGGTCGATGAGGGGCGTGATCGTCTCCTCGCGCACCAGCTCCTGCATGCGGGCGTCCCGGACCATGAGGTTCGTTGCGCAGGTGTCCTCGTCCATCAGGAGGAGGGAGGTGCCGATCTCGAGCGCCTCCAGGATGGCGGCCGCCAGGCTCGTGCTCCCCGAGGCGTCGGTCGTCGTGAACCGGGCCGTGTCCCGGCCCAGGGGGAGGCCGTGGATGAAGGGCCGCAGGTCGAGGCCCGTCACCGCGCGCCCGTCCTCGCTCCGCACCTTGACCGCGTCCGGCCGGGTGACGACCCATTCCCGGCCGTCGCCCGGGACGTGCGCGAAGACGCCGTGCTGGAGAGCCTCGAGCACCGTGGTCTTCCCGTGGTAGCCGCCGCCCGTGATCACGGTCACCCCCTCCGGGATTCCGAGCCCCTCGACCCGGCCGTGGTGGAGGGTGGGGAGCGAGACCCGGAGGCTGCCGGGCGCCTCGAACGGCACGGCGCCCTCCAGGGGCTCCTGGCTGACCCCGCTCTCGCGCGGGAGGAGGCTCCCGTCCCGGATGAAGCCGACCAGGCCGCGCTCGGCCAGGACCTCCTGGAGGCGGGCGTGGTCCTCCGCCGTCTCGCTCCACTCGCGGGCCAGCTCCCGGTCCAGGTGCTCCCAGCGAACCGCGTGGGCCGCGAGAGGCAGGTCCCGCGTGAGGAGGTCGGCGGCCGAGTGCCCGAAGCAGGTGCGGCCGCCGGCGGGAAGGCCCACCCGGAAGCGGAGGGTGAGCCCCCCGGCGTCGATCGTGCAGCCGGAGCGCTCGACCACGATCGGGCCGTCGACGCTCACCCTCACCCGGCCGGACTTCCCCGAGCCCGATACCGGCGGGAGCTTCCGGCACGCCTCCCGGAACGCCCGCAGCACGAAGTCGCGGAGGCCGCGCTCGCGGGCGGGACGGCTCCAGGCGTCGTCGGGGATCCCGTGCGTCCCGGGAGGGAGGTGGAAGCGGACGCGGCTCGGGGTGGCGTAGGGGTCGCCCTGCACGTGGTCGACGTGGAGCGTGAGGCCGCGGCCCTCCCAGGTCCCCTTCGCCCGCCTGTAGGCGCCGTAGCCCGCCCCGTCGATCCCGTGGAGCAGCTCCGCCAGGTCCTCGAGGGTGCCGCGCACGCCCGCTCCCGGGCTACGCCAGCCGGACGCCGGTCTCCCGGAGCGCCTCCACGATGCGCTTCCCATGGTGGCGTCCGTTCTCGATGAAGATCCGGTTGGCGTCGTTCCCGGCGGTGAGGACTCCGGCCACGTACACGCCGGGGACGGGCGTCTCCAGCGTGTCGGGGTCGTGCTCGGGCACTCCGGACCCGGGGTCGATCGGGACGCCGAGGTCCCGCAGGAGGCCCGGCCGGGCGTGCCAGCCCGTCATCGCGAACACCCAGTCGTTGGCGATCTCCTCCGTCCGACCCGAGTCCACGTCCGCGAGGACCACGGTGCCGGGGGTGATGCGCTCCACCCGCGTCCCCCAGCGCACCGGGATCTGTCCCTTCACGAACCGGTTGCGGATGTCCGGGAGGACCCAGGGCTTCACCCCGGGGTCGAGCTCCCGGGCGAAGTGGACGAAGGTGACCCGCGCGCCGGCGCGCCACAGCTCGAGCGCGGCCTCGACGGCGGAGTTCCCGCCCCCCACCGTGATCACGTCCTGGCGCCAGTAGGGGTGGGGCTCATCGTAGCGGTGCGTGACCTTGGGGAGGTCCTCGCCCGGGACGCCGATCGGGTTCGGGGCGTCGAAGCTCCCGGTGGCGACGACCAGCGCCCGCGCGCGCGTCTCCCGCTCCCGGCCGGTGCGGCTGCGGCTCAGGAGCCGGAAGTCCCCCTCCTCGCCTTCCACCGAGACGACCTCCTCGAACTGGCGCACTTCCAGCTCGAAGTACTCGGCCGCGCGCCGGTAGTAGGCCAGCGCCTCCTCCCGCGTGGGCTTGCCGCGCTCGATCGGGAAGGGGAGTCCCCCGATCTCGAGGCGGTCGGCGGTGCTGAAGAAGGTCATGTACGGGCCGTACTCGCGGACGATGGTGGCCGTGAGCGGCCCCCGCTCGAACAGGGTGCAGCGCAGGCCCGCGCCGCGCGCGGCCGCGCCCACGGCCAGCCCGCACGGGCCCGCTCCCACCACCGCCAGGTCCAGCATCTCGTCACTCATGGCTGCTCGGAACGCTCCGCACGGAAGGTGCCGCCGGGGCTCGAGGGCCGGGGCTCGCTACGCTCCGGCAGCGGCAAGGAAAGGAATCCCGGGCGGCGCGGCAAGCGGCGGGCAGGCCCTCAGGAGTCCGCGCGCCGGAGCTCCCCGAAGGCGTAGCGCCACCCGAAGCGCCCGAGGACGTCGACGAGGCGGCCGACCGGGAGTCCCATGACGGCGAAGAAGTCCCCCTCGATCCCCTCCACGAGCGCGGCGCCGCGGGCCTGGATCCCGTAGCCGCCCGCCTTGTCCAGCGGCTCGCCGGTGGCCGCGTACTCCCGGAGCTCCGCTTCGTGGAGGCGCCGGAAGCGGACCCGCGTGGCCTCCACGGCCGATTCGGTGCGCTCCGGCGTGGCGATCGCGATGCCGGTGTAGACCACGTGCTCGCGGCCCGAGAGCCGCCCCAGCATGGAGACGGCCTCCTCCGGGGAGCCGGGCTTCTCCAGGATCTCGTCCCCGAGCGCGACGATCGTGTCGGCGGCCAGCGCCAGCGCGCCGGGCCGCGCGGCGGACTCGGCCTTCTCCCGGGCCAGCCGCTCGGCGGCCTCGCGGGCGGCCTCCCCGGGCCGCAGGGTCTCGTCGATCCCCGCGGGGTCGACCTCGAATGCGAGGCCCAGCCTGCGGAGGATCTCGGCCCGCCGCGGAGAGCGCGAGGCGAGGACGAGGCGAGGCGGGTCGCTCACGCGGGCGAGGCGGCCCCGCCGGGCACGTGGACCGGTACGATCCCGCGCTCGGCCATCCACGCGCGCAGGTCGTCGATGGCCCGTGCGGCCAGCCGGGCCCGCTTCTCGCGCCGCTTCCGGACACGCTCGGGAAGGGGGTCCACCAGGCCCCAGTTCGAGTTCATGGGCTGGAAGGCTCCCGGGTCGGCCTCACGCAGGTGGCGGAGGAGCCCGCCCAGCATGGTGGTGGCGGGGGGCAGGGCGGGCTCGAGGCCGTCCAGGAGCCGATCGAGCGTGACCCCCGCCAGGAGCCCGCTCGCCGCCGACTCGACGTAGCCCTCCACTCCCGTGAGCTGTCCGGCGAACACCAGGTCCTGCCGGCCCGGGGGCGAGCCCCAGGGCGTGAGGCACCGCGGGAAGTTCAGGTAGCTGTTCCGGTGGATCCCGCCCCAGCGCAGGAACTCCGCGTGTCCGAGCCCCGGGACGAGCCGGAACACCCGCTCCTGCTCGCCGTGGCGCAGCCGCGTCTGGAAGCCCACCAGGTTCCACATGCGGCCGGCCCGGTCCTCCCGGCGCAGCTGCACGACCGCGTGCGGCCGCTCCCCGGTCCGGGGGTCCTCGAGCCCGATCGGCTTCATGGGTCCGTAGCGCAGGGTCTCCCGCCCCCGCGCCGCCATCACCTCGATCGGAAGGCAGCCCTCGAAGTAGGGGATGGCCTCCCAGTCGTGGCCCGGGTAGGCGTCCGCCGCGAGGAGCGCGTCCAGGAACCGCCCGTACGCCTCGCGGTCCATGGGGCAGTTCAGGTAGTCGTCCGATTCTCCGAACCGCCCGGCCGCGAACACGACCTCCTGGTCCAGGGACTCGCGCGAGACGATGGGGGAGAGGGCGTCGAAGAAGGCGAGCCCCCCGTCCCCGAGGAGCCCGGCGATCGCCCCGGACAGGGCGTCGGAGGTGAGGGGGCCGGTGGCGACCACCGCCGGGCCCTCCGGGAGCGCGGCCTGCTCCCGGCGGACGACCTCTATGCCCGGATGGGCCTCGACGGCCTCCGTCACGGCCCGCGCGAACAGCTCGCGGTCCACGGCCAGGGCGGAGCCGGCCGGCACCCGGGCGCGGTCGGCGCAGGCCAGGAAGAGCGAGCCCAGGGCGCGCATCTCCCGCTTGATCTCGCCGTGCGCGTTGGACGGGTCCTCCGACTTGAACGAGTTCGAGCACACGAGCTCGCCCAGGAGATCGGTGCGGTGGGCCGGCGTGGCCGCCGCCGGCCGCATCTCGACGAGCTCCACGCGCCGCCCGCGCTCCGCGAGGCCCCAGGCGGCCTCGGCTCCGGCCAGCCCGCCGCCGACGACCGTGACGTCCGGGCTCACGCGCCGCCCCGCCGGAGGACCGCCGCGCCCCGGGCCCTCGTTCGCTCCCGGGCCGTCACTCGCTCCCGGACCTGTAGCGCTCGAACCACCCCAGGATGTAGGCGGTCTTGGCCACCAGGTTGCTGGGCTTGCCCGCGATCTCGTGCGAGGCGTCCGGGATCCTGACCAGGGCGGATGGGACCTTCCGGAGCTTGAGGGCCTGGTAGAACTGGTACGCCTCCCCGCTGGGCGTGCGGTAGTCCACGCCCCCGGTCATGACCATGGTGGGCGTGGTCACGTTCCCCGCGTACGTGATCGGGGAGTGCTCCATGTAGTTCTGCAGGTTCTCCCACGGGTATCCGGAGAACCAGTACTTGAGGCCGAACAGGGACATGTCGGCCGTGAGCACCCAGCTGTACCAGTTGATGACGGGCTTGGCGACCACCGCCGCCCGGAAGCGGTCGGTGTGGCCCACCGTCCACGCCGTGAGGACGCCGCCGCCCGACCCGCCGGTGACGTAGAGGCTGTCGGGGCTGACGTAGCCTTCCTTCAGGACCGCGTCCACGCCGGACATCAGGTCCTGGTAGTCGTGGTCCGGGTAGTCCAGGTGGATCGAGTTCCCGAACGCGCCCCCGTAGCTGGTCGAGCCGCGGGGGTTCACGTACAGCACCACGTACCCGCGCGCCGCGTAGAGCTGGTCCTCGGCCGCGAACCGGTCCCCGTAGTCGGCGTAGGGGCCGCCGTGGATCTCCAGGATGAGCGGGTACGTCCGCGATGGGTCGAATCCGGGAGGCTGCAGGATCCACCCCTGGATCTCCTTCCCGTCGTAGGAGGAGGTGAACGTGATCTCGTGGCCGGCGGCCAGCGCCCGCCGACCCAGGACGTCGTCGTTGAGGCGGGTGAGCCGCCTCACGCCCGAGGTCCCGGCCTTCCGGCTTCCCACCGCCACGTCGGAGGGGTGGTCGAACAGCGTGTGCGTGAACGCGAAGCGGCCGGTGGACGGGGAGACGCTGTAGGACCCCCCGGCGTACGGCCGGCCGATGGAGAGGCCGCCCACGTGCCCGGCCAGGACGGTGACCTTCCCGTCCAGGGTCACGAACCCGACCTTCGTGTCGCCGCGGTCGTCGTACTGGACGTACAGCCCGCGCCCGTCGGCCGCCCACACCGGATGCCCCATGCTCCGGTCGAAGTCGCCGGTGACGACCCGCGCGCCCGAGCCGTCCGCCCCCATGACGTAGAGCCGCCGGACCTGGTAGCCCTGGTAGCGCTCGTCGTAGCCGACGTAGGCGATCTTCGAGCCGTCCGGAGAGACCGCCGGGCTCGCGTCGGGGCCGTGCCGGTCGGTGAGCGCGCGGACCTCGCCGCCCGCCGCCGCCACCTCGTACACCTCGGAGTCGGCCGGATCGTAGTCGGCGTCGTCGTGACGGTTCCCCGAGAACACCAGGGTCTTCCCGTCCGGCGTCCACGCCGGGGCCCCGTCGTCGTACGGCCCGTCCGTGACCTGGCGGGGCGTGCCGCCCTCGGCGGGGAGGACGAACACGTGCGTGTGGCCGTGCGGCAGCAGCCCCTGCCCGTTCTGCCGCCAGTGCACCCGGTCGATGAGCTCGATCGGCGGCCCCCAATCGGCACCCTTCGGCGGCGCGGGCATGTCCGCGATCGGCCTGGGCCCCGGCCCCTCCACGAACCCGGCGAAGGCGAGACGCGTGCCGTCCGGGGACCAGGCGAGCCCGCGCGGGCCGTGCCGGAGAGTGGCGAGCACGGCCTCCTGGCCGGTGTCCAGCCAGCGCACGCGAATCTCCGCCCCCTCCTCGACCCGCGTCACGTAGGCCAGCCGCGAGCCGTCGGGAGACCAGGTGGGCGAGGAAGCCTCGCGCTCACCTTCGGTCAGGGGCCGCAGGTGCGATCCGTCGGCGTCCATGATCCACAGGCTCGTCCGCTCCCGGTCCTTCATGACGTCGAAGCCGTTGCGCACGAAGGCGACCCGGGAGCCGTCCGGTGAGATCTGCGGGTCGGAGGCCCACTCCAGGTCGAAGACGTCCATGTAGGAGAAGCGCGGGGTGTCGGCCGGAGCGACGCTCGGGGCCGCGGCGACGCTCGCGGCCGCCGCGGGCCGCGCGGCGGTCCCGGCCCCGGACGCCCCGGAGCCCGCGCCGGCGGCTGCGGCCGGCGCGGCCCTCACCGGGCCGGCCAGGGTCAGGCCGAGGGCGAGCGGCAGGAAGCGGATCACGCGTCGCATGGCATCTCTCCTGGGTTCTCGGGAGTCGGTCGCGGATCATGGTCATAGGCGGGACCGGGGGCACGGGCAAGGGAACGGCCCCGGCCGATCGGGGTCGGCCGGCCCGGTCCATGCGAGGCTCTCGCCCGGGCCGCGCCAGAGCCACTCTTCGGCCACGAGATGGGGACGACACGTGAGCGCAGACGACAGCCCGGCCGCCCGAACCTGCCTCATCACCGGAGCCAACTCGGGCATCGGGAAGGAGGCGGCGCGCCGCCTCGTGCGGGACGGGGCACGGGTGATCCTCGTGTGCCGATCCCGGGAGCGCGGGGAGGCCGCCCGGCGGGAGTTGGAGACCGGGGCCGAAGGACCCTCGCCCGAGCTGGTGGTCGGCGACCTCGAGCGCTTCGAGTCGGTGAGGGAGGCGGCCGCGGAGGCGGCGCGGCGCGCGCCCCGCCTGGACGCGCTCGTGGCCAACGCGGGCGTCTACCGGGCCCAGCGCGAGATCACGCCCGAGGGACTCGAGCGGACGATGGCGGTGAACCACGTGGGGCACTTCCTGCTCGTGGGGCTCCTCCTCGATCGGGTGGTCGACGCCGCGGGCCGGATCGTGGTCGTGAGCTCCGAAGCCCACCGGGCCGGTCGGCTGCGCCGGCGGCCCCTCGAGGAGATCCTCCGCGGAGAGGGCGACTACTCGGGCTGGCAGGCGTACGCCGATTCCAAGCTGGCCAACCTCCTGTTCGCCTTCGAGCTGGGACGGCGGCTCGAGGGGACGGGCGTGGGCGTCTCGGCCCTGCATCCGGGCACCCTGGCCACGAGCATCTGGAACCGCAACCGGGACGTGCCCAGCCTGATCGCCCGCGTGGCCAAGCCCTTCATGGGCTCCCCCGAACGAGGCGGAGAGCGCGTGGCACGGCTGGTGACCGATCCCGACCTGGCCGAGGAGCCGGGCGTGTACTTCAGCGGGGACGAGCGCTCGCGCGCCTCGGAGGACGTCTACGACCGCGACCTGGCCGAGGAGCTGTGGGAGGTGACGGATCGGGTGACCGGCACGGCGTCCGGAGCCTGACGGGCCGCGGACGACGGCCCGGCGGGGGCCGGCCCTTCAGTCGGGGGCTTCCGACCCACCCTCCGCCCCGGGCGGCTATTCCAGCCAGTCGTCCAGGGTGTGGGCGGCGTAGTTCCAGTGGTCGAGGAGACGGCTCGCCGCCGCCTCGGTGTCCCCTTTCTCCAGGGCCTCGAGGACGGAGGCGTGCTGCTCGAGGCCCCTCACCCCGATCTGCTCGAACTTCCTGGCCTGGCCGTACTCGTAGCGGTGCACGCGCTGGCGGAGGAGGTCCAGGAGCTCGAGGAGCTGCCGGTTGGGACACGCCTCGACCAGGGTGCGGTGCCACCGGATGTCGAGGGCGACGGCCTCGGTGGCATCGTGGTCCTCCGGCCGGCGGGCCCGCCGGCGGTCCATCTCGCGCAGGCGCTCCAGCGTCTCCTCGTCGAGCGACCCGGTCCGCCGCAGCGCGAGCACCTCGAGCTCTGCCACCAGGTGGAAGAGCTCCCTGCCCGTGCGGACGTCCATCTCGGTCACCCGGAAGCCCCGGCCGGGCTCGCTCTCGATCAGGCCCTCGGAGGCGAGCTGGAGGAGCGCCTCCCGGAGGGGAGTGCGGCTGATCCCGAACTCCGCCGCCAGCTCCGTCTCGTTGATGTGCTGGCCGGGCTCGAGCTGGCGGTCCAGGAGGCGGTCCACGAGGATCTCGCGGACCTTGTCCCGAATGGGCTCCCTGGAGATCGGACTCGTCACTCCACCTCCCGAGCCGGGTCGCGGCCGACCTTGGCTGCCTCGCCGCCGGGTGCGGGCGGTCGGCACCGGCCCGCACCGCAGAATATCCCCGTACGCGTCACGGCCACAACTCCGGACGACTACGAGAGTAAGGTGGCCGCGGACCCGCGGTTCGGACCGGGCGGGGCGGCCCGGTGGCGGCCCCCCGAAGAAAGAGGGCCGGATCTCTCCGGCCCTCCCGGTTCGATGAGGCCGGCGCGCAACGCGCCCCGGCCGGGCGAAGGCGCTACCTCTTGGCCTTCACCTCGATCCTGCGCGGCTTGGCCTCGGGCGCCTTGGGCAGGACCACCCTCAGCACGCCTTCGGCGAAGTTGGCGTCGATGTCGTCCGGGTTCACCGAACGCGGCAGCGCGTAGCTCCGACTGAAGCGGTCGACCGAGCGCTCACGCAGGTGATACGTGCGCCCCTCGGTCTCCTCGGTCTCCTCGATGCTGCGCGAGCCGGATACGGTGAGGACGCCGCGCTCCATCGTGAGCTCGATGTCATCCAGGCCGAAGCCGGGGAGCTCCATCTCGAGCACGAACGCGTCCTCGGTCTCGAACAGGTCCGCCGCGGGAGTCCACGCGCTCCAGCTGTTCAGCGGACGGCCGAAGAAGTCGTCCAGCATGTTGCTCAGCTCCGGGACCATGTTGCCGGTCCACGGACGCCGGGCGGCCACTCGCCTTCCACTGCTGGTAGTCGGAAGCATACTCCACCTCCTGTTGACGGCTCGTCTCGTATCGTCTGTCGTGATCCAGGTCGGCGGACGCCGGCCTGTTCTGCAACCCCGTCCAGGTGCAAGGGCCGTACCCGTCTTCCGGGGCCGAAAGCCCGTCATTCTTGCACCTTCGGAGCCTCGCGCACGGCCGTCGCGGCAGATCCCTGCAAACTCGACAGGCGCCGACCGGCGCGGGACCCTCGTCGGCTATCCGGAGGCCGCCTCGAGGTCCGCGTAGCGGGCGATGAGCCGCCGCGTCCGCCCGTCCTCGAAGGCCACGACGATGCGGGGGTCGCGCGCGCTCCCGGCCACCTCGAGCACGGTCCCCGCGCCGAAGCGCGGGTGGCGGACCGCGTCGCCCGCGCTCCAGGACGGTCCGCGCCCGCCCTGCTCCGCGCGGTCGCCGGCCCGCAGCTCCTCCACGTGCTCCTCGGGGAGCTCCCGCAGGAAGGAAGAGGGGGCCGACCAGCTCCGGCGGCCCCAGCGCCTGCGGGACGAGGCGTGGGTGAGCGCCACGCGGTGGCGCGCGCGCGTGAGGCCGACGTAGAAGAGCCGCCGCTCCTCCTCGAGCTCCTCCCGGGAGCCGGAGGAGCGGGCGTGGGGGCAAAGCCCCTCCTCCATCCCGGCCAGGAAGACCCAGGGAAACTCGAGCCCCTTGCTGTTGTGGAGGGTCATGAGGAGCACCGCGTCGGCCTCGGGGTCGTGCCGGTCGATCTCGGCCACGAGGGCCACCTCCTGGAGGAAACGGTCGAGCGAGGTGAGCTCGGCGCCGGGCTCCTCGGGCTCGGCCGCCGGGACCGCCGTGTCCGCCCCGCGCTCGTCGATCTCCGCCGCGGCGGCCACCAGCTCCTCGACGTTCTCGGCCCGCTCCTCGCCCTCGGCACCCTCCTCGCGGAGCGCCTGCAGGATGTCGAGCTCCTCGACGAGCCGCCGCAGGAGCTCGGCCGCCGGGAGTCCCTCCGCCAGCCGGCGGTAGCGCTCGACGAGCTCGCCGAACGCCTCCAGCGCGCGGGCCCCGGCCGTGGGGATCTCGTCCGCCTCGGTGGCCGTCAGGGACGCCTCGACGGGTGAGATCCCCTCCTCGCGCGCCCGGGCCAGGAGGCGGCTCCGGGTCACCTCGCCCACGCCCCGGCGCGGCCAGCGGACGGCGCGCTCGAAGGCCGCCCGGTCGCGCGGGTTCGCGAGCAGACGGAGGTAGGCGAGCACGTCCCGGATCTCCCGCCGCTCGTAGAAGCGCACGCCGCCCACGATCTGGTAGGGGATTCCGCGGCGGCGGATGGCGTCCTCGAGCGCCCGCGACTGCGCGTTGGTCCGGTACAGGATGGCGAAGTCGCGGTAGCGGGCGGCGGGGTCCTCCTCCATCCGCTCCTCGATCGTGTCCGCGATCCACCGCGCCTCGGCCGCGTCGTCGTCCGCGCGCACGAGGAGGAGCGGCTCCCCCTCGGGGCCGTCGGTGAACAGCGTCTTCCCCTTCCTGTGCCGGTTGTGGCGGATGACGTGGTTGGCGGCCGCCAGGATGCGCCCCGTGGAGCGGTAGTTCTTCTCGAGGCGGACCGTGTGGCAGCCCTCGAAGTCCTCCTCGAACTCCAGGATGTTGCGGACGTCGGCGCCCCTCCATCCGTAGATCGACTGGTCGTCGTCGCCCACCACCATGAGGTTGCGGTGGCGCTCGGCCAGGAGCTGCACGAGCCGGTACTGGGCGTGGTTCGTGTCCTGGTACTCGTCGACCAGGATGAAGGAGAAGCGGCTCCGGTAGCGCTCGAGCACCTCCTTCTCGTCCCGGAGGAGCTCGACGGCCTTCATGAGGAGATCGTCGAAGTCGAAGGCGTCCTGCCGCTTCAGGGAGGCCTGGTAGGCCTCGTAGACGTCCTGGACCACCCGCTCGAACGGCTCGGGGTCGGGCCCGAGCATGGCGGCGCGGGCCCCGGGGGTGAGGAGCCAGTTCTTGGCGTCGGAGATGTGGCTGCGCACCGCCCGCGGATGCCAGCGCTCCCGGTCCAGCTCCAGCGCCTCCATGACCCGCTCGACCCGGGAGAGCGTCTCGTCGGCGTCGTGGATGGTGAAGCGGTGCGACCATCCGATCCTCGGGGCGTGGCGCCGGAGGAGCCAGGCCCCGAAGGCGTGGAACGTCCCGGCCCACAGGCCCGCCGGGGGCTCCCCGAGGAGCCGCTCGATGCGCTCGCGCATCTCCGAGGCCGCCCTGTTCGTGAAGGTGACCGCGAGGATGCGCTCGGGAGGGACGCCGTGCTCGTCGATGAGGAGCGCGACGCGGGTGGTGAGGACGCGCGTCTTGCCGCTCCCGGCCCCGGCCAGGACGAGGAGGGGGCCCTCGACGTGCTCGGCCGCCTCCCGCTGAGCGGGGTTCAGCGTGTCGAGCTGGTCCTGGACGGTCATGTCCCTCCGGTCGGGATGGCTGACGGGCCGCGGCCGATCGGCGGCCGGCTCGCCGGGCGCCCCGGGGCCGCCGCGCCGCCGGGGCCCGCCGCACCGGGGCGCGCACACCGAATGTACCCCGAAGCCGGTCGAGGTGCCGGAAGCGGAGCTCGCCGGGGTCCGGCCCGCACGGTCCGCGACGTGTCGTGCGGCGGGCTCTCGTCGTATCTTGAAAGGTACGTCACCCCGCGAGCCGATCCGGACCGCCCCGCCTGGAGGTGGATCCTGGCCAGCACCTCCTCTCGGAGCCAGGGAGAGGGGGCCCGACATCCGCTGCCCGTCGTCGCGGCCTTCCTCCTGTGCGCCGCCACCTTCGCCTACGACGTGAGCACGACGCCCTTCCACGCCCTGGGGGTCGTGCCCTACGTCCTGGCCGTCCTCGTGAGCTACCGGCATCGGTGGCCGGGGGTGCCGTTCGTGATCGCGGGCCTCTCCACCGTCCTGGCCCTCGCAGGGCCGCCGCTGGGCGGCCACCCCTACACCCGTCCGCTCCTGGTCAACCGCTCGGTGATCGTCCTCGTCCTGTGGGCGGCGGCCTGGCTCGTGTGGCGCGGCCGCCAGGCGAAGGTCACGGCGACCGATCACGGTCGGGCGCTCGAGGAGCTCCGGGGGGAGCGGCGGCGGCTGAGGCTCTTCCTGGAACGGGTCCCGGCCATCCTGTGGGCGGTGGACCGGGGCCTGCATTTCACCCAGAGCACGGGAGCGGGCCTCTCGGAGCTGGGTCTCGAGTCCGACCAGGTCCTGGGCCGCACCCTCCAGGAGTTCTTCGGCACCGACGACCCCTCCTTCGAGTCGATCGCGGCCCACCGGCGGGTGCTGGAGACGGGGGAGACCGCGAGCTTCGAGACCGGGTGGAACGGCCGCCACTACCGGGTATATCTCGAGCCGCTGCCGGGTCCGGGAGCGCGGCCGGCCGGGGTCGTGGGGCTGGCCCTGGACGTCAGCGAGCGGCTCCGGGCACAGGAGAGCGCGCGCCGGAGCGAGGCCCGCTACCGGCGGCTGTTCGAGGACGTCCAGGAGGCAGTGTACTTCGCCGGCCTGGACGGGCGCATCCGGGAGGCGAACCGGGCGTTCCGGGAGCTGTTCGGCCTGCCCGCGGGGGCGCTGGAGGGTCTGGACTCGTCCGAGCTCTACGCCGACCCGGACGAGCGCGATCGCCTCCGGGAGGTCCTCCTGGAGCGCGGTTTCGTGCGGGACTTCGAGCTCCGGATGCGGTACCGGGACGGGCGGTCCATCCGCGCCCTCCTCTCCGCCACGGTCGTCCGCGACGCCGCGGACCGGCCCGCCGGCTTCCAGGGCATCCTCCGCGACGTCACCCGCCAGCGGGAGCTCGAGGCCGAGCTCCGGCGGCGGGCGCTCCACGACACGCTGACCGACCTCCCCAACCGGGCGCTGCTCCACGATCGCCTGGAGGTCGCCCTGGAGCGGCAGGCGCGCGAGCGGAGCGGCGTCGCGCTCCTGTTCGTGGACCTGGACGGGTTCAAGCGGGTCAACGACGGCCTGGGGCACCAGGCCGGCGACGTCGTGCTCCAGCGAGCCGCGGTCCGCCTCGACGAGGGGCTGCGCGGCGCCGACACGGTGGCCCGGGTGGGCGGAGACGAGTTCATGGTCCTGCTCACCGACGTGGTCGAGCCCGGAGAAGCCGCCGCCGCCGCGGGCCGGCTCACATCCCTGTTCGAGCGTCCGTTCCTGGCCGGGATCCACGAGGTGCACCTGGCCGCCAGCGTGGGGGTCGTCTACGTGGGCCCCGGATCGGGGTGGCCCGAGTCCGAGCCCGTGGATTCCGATCGATTGGTCCGCGCCGCCGACCTGGCCCTGTACCGGGCCAAGCGGAGAGCGGGCTCGACGTACCGGCTCTTCGATCCGGCCGAGGACTGGGCGGGCGGGGAGCGGGACCGCCTGGCGCTCGAGAACGAGATTCGTGAGGGACTGGCGGCAGGGGCGTTCGAGTGCCGATACCAGCCCGTCGTGGGCTTCGATGAGGGGGGCGTCGTCGGTGTCGAGGTCCTGGCGCGGTGGCGCCACGGGGAACGGGGCCTCCTCGCGCCCGCCGAGTTCATCGACGTGTGCGAGGAGACGGGGCTCATCGTGCCCCTGGGCGAGGCCATCCTCCGGCGGGCGTGCCGCGAGTCGGCCTCGTGGCGGGGACCGGGCGGGAACCTCCTCCCGATCTTCGTGAACCTGAGCCCGCGGGAGTTCGACGACCCGGAGCTGGTCTCCCGGGTGCGCGCAGCGCTCGAGGACACCGGCACCGACCCCGGCCGGCTCGTGTTCGAGGTCACCGAGAGCGGGGCGATGCTCCGACCCGAGCACACGGCCCGCCTCCGGGAGCTGGGCTGCCGCGTGGCGCTGGACGACTTCGGGACGGGCTACGCCAGCCTCCACTACCTGAAGACCCTGGCGCTCGACGTGCTCAAGCTGGACATGACCTTCACGCACGGGCTCCCGGACGATCCGGCCGACGTGGCCATCTGCCGGGCCGTGGCTACGCTGGGCCGGCACCTCGGTCTGGCCGTGGTGGCCGAGGGGATCGAGACGGCCGAGCAGCTCCAGGCCGCCCGCGAGGTCGGCTGCGGGCGGGGGCAGGGCTTCTTCCTGGGTCGTCCCGAGCCGCCCGAGGAGATGGCGCGGCGGCTGGCCGGCCCGGCCGTGGGGCGAGAGGAGCTCTGAGCGTGGACGTCCTGGTCACGGGGGCGACCGGCTACATCGGCGGCCGGCTCGTCCCTCTCCTCCTGGAGAGGGGCCACCGGGTCCGCGTGCTGGCCCGGGATCCCTCCCGCGCCGCCGATCGGCCGTGGGCGCGGCAGGTGGAGCTGGCCGCCGGAGACGTGCTGGATGCGGCCAGCCTGGCACCGGCTCTCGAAGGCATCGAGCTGGCCTACTACCTGGTCCACGCCATGACCGGCGGCGGCGATTTCGCCGAGCGGGACCGGACAGCGGCCGAGACGTTCGCGTCGGCCGTGCCGGAGGGCGCACGCGTGGTCTACCTGGGAGGGCTGCTGCCCTCCGGCCGGGTCCGCTCGGAGCACCTTCGGAGCCGCGCCGAGGTGGGCCGGATCCTCCGCGAGCGCTGCCCTGCGACGGAGCTCAGGGCGGGGCCCGTGATCGGATCGGGCTCCGCCTCCTTCGAGATGGTTCGCTACCTGACCGAGCGCCTGCCCGTCATGACGGCCCCGCGCTGGGTCGAGAATCCCGTGCAGCCCATCGGCGTCGAGGACGTCCTCGCGTACCTCGTCGCCGCCGGGGAGGGCCCGCCGGCGGGTGCGGTGGACGTCGGGGCGGACGTGGTCACCTTCCGGCGCATGATGGAGATCTACGCCGAGGTGCGGGGGCTCCGCCGCACGATCCTCCCCGTCCCCGTGCTGGCCCCGAAGCTGGCGGCCCGGTGGGTGGGGCTGGTGACCCCGATCCCGAACCGCCTGGCGGTTCCGCTCGTGGAGGGCGTCCTGCAGCCGGTCACCGCGGACACCGCCAGAGCCCGGGAGCTGTATCCCTCGGTCCGTCCGATCCCCTACCGGGAGGCGGTGCGCCGCGCCGTCGAGGAGACGCTCTCGGGCGAGGTCATCACGCGCTGGTCGGGGGCCCTGGGCGATGGTCCGGCCCGGGTGCTGGGGGAGCGCGAGGGCCTGGCCCGCGAGGTCCGCACCCTCCGGATCGACGCCCCGGAGGACGTCATCTACAGGGCGTTCTCGGGCCTGGGCGGCGACCGGGGCTGGCCGGCTTGGTCGTGGGCGTGGCGGCTGCGCGGGCTCATCGACCGGCTGGCCGGCGGCCCGGGGCTCCGGCGCGGACGCCGCCATCCCGACGAGCTCAGGGTCGGCGAGGCGGTGGACTTCTGGCGTGCCGAGGTCGTCGAGCCGCCCCGGCGGCTGCGGCTGCGCGCCGAGATGCGGCTCCCGGGGAGGGCGTGGCTCGACTGGGAGGTCCGGTCCGTCCGCGGGGAGGCCGGCGCCGGGCACGAGCTCGTGCAGACGGCCTATTTCGCCCCCCGCGGCCTTCCCGGGCTGGCGTACTGGTACGGGCTCTATCCCTTCCACGCGGTCATCTTCAGGGGCCTCATCCGGGCCGTGGCGCGCCGCGCCGAGCGTCTTGCCGCCGGGGGGTGAGATCCTCTAGCGTGCGGCCGGCCCCGCCGGGCCGCGTCCGGGCCGGGGTCGAACGGACCGCCACCCGTGCCCAGGAGCCCCGATGATGCGCCGTCGTCCGCTCGCCTCCCTCGCCGTCCCGCTGCTCGCCCTGGCCGCCGCGCTCGCGCCGACAGCGCTCCCGCGCCCGGCGCTCGCGCAGGCCGCCGTGCCCGACGGCGACGCCACGCCCGACACCGCGGGCGGGCCCGGCTACTACCGCTACCCGGCCCTCCACGACACGACCGTCGTGTTCACCTCCGAGGGCGACCTGTGGACGGTCGGGATCCACGGTGGGGAGGCGCGGCGGCTCACGTCGGGGCTCCGGGAGGAGACCCACGCCGCTTTCTCGCCCGACGGTCGCACGCTGGCGTTCACGGCCTCGTACGAGGGTCCCGAGGAGGTGTACACGATGCCGGTGTCGGGCGGCGTCCCGGTGCGGAGGAGCTGGGACGGGGGCGGGGCCACCGTGGTCGGCTGGACGCCCGACGGCCGCGTCCTGTACACGACCCGCCACTACTCCACGCTCCCCAACGCGCAGCTCGTCGCGCTCGACACCGCGACGCACGGGCGCACCAGGGTCCCCCTGGCCCAGGCGTCCGACGGGACGTACGGCCCGGACGGGAAGGTCCTCTACTTCACCCGCCTCCCGTTCCAGGGGAGCCACACGGACCGCTACCGGGGCGGGAGCGTCCAGCAGCTCTGGAAGTACCGGTACGGGGCCGACGAAGCCGTCCCGCTCACGACCGACTATCCGGGCACGAGCAAGGACCCCATGCTGTGGCGGGGCAGGGTCGTGTTCGCCTCGGACCGCGACGGCGTCATGAACCTGTGGTCCATGGACGAGAGCGGCGGCGACCTCCGGCAGCTCACCCGGCACCGGGTCTTCAACCTCCAGTCCCCCTCGCTCTCGGACGGCCGGGTGGTCTACCAGTACGGGGCCGACCTCAGGGTCCTGGACCTCGGCTCCGGCCGGGACCGGGCGATCCCGATCCGGCTCTCCTCGGACTTCGGCCAGCTCCGACCGCACTGGGTCCACGACCCGATGGACTTCCTGACCGACGTGCACCTCTCCCCCACCGGCGACCGGGTGGTCCTCACGGCCCGGGGGCAGCTGTTCGTGGCTCCGGCCGGACAGGGCCGCTTCGTGGAGGCCACCCGTACGAACGGCGTGCGCTGGCGCCGGGCGCGCTTCGCGCCGGGCGGCGACTCCCTCCTGGCTCTCTCCGACTCCACCGGGGAGGTCGAGATCTGGAAGCTCCCGGCCAACGGCGTCGGCCGGCCCCGCCAGCTCACACGGGACGGGACGATCATGCGCTGGGACGCGGTCCCCTCGCCGGACGGGCGCTGGATCGCCCACCACGACAAGGACCACCGCCTGTGGGTCCTGGACACGTCCACGGGCCGCTCCACGGAGATCGACAGCTCCGGTTACGGGGACTTCTCGGACCTGGCGTGGTCGCCCGACTCGCGCTGGCTGGCCTACGTGGAGCCGATCGAGAACGGGTTCCGGAGGATCGTGGTGTGGAGCGCGGACCAGGGCTCGACCACCCCGGTGACGACCGACCGCTACGTGAGCCGGTCGCCCGCCTGGAGCCGTGACGGGAAGTGGCTCTATCTCCTCTCGGACCGCCACTTCGTCTCCTCGGTCGGCTCCCCGTGGGGGCCGCGCCAGCCCGAGCCCTACTTCACCCGGACCACGAAGATCTACGCGCTCGCGCTCGAGCCGGGGACGCGCTCACCCTTCCGTCCCGACGACGAGCTGGCGCCCCCCTCCGCGACGAAGGCGGGGGCGAAGGAAGAGAGCGCGGGCGGCGGGGCCGCCGCCGACACCGCCCAGGCCCCACCCCGCGTCCAGATCGCGCTCGACGGCATCCGGGAGAGGATCGAGGAGGTCCCGGTTCCTCCGGGGAACTACGGCGACCTCTCGGCGGGCCGGGAGACGCTCTACTGGCTCTCCTCGGAGGACGGCCCCGGGCGTGACCGGAAGCTGGAGGCGCTCGAGGTCACCAACCACGAGCCGAAGCCGGACACCCTGGTCGACGGCGTCCGCGGCTACGAGCTGTCGGCGAACGGGAAGAAGCTCCTGGTCCGCAGGGGCGACGACCTCTACGTGTTCGACGCGGGCACGAAGCCCCCGGCCAGGCTCGAGGAGAGCAAGGTGGACCTCGGCGACTGGATGCTCCGGGTCGACCCGCGGCGCGAGTACATGGAGATGTTCCGGGAGGCGTGGAGGCTCCACCGGGACTACTTCTACGATCCGGGCATGCACGGCGTCGCCTGGCCCGCCATGAAGGCGAAGTACCTCCCGCTGGCCCGGCGGGTCACCGACCGCCGGGAGCTCTCCGACGCGATCGGCCAGATGGTGGCCGAGCTCTCCGCGCTCCACACGTTCGTGACGAACGGTGACGTGCGCCCGGGCCGCGATACGATCAAGGTGGCCTCGCTCGGGGCGCGCCTCGTGCGCGACCCGGACGCGGGCGGCTACAGGGTGGCCCACGTGTACCGGTCCGACCCGGACCTCCCCGACGGGCTCTCGCCGCTGGCGCGGCCGGGTGTCGAGGTGCACGCGGGCGACGTGATCACGTCCATCGACGGGGTCCCGACCCTGTCGGTCCCCGACTACCGCTCCCTCCTCAGGCGCAAGGCGGGCGAGCAGACGCTCCTGGGCGTCCGTCCCCCGGGGGGCGGGACGGAGCGGCAGGCCATCGTGGAGCCGATCACGGAGCGCGAGGCGTCCGACCTGCGCTACGACGAGTGGGAGTACACCCGGCGCCTCGCGGTCGACAGCCTGAGCCACGACTCGATCGGCTACGTCCACCTCCGGGCCATGGGCTCGTCGGACATCGCGGACTGGGAGCGCCAGTTCTATCCGATCTTCACCCGGAAGGCCCTGATCGTCGACGTGCGCAACAACCGGGGCGGGAACATCGACAGCTGGATCCTCGAGAAGCTCATGCGCCGGGCCTGGATGTACTTCAAGCCCAGGGGCGAGAAGCCGTCCTGGAACATGCAGGCGGCCTTCCGCGGACCCATGATCGCGCTCATCAACGAGCACACCGCCTCGGACGGCGAGGCGTTCAGCGCCGGCTTCCGCAGGCTGGGCCTGGGCAAGCTCCTCGGGACCCGCACGTGGGGCGGGGAGATCTGGCTCAGCTTCGACAACCTGCTCGTGGACGGCGGCATCGCGTCGGCGGCCGAGATGGGCGTGTACGGTCCCGAGGGGCAGTGGCTCATCGAGGGCCACGGCGTCGATCCGGACATCGAGGTCGACGACGCCCCCCACGCCACCTTCGAGGGGAAGGACGCCCAGCTCCGCGCGGCCATCGACGAGCTGCGGGCGGAGATGAAGGGCCACCCGGAGCCGGTGCCGCCGGCACCTGCGTATCCCGACAAGAGCGGGGCGGGGAACGGGAAGGGGGGAGGCGGCTGAGCGCAGGCCCGGCTCCGCGGCCGGCCCGCACCGCCCGCCGTCAGCTCGAGCTGCTCGACGCCGGGAGGCCGCCGATCTGCCAGAAGAGCGAGAGGGTGTCGCCCTGGGTCCAGGCCCGGGAGATCGCGCCGTCGACCACCTCGTAGATCCCGAGCACCGGTAGCTCGATGGTGCGGCCGGAGGGGGGGACGCCCATGAACTCCCCGCGGTGGACGCCGCGGATGGTGATCCGGGCCACGGCCCGCTCCCCGGCGCCGAAGATGTCGTGGACCTGGATGGTGAAGGCCGGGAAGGCGGCCTCGAAGTCGGCCAGCTCGTCCGCCAGGGCGGCGTCGGACACGTAGCGGCGGACCACGTCCTTCGGCTTGGCCTCGCCCGAGAGCGCGGCGAAGACATTCCTGACGACCGAACTCGGATCGGCCGATGCGGCCATGCGGATCCTCCCCGGAGGGCGGTGACTGTACGTCGAAACAACGATGGCGACCTTTTCAGTATACAGTATGCGATGGTGCGGAGGAAGGGCTCGCGGAGGGGCGTGGTGCGGAGGCTCCCGGGTCCGGCCGACGGGAGGGGCGCGCCGACGAAGGGCGGGCGCTCGCCGCCCGCTTCCGGCCGTGACAGAATGTCGGGGGGACGCCGGCCCGGTTCGGGACACTCTGTCGTCCGCGGCCGCCCGCGCGGAAGCTCTCGCCGACGCCTCAGCGGGCCCGGAGTCCTTACGCCGGGCGGGGTTCGCGGGAGATGGTCCGCGAAGGCCACCCGGGGGCACGCCGGTTGCACTCTCGGGAAAGCCCTGCGACGAGGAAGCTTCGGCAACCACGACGTGGGTTTCGGCGCCCGACGGTTCGGGCCGAAGGGCGCCACGTCTGACGGGAGTTTGGCCCGATCAGACCGACTGGGAGGTCGTCGGACCCAGTCCGTAGTCCCGGGAACGGGGACGCCTGAGTCGCGAGCTTCGACTCACGACGAGGGAAAGAGCCGGAAGCCAGGTCACCACACGGGGTGACGCCAAACCGACTGGCCAGGGTTCGCCGACGCAACGAGGCCCCCGATCGGATCCGTGAATCCGGTCGGGGGTTTCGTCTTGTCCGTAGGGCATCCAGCGCCCGGGCCGTCGGGAGGTCCCCACCTTCGGCCTTTCTTCCCGTTTCGCTCTCCGCGTCACCGCGTATCTTGAGGATCCCCTCTCGGGGAGCTCGACACCTCGACGACAGATGGGCGACGCCTCACCGGCCCCCGCGGGCCCCGGCCGACCCCCCCTCGACCAGGACGGAGCGAGCGAGACCGGCGTGCCACAGCGGGACAGCGACGGGAGGAGTGTCTCCAGCATCCTCGTCCTCGACCGGGACGAGTCGAGGCGGGCGCGCGTGGCGGCCGTGCTCGAGGGCCGCGGCTACAGGGCGCGGACGGCCGGTCGCGGGGACGAGGGGCTCCGCCGCCTGCGCGAGGAGCGGTACGACGCGGCGATCGCGGCGGCCGACCTCCCCGGCGTCTCCGGCCTGGACCTGCTGGACCGCATCGACCCCCTCGAGACCGACGCGCGCGTCGTGACGGTCGTGGACGAGGGGGACGTGAGCTCCGCCGTGGAGGCCATGCGCCGGGGCGCCGCCGACTGCCTCTCCATGCCCCTCGACACCGACCGCCTCGTGGCGGCCGTGGGCCGCGCCGTCGAAGCGTACGCGCGTCGCCGGGCCGCGCGCCGCCGCGACGAGGGCGAGGAGGACCTCCGGGTCCCGATCCTGGGCCGCTCGGCGGCCATCCGCCGCACCCTGAGCCTGGTGCGCAGGGTGGCGCCGACCCGCTCCTCGGTGCTGGTGACCGGGGAGACCGGGACGGGGAAGGAGCTCGTGGCCCGGGCCATCCACGAGCTGTCGCCGCGCGAGGAGGGGCCGTTCATCGCGGTGGTGTGCTCGGCCCTGCCGGACACGCTCCTCGAGGCCGAGCTGTTCGGCCACCGCAAGGGGAGCTTCACGGGAGCCCATGCCGATCGGCTCGGGCTCATCGAGGAGGCGCACGGCGGCACGCTCTTTCTGGACGAGATCGCCACCGTGCCCACCGACGTGCAGGTGAAGCTGCTCCGGGTCCTGGAGGAGCGCAGGGTGCGCCGCGTGGGTGGCGGGGAGACCGTGCCGGTCGACTTCCGCCTGGTGGTCGCCACCAACGAGGACCTGGAGGACGCCGTGGCGGAGGGGAGCTTCCGGGAGGATCTCTTCTTCCGCCTCAACGTGTTCCCGATCCGGGTCCCGCCCCTGCGCGAGCGGCGCGAGGACCTCCCGGTCCTGGCCGAGCACTTCCGCCGCCGCTTCGCCGAGGAGAACGGCATCGAGGCGCCGGCGATCCTCCCCGAGACGATGGCCCGCATGCAGGAGTACCGCTGGCCGGGCAACGTCCGGGAGCTCGAGCACTTCATCGAGCGCGCGATGCTCCTCTACGCCGACCGGGACGCGATCCGCTTCGAGCCGCCGACCCGGCGCGGGCGCGGCGAGGCCGGCGACCTCCTGTCGCGGGCCGAGGACGAGCGCTGGGACCTCGAGCGGCTCGAGCGCGAGTACATCCTCCGGATCCTGGAGGAGGCCGGGGGGAACCGGACCCGGGCGGCCGAGATCCTTGGGGTCCACCGGCGAACGCTGGCTCGCCGGATGGACCGCTACCGCGAGCGGCCGCGCTCGGGCCGCCGATCCTAGTCGGCTAGCTCTTCCCGGCCGGCCGGGGTCCGGCCGGCACCGGCACCATGATGTGGACGTAGGGCGTCCCGTCCCACATGACCCATGGCCCTCGCTCGTGCGGAGTGCGCGGCAGGGCCTCGAGCGACGCGGCGTCCGGAACGAGGATCATGACGTGGGGTCCGGAGTCCGCGATCCACTGGTTCTCGGGGGTCGGGCTCTCGCCGTACGGGTCGATGTTCGACGTGGGGAAGTCGCCCTGCAGCATGTAGCCGAACCCGATCCGGTCGGCGCTGAAGGGCTTCTTGTTCATCCACGCGTCCGCCCATTGCATCCAGACGTCGTCCAGGCACATGGGCGAGTTCCCCGGCCGCTCCGGCATGTCCGGCATACAGGTCCAGCCGTTCGAGCCCTCCCGGAGGACGTTCCCCTCCCAGTCCCGGACGGTGGCCTCGGCGGAGATCTCCGCCGGCGCCGCGCTCGTGGCGCTGCGGATCATGGCGTCCCGCTCGGGCGAAGCGGGGGTAGCCTGGCCCGCGGCGGGTGCGGCCGTGAGCAGCAGGCTCGCGAGGAGTCCGACGGGCGCGACGGCGACGGCCATGAAGCGACTCGAGGATCTGGCGACTCCCGACATGGGAGGCCTCCTTTCGTGGGGTGAGTGGCGGAGCCACGGCCGGGGCCCGCGCCTCCGGGATGGAGGTGGCGTCGCCCCGACCTGTCCGCACCCCATCGAATCTAGATTAGTCGAACCTAATCGAAAAGGCCCCGGTCCCGGCGCCGCGTCCGTCCGCCCGGGCCCCGGTGGCGGGCCGTGCCGCCCCTCACGGCACGAGCCACAGCAGGATCGCGAACGCGATCACGGCCACCGTGACCACCCTCCGCACCCAGGCGTGCCCCTTGAGGACCGTGAGCCGCACGCCCAGCAGGGCCCCGGAGAGGTTCCCCGCGGCGAGCGCCAGGCCCGGGGCCCACGCCACCTGGCCGTGCGCGGCGAACACCCACAGCGAGAGCGGCGTCCACAGGAGGATGACCAGGACCTTGAGGGCGTTCCCGCGCACGAGGTCGAAGCCCGCCCACGTGAGGACCGCCAGGAAGAGGAACCCGGTCCCGGCCTGCACGAACCCCCCGTACACGCCCACCAGGAAGAAGCCCGCGCCGAGGCCGGCCCGCCGCCACGCCCCCTCGGGAGCGTCGGGCGCGCCCTCGCGCTCCCCGGCCGCCGCGGAGGCCGGCCGCCACAGGGAGGCGAGCGACACGACGACCATGAGGATCGAGAGAATGCGCTCGAAGGAGCGGTCGCCGATCCGCGTGGCGAGCCACGCCCCGAGGAGCGCCCCGACCAGGGCAGGGAGGCCGGCCCGCAGGAGCCAGCGCCAGGAGACCAGCTTCCGGCGCTGGAAGCCCCACACGGCCCCGACGTTCTGCACGAGGATGGCGATGCGGTTGGTGCCGTTGGCCACCGTGGGCGGGAGGCCCAGGAAGATCATGGCCGGGAGGGTGAGGAAGGAGCCGCCGCCGGCGATGACGTTGAGGGCGCCGGCCGCCACGCCGACCGCGGCCAGCGCCACGTAGGAGAGCCAGCCCCAGGTCACGGGAGGCCCCGCCGCTCTTGCGCCATCGGCAGGTCGCTCCTAGCGTCGGCCATCGCTCCGCCCGTCGTCTCCTGTCCCCGGCCCAGAGGTCAGCATGGCGAGCTCCCCGTCCGCTGAGGCGCAAGGCTCATCGATCCGCTCCGGCTCCGATCCCTTCATTCCGGCCTCGGAGTCGCTGCCCGAGATCACCGTCAAGGCGGTCATCCTGGGGATCATCCTAGCCGTCGTGCTGGCGGGGGCCAACGCCTACCTGGGCCTGTTCGCCGGGATGACGGTCTCGGCCTCGATCCCCGCCGCCGTGATCTCCATGGGGATCCTGCGGATGTTCAGGACCTCGAACATCCTCGAGAACAACATCGTGCAGACCTGCGCCAGCGCCGGCGAGTCGCTGGCGGCGGGCGTCATCTTCACGATCCCGGCGCTCGTGCTCCTCGGCACGTGGACCCGCTTCGACTTCGTGCAGGTGACCCTCATCGCGGGCTTCGGCGGCATCCTGGGCGTCCTGTTCACCGTGCCGCTCCGGCGCGCGCTCATCATCGAGCAGGACCTCCAGTTCCCCGAGGGGATCGCGTGCGCCGAGGTGCTCGAGACGGGCGAGCGCGGCGGCTCGGGGGTCAGGTTCGTGGCCGGCGCGGCGATCGTCTCGGCCCTGTTCAAGCTGTCGCAGACGGGCTTCCGGCTGTGGAGCGAGACGGCCGAGTGGGCGTCGGGCATGTTCGGCAGGAAGAGCCTGTTCTACGTAGGGACGAACCTCTCGCCGGCGCTCGTGGCGGTGGGCTACATCGTGGGCCTCAACATCGCGGTCCTCGTGTTCGCGGGCGGCATCCTCAACTGGTGGGTGGCCATCCCGATCGTCACCTGGCTCCACGGGGGGCTCCCCGCCGGGCAGACGGCCGCCGAGCACGCGGGCGCGATCTGGTCGGCCCAGACTCGCTACCTGGGCGTCGGCGCCATGGTCGTCGGAGGCCTGTGGGCCCTGGTGCGCATGGGGGGGAGCGTCGGGACCGGCATCACGTCGGGCCTCGAGGCCTACCGGAACCTGAAGGAGGGCGGCGAGGTGGCCTTGCGCACGGATCGGGACATGCCCATGCAGTGGGTCCTGGGCATCATCATAGTGTCGATCATCCCCCTCTTCTTCCTCTACAACTATCTGGTCGGCCACCTGGGGATGAGCTTCGCGATGGCCGTGATCATGGTGCTGGGCGGCTTCCTGTTCTCGGCCGTCTCGGGCTACATGACCGGGCTGGTGGGCTCCTCGAACAACCCGGTTTCGGGCGTCACGATCGCGACGATCCTCTTCGCCTCGCTCCTCCTCCTGCTCGTGTTCGGCGAGGCGGGTGGGACGGGCGCGGCGGCCGCGATCCTGATCGGGGCCGTGGTGGCGTGCGCGGCGGCGATCGCGGGCGACAACCTCCACGACCTGAAGACCGGCTACCTGGTCGGCGCGACCCCGTGGAAGCAGCAGGTCATGCTCATCGTGGGGACGGGCGTCTCGGCGTTCGTGATGGCGCCGGTCCTGAACCTCCTCCTTGAGGCGTACGGGATCGGGCCGCAGACGGCGGCCCACCCGCAGTCGCTCACCGCCCCGCAGGCCACGCTCATGGCCTCGGTGGCCCAGGGCGTGTTCGAGGGAGGGCTCCCGTGGACGATGGTGTTCATCGGGATGGGCCTGGCGGTGGCGATCATCCTGTTCGACCTGTGGCTGGAGAAGCGGAGCTCGAGCTTCCGGGCGCCGGTGCTGGCCGTGGCGGTCGGGATCTACCTCCCGCTCGAGCTGTCGGTGCCGATCATGATCGGCGGCCTCGTCTCGCTCTTCGTCAAGCGCGCGCTGAAGGGCCGGCACGGATCGGCCTCGCCCGAGGAGCGCCAGGAGATCGAGCAGCGGGGCCTCCTCCTCTCCTCGGGACTGATCACGGGCGAGGCTCTGGTGGGGATCTTCATGGCGATCCCGATCGTCGTCGCCGGGCGCTCGGACGTCCTGGCCTTCTGGGGCGTGCACGGCTCGGCGCTCCCCGGCCTCATCCTCCTCGCGCTGGTCGTATGGGCCATGTACCGCGTGGCCGCTCCCGGGGAGGGCCGCGCCTGAGGCCGTGAGCCGATGAGGGGTCGGCCCGTGAGCCCGGCCCCCCGCGGGGCCCCGGCGTCGCCGTGGGCTCCGCTCCGCCATCCGCTGTTCCGGGCCATCTGGGCGGCCAACGTGGTCTCCTACGTCGGGACCTGGGTGCAGCAGGTGGCGGCCCAGTGGCTCATGACCGACCTGGCCCCCGACCCGGTCATGGTGGCCCTGGTCCAGGCCGCGACCGGCCTGGCCATGTTCGCTCTGGTCGTCCCGGCCGGCGCGCTGGCGGACCTGGTGGACCGGAGAAAGATCCTCATCGGCTGCCAGGTGTGGCAGCTCCTGGTCGCGGCCGGCCTCGGGGTGCTCACGGTGGGCGGGTGGGTGACCCCGTGGACCCTCCTCCTGTTCACCCTCCTGCTGGGGTTCGGCGCGGCGGTGAACCAGCCCGCCTGGAACGCGGTCCTCCCCGAGCTCGTCCCGCGCGAGGAGCTCCCCTCCGCCATCGTCTCGACCAGCGTGGGCGTCAACGTGGCGCGCGCGGTGGGACCCGCCCTGGGCGGCGCGCTGGTGGCGTCGGTGGGGGCCGGCGTGGCCTTCCTGGCCAACGCGGCCTCCTACCTGGGCCTCGTGGGGGTGCTGGTGCGCTGGCGCCGGCCCGCGGAGGAGACGGGTCTCCCGGCCGAGCCCTTCCCGGGGGCGGTGCGGTCCGGACTCCGCTACGTCCGCCACACCCCGCAGATGGTCTCGGTGCTGGTGCGGGTGGGGCTGTTCGTGTTCGCGGGGAGCGCGCTCTGGGCCCTCCTCCCGCTCGTCGCCCGGCAGAGGCTCGGGCTCTCGGCGGGCGGCTTCGGGCTCGTGGTGACGGCGTTCGGCATCGGCGCGGTGAGCGGCGCGGCGGCGCTCGGGCCGCTCCGCCGCCGGCTCTCGATGGACCTCGTGGTCACGGTCTCGACGGTCGTGTTCGGCCTGTCGCTGGCGGCCGTTGGCGAGGTCCGACTCTTCCTCCCGTTCCTGGCCGTGACGTTCGTGGCGGGCGGCGCCTGGCTCAACCTCCTCTCGGGCTTCAACACCGCGGCCCAGACCGTCCTTCCCTCCTGGGTCCGGGCCCGCGGCATGTCGCTCTACGTCCTGGTGTTCTTCGGGGGGACGACCGCGGGCAGCATCGCGTGGGGCGCGGCGGCCGGCCGCTGGGGGCTCCCGGCGGCGCTGACCGCGGCGGGGGCGCTGGTGCTCCTGGGCGTGCTGGCGCGGGGACGCTGGCACATCGTGGAGACCGAGGGCCTGGACCTGTCCCCCACGCGCCACTGGCCCGCGCCCATCCTGGCCGAGGAGGTCGAGCACGGACGCGGGCCGGTCCTCGTCACCGTGGAGTACGAGGTCGCCGCGGGCCGGCACCGGGCCTTCGAGGAAGCCATGGCGGACGTCGGGCGGCGGAGACGGCGGAGCGGGGCGTACTACTGGGGCCTGTTCGAGGACTCTTCGGACCCGGACCGCTACACGGAGGTCTTCCTGGTGGCGTCGTGGGCGGAGCACCTGCGCCAGCACGAGCGGGTCACGGGGCTGGACCGGGACGCGGAGGCGAGGGCGCAGGCGAACCTGGAGCCGGGTACCCGCCCGGCGGTCCGCCACCACCTGGCGGCGCGTCGGTGAGACGGCCGCTCATCGCCTGGGGATGAGCAGGCGCCCCAGGAGCAGGATCCCCAGCGCGGCCAGCCCGAGCGCGACGGGGTGCCCGAAGACGAAGTCGGCGGCCCGTCCGGCCGCGGCGGGGAGGTGGAGGGAACGGAGCAGCGTGGCCGCGTACTCGGCGGCGCTCTGCAAGGCGATGACGACCAAGGCGACCTCCCGGGCGTGAGGCTCCGGCTCCCGCCGGTCGACCCGACGCGAAAGATATCGGGGGCGGCAGCGCGTTGACATGTCGGCCCCGGAGTCCCGACATTCCCCACGCTGGTCGGATCGCTCCTTCCCCGGACATCATGCCGTGAACGTCTCCAGACTCCTGTTCAGAGCCCTCCTCGGCCGGCGTCTGCCCCGGACCTCCGGGGAGCTCCGGGTGGACGGCCTCCGGGAGCCGGTCTCGATCCGGCGCGACCGATGGGGCATCCCGCACGTCGTGGCGCGCTCCGACGAGGACGCGGCCTTCTCCCTGGGATTCGTCCAGGGCCAGGACCGGCCCTTCCAGCTCGAGATGCTGCTGCGTACGGTGCGGGGGACGGTGGCCGAGGCCATCGGCAAGGCGGGCCTCCCCATCGACCGGCTCTCCAGGAGGATCGGCTTCCGCCGGGGGACCGCGGCGCAGCTCGAGACGCTGGGGCCCGAGCTTCGGAGCTTCATCGAGGGCTTCTGCCGGGGGATCGGGGCGGCCTTCGAGCGCGGCCTGCCGCGGCGCTCGCACGGGCACGCCATCGCCCGCATCGACCCGACGCCGTGGGAGCCCGCGGATGCCGTGGCCATCCACAGGCTCGCGAGCTTCGTGCTTCCGTCCAACTGGGACAGCGAGCTCGTGCGGCTCCGCGTGCTCCTGGACGACGGGCCGGAGGCCGTCCGGAGCCTCTCGGGTCCCTACCCGGACTGGCTCCCGCTGGAGGCCACCGGACGGGCGCCGCTCCGCGAGGTGCTGGACGCCGTCGAGGCCGACCTGGAGCGGCTCGCCGGGGCCGTGGGCGCGGGCGGAGCCTCCAACGCCTGGGCCCTGTCCGGCGCGCGCACCGCCTCCGGCCGGCCGGTGGTGGCCAACGACCCCCATCTGGCGCCCCAGCTCCCGCCGCACTGGTATCTGGCCCACGTCCGCACGCCCGAGTGGGAGGCGGCCGGCGCGAACTTCGTGGGGATGCCCGCGTTCCTCTCGGGACACAACGGACGGGTGGCGTGGGGCGTGACCGCCGGGCTGGTCGACAACACGGACTTCTTCCTGGAGCGGCTGGACGGCGACCGGGTGCGCCGGGGAGAGGGGTGGGAGCCCTGTCGCCGCTGGACGGAGACGATCCGGGTACGGGGAGGGAAGGAGGTCGAGGAGGAGGTGGTCGAGACGGCCCGGGGACCGGTGGTCGGGCCGGCGCTCCGGGGATCGGACCTCGGTGACGCGGATGGCGATCCGGATGTCGGCCCTCCCGGAGAGGCCGCGGAGGGGCGAGGCCGCCTCGCCCTGGTCCTCCGCGCCACGTGGCTCGAACCGCGGCCCCTGGCCGGATTCCTCCTGGCGCACCGGGCGCGGAGCTTCGGGGAGCTGCGCGGACTCTTCCGCGAGTGGCCCACAGTCTCCTTCAGCGTGGTCGGCGCCGACCTGGACGGGATGGTCGGCTGGCAGCTCACGGGGGAGGCGCCCGTGCGGAAGAGCGGGTGGGGGACCCTCCCGGCACCCGGGTGGGACCCGGACAGCGGCTGGGAGGAGGAGCGGGTGCCGTTCGAGGCCATGCCCCGGCGCGTGGACCCGGAGGAGGGCTTCGTGGTCTCCGCCAACAACAAGCCCGCCGAGGACGGCCCGGAGCGGCCGTGGCTCGGGATCGACTGGATCGACGGCTACCGCGCGGCCCGGATCGAGGAGGCGCTGGCCGGGCGCTCGGACTGGGACGTGGCCTCCTGCCTGGAGCTCCAGCGGGACGTGGTCTCCCTCCCGTGGCGGGAGGTCCGTGACGACGTGCTGGAGCTGGTGGAGGAAGCGCTGGCGGAGGCGTCCGCCGGGGGGACGGGCGGCGCCGGCGACCCGGACCTCCGCCTCGGCCTCGAGCTGCTGCGGGGGTGGGACGGACGCATGACGCCGGACTCGGCCGCGGCCAGCGTATACGAGCTCGTGAACGCCGGGCTGGTGACGCGGCTGGTCCACGCGCGCGCGCCCCGCGCCTCGGCATGGGTCCTCGGGCGCGGCTTCCATCTCCTCACCCCGCGGAGCTTCTTCGCCCGGAAGGGTCAGGCGCTCCTCACCCGGCTCCTCCGCGAGCGGGCGGAGGGGTGGCTGGACGTCCCGTGGAGGGAGGCGGTGACCGCATGCGTGCGCGAGGCCGTGGCCCGGCTCCGGGGCGAGGCGGGCGGCGACCCGGCCCGCTGGGCGTGGGGCGAGGTGCGGCCGCTCGTCCTGAAGCACCCGCTGGGCGAGGTGGGCCCGCTGGGCCGGGTCTTCGACCTTCGGCCCCCTGCGATCGGCGGGGACGCCCACACGGTGACCCAGGCCACCGCGCTCCCGCTCGATCCGCTGGCGCCGGCGTCGGCCATCCCGTCCCTGCGCGCAGCCGTTCCGCTCGGCGACCCCGAGGGAGCCCGGTTCGCACTCCCCGGCGGCCAGTCGGGGAACCCGTGCTCGCCTCACTACGGCGACATGGTCGAGCCGTGGCGGACGGGGACCGGGGTCCCGATCCCGTGGTCGGAGGAGAGCGTGCGGCGGGCGACGGTCGGGGAGCTCGATCTGCTTCCCGCCGACGCGCCCGCCCGTCCCGCCGACGCGCCCGCCCGTCCCGACGCCGACGCCCGGCCGTGAGCGGCGCCCCGTCTCCCTCCTTCGACGCGCTGGAGGGCCGGTTCGAGGAGATCTGGACCTGCGATCCGGTGGACGAGGAGGCGGGCGAGGAGATCGGCCGCTCCCGGGAGGGGCGCCCGCTCCGCGCCTTCCGGTTCGGAAACGGCCCGCTCCGGGTGAGCCTCCTGGCCGGCTGCCACGCCGACGAGCCGGTGGGCCCGAGGCTCCTGCGGCGGCTCGCCGGCCATCTCGCGGACCTCCCCGCCCGCGACCCCTTCCTGGCGGCGGCCGAGTGGTGGATCCTTCCCCACGTCAACCCGGACGGGGCGGCGCGGAACGGGGCGTGGCAACGCCCGGACGGAGCCGAGCCCGACGCGTACGACCCGGGTCTCTACGTGCGCCACGCGGAGCGCGAGGCGCCGGGCGACGACATCGAGTTCGGCTTCCCGCGCGGTCCGGGGGACCGGGGCGCGCGCCCGGAGAACCGGGCGGCGTGGAGGTGGTGGCGCGAGGCGGAAGGGCCGTTCGCCCTCCACGCCTCGCTCCACGGCATGGCCACCGGGACCGGCCCCTGGTACCTGGTCGAGCCCGGCTGGCTCGGCCGCCCGGAGCTGGAGCGGCTCCTCGGGCGCTGCCGCGCCTCGGCCTCCCACGCCGGCTACGGGCTCCACGATGTCGAGCGCGTCGGCGAGAAGGGATTCCACCGGATCGACCGGGGCTTCGCGACCCGGCCCGACCACGTCTCCATGCGCGAGCACTTCCTGGCGGCCGGCGACCCGGAGACGGCCGCGCGCTTCCGTCCCAGCTCGATGGAGACGGTGCGGGCGCTGGGCGGGGATCCCCTCACCCTCGTCTCCGAGGTCCCGCTGTTCCTGGTCCCGGAGGCCGGAGCGGAGCCCCGCGCCGGCGAGATGGAACCCGTCCCGGTCGTGGACCAGATGCGGCTCCAGTGGGCGTTCGTGTGCGCGGGCCTCGAGGCCGCCGGGCGGCGACGGGAGGCGGCCGGCGCGGCCGGGGCTCCGACGTGAGCGATCCGGCGCTCGCCCTCCGGCTCCCCGGCGCCGTCCGCGTCGGGGAACCGGTCCGCATCGAGCTCGTGCTGGGAAACCCATCGGACGAGGCGGTCGAGCTCGCGGTCCCGGGGCGTCCGCCGGCCTTCGACCTCACGATCGAGACGGAGGACGGGGGCCCGGTGTGGCGCCGGCTCGAGGGCGGGGCGGTCGCGATGGCGCTGACGCTGGTCCGGGTGGAGCCGGGCGGGGAGCGCGTCTTCCGGGACGCCTGGGACGGGCGGGGCGCGAGCGGGGAGCCCGTCCCGCCGGGTCGTTACCTGGTGCGCGGAGTCCTCCCGGCCGAGGGCGGGGAGCTCGGGGCGGGCCCCGAGCCGCTAGAGATCCTCCCGGACCTGTAGCCGGGGCAGGTGGGGGACGCTCGGCCTTGACGTCCGGGCCTCGGCCGGGCGATGGTGGAGACGGCCGCCTCGCCGCGCGAGGCATCTCACCACCGGCCGCCGGGTTCTCGGCGGCCGCACCCACGTTGGAGACACGTCATGCGAAGGATGCTCATGGCCACGCTCGTGGCGGCAGCGACGTTCGGCGCCGTGCTCACCCTCCCCGCGACGGCGCTCGCTCAGGCCAACCCCGCCGCAGCCGGCGGGCGGACCGCTCCCCCGCAGGCCATCGTCTCCCTCTACCGCGTGGCCCCCGGTCAGCACCTGGCGTTCCTGAAGTGGATGGCCGCCCAGGAGGAGATCTCGAAGGCGGCGGGTGTGGCCGCCTCGAAATGGTACGCCCACACGGACGGGGACCAGTGGGACTACATGGTCGTCTCGCCGATCACCACCCCGGCCCAGGACGCGAAGATCGAGGAGCTCTCCAAGTCACGGGGCGCGCCGTCGGGCCTTCGCGGAAGCCTCGAGTTCCGCAAGTACATGGCCTGGCATACCGACACGTACGTGGCCGGGCCGATGACGGTGGCCGAGCTGGTCTCGGCCGCGGGGGGCATGTAGGGAGGATCTCCCGCCGGCGGGGGGCGGGCTCGCCCCCCGCCGGCACCGCCCGCCCTCGCTCAGCCCCCTTCCGGGAACGGCAGCTCCACGTTCTCCCCGTACAGCCACTCGGCGATCCAGGCCCAGTTGTGCCAGGTCGCGGCCAGGCGCTGCTTCGGGGTCGGGACGCCGTGCGAGTCGGCGTGGTACAGGACGAACTTCACGGGGACGCCCACGTCCTTCAGCCCCTGGTAGAGCTCGAACCCGTCGGGGGGCGGCACCCTCGGGTCGCCGTCGTCGTGCTGGATGAGGGTCGGCGTCGACGCGTCCTCGACGTACGTGATCGGCGAGGTCTTCGCGTACAGGTCGGGGAGCTCCCACGGCGTGCCGCCCAGGTAGGAGATCGTGAACGGGTGGATGTCCGTGTTGACGTAGTAGGTCATCCAGTCGGAGATCCCGGCGCCCACCGAGATGGCCCTGAAGCGGTGGGTGGTCGTGGTGAGGAAGGCCGAGATGTAGCCGCCCTCGCTCCAGCCCATGGCCACCATGGAGTCCGGGTCGGCGATCCCCCGGTCGACGAGGGCCTGCACGCCGGACATCACGTCCCACGCGTCGCCCACGCCCAGGTTCCCGACGTTGAGCTTCTCGAACGCCTGCCCGTAGCCGAGCGAGCCGCGGTAGTTGGGCATGAGGACCACCGCGCCGCGCGCGAGCCACTGCACCAGCGGGTACACGTAGCCGCCCGTCGCTTCATCCAGGATGGGCACGTCGATCCCGGTCGGCCCGCCGTGGATCCTGACCACGAGCGGGTGGCTGCGGGTCGAGTCGAAGCCGGGCGGCGTGATGAGGACGCCGTGGACGGTCGCCCCGTCCTTGCTCTTCCACGTGATGTCGCGCGCGGTCCCGAGCGGCCAGCCGGCGACCTGCGCGGTCATGTCCGTGAGCTTCCTCGGCTTCCAGTCGCTGCCGGAGGTGAGGTAGATCTCCCAGAGCCGGGTCGGGGTCGCGCCCGCGAAGGCGGCGAAGCGTCCGTCGCGCGTGTAGTCCACCGAGCGGAAGGCGCGCGGCGCGTCGGTGATCTCGGTCATCTCCTTCGAGCCGGGGTCCATGCGGTAGAGCACGTTCCGCCCGTCCCTCCATCCCTCGACCACCAGTCCGTCCGGGGTCCACGCCACCGGGTCGGCGTTGTAGTCGTACGCCCCCGTGAGGAGCTCGGGCGTCCCGCCCGAGGCCCGGACCCGCGCGATCTCGTTCGTGGCGTAGTAGGCGGAGTCCCCGGCTCCGGTCGAGAAGGCGATCCACCGACCGTCGGGCGACCACATCGGGCCGCCGTCCATGCCGGGCTGGTCGACCAGCGTGCGGACCGCGCCGCTCGCCACGTCCGCCACGGACAGGTCCCGCCCCGTGAAGGAGGGGACCCGGCCGTCCGGCTGGTGGGCGAAGGCGATCCGGGTCCCGTCGGGCGACCAGCGGAAGCCCTCGACCGTGTAGGTGGCGTCCGGCGTGAGGTCGCGGAACGCGGCGGAGTCGGCGGCCCTCGATGCGGCGTCTCCGCCCGCCGACTCGGCGTCTCCGCCCGCCGTGTCCTTCGCCGCCGCTTCCTTCGGGAGCGCCGCCCCGTCCTCCGTGGCCAGCGCCCGCGCCACGTCCAGCGTCCACAGGTGGACGGGCGGCGCGGTCTCGCTCTCCACCCGCCACTCGCCGTAGTCCTTCTTCCGGGCCTTCATGGCGGCGCTCTCGGGCTCCCGGATCGAGACCGCCATGCTGGAGCCGTCGGGGCTCCAGGCGAAGCGCCGGACGCCGTCCTCGACGCTCGTGAGCGGCCGGGCTTCGCCCCCGTCGGGCCTGATCACCCACACCTGCGAGGACTTCCCGTCCTCCCTGGAGGCCAGGAAGGCGATCCAGCGCCCGTCGGGGGACCACGCCGGGCTCGTCGAGCTCCCCTCGGCCGTGCGGGTGAGCTGGAAGGGCGCCCGGCCGGGCCGCGCCAGCCAGATCTCCGTGTCGTAGCGGTTGGCGTCCCAGTCCGCGCGCCGGACCTCGTAGGCCACGGCCGAGCCGTCGGGGGAGACCGCCAGCCCGCCCACCGAGCGCAGGGAGAGGACCTCCCGGAAGCTCGGGGCTCCGGCCACGTCCTGCGCGCGGGCGGCCCGGGGCGCGACGCCGAGCGCCGCGAGCAGGAAGAGCGGGGCGAGGGCCGCGGTCGCGCGGCCGCGGGACGCACGGAGGTGCCTGGCAGACGTCATGTCGGCCTCGGAAAGCTGAAGGGTCGGAGCTGAAGCGACTCGGTTCACCCGCGGGAAGGTACGGCGGCGTCGGCCTCGCGGGCCACGTCGGCCAGCGTGGTCTCCCGGAAGAAGAGGGCGATCTCCTCCGCCACCGACTTCCAGCGCTCGTGCGCCGGGCACGGATCGGCGTCGCTGCACTCGGGTCGCCCGAGCACGCACGTCCGTCCGGGCGAGAGGTCGTCGATCGTGCCGACGACCTCGAGGAGGGTGGTCGATCCGGGAGGGCGGGCCAGGCGGAAGCCGCCGCCCGGACCCCTCACCCCTTCGACGATCCCCTCCCGGGCCAGCGCGTGGAGGATCTTGGAGAGGTAGTTCCGGGGCACGTCCAGCTCGCCGGCCAGGTCGCCGACCGCGACGGGGTCTCCGCCGTCGGGTCGGGCCAGCCGGATGGCGGCCAGGAGGGCGTACTCGGCGGTCTGTGACAGCATGTCAGGGCCTCGGAAAGGGGCCCCCTGGCCTCCGCCCCGGTGCGCGCGGGCACCGGTCTTCAGCCGAAGGTGGCCATGAGCGAGTGCACGACGGCGGCGCCCGCCGCCGCGAACAGGAGCACGATCACGAACACGAACACCCCGAACCACGGGCCGTTGTCCTCCACTTCGTCCCTCACCGCATCCCCCTCATGTCCCGAAGGTCCACAGGCGCGAGAGCCACATCCAGTCCATGGCGTAGAACAGCACGAACACCAGCATGAAGAACAGCCCCATGGCCAGCGTCCCCCGCATCGAGAAGTCGTGGACGGGCCGCTCGCTCCCGGTGAGGGAGAGCGGCACCGGGACCCGCATGCGGGCCTCCTTCCCGAACAGGAGGGAGCCGACGGCCACGAGGACGAAGATCGCGCCGGCGAGGACCGCCACGGCGGCGGCGATCCCTAGGATCGCCAGCATCGGGCTCGCGGCCGAGAAGCTGAAGCTCGTCCCGGGGATCGAGGTGGTCACGGGGTCGCGGCGCGGCACGCCGTACACGATGCCGGCCTCCATCATCGCCATCGAGGCGATGCTCATGGCGGCGCCGTACAGGTAGGGCTGGAGGCGGGCCAGCCGGTCCAGGATCCACTCCTTCCTGAAGAACAGCCGGATCACGTAGTAGAGCAGCCCCATGAAGGCGAGCGTGGTGCCGACCGCCACCGTCCCGTGGAAGTGGCCGGGCACCGCCAGCGTGTTGTGGCGCATGGTGTTGAGCTGCATCTGCCCCATGAGGACGCCCGTGATCCCGCCCAGGTAGCCGAACAGGATGATGCTCAGCGCCGTGGCCGAGAACCCGGGGTCGTGCCAGGGGGCGGTCCTCAGCCACCCGAACCAGCTGTCCCCGCCCAGGCCCCGCTTGCGCCGCCCGGCCTCGATGCCGGCCGGGATGGCGAAGGCGTGGATCAGGCTGGCCAGGACCGCCCCGTACATGGCGTACGAGGTGTTCCACATCTTCCAGCCCGCCGTGAGCGCGGGGTCGGCCATGAGGTGGTGGGCCGCCCCCATGTTGATGAAGAACAGGTAGAGGATGAACGCGCCGCGCGAGACCTTCTCGCTCACGACCTCGGCGCCGGCGGTCAGGTGGGTCATGAAGTACCAGGAGGTGATCATGGCGGCCAGGTTGATCTGCTGCGTTCCGTGGCCGATGATCCAGTACATCTGGCGGTACCAGGCCGCGTCGATGTGCTCGACCACCCCGATCCGCCACAGGAAGGTCGGCACGTACGTGATCAGCCCGCCCAGCAGCGCCTCGACCGCGATGATCCCCGTCACGAACGCCCCGAAGGTGACGAGCGGGAGCGTGCCGTTCGGGTTCTCGCTCTTCTCCTGCCAGATGCAGGCGAAGAACGGGAGGGCGGCCACCACCGTCCCCAGGATGAACGTGTCGACGCCCAGGTAGAAGAGGGCGGACGACTTCATGGGCGCGTACGAGGTGAGGAGCGGCTGCTGGTTGGGGTAGGCGGTCGTCCAGATCGCGTACTCGATGAGGACGGCCGACGCGACCATGACCACCCAGCCGATCCTGGCCAGCCTGGTCCCGGGCAGCTTCCGGCCCAGCACGATGGGGCCGCCCACGTACAGGATCCCCACCTCCATGAACACCATCCAGAAGATGAGGAGGTTCCAGGCGTGGAGGCTGAGGTACTTGTAGAACTGCGTGGGCCGGAGGAGGCCCACCGCCTCCCAGCGCGTGAGGGCGACGAGCAGGGCGGCGGTTCCGCCCAGGATGAGGGCGACGACCGCGGTGAGCCCGAACAACTTGAGCGGGACCTCGGCCGAGCGGTGGATCTTCAGCCCCGTGACCTCGCAGGTCCGGAACCCGTCCGGCCCGTACGTGCCTTCCAGGAGTCCGATGGCCATGCCTCAGCCCCTCCTCACTTGACGATGACCTGGCCGTGCATGGTCCTGTGGCCCACGCCGCAGAACTCGTTGCACTGGACGTCGTAGATGCCGGGGTGCTTGAACTCGATGGGCACGACCCACTCGTAGCCCGGGAGGACCTGGAGGTTGAACTGCTCGATCATCCGGGCCTCGCGGTGGAGGCCGAAGCCGTGCTGGACGTCGTAGGAGCTCAGGTGGAGGCGGTACTGCTTGCCGGCCTCGAGCACCACCGGGAGCCCGTTCCAGGTCCATTGCTGGGCGCCCACGTAGACGTCCTCTCCCGGCGGGACGATCCCGTCGTCGGTCTGCCGCGCCTCCTTCTCGTAGGCCTGGACCTCGGCCCTGTAGCGGCCGGGAGATATGCGCGTGGTCGGACCGGTCGGGTTCTGGGCGCCCAGGTCCTTCCAGCCGACCATCCAGCCGAACAGGATCACGCACCACACGAACGCGATCGCGAGCCACGTCCGCTCGAGACCGTTCACCCGCCAGTTCCACCACACGCCCTCGGGCGACCGTATCGGAGAGCTCATCTCAGCCTCCCGAGCGGATGCTGAGGAGGTCGATCAGGCCCCACACCACGTAGGAGAGGAAGAAGAAGACGACCGCGGCCAGGGCCAGCATCCACACGCTGTCGAACACGCGCTGGGGCCACGGCACCTCCCCGTCCGCCGGCCCGGGCCCACCGCCTTCCCCTCGCGGCCGGCCCCTCCCGGTCTGCGGCTCGTCCACACGGCCCTCCCGCTGTCAGGTCGATGAAGTCGCGCGCCGCGCATGCCTTGCGGCAGATAGACGAGTATATCATGATGTTATCATGTATATCGAGTCAAGAGGGGAACGAACCCCGGGCGCATGAGGCTGCTCGAGAGGAGCCGGGCCTACGCGGAGCTGGGCAAGCCGGGGATCTCGCTGCTGGCCACCGCCACGGCCGCGGCGGGCTACCTGGTGGCGTGGCCGGGCGCGAGCGGGGCGGGGGATGCGGCCTCCCTCCTCGGGCCGGCCGGCTGGAGGCTGGCCGCGCTCCTGGCCGGAACCCTCCTGGCCGCGGCCGGGACGAACGCCCTCAACCAGCTCCTCGAGCGCGAGCACGACGCCCGCATGGCCCGGACGCGGGCGCGCCCGCTCCCGTCCGGCCGCCTGTCGCCGGAGCGCGCGGCGACCTTCGTGGTCGTGGTCTCGGGGGTGGGGATCGGGATCCTGGCGGCCGCGGTGAACCTCCTCGCGGCGGGGCTCGCCGCGCTGACGCTCGTCTCGTACGCCTTCGTGTACACGCCCATGAAGCGGGTCTCGCCGGCCGCGGTGCTGGTGGGGAGCGTTCCCGGGGCGTTTCCGATCCTGGGCGGGTGGGCGGCGGCCACCGGCTCGCTCGCCCCGGGCGCGTGGACGCTGTTCGCCATCGTCTTCCTGTGGCAGCTTCCCCACTTCGCCGGGCTCGACTGGATGTGCCGGGAGGACTACCGGAGGGGCGGCTACCGGACGGTGGCCGTGGCGGACGGCTCGGGCCGCTCGACGGCCGTCCAGGCCGTGGGGTCCGCGGCGCTCCTGGTGGCGGTCGGAGCGATCCCGACCGTGCTGGGGCTGGCGGGCGGGCTCTACCTGGCGGGTGCGCTCCTCCTCGGGGGCGCGTACCTGGCGGCCGGCCTCCCGCTGGCGGCCGAGGTCACCGCCCGCCGCTCCCGGCGACTCTTCCTCGTCTCCCTGGCCTACCTCCCGCTCGTGCTCGGACTCCTGGTGGCCGATCGGCTGATCGGGGGCTGAGCGCCCACGGGGCCTCTCCGGCCTCGACACACGTTGCACTTTCACGAAATGAATGCAGGCGGTCGGCGCCCGGGTGGATGCCCCTGCGGCCGGGCGCGTCCTCCAACGGGCGTCGCCGCAGCGTGATAGTCGCCTCGGCCCGGGCGGATCCCCGCACGCACGCCGGTTGCACCGTATCGGACCAGCCCCGGCCGCACGGAAGGTCCGGGCAACGGAGCGACAGGAGGACGCCTCATGCCGACCGGGCTGGAGAGCAGCGGGCACTTCGTGGCGAACGTGAGCGCCATTCCCACCTTCACCGTCACCGTCCTCCTGCTGGGCCTCGGCGTCCTGACCCTGGAGCGGGAGCGGCGCTCGCCCGAGGCCAGGGCCTTCTTCCTGGTCACGGCGGCGGCCGGAGTCTGGATGTTCGGCTCCTCCTGGATGTACCTCTCGGCCGACCCGCCCACCGCCATGGCGTGGATGCGCGTGGCCTACCTGGGCGCCCCTCTCATCGCTCCGGCCATGTACGCGTTCGCCGTCCGGATCCTGGGGATCGAGGAGCGGCGCCGCGCCGTGGTGCGGGCGGCGTGGGCGTACTTCGGGCTGTGCTCGGTGGTGTTCGTGGCCACCGACCTGTTCGTGACGGGCATGCGCGTCTACCCGTGGGGGCCCTATCCCCGCTACGGCCCGTGGAGCGCCCTGTTCCTGGTGCCGTTCGCGGGGCTCCTGGCGCTCACCCTCGGGGAGCTGTGGGGGGCGTGGAGGACCGCGGAGCACGTCGCGCAGCGCCGGAGGGCCGGGGCCTTCCTGGCGGCGTTCGTGGTCGGGGACCTGGCGCTCGTGGACGTCCTGCCTGCCCTGGGCATCCCGGTCTATCCGGTCGGCTTCGCGGCGGTGATCGGCTTCGTCTTCCTCGCGGCCGCCGCCATCTGGCGCTACCGGCTGGCGGACCTCGGACCGGCGTTCGCGGCCGAGGCGATCCTGCAGACGGTGGGCGAGCTCGTGGCCCTGGTCGACCGGGAGGGCCGCGTCCGCCACGCCAACCAGGCCCTGTGCACGCTGACGGGTGCGATGCCGGGGGCGCTGCTCGGCCGCTCCATCACCGAGCTGGCGGCTCCGGGGGCCTCGCGAGCCGCTCTCGAGGCCGCCCTGGGCACGGAGCGCGTGACCGGCCGGGAGATCTCCCTCCTGGGTCGCTACGGGGACGAGGTCCCCGTGCGGCTCTCCGCGACCGCGCTCCGCGACGAGCACGACCACAGGCTGGGGACGGCCCTGGTGGCGCGCGACGTCCGCGAGGAGCGGAGGCTCCGGGCCGAGCTGGCCCGGACCGCCTTCTACGACGAGGTCACCGACCTGGCCAACCGGTCCCTCCTCCTGGACCGGATCCGGCTGGCGGTGTCCCGTACGCGCCGGACGAGCGCCGGCGTGGCCGTGGTGTGCGTGCTCCTGGATGGCTACGAGCGCGTCGTGCACGGGTTCGGACGGAAGTCCGGCCGCGACCTCCTGTCCCGTGTCGGCGAGCGGATCCGACGGGCCGCGGGCGACGCCGACGCGGTGGCGCGTAGCGGTGAGGCCGAGTTCGGCATCCTCCTCACGCCCGTCGGGAGCGTCGAGGAAGCCGTGGCGCTGGCCGGCCGCATCGAGGAGGCGCTCGATCCGCCCGTGATCCTGGATGGGCGTGCGGTCTTCCCGAGCGCCTCGTTCGGCGTCGCCCTGAGCGGCGACGAGACCCGGACGGGCGAGGACCTTCTGCGGGCAGGGCGCACCGCGGCCATGCGGGCCCGAGCCAAGGAGCGGCGGCGGATCAAGGTCTACGCCCCCGGGCTCCGGGAGGAGGCCGCCGCGTCGCTGGAGATGGAGGCCGGCCTCCGCCGGGCGCTCGAGCACGGAGAGTTCTCGCTCCACTACCAGCCCATCCTCCGCCTGGCCGACATGGAGGTGACGGCTCTCGAGGCGTTCCTGCGCTGGAAGCACCCCGAGCGAGGGATCCTGCGGCCGGGCCGGTTCCTCCCGGCGGCGCGCGCGGCCCACCTCCTCCCCCGGATCGGCGGATGGGTCCTCGACGAGGCCTGCCGGCAGCTGGCCGAGTGGCGCTCGCGGTTCCCGGCCGCCGAGACCTACATCGTCCACGTCAACCTCTCGGCCCAGGAGCTGGTGGACCCCGGGCTCCTGGGCCGGCTGGACGCGGCGCTGGATCGGCACGGGCTGGACGCCCACGACCTGGCGCTCGAGGTCACCGAGAGCGGCCTCCTGGACCAGGCGGAGGGCGCGATCGGGATCGTCGACGCTCTCCGGTCGCGCGGCTTCCGGCTGTGCGCGGACGACTTCGGGACCGGCCGCACTCCGCTCTCCTACCTGGGGCAGTTCCCGCTGGACATGCTCAAGGTGGACGCGGGGCTCGTGCGCGCCGCGCGGGCGCGGGACCGGAGCGCGTCGATCCTGGAGGCCGTGCTGGACCTGGCGCGGAGCCTGGAGATGGTCACCCTGGCCGAGGGCATCGAGACCACGGCGCAGCTCGAGCAGCTCCGGAAGGGCGGCTGCGGTCTGGGCCAGGGCTACCTGCTGGCCCCGCCCCAGCCCGCCCGGCGGATCGGCCGCAGGCTGGCGGTCGGCGGAAGGCTGGCGATCCGGTCGCCGGGGAACCGGCGCTAGGCCCGGGGGCCGCCGCGCCGCGTCCGGGGCGCCCGCGCCTCAGTCGGAGAAGTGATCGGCCAGCAGGGCCGCCTCCGCCGCCAGGATGCGCTCGCCCAGCTCCGCGCTCGCCCCGCGGGCGTCGCCGAGGATGCCGTTGGGGCTGATCGCGTCGAACCCCTCCCTGAATCCGCGCTCGAGCAGCGCCTCGTCCACCGTGCCGGTGAAGCCCGGCTCGGCGCGGTCGCCGCGGACCAGCTCCGGGCGGAAGGCCAGGAGGAGCGCGGTCTCGGCGATGTCGGCGTGCCCACCGACCCTCTCGCCCAGGCCGGCCTCCTCCTGGACGACGCGGGTCCACGTCGCGATGAGGCCCTCCAGGTCGTGATAGGCCAGGACCCGGCACTCCGGGGCGAATGCCTCGTCCAGCGCGCCCGCGGCTCCCTCCAGCACGGCGAAGTTGCCCCCGTGCGTCGGGACGAGGCAGATCTTCCGGAAGCCGTGCCGGGCCAGGCTCGCGCAGTAGTCGCGCGCGACGGCCTCGAGGGTGGATCGTCGCACCGACAGGCTCCCGGGGAAGGCCAGGTGGTGGTCGGAGCAGCCCAGCCGCACCGTGGTCGCGGCCAGGGCTCGCCCCATGCGCGCGGCGACGGCCTCGGCCAGGCGCGTGCCGTGCTCGGCGTCGACGAGGAGCGGCAGGTGGGGGCCGTGCTGCTCGGTGGCCCCGAACGCCACCACCACGGTGGTCCAGCCGCGCTCCAGCGACTCACCCACCTCGGGCCAGGTGAGATGGTCGAGCCGCAGCGAGGGGGGCGCCCAGCCGCCGGTCACGGAGGGTCCCCCACCGCTCCGGTCACGGCAGGTCCCCCACCACGCCGCTCATCCCGCGGCGCGCCAGCTCGTCGTTGAAGGCCGGGAGGCGCTCGGCGAGGGCCGTCCGCAGCTCCTGGTCGAGGCCCTGGAGCCGCTCCTCGAGGATGGCCCGGACCTCCCCGGCCTGGTCGGTGGGCGGGAAGTCCGCCGAGGCCACCGCGTCGGCCAGCCACGCGATGCGCCCGGCCAGCCTCGAGGGCCAGCGCACGTCGTCCTGGCCGGTCCCGGTGAGCCTGAGCTGGATCAGCTCGCCCTCGACGTCCCGGAGCCGCTCCTCGAGCGAGTCGGAGGCGGCCACGAGGTCGGTCGCCCCGCGCGCCTCGAGGGCGGGGCGGAGGTCGCGGAGCTGGCGCCGGATCCACTCGATCCGGTTGGTCATGTCGGCGGCCTTGTTCATGTCCAGGTAGAGCTCCCGGAGCATCGCGGTCTGGGCCGCGATGTCCTCCAGGCTCCCGGCGGAGTGCGGGTCCTTGTTCACGACCAGGGGCTGCGTGAGGCTCTTCCCGCCCGCCCGGAGCGTCACCGTGTAGCTGCCGGGGGGCTCCAGGATGCTGAACCGCCTCCCCCAGGGCATCGCGAACCACCCCTTCTCGCCCATCTCCTCCGCCATCCACGGGGCGTTCTTCGGGGGCACCCGCCTCTGGATGAGGGTGGTCGAGTCGGACTCGAGGTCCCACCAGGCCCGGTTCACGCCGGCCTCGGCCGGACCCTTCATCGTCCGCACCACGTTCCCGGCGCTGTCGGAGATCGTGAGCGTCACGCTGTCGCCCGGCGTCTTCAGCCAGTAGCTGATCGAGGCCCCGTAGGGCGGGTTCGTGCCCGCCGAGGGATCGTCGAACATGGCGTTCGGCGCGGTGATCGGGCGGAAGCGCCACGCCTCGCGCGGGGCGAACAGGTGGACGTCGGAGGCGGCCACCTTCGGGGTGAGCTGCTCGAGCGGCGTCACGTCGTCCAGGATCCAGATCCCGCGGCCGTAGGTCCCGACCACCAGGTCGTGGAAGCGGCCCTGCACGGTGAGCCAGTACATGGGCGCCGGCGGCAGGTCGGTCATGAGCGAGTGCCAGCTCCCGCCGTCGTCGGTCGAGTAGTAGAGTCGGTTCTCGGTCCCGAGGAAGAGGAGCCCCTCGCGGACCGGGTCCTCGGTCACGTTCCGAGCGAACGAGAGCGGGCTCTCGGGGATCCCTCCGGTGATCTTCGTCCAGTGCGCGCCGAAGTCGGAGGTCCTGTACACGTACGGCCGGAAGTCCCCCATCTGGTGGCGGTCGATCGTGACGTAGGCCTTGGCCGAGTCGTACTTCGAGGCGTGGACGTTCCGCACGACGCCGAGCGGCGGGAGGCCCGGGAGGTTCCGGGTCACGTTCGTCCACGTCTTCCCGCCGTCCCTGGTCACCTGCACGAGGCCGTCGTTGGTCCCCGCCCAGATGACGCCCTGCTTCACGGGCGACTCGTCGATCGCGTACACGACGCAGCACGTCTCGACCTGGATGTTGTCCGGGGTGAGCCCGCCCGAGATCCCCATCTTCGAGCTGTCGGCGGTGGTGAGGTCGGGGCTGATGCGCTCCCAGCTCTGGCCGCCGTTCGTGGTCCGCATCACGTACTGGCTCCCCACGTAGACCGTGTTGTGGTCCCAGGGGCTGATCTCGAGCGGGAAGGTCCACTGCCACCGGTACTTCGCGTCGTTCGCGGGGTGCCCGATGATGCTCATCGGCCACACCTCGACGTTCCGGAACTGGCGCCGGGACTCGTCGTAGCGGACCACGATCCCGTCGTCGGGGCCGTAGCCCGAGGTCGTGGACCACGCGATCCCGGGGGCCATGGTGTCGGGCGTGGCGAATCCGCTCTCGCCGCCCCCGAGCTCGTGCCACATGCCGCGGGGGATGCCGCCGCCGCCCTCCTCGCCGCCTCCCGTCCGGCTGTTCGAGGGGCCCATCATCGACGGGCCGTCCTGGCGGTTGGTGTAGACCCAGTAGGGGATCTGGTTGTCCACGGTCACGTGGTAAAGCTGCGCGACCGGGAGCTGGACCCGGTACCAGGTCTTCCCGCGGTTCTCCGAGAGCGCCACGCCGCCGTCCCCGGCCACCGCCATGCGGTCCCCGTCCTCCGGGTCGATCCACATGTTGTGGTGGTCCCAGATCGGGACCTCATCGCCGTGGAGCGTGGTCACGTGCTCGCCCCCGTCCCGCGTCCGCACCCAGTCGGCCGAGATGAAGTAGGCCTCGTCGGCGTCGTCGGTGGTCACGGCGCAGCGGGTGTAGTAGGCCTGGCGCCCGGCCAGGTCCTGGTCGTGCTGCACGAGCTTCCAGCTCTCCCCGCCGTCGTCGGAGCGCCACAGCTCGCCGGAGCTCGTCTCGCCGTGCCGCGGCACGCCGTCCGAGGTCTCGATGAGGGCGTAGATGCGCTCGGAGTCCCGGGGCGTGTTGCACAGGCCGACCTTCCCGACCGGGCCGTCGGGGAGGCCGTGGCCCTGCAGGTGCTTCCAGGTGTCGCCGCCGTCGCGGCTCATCCAGATGCCGCTCCCCCTCCCGCCGGACTCGCGGCCCCAGGTGTGGACCATGACGTGCCACATCCCGGCGAACAGGACGTCGGGGTGGTTGGGGTCCATGATGAGGTCGGAGGCGCCGGTCGAGTCGTTCACGAACAGGACGCGCTTCCACGTGCGGCCGCCGTCGGTCGTGCGGTAGATCCCGCGCTCTTCCTGCGGCACGTACGTGTTCCCGAGCGCGGCCACGAACACGCGGTCGGGGTCCCGCGGGTCGATCACGATGCGCGAGATGCGGCCGGTCGCGCCGAGCCCCATGTCCTTCCACGTCTGGCCGCCGTCGGTGGACCTGAACACGCCGTCCCCCACCGAGATGTTCGAGCGGATGAACGGCTCGCCGGTCCCGGCCCACACGATGTCGGGCGAGGAGGGGGCGACCGCGATGTCCCCGATGGAGGGGACGCCGGTGCTGTCGAACACGGGCCTCCAGCGGTGGCCGCCGTCCGTGGTCTTCCAGATCCCGCCCGCCGCCGCGCCCGCGTAGTAGACGAGGGGGTTTCCGGGCACGCCCACCACGACCTCGATCCGGTTCCCGATGGGTCCGATGTGACGGAAGCGGAGGCCCGAGAGCTCGGCCGTCGACGGCGCCTGCGCGGCGGCCGGGGCCGGGAGCGCGAGGGCGAGGGCGGCGGCGAAGGCCGCGGTCGCGAGGGTCGCGACGGCGGTGCGCGCGCGAGCGGAGCGGGCGGAAGCGCGTGGCGTCATGGGCGTCCCTCCTGGGAGTGGAAGTGCCGGCGCGCCAAGGTATCGTATACCGGATCCCGACGCGACGGCAGCGCGCCGCCCCGCGTGGCGCGGTCGGGTCTGGCGCCGGCGTGGCGCGGCCGGGCCGTCCCCCGTTAGCGTTTCGGCTCACGCCGGCCGGGCCCCCGCGCGCGGCTCGCCGGACGCGTCGCCGACCCTCGAGCGGGAGAGACCCCATGGGACGCACCCTGATCCGGAACGGGACCCTGATCGACGGGACCGGCGCCGCGCCGGTCCCCGACGCCGCCGTGCTGATCGAGGATGGGAGGATCGTGTCCGCCGGGGCGGCGGACGAGATGGCGCGGAACACGGCCGGAGGGGGGGCGGGCGGGGACGGCGCGGGCGGAGACGACGGGGCCGGGGGGATTCACGAGATCGACGCCGTCGGCGGCTGGATCCTGCCGGGCTTCATCGACTGCCACGTCCACATCACGGTCGAGGTCGCCGACCTGATGGAGCTCCTCGCGACGCCGTTCTCGCTCCCGTTCTACGAGGCCATCGGCTACATGCGGAAGACCCTGGACGCGGGCGTCACCACCGTGCGCGATGCGGGCGGGGCGGACCTGGGCGTGAAGACCGCGGTCGAGCGCGGGCTGGTCGAGGGG